>Ga0255759_10000001_pt1 | contig 568801 bp, 516 predicted proteins | sample 101ome_20_FD_179959 | JGI IMG/M metagenome (GOLD analysis project Ga0255759, IMG submission 179959) | Coastal salt marsh microbial communities from the Groves Creek Marsh, Skidaway Island, Georgia - 101404AT metaG (version 2) | ecosystem: Environmental > Aquatic > Marine > Intertidal zone >... | reverse complement strand
GGTCATGATCACCATGGGTCAGGGTGGTGCTGTCGATAGACCAACTGCCATCCGGGGCTACTGTTGCCCTACCCAGCACGGTGGTGCCGTCGCTGTCGTAAAGGGTGACGGTATCCCCGGATATGCCGCCGGTACCTCTTATGGTGGGGGTATCGTCGTTGGTCAGGTTATCGCTGGTGTTGTCGCCCGAATCCGAGGCAGTCGCCAGATCCAGTGCCCCTGGCCCTACCACGGTATTGCCGCTGGAACCGTGATCAAGCAGCCATTCGTAAAGACCCACAGCTCCTGCCAGCTTGACCCATTTTTCAATGCCAATTGCATCTTCGTCGTCTTTGATCAAAAAGCTGCAATCTTCTTCGTCCGCACAGATGTCGTAAAAATCCTCAAGGACGATGCGGCTACCGTCCGCAAAAATGACGACAAGATCATCACCAATGCGGATCTGTTCTGCGCCTTCTGGCAGACTCTCCAGCCAGTAGTGCTCACCAACGCTGGCCTTGAGGCTTATCGTCTGCCCTGCCGTAACTGGAAGCTGGTTAGTCCCCGATTTAGTCTCAATAAATAGGGTTGCTAAGGTGTCGGCATTACTCATCTGCGTAGAACTCCATTAAGGGTGGATAAAATCTAGGGGGATTAGCGCCAGAGACTCAGTTGCGCAAAACGGTCTCAATGCTTTGCCGCGCTGAGCACCCAAAAACCGCTTTGCCTAGACAGCAGAAGCGCAACGAAAGCTGAAAGGTTGCAAAGACATCGTTGATTGATCTTTTACCCCCGATTCCAAACGCTCTAGCCCGTCATCAGCCTCGTTGATCACTACTCAAGCTCCAAATTCGTTCATTAACCAAGCCAATATCGATATTTCGCAGAACATTCAGCAACGATTTGATTCGTGCGATTTCTGGATGCAAAGCAACCTATAGATCCTGAATTTGGGTGCACTAAACCAACGACGACCGGCACAAAAAACTCGACCAGCGGCCTACAAGTACCGTTTATCCATTTTTCTAATGCATGCGAAGCGAGCTGGACGCCGACCGCGGAACGACTCAATCACTCGGGTTTAAAACCTGGGGCGTCGGGTCACCTGAACCCACTAGCGCTGGTCCTGCCACGAACAGGGTTGGAGGTTGAGGATTGAGAGTTACTGGCAGGGCCAGGCGTTTTTGGTTTGCCCGGCTATTAGGGCTGGCTGGAGGTGGTGCTATATGTCTCTGCGCTCAAATCCTGGCGAATTCGGGCGTGCATGTCGCTGTCTAGGGTGTAAAACCTTGCCAATACCAGGGCCAAACTCATCAGACCCATAGGCACAAAGGTGAGCATTTGTTTGATGGCTTCTAGGGTTTGTGGCGTCTGCTCCTGATTGGCCACGTAGCCAACGGCGCTTAACGCCGCCGCCACACCCGCGCCGCCAATGGCTTTACCCAGTTTTTGAAAAAAACTGGAGGAGGCATAAATGGCTCCGTCTGCTCGTTTGCCGTGCTTCCATTGGGCGTATTCCACGGTGTCTGGAATCATCGCCCAGCCCAGCACCGCCACCGGCGCTCCACCAAGTGCTACCAAACAGCCCCAAAAAACGATCCACCCCACCTGCTCTGACGGGGTTAAGTAAAATCCCAGGCAGGCGACGACGGTAAATACGGAGCCGACTTGTATGGCGCCTGCTTTGCCAAACCGATTGGCCAACTGTGGCACGAAGGGCAAGCCTGCAAACATGACGACTAAACCAAGCCCGAAGAACAGACCGATCAAATCTGGACGACCTAGGTTGTAGGTGAAGTAGTAAATAGCGACGGTTTGCCGCACCGTAAAACTCAACATGCCCAGGGTGAAAAGCCCGATCACGATCATTAACGGTTTGTTTGCCAACACGGCGTCTGCACTATCCCGCCAACTCAACCGTTGCTGGGCCGGCGGCTGCACGACTTCTTGTGTACTGAAAAACGTGACCGCCAAGAGCACGGTTGCCACGATCGCAAACAGCGCCATTACGGCTTGATAGCCCTGGGCCTCGGTAGCAAATAACGGCACTAAGGTGGGTACCCCCACGGTAACGGCTGCGGCACCCAAAAAGGCGCAGCCCATTCGCCAAGTCGATAGCTGAGTTCGCTGATGATAATCGTCCGTCAGCGAAGCGGTCAGGGCTGAATAAGGAATGGTAACCACAGTGTAGAGGATGCCGAACCCGATGTAGGTGGCGTAGGCCCAAATCACCCGGCCCTGGTTGTCCAGATCTGGCACGGTAAAGGTCAGAACCGTAATCAGCCCCAAGGGCAATGCACCCAGCAGCAGGTAAGGGCGTAAACGCCCCCAACGGGTTCGAGTACGCTCAGCAATGGCTCCCATGATGGGGTCGGTAACCGCATCCACCAGTCGGGCCACCAACATCACACCGGCAGCAGCGGCTGCACTGATCTGCAGAATGTCGGTGTAGAAATAGAGCAAGAAGGTCATGGACGAAATGAAGTACAGGTTGATGCCCAAGTCACCGATGGCGTAACCCAAACTCCGACGCCAATCCATCAGCCGATGACTCCGTTGGCGTGCAAGGCCGATATTTCGTCGGCTGTGAGTCCGCATTGCGCCAACACATCCCTACCGTTGGCGCCGGGATCTGGTGCGCCGTTCGCCAGCTTGGGTGGATGCGGAAAGGCCGACAAATTGATGGGACTGCGCACCAAATGGATATCACCCATTTCAGGGTGGGGCGCAGGCACCGCCATGGCCAGATGCTTGACCTGAGGATTTTCAAAAGCTTCTTTGATGGTATTGATGGCACCACAGGGCACGCCGGCTTCGTTCAGACGCTGGACCAATTCCGCTACCGGATATTGGCGCGTCAGACGATTCATGTCGGCTTTAATCTGATCTCGATGACGGGTTCGACTGCCCACGCTTTGATAGTCCGGGTGAGCGAACAGCTCGCTGGCATCCAGCGCGTCACAAAAACGCTGCCACATCTGCCCGCCAAAAGCCGCAATGTTCACAAAACCATCCTTCGCCTCGAACATGCCCATGGGCACCTGAGTCGGATGATCGTTGCCTTGCTGACCGGGCTCTTCGCCGCTCATGGTGTATCGAGCCCCCTGAAAATCCAGTTTGGCCATCATGGCTTCTAGCAGAGACGTGTGCACCCATTGACCTTGGCCAGTGCGCTCGCGATGCAGCAGCGCCAGCAAAATGCCTTGACCTAAAAACATCCCCGCCGACGTGTCGGATATGGCAATACCTACCCGCATGGGCCCGTGACCGGGCTCGCCGGTGATGGACATTAGCCCACTCATACCCTGAACAATTTGATCCACGCCGGGCCGCTGACTGTCGGGACCGTCTTGACCGAAGCCCGAGATGCTGGCGTAAACCAAACCGGGGTTGATGGCTTTTAGTGTTTCGTAGTCCACGCCTAAGCGGTACTTCACGGCGCTGCGGAAATTCTCCACCACCACGTCAGCGTCTTTGGCTAGCCGATGAAACAGCGCTCTGCCTTCTTCGTGCTTTAGATCGATGGCCAAGGAGCGTTTGTTGCGATGTAGGTTCTGCTCGTCCGGACCGCGCCGACCACCGGTCACCGAATTCCCTTGGGCGTCCTTGCGGGGTGGCGGTTCAATCTTGATGACGTCGGCGCCCCAATCCGCCAGCAGCCGCACCGCCATGGGCCCTGCCCGTGCGATGGTCAGATCCAACACCCGGATGTGCTCTAGTGGGCCGCGCATGGTCGCCATTTGCGCTAGCTGGCCGCTGAATCGGACTTGCGTACCAAGCGGCCGGGCAACGCATCGGTGGCCTGTCCGTCGATGTAGGTCGGCTGGCCTTTGACGATGGTCATTGCGTAGCCGTCAGCCCGCTGCTGCAAGCGCGCACCGCCTGCGGGCAAATCGTTAACGATCTCGGGCAACCGCACCCGTAGATTGTCGAAGTCGATGATGTTGACGTCTGCCTGCATGCCCACCTCGAGGGTTCCTCTGTCGGTGAGATCCACGGCTCGGGCAGTGTCTCGGGCTTGGCACTTAATCAACGTGGGTAGATCAATGCCCTCGCCCCGGGTTCGATCGCGCCCCCAATGGGTGAGCAACGAGGTAATAAAGCTGGCATCGCAAATGGTGCCGACATGGGCACCACCGTCACCCAAGCCCATGACCGTGTCTTTATGCAAAATCATGTCCCGACAGCAATCTAAGTTGTCTTCTGCATAGTTGGCGAATGGTGTGTACAGCATCGCCTTGCCCTGATTTTGCAGCAAGGTGTCGTAGACATAGGACCAAGGATCCAGACCTTTCGCCAACGCTTGGGCATTTAAGGAATCCTTGGGGTCTGGCTCGTAGTTTGGCGGATCTGTCATCAACCAAATCTTGCGGCCTTCATCCATAAGACGAAACAGGCGCATAAAGCCTGGCCCCGTGGGTTCAGCCAAGATCCGAGCCTTACGCGCGGGATCCGCCAGGGCCGCTAAGCGCTCCGCAAGCGGCAGCTGGGCTACTTCCGAATAAGATGGCCGGGTAGTAAACGGCGACAGCGTGGTTGTCAGCCCTAACAAAATTCCTATGGGGCGAGGCGCCACCTGACCACGCATCACCAGACCCGAGTCGCTGGCGGCTTCAATTTTACCCAGCACCTTGCGCCAACCGTGATCGCTGATACCTTGAGCAAGAGATATGGACATAGGCCGCCCTGCCGAGCGCACCATGGACTTGAGCAAGTCGAACTCTTCGTCCAAGTCATCAAAATCCGAGATCATCTCCATCACTCCCCTGCCCGCCTTATGCAGAGCTTGGGCCATGCCTACTAGCTCGTCGTATTCGGCTTGCAGAGTTGGCGTGGGTTCGCCCCGCACACTGCGGTGATTCAGGGTTCGGGAACTGGTAAACCCTAACGCGCCAGCGCGAATGGCTTGCTCGGTCAGGCGGTGCATTTCTGCGACGTCTTCAGCAGTCGCCGGTTCCCGGTCTGCGCCCCGTTGCCCCATGACGTAGACACGCAGCGCTGCGTGAGGCAACTGAGCTCCTACGTCCATGTCAAACTGGCGCTTGGAGAGAAAATCCAGATAGTCAGGAAAGGACTCCCACTCCCAGCTCAAACCTTCGTGCAAGGCCACACCGGGAATATCTTCTACGCCTTCCATGAGCTCGATCAGCAAGTCATGATCCGTTGGCCGCACCGGCGCAAAGCCCACCCCGCAGTTGCCCATCACAACCGTGGTAACGCCATGATGACTGGATGGCGACATACGATTGGACCAGGTTGCCTGGCCGTCGTAGTGGGTGTGTATATCGACAAATCCTGGGGTAACGAGGGCACCATCTGCGTCCACTTCGCGGTGTCCCTTGCCCGAGACTTGGCCCACTTCAGCAATCTGGCCATTTTGAATAGCCACATCGGCGGTAAATGCTTCACGTCCAGTGCCGTCGATCACGGAACCCGAACGTATTACCAAATCATGCTGAGCCATGCTCTTGCCCTCTCCTTATTGCTGGTGGATGTTCTATCACAGAAGCTTTGTTGAGAGAACGATGGTCAACAGACCGTTGAGAGGACCTAACGTGTGCAAGGTGCCAGAGATGGAGGATTGGGCTATCGTGGAAAACCTCGCAGCTGACGCGCAATCAAGCCTGAAATCGGAGTGACATCATGGCCATCAAAATTGAACACGTCTTACCTTATTCGCCGGCCCAGGTTTGGGCCATTGTTGGCGACCCCGGACGAGTAGACTGGGTACCCGGCGTTGAATCCGCTGAATTTGATGGTGAAGTTCGGCGCTTCAAAATGGAGGGCGCAGGGGGACTGGCCGAACGCATTAACCAGCGTGACGAAGCTCAAATGTATCTGGAATATTCGGTGATTGAGTCCACTCCACCGCTGCAGTCTCATCTGGCCAGCATTACCCTTGAGGCCCATCCAGAAGGCACCCTGTTTGTTTGGCAAACCGATGTGGAGCCCGTGGCGGTGGAGCCGTTTATCGCAGCGGGCATGAAAGGCAGTTTGGCATTGCTGGCCGAGGTACTCGCCGCAACGTCCTCATAGCAGTCCCTTGGTTGTGCCGGCATGTGGTTGTGAAGACCCGTTGCGATGACCAGTTGTGGTGCCCTACTGAACGAGACCTAAAACATGAAGAAAATCGCCCTAGCATGCCTGTTAGCCGCCGTACTGATTGGCGGCTTTTTTTGGGCCACCCGAACCACTGAAGAGACCTTTGTCCCTGTGCCGGACAGCGCAACGCTGAGGCAAACCACGTCAGGCGCGCTGCTGGGTTATGCCGGTGCAGAAGGCGCCTGGATCTGGCGCGGCGTTCGATACGCCAAGGCGCCCACGGGAACCCTGCGCTGGCGCGGCCCGGTGCCAGCCAAACCGCCCCGAAAAGGCGGCATCATCGAAGTGCTGAATGCTGGAGCCAGTTGCCCTCAGCTGCCTTCGCCATTAAGCGGCGAAGCTGCGCCTGGCAGGATCACCGTAGGCAGCGAGGACTGCTTGTTTTTGGATATCTACGCCCCACCAGACACAAAGGCAGCGCCGGTGATGGTTTGGCTACACGGCGGCGGCAACAGCATTGGCACGGGATCAAGCTACTCTGGCGAAAACCTCGCCATGAAACACGGCGTCGTCGTGGTGAGCATCAACTACCGCCTAGGACTTTTCGGTTGGTTCAGTCATCCCAGCCTAAGCACTGGCAGTGCCAAAGACGATTCTGGCAATTTTGGCACTCTGGATGTCATCCAGGCTTTGAAGTGGGTCAAAACCAACATCACCCAATTCGGCGGCGACCCCGACAACGTGACGGTTTTTGGCGAATCCGCTGGCGGCTTTAACACCTTGGCCATGATGGCCTCACCCTTGGCCAAAGGCCTGTTCCACCGCGCCATCGTCCAAAGTGGCGGCTTTGAGACCATTCCTCTGAGCGAAGCGCAAGATGCCGTCAGTGAAGGAGGTCATGCCTTCAGCTCGGCCGAAATTGTCAGCAAGTTGCTGGTGGCGGACGGCACCGTCAGCGATCTTAACGCTGCTCGAGATTACGCCAGCGACATGTCCCGGACTCGGCTGCGACAGTACTTGTATGGCAAAACCCCGGACGAGTTGTACGCTTTTTTCAACGATTTCGGCTTCGGCATGGTGGATTTCCCCAACCATTTTCGCGATGGCGTCGTGCTGCCAATGTCAGACCCAAGAGCTATTTTTTCCAGCGCCGATACACACAATCTGGTGCCCGTGATCTTGGGCACCAACCGTGACGAGCCTTCGTTGTTCATGGTGCGTGATGAGCGCTATGTGGACTATTGGCTGGGCTTTTTACCGCGACTGAAAGATCCACAGGCTTACAAACAAATCGTCAAATATGGCGCCCTGGCCTGGAAAGAGCGTGGCGTCGATGCTCTGGCCAGAGCCATGACCACAGCCGGTAACGCCAACGTCTATACCTATCGATTCGATTGGGACGAAGAGCCCAGCCAACTTGGCTTTGATTTGAGCACAGCCTTGGGCGCGGCCCATGGCCTGGAGATTGCCTTTGCCTTTAACCATTTCAAGGGCGGCCTTGGCCTTAGCTACATCTATCCTGGCGACGCTCCCCAGTTCGCCCTGGCTGACAGCATGAGCAGTTACTGGACGGCATTTGCGACTTCTGGGGATCCCGCTCGGGGCCAGGACGGGCAGCAAGTTCCGTGGTTGGCTTGGGGCAGCGAAGGCAAACGCAGCCTAATATTGGACAGCCCTGCTGACCAAGGCATCTTTATGGACGATACCGAGGTCACCTTGGCGAGCATTAAGCAATCGTTGGCGACGGATCCGGACTTTACAGACGACACGCTGCGCTGCCAGATCTACGCCACCAATTTTCGCGGCGAACAGTTCGACAGGTCTGAATACGATGCCTTAGGCGGCGGTCTGTGCCGAGATCTTGATCCTGAGTCGATGCGATTTTTTTGATCGCGTGTTTTGATCTTGTGCTTTGATCTTAAGTTCTGAACTGGGCCCACCCGGTTGTGGTGGGCAATGACGGAGCAGCTCGCTTTAAGAGGCTGCCCCTAACTGTTCGGGCGTGCCGCTTGCCAGGGCGGTTTCCTGCCCTGGACCCGGGTTGTATGGAATCAACTGGGCTGCCAGCAGGGACAACAGCGCAAAGCCTGCGCCGATATAGAACACCAGCGCGTGCGACCACATCCACACTAAGCCCAAGGCTGCGGGAATCACGATGGCGGCAATATGGCTGATGGTGAAAGAGACGCCCGCGGTGCTGGCCATGTCCTTGGGATCCGCGATTTTTTGAAAGTAGGTGCTGATGGCGATGGCCATGGCAAAAAACATGTGGTCGATGACATATAGCGCGGCGGCAAGGGTTGGGTTGTTCACCAGACCATAGGCAACAAAGACGAAAATCAGACCAATGTACTCAATGGTCAGGGCCCGGCGCTCACCAATGCGATGAATCAACGCGCCGATGCGTTCGGCAAAGAACCAGTTAAAGGCGTAATTGATCAAAAACAGCAGCGTGACTTGGGATGCCGTATAGCCAAATTTCTCCACCATGAGAAATGCGGCAAAGACGACGAAGATCTGACGGCGCGCCCCTGACAAAAAGGTCAGCAGGTAATACAGCCAATAGCGCCGGCGTAAGACCAGAGTCTTATGCTGCGTGGTTTTGGCTTCAAAGTGCGGAAATGCCAGCCACATGGCGCCAGCCAAAAGGCAGCACAGCCCCCCAGCCAAAGCGAAATTCCAGACAAAACTGACGTTCAGCAACTCCAGCAGGCCCCACAAACAGCCATAAACAATTAACGATGTGATGGAACCCACGGCGATCAGCCTGCCCAAGACCTGAGGAGCCTCTTCCTTGCTCAACCACTGCAGGCTTAACGATTGCTTAATGGCCTCGAAATAATGAAAGCCAATGCTCATCAGTACCGTGGTGAAATACAGCCCGTATTCCGTCGGAAAGAACCCAGTCAACGCCACTCCCAAGCCCAGTAACGCCAGGGAAATCACTGCGAAGGTCTGCTCTTTGATGACCAGCAGCACAAAAATGACGGTGAAGGATAAAAAGCCTGGAACCTCGCGCAGGCTCTGCAGAATACCGATTTCAACGCCGGTAAACGCTGCTCGCTCTACCGCAAAGTTATTCAACAGGGCTGACCAGGTGTTGAACGCCAACGGCATGGCGATGGACATCAAAATCAACAGGGTGATGGGCGTGCGCCAGCTTGGTGTTTGCATACGGGTTTGCATAGAGGCTTACCTAAAAGCGACAACAAAAACGCAGGATAACCCGCTTAATGACTTGCCGCGAAAGAAAAATACCCCTCAGGAACTGGCCTAACGGTGGGGGATTCGATGCCCATCACCGGCTCTAGATGTCTGACTATTCCGCTAGCAGTTGGAACAAGAACGTGCCGTGGGCGATCAGAGACTCATCGGTGTCCTGGACTTGCGCGGTTAGGCTCATTACACGACGGCTTTGGCTTTGTACCCGGGCGATGGTGACCAGCTGGGTTTGGGCCTTGATCCCTTTAACGTAGGTGATGTTACCGTTGACCGTGACGCCCAGAACGTTCTTAGAGGCACAGGCATAAGCGCAGGCGCTGTCCATCAAGGCATAGGCTACGCTGCCATGAATAAAACCGGCGGCGTTCACCCAGCCCATATCGGCTGTGGCTTGAAGTCGGCACACGCCCGCCTCTGCTTGGGTCACCTGAATACCAAAGCGTGCTTGAACAGACTGATCGCTAGCGATGATTTGTTGGGCATGTGGGGTGATCACGCATGAAACTCCTTTACGCGAAATACCCCACCCTGTCAGAAACTAACGGGCACTACCACCCAAAACCCATTGGCTGGTTGTCGATCAGCGTTGGGTCAGCGCACCTGAGAACGCGCGCAAAATCGGTTTAGCAATAAACTGCAACACCGTGCGTTTGGCAGTACGAATATCGGCGGTGGCTGTCATGCCCGGTCGCAGCTCCAAGCCCGCGAATTTGGGATCTGCCTGTTTGGCCTCCTGATCTACCCGAACGCGTGCTCGATAGTAGGTGATGGCCCTGCCGTCCTCGCCCTGCTCTGTCAGCGTGTCGGAACTGAGGTAGATCAGCTCACCGCTCAGCTTGCCGTAGATGGTGGAGTCGAAGGCATCGAGGCTGATATCTACCGGCAAGCCTAATTCCAGTTGCCCCACATCCATGGGCAGAATGCGCACTTCAACCACCAATTCGCTTTCGGTCGGGGAAATTTGCATCAGCTCATCCCCGGGCCGCATAACGCCACCAAGAGTGCTCATTTTTAGGTATTTCACGATGCCCGCCACCGGGGCCCGAACATCCGTATGGGAAAAGACGTCGTGCAGCTCCTTAGCCTGCTGCTGGGCCATGGCCAAATCGGTTTCTAACTTAGCGCTCTCTTCCAACGCTTCGCGCAAAAATTGGTTTTGCGCATCCAAAACCTTGTTTTGCGCCTCAGCAACACGAGCCTTGGAATCCATCACATCCAAAATACTGACATCGCGATTGACGTATAAGTCTTCGTTGATGGCCAGTTGTTCCCGAGCAAGATCCAGATTGGATTCCAGCAGTCGAAGCTTCTCCCTCAGGGCGCTGCGCTTTTGCTCAAACAAATTTTGCTGAGACAGAACGAAGGTTGGGTATTGCCAATCCGCCTCCTCATAAGTTGGCGCAGTTTGCTGGGCTTCAGCTTGTGCTCGAATCAAGGCGATTTTTAATGCGGCAACTCGGGCGCGGCCTTCCTCAAGCGACGCCTCGGCTCGTTCTTTCTCCAAAATCGCCAGGCGCTGGCCTTGATCCACTTGCTGCCCTTCTTCGATAAACAATTTGGCTAGCACGCCACCGTCCACCACTTGCACGATTTGATTGCGAGCGGTGGGAATCATTTGACCCGATGCCCGAACGGATTGGTCTATTTCGAAATAAGCGGCCCAGAGGAAAAACGTCACCAAGCCAAGGGTGAGAAAAAACGTCATGGACGACCACCAGGGGCGCTCGGCCAGATCGTGTTGACCGGTATAAATGTCGTGTTCTGCCAGCACTAACTGGGTGGAGCCAGACTGCATTTGACTCAAGGATTGAAGCTCACTCATCGGGGTTCTCCTGGGTCTGGGCATCGCCACCGTTACTCGCGCTTTGTTGCAGTCCTTGGGATGCCTGTGCGTTTGCCGCCGAGTTGCCGGCCAGTTGAGCCAACACCGCCGCCTTGGGTCCATCAGCGACGATCTTCTTGCCCGCGATGACAATAAGACGGTCAACCAACTCCAACAGATCAGGTTTGTGCGTCACCATGAACAACGTCTGCTCAGGGCCTAGACGATTTTTTAATGCATGAATAATGGTCTGCTCCAACGAGCGATCCATGGAGGCAGTGGGCTCGTCCAATAGCCAGATTTTGGGGTTGCGCAAAAAGGCGCGTGTTAGGTTAACGAGCTGTCGCTGGCCGCCAGAGAGGCCAGTGCCGCCTTCGTTGATCTCCTGCATCAGCCCCTTGGGATGGGGCGTAATGACCATCTGCAACAATCCGGTAGTTTTTGCCACATCCAGTAATACCGAGTCACCGGGGTCCAGCAGCCCTAAGGTCAGGTTTTCACGCAGAGTGCCGGAAAACAGTCGGCCATCTTGCTGCACAAAACCCATATTCTCTGCCAGCACTGGCTTGGACACTTGACCCAGATCAATACCATCCAGCAGCACCCGCCCCTCCTGGGGTTTGTACATACCAGACAACAGCCGGAGCAGCGTGGTTTTACCCGCGCCAACCGGGCCTAAAATGCCAATCTTCTCGCCTGCTCGAACGCGCAAAGTGGGTACTTGGATGGCCAGATTATCCTTGTAGGAGGCGGCAACATCTTCGAATACAAAATTGCCTTGAATACGCTCCGGCGCAATGGGTTGTTGCCCATCGTGATCGTTCTGTAGCGCCCACAGCGCATCTAGGCCTTTCAGCGCCGCCTTTGATTGACCCCATTGAATCAGCAGTCCCGGAACCATTACTACCGGCGCGAGAATACGCCCGGACAGTATGGAGCAGGCGATCAGGGCACCAAGGGTTAGCTCACCAGCTGAGGCCATCTGTGCACCGAAGAAAATGATGCCGACGTAGGAAACCTGCTGCAGGCTGCCCAGCAACAGTTTGGAATTTTCGGCAATGTCCCGATGGTGCATCTCGTGAATCCGAGCATCGTCCGTGGTTTGCATCCATCGGGACAACAAACGCCAACCCCCTTGACCCGACTTGATGGTTTCAGCGCCTTCAACGGCCTCCACCAGCAGCCCGGTTTTTAGATTGACCGCCTTATCCACGTTACTGGTTAGAGCCTCTACTCGCTTTTTGTAAGACAGCCCGATGATCAGGCACAGCAAGAACATGCTGATGGGAATTAATGCTAACGGTCCCGCTATGGCGGCAATAATGCCGGCGTAAAGAAAGGCAAAAGGTGCATCCACAAAAATATGGCTGGTGGCTGACGAGAGAAAATTCCTCACCGTTTCGTAACCGCGAAGCTGGGAGGCGAAGGAACCCACACTGGAGGGCAATTGATCCAGCCGCACGGATAAAAACTGCATAAAAGTGGAACGGGCGAGGCGCTGATCCACCACATTGATAAGGCGGTTATATAAACGATGGCGCACCGCCTTGGTTAGCAGCTCATAGCCGATGGATATTCCGGCACCTATGGTGAGCACCCAAAGGGTACTCAGCGCGCCAGTGGGCACCACGCGATCGTAAACCAGCATCGTATAAAACGAGGTGGCTAGGGCCACGGTATTGACGACGAAGCCAGCCAAAATAATTTCCATAAGAATTTTCTTGTGGGAAAAAACTTCTGAACGAATCAATCCGTATACCGGTGATTGACTGGCTTGAAAGATCTTTGCCAGGGAAATTTTGACGTAAAGGGAACCTTCCAGGGAGTCCACCACGCGTTCGAGCCAGACTTGCTCGTCGGGTATCCACACCTCCATCACCCACAGCCCCACGGCATTTTGGCCGCGAAGCACGCTGAATCCTTCCTCTGCTGACCAGCCAAGCAGGGGCATATTGGATGGCTCAGGCTGCTTGACCCACTCGGCTTTGGGGCTGCCAAGTCGATCGGTGAGCACACGAATACCTTTGCGCAGCTTTCGCGGGGTCAACTCACCCTTTTCGAGCCGAGCCACAGCCTCTTGCAAATCGATAGCATCTACGGGGGTGTTCTGCAGTCGGGCCAGCCGCTGCAAACACATCAGCAAACCGTTTGCTTGGGGCTGAGACTTCGGCGGAACATCCTGGGGTTGTTCGTCGCCGACAACGATATCTTCGTCTTGGGCCGTGCCGTCGAGTGTTTCACCTGAAATCATCGCTTGTACCTTCTTTTGCGCTGGGAAACCGCCATCAAAGCCCAGCACAAAAGCGCATGTACCTGACGTGGCGCGCCAAAACCCTGATTAACAGACAGGGCTCAGACTGGACGGCAGAGATTTAAGTGGATTACCGGGGAGCTCACGTCGCAACAGCGACAGAAGGTAGCAACAAGAAGATGAACGGCAGTTTGCCGGACGGCTCACATAATCAGAAAGTAGGAAAGACGCCTTTAAGCCACGGCAATCCGATGACCGTTGGCGGGAATACCCAGGTTTTATGGGTACTCGGGTGAGTTAGGGTAGATAGCGGGCGGCCCTCGGGCCGCCCTCGGACTCATGCTATTCGGGCAAACCCAATACGCGCTTGGCGATGATGTTGAGCTGTACCTCGGAGGTACCGCCTTCAATGCTGTTGGCTTTTGAGCGCAACCATGCTCGGGTTGTATTGAGTTCGTCGTCATCAAATCCGTCGCCGGACCAGCCGACGGATTGGGTACCCATCACAGACAGCAGCAGATCGTATTTGCCGATGTTCTGCTCGGTTCCGTAGTACTTGAACATGGACGAGGTGGCCCCCGGCGCAGAACCGGTGGCTGACTCCTCAACGCTACGACGAGTGGTCAAGCCAAAGGCTTTATCGTTCATCCGGTGCGCCAGAATTTTTCCGCGCAGCTGGGCATCAGCGATCTTTCCAGACTCATCGGCACCGACGTATTGCAGGGCATATTCCTCCAGTGAAGTAGTTTTTTGACCGCCGCCAATACCGCCGATCATGGAGCGTTCGTGCTGCAACAAGCGCTTACCTACCGTCCATCCCTTATTCAGTTCGTAGACCAGGTTCGACTTGGGCACCCGCACGTTGTCCAAAAACGTCTCGCAGAACGGTGACAGGCCGCTGATCAATTTGATGGGCTTAACCGTGACCCCAGGAGTGGTCATGTCAAACAGTACAAAGGAGATGCCCTCATGCTTGGGGGCATCAAAATCGGTACGCACCAGGCAGAACATCCAGTCCGCGTGGTTGGCGCCTGAGGTCCAAATCTTTTGGCCGTTGATGATGAAATCATCGCCATCCTCCACCGCCGCGGTGCGCAGACTGGCCAGATCTGAACCGGATCCAGGCTCGCTGTAACCCTGGCACCACCAGATGTCGCCGCGGGCGATTTTCGGCAAATGCTCTTGCTTCTGGGCATCGGTACCGTATTCCAACAGAGCCGGCCCGATCATGCTCAGCCCCATGCCCAGCAATGGTGGCCGGGCATTGATGCGGCCCATTTCATTGCGCAGCACCTGGTTTTCATCTTTGTTCAAGCCGGCGCCGCCAAACTCCTTGGGCCACATGGGCGCGGTGAAGCCGCGCTCCACGCAGCGATCTAGCCAAAGCTGGGTTTCTGGGTTGCTGTATTTGGCGTTACGGCCACCACCGGGGTATTCATCGGGATCCATTGGCGTACGCATGGACGGTGGGCAATTTTCTTCCAGCCAGCCCCTAACCTCATCGCGAAATCCGTCTAAATTCTGCATGTGTTCCCTCCCAGTTTGTGGTGTCCCGGATTCCTCATCCGGGCTATCGGCGCTGGCCAAACCAACGCCCTCTCAAGGGGCGAAACTGTACAACAAATTCGCACATTTTTACCGGTAGAGTTCATCTTGCGTCCATCTTGGCGCCAAGTGGGGCTGAACTTGCCCCTAGGTTGCACGCGGGTGGCAAAAACCACGGTGTCCACGTATCGTTTACACCAACAACAACCCGGAATACGCCGTGCCTGGAGCCGATCTCAAAAAAGCTGGTCTAAAAATCACCCTGCCACGCCTGAAGGTCTTAGAGGTGCTGGAACAGGCCGATCCGCACCATATGAGTGCTGAAGATGTTTATAAAAAGCTGCTGAATTCCGACGACACCGTTGGTTTGGCGACGGTTTATCGGGTGCTCACCCAGTTTGAAGCCGCTGGCATGGTGGACCGGCATAACTTCGACGACGGCCACTCGGTGTATGAACTGGCGGCAGAACGCCATCACGACCATATGGTGGATGTGGATAGCGGCAAGGTTATGGAATTTGTTAACGAGCGTATCGAAGCTCTGCAGCACGAAATCGCCGAGGAACACGGCTACGAGTTAGTGCATCACGAACTGGTGCTCTACGTTCGCAAAAAATAGCGGCTAAAAGCCTTCCTGATCCACTAGGCGGTGATACATACGCAGGTGTCGTCGGGCATTGAGCTCATCCCCTTCTAACTCCCGAATCCGCGCCAGATTGTAGTGGGCATCGGGTATTGCGCTGGCTTTACGGTAATACAGCGCCGCGCGCTCACAATCGTCCTGTTCATCAAAAATGGTACCCAGATTGTAGTTAGCCAACTGATGATCCGGGCGTGACGCCAAGGCTAACTGGTAGTGGCGCCTGGCGGCTCGCAAGTCGCCGCTTAACTGATACAAACGCCCAAGATTCACATGAGCGTCTGCGTTCAATGGATCCAGTTTAATGGCCTCGCGGTACGCATCCGGGGCCTGCATTGGGTCCACTTCCTCTAAATCCAAACCCAAGTTGTACCATTCGTCGGAATCCAGGTCCGCCAGGGCTTTTTCTTCGCCACCCGCTGCTGACCGGGCCAACTCCGCGACGTTTTCGGCCAGCTTCTGGATGGAAAAATTCATGGTCAACTGACCACTTTCAACTTCCCAAGCTTTTTCGTCGTCTTGCACCTCAACCACGCTGCCGTTGGCGTATATCCGCACCGCGCTCAAAGAGTCCAGTTGGGTGAGATCTGACTTGAGTTTGCTTAGGGCACGATTACTTTGACGCACGCTGATGGCCGCATCGGTCAGCCCCTTAGCTGCCCGCAGAAAGACCACATCTTGGAAGGAGAATCGAAAGTGACCCATGGCGTTGCGCTGGGGGTTCAATAAATCACGCCGCACGTAGTCGCGAATACGCGCCTCGGATAACCCCAATAGCTCTGATACGTGCTGGGTGCTGTAGCCGTTTGCGCCCTTGGAGCGTTTGCTGGGAGGGTGTTGCACAATGGTCATCGCTTTCAGCCCGTGGCGGCAAACTCCGGCGTTTTCAACAGCGTCCCACTATAGCTCAGTCACCAACCCATGCCTACGCGCAAGCTTAGGAAACCAGCAATGACTTACAACAATCACCTGGCCTGCCCCTCTAGGCCGGTTGCTGCCGGGAACAAAAACGCTTGCATTGTGTGGCCTAAGCCTATGGTATCCACAGAGGCGAATACCGCCGAAAGGTACGGGTTCAAACCGGACAATAATGGGCTGAGGTGGGGAGACCGAGATGGCCGAATTAGCAGACCAGACACACGAAGATCGTGCCCAAGTAGACCACCGACCGCTGGAGCGCCGACCGATTTTCTGGTTCTACGGCTCAGCCTCCATGGCCTATGGCATTAAAGACAACGCTTTTAGTTACCTACTGCTGATTTTTGCCAACCAGGTGTTAGGGCTGCCCGCCTACATGGCGGCTACCGCACTGGCCATTGCGCTGGTTTGGGACTCCATATCCGATTTACTGCTCGGCCACTGGTCGGATAAAACTCGAACTCGTTACGGGCGGCGTCACCCGTTTATGTACGCCAGCCTTTTGCTCCTGCCGCCAGCGTTTTATTGCTTGTTCAATCCCGTTATCGAGATTACGCCAGAGAATGGTTTTTACTATGTGCTGATCACCGCCCTGATTATCCGCACCGGCACGACCCTGTTTGAAGTTCCCTCAACGGCGCTGCTGCCGGATTTGGAAAAAGACTATGACCAGCGCAACCGCTGGCTGGCCCTGCGCCACGGGTTTGGTTGGTACGGCGGCAACACCATTCATACGGTGAACTTTTTCTTCTGGGTGGGTGCCTATGGCGTCACCGTGAACACCGGCTACGAGATTTACGGCGCCGTGGGCGCTGGCATCATTGCCATCACCATCATTATGTCCACTCTGGGTACCCAAAAAGTTGCGGCTGCTTTGCCAAAGCCCACGGAGACTTTTCAATTTAAAGAGATTTTTCAGGAGATCGGCCAAATCCTGCAGTCTGTCAAAAACCGTAACTTCGCCGCTCTCTTTGGCTACGGTCTTATCGTCGGCGTTGCTGGAGGCTTAGGCACAGCCCTGTATCTATACAACACCGTGTATTTTTTCGGTTTTTCGGGCACCCAAATTGCGGTGACCGGCGTTTTTGTCCTCATCGCGCCCCTGGTGGCCTACTGGCTAACCCCAATGCTCGCCAGTCGACATGGCAAACCAAGAACCGCTATTGCAGCGCTGTTGTTCCGCATCGCTTTGTATCCTCTGCCCTACATTTTGCTGTTGGCCGGCTACTGGCCGGATTTTGGCACTTGGCTAAGTCTGGGTCTGTATACCTGTTTCATCGTGGTTGAGGTGGTTGGCCTGATCGTCGGCGGAGTGCTCATGGACTCTATGATGGCCGACGTGGTGGAAGAAAGTGAGGTCAATACTGCCCGGCGCTCAGAGGGCTTGTTCTACGCGGCTCGCAGCTTCGCCTACAAAATTGTCTCGGCTGGAGGCATCGTTTTTGCGGGCACCATTGTGTCCTTGGTGGGATTGGATGGCGTCAACTCCTTCGACCAGGTGACTTGGCAAATCCGCTTCGACCTAGCCACGTTCTTTTTACCCCTATATTGTGGGCTGGTGCTGTTAGCCATTGCTGTGCTGACTCGGTATCGCATTGATAAGGCTAACCACGAGGCGAATCTGGCGACCCTGGCGGAACGTCACGCCAGCGGCGGTTAGGCGCGCCAGCAAAAACGCTGCTGGCCCTGCACATTTTTTACCGGAGGATCTATGTCTGATATGAAACTGGGACTGTCTTTGGGCTATTGGGGCTCTACCCCGCCTACTCATCACATTGGCATGGCGCAAAAAGCCGAGGCGTTGGGCTACGATTCTGTGTGGACCGCCGAGGCCTACGGCAGTGATGCCATTACGCCGCTGGCCTGGATTGGCGCGCAAACCAGTAAAATTCGTCTGGGCACCGGCATTTGCCAAATCTCCGCCCGTACCCCCACTGCCATGGCCATGGCAGCGCTGACCATGGATCACCTTTCCAATGGCCGCATGATTTTAGGCTTGGGTGTCTCGGGACCTCAGGTGGTCGAAGGCTGGTATGGCGGGCCTTTCGCCAAGCCCTTGGCGCGCACCCGGGAATACATTTCCATCATCAAACAGGTGCTGGCCAGAGAAGAACCCGTGGCCAATGAAGGGCCTCACTACCCGCTGCCCTATACGGGAGAAGGCAGTTGGGGTTTGGGCAAACCGCTGCGCTCTATTGTTCATCCATTGCGGGCAGACCTGCCCATTATGATGGGTGCCGAGGGGCCGAAAAACGTGGCGCTGGCTGCAGAAATTGCCGATGGCTGGCTGCCCTTGTACTACTCACCATTTCGCCAAGAGGTCTATTCCGCGTCCCTGTCAAACGCCAAGGCGGGCTTTGAAATTACTCAGGGCATTGTGGTCAACATTACTGACGACGAAGAAAAAGGCCTGATCCCCGTGAAACATATGCTGGCGCTATACATCGGCGGCATGGGTGCCAAAGATCGCAACTTCCACAAAGAGCTGATCAGTCGCTTTGGCTTTGAAGCAGAAGCGGCGGTGATCCAAGACCTTTACCTGGCGGGCAAAAAAGACGAGGCGGCCATGGCGGTACCGGACCAACTTGCGGATGAAATTTCCTTGGTGGGATCCGTGGACAAGATCCGTGACCGACTGCAAGCCTGGGACGAAACACCGGTAACGTCGCTGAATGTCTCTGCCCGCAGCCCAGCAGAACTGGAGACCTTGGCGGAGCTGGTGCTGGACCGCTAACCCGCCGCCAACAACGTCACCAATAAAGTCACGCTGGGGCCGTTGCCTCAGCAGGCCGGATTAAGCCGCTTCGGATTAAGCCGCTTCGGATTAAGCCGCTTCGGGTTTGGCCCGGGCTGCCTCTCTTTCCGCTTTGCGAGCCGCCTTTTTTGCCTTGCGAGCCTCTGCGCGGGCTGCTCGGTCGGCATCCAGTCGATCTTCTACTAAGGCAAGTTCAGTTTCCGTCACCGGAATAAACGATGGAATGCTGCACCGAGGTCCAGGCACAAGTTGGTCCAAACTCCACCTTTCTAGGGCCCGGAATCCATCCAGGCTGCAAAACTGCGAGCCGTGTATCTCGTAGCTGATGGGTGTATCTCGTCGCAATCCAAAGCAGCTGTGTTTCAAACGTACCAAGTAGTGGGTGTCTCGGGTGAGCTCAAATACCAAGGTGCGGTTATCGAGCACGTCCACACTGCGAATGCGCCGTGATGGCAAACACCGCTGACCCTCTATGTCTGGGCCTGAGTCGGCAAAGATTGCTGCGACTTTTGCCTGTGCTGCTTGAGCGAGAGCTTCTTGGACGAGGGTTTCTTGACTCGCCGCCTGTTGGGTTAACCCTGAATCGCTGCGGAGATCATTGCCCGACTCTTCGGGCGGAGTATCTGCCTGACTGATCAGGGCCAAGGGCAGTACTAACACGGCCAGCAACCAGGGCCGTAAAGCAAATTGGGGTCTTTTCGGTGCCATATCACGCTACTCCCTTTCAGGGCCTTCGATCCTACCCGCTGGTGCCAGTCCTCGCTACCCGGGGATCAAATCCGCCAGCAAGTTACTGGGTTGCTCTACTTTGAGGGCAAACAGTTCATCGGCCCGAGTGGCGCCGCGGTTCAGAGCGGCGATGGGAATACCGCATTGGTGGGCGTGTCGCACAAAGCGAAAACTGGAAAAAACCATGAGTGACGAGCCCACCACCAGCACGCCGTCTGCGGCCTCTACCTGGGCCATAATCTCAGCCACCAGAGAGCGCTGGACGCTATCGCCAAAAAACACCACATGGGGTTTCAGAATGCCCCCGCAGGCCTGGCAACTGGGAACGTGAATCTGCGAGAAATCCATTTCCACATCGGCGTCGCCATCCGGCGCCAAGGCAAAAGCCTGGCTTGCCAGCTCGGTATTGTGGGCCTCGAGCCACTGCTGGACACGATCCCGAGAACTGATGGCGGCGCAGCTCATGCAGATCACCTGATCCAACCTACCGTGTAAATCAATCACCCCTTGATGCTGGGCGCGTTGATGCAGGCGATCCACGTTCTGGGTAACCAAGCCGATCATTTTTCCCGCCCGCTGCAGTCGCACAAGGGCATGGTGAGCGCTGTTGGGCTGGGCCTGCAAAAATGCCGGATAACCCAACTGGCTACGGGCCCAATAACGCTGCCGCCACTCATGGCTGGCCATGAAATTTTGATGACTCACCGGCCGAGGGCGCTTCCATTGCCCAGCGCGATCGCGGTAATCGCCGATACCGGAGTCGGTACTGATACCTGCCCCGGTGATCACCAGCAAACGGTCCCGCTGGCGTAGAAATGCGCTCAGCGCCTGCTGCTCGCCACTGGCTGACCCAGAATCGGCCGTTGTCATAGTGCTTTTGTCCAGCCCAAGAAATGCCCGCACCCTAACGTAAAACACGTGAAGGTTCGCTAAACTGGGCGCGGATTTCTTATACAAAAACAACAAGGGGAGAACGGCATGATCAAGCTCTACGGACTGCGGATGAGCAACTATTACAACCTGGTGAAGGCCGCCATGATCGAAAAGGGGCTGGAGTTCGAGGAAGTGAAAGCCCCGCCCACCCAAAAGGAAGACAACCTAGCACGCAGCCCCATGGGCAAAATGCCGTCCATCGAAGTCGACGGTCAGTACATTTCTGAGTCCTTGGCCATCGTCAGCTATCTTGAGCGCGCACACCCAGAGACCTCGCTGTTACCCGCAGACCCTCTGGAAGCTGCCAAAGCGCTAGAGCTGGCCTTGCACATCAAACTGGATGTCGAGCTTGCCGCACGACGACTGCTGCCAGCTGCCATGTTTGGCGGCACCGCCAGCGACGAGCTGATAGAGACCACGCGTAAAGAGGTCGATCGGGGCATGCAAGCGGTGTCTCAGCTGATGGTCTGCAAACCCTATGCAGCGGGTGAGACCTTCACCTTGGCGGATCTGTACACCTACTACAGCATGGGGCTGGCATCCGCCATCGCAGAAAAAATGTTTGGCACGAAATTGCTGGCGGACTACCCCCAGATCAGCGAGCTGATGGCCATGTTGGCCACCCGCCCCAGCATTGCTCGGGTAACCGAAGAGGCTGCTGCCAAGTAGCATTCTCCAAGCAGCTCGCACCGGCGGGCTGCTTTCTCGCCGCAAGGTAGACCAGAGCCCCTCATCCTCAAGCTGCCTTCACCGCTCCTCGAACAGAACCGATAGATCTGCACGCTGTTCCTGCATCAGCGCTACAAAAACGTAGACCAAGGTAGAAACCGCCAAGGCCGGGAACACCTCATGGAGGAACACCCCGTACCCCAGACTTAGCCAGACCAACAGCATGGCCACACCCGCCGCCATGGATATCAGCACCGCCAGCCCACTGCCCTTGGACCAGTAGAGCCCTAACACCACCGCCGGTAAAAAACACACCGCATAAAGGCTGCCGGAGAAAATGGTGATTTGCAGAATGTCTCCTGGCGGGTCCAGCGCCAAAAACGCGGATAGCGCGGACAACAACAACACCAGACTGCGCGTCCAGACAAGCTGTCGCCGCGCCGCCATCTGTCCGCTTGGTACAAAAGGCAGGATCAGATTTCGAAAGCCCGTGGAGGCAGCCACCAACAACACGCTGTCCATAGAGGACATGGCCGCAGCCACAATCGCAACAAACAAAAAGTCTCCGGCCCACAAGGGGAAAACCGTCGAATCGTTCACCAGCGTGGGAATGATCAGATCCGTATCCGTTACGCCGGTCAGCAACAGGTGGGCATAGACGCCAATGGGATACAGGCAGAACTGCACAATGGTTAAACCGGCGAGTGCAACCCACATACCGGAGCGCACTGCTTGATCGTCTTTCAGCGCATAAAACCGCGAGGTCTGACGGGGATCCACGATTAGCTTCAGTGAGCCAGACAAGGCAACCCCCAGCAACACCACGAAGGGGATGCCCCCATTGAGATCAAACAAAAAGGCGGTCTGGGGTTGCTCGGCCAGCGCACCAATGGCGCTTACTCCGCCAGCCGCCCGAGTCACAAAGAAAAAGATCAGCAGCGCGCCGACGATCATCATCAGACCCTGTATGGCATCGGTGCGAACCACGGAGACAAAACCACCGATTGAGGTGTAGAGCACAACAATGACTAGGGCCAAGCCTATGGCGACTTCGTAGGGCACCTGAAAAAAGCGCTCGAACAAGTGACCGGCGCCTTTAAAAATCGCCACCAGGTAGAGCAGGCTGCAAAGCACCACGACCATCGCCGCCACAATTCTTAGGGGCGCTCGGGTTGACGCCGCGGCGCCATGGGAACGGTCCCCCAAAAACCGCGCAGCTAAAAAATCCGGCAAGGTCAGAGCATCAAAATTCTTCGCCAGTACTCGCGTTTTGGGGCCGATAAAACGCCAAGACAGATAGGTGAACAAAATCAGCATCACCGGCATGGTCATCCACGCTAGGCCATAGGCGTAGCCCTTGCCGGCATGGCCAATGTAGCTGTTGGTGGAGGCGAAAGTGGCAAAGAAAGACAGGCCAATCAGGGGGCCCGACATGCCTCGGCCGCCCACGTAAAACCCTTGGACAGTGCTGCTGGCTCGCAGGCCCGCCACGGCGTTGTAGAGCAGAACTAGGGTATAAAGTCCCAGCAGTGACCAGGCCAGCCAATGATCGGCCATCCACTGTGTCACTGGAGTTCTCTCGATTTGTGCAAACTACGAGGGCTTTCGCACCGAGTCAGAAACTAGGCGTAAACCTCAACATGGGAGCGCAGACGGTCCACAGCGTCGTAAAACGCTTCTTTGCGCTTGGCCACGGCTTGTTTCGCCAACTCTAGGTCGTGGAGCAGTTCCTGCCTGCCTGCTTCAGCCCGCTGCAGCAGCTTAGATTGACGCTTGAGCCTTTCTAGGTGGGCCAGGGCTTCTACCCATTCGTTTTTCAGGGTCAGAGCCTTCTTTTCCAACTGTTCCGCCAAAGCAGCTGCCTCTCGGGTAAGGGGCTTTAACAGGCTGAGTTCAGCTAGTTCGCGCTGGGCTAGGATCTCGGCTTCTTCGTGCTTGGATGCACGATTCAGTCCGCGCACCAATCCCAATGCCCGCAGGGCAAGAATGGTGTAACGGGTAGGATCCAGCAGCCAGCCAGACAGGCCAAACCCATTGCGATAATCCCGAGGAAAATCGTGATGATCGCCATGGTGATTGCCTTCGCCCAGTGGCCCAAGCCAGATGTAATTATTGCTGGCGGAACTTTTAATGCCAGGAGTAACGCCCCACATGTGGGTCACGCTGTTGACCGTCCAGGTGTTGTGCTGCACCGCCACCGTGCCCAGCATAGAGCCCGCTGCCAACGCAAACATGCCGACAAAGCCACCAAGTGCGAAGCCCAGCCCCATGGGCACCAAGAACACCCAAAAGGTTGTCAGCAAGCCGTACCACTTGTCCTGCCACATGATGACCGGATGTCGCTTAGCCTCGTGGGAGCGACGATATTCCTCAGTCTCGGGATGGTTGTACAAGTGGGTTAGGGTGTGGGACCAAATGAAATTTCGCAGAGTGTCCGGGAACCATGTGGCGCTATAGGGATCCAGCTCTTTTTTGCCATGACGGTCTACACCGTGATGCAGCGAGTGGTTAGCGGACCAACGTCGCACACTGCCCTGAACGCTGAAAATCTGCCCGAATACGTTAAAGAACAGGTGCACTGGCAAACTCACGTGCTTTGCCGCGTTGTGAGTAATCAAACGGTGGCTGTATAGGGTGGTCGACAGGGAGCCGAGGAAAAAGTGCGTAATGAACCACGCGGTGCCCGCCCACATCCAATCTGCTGGCGCAGCGGTATAAAGCCAAATCCCTAGGATGATCGCGGCTAAATGCACGCTGCCAACGAAAACACAGATCCCAGGAGCCAGTTCAAAGCCGTGGTCTGACAATTCGCTAAAGGAGCTGTAAATCGGCTTGTCTCGTTCGATCGGTGTCAATTCTTGCCGCGTATTGGTCATTTGGCCTCCGTCGCTATCTTGCGCCGCCGGTAGACCGGGGCGAGTTACGAAAGGCGCATTGTGCGTGAACTCATCGACAGATGCACTAGTTGCAAAGGCGGCAGAAATTCACAATTTTTCGACTTCTGTGACACAGTAGCCGTCTGCATAGCCCCACTAACTTGGTGACCATCCAAATGCTCAAATTGCTCCTTCCGCTGCTGGTGATTGCAGCTGCCATTTTGATGCTGACTATGCTCCTACAGAAGCAGCAAGATACGCAGCAGGCCCGGCAATCGCCGAAGCCCCAAACGCTGGTGCTGTGGGTCGCGTGTACAGGTTGTGTCGCTGCCGGCCTGCTTGCTCTGCTGTTGTTTTGATTCTAGCGTCCCCTCACTGAATCTCTCGAGCGCACCATGTCTGACCTCATCGTCACGCCTCACGCAAACGACTTTGCAGCCCGGATCGAGGGCGTCAATCTAGCCCAGGGTATCGATGCCTCTCTGGCAGAGGACATTCGGCAGCTTTGGTACTGCTATCAGGTGCTCTACTTCCCTGACCAGCCGTTGACCCACGGCCAGCTTGAGGCGTTTACCAAGGCCATTGGTCCCTTTGGTCACAATCCCTTCGTCAAAACCTTAGATGGCCATCGGCATATTCTGGAAGTGCGCCGGGAACCTGACGAGGACGCGGTGCCCTTTGGCAGCAGCTGGCATTCGGACTGGTCTTTTCAAATCCGGCCACCCAGCGCCACCATTTTGCACGCCAAAGTCGTGCCACCCATCGGCGGGGATACCCATTTTGCCGATGGCATTCGAGCTTTAGAGACGCTGCCGCCGCATTTACTCGAACAAGTGGAGCAGCGGCGCGCTATCCACAGTGCCCGACGATCCTATAGCCGAGAGGCGCTGCAAGCGGGACCCCAGCGCACCAGCATGGTCATTACGCCCAGCAATGACGCCTGGCAAACGCAAGTTCACCCCATGGTTCGCACCCACCCAGAATCCGGCCGTCGGGCGCTGTGGATCAACCCGGTCTACACCATTGGCATTGAAGGCATGGACGCAACCGAGGGTACTGAACTGTTGCAACAGTTGTTCGATCATTTGTTGCAGCCAAGCTTGATCTACCGCCATCAATGGACCGAGAACATGCTCACCATGTGGGATAATCGATCGGTGCTGCATAGCGCCCAAGGGGGCTATGCTGGTTATCGACGAGTGATGCATCGAACCACCGTTGCGGGCTCTATTCCCGTTTAATCTCGGCTCGCGCCGCTTTGTGCGACGGGTATGCGACAAACGTTCCAGGGAGGCTAACCAATGACGGACTTCGAACTAGACCCCAGACTTGCTCAAGACACGCTGGAGGTTGGCCATATAGCCGGCTGCCGCCTGTTGCTGATGAACGACGCTCGCTACCCCTGGTTGATCTTGGTTCCGGAGCGGCCGAATTTGCGCGAGCTCCACGACCTCAGCGATGACGAATTTAGCGCGGTGACCGGTGCCATCAAACATCTCAGCGCGGGCCTACAAGCACTGACCGAGGCGCCGAAAATGAATGTGGCCGCATTGGGTAATCAGGTGCCCATGCTGCATATCCACATCATTGCGCGCCGTCCCGATGACCCATCCTGGCCTGGGCCGGTCTGGGGTAACGGTGCAGCGGTGGCCTATACCCAAGACGAACAGAACGTTTTAGTCGCCACCCTGCAAGAACAGCTACTGGCAGCTGACTGAGTCTAAGCGCGGCTTGCTTACACCGCTGCTCAGTCCGGTAGCGGGATGGCGTTCATGAACATGGGCTGGTCGTAGCCGCGCTGCACTGCGGGACGCTGGGCGATCTTTCGGTACCAATCCCGCACCTGTGGAAAATCCGCCAAATCCACGCCCTGCCATTCGAAGCGAGACACCCAAGGCCAGATCGCCATATCGGCAATGGAATAACTGCCCGCTACGTATTCCACTTCAGCCAATCGGCGATCCAAGACTCCATACAACCGTTGCGCCTCGCTGAAAAAGCGCTCTTCCGCGTAGACGGATTTGCCGGCGTTGTACTTTTTGAAGTAATGCACTTGGCCCAACATGGGACCCAGCCCGCCCATCTGCCACATCAGCCATTGCAACGTGGTGTATCGGTCATCGCCCCAAAAATCGCCGACCTTGTCTGCGAGATAGACGAGAATGGCCCCGGACTCCATCAAACGCTGACCTGTGTCCTGATCCACCAAGGCGGGAATTTTATTGTTCGGCGAAATGGCCAAAAACTCGGGTTCAAACTGAGCCTGCTCTTGCAGATTCACTCCATGGCAGCGATAGGGCAATGCCATCTCTTCCAGAGCGATAGAGATCTTGCGCCCGTTTGGGGTTGGCCAAGTGTACAAATCCATCATAACGACGCTCCTGATCGTGATATCTCAGCCCCGGCTGTGGCCGGCCGAGGTAAACAAAAAATGCCATCCCACAAGTTCGGGACGGCGGGACGAACGCTCAAAATTAAAGCACACTGGGCCACCACCACCGCTTCGAGATGAGACCCCATGGCCACAACTCAGACCCACGCACTTCCGGGCCCTGCCGGGAAGATTGAGATGATACTCACCCAGCCAGAAACCGCACCAACGGCGACAGCGGTGCTGTGTCACCCGCACCCGCTGTATGGCGGCAGCATGCACGACGGCGTACTAGCCATCTGCGCTCAGGTGCTCCTGGAAGCAGGTGTAGCGGTAGCACGCTTTAATTTTAGGGGCGTCGGAGCCAGTGAAGGCATCAGTGGCAGAGCATCGCCGGAGGAAAAAGATCAAGCGGACTGGCAACCTCCGGAGATAGGCGATCTGCAAGGGGTGATTCAGGGACTGACCCAGATACAGGGCACCGGCCCCACTATTTTGGCGGGCTACTCTTTTGGCGCCCATGTGCTTTGGCAGGCCCTAACCCAGCTGGCGGATCTTCGACAGGCCACCGAAACGGCCATCTTGGTTGCCCCCCCCAGCAAGGCCATGAACTTCGCCACGGAGCTATCTGCTACTCAGGTTAATCTGCACGCCATTTGGTGCACTGAAGACGACTATGTGGACCCTGCCTGGATTGAGCAAACGCCCCAGCTGCACCAACACCCCATCACCGGCGGCGATCACTTTTTTTCCGGCAAAGGCGCTGACCTTGCCAATGCCGTTACGGCAGCGCTCGCGACTGGCGCTGGCTAACGGCTAGCGCCGAATGAATTCAGCCATCGCATCCAATGTCTGATTGGGTTGCTCGATCAGCATGGAGTGACCGCAACCTCTCAGGTGGGTGACCTCACTGTTGTGCAGTCGTTGCGCCACCGCCATGCCAGCCTTGGGCGGGGTCATTTTGTCTTCATCGCCGGTAATGATCAGCACCGGCGTCTCAATGACCGGATAATTTTCTATGGCAAAACCGTTACAGGCGCTGAAGTCTCGGAAATAAACATCCTCAGCCACCCGTTCCAGCAAGCGCTCGCCCATATAGAGATTTGACGTGCCGGGATTGTCACTGGCGCCCAGCATGCTGCGCTGCCCGTGGCTCCAAGTATTGGCCATATCAATGGCGGCGTGATCATTGTCCTTGGCCGCGTTTAACAGCACATCCGACACCGGCATTGGCGCAGATGTTCCCAACAGCAGCATTTTTTCAATCATCTCTGGGTAACGCGCAGCCAGGCTGATACAGATCAGTGACCCCATGCTGTGGCCAGCCACAATGGTTTTGGATTCGCCGCTGCCAGTGTGTTGAATCAGCTTCTTGGTCCAGTCGGCCATGGCATCAATGCTGTCCAGCGCTGGCCCGTCAGATTGCCCATGCCCCGGCAAATCTACCGCCATAACTTGGTAGCCATGTCGGGCAAAGTAGCGAGCTGGCATCACCCAAACGCTGTGATCCATGCCCGCGCCATGAAGAAAAACGATCATCGGCGCATCCGCAGCTGGGTGACCGCTGCCATTACTGTAAGCGACGGTCTTGCCGTCGATTTGCGTCTTCATGCTGATTCCTTAGCGGCTTGATCGGCTTGGCGCTGCATTTTTTCCACCGCACGCAAACCTGTCTTGAGATCGTTAATCAGATCTTTGCTGTCTTCCAGGCCCACACTCAAGCGCACCAGGCCGGGGCCAATGCCCGAGGCTAACAGCGTGGCCTCGTCCACCCGATGATGAGTCGTGCTGGCCGGGTGAATGACCAAGGACTTGGCGTCCCCCACATTGGCCAGATGGGAGAAAACGTTCAGGGACTCGATAAACACCCTACCCGCCTCGCGCCCGCCTTTGAGTTCGAAACTGAACACAGCGCCACAGCCCTTAGGCAGCATGCGCTGGGCCAGCTCGTGGTCGGGATGACTGGCAAGACCGGGATGAGACACCGACAACACCATGTCGTGCTGCTCCAGGAAGTTGGCGATTTCCAGCGCGTTGCTTACATGCTTTTGCATGCGCAGGGGCAAAGTCTCTAGCCCCTGCAGGATCTGAAAAGCCGTCATGGGCGCCATACAGGCACCGAAATCCCTGATGCCTTCTTTACGAGCCCGAGTGATAAAGGCCGCGGGACCAAACTCTTCGGCAAACACCAAATTATGAAACCCCACATAAGGCTCGCTGAGGGTGGGAAATTTATCGCTGCTTTGCCAATCAAAGGTGCCGCCATCTACCACCACGCCCCCCACGACAACGCCGTGACCACTGAGAAATTTGGTGGCCGAGTGCACCACCAAATCGGCTCCCAACTCGATGGGTCTGCACAGGTAGGGGGTGACAAAGGTGGCATCAATAAGCAGGGGTAATTGATGGGCATGGGCTACCTGAGCAATGCGCGGAATATCCAGCACTTCTAGCCCCGGGTTCCCCAGCACTTCGCCAAACACCAGTCGGGTATTGTCCTGAATCGCCGCCGCAAAGGCGTCTGGATCCCGGGGATCGACGAAGGTCGTGGTGATCCCAAATCGGGTCAGGGTGTACTCCAGCAAATTGTGGGTGCCGCCATAAATGGACCGGGACGACACGATGTGATCACCCGCACTTAAAATGGTCGTAATGGCCAGATGCAAGGCGGCCTGACCGCTGGCCGTCACCACCGCCCCTACTCCGTGATCTAGGGCTGCCATGCGTTCTTCCAGCACGGCGTTGGTGGGGTTGGAGAGTCGGGAATACACGTGGCCCGCGCGTTCGATGTTGAACAACCCCGCCGCCACGTCCGAATCTGGGAACACAAAGGCTGCGCTTTGATAAATTGGCGTGGCCCGAGCACCAGTGGTTGGATCCGGCGCTTGTCCCGCATGCAAAGACAGGGTGTCAAAGCCCATGCCCTGGGGCCCGCGATGTTTGGCATCACTCATCAAATTTCCTCAGTTCTGTGGGTCAATGGGCTGACCCGCTGTCGCTAATTTTGGTGGGCTTTAAACAAAGCTCTGCCCACCCCGAACCCATTTACTTCTGCAGCAAGTAGTAGTTGTTCATGGGGTTTTCGATGGGCAACTGCTCGAATTTGGAAAATCCTGCAGCAGCGGTCATTTGCCGCGCCACTTGTTCGGTAAAACCCAAGGTACCCAAGCCCGCGCCATCTTCCGTGGACAAGCCACTGTTCATGCACACCGTGACGGAAAATCCGTACAACAAGGCCGCTATGGGGTGTTGCTGCAAATTTTCCGCAAAGGACTCAAAGCCGCGGATATCCTCACACAACCAGAAGCCGTCGTCTTTGAGCGCCCCGTGAATTTGCTGGATTAGTGACTGGGGATAAGGAGTATCGTGAATCACATCAAAGGTAGTGATCAGATCAAACCTAGGCGCTTCTGGCAGGGCCTCTTGAAACGGGTTGCACAGCCGCACATTGTCCAGCCCGGCCTCTTGGACGTTAGCCCGGGCGCGATCCAATGCTCTATCCGAGGTGTCGTAACCCACAAAACGGCTTTGGGGATAAGCCTGGCCCAAAGAAACCAAAGCCAAACCGCCGCCACAGCCAACATCAGCAACCTCAGCGCCAGCCAGCAGACGTTCGTGCATGCCCGGCACCTGGGGCACCATGTCGTTGACTACCCGATGCTTCTTGGTAAAAGCACCCATACGCTCAATCCCACAGGCGCAATCCGGGCCATGGTCGTCATAACTCATGCCCAGTCCCGTGCGAAATGCCTGCTCTAGTTTGGTCACCGCCGGAAACACAGCCAGAGCTGAATCGAACCCTCCCATTAGGTAGGCGGGATGTTCCTCATCGGCCAACACGGCGAAGGCTTCCGCAGAAATAGAGAACAGTCCGCTTTCAACGGAATAATCTAACTGACCAATGCAGGCCTGTTGTTGCAGCCATTCCCGAACCCAACGCTCGTGTAGATTCAGATGTTCCGCCAAGGACTGACTGGTGCTCGGCCCCAGTTCCGCCAATCCTTGATACAAACCTAGGCGACTGCCCAACACAGTGATGGCGCAATTGAAGCTGGCAGACACCATGCCGCTGGTTTGCTTCAAAAAATCACCTAATTTCTTTTCGTCGACAGCCTCCACAGATCCTCCTCTAGCCTTGCAGCGCTTTTGTTTCGCAAGCTACCCTACCTCACTTGATGTTTATAGGAAGCCCTATGCGAGATTTCCCAAAACCCGAAATGATTGCCGTTAATGGCGTGGAGCTCGAAGTCTTCAGCGCTGGCAGCGGCAAACCCATTGTGTTGTGTCACGGCTGGCCAGAGCATGCATTTTCCTGGCGCCATCAGATCCAGCCGCTGGTGGACGCGGGTTACCACGTTATCGCACCAAACCAGCGCGGCTATGGGCGATCCAGTCGACCCGAGGCTGTTACCGACTACGACATCACCTGTCTTACTGGTGACCTGATCGCATTACTCGATCACTTTGGCTACGAGGACGCTTGCTTCGTCGGTCACGACTGGGGCGCCATCATCGTTTGGAACCTAGCCATGATGCACCGGGACCGGGTTTCGGCGGTCATCAATCTCAGCGTGCCGTTTATGCAACGAGGCGCCACGGAATGGGTTGGATTCTGGGAAAAAATGCTGGGCCCGGACTTTTATATCGTGCATTTCAATCGTCAGCCCGGCGTTGCCGACGGGGTCTTTGCAAACCACACCCAACAGTTCTTGAGCAACATGTATCGCACCAATCAATGGCAGCACCCGCCGGTGGACTATGGGCCGGGCATGACCATGATCAGCATGGCGCAAAACCCTGCTTTTGCCGACGGCGTGCCCGGTGATCCGATCATGAGCGATGCCGAGATGCAGGTTTTCCTGGATGCCTTTGCCCTGTCCGGCTTCACCGGCGGCATCAATTGGTATCGCAACTTCAGCCGCAACTGGGAAATCATCGGGGCCTACGAGCAGCACATTCATCAGCCAACGCTGGGGATTTTTGGTGATTACGACATGGTGCCCAAGTCCCCCAACCTGAGCGAGCATGTCAGCACTCTGGAAGTGGTGGAACTGCCCTGCGGACACTGGATTCAGCAGGAACTGCCGGAGGAAACCAACGCGGCCATCCTTGACTGGCTAGGACGTCACTACCCGCAATCCTGACCGTGACGTCAGTGCTCAGAACAATGGGGTCAGAGCACCGAGGTCACAACAATAGGCCTGAACTTGGAACCTGGTATCGAGGACAAAGCGGTACCAGGTTACCGGGCTGAACTAGCCCTGAACTAGCCCTGGGCGACCAAAGCAACGCCAATCGCGTAGAGCACCGAAAGAATCATGATCACACTGGACAGCAGGCCCAGCATAAAACCTAAACCACGGCTCTTCTCAGGATTGGTGTAACCGCGAAAGTAGAGCATTCTGCCCACGACAAAAGTCAGGCCCAAAGCCGTTGCCAGCGCCTCATTCGCAAAATAGCCGCAAGCGAAAATAGCAGGCAGAAAAACCACCAACTGCTCGGTGGAGTTTTGATGGGCCCGAAAAAACCGCTCGAAGTGCTCATCACCGGTGGTTGCTGGTGCCGGCACACTAAATCTGGCTCTGGCTCGACCAACTTCGATCGCAAAATAGATGTATTGCAAAAGCGCGAGCATCACTACAGCTGTTACGTATTCCATCATGGGTCCTTTGTTTGCATTGAGGATAGGGCCTTTGTACCGGGCCCTAGGTCGCTATCATAAACGCGCCGGAAGCCTCGGCGACGACAAAATCGTCTTCTTGGCGTATCAGCAATCCGGTCATTTGCGCCAGCCTGCCTTTGCGCTTGATGCAGCGCCCTTCCAGTCGAATCGGCGTGCCCACCGGTAATTCGGTGCGGTAGCGAATATCCGCCTTGGCGGTAAAACAACGCTCGCCCTGAAGCCAGACCCAATTCGCCATAACATCGTCCAGCAGGCTAAAAATGATGCCGCCATGAGTGACTTGGTCGTAGCCCATGTGCTGAGGCTCGGGGGTGAACTCGCCCCGGCACACGTCTCCGTCCAGCCGAAAGGCGACCTTCAGGCCAATGGGGTTTTGCGGGCCACAAACAAAGCAGCGGTTGCTACCACTGGCCAACTGCTGGGCTCGTTTCTCTGTCTGCTTCTCTGTTGATTTCTCTGTTGGTTCAGGGGTCATCACTAGGCCTCTCTATTCGCGTGGTTAGATGCGCTGCAAAGCAACCCAGATAGGGCGCTGCCCTGCCGCTCCAGAGTTTGCTGAGAATTCGCTATCATAGACGCTTTTGCGAGGTGGTCACGGGTGACATTTCCCACTGAACAGATTCGTTCCGCCATGGAGGGCTATCGCCCCAATCTCGTGATCCCGAAAAAAGATACCCGCCAGGCATCCGTGGCAATCATCCTGCGTGAGGCACCAGGAGCGGCATCGGATTACAGCGATATTTTGTTCATCCAACGCGCGGAACGAGAAGGCGATCCTTGGTCAGGCCAGATGGCCTTCCCCGGCGGGCACAAAGAAGAGGGTGATGACGACCTCAAGGCCGCAGCCATGCGCGAAACCCTGGAGGAAATCGGTCTAAGCCTGCAAGACGCGGAATACTTAGGCGCACTGGATCATCAACAGGCCCAGCCGCGAGGTCGGGTGCTGAACATGCTGATTGCCCCCCATGTCTTTGTGACCCAAGACACTCCCGCATTCACACCCAATCACGAAGTCGCGGACGTGGTTTGGGCCCCGCTGCCGGTGCTTGCCGGCAATTCCCTGCACGACACTCAAACGCTGCCCATGGCCGGCAGACCCACCATCTTTAATGGCTACAGGCTTAGCGGCGGCCACTTCGTTTGGGGCTTAACCTACCGAATTCTGAAGTCGTTTTTCAGCGCCGTAGACAGTAACTGGCAACCCCCGAGGGAAATCGACTAGACCCGAAGTACCCTGCCCCTGAGCCGGATCTTGGCTCAAACCGACCAAGGCCGCTGACCGAATCCCAAGCCACTACGCTCTAACGATCCGGCCAGAAACGCTGGGTCTTAAACGCTAGAGCTTAGACGTTAGACTTTAAACGTTAGACCTCTGAAGTTAGCAATGGCCAAGCCTCGGGCGACACTGGTGAAGGGATCGTGTTCCACCACTCGGTTCGGGAAGCGTTGCTCCAACAAACCTTTGACCGCTGGAATCAGACTGGAGCCGCCGGTTCCTAGCACAATATCAATGTCCTCGTGGCGCATGCCCGCCTTGGCGACGGTTTCATCCAGCGCCGCAGCCACCCGTTGCAATGGCTCATCGATCATTTGCTCAAAGTCCCTGCGGCTTAAATCCACCCGCAGGTCGATCTCGGGAACATCTAGGGTTGCGGTTTGCTGGGTTGAGAGCTCCGCCTTCAGCTCTTTGATGCGCGCAAACAGCAGGTAGCTCAAGTTGTGCTGAATCACATCACGCAACCGCTCAAATTTGTCGGTGCCCGGGCCGCCAGCAGAAATTCGCTGCAAAACAGGTGTCGTGTAACGATTTTGGTTCAAGGTGTAGGTCACCGCCCAGTTAACCAACAGATCTTCAAAATCCTCAAAGGGAAAGCGCGTCTCAATCTCGCGGTCATGTCCGCGGCGACGCCATAACTCGCCCTTGCCCAGCGCCGGAAACAACAGCGCACGGAATAAGATTTGGTCCAGATGGTCCCCGCCCAAGCCGATGCCATGAGTGGCCACCACGGTAAAATTCTGGCCCTCCCGCCTGAGCACGCAAAAATCTAGCGTGCCGCCACCAAAATCCAGACACAGTAAAGTCTCGCCTTGAGCGGCACTGTTGCTGTGCAAGAAGCTCACCGCTGCGGCGATGGGCTCAGGATAAAAATGCTGTTGCTTAACGCCAGCGTAACCAAAGGCTTCTCCCAACCGGCTCAGGGCCAATTGATTTGAGAATTCATCTCGGCCTTCAAAATTGACCGGGTAGCCCAAATTCGCGCTGACAATGCTGCCGGCGTCAGCCTCGATACTCTGGCGAATGCGCAGCAACAAAGGGGTGATCAGAGCAACCAAACGAAAGGGATGATCAAAAACCATTAGCCGACGGACATTTTCATCGCCAAGCAGCCGCTTGGTGCCTCGAAACAGGCGTCCCTGCAAACTGCTGTCCGTGACCGCAGCGCCGTACACTTTTTCCGTGGCGGTTTCGACCTCTCCAGGGGCACCATCGCTACCGGCACCTTCTACGAACTGACTGGTCTCACCGATGACTTCGGGGACCATTTCTACCGTGCGCCCGGTGTTGTCCGCGATGTATTGATCCACCGCCGCCTGGCCGGTTTTGGAGGTCAGTGCTCTGTCGATGTAAGTTGCCGAAGGAATGATGGCGTCAGCGCTTTCCAGCTGCACCAGTCGGACTTCCTCACCATCGAACACCGCAGCCGCAGAATTACTGGTGCCGAAGTCGATGCCCACCCCAACGCGACTCACCGCAGGACCTCGCGAGCCAGTCGTAAACTCATCTCAGGGATGCTGAACATCAAACTTTTTCTCCTATGCGTTCCCGGGGATCGGCGGTATTCGTGTTGTTGCTGCGGCGCTGTAGCGGGCCAGAACCCGCACGCTAAAGCCGCGGCATCTTACCCGTCGGTGCATTCAGCGCCAACCGAACCTGCTAACTGCATGGGTGCCAAAGACGCTAGACTGGCGGCATCAAAGCCCAGTAATGCGTGCATGGACCAACCCACCGATCTGAACAAATACCGCAAGCGCAAGCGCAAAGAACGGGGCAGCAGCAGCACGCTGTGCCGTTCGGGCTTTCACAAGTGGGTGGATGACGCAACCAAGCAATTTGACGTCAAGCAAGGCCGCCTCGTGAGCAGGCAGCGCTGTGAACGCTGCGGCAAGACTCGAGTGAACGTTAGCTAGCGTCGAGTTCCAACTTGGCCAGTGGCTGGATATCACAGCCAACCCCGGTGCCGCCCAAACCACAATAGCCGTTGGGCACCTTGGCCAAATACTGCTGATGATAATGTTCCGCGTAGTAGAACGGACCAGAGGCCTGAACTTCCGTGGTGATCTCACCGTAGCCCGCCGCGGTTAACGACTGCTGAAACAGCGCTTTGCTGGCTTGGGCCAACTCCGCTTGTTCTGGCTCATAGGTGTAAATGGCTGAGCGGTACTGGGTGCCCAGATCATTACCCTGGCGCATGCCTTGGGTGGGGTCATGACTCTCCCAAAACACCTTCAGCAATTGTGCAAAGCTCACTTGCTGGGGGTCGTAAACCACCAACACGGTTTCGGTATGGCCGGTACCTCCCGAGCACACTTCCTCGTAGCTCGGATTTGGCGTCAACCCTCCCGAGTAACCGGCAGCAGTCGTCAACACCCCGGGCTGTTCCCAGAAACGTCGCTCCGCGCCCCAAAAACAGCCCATACCAAATTGCACGGTTTGTACGCCACTGGGGAAAGGTGGAAGCAGCGGCTGGCCAAGCACGAAGTGCTGGGACGGTACTGGCATCAACTCGGTGCGTCCTGGTAGCGCATTTTCCGCCGTTGGCAATTCCAATTTACTTGCATAAGACATGGGTGGTCTCCGGTTAGCAGCGTTGCAGTGTAACCCCATTGGCATGCCGCTCAAGTTCTGGAGCCCTTGTAGAGCCGCCCAACGGTCGACACTTTTTTGACGATAAACACCCCAACCGTTCGCCTGAGCATGGGTCTTATTTCATCGGCAGAGCCGGAATGCTATAAACGACACATGCATCCCCAAACAAATCTGCTGTTAGCCCTGATTTGCGGCTGCCTGACCTTAGGCGGCTGTACATCCCTGTCCGGGGCAAACACCGCCCAGGCCAGTCCCCAGACAGAGCTCTCGCCTGCCCTGTATTTGGCTCAAGACAACTTCTACGAAAAGTTGCAGGAGCTGTCAGAACTGGAACTGCGAGCCATGGCGTTGGCCGCGGATGAACCTCTGGCTCTAGGCCCCTTGGGTTCGACTTTGATCGAAAACAACCCGGCCAGCCTTGCCGGACACCATGCCCTCGTTTTGTTCTATCAACACGTGGAAGCCGATGCCGCCGCGGCAAAGCATCAGCAACTCGTCGATCGCCTAACCCAACAAATACTGGCCACCGGCGACGGCAGCGTTGAACGGCCCTATCGTGTGCTCAGCAGAGCTGACGCTCGTCTGATCGTCGCAGCCAGTGGCGAGCAATTGGTCGGAGGCGTCTACCAAAGCAACGCCTCTATGCCTCTGCAACTGCTGTTGTTATCTCGGCCGACAAGTGACACGCCCGTGCAAAGCACCTATTTCGATTTGTCCGGCCTCGTCGTTCCCCAAGCGGGTAACGAGAGTAATCCCTGGGATGTGCTGCGTATCTTGGCGGATAGTGAAGACACGGCAGCTCAGGCAGCCATCGGCACCTATTTGGCGCGACAACGACGCTACGACCCTGCCGTTCGATGGCTGGAACTGGCAGCCCGTGAGGACAACCTACTAGCCCATACCCTGTTAGCACGCATTTATTGGTACCAATCCGGGTTGGCTGAGTCGTCTGAGGACTCCGCACCGGAGCAAAGCGACGTTAAAAGCGCCGCTGAGCTCATTCGTTTGGCCGTGGATAACCATATTGTCGCCATGGGCTTGGGTTCTACGGAATCCATGTATGCCATCGCTAGGCTACTTTTGGAGGACCCTGCCCAAGCAGACGCTATTCAATCCACAAAGGCGTTTGTTGCCCCTGAACGCAGAACGGCTGGCGCCATCGAACTACTGGAAAAAGCCGGAGCCTTAGGCTTCACCCAAGCGTACCTGTATCTGGCCAGTCAATTTCAACAAGGCGCCCATGTTGAAGCCGATGAACAGCGAGCCAACGACTATTTTGCCAAAGCCGCTGGTTTAGGGGATGCCAGCGCTGTTATTGGCTATGCCCGCTATGTCGCCAGCGACCCAAATCGACAAGTCAAAATACCGCTGATTCGTCAGCTGAACCAATTGGCTGAAAGCGACAACGCCGAAGCCATGCTGGTTTTGGGCAACCTCTACGCCAAAGGCGTGAGCGTCAGACCCTCGGCGCGCAAGGCTGTGCGCTGGTACAAAAAGGCGGTAGACGCCGCTCAAGCCAGCCATCACGGTAACGCTGCGGTGGTCAACGAAGTTGCCTGGACGCTGGCGGTGACCGACGTCAAAGGTCTGCAGCAACCGGGCTACGCCCAGACCATCATGGATGCGCTGATGAAGGGCAACAAACAAGTGCAAAGCCATCCGGAGTATCTAGACACTTGGGCCGCCACCTATGCCGCCAACGGTAATTTCGCCCGGGCCATTGAACTGCAACGCAGGGCCTTAGAGGTCGCCCGCACCCAAGAACGCACCGACGTCATTGATATTCTGGAAACCCATCTGGCGTTTTTTGAGGCGGGCAACCACATCATCGATAAAACGCCTTAACGTGTCGCCTCTTGAGCTTTTGCGACAGTTGCCGCCGTTATTGGATGTGCGCGCCCCGGGTGAATTCAAGGTCGGCCAGCTGCCGAACAGCATTAACCTGCCGATTTTGGATGACGAAGAACGCGCCCAAGTTGGCACCGTCTACAAGCAGCAAGGCCACGACGCCGCGGTAAGCTTGGGCCATCGCTTGGTCAGCGGTGACACCCGAGAACGCCGAGTACAGGCCTGGCAATCCTTCTGCCAAGACCACCCGAACGCCATGGTGATGTGCTGGCGCGGAGGCCAACGCTCAGGCCTTGCCCAACAGTGGCTTAGCGAAAGCGGCATCGATATCCCCAAAGTAGAGGGCGGCTTTAAAGCGCTGAGAAACGCCTGCCTGAGCGTATTAGAAAAGCCCAATAAAAAATGGTGGCTGGTTAGTGGGCGCACGGGTTCCGCAAAAACCGTGCTGTTACAGCAGGTGGAGCAGAGTATTGATCTTGAGGGCTTGGCCAATCATCGCGGCTCCGCTTTCGGACGCCGGCTAACCCCGCAGCCGACGCCGGTTACCTTCGAGAACCAGCTGGCTATTGATTACTTAAATCACGGCTACGAGTCGCTGGTGGTGGAAGACGAAAGTCGCACCATTGGTCGCCTGGGCCTGCCGTTGACCTGGCATGAGCAAATGACGCAAGCCCCCATTGCCTTGGTTGAAGCTTCCTTTGCCGAGCGCGTGGAGCATATTCACCGAGAGTATGTTGAGGAGGCCCTAGCGGAACTGGATCAGGCTGGGCTGTCACCGAACCTGCTCCAGCAACAATACGAAGACGCAGCCCTGCGTATTCAGCGTCGCTTGGGCGGCGTTCGCATGGAACAGCTCATGCAAAAAATCCGTCACGCCTTCGAGCAGCAAAGTGACCATAGGGATTGGATCCGTTATTTACTGACGGAGTACTACGATCCTATGTATGACTTCCAGCTAGCGCGCAAGGTGCACCGGGTAGCCTTTCGCGGCAGCGCAGCACAGGTCACCGCCTTTCTCAAAAACCAACCGTGACGTGATCGGGAAGATCCCAGCTAGCCCAAAAACTCGCCGATCATAGTGGCGACCACTTCCGGTTGATCGTGATGTGTCCAGTGTCCGGCCTGACTCACTTCCAACAGTTCGGCGTCCTTAAAATACTGCAACGTTCCGTCTTGGCCCGTTCGTTTTTCCAGACCCCCATCGGCGTTAATCAACCGCGTAGGCGCTTGAATGTTCTGCCACAGCTCCACAATCTGCGCTTCCGACAATCCAACCCCATGGAAGTTGTACGTGTACTGATCGTATTTCCAGGTGAACTGACCATCCTCTAGCTGCACCACCCCGTGGGCTGTCAGGTGCATGGCCTGATCCTTGGTGAGCTGCGGATTTGCATCCTGCATCCGTTGATAGGCGGTTTGTAAATCTGGGTAACGCCGGGGTAGGCGTCCGGCAAGATCGCGATTGATCTCGCTCCACTCCCGAATAATCGCCGCTGTGCCTGCGTCCTCACTGTCCCGGCGCCACAAGCCAATCCCTTCCAGCAACACCAGCTTACGCACATGCTCTGGGAACACACCGGCGAAGAATGCGGCGATAGCGCCCCCCAAACTGTGCCCGACCAAAAACACCGGGCCCAACTGGTTCTGCTCAATGAGTTGCTGCAGATCGTAAATGTAATCGTAATAACGGTAGCCAGAGCCCTGTACCCATTCAGAATCGCCGTGGCCCCGCAAATCTGGCGCGATAAAGTGGTAATTGCCAAAAGCGGACAGGCGTTGAATCAAATCGTCCCAGGTGCGGCAGTGATCGCGAACCCCATGCACGAGAACGATGGTGGGATCTTTGGGCGATCCCCACTCAACAAAGTGCATGCGCAAACGCTGAGAAAAGAACCGATGTGAGGTCGGTGTTAACGCAGACGACAACCCCTTGGGCATAACGACTCCTGATGCAAAAAAACAATGGGGCGCTGATACCTGGTTGATACAGCGGGTCTTAGACGCCGCCGCATTCTACAGATCTGGTGTTGTACCAACACACCTGTTGTTACCGAACCACCACACAAAAGCCAAACAGAGATGCCCAAAAAGCGGCATCCGACGCCAGATACCCTGAGTTATTTGCATCAAATCAGGCCAAATGTTGCAAAAAGCCCCGTTAAGTTCACCGAAAATTGGACTTGCTCACACAAAAAGCTACTTTTTTGCACAAATGGGTTGCACTGCGTGTTACTTGAGGTAACAATTGCCTCATTCAACGGCCAAGTGGCAACACCCCGTTGGAATACGGGAATTTCCGAAACTCCTCTCCCCTCCCCTCCTCGGGAGTTCCCATCTTTCGAAGGCGGGGGACCCATGGTCCCCCGCCTTTTTTATTGCCTCGGTTTTATTGCCCCAAACTTTTTTGCTTCCGATATTGTCGCCTCAGACTTTATTGCCTCAAATTGGGCCATCCGCATCTCGACAACCGTTACAGACCGGCCCTGGCGTCGTACCATATCCCCATGACGATTAAACCTGACTACCAACACCTCAGCGTTAGCCACCAGGGCAACGTTGCCACCATTACCTTATCTCGACCGACCCGAGCTAATGCCCTCAGTCACGATCATTTGGCCGAACTGGAGCACGCCGCCCTATCATTTAGGGATGCGCCAGAAGCCCGGGTCGTCATCATCACCGGCGCGGGTAAGCATTTTTCTTCCGGTGCAGACTTACAGGACCCCGGTCCAGACCCGGCCATGCCGCTGGTTCAGCGCCGACGGCGCGCGCGCATGGGGCAGCGTGCCATCGAAGCCATTGTGAACATGGATCAAATAACCATTGCCGCCTGGCGCGGCGCGGCCATGGGTGGTGGTGCCTGTGTAGCCACCGCCTGCGACTTTCGGGTGGGCAGTGAAACCGCATTCATGCAATACCCGGAAGTTGATCTAGGCATCAATCTGATGTGGAAAAGCCTGCCCCTCATTGTCGCCTTGGTGGGGCCCGCAAGGGCCAAACGACTGGTGGCCGGGGCCGAACGGGTAAGCGCCACCACGTTGCTCGACTGGGGAATCCTGGATCATTTGACGTCAGATGAGGAACTGATGCCCAAAGTCGAGGAAATGGCGGCTATCTATGCGGCCAAGCCTCCCATCGCTGCACAAATGATCAAGCAATCCACCAACCAATTCGCCTACGCCTTGGGGGCTGCGGTAATGCATATGGATGCAGACCAAAATCTGTTGTCCGCCGCTACCGAGGATCGAAAAATCGCCATTGCCGCCAAGCAGAGCGGCGAAAGCGGCGAATTTATTGGCAACTGATCTGCCCTGGGGTTTTATCCCTGGGACTTCCAGCGCAGGGTCAGCCCACCGGCCTCCACTACCAAGTCTGGCACCTGACCCAACTGACAATGGCTGCCACTGATACAGGCTCCGGTTTTGACATCAAAAACGTAACCATGCCAAGGGCAGCGAACCGTGCCGTTTACCAAGGGCTGCTGGTCTAGAGGACCCAGTTGGTGGGGACATTGGGCGGGATAAACCACCCAGTCTGCTGCTTCTTTTGCTGCTTTTTTTGCTACTTCTGGGGCTTTCCCATCTGCCAACGAATTGACCACGAAGCTGCGACCGGAGAGGGTTATTGTTACCGGTAGCGACAAGGCTTCGATGGGACCCAGGTCTACTTCTTCGGTGTAATCGATACCGTCCAGTCGGCGATCTAGCTGGCGCTGACGTTCGGCCATCATGGCCACATCCTCGTCGTACAACAGCTCATAAGCCCGGGCATAGGCCATGCCCACCTTATCTCGAGCGACCTCGGGCACGCCGGGGACAAAAAAGTCCACGACAATATCCAGAACCCGCTCAGCCACCTCGAAAACGTGGGTCCAGATTTCGGCGCCTGCGTTGGGGCCTTCCAGATTCCGGGTGATCCAACGCCGGGCCTCTCGATCTAGCCGCAGCTCTAACACGCTACTGGATGCGTCGGCGCCTCGGCCTGACACCACCGTAGCTCGCCAACCCCAAGCGCCGGAGCTGTGACACTGAATATCGCTGAAACTGCTGCTGTGCTGATGCGGAAGATGCTGCCAGTCCAAGGCATTTTCGTACATACGATCTAGGCTCACCGGCAGGCGGCGGCGATAGCTGCCCACGTGGTCTAGCTTCGATGCTTCGGTGGCGCTGACAAATTCGTATTTCAATTCCCGCTCCTGAGCTTAGACCGTGTCAGTTGGATGCCTGCTCCATCTGAGCGATTTCAAACGTCAGGGGCTGACCATCCACTTCGGATTGCACCGCCTGGGCCGTAGTCGCTGGGTCCAGCTCTAGGGTCAGAGTTTCACCCATGATGTAGTCACGATGCTCGTTAATGGCTTGAGCCAACTCACCCTCGGCTTGGTAAATCACGCGGATTCGGTCACTGACCGAGTAACCCCGTTCTTTACGTTCGCGCTGAATACGATTCACCACTTCTCGACCATAACCCCTGCGAATCAGCTCCGGTGTGAGCTGACAGTCCAAATCGATGCTGATCTGACTGTTTGAAATGGTGTTGGTACCGGCCTTGGCCTGTTGCTGAATTTCAATCTCTTCGCTGCTGAAGACTTCCGTTTCGCCATCTGCGGTCAAGGCCAATTCGCCCTGGCTTTGCAGAGTGACGATTTGTACCTCTGACAGCTTGCCGATTTGCTGGCCAAACGCCTTCATGCGCTTGCCCAAACGCTTGCCCAACAACGGAAAATTCGGCTTCGCCTGAAGATCAATATAGGCGGCCTCATCGGTGCTGTAGTGAATGTCGAGGACGTTGAGTTCCTCGCGAAGGTAGCTCTCCAAAGAACGCATGTCGTTCAATAAACCCTCATCCCGATGGATGATGGTGAGCTTCGCCAACGGTGTGCGCAGCCCAATCTTGACCTCTTCACGCTTCTGCCGACCCAGCAAAATAACCTGCTGCATACGATCCACCGCCACCTCAAGGTTAGGGCGAATCAGCTCAGGCTGGGCTAGCGGATAGTCGCACAAGTGGACAGAAGCCGGGGTGGCTGGACGGTCCGCCAGCGCCTCTAACTGCTGATACAAATGCTCAGACAAAAACGGTGCAAAGGGTGCCATCAACTTGGACAGTTCGGACAGCACCTCATACAACGTGCTGTAAGCCGCAATCTTATCTGGGGTGATGTCTTCGCCCCAAAAACGCCCACGGTTCAAGCGAATGTACCAGTTGGTCAGGTCTTCGATGAATGCGAACAGCGCTGGCACCACGGTATACAGTCGATAGGCCTCCATCTCACTGGCCACGGTGCTTTTCAAACTCTGTAGTCGTGAGATCAGCCATTGATCCAGCACGTTGTCACCGGCGTGCGTGCCTTTATCCGGGGACCACTGGTCGATGGCGGCATAGGTGCGCAAAAAAGAAAATGCGTTGTACCAGGGCAGCAAGGCTCGACGCACCATGTCTTTCACGCCTGCGTCGGCGAATCGTTGTTCTTCACCCCGCACCAAACCGGAATTGATGGCGTAGAGCCTGAGGGCATCGGCACCGTAGGTCTCCATCAACTCATCCGGTGGCGTGTAGTTACGCAGGCTCTTAGACATCTTCTTGCCGTCTTCGGCCATGACCATGCCGTTGACGATGACATTACGAAACGCCGGTTTATCGAAAAGCGCTGCTCCAAGCACCGTTAGGGTATAGAACCAACCACGGGTCTGATCCAAGCCCTCGGCTATAAACTCAGCGGGAAATCCCGCCTCGAACACCTCTTGGTTTTCAAATGGGTAATGCAGCTGGGCATAGGGCATGGAGCCGGACTCGAACCAACAATCCAGCACTTCCTCGATACGCCGGTAGGTGCCTTCTTCACCGTCGACGCTAAATGCCAAACCGTCCACATGCTCTCGGTGCAGGTCATCCACCCGCACACCGGTGTATTGCTCCAGCTCATCAATGGAACCTATACACAGGGCATTGCCGGTGACGTCGTTAATCCAAACCGGTAGCGGCGTACCCCAAACCCGATTGCGCGAGATCGCCCAATCAATGGCGCCGTCCAGCCAGTTTCCAAAACGGCCTTCCTTAACATGCTCGGGTACCCAGTTAATGCCCGCATTGGCCTGAATCAACTTATCTTTGATGTCCGTGACCCTCACATACCAAGAGGGAATCGCCCGGTAAATCAGCGGCGTGTTGGAGCGGTAGCAATAGGGATAACTGTGTTGAATCACTTCTTGCTTATACAAACTGCCATCGCTTTTCAGCTTGGCGATGATGGCCTTGTCTGCGTCTTTGACGTGCTGGCCAGCGTAATCTGGAACCTCGTCGGTAAATTCCCCGAACAACGTCACCGGACACACCAGTGCCTGAATGCCATTGGCTTTCAAAACCCGATTATCGTCTTCACCAAATGCCGGGGCTTGGTGCACCAGTCCGGTACCGCTGTCGGTGGTGACGTAGTCGTCACTGACCACCACAAAGGCGCCCAGATCAACCTGGTCAGCAAAATAGGGAAACAAAGGCTCATAGCTTTTGCCCACCAAGTCACTGCCTTTAACGGACTTAATCACTGTGGCTTGCTCACCCAAATAGTGGGGCACCCGAGCAGCCGCCATATAAAACTTGCGCTCTCCGTCCTGCACCAATTGATAGTCGATGTCCGCGCCCACGCAAACCGCGAGGTTCGACGGCAGGGTCCAGGGCGTGGTGGTCCAGATCGCTAGATGGGCGTCCTCGTCTTTGAGCTTCAGCAGCACCGTGACCGCCGGGTCTTGGACATCCTGATAATTCGAGGTGGCTTCGAAGTTAGCCAGCGGCGTGCCCAATGCGGTGGATAGGGGCACCACTTTTACACCCTGATAAATCAGGCCTTTGTCCCAGAGCGCTTTGAACACCCACCAGACCGACTCCATGTACCAGGTGTCCATGGTCTTATAGTCGTCGTCGAAATCGATCCAACGGCCAATTCGGGTCACGGTATGGCGCCACTGTTTGACGTAGCGCTGCACGATGCCTCGGCACTCATCGTTGTAGCCCGCCACACCCAACTTAGCCACGGCCTCTTGAGCTGACATGCCCAGCTGCTTGTCGATTTCATGCTCAATGGGTAGGCCATGACAGTCCCAACCGAAGCGTCGCATGACGTATCGCCCCTTCATGGTCCAATAGCGCGGCACAATGTCCTTGATCGTACTAGCGACTAAATGTCCGTGGTGAGGCAGTCCCGTGGCAAAGGGAGGGCCGTCGTAAAAAATGAAGGGTTGCTTGCCCTTGGTGTTTTCCAGCGACTGTTTAAACGCATCGGTTTCCTCCCATAGCTTGAGGATTTCGTGCTCCATCTGAACGAAGGAAAAAGCGCTGGATTCTGAAGTGTCTGACATGCCGGACTATCTGCTGGGAAAAACGGCGCTATAGTACCTGCTTTGCTTGGCAGATGCCGAATCCTGCGGGGCAAGGAATGACGATGAATCGGTTTTTTAGAGAGGGAGAGACATATGGATCTGAAAGGCATGCAGCTTGGGGCGGTATTTCCGCATAACGAAATTGGCACCGATCCGCAGGACATCAAAGCCTTCGCCCAAGGCGTTGAGGCGCTGGGCATCAGCCACCTACTGATCTATGACCACGTGCTGGGCGCTGACCCGGACCGGGAAGGCGGCTTTCGTGGCGCCTATGATAAAGATGTGGCGTTCCACGAGCCGCTAACCACCTTTGCCTTTATCGCTGCGGTCACCGAGCGCCTAGAGATGATCACCACCATTATGATCTTGCCCCAACGACAGACGGTGCTGGCCGCCAAACAAGCCGCACAAGTCGCCCTGCTATCTAACAACCGGTTTAAGCTGGGCATCGGCGTGGGTTGGAACGAAGTGGAATACGTAGGGCTGAACGAAAATTTCAACAACCGCGGCAAACGCCAAAGTGAGCAAGTAGACCTCATGCGGCGGCTATGGAAAGAAGACTCACTGGATTATCACGGCGAGTTCCACCGCATTGATAAAGCCAGCATCAAACCTCGTCCCAGCAAAGATATTCCGATTTGGTTTGGCGGCTCGGCTCCGGCACTGCTGGATCGTTGCGCCAAACTGGGGGACGGCTGGATCCCATTGATGGGGGCCAACGACAAAGCTCAGGCCTGTATCGATCGCATCAAGAGCGGCCGAGAGGCTTTGGGCAAAAGCATGGATGGGTTCGGCATACAGGCCCAAGCGCAATATGCCGGAGGCTCTCCTGAACGCTGGGTTAAGCATGCCAAGGCCTGGCAAGACATGGGTTGCACCCATCTCGCCATCGCCACCCATAACGCCGGCGAAACCAACGTCGACGGGCACCTAGCCCGTATTGCCGAATATCAGCGCGCACTAGCGGACTGAGCTCCCGGCGGAAAACCTCTTAAGCGGCGGGATGCAGCACCATCAGCGCATCCAGCCGCTGCTCTAGTTTGAGCAAGTTACCCGCAAACACAGGCACTACCAGCTGGTCTGCTCCAGCCTTGGCGTATTCGGCCAGGGTCTGCTCCGTCACCGGATGTCGATTGGGACCGACGATTACCTGAATCTCACTGCGGCTGCGCCCCCAGGCCGTCAAGGCCGCATCAAGACTGTGCAACCGCTGCACCAAATCTTCCGGCCTCAGGTCATAGCCGTACCAGCCATCTCCCAGCTTGGCCACGCGCCCCATGGCCCCAGCCGATTCTCCCCCCACGATGATGGGCGGATGAGGCCGCTGGATAGGCTTCGGATTGAAGTGACAGGGCTTGAGGGTCAGGGTTTGTCCGGTGAATTCACTGATGCCCTCAGACCAAAGCGCTTTCATGGCCAGCAGGTATTCCTCAGTACGCGAAGCGCGAGTACTGAAGTCCACACCCAGATTTTCGAACTCCTCTTTTAGCCAACCAATGCCCACGCCAAAGTCCACACGCCCGCCAGACAGGTAATCTAGGTCTGCCACCATTTTGGCGGTATAGACCGGCTGACGCTGTGGGACCAGGCAGATGCCTGTGCCCAATCGAACCCGTTGAGTATGGGCCGCTATAAAGGTCAGGGCTGAAAACGGATCCAGCAAGCCTTCTGGATCACCAGGCATGCGCCCGCTCTCAGAATAGGGATAGGTAGAGGCGTAATCAGGAAAAAACAGCACATGTTCCGGCACCCATATGCCGTAAACCCCCTTGGCCTCGGCCATTTGCACGGCATCCCGGATAAACCCCGGCTCGGTACGTTCGTTAAAGGCCATAGCCACGCTGATTTTCATTTTTGTCTCCCCTTCTCTATCTGTCTTTACCTATGCTTGCTTGGGCTTGCTTGGGCTTGCTTGGGCTTGCCTGGGCTTGCCTTAGATTCAGCATCACCGACACGGATACGGTTCTCTCTTGCACCAGTCAGTGTCAGGCCAACAGCATCCACAAAAGAACTGTTGCTCACCGCCTCATCAGTTTCTGCCCACCTGCATTCAAAGCATGCTGCTCAGCGCTGAGATTGGGCGCCAGCAAGAATAAAGTCCGCGGCCAGCTGAGGGTCCTGCATCGGAATAAAGTGGGTAAGCTCCGGCAAAAAGACGTCTTGTGCCCGAGGGAATTTGGACGCCAATTCGGGCCAGGTGGGTGACGATGAGAAATCCATTTGCTGGCTGTTGGGTTCTCTTGGCTTTGCGCGCAAAACCACCACGGGCACGTCAACCGTCGGAATCAGTTTGTAGACGTTGGCGTCAAAAGCCCCCATATAGATCGAGGCTTCCACGTAACCAGGACAGGCCAGCTCAAAACCTTCTCCCGTTGTCGAGGGCAATAAGCCATGACGGCAGTAGTCCTCGAACACCTCGGGCTGCCAAAGTTGATAGGGCATGCGATCTCGATAACGCTCCAACATCGACTCAATGGAATCGAAGTGCCCGCGACGCTTGGCGATAGGATGATCTGACACCGACGCAAACTGCTGATGATCCCGCTCTGATTGCAGCTCTGGCGCGAAGATGACCGGATCCACCAACACCAAATGTTTGAAATGATCCGGGTTGTGGCCGGCAACATGGGTCACACAGTAACCGCCCATGGAATGCCCCACGCCGATGGCGTCTTTCAGCTCCAGAGCCAGGCATACCCGTCGCAAGTCCTCGCCATATTGAGCCCAGCTAAAGGGTTCCGCGTTTTCCGACCGACCGTGGCCGCGCATGTCCACCGCAAAGATATGCCAGTCCGCAGGCAGCTTGGCGACCACTTGATCCCAACAGCGCCCATGAAAACCCGTCGCATGGACGAGCAACACTTGCTGACCGCCGGGCTGCCCCCATTCAAAGACGCTTAAGCTGACATCAGAAAATTCCAGTGTGTGTTGTTTGGGTTCTTGCATGTTGCTCCCGTTACCCGTCTCGTGCTGGGTCAGACCCTGATCGAAACAACACGGTATGACAAGACTTGTAGCCGGTAGGTGAAAGTGGCAAGTGGGGTTAGACTGTGGCCAACGAAAAACACCCGTGACAGCCCGCCATGACTCAGTCTTCTCCCTTACGCGCCGAAGTGGTCTCCTTCGATTCTGAGCCCCTGATTTTAGTGAACGCTGATGACGAGATCGTTGGCGAGCTCAACAAGGCGGACTGCCACCGCCCCGGCGGCGTGCTGCACCGTGCGTTTTCGCTCTTTATCTTCAACTCTCAGCATCAACTTTTAATGCACAAGCGAGCTGATAACAAAACGCTATGGGGCGGCTACTGGTCAAACTCCTGCTGCTCGCACCCCCGGGTTGGCGAACAGCTAGAAGATGCGGTTGCGCGCCGCTGCCAAGAGGAACTGGGGTTTTCGACCCCCATGCAGTTTGTTTATAAGTTCGAGTACACAGCCCACTTTCAAGACTTGGGTACCGAGCACGAGCTGTGCTCAGTTTTTGTTGGCCATTTTGATGGTGAAGCCGACATCAACAGCGAAGAAATCAGCGACTATCGATGGGTCAATCCAGCGCAAGTCACGCACATGCTGGAGGATGAACAAACACCTACGACGCCGTGGTTCGCCATGGAATGGGAGCAACTGCGACAAAAGGGCATAGTCTAAGCCCTCGCCCTCAACTCCTTGTTACACAGCGAGCCAGCCCGCTGTGACCAAGTCCCGGCTAATTCTTCATCGCACTCGGTTTCACGCTGGGCCCGGCAACCTGGGTATGTCGGTCGAACCACTGATCCGCGCCTTCGCTCAGCCTGGCCCGAATGCCGCGTTTAATCTTCGCCGTCGTGCCCGTGGGAAAACCAGCCATGCGTTTGGCCAGGTCCGTCGCTGCCCCCAGCACTTGATCGTCGGCAACGCACTGAGTCGCCAAACCCAAACGCAGCAAGTCAGGACCTTTGACCCGATCACCTACCAAGGTAAGTTGGGCGATGACCGCCTCACTGTGCCGCAAATTCAGCCAGGCCATGTTGTAAGGCGCAGCCATACCAATTTGCACTTCACCCACCTGTAAAAAAGCTTCCTCTCCCACCACCAAGTAATCACAGGCAATGGCCAAAGCAGCGCCGCCGTTAATGGCGTAGCGTTCCAGCGCTCCAATAATGGGTGTGGCGCATTCGAATAACGAGCGATGGGCAGATCGCCAAATATTCTGAAAGTCAGGCAGCCAATCAGGCTCCGGTGAATCGTTAAAGGCGGCCAAATCCAGGCCAGAACAAAAGCTGCCGCCAGCACCACGCAGCACAATGGCCTGAACCTCCTCGTCGGCGTCCAACAGCGACAGACCCTGAGCCAGCCCTTCACCTAGGGGGCCCACAATGGCGTTCTTACGCTGGGGCCGATTTAAGATGATTTCACCCCAACCGGCGCCCTCACCTTCCAAGTGCTTATTTACCCAAACGTCCTCTATGCCCTGCAGCAAATTTTCCATACTCACCCCCGCTAAAACAGCATCAATATACCAAGGACCAACAAGGCCATGCCAAAGACTTCCCGTCGGGACACACGCTCATGCAGCAGCCAAATCGACGTGATCAGCGTAAACAGTAGCTCGATTTGGCCCAAGGCTCGAACCATGGCGGCATTGTGTAGCGCCATGGCAATAAACCAACAGGCCGAGGCCAGCATGGCGATCAACCCCACCAACAGCGCTGGCCGCCAGCGCGCCGCGACTCGGGTCAACTGGCCCGGTTCAACCACGCCTAAGTAAATGCCCATGACCCCACTTTGTAAGGTCACCGCAACCGCCAGCGTCAAACCTGCGGCAGCCACCGTTTGGATCAGCGGCGCACTGGTTGCAGCCGACAGGTCACCCAGCAACGCCAAGCTTGCACCTCGGTAACAAATGGAACAAAACGCTAGGGACGTACCCGCCAGCAAACCAAACCACACCGCCCGATCGCTGCGCACAAGATCCTTCGGGCGAATATTTCCCGACAGCAAAAAAACCCCAAATAAACTTACGGCAATGCCGCCAAAAGCCATCAAGCTCACGCCCTCACCCAGCATCAGCAAACCAAGGAGCACCGCCTGCACCGCCTCGGTTTTGCTCAACGCCGTGCCCAGGGCAAAGTGGGAACCACTCACCGCTGCGACCAATGCCGAGGTAGCCACCATCTGGGCCAAGGCGCCACCGATGACAAAGAGCCAAAATTCTGGGTTCAAGGTTGGCCAGGTCTGTAGCTGTGTTAGCTGACCAAAGCCCCAGAGAAACAACCAAGCAAAGGGCAAGGCAAACAAGAAGCGGACATAGGCAGCGCCGTTAACCGATAAATCCGCAGTCAAACGTCGCTGCAACAGCGACCGCAGATTTTGCAAAAACGCACCGGCAATCGTCAGTACCACCCAGGCGCTCACGAGGCGGAGACATCCAGATGCGAAACCCGATGGAAGCGATAGGCCAAAGCCGCGGCAGCAAAGACGAGGCCCGCGGCCAGACCCGACCAGTAGCCGTGCACACCAAAATCCAGCTGGGCAAAAAAGCCAAAGCCGAAGACCCAGGCGATGGGAAAACCCAATAACCAATAGCAGCAAAAGGCAATCCCAAAGGGCACAGCGGTATCCTTGAAGCCCCGCAGTGCTCCCATGGCGGTGACCTGAACGCCATCAAAAATCAGGAAGCAGGCGACAATACCCAGCAAACTGCTGGCGATGGCTATCACGGGCACTTGCTCGGTATAGAGCTCGATTAACCAAGTACCGGCCAGCAGGAGCAGCACGATACAGACAAAGGCAAAAGCGGCGCTGGTCATCATGGCTAGCCAGCCGGTACGGCGAGCCGCCGCTAGGTTGCCGGCGCCTATGTTGAAGCCCACGCGAATGGAGGTAGCCATACCCAGCCCTAGCGGCACCATAAAAATCAAACCACTGAGGTTATTCACAATTTGGTGCGCGGCGACGGTTTCTGGGCCTAAGCGACCAATCAGCAATGTCACCAAAGAGAAAAAGCCAAATTCCACGAAGATGGATAACCCAATCGGCAGGCCTAGCGTCACCAGAGTCAGGATCTGAGTGCGGGACGGTTTGCTGAAAGAAGTAAACAAACCGACCTGCCGAATCCGTGAGAACAGAACAATGGCGAGCATGGCCAAAAATTCCATCAACATCACCAGCGCTGTTGCCCAGCCACACCCTTCTGCTCCCATGGGCGCCAATCCCAAGCCACCAAACACAAACCAATAGTTCAGGGGTATCTTCAGCAACAGGCCCCCTGCGGCAATGATCATGGCCGGCTTGGTCCAGGACAAACCCTCACAAAGGTAGCGCAGCACAAAGTACCCCAACACGGGCACGATGCCCCAACTGGCTGCCTGCAGATAAGCCATGGTGACGCGAACAATATCCGCTTCAATGCCTAAACCCAGATAGATCGGCCCAGCATTCTTCAGGCCTAATGTCACCAGTGCGCCCAAGGCTAGGGCGATCCAGAGGGCTTGCCGGGTCACTTCAGCAACCTCTGAGTTGCGACCGGCGCCGTTCAACTGGGCAATGATCGGCGTCGACGACATCACGATGCCACTGACCAACATCAGGGTTGGCCACAGCATCGCGCCACCTAACGCCACGCCAGACAGTTCTATGGCGCCTACGCGCCCAGCCATGATGGTGTCTGCAACCCCCATACCCATTTGCGCCAGTTGAGCGGCCACCAATGGCGCGGCCAACCGAATCAACTGACTCAATTCTTTGCGGGATTCACCGGGCATAGTTTCAATCCGTTTTGACCCGGCCTAGGCGGGAAGTTATGCGGCGCCTATTGTAACCGGGTTTGACGCCAAGGGTGGAAACAGCACCGAGAACCACCTCTCCATTGCTCCTAAATGGGAATTATTATCATTTACAAAAGTGATTAAAACGTGAAACCTAATAGGTGCTGCCTATCGCTATGATCTAAACATTCAAATAGAAAGATCCCCGCCAGCACTTATACTGCATCGCATCGGTCGATCCACGAGTGTCTTCACGCACTGAGATGGGCCGGCCAATTGAGCAACGACAACCAAAATGGAGTTCATGCACCATGGAACTGAAGGACAGCGAAACTTTACAAAATTTGAAGGACGCCTTCGCCGGCGAATCCCAAGCCAATCGCCGCTACCTGTACTTTGCAGCAAAGGCTGACGTGGAAGGCGAGAACGACGTAGCAGCAGTTTTCCGCTCAACCGCAGAAGGCGAAACTGGCCACGCTCACGGCCACCTGGAATACATGGAAGCCGTTGGCGATCCCGCTACGGGTCTGCCCATGGGCAACACCGCCGACAACCTGCGCGCTTCCGTTGCGGGTGAAACCCACGAGTACACCGACATGTACCCGGGTATGGCTAAGACCGCTCGCGACGAAGGTTTTGACGAAATCGCTGACTGGTTTGAGACCCTGGCTAAAGCAGAACGCTCTCACGCCAATCGCTTTCAAAAAGCCTTGGACGCCATGGGTTAAGCAACGCCCGACGGCATCAGAAAAAGGGGCTTTTACCAGCCCCTTTTTTGTTGCTAAAACAAAGATAGTCACAGCAAATCACAGCGATAGAGGTCTTCTATGAGTACCAAAGAAGGTAATTTACAGGCTCCAAAACGCGATGCCCTGGATTGGAAAAACCCGGAATTCTATGACGAAGCATCCTTACACGCAGAAATGGAGCGCGTGTTCGACGTCTGCCACGGCTGCCGCCGCTGTGTCAGCCTGTGCGATTCATTCCCCACGCTGTTTGATTTGATTGACGACTCCGAAACCATGGAAGTGGATGGGGTCGATAAGGCGGACTACGGCAAAGTTGTGGATCAGTGTTTTCTCTGCGACTTGTGCGCTGAGACCAAATGCCCGTACTTGCCACCCCACGAATGGGCCCTGGACTTCCCTCATCTGATGTTGCGCGCCAAAGCGCAGAAGTTCCGCAACAATGACACCAAATGGCGGGATCGAATCATCACGTCAACGGACCCGATCTTCGATGCCATCTCGACTCCGGGGATCGCCCAGCTAGCCAACGCGGCGGCTGGCTCTAAAACCTTGAGAAAAGCTGGCGAAGCTTTATTTGGTCTGCATCAAGACGCGCCGCTACCCCACTTCAGCCCCAAAGCGCTGACCAAGTCTCTGCCTGCCACCTTGGGCGACGATGCCCAGGTTCGAGCAACGGATAGAACCACCGGCAAAGTCGCGATCTACGTGACCTGCTACGGCGACCACAACGAACCGCAAATGGTCGAAGACTTGATCGCGGTGCTGAATCACAACGGCGTACCGGTGAAAATTCTGCAGGACGCTAAGTGCTGCGGCATGCCCAAGCTAGAGCTTGGCGATCTGAACAAAGTCGAAAAGATGAAGGATGCGAACATCCCTGTCTTTCAGCAAGCCATCGCCGACGGCTATGACATCATCGCGCCCATTCCCTCCTGCGTACTGATGTACAAGCAGGAGCTACCGCTGATGTTTCCTGAGGACAGTGACGTGGCAAACGTCAAAGCACACTTCTTTGATCCCTTTGAATATCTGATGCTGCGACACAAAGACGATCTCATCGACACCAGCTTCCAACAGCCGCTGGGCAAGGTCGCCTATCATGTCGCCTGTCACCAACGGGTGCAGAACTTCGGCATGAAAACCCGGGAGTTTTTGCAGCTGATTCCGGATACCGAGATCACCGCCATCGAGCGCTGCTCGGGGCACGACGGTACCTATGCAGTGAAGGCAGAAACCTACGAAAAAGCGAAAAAAATCGCCCGGCCTGTGGTCAAGCGCGTGGTCGATGCCCAGGCCGACACCTTCGGCTCCGATTGCCCGATGGCAGGCCGATTGATTGCCGACGGCATGGACGAAGGCGAAGCCCAACACCCCATCAGCATGGTGCGCCGCGCTTACAACATTTAACTGCTCGGCCTCACGAGCAAAACCCTTTGGAGAACAAACATGACTCTTACACGCTCTGATTTGTGGTCTTTGGAAGAATACGCCGGCCGCCGCCAGGAGTTTCGTGCCCAGGTCATTGCCCACAAGAAAAGACGCAATATTTCCCTGGGGCCCCACGCCACTTTGTACTTCGAAGACCAGCTGACGATGAAGTACCAGATCCAGGAGATGCTGCGCGTTGAGCGCATCTTTGAGGCAGCAGAAATCGAAGAGGAGTTAGCGTCCTATAACCCGCTGATTCCAGACGGCAGCAACTGGAAAGCCACCTTCATGATCGAATACGGCGATGCAGAAGAACGCAAAGCTGCCCTAGCCACCATGGGCGGCATCGAGCAAACCGTGTGGGTTCAGGTCGGTGAAGCTGGCGAGAAAATTTACCCCATCACCAATGAAGACATGGAGCGCACCCGGGACGAAAAAGCCGCTGCGGTGCATTTCATGCGCTTTGAACTCAGTGATGCAGTCATTGCGGAACTCAAATCCGGCGCGCCCCTGCACATGGGTATCGATCACCCTTCACTGACTGGCAGCTACGAGATCGCAGCGGACCAGCGCGCGGCGTTGATCGAAGACCTGGCCTAGCTAGGGTTCATACAGCCCTTGAGCACCGTGGCCACCTGCTGCAGCAGGTCACCCCGTGTTGACGAGGAACGCCAGCATAGGCCCACGGTGCGCATGGGCCGGTTGGCGCCCTTGGCCTTGAAAGGAATGTAGCGCACACCGTCTACGCTCTTGCCCCTACCCTTGCCTGCACTAGAACCTGATTCCGGCGGCACCGCCAATTGCGGCACTAGGGTGACTCCCACGCCAGCAGAAACAAGCTGTCTGAGCGTCTCCAAACTGGTGGCGCTGTAACTTTTACTTTCAATACCCCGATGAGCCTGACAGACCTCTAGCGCCTGATCTCGAAAACAGTGGCCGTCTTCTAGCAACAACACCTCTTCCCCATCTAGGTCGTCTGAGGCCACGCTCTTCCAATCAGCCTTTGGGTGATCCGCTGGCACGGCAAAAATGAAGTCCTCGTTGTACAAGGTCACCTCTTCCACGTTTTCCTCTCCCAGGGGCAACGCCAGCAGGGTTGCGTCCAAATCGCCGTGTTTAAGCATGCGCGTGATCGTGGCTGTTTGACCCTCAGTAAGATGAATGTGCAGATTCGGAAAAGCCTCCCGTAACGGCGCCAACACTTTGGGCAGCAAATAGGGTGCAATGGTGGGAATAATGCCCAAGCGTAAATCGCCGCCCATGGGGTCACGCAGCTGCTCGGACAAAGCCGTCAACGCATTCAGCTCCACTAAAATTCGCTGGGCCTGCTGCACCACTTGCTCGCCCTCCGGTGTCAGCATGACCCGTCGATTACTGCGCTCAAACAAAACCACGCCCAGCGTCTCTTCCAATTTTTTTAACTGGGTAGACAAGGTGGGCTGGCTGACAAAACAGGCTTCGGCGGCTCGGCCAAAGTGCCGATGTTCCGCTACCGCAACCAAGTAGCGCAGGTCGCGTAAATTCAACGTTGCGCCCCCAGGCCAGCTTGTTCGAGCATGTAGTCCACCGCATGACCTAAATCTTCGTCTGTGCAACGCCAGCACATGCCTTTCGCTGGCATGGCGTTTAGGCCGTTGATCGTCGACAGCACCAACGCATCCCGCCCCTTGGCCGCCCTGGGCTGCCAGGCATCGACATCCCCCAGCCGGGGTGCACCACTGATGCCCGGGTTATGACAGGAGATACAGGCTTCGTTATAGATCCCTTGTCCCGGATGGGCGTTTGCTAAATCCGGCTCAGAGGCCTGTGAGCAGGCCGCCAGCACCAAGACCAAACTCAGTTGCAGCCACAGGCGCATGGAAGAAAAAAGGGATATCAGTGGCATAGGACGTGATCTCGTATTGTCGTCGGGACTTAACCTGGGGCTGTTTTGGTACAACCCCAGCAGCCAAAACACCGGTTACTGGGTCAGCAGAAAGCTGTCTGCGTCCAATGATACCGGGAAGGACTGTCGTAGATCTGTCAAAACCTCGCGATCCAGCTTGCCTTGCACCACAACGGCTTGATCCCCCGCCTCTACGCAGACTGCGCCATCCGGAGCGTAGATCCCGCTGCCGCCGGCATGAGCCAAACCAGCACCGTTAACGCCGACAATATTCACTCCAACGCAGTAGGCCTGATTTTCGATGGCCCGGGCACGCAGCAGCGTCTGCCAAGCGCTCGCCCGGGCAGCGGGCCAGTTTGCCACGCACAGCAAGGCGTCATAATCGTCACGGTTGCGCAACCAGACAGGAAAACGCAGGTCATAGCAAACGCTTAAGCACAGCCGCCAGCCTCGAAAAGTGACGATCTTTCGCTGCTCACCGGCGCTGAAATGTTCGTGCTCTCCGGCCATGCGGAACAAGTGGCGTTTGTCGTAGTGATGCACCTGACCGTCCGGCTCCGCCCAAATCAGCCGGTTAAAGTAGCCCCCGTCTTGAATAATCACGCTGCCGACAACGGCTGCGTTTAACGCCTGAGCCTGTCGCCGCATCCAGTCCACCGTGGGACCAGACATGGTTTCAGCCTGGCCTTGGGAGTCCATGGTAAACCCCGTGGTAAACATTTCTGGCAACACGTAAACGTCGGCTGGAGGCTCATTGGCATCGTGGGTCAGCAACGATTCAAAGTGATCTCGATTCGCCGCCGCATCGTGCCAATGGGTGGCGCTTTGAATCAATCGCAGGCTTAAAGACGACACAGTATTTCCGCCGCCTGTCTGAGGGTGTCATCGTCTTTGGCAAAACAAAAGCGCAAAGCCAAGTAATCGCAATCTTGAGGATTCTGATAAAAGACGCTGATGGGGATAGAAGCTAAGCCTTGTTCTTGGGTCCAGCGCCGAGCCAGCGAATCATCCGGTTCTGAAGTGATGTCTGCATAGCCTAGAAGCTGAAAGTAGGTTCCCTGGCTGGGACGCACCTGAAACCGGGACTCACTGAGCAGATCGCAGAACAGATCGCGCTTGCGCTGATAAAACGCTGGCAACTGACGATGATGCTCTGGATGCTGCTGCAAGAAATCCGCTAGGCCTAACTGTACGGGTGTGTTCACCGTAAAGGTCACGTATTGATGAATGCGCCTGAACTCTGCCGTGAGTTGCGCTGGCGCCACGCAGTAGCCCACCTTCCATCCCGTGACGTGATAGGTTTTGCCGAAAGATGAAACCACGAAGCTGCGGGCATAGAGGTCCGCGAACCCACACAGACTCAGGTGCTGAGCCGCGTCAAACACCATATGTTCGTAGACCTCATCGCCGAGCAGATAGAAGTCGTGCTTGGCACACAGCTCAGACAAGGCCTTGATGTCGTCGGCGTGCATTACCATGCCGGTAGGATTGTGCGGACTGTTCAGAATCAACAGGCGAGTTCGCGGGGTGACCGCCTCACTCAGTCGGTCCCAATCGATGGCATAACTGGGCGCGCTTAAGGGCACGTGCACGGGCACCCCGCCCTGCAAGCGGATCACCGGATCGTAGCTGTCATAAGCCGGATCCAACACGATCACCTCATCGCCAGGATGCACCACCGCACAGATCGCACAAAACAAGGCCTCCGTCGCACCCGCGGTCACCGTTATTTCAGTCTCTGGATCGCAATTCAGCCCGTAAAGATCCTGCACTTTTGCCGCAATAGCCTGACGCAGGGACTCTACCCCGGCCATGGGCGGATATTGATTGCGGCGGTTGCGCATGTGGTGATCGACCCTATCCAGCAGCGCTGGCGGACCATCAAAATCCGGAAAGCCCTGGGACAAATTCAGAGCATTTTCCTTCGCCGCCAGAGCACTCATCACGGTAAAGATCGTGGTGCCAACGTCTGGCAATTTGCTGGTTGGAGTCTGGGGTAGGCCCATGTGTCGCCGCGCCGAATAACGAAGCCACGACCATACGCATAGACTCGGATTCAGGCAAACCCGCACAAAATAGGCCCATTCACTTTGTCCAAGCCCCCCAGCGTTGGTAGTATGCGCGCTCTTTCACCACCCCACTTTCACAGATCGCACCGGACAATCGGCGCTTTAGCCACCCATGGAGAACGAAATGACGGATTACAAAGTAGCGGATATCAACCTAGCTGACTTTGGACGCAAGGAAATCACTCTGGCGGAGTCCGAAATGCCAGCGCTGATGGCGCTGCGACGACGTTACGCCAAAGAACAACCCCTCGCCGGCGCCAAGATCATTGGCTGCATCCACATGACCATTCAAACCGCCGTGCTGATCGAAACTCTAGTAGAGCTTGGGGCTGAAGTGCGCTGGTCATCATGCAACATCTTCTCTACTCAGGATCACGCTGCGGCCGCCATGGCCGCCGCAGGCATTCCTGTTTTTGCCTGGAAGGGTGAAACCGAAGAAGAGTACGAATGGTGCATTGAGCAAACCATCCTCCATAACGGCGAGCCTTGGGACGCCAACATGCTGCTGGACGATGGCGGTGATCTCACCTTGATCATTCACGAAAATTATCCGCAGATGCTGGACAGCATTCATGGCATCAGCGAAGAAACCACCACGGGCGTGCACCGACTTTACGAAATGATGCGTGACGGCCAACTGCGCGTCCCCGCCATCAACGTCAACGATTCCGTCACCAAATCCAAAAACGATAACAAGTACGGTTGTCGGCACAGCCTTAACGATGCCATCAAGCGTGCCACGGATATGTTAATGGCGGGCAAGCGAGCGCTGGTCATCGGCTATGGCGATGTGGGCAAGGGCTCCGCACAAAGTTTGCGCCAAGAAGGCATGATCGTTCGGGTCACGGAAGTAGACCCCATTTGCGCCATGCAGGCGTGCATGGACGGCTATGAGGTCGTATCCCCCTACAATGGCGGCATCAACACCGGCGAAATTGCGGACATCGACACCCGCTTACTGCAGGACACAGACATTCTGGTGACCTGCACCGGCAACGCCAACGTTTGCGACTCTGCCATTCTCAGCAGCCTGAAAAAGGGTGCCGTGGTCTGCAACATCGGTCACTTTGACAACGAAATCGACACCGCGTTTATGCGCGAAAACTGGCGCTGGGAACAGGTCAAAGATCAGGTCCACATGATCTATCGCTCAGACCAAGACAGCGATTACCTGATCTTGCTCTCAGAAGGTCGCCTAGTGAATTTGGGCAATGCCATGGGCCACCCTTCCCGCATCATGGACGGCTCCTTTGCGAACCAAGTGTTGGCGCAAATGTATTTGTTCGAGCAGGCCTGGGCCAATCAAGACATTAACCAGCGCCAGCCGGTAAGCGTTGAGGTTCTGCCCAAGAAGCTGGACGAAGAGGTGGCTGAACTGATGGTGGAGGGTTTTGGCGGCGTCATGACCCGTTTGACCAAGACCCAGGCGGACTACATTGGCGTTGCGGAGCAAGGCCCCTACAAAGTCGAGTCTTACAAATACTAAACCACCGACCACACAGCTAACGCCCCTATGCAGCCACTGAACAAAATCATCCAAACCTTGGATTTGGAGGAGATCGAACTGAACCATTACCTGGCAACCAGCCCCAACGAGGGCTGGCAGCGGGTTTATGGAGGCCAGGTCATTGGCCAGGCGTTAGTGGCCGCTTCGCGCACGGTTTCTGCGGACCGCAGTGCCCATAGCCTACACGGCTATTTCCTGCGGGCTGGGGATACGGACATTCCCATTTTGTACAAAGTGGATCGCATTCGAGACGGTAAAAGCTTCACCACCCGGCGCGTGGTTGCCATTCAGCGTGGCCAGGCCATCTTCACTATGTCGATTTCGTTTCAGGTCCAAGAGGAAGGACTGAGCCACCAGTTCGAGATGCCCGACGCACCCGCTCCAGAATCCTTGCCCACAGAGGACGAGTTGCGGCAACAGCAGGCCAAGAACTGGCCCATTGAATTCCAAGACAGCTTCTCCGGTTCTTCGGCGATTCAAGTTCGACCCATCGACCCAGTGGATTTGCTTCATCCCCAGCCGGCGGAACCGACTCAGCGATGCTGGATGCGCTGCGGAGAACAACTGCCGGACGATCCACGCATCCACCAATGCGTGCTGGCCTATTTATCGGATTGGTCGCTATTGGATACAGCCACGCGCCCCCATGCCGTGAGCTTTATGCAGGACAACGTACAAGTGGCCAGTCTGGATCACGCCATGTGGTTTCATCGCCCGTTTCGGGCAGACGATTGGCTGCTATACGACCAAGACAGCCCAAGCGCCAGCGGTGCTCGGGGCTTTAATCGGGGGTTGATTTACGACCGGTCCGGCACCCTGGTGGCGTCTACTACCCAGGAAGGTCTGGTGCGCATCCATCCCACCTAGGCCAGTGGTTCCCTATGACTCAGGGAACGCTAACTGACGCCAGAAGCTTCGATAATCGTAATCCGTGTCCAGGGCCAGATTGAGACGATTGTAGGACGCAAAGTCGCTGACAATGTGCGTGACTTGCACGATACCTAAATCCGACAGGCCGACGTCTCGCAAGGACTGCACATCGGCATCGGTGACCCCTGCCGCATCGTTGTTTACCTTCAGAGCGTAATCCAACAACGTCCGCAGGCGACGGTCCGCTACGACATCGACTCCCTGACTCACCAAGGCGCTCACCGTCTCTTCAGGGCTGTTTAGCCCGTGATTGAGAATGGTGCAAAACGCCGCGGTGCAATAAGGACAGCCATTGGCTTGAGATACCAAGATACCAATGTGCTGAATCTCTTCCATGGAAAGCTCGCCCTCTTCCCACAACACCTTGGTCGCTCCAAGCTTGGCGGTGAAAAAGGCAGGAAAATTGAGTTCCACATAAAAATGGTTGGGCACACTGCCTTCCATTTGGGTAACCCATTCAAAGATGCCCGCCACGGCGGGGTCTTCAACACGATCCGGTTTTGCGATGTTAACTCGAGCCATAATCTGCTCCTGAAGCGAGGGCACCCTACTATAGAGCAAAGTGCCCTGATCAGTGGCTAGGCTAGGCGCCTAGCCCGACGGCCTAGACCATCTATCTAGACCATCTACCTAGACCATCTTCTTAGAAAAACGGCCTAGCCAACTAGAAGTCCCGGCGAAGCTCCAAGCGCACTTCACGACCGCGGTCGAAAAGACCCTCGAGGGATTGGAACGCCGTGCCGTAGACACCGCTGACCAAGTACTCCTCGTCGCTCAAGTTAGTACCACTCAAAGTGACGGTCCAAGCCTCGTCTGCACTCAACCAGCGGACGCTGGCATCCAGCAGGTCTGTGGCATCGGTTTCCAGCAGCGCTGTGTTGTAGGCGTCGTTGAAGGTTTCTGAGCGATAGCTCCAATCACCACGCAGGATCAAGGTGCCGTTCGCGCCCAACTGCAACTCCTTAGAAACACCCAAGCTGGCAGAGGTATCCGGTACACGCTCAAAGTCGTTGTTGGGACCAATCAAGGTGATGCCGGTATCGATTTGATCGTAACCCGCATCCAGCAATGACAGGCTGGATTCAATCAGCCAGCCGTTGCCTGGGGAAGCCAGTACTTCCAGCTCAAACCCGTCAATGGAGGCTTCACCGATATTCTGGGTCACCGGCGCAACGCTGTTGAACACCTGAACCTGCAGGTCCTGATAATCCGTTGTGAACAGAGCGCCATTAACCCGCAGCTGGCCATCAAGGAATGTGCCTTTAAAGCCCAGCTCCACCACTTCGACGAATTCCGGATCATAGGTGGGAATCAGGTCCAGATCTGGCGTGCCCGCAGGCGCGGTAAACGGTGCAACGATGGGCGGGAATACCCGTTGGGTAAAGCCGCCAGACTTAAAGCCTTCGGAGTAGCTTAGGTAGACCATCAAGTCATCGTTAACGTCGTAGGACAGATTCACCATGGGCGTGAACTCGGAAATGTCGATGTCTTTTTCCAGCAGCGGCAAGATGCGGCTACCCGCCTGTAAGAACGGCGCATCCAGGGCGGCTAGGGGGTTATCCGCAGGTACCAGCTGGCTAAAGCCCGCGTAGTAGTTCTCGTAAATAACCTGATCCGGCGTAAAGGATTTCTCCTCATCGGTGTATCGACCGCCCAGGGTCAAATGCAGCTCATCGGTCAGATCGTAAGTCGCCTGGGCGAACACCGCCCACGCTTCATTATCGAAGGCGCCGCCAGAGCGGAAATTCGACACGGTGAAATCCAGAGTGTTTTCGTTGCTGCCGTCTTCATTGAAGTAGTACAGACCGGCAATCCAAGCCAATCGGTCAGCGGTACCTAACAGCTGCAGTTCCTGAGAGAACTGATCCTGATCCAAGTCATCGTGGAACTGAGAAATACGATGTGGCGAGTGATCCCCATCACGAGCGAAAACCGACTCCAAACTGCGATGGGCAGTAATCGACTTCAGGGTCAGGGTCTCGGACAGCTCGTAGGTAAAGGTCGCTGAGAAGCCCAGCAGATCGGTTTCAGAAAACGCTGGGGCCGTGCCTTCATTGCTGCCATCGGCACCGATGTAGCGACTGTCATAACAGTTAGCGGAGCCAGGATTAGAGGTTACGCCCTGACCTGCGGCATTGGTTGCAGCGCATGGCTGACCCGGCCCGAGGGCGGCGGTAGTCACGTTGTGAACGAAGGCCATCGGAGGAGGCGGAGCAACAACCACACCATCTAACTGGCTGAGGTCAGTAAAATCGATACCGATCAACTGCATGGCCGGGCCATTTTCTCGGTCCCGAGTCATATCCACGCTGATCTGACCAGAAAGCGCGTCTGTGGGCTGCCAATTCACCGCCAGTCGCGCGGTAAATGTATCGTCGTCACCCAGGTCGATACCATCGGTGCGATCCACATAACCATCTTGGTTGAAAGAAGCCACGCTCAGTCGAGCTGCTGCGGTGTCACTGAGAGTACCTTCTACGCTACCCATCAGATGCAGCAGATTCTCAGACCCAACGCTGGCAGACACGTTGCCCGTGACGTCACCGCCAATCTCAGGCTGCCGGGTCACAATAGAAATGGCGCCGCCAATGGTGTTGCGGCCAAACAAGGTGCCTTGGGGACCTCTAAGCACTTCAACCCGCTCAATATCCACGATATCCAAGATCGCGCCCACAGAGCGTGCGACATAGACACCGTCAACGTACAAACCCACGCCGGGTTCCGTGGTCGGCAAAAATTCTTTTTGCCCAACACCGCGCAGGTAGATTGCCGCGGAATTGGAAGCGCCGCCAAAGCTTGGGTTATTTTCTAAGGTTAGGCTGGGGGCAAACTTGGCGATCTGATCCAGCTTGGTGACCCCGCGATAGTCTAAGGAGTCGCCGGTATAGGCCGAGATCGCGATGGGCGCGCTTTGCAAGCCCTCTTCGCGTCGACGGGCTGTTACCACGACTTCTTCCATCACCGCATCGGCGCCGGTTCGACTTACTGGTTCGTCTGCATTTACCGAGGCTACCGCCCCGATCGTCATCGCACCCGTGGCAAAGGCCCAGGTGTACCATCGCTTTAACATTACGTCTCTCCTCGTCTTAAAGCTGTAACTCTTGTTTGGGGTAATACTGCGCAACGGCTCAGCCGTTGATTACTGGCACCGACTCCATGGCTTTTGCAATGACCTCATCGGACAAGTCAGCGTCCACCATCTCTCCGTTGAGGTATTTATCGTAGGAAGCCAAGTCCAAGTGACCATGTCCGCACAAAGCAGTCAAAATCACTTTCTCTTCGCCTGATTCTTTGCACGCCAGTGCTTCTCGAACCGCCGCCGCAATGGCGTGAGTGGGTTCTGGAGCCGGCACGATGCCTTCAGTACGGGCAAAGTCCAGGGCGCCTGCAAAGCACTCTTTTTGTGGAATCGAGATGGCTTCTACCAGGCCCAGCTCGTAGACATGGGACACCAGTGGCGCCATGCCGTGATAGCGCAAGCCTCCGGCATGAATCGGTTCCGGGATGAATCCGTGACCCAAGGTGTGCATCTTCATCAACGGCGTCATACCAGCGGTATCGCCAAAATCGTAGCGATATTCACCCTTGGTCAAGGTCGGACAAGCCGCAGGCTCAACGCAGCGAATGGTTGGATTCATGCGGCCTGCCAGTTTTTCGCGCAAAAACGGAAACGCCAGACCGCCGAAGTTAGAGCCGCCGCCGGTGCAACCCACCAGCACATCAGGCACAGCGTCTACCTTAGCCAGCTGTAGTAAGGCTTCTTCGCCGATGATGGTTTGATGCAGCAAAACGTGGTTCAACACGCTACCCAGGGCATAGCGTACCTGTGGGTCCTCGACGGCCTGGCTCACAGCTTCAGAAATCGCAATGCCCAAAGACCCAGGATGATCTGGATCTTGAGCTAAAAGGCTGCGGCCGAACTCAGTAACCGTGGAGGGGCTGGGATGCACTTTGCCACCCCAAACCTCCATCATGGTACGACGATAGGGTTTTGCCAGATACGACGCAGCAACCTGCCATACCTCACATTCCAGCCCAAACTGGGCGCAGGCAAAGGCTAAAGAACTACCCCACTGCCCTGCACCGGTTTCGGTGGTGAGTTTGCGCACCCCTTCTTGAGCGTTGTACCAAACTTGCGGCACCGCCGTATTGGGCTTATGGGAACCAGCCGGGCTTACGCCTTCGTACTTGTAGTAAATCTTCGCCGGCGTATCCAACATTTGTTCCAAGCGGCGAGCTCGAAACAGCGGACTTGGCCGCCACAGGCGATACACATCGAGCACCTCACCAGGGATATCAATGTATCGTTCCGCGGACATTTCTTGCTCGATCAGCGCTTTCGGGAAAAGCGGCGCAAAATCTTCGGCGGTGGCGGGTTGATGGGTGCCGGGGTGCAAAGCCGGAGGCGGCGGTTCTGGCAGATCGGCAACGATGTTGTACCACTGAGTGGGCATCTCGCTTTCGTCCAGGAGGATTTTGTAGTTGTCGCGCATGACAGCTCTTTCCTTACTTACTGGTGTGATGATGGCAATCTTTACCGGAATGGAGCGGCCGCCGATGGGCTTGACCCAATTATTTCATTGTCGACGGCGGCTGTGGTTGATGGGCCGCAATGATAGGGATTTGCCATGGCAAAGGAAAGTTAGCTTGGCTCAGCAATTGCGGCACAAAAGAGGCCCCCTTCCCGGCACATCCACGACACATCACCGGCACATCGGGGGTTGGTTATCTGCACTTGGGTCGCGTAGGCGACCCATCTACTCACAAAGCCGCCACTTATATCTGGCACCTTATTGATGCTTGGGGAAAATCCGCGGTATAACGATGCTGGTTAAGATCCAGCCGTCAGCGGCGCGGCAACATATCGGGAGGTTTAGATGATCATCAACAAAACAACGTGGCGCGCTTCTACTGGACGAGCCCTAGGAGCAAGCTTGGTGCTCGTCGGCGCTTTGGGACTGTCGTCCTGCGGCAAAGATGGCGTCTCTATCTCGGACGTGGTGCCTCGATTCAGCGCACCGCCACTTGAAATCGCCCCCGAAACCTTGTCCAGCCAGCCTGGTGACCGCAACGCTCTGCGCAACGCCTATTTTGGCGACCTGCATGTACACACCGACTATTCCTTTGATGCCTATGCCTTTGGCACCGTGGCAACCCCGTACGATGCCTATCGCTACGCCAAAGGCGAGGCGATCAAGCACGCCGCGGGCTTCGATGTGCAGCTAAAACAGCCGCTGGATTTTTACGCCGTTACCGATCACGCCATGTTTTTAGGTGCAGTCAAGGCAGCAGCGGACACGACGACCCGATTCAGTCAGGAGCCCCACGTCAAAGATCTGCACAATCTCAATGCGCCATCAAACCAGAACACAGAAAGTCTGACCCAGCGGGTCACCGCCTTCACCGGCTTTCTGCCAGAAACGCTGCGGCGCATTGTCACCGGCGACACCGACCAAGCCATGCTTGACGACATAGCGAAAGATGCCTGGGCAGATTCCGTTGCCGCAGCCAATCAACATTACGAACCCGGACGCTTCACCACCTTTGCAGCCTATGAATACACCACGTCAACCGACGAACGTGGCAACCTGCATCGCAACGTGATCTTTCGGGATACCGACAAACTTCCGATCATGCCGTTTTCCCGCTTCCACAGCCAAAACCCCGAAGGACTTTGGGATTGGATGGATGCACTGCGTACCCAAGGCATCGAAGCTCTGTCCATTCCCCACAACTCCAACGGCTCCAATGGCGCTATGTTCATGATGGTGGATTGGAACGGCGACCCCATCGATCAAGCGTATGCAGATCAGCGTCTGCGCAACGAACCCTTGGTTGAGCTGACTCAGATCAAGGGCACGTCAGAAACCCATCCCTTGCTATCCCCGGACGATGAATGGGCTAATTTCGAGATCATGCCCTATCGAATCGCTACCACACTCTATAGCGAGCCTAAAGGGTCCTACGCCCGGGAAGCGCTACTCAACGGTTTAACGCTGGAAGATCGCGGCATATCCAATGCCTACCAATTTGGTTTTATCGCCGCGTCAGACACACACAACGCGGCCTCGTCATTGGATGAAGAAACCTATTTTTCCAAAGCAGGTCTACTGGATAGCACCCCGGCCCTGCGAGGCTCGGATCCGCTTTCAGCGGGAGACGCTGAGCTCATCGAAGCTGCGGGGCGGGTGGCCGTCAAAGAAGTGGGTGGCAAACGCTATGCCTCTGGCGCTTATGAGACCTGGGGCGCTTCAGGCTTGACCGGCGTTTGGGCCGAGGAAAATACGCGGGAATCCATCTACAGCGCTTTCCGCAGAAAAGAAACCTTCGCCACCTCAGGGCCGCGCATGAAAGTTCGGCTGTTTGCAGGTTATGACTTTGGCGACAATGCCCTATCCGACTCCCAAGATCTGGGTAAGGCCTACGCTCAAGGGGTACCGATGGGCGCCGAGCTGCACGCAAGCGGCGAAAAAGCCCCTCAACTGCTGGCTTGGGCTACCCAAGACCCCAATTCCGCGCCGCTGCAGCGCCTGCAAATCATTAAAGGATGGACTGAAAACGGCGCCCATAAAGAGCAGGTTTACGACGTCGCCTGTGCCGACGGAGGAACCGTCGATCCAGTCACCCACCGATGCCCGGACAATGGGGCTACGGTAGATTTATCAAACTGCGCTATCAGCCAGAATCTTGGCGCGGCGGAGTTAAAGGCCCAGTGGTCGGATCCCCAGTTCAATCCCGAACATCGGGCGTTTTATTACGTCCGCGCGTTGGAAAATCCAACCTGCCGCTGGTCTACCTGGGACGCCTTGCGCTTGGGCGTTGCACCTCGTGAAGATTTGCAGGCCACCATACAAGAGCGGGTCTGGTCATCGCCTATTTGGTATGTGCCCCAACGGGGCTAGGACCTGATTCGCCAGAACCATGGGACACGAAGGCCCGCGTGGCGACACCTATCCGCTGCGTCGCCCACTGCGGGGGTCGTCGTAGGTGTCGCTTGGCGGCGGTTCTGGATTGTCGCTGCGAGCTCGTTCACTCAGCCTGACTTCCACACCCTGGGACTCGGCTGACGCTTGCCTACGGGCGGACGACTCTCTGGACCCAGCGGCTTCGCCCCGATCCGCGGATTCCACGCGTTGGGTTGTTGGTGCTTGGCTGGTGCCGCCGACACCGTAATTGATTCCTTCAGCCATTCTGCGCTCCTTACTGTTCTGCGCTCCTTGTTGTTCCCCTTGGGTGCAACCCAAACGAGCCCCATGTTAACCACAAATGCACGGAAGCTGGACAGCGAACGAGCAAAAACACCAAGCCAACAACACGCGGTAAATGCGCCAAGGCGTCTCATGTTGGCGGCGATTCAGCGCGACGAAATTCGACGCTCGAAGCAACATTAGTATATTTCCTTATTGGAATATATTTCTTTTGATTTATTCCTTTTACCCCGAGCGAGCGATTAGGTTTACTGCGCGCCATCGCACCACAGGTGCTCATCATCGTTAGGAAAAACCATGCAACAGCCAGCCACTCAAAAGATCCTTCCGGAGCAATTTCGGGTCGAGATTCCTGAGATTAAGAAGAGCCTGCCTCTGCGTAAAATCGATGAAGAATTATCCGAATTCGAAAGAGCCCGGCAAGCCAGCAAAACTTGGTCTATGGGTCAGGACTAACTAGCCTTCTCGACGCGACTCCACTCTCTCCGGGGTCACGTTCAGCAGGCGCGGTGCCGACTACCGTCGGCACCCACCCTCGGGTTCTAGGTAAGAACCACCCCTCTCCGATTGCTTGCGATCCCACTGCTTTGTCAGCGGGGTCGCTTTTTTTTGCACAACCCAATCCTTTTACGACTCAGGCGCTGCTCCTGTGCCGCCTTTGCTCTCGGGTTCGTGCAGTGGACAGCGCCTACCATTCATGGGTAAAGCACAGCCTTAGCCAACAACATTACATCTCGATAGCGGTTTTGAAAGCAGGCCGAGCGGCGATCCGTTCCACATAGGCTTTTAGATGAGGCATGTCGTCGCTAACGCAACCCAAACGGTTACTCATAAAACAGGCGTGCCCCAGCATGATGTCGGCAGCTGAAAAGTCGCCAATCAGGTAATCCTTACCGGCCAGGGCTTCATTCACAGGCTCCAGGGCCTTAGACAGCAGGCGCTGGGCCTGAGCCAACGCCGTCGCGTCGCGCCGATCCTCTGGTAACAGCACCGTCTGGACGACGATGGTGTTGACCGGGGGCATCACCATACCCTCGCAATAATGGAACCACTGCAGATAGGCGGGAAACTCCGGCGAATCCTCTGCAGGCCGCAAACCACCGTTTTTGTGTCGAGCCAGCACGTATTCCACGATAGCGCCGGATTCAAAAATACGGACTTCGCCATCGTCCAACACCGGCACTCGACCCAAGGGGTGACGAGAGCGATGCTCATCGGATTTCAAATCTTGGGGATGAAAAGCCATCTTATTGATGTCGTAAGGCAGTTCGAGTTCTTCGAGCAGCCAAACAATTCGGCCTGCTCTGGAATTTGGGGCGAAGTGCAGCTTGAGCATGGGTGATTTCTCCTCGGGTTATAACGTTGGGTTTTAACGTTGAGTTGTAACGTCGGGTATGACGTTCACGCTGAGGCTAGCAAACCTATCACAACGGGGAAATTCAGGTTTATGACAGCTCTTGCACCGCCGCCTGTAACGCCTCAACCAAGCTCGCCAACTCAGCTCCATCGCTCAGGCGCTCTGTTTTAGGCACCAGATTAGGCCACAGCTGTTTAACCTGACTCAGTTTACGCAACAGCCCGGCCTTGGACTTGGCGTCTTGGTCTCGCGCTACCTGCCAGGACGCCACTAAACCCTGCGCAATCTCCACAAAGCCTCTCGCATCCTGATATTCCTTAACGTCCACCACCGCGCCCTGCTGTATCCCGGCCCGATATTCGATTTCCGCTTGGGTAACCAAGGCCAAGGCCACCTGAAGCTTTTCTAACCCACTGAGATTTTGCGCTTCCACCAGCTGATTGATGCTGGCCATGACTCGCTCATAGGCATGATGAACGCTGGCGCCGGAGTCCGCGGCGAGCTGATCGGACATAGCTTGCAGCTCCAGGGCAAATCCCGGCGCACCGGTGGCCGCAAAATAGGGCTGCAAATCCTGATACACCTCTTGGCCGGGATGCTTGGCGTGCTTAGCCCCCAATGCCATATGTCCCCCTTCCACCAGCGCTGCCGCCACCCACAGATGGCCTTGGATCAAACCCATTTTTGTCACATAGGCAACCCGATCATCATGACTGAGCGATTGGGCAGCAAACAGTGGCTGCAGCAGCGCGCCCAACATCAGAACAACGGACAACGCAGCAACAGTGAGGAAATTGGTCTTTGGCATTTTAGTGTCGCGAGAGTTTGTGAATAGCGGCGAAATTGAATACCAAAGTTGGCTACAGAACCAATAAAACCTATTCAAAATGCGAACTCGCCTTGAGCTCTGGCTGCCTCTGACCAAGCCCAGATCCGGCAGGCTATACTGTCCCCATGATCAAACACCTATGGCGCGTGCTGCAGGCCGAAATCGCCTTACACCAACACAACAAAGTTAACCGTTTGGGTATTGTCAGCGACCAAGCCCAAGACTTTCATCGCATCGACAACGTGCTGCCCACGACGATATTCAATGGTTTGCGCGATACGGCCTTGGCGCTGCAGCACCAGTCCACCGCCGAGGACAGTCACTGGCGCAAAGGCCAAGCCATCGGTGGGCACCAACTCTCCCGCAGCGTCATGTCGCCCTGGTTGGATCACTTTAATCACGATGATTTTATTCAGGATCTGCGACAGCAAACCGGCCTGACTACCCTGTCTTTGGTTCCTCCAGCCGACACCAACCGCTTAAGCCTGCTCTACTACGATGCGCCGGCTGCCCACGAGGACAGTGGTGGCGGCACAGACTGGCACATGGATGGCAACATTTACCTCGGTGCGCGTTGGGCCGGGATTCTTACGCTGGTCGAAGAAACCGCAGACAACTCCAGCAAGCTGGAGCTGCAACCCAGAGGTTCTAAGGTTCGACTGAGCAAAGACAATCTGGTCAATTCGTTGATCTTATTTCAGGGTGACCATGTCTTGCATCGCGTGCGCTCCTTAGCGGCCCAAGAAAAGAGAGTGGTATTAAGTTTGTTGTTTTCGGATTGGCCAGTCAGGACCCGCAATCCTTGGCTTAGGCGCTATCAATCCCAAGTCAATCTGGCTTTTTACGGCAGCCCAGACGCCTAAACCGTATGCCTCAAAGGTAATAGAGCGCGCACTGGAAAATATCGCCAGCGTTGAATTCAGGTTACTATCCGGCGTTGGGATAAACCTTTGCCACCAACAACGGCGCACAGGCTAAGTTGGCCACACCGGCAGAGATGAGTGGGAGAACTTATGCAGTCCTTTGATTTTTCCTCGACCCTTGGGCGAGGCCGTGAGCCAGGTCGTCTTGTCATCGACTTTTGCCGTTTATCGTTCTTTAGCCTGCTGCTTTGCTTGAGTGCAGCGGTGAGTGCCGACACGGTCTATCGTGTCTCCGTGGGCAGCTACGCCAACCTGGACAACGCCCGCAAAGCCTTAGCTTCCGCCGACGCCAATTTGGGGCCCGGTCACCAGATTCTGGAGGCGCAAACTGCTTCAGGACAAATTTACCGAGTGGTATCCAGAGCCTATGCCAGCCGACCAGCAGCCAATGACGCGGTTCGAACAGCTCGGCAAAGGAACATTCCCGGCGCTTGGGTCATTGCAAGCGATGCCCCGGCTGTAGCGATTTCTGCGCCCCGAGCCGCGCCTGCCCCTGCACCTGCCCCCGCACAACAGTATGGCCAAGGCGTTTCTACCTCACCGGTTGCGGTAAGGAGATTCAATCGAATTGAGCCGAAAGCAGAGGAAACCGGAAGCCGAGACACCACCGTAGATCTGTACGGCGTCCCAGGTGTGCCGGTCAGCTTAGAAGGCGAGCCAGCATCTGCCACCAACGCTGACGCTAGCGCCATTCGTAAGACCACGGACGCCGATGCTGGAATCAAGATTGATGGCCGTCTTGACGAGGGAATTTGGGACACCCTACCAACGGTAGGGAATTTTGTGGTCCTGGAACCTGACACCCTAGCGGACACTCCCCACGCCACCCACATCAAACTCGCTTATACCGACAAAGGCCTTTATATCGGGGCGGACTTGGAGCAGCCCAAGGACACCTTAATCCGGCGACTATCTGGGCGCGATGTGTATGGGGGATTGAATCGAGACAGTATCAACCTGACCCTAGATACCTCCGGTGACGGCCTCTATGGGTTTTGGTTTGGCATCAACCTAGGCGATTCGTTAATGGATGGCACCGTGCTCCCAGAGTACCGTTTTTCCAACGAGTGGGATGGTCCCTGGAGAGGCGCCTCTATCGAGACTGCAACGGGTTGGTCGGCAGAATTTTTCATTCCCTGGAGCGCCGTATCGATGCCCAATGCTGGCGAGGTGCGCAACATGGGTATCTATATGTCTCGCAAAGTCGCCTACCTAGACGAGCGCTGGGGCTGGCCAGCACTGCCTAGCACCAAACCCAAGTTTTTGTCGGTTTTGCAGCCCATTGAACTCAAGGGCATCAACCCCCGTCAGCAATACAACATTTATCCGTTCGCCTCGGTGACTCAAGACAACATTGACGATGAAACCCGTTACCAGATTGGCGCTGACCTGTTTTGGCGCCCTTCTAGCAACTTCCAGCTCAATGCCACCCTGAATCCGGACTTCGGCAACGTAGAATCCGACGACGTGGTGGTAAACCTGTCCGCCACAGAAACCTTCTACCCTGAAAAGCGACTGTTTTTTGTCGAAGGGCAAGAGATCTTTGTGGCCTCACCCAGAGCCGATACCCGCAGCAGTGGCGTAGGCCAAACCGGGCCGCCCACCACCATGATCAATACCCGCCGAATCGGCGGCAGTCCCCAAGCGCCAGTGCTCAGCCCTGGCCAAAGCCTAACTGACCGAGAACGCCGCCTACCGGCTGAACTGTTGGGCGCAGCAAAGGCCACGGGGCAATTTGGCAACTTCCGTTATGGACTTCTGACCGCGTTCGAGGACGAAGTTAAATTCAGAGCCATGGCCAATGGCCAACCGGTCACCGTAGCCCAAGACGGCACTGACTACGGCGTTGGCCGGCTGCTCTACGAAAACAACAGCAATGGCTACAAGGCCATTGGCCTGCTGACCACCGCGGTTCAACACTACGACCGCAACGCCTACGTAACCGGACTGGATTGGCACTTACTGACCAAGGACGGCAAGCTCAAAGTAGATGGGCAAGCTTTTCGATCAGACCTAGACGGCATCAAGGCAGGTTATGGCGGCTTTGTGGATTTCGAGTACACCATCCGCCAAGGGGTTCGCCAGCGGGTGGGTATTGATTACTTCGACAAGTACGTAAACATCAATGACCTAGGCTATCAGGCACGTAATGCCTATCGGCAAATACGCTCGGCCCATACTCGCACCAGCTCGAATTTAACCTGGGCCAGAAACAATCAGTTTGATATTCGCGGTGCCGTGCAAGAAAACAGCGATGGCTATTTTTCTCGAGGCGCCCTATCGCTGTCTAACCGAGCTACGTTCAAGAACTTGACCACGCTCACCGCTCGACTGGGTCATTCTCCAGGGCGCTATGATGATCTCAACGGCTACGGCAACGGTCTGTTCCATACCGAAGAAAGCACCAGCGCGTCGCTGAAATTCGAATCCAACACCACTAAACCGCTGAGCTACGCGATGGAAGTGGGTTACTACGAAGAAGATTTGGGCGGCGACAGCTACAAGTACATAGCATCCATCAACTGGCGACCATTGGGCGGGTTTAACCTGTCGGCGGGCATCGAATACCAAGACCGGGAAGGATGGCTGCTGCATCAGGAAGATCGCAACATGACGACCTTCGACGCCGACGGTCTTATCCCTAACATCACGGCTGAGTACTTCCTTAACGCCAGACAGCAATTCAAGCTGTCCATGCAATGGGTTGGAATTGAAGCGGAAGAATCCGGCTTTTATTTGATACCCACCACACCGGGTGATTTGATCGCCACGACCAAACCGCAGGGCCCCTCAGACTCCTTCGCCATATCTGACCTAGTTTTCCAAGCCAGATATCGATGGGAAATTGCCCCGCTATCGGATTTATACATCGTCTACGTCCGTGCATCAGACATCACGCGCTCCTTACAACAAGATAACTTTGGTGACTTACTGGATCGCGCCTGGTCCGATCCAGTGGCGGATCAGTTAGTGGTTAAAGTACGCTATCGGTTCGGTTCCTAACGCCGGAACCGAGCCGTATAACCGAGCTTTCAATCGCCAAAACCGAGCAACTGTCTTAGGAGAAAAACCATTCGTCCCTTAGCGCTTTTGATCACCCTAACGCTAGCGCTGTCCGGCGCTAGCGCACAAGCCAGCTACAAGCTGCAAACCCTTGCCGAGGACCTTGCGTTCCCATGGTCCATCGCTTTTTTGCCCGATGGGGACTATCTGGTAGCCCTGCGCGGTGGCGAGGTACTTCGCATCAACGAAGCAAACCAATCGTCAACGACGCTAACAGGATTGCCGCCTAGCTACGTTCGTAGCCAGGGGGGCTATTTCGACATCACCCTGGATCCAGAATTCGACAGCAATCAGCGTATTTATCTGTCGTTTGCTCACGGCACCCCAGAGGCCAACGGCACTCGTATCGTCACCGGCATCCTCAACGGCAGCTCGGTAGAAAATGTCACACCGATCTTTACCGTTGAGCCCCTGAAAGATACGCCAGTGCACTACGGCGGCAAGATTCAGTTCTTACCCGATGGCACCATGACCATGACCACAGGCGACGGCTTTGAGTATCGAGAAGCCGCCCAAGATCCCTTCAACTTGCTGGGCAAGGTCATTCGCATCAACAGCGACGGCAGCATCCCGGCAGATAATCCGTTCGCAGACGGCAGCCAAGGACACCCTGCCGTATGGTCCTATGGACACCGCAATCCTCAAGGCTTGGTGTTCGATAGCGCCAACAACCTGCTTTACGCCCATGAGCACGGCGCCAAAGGTGGCGACGAACTCAATTTGATCAAGGCCGGCGCCAACTATGGCTGGCCTGCGGTCTCCAAAGGCATTAACTACTCTGGCGCCTACGTCACGCCCCTGCGCAGCGCCCCCGGCGTTGAAGAGCCGTTAACGTTTTGGGACCCCAGCATCGGAGCGTCAGGCTTGGCTCTCTATAACGGTGACGCGTTTCCGCAATGGCAGGGCAACCTTTTTGTTGGCGCCCTCGTAGACCAAGAAGTGCGCATGCTTACCCTACAAGAAGGTCGAGTGGTATCAGAACAAGCCCTATTCAGCGAACTCAATGCCCGCATTCGTGATGTACGCACCGGCCCTGACGGCCTGCTCTATCTGTTGACCGACAGCGAACAGGGCAAGGTAGTGCGTGTACTGCCAGAGGCCGCGGATCTAGGGTCAACCCATAACAACGAGGAAAACTGAATCATGGCTAGAACACTGGGTTCTTTCGTTGTCGCAGTACTAGGTGCTTACGTAGTCGGCGCGCTCTTTGTCAGCCAGGGCAACATTGCCGCAGTCACAGCCTTGGGTTTTGACGTCAGTCTCGCCCAACGCCTAGACGCCGCGATCCATGATGTCACTCATATGACCGACATCTACTTACCCCTGGTGGCGGTCAGTTTGCTGCTTGGACTGCCTGTGGCCTTTGCCGTCATTCGCAAACAGCCGCACCTGCGCACTCTAGGCTATGTGCTCGCTGGGTTTGTCGCCTTGCTGGCTATGCAGGTGATTATGAAAGCTGTTTTAGGACTTTCAGGTATCGCGCCAACCCGCACGCTTTGGGGATTATTAGCCCAGGGCATTGCCGGCGGCATCGGCGGTTACCTCTTCTGTCGCCTGTCGGCAAAAAACGGTGCTTTGTAATTGAGATCTACCCTAGAGACTTTGCATGGATAACATTCTGGAGCGACCCGCCAAGATCCTCACTCAAGCTCAGCGTGAAGCGTATTTTCGCGATGGCTTTATTGGTGTTGAAGGTCTGATCGGTGAGCCATGGCTGAGCCAGCTCCAGGAAGTCACCCGCCACTTTATTGACTTAAGCAGAGACATACAGGGCAAAGACAAACGCTTTGACCTAGAGCCAAGTCATAGCCCAGAAGAACCCCGTATTCGCCGCTTGAACTCCCCTACGGACTTTCATGAGGCTTATTGGGAATTCGCTAGCCAAGGCCCCTTTGTGGACGTTGCCGAAGATCTGTTGGGGCCTGACGTCAAATTCCACCATTCCAAACTCAATTTTAAGTGGAGCGGCGGCGGCGAGGAGGTAAAGTGGCATCAAGACATACAGTTCTGGCCCCACACCAACTACCAAGTGCTGACGCTGGGTGTCTACCTCGACGATGTCACCGACGATATGTCTCCCATGGGCGTGATACCCGATAGCCACAATGGCCCTCTGTACAACCTGTACGACGCATCCGGACAATGGACCGGCGCATTAACCGACGAGGACATTGCCGGCTTGGACGTGGATAGCGCTGTCTATCTGGGCGGCCCGGCAGGTTCCATCACCGCCCATAACTGCCGCTGTGTGCATGGCTCTGCGCCAAATCGTGCACCCAAACCGCGGCCATTACTGCTGTGCGCTTATTCGGCTGCCCACGCCATTCCCATTACCAACCTCACGGCCAACGGCAAATACGCAGAAACCATCGTGCGCGGTGAAAGAGCCCAATGGGCTCAATTCGATCCAAGACCGGTGCTGATGCCACCGGATTGGTCAAAGACCGGTTACAAATCGATTTTTGAGCATCAGCAGGGCGAAAGCTAAGGCATCTGGGACGATCATCGGCACCGAGTAGGTTTAGTCGTAACCCTCGAAGGTGGTTTTATAACTCCACCACCGATGGCCGCCCATGACTAGGCCAAAGAAAACACTCATAGACGCGATTTGTCCGACACCATACTGGCCAAAGAGCCCTAAGGCATTGAACAGAAACATCCCCACCGCGTAGAACAGGCCTGCTTTCAAAATACCCTCAAGCAACAGAAACCTAAGCAACCCTTTATCCCGGATAGCGTGCCACTGCTGCAGCGTGGTGGCTTGAAGATCCTTCGGGGAGTCCCCCTCCACCCGCTGACCGTCCACATAGATGTTGCAGACTAACCCGAGCCCGCTGTTGCCGATGAACGCCTCAATCTGTTGTACCCCCTCCGAAGTCTCAATGGGCGCCGTCAGATAACTTTGAACCGGCAAAAATGCATTTGTCCTTTGGCAGACCAGAAGCCCTTCTACTTCAAGGCTTTGAGTGGTGCCCGGTGGCAACCAAGATCGCTGTTGCATGACTCGAATGGTCTTATCCCGATACAAAACTTCCCAAGCTTTTGTCGTCACTTGTCACTTCCAACGGTCGCAACCGAACCGCTGTCGTTTACGCCTTTCAAAGTGGAACTCCAAAATGAAGGGTAATTCCGCCGAAAAGGAAACCCCCAATTAAGAGCAAACGTAAAGCCTGCCACCAGCCAATCTCTGGCCAACCAAAAAGATCAGGGAAGGTTAAATTCCAAAGCACCATGAGAAAGGTCGGAATGACAATGAATACAATCAGAATGAACGGAATAAACCACAGGCCCACCATAACTAACTCACTTTTACCAACTAGCCGTATCTGGTGACAAGTTATTCACTCAAACATCTAACAAGATTTTTGTGCGCAAGCGGCGAAACCAGAACTCCGCCGGCAGCATGACTCCGAACATGACGAAGACAGCGAGCAAAAACACGCTCAACGACTCTGGTTGTGGGGCCGTTGGTGAATCGAGCAAAGTCAAGACGGGCAAACGCACCAGCGCCTCAGCAACGAAAGCAGCGACCAGACCGACGTAACTCCAATAAGTGAATTCGAAATGCCGTCGTTTCCAGTTTGGATTCAGCCGGGCAAACATCGGGAAATACATAGCACCAAGCACCGTTGGCAAACTGATGACGACGAAAACGTGAAATAACCCAATAGACCCGGTCATGTTGGTAATGGGTATTGCTGAAAAATTGAGCAGCAACATGCTAGCGAAATAGACATAACCTAACTGGCGATGTTGTCGAGTGCCCTTTGGCTTCCAAAATATCCATGCCCCAGCCAGCAGCGCCAGTATTGCGGCTGCCGTGTGTAACCAACCCAAGGGCTCATGAATAAATGCCTGCATGACGGTTTCCGATAGGCTTCCTTCTTTTGCTGGCAGGCTATACCTATCAAGAGATGAAAGCCGTGACTGTCGTCACAAACTGTGTGGTTGGGCACAAATTTTTTTTGGGGAATAACTGGATTCGTTAAAAGCTGTCGCTGCGTTGATAGCGGCGTTTGCGCCCTTTGGAGGACAGCCAAGTCTTTCGCCAGTCACGAAAGGTCTTGCCCTGCAATTCTACTGGCAGCCGGTCAACAACGTCTTGATAGTACTGGGGAACTTGCTGGCGCTGCCATGGCTTACCCCGGGAGCCGGCATAATGAATGATGGCGGGATCGTTCCGAGCGGCCTCAAGGTCCGACACCGTATAGACCGTGTTCAAATAGGGAAAATCCTTCGATTGCTTGGTTTTTTCCACCTCATAGACGTCTTCTAAAACCACGTAGTCAAAGGGCAATTCGGCAATGTTTGGCGTCACCAGATTGACCAAATCCAGATCGAAGAAATTCAAACGCGGCCCGAACTGCTCTATGCCTTCGAAATAGCGTTGAACCGCACGATTCTCTCGCATCAATGCTAGGTTCATGACCATAAACCCAGAAAAGTAGATCCGCTCTTTCGTGTTCTCTGGAAAATATTTGTGCATCAACATGTCTGGCCCATTGCGCTCGGCGGGAACGCCTGCCCACTCTGCGTTGTCCAGATTCATTGCATAGGCGGGATACAGGTCCTTTTTGAAAAAGACGTCCACATCCGAGTAAATAACCCGATCGCAATCCGGAAGAAATTCCGCCGCGACTAACCGGTAATAGACGATCTCGGTCCAGCTGCCACTGCCCTTAGGCGCATCTCTGAAGCGGCTGGGCGAGACTTCCACAAAGTGCATCTGGTGACGAGTATCCGCGACGAGACTGGACAGACCGTGCATTGCCTTGGCCGATAGGCCCGGATGCATGATGCGAATATCCAGTTGGGTTGTTGCGGCTGCCGAGTCGATGAGGGTGAGGATGCTCACTCCCGCGCCCAGCAAAATGCGTTCGTCAAAACAGAAGACCACGGAAAGGTTATTCACCGAAGATCTTCCGCAGATTTTCCAATGATTGGTTAGCGAGTTGCCGGGCGCTTTCCCCCATGGCAGCCTGCATGGAGGCGTATTGATCCGGCGACATCTCTATAGCCGTCTTCATGGCATCAAACATGTCGTCGTCCTCATCATAGACAAGGCTGTTCTCGAGCGTTATCCCGGTACCGGTGATGTAGTCCTGCTGAAAAATCCCTGGCTTGCTAAAACCGTAACTCAGCTGAAAACTGCCGCTGGTACCCGTCGTCCGATAGAACGCATGGGCCGGGTTATCTTTTTGAAAAGCCGTCAACATAAAGTCACTGTTTTCTACTTCCTCGTATAAGGCATAGAACGGCAGCCTTCCGACTTTGACAAAGTTGTCGTTAAGAGATGCCGGCACCTCGACTCCATCCAATTTGCCCACCAAACGAATCTCAAAGTCCCGGTAGCCTTCTGCCACCAAGCGCTCGGCTGCGTTAATGACCAGATGATCGTTACGGCGCTTGGACCGGGCGGCGCCCACCATCAGCAGAACCGTTCGATCAGCATTCTTTGGTGTTTGCACAACGTCACCAAAGTAATGAGGGTTCACCAGATAAGGATGGCCGTACTCCGGGGCTAGGGCACGCAGGGTAATCACGCGATCGGGCCAATCGGCTTTTCCCATCAGACTGCTCATATCGTGCTCAACCAGATGCACGTTAGCCGGTGCAACACCGCCAAAGACCCGGCCTAAATCCGGAGCCCCATTTTTGTCCGTGGGCACTTTACCCGCGGTGGAAATCAGCACTCCGGCGGCGTTGTGGACAGTGCTTTTTTTCATGAAGCGGCGGATTTGCCGCTGGGACAAAGTGGTCAGGTGGAGTTTGGGATGGGCAAATCGGCAGAACAGACCCTCGTCAATGCGCTCCGGCGTCATCAGCACCACCACCCGGTAACCTAAATCCAATAGGTACTTGGCATAGCCGGGTACGATTTCTCCATGGCTTTGGGAACACGGTTCCCACAGAACAATGGTGTCTGAGGTAATGGTCGGCCCCTGTTTTCCGTCGGGGCGCAGAAATTTGAACAAGCTCATCAGCGGTCATCATCATCGGCGGTGCGGTATTGTACCAACAGATAACGACCCCAGAGGTACTCGCTCACCATCAGGCACACCTATTTCAGGCGCACCAAGATGGCGGGCAACGACCTAGAGGCCCAGCACGCCCTTTGCCATGACGTTGCGCTGAATTTCGTTGGAACCACCATAAATGGACGCAGCCCGACTGAAATTCATGTCCGCTACAGCGCTGACTGCATAATCAGGGCCTGGCGCAGGCAAGTTGCTCTCGCCCCGAATCAGCGGCACCTCGAATGGCAGACTGTAGTAGCCAATGGCTTCCACTCGTAGCGCATGCAGATTTTGCTCTACTTCTGAGCCAATGATTTTCAACATGGATGCGGCATCACCAGGGCTGCCGGTAGATTCCATGCTGGCAATGACCCGGGCTTCTTGAGCCGCAAGCGCATTTAACTGCACTTCCACCGCCGCCAAACGCATCATGAAATCTGAAGAAGATGACAGGCTGTCGCCCATACCGTCTGCTTCGGCTTTTGCGATTTCTTTCAAACGCCCTACCTGACGTTTGGAGGCAGCTACGTTAGCGATACCCGCGCGTTCATTACCCAACAGGAACTTGGCATAGGTCCAGCCAGAGTTTTCCTCACCTACCAGGTTTGCTACCGGCACTCGCACGTTTTCAAAAAACACTTGATTCAAGTGGTGCATGCCGTCGATGGAAACGATGGGCTTCACTTCCAGCCCCGGAGTGCTCATGTCGATGAGCAAAAAACTGATGCCTCGCTGGGCTTTGGCGTCCGGGTCGGTTCGCACTAAGGCGAATATCCAATCGGCTTTGTGGGCATTGGTGGTCCAGATTTTTTGCCCGTTTACCACGTAGTGATCGCCATCGCGCACTGCGCTGGTTTTGAGCGAGGCCAGATCCGAGCCACTGCCAGGTTCCGAGTAGCCCTGACACCACCAAGTGCTGCCATCCAAAATCCCTGGCAAGTGCTGATCTTTTTGGGCCTGAGTACCGAAGGTGTAGATCACCGGACCCACCATATCGATACCAAAGGGCATGATCATGGGGGCCCCAGCTAACGCCATGGCGTCGGAAAACACTTGTTTTTCGCGTATGCCCCAGCCCGTGCCACCGTATTCCACCGGCCAGTCCGGCGCGATCCAGCCGCGCTTGTGAATGGCCTGATGCCAGCGCGTGCCCAATTCACGATTAATGCCAAACCCCAGCCGCGCGCCCTGAACCATTTCTGCGGTCAGGTTCTCGTTGATAAAGGCGTTCACCTCCTGCTTCAGTGCTTCCGCTTTTACTTGGGCTTCTTCTGCCTGTGACATGGTTCTTTCCTTTTGCTGTTGCGCTTTTAGCGTCTTGCTTTTCGCTTGGTGGGCTTTGCCGGATGCCTTGCCCGAAGTCTGGCACCTAGGCAGGCTTTTCGCCTTTGATGGTTACTCGATGCATATGGCGTCGGTGACCGTGATAGTCGTTGAGCGCGTAATGAAACACGCAGCGATTGTCCCACATGGCAAGGGAGCCCTGCCGCCACTTAAACCGGGTCACAAATTGGTCTTGGGTCAGGTGATCCGTCAGATAGCGAAAAATAGGCAAGCTGTCTTCCCGGCTCCAGCCTTGAATATTCACGGTATGCGCTAAACCGCAGTAGATGCTCTGCTCACCGGTTTCTGCGTGAGTGCGAATCAAGGGATGAATGACTTCGGATTCTGCGTAGCCATCATCGCCGCCGTAGGATTGCCCGAGATTTTGCTCCGCTTCTTCGGACTTATAAAAACCGGAGGAGCCATGCACCAATTTAGGTGAGTAAACGCCCTGCCAGCTCAGCAGGTTTTCGCGCATGCCCGCACTCAGCGAGGCAAAGGCTAAGGTCGCATTGGCGAACATGGTGTCCCCACCCTCTTCTGGCACCTCTACGGCGTATAGCACCGTGGCCTTGGGTGGGATGGCTTGATAGGAACTGTCGGTATGCCAGCCACCGCCAAAATTCAGCGTAGCGTCGGCTTCCTTGATGATGGGAATCACGTAGGGATTTTCTTCTACCGCTTGCATGAATTTGTATTGATCCAGCTCGCCGAAATTGGCTGAGAACTGGGCCTGAGCGGTGGGCGATACATCTTGATCGTGAAAAAACAGTACATGGTGCGCGAGCCAGGCCTGGTGAATTTCTGCCACCACCGCTGGATCTAGCGGTTGGCTAAGGTCCACGCCACTGACTTCGGCACCAACCGGCCCCAATGAACTGTCTACCTTTATGTGCTGATAGGTCCCCATCACGTCTCTCCTCTTGCGCCTTGCATCCAGATACTACGGCCGGGCCAAGGGAAACGAAACAGCAATCTAAGGCAAATGATGAGGTAGGATTGGCTGAGAATTTCAAGGAAACAGAGCGCCCATGAGCAATAAACAAGTCGCCGTTTTTATGGGAGACGATGCCTCGCCCGAGGTTATGGAGCCCACCACCGAATTATTGAAAGGCATGGATTTAGGCATTGAATTCGTCGAACCCTTGGTGGGCCAGGCTGCCAAAGCGCAGACCGGCACACTGTTCCCAGATGCAGCGAAAGCGCAAATCGATGCCGCGGACGCGACATTTTTCGGTTCCACCAGCGGCGACAGCACACCTGTTTTGTTCTATTTGCGTTGGGGCAAGCAAACCTTCGCTAACGTTCGCCCGTGCACCTTCGTGCCTGGTTTTCGCTCGCCGTTAGCCAATCCTCAGGGCATTGATTTCGCCATCATTCGGGAAAATCTGGAAGACCTGTACCTGGGTCTTGAGGGCGATACCGAGGACTTGGCGGGACTCAACCTGTACTCCAAGCACGCGCGGGCGAACCTAGGGGATCTAGGCCCGGGCAAATACGCCATAAAGGCCATTACCGAACAGGGATCTGAACGCGTGATTCGCTACGCTTTTGAGCTGGCTCGCAAGCGCGACAAGCAGCGCAAGGTCACGGTGACCTGTAAGTACAACATGCTCGCCGTCGCCGACGGCTTGTTCTTGGAGATCGGCAAAGAGATCGCCAAGGAGTATCCAGACATCGCCTTCGATCACTACATCATCGACGATTTTTTGTGTCGCATGATCTCTAACCCCCACGCTTTGGATGTGGTGGTCATGCCCAATCTTTATGGCGACATCATGTCTGATGGCGCCGCAGGCTTGATCGGCGGTCTCGGCTTAGCACCATCAGGCTGCTATGGCGCCGACTACGCCTATTTCGAAAGCGCACACGGTACGGCACCGGATATTGCCGGGCAAAACATCATTAACCCCACGGCCACGGTACTGTCCGCGGCCATGCTGTTGGATTACTTGGAGAAAAACGAGGCTGCCCAAAAGCTGCGAGACGGCATTCAGCAAGTCTATTCAGACCCAAGCAATCTGACCGTCGATCAGGGCGGCACCGCCTCGACGCTACAGTTCTTTGATGCCTTGCTAGCCAGCTCCGCTTTGGCGAAGTAACGAGATTGCTGGACTAAAACCTAGCCAGCTGACTGCTCGGCTAGGTCGTCCATCATCGCTTCCCGCATTTTGTATTTCTGTATTTTGCCGGTGACGGTCATGGGGAATTCGTCAACGAAGCGGATCAAACTAGGCACTTTAAAATGGGTAATTTGATCGGCGCAAAAGGCTTTTACGTCCGCCTCGCTTAGGGTTTTATCTGCCTTCGTCTGAACCCAAGCGCACACGACTTCGCCGTATTTCTCATCAGGAATGCCAAAGACCTGAACTTCCTGGATATCCGGATGGGTATACAAAAACTCCTCAATTTCTCGCGGATACACATTCTCCCCGCCGCGAATAATCATGTCCTTGATGCGGCCAACGATCTGCACGTAGCCTTCCTCATCCATCACCGCAAGATCCCCAGAATGCAGCCAGCCTGCGGTATCAATGGTTTCGGCGGTGCGCTCTTGGTCGTTCCAGTAGCCGTGCATGACGGAATAACCGCGACAGCACAGCTCCCCGGTCGCACCCAGTGGCAGTACTCGCCCGGCTTCGTCGATGATTTTGATTTCCTGATAGGGCCCAACACGGCCAACGGTACCGCAGCGCTTTTCTGCTGGAGCATCAATGTCCGTCATGTGGTTAACCGGACTGGTTTCTGTCTGGCCATACATGATGGTGATTTCACTCATGTTGAGCTTATCGATGACTTGATGCATCAATTCAAGCGGACAGGGCGCTCCAGCCATGACCCCGGTGCGCAGCGAGGATAGATCAAAGTCGGCAACATTGGGCAGGTCGGTTTCAGCAACGAACATGGTGGGCACGCCATGCAGGGCGGTACAACGCTCTTCTTCAACGGTCTGCAATACGGTTGCCGGGTCGAACCCTTCGTCGGGAAACACCGCACAAGCGCCGTGAGTCAAACAAGCCAAATTGCCCATGACCATGCCAAAGCAATGATAGAGCGGCACGGGAATACACAGCCGGTCCGCGCTGGAAAAACGCATTCCCGCGCCCACCTGCAGACCGTTGTTGAGAATGTTGAAGTGACTGAGCGTCGCGCCTTTGGGGTTACCCGTGGTGCCGCTGGTGAATTGGATATTGATGGCGTCATCAGGCTGCAGGGTGTCGGCAATTTCAGCCATCCGGCGAATCGCCTGACTGTCGCCTTTGCTGCATACGTCATCAAAGTTGAACATGCCCGGGGTTTGCTCTGCGCCCATGCGAATAACGCTCTGCAGATGGGGCACTTTGGCGGCCTTTAGCGCGCCGGGCACGCAGTGGTTCAACTCCGGTGCTAAGGTTTGCAGCATCTCCAGATAGTGACTGGTTTTAAAGGACTCCGCCGCAATCACCGCCTTGCACTCTACTTTATTCAAAGCGTATTCCAGCTCGTACAAACGATAGGCCGGATTGATGCACACCATGATGGCGCCGATTTTTGCCGTAGCGAACTGAGTCAAACACCACTCCACCCGATTTGGCGCCCAAATGCCCACACGGTCACCAGGTTCAATGCCAATACTGAGCAAGCCCGTGGCCAGGGCATCGATGCGCTCTTTGTATTCGGCGAAGGTCCAGCGAATATCCTGATGGCGCACTACCAAAGCCGGTTGCTGTGGATAGGTAGCGGCAATACGGTCCAGACAGGCACCGATGGTTTCGTACAACAATGGCTCGTTGGCCTGACCACAAAGGTAACTTTGTCCGTTTGGCAGATTCTCTTTCACGGCATTTTCCTCCCAAATTTCACCGGGATTCTATCGGTATCCCTAGCTGACGCCACTTTGGTTTGCGGCGTTGATCACATATCTTAGAGCCTCGACACACATTCGGAGCCACCCATGAACACCTTATTTATGGTGCGAAGCAACGCCACCCCAGGGCAAGAAGACGCCTACAACCAGTGGTACAACAACGTGCACTTGGCCGAGGTCTTGAGTATCGAGGGTTTTCATTCCGCCCAGCGTTTTGCACTACACCCAACTCAGGTTCAAGCCGACCAACCCCATGGCTATTTAGCCCTGTACGAAATCGACACCGATGCAGTGGAGGCAACTCTTGCGCGTTTGGGTGAGGCCACGTGGCTCAACATGAGCGACGCCATAGACCCGGAGAGCATTCAAATCTCGCTTTTTGCTGCGGTAACGGAAAAACGGCTGGCGCAGAATTAAAAACTCTGGACCAATTCCAAAAATGTCCCGTCGGGATCTTTGAAGCAAAAGAAGCTGCTGCCGTGGTCAGCGCTGGTATATACCGTGGCCGGGGCAGACAACACCTCAACGCCTTGAGCCAACAGATACTCGTAATCTGCCTGCAAATCTCCGCTGGCTAGGGCCAGCCGCGCTAACCCTGGCCGATATAAATTCGGATACGGTGGCGAGTGATCTGCTGGCTGATGCCACTGCAACAAATCAATCAGCACCGCTGGCTCCACACCTTTAAGTGCCATGATCGCGCCGGTTACTCGATAATCCTGCATGCCCACCGCCGCGTTCACTTCCGGCGAATTGGTTGGGGGCACTTGCCAAACCTCCTCAAAACCCAGCATTTCGTAAAACGCCTTGGAGCGCTGGTAATCCGTGCAGTTGATGTTGACGTGGACTAGACCTTGAATGTTCATCGACGCTCTCCTTCAGACCACCGTATCGCCATTGTCCACCACCATCTCGGTACCATTGACGTGTTTGGATACATCACTGAGCAAAAACGTGACCATGCCAGCCACATCATCCGGCTCGCCAATGCCCAAACGCCGCCGGGCGCGATCCGGGTCATCAGCCTCGGTGAGATCCACGTTCATTAGCTCGCGCAGGGCTGTTTGCACCATGGGCGTATTGATACTGCCCGGGTGCACAGAATTGCAGCGAATGCCATAACGCTGTCGCCGACAGTGAATGGCCACAGCCTTAGTCAGCGAGCGAATGCCGCCCTTCGCCGCGGAATAAGCCAAATAATCAGGGATGCCGATGAGCCCTGCCGTAGAGGACATGTTGACGATGGAGCCACCGCCGTTGGCCTTCATCAGCTTGATGGCCGCCTGGCAGCCAAAAAACGTGCCATCTAGGTGCACCGCCAAAGTTTGCCGCCAAGTGGCCGTCGTGGTGGTTTCGATGTCCGCAATGGGCGCAATGCCCGCATTGTTCACCAGCCCATCCAGCCGCCCGAATCGCTGTTGGATGGCTTCCATGATTTGCTGCCAGCGCTCTTCATCGGCCACATCTTGGGGGAAAAACACCGCCCCTAGTTCTTGAGCCAAAGACGCTCCCTGGTCTTGATCAATATCCGTCATCACGACGTTGGCCCCAAGCCCAGCCAGCATGCGGGCGTCTGCGTACCCCAAACCTGAGGCCGCACCAGTCACCAGCACCACCTTGTCCACAAGGTCAGCAAACAAATTCCCGGGGGTTTGACTGGCTTGGTCGTTGCTATCCATCTGGCCTCCTGTGGCTGGGTCACTGAGTTGACCAGAAATATATCAGGGCACCCGCAGCAAAACCCGTGTTATAAAGCGGTACACACATGGCAGACGAGTTCTTAGTGAAACTGTATAGCTTTCCCGGCGCGCCCAACCCACGACGTGTTCTTATCTTCGCCGCGGAAAAAAAACTGCACCTGGAAGTGGTCAATGTTGATCTGCGGGCTGGCGACACCAAAACCCCGGAATTTCTGCAGAAGAATCCCAGCGGCAAAATTCCCGTGCTGGAGTTGGCGGACGGCACCTGCATCGCCGAAACCGTGGCCATCTGTCGTTACTTAGAGAGTCTGGCGCCCAATCCCAATCTGTTCGGCAACGATCCCTTAGAAACCGCCCTGATTGAGGCCCACCATCGCCACATCGAGTTCGAACTCCACCCCAATATCGGCGCGGCCTGGGTCAACGGTCCCATCGTGGCGGCTATGGGAATCGTCAAACCCATCGAGGCACAGCGCCAGCGCGGTGCAGACCTAACTCGCAGCTATTACCAACGCCTAAACCGGGAACTGGCCGCGCGAAACTACATAGCCGGTGATCGTTTCACCATCGCGGATATTTCAGCCCTGTGCATGATCGACTTTGCCTCCAGCATGGTGGAACTGGAACCTGACAGAGCACTGACGAATCTTTGGGCATGGCATGCCTTAGTCAGTCAACGCCCCAGCACCAAGCATTAACACCCACTGGAGACTGGTTAAACCGATGAATAAAGCGGTGACACACATCAAACCCTCGTCCCCACAGAGCAACCCTTTTCCTACAGATCGACAAGCACTGCTGGACATGCTGCTCACCGCGGTTGCACAAATCGGTCCCGTCATTGCTGCCAACAAAGAGCTTTCCGAGCGCAACCGAACCCTAGCGCCAGAGGTTGTCCAAGCCATGAGAGAAGCTGGCCTGCTAGCGATGAAAGCGCCCAGAGAAGTGGGCGGTGCGGAAATACACCCGGTAGATCAAATGGCCGTGGTGGAGGCTGTGACAAAGATCGATTCTGCAGCGGCATGGTCAATGTTCATTGCCGCCACGGTCAGCGGCAGGGCCCTCAGCGCGTTAAGCGATACGGCCCTAGAGGAGATCTTTGCTGCCGAACAGTTTCCTATCATGGCTGGCAGTTTGAAGCCCTCGGGTAGCGCTGTTGCGGTGGATGGCGGCTATGAGATCAGCGGACAGTGGGCCTGGGGCAGCGGCGTACATCATGCGGACTACGTCATTGTCCCGGTGCTTTTAGCCGACAAATCTGGCCTCATTACTGCGGTCGTGCCCCGACACCAGGTGCGCATCATCGACAACTGGCACGCCCTAGGCATCAATGGAAGCGGCAGTTCTGACTACGCTTTGGACGACGTTTTTGTTCCCGAACACTTTGTTGCTACTGGACCCAAGCAACTGCGAGGCGGTGCAATCTTTCGCATGGGCTATGGTTTTGCCAGCAACGAGCACGCGATCTTTGCACTGGCCCTTGGCCAACTGGCCCTGGACACCCTGACGCGCACCGCCGCAGAAAAAAAACGCGGTTACGGAGCAGGCATCTCGATTGCTGACCGGGAGATTTTCCAACGTACCGTTGCCGAGAGTGAGCTGCGCCTGCGCGCCTGCAAACTTCTGATGACCGAGGTGCTGGAGCGACTATACGACGCCAGCCTGGAACAAGAGGCGCCCATTGCCCTGCAAGCGGAAGCGCGCGCCGCGTCGGTGTTGTGCACTGACGAGGCCATCGCCATTACCAGCGCATTGTTTCGCTACGCTGGCGGTAGCGCGGTCATGCTCGACGATCCCATGCAGCGCATCCTGCGAGATTTGTATACCGCCCAGTCCCATCTGATGGTCAGCGATGCCGCATACGAAAGCTTAGGCAAACTGCGTCTGGGCCTAACCGATAAAGCGCCATTGCGCTAAACCCTGGGAGAGTGTTCCTTTGCCAGCGCCCACATCAGGACCGGTCATTTGCGTGGATTGGGGCACCACGAATCTCAGAGCCTATTGGGTTAACGAAAACAGGCAGGTTGTTAACACCCGGGTCAGTGACCAAGGCCTGTCAAATCCCCCGAATGACTTCGGCCAGTGCTTAACGAACCTGATTCAACCTTGGTTAAATGAAGCCCCCCAAACAACCATTATTATCAGCGGCATGGTGGGCAGTCCCAGCGGATGGATCGAAGTGCCCCACATCCCCTGCCCCGCCGGACTTTCGGACCTGGCCAGCGCCGCTTACCGCCTGCCAGATTTTCTTCACGGCAACGCGTGGATAATTCCCGGCGTCAAAGGCACCGGCATCGGCGGCTCGCCGGATGTCATGAGAGGCGAAGAGGTGCAGTTTTTTGGCGCTCAAGCTTTGCTGACAGAGCAAGGAAAACCCTGGCCGGACATTTGGTGTTTTCCCGGCACCCACAACAAGTGGATTCGTTGTGGCGATCAGATCAGCGGTTTCTCCACCAGCATGGTGGGCGAATTTTATGAGTTAGCCAGGCGTCATTCTCTACTGAGTCAATCGCTAAGCAGCACTGGCAACCCATCGGATGACCCAACCGTGTTTGTCAAAGGCTTAGACGCCAGCCAGCAGCCCGGCGGCCTGTTGCATCACCTCTTCAGTGTTCGCACGCTGCAGCTCCTGGGAACCCACGACCCAAACCAAGGCCATGACTATTTGTCCGGCATCTTGATTGGCCATGACATTCAGGCCCAGTCCATGGGCGCAGATACCCACATCGGCATTATCGCTGCAGCGGCGCTGGCTCATCGCTATGAACTGGCTCTCAGCCACTTTGGTCATCCACACAGTACCGTGGCAACTGACCAGGCGACGGTTCGCGGAGCCACCCTGATCGCCGACCACCTTGCGGCAAACACCACCCAACCCAATCTGGGAGAAACACCATGACGAGTTTAGCCCCCTACTTTGAGGAATTGCCGCTGATAGCCATTTTGCGCGGCATCACGCCAGATCAAGCAGAGCCGGTGGCGCAAACTCTCTTTGCCGCAGGCATTCGCATCGTTGAAGTGCCGCTTAACTCACCCGAACCCCTAGAGAGCATTCAGCGAATTGCCGCGGCTTTGGGAGATCAAATGCTCGTTGGTGCTGGCACGGTACTGGATACGGAATCGGTACATCAGGTGAAAGACCACGGTGGCCAGCTTATTGTGGCGCCCAACACAGATCCGGCGGTGATTCGCGCCAGCAGCGAGGCCGGACTGGTGACCCTTCCTGGAGCGGCCACGCCGTCTGAGGCCTTTACGGCTCTGGCCGCAGGCGCTGACGGCATCAAAGTTTTCCCCGCAGAGATGATTACCCCAACCATCTTGGCCAGTTGGCGCGCCGTGGTTCCCAGTCACGTGCCCTTGATTCCTGTCGGTGGCATCGACGGTAACAACATGGCGGACTACTGGTTAGCCGGGGCCAGCGGCTTTGGCGTAGGCGGTTCGTTGTTCAAACCGGAAAAAAGCCTAGACGAAGTTGGCATCGGCGCGACAAAACTCGTTTGGAGTCTATCCAGCGCCATGAAGTCCTGAAATCATCGGGGCACCTCATTAAAACTGACCGTATGTCCTCAACTTCATTACCCAATCCGGCGCTGCCTTTTAGCGACCCTGGGCGCACAGCCAGCGGCGAACGCCGGGCTCAAGTGCCCTTTGCCGCCCTGCAAACGCTGTGGCTGAACACCGGAACCCTGTGCAATATCGCCTGCGAGCACTGTTATATCGAATCCAGCCCGGAAAACGATCGGCTGGCCTATCTGACCTTGCGCGACGTCGAGATCTACCTAGATGAAATTCGCCGGGAGAACTTGGGCACCAAAGAAATCGGCATCACTGGCGGCGAGCCATTCATGAACCCAGATATCCTCCCCATTCTGCAGGCGTGTCTGGGCCAGGGTTTTGCCGTACTGGTGCTGACCAATGCCATGCGCCCCATGATGCGACCTCGAGTTCAAGCGGGATTACTGGACCTGCGCGCACAATTCGGCAGCCAACTGACCCTACGAGTGTCCATCGATCACTACGACCAAGCCATTCACGAAACGGAACGCGGGCCCAATTCCTGGCAACCCATGCTGCGAGGCCTGAGATGGCTGCAGCAAAACCGCTTCAACTATCACATCGCCGGCCGCACCCGTTGGGGCGCCAACGAGCAAGAGCTGCGAGCGGGTTACGCTCGCACGTTGTCAGACTGTGGCCTCACGCTGGACCCCATGGACTCAACAGCCTTGGTACTGTTCCCGGAGTTAGACCCTGAAGCAGAAGTCCCGGAAATCACCACAGCTTGCTGGGACCTGTTGGGAGTGAACCCTGCGGATATGATGTGCGCTACGTCGCGCATGGTGGTCAAACATCAGGGGGATCTTGAACCCACGGTAACGGCCTGTACGTTGTTGCCATACGAGCCGGAATTTCGCTTAGGTCCCTCGCTTACAGAAGCCTCTGGACCTGTGGCCCTAAACCACCCCAGCTGCGCAAAGTTCTGTGTCTTGGGGGGCGGCTCCTGCAGCGGCTAACGCCTGCGGCTCACAGCTGCGGCTCAGGGCAACGGAGGCTGCTATTGGCGCAGCACTGACAGCCAGGCTAACTGCTCTGGACTCAGGGCCTCTTCCGGTGTCAGGACCGCGCCGGCTAGGGCTGCACGAACCTCTACTGGAGTCTCCCGAAAAGGTTGCTGCAACAATTGGGCAATGAGTCCCTTGGCCTTCTCCGTTGCGCCCTGAAACGTCGCCAAGAACATATCCACGCTAACGTGCTGGGCTGGGTCATCCATCCAGCAGTCGTAATCCGTGACCAGGCAAATCGCGCAATAGGCCAGCTGAGCCTCACGGGCTAGAAAGGCCTCCGGAACATTGGTCATGCCCACCAGGTCGCACTGAGCGGCGTCCCGCAAGAAAAAACTCTCGGCCCGGGTACCCAAACGAGGCCCTTCCACACAACCATAGGTTTGATCCAAATGCAGGACTTCGCCAAGGCGCTGGGCCGCATCCGCCAGATCCAAGGTTAGGCTGGGACAGGCTGGATAAGCCGTGGATACATGCCCAATCACGCCATTACCAAAGAAACTGTAGGCACGTTTGCCGCGAGTATGGTCAAAGTACTGGGCAGCCAGAGCCAATTCACCCGGCCGAAGCTCTTGCCGCAAGCTGCCTGCGGCAGACACGCCCACAATCCTTCGGGCACCCAACTGCTTTAGAGCGTAAATATTGGCGCGGTAATTCACCTCACTGGGCAGCAGCTGGTGGTTAGAGCCATGCCTGGCTAAAAACAACACGGTTTGACCTTGGTAGCGCCCTTGTACGATGTCTGAAGATGGCTGCCCAAAGGGTGTAGAAAGCTGATGACGATGCTCTACTTCCAAACCGTCGAGCTGATAAAGACCGGATCCACCGATAATGGCGAGCATGTCTGGCTCCCTGTTGCGTGCTGCGATGAGTCGCCAAGCTTAACCAGCCCAAGTTTCTTTGCCAGCCCAAGTTTCTTTGCCAGTCCAAGTTTCTTTACCAGACAAAGTTTCTTTACCAGAAAAAGTTTCTTTTTCAGCTCAGTTCTCCCGACCCTGCAACGCTGCCCGCATTTTTCCTTTTTTGGATACATGGCTAGGCAATGCCATCGGGTGGCCCTGAAGGGATAAAGACTCTCACCGCTGTCTCACGCTATGATTCGGCGATTACGCAAACCGAGATTTCCCATGGCAGAGCAATCCATCACCCCAGACCTTGGCTTCGATCCTGACGCGCTGCGCGCCAAGTACCGAGAAGAACGAGACAAGCGACTGCGCGCCGAGGGTAACGAACAGTATTTTGAGGTCACCGGCGACTTCTCTCACTACGTGGATGACCCCTATGTCGACGCCCCACTGCAGCGCGCACCACTGACCGACGAAGTAGACATCATCGTTGTTGGCGGTGGTTTTGGCGGCCTTTTGACTGGTGCCCGACTCACCGAAGCCGGACTGGGCCGCGTTCGGATCATCGAAAAAGGCGGCGACTTTGGCGGCACCTGGTACTGGAACCGTTACCCGGGTGCAGCATGCGACGTGGAATCCTACGTTTACCTGCCCCTCTGCGAAGAATTGAATTTCGTCCCCAAAGAAAAATACACCCATGCGCCGGAAATCCTCGCCCACAGCAGAGCCATTGGCGAAAAGTTCAATCTCTACGAATACGCGTGCTTTCAAACCGAAGTAGAGGGCATGCGCTGGAACGAAGACGCCCAGCGCTGGACCGTGACCACGAATCGCGGTGATGTCATGACCGCCAAGTACGTGTGCATGGCTAATGGCCCGTTGAATCGTCCCAAACTGCCGGGAATCAAAGGCATCGACACCTACAAGGGGCACACCTTTCACACGTCACGCTGGGACTACGCTTACACCGGCGGCGGTCCAGAAGGCAATCTAACCGGCCTGGCGGACAAGCGAGTGGGCATCATTGGTACCGGAGCAACCGCCATTCAGTGCGTGCCGCATTTGGCCAAGGGCGCCAAGGAGCTGTACGTCTTTCAGCGCACCCCCAGCTCAGTGGATGTACGGGCCAACCGACCCACCGACCCGGAATGGGCCGCAAGCCTGCAACCAGGGTGGCAACAGGCGCGCATGGACAACTTCAACACGCTGGTATCCGGCGGTTTCGCTGATGAAGATCTGGTAAACGATGGCTGGACCGAGATCATCCGCAACCTATCGTCCATGGTGAACTTCCGCGGTCAGGGCCGTCTTTCCCCGCAGGAGATCGCTGAAAAAATGGAGCTGGCCGACTTCCAGAAAATGGAGCAAATTCGCGCTCGGGCCGAAGAACTGGTGAACGACCCAAACACCGCGGAATCCCTTAAGCCCTACTACCGGCAGTTTTGCAAACGCCCCTGCTTCAACGACGAATACTTGCCTGCCTTTAACCGCCCCAACGTGCACTTGATCGACACCCAGGGCAGAGGCGTAGACGAAATCACCGAAAACGGCATTGTCGCAAACGGCGAGAGCTTCGATCTGGACTGCATCATATTTGCTACTGGCTTCGAAGTAGGCACCGACTACACCCGACGTTCAGGCTACGACCTGATCGGCCGCGACGGATTGAGCCTGAAAGAAAAATGGTCTAACGGTATTTCTACGCTGCACGGCCTGCAAACCCGAGGCTTCCCAAACTGCTTCATCATTCACACTGCCCAAGCGGGCTTCACCGTAAGCTTCCCACACGCCATGAACGAGCAAGCCAAACACATTGCTTACATTCTCGGTGAGTGCAAAAAAGCCGGGGCCAATGTGGTGGAAGTGACCCAAGAAGCCGAAGAAGCCTGGGTTCAAGAGGTTATCGCCATGTCCCGTCTGAGCGAGTCCTTTCAAGCCGAATGTACGCCTGGTTACTACAACAACGAAGGGCAGCCAAACCCGGTTAGCGTACAAAACGGCGCCTACGGCGCGGGTCCCACCAAGTTCTTCAAAGTCATCGACGCATGGCGGGAAGAAGGCAGCATGCAGGGATTGGAACTGCGATAAATACCAGGCTATTTGTCTGAAAAGCGTCATCGTCGGATAACTCCCAAAGCCTGAAACATGTTGACCTTCCCCCCAGAACTAATCCATTCACGAAATGGGGAATTCAGTTTCATGTTTATGCCGCCATACTTCGACTTTCACGTGTACAACGTAACTTCAGCGAAACCGTGCTTGCGAGAAAGCGCTGCAACTGACACACCAGCTTCGTGTTCCTTCAAGACGCCAATGATCTTTTCTTCAGTGAGTCGTTTTCTCTTCGATGCGGACCTCCCTAGAGTCTACTTTATCGGGAAATCCCATCTCACTCAGGGCTCAGCTTTGTAGGGAAGGCCAGAAGATCAAGCGGCTTAAAGACCTTGAAAAGAAAAATGCCAAGCTAAAGCGCATGTGTGCAGATATGGCAAAAAACACGCAGTTTGAGGCTACCGCAGTATCCCTAACCGCCCGCTGCACCGAATTTTCCAGGTGACCGCCACTGTCGCAGGCCACCGCAGCAAGCTGGATGGAGACCTCCTTGCACGTATGCACGGCATAGGGGAACTCTGAGACAGACAATGGGCTCGTTGCTTTAGGCTCGCGTCATTTTACTTGCAAATGACGTCTCGCAGTACGCTCGACACCCGGAGTTTGTGGTTTTCACTTTCAACGAGACCCCACAAAGCACCCCACTGACATCCGATTGGAGAACACCCTACCGTAGGACTTTGTTCGGCAAAGTTCGAACATTCCGGCTGGGCCGCGCCTGAAACGAGCAAGCCGGCAGAAAAACCAAGAAACGGCGTCGCATCCGAAAAAAATACCGCAATCAACCGATGACTACCGCCTGCAACAAAAAAAGTACCGCCAGTCGCTATCTATATTGATAACCATTGATCTTCTGATCATAACCAGCTTGGAGGCGCAGCGATTTGGCGGATTTAACTGTCTATCGTGCACGCCTCATTCTACCTAGCGCTTAGGAGGAACGAGATAAGAGGGACTTATAATTAAAGGAAATCGACCAGGTCAACGGTGGCATCGGAAGTGGGGGTGGTTCGAGCAATCCCGGCCTCTAAGATCCCAACGAGTTGAAACCTTTTAAATAAGGCCCCTCTTAGCATTGAAAAAACGCTAAAAAATATCAAACCGTATTTTTTTCCATTAATTTCTGGCCGCGCATTGGCAGCTTCTTTGCACTATTTTTTTGAAATCAATTTGTATACAGCTGCTGCTTTTTTTTCATAACTTTTTCCTTGGGGATGCGTTTTTCCAAGTAAAAATGGCGGCTTAACACAGGATTCTGAACGGGACTATTATGAAAAATTACTTCGCACTTTCTATATGGGCATTAATCTGCATTGTAATCGGACTATTAATCGCAAGAGGAATGGGCGCCCATACCTCCGGTTTACTTTCCGCCGCGATTATAATTTCCTCGATATTTTTAGCGATTCTTTCGATAAATTTCATGCTAGCGAAGTTCAAGGAAAAAGATTAACCAATCAAAGCATCATTATTTTAAGACAGATTACTCTTAGCATCCTTTTAGAGTACTGTGCTCGCGAGAAAGCTCTGCCATTGACACGCCCGCTTCGTGCTCCTTCAAGATGCCTATGATCTGTTCTGCGGTGAATCGTGATTTCTTCACTGTCGTCTCCTGAGTGTATGGTCTCAGAAAACTCCAACTTCTACTGTCTCAGATTAAGGGAAGTGGACACTTCGACCGGCTTCTTTGGAACATCACATCCTCGCTGTGTGCTATTCGACAAAAACACTTATGAAATGTCGTAAAAATTTACCCGTGGCCTAGATTCCAGCGTAGCCATACTTCCCCGGCATTCCATCGAACAGAGCACCACGTCTGCAGTGCTGTCATCAACCGAGTTCTTCAGTCAGAAAACAATTTTTCGTTTGATAGCCGAGACAATCACGTTTCCGCAATCCCGGGCTAGGCAATTTAACGCGCGACACGAGCCCTAGGAAACCTGGGCTAAACTGGGGTTTTCTCGTAGCAGCTGACACAATTTGACCACGGCACCAACCGGCTGGGCTCGACCCTGTTCCCACTCTTGCAGTGTGCGCAACGGCGTATTGATGACTGCGGCAAAGGCACTTTGCGAAAGCCCCAGTGCTTGTCGGGTATCGATGATCTCAATCTGCTCAGGCGTTGTGCGCCGGCCGCCGCCAGCAATCGCCTCAGCCAGGCTGTCACGCAGCCCGGGCAAGGCTTGACCTGCGTCGGCTTCGATGGCGGCAGCTTCGCGTTCAATGTCTGCCGCCGTTAATTCCCTATCCTTGCTCATTTCTTCAACCTTTCGATTTCACCAGCAGTTATGTTCTCGCGCGCTGACTTTGTGTATACGGTAAGCAGAACCACCGCATCCTCAGCTGTCCAATTGTAATAAACGACCCGAGCCCCACCCCGCTTGCCCCGACCCGAGCCTCGCCAACGAATTTTTCGTGCAGCTTTTGCCCCGGCAATGACGTCGCCAGCCATTGGGTTTTTGGCGATAAATGAAACGAATTCTAGACGCTCTTCGTCTGACCACAGTTGGGCTGCTTGACGCTGGAACGCTGTTGTTTCGATGACCGTCTTCACTAGGCCCGTTATACGTGCTTCACGTATAAAAACAAGCGGTTAAACAACCACGGACCACATCCGGTTTTACTGCATGATGTTCTGGGAACTCAGGCTTTGGCACTAACCAGCCATACCGCGGCGCCCATGTAGAGGCCATCGCCTCTATCGAAGGGAGCCAGAGCTTGGGCAACCGCATTAAGCGCCTGCTCTCGTTGACTGCCCTCCAGTTCGCTAATCGCTCTGGCGGCAGGGCCGAGTTGAGTTTGGAAATGCACGGCATTCTCCAAGGTATCCGCTACCTGCAATTCGTCGGTATGGGAGGTCAACGTCACATCGCTAAATCCCGCGCCCGTCAATATCTCAGTGACGTAGGCTTCATCCGCAAAAGCAAAAGGACCGGGTGCACGTGGATCGGGTGGGCTGTCCGGTGCTGGTAAAAATGGCGCTATGGCTCTTCCCGCTGTCGACATCCAAGGATTAGCCGTCGGCTGCTGCCAGCACACAAAGAGCATCCGTCCGCTTGGCTTCATGGCTTGGCGAATATTGGTAAAGGCCGCAATTGGATCCGCAAAAAACATCACGCCAAAGCGGGAAAACACCAGATCGAAGCGGTTGTCTGCAAAATCCGATGCCGCCGCATCAGCCTGCAGGTAGTGGATATCACCGTTGCGGCTGCGGGCATGCTCAAGCATTGGAGCGGACACATCCACGCCAAGCACCTTAGCGCCAAGGTTGTGCAGAGCGATGGTGGTATCACCGCAGCCACAGCCCACATCTAGGACAGTCTCGCCCGACTGCACCTGGGCTGCCTGCAGGCCGGCTTGGGACAGGGGGCCCAGCACCCGATCCAGTCGCTCCTGCATGTCTACCCAAGTTGGGCCAGCTTTTTCGTTCCAGTAATCGATTTGCTGTTGATTCGTGGTGCTCATGGAAGTTCTCCTTGCAAATGCGGCTGGGTGCCAGACGTCACTCTCGCTCTATCCGCGATCAAAATCATCGTCTACGGCATCACCGTTAAAATAGCGGCGGCCCCGCAGAGTAGCGTGGCGTTGCTCTTCGGTCAGATCCTCTAGCTCCGGATACTTGGTAGCGGTCATGAATCGTGCAAACCAGTCGCCAATCAGATCGTCGTCATTCAGGGCACGCCACAGCTGTTGTTTTGCCTGAGCGATAAAAGCGGGATCAATATCGTTGCTGGCCATGGCCGGTACCAGCGGTGGATCCCGGTAGTGTTCGTCGTATCCCTGGGTGATCAATTCCACCGCCAAATCTCCGAGCATGTCGGCGATGCTTGGGGAGCGAAAGCCAATGGAATAGGTCAGGCACTCGGTCTGCGCGACTCCAAAATGGGAGATGCCCGGGGGCAGGTACAGCATGTCCCCGGGCTCCAGCAGCCATTCTTGCTGGGGTGAAAAATTCGCTATCTGCCGCAGGGGCGAATCTTCTCGCAACGGGGTCTGGCTGTTGCACAACTCACCGATCTGCCAGCGTCGCTGCCCCTCAACCTGCAGCAAAAAAACGTCGTACTGATCGAAATGTGGCCCCACACCGCCGCCTGGTGTGGCATAGCTCACCATGATGTCATCCAGCCGCCAGGCCGGGAGAAAAGCAAACCGATTCAGTAGCTGCTGCACCTGGGGCACCCACAAATTCACGCCCTGAACCAACAAGGTCCAGTCCGTTTCAGGCAAGCTGAGAAAATCATCTTCCTCAAACGGGCCGTGGCGCAAAGTCCAGGTATCGCCGTTGCATTCAACCAGCCGGGATTCCACCTCGGCTTCTAGGGCAAGGCCCGCCAACTCCTGGGGGCTCAACGGCGAGGTCACATCCGTCAGTGCGTTTGCGATCATCAGAGGCTGCTGTTGCCAATAGTCCCGCAAAAAGGCCTCTGTCGAGATGGTTCCGAGCATTGCTGTATTAGTGCCCCGCGGCCAAGTTAGCGCTGTTCATGGCATGGGTCTGACGGCGAATTCGTAGCGCAAAAAGACTCAGCACCAACAGGTTGATGCTGCCAACCAACATGGCACTGACAAATGACAGGGTATAGTCACCACTCCAGTCGTATAGCAGCCCTCCCATAAAGCCGCCAGCGCCCATACCAAACCAGCCAAAAAAGGACGTAATGCTCATGGCGCGCCCGGCAAAGTTGGGTGACACCATCATTCGCGTGCAGACCAAAATCGTGGACATGACGCCGGAGTAGGTGAAGCCGAAAATCACGGCAACCAAATAAACCGACGTGGTGGACTCCAGAAAGGGAAACCAAACTACCGACAGGGTTTGGCCAGCGGACATGAGGAAGTAACTGGGCAATTCTCCAATCACATCCCCAAGCTTGCCGCCTAAAATGCGGCCCAAGGCGCCGCTGAACATCAGCACCATAAGCACAGACGTCGCCTGTTCTAAGGGTCGCCCTGCATCGGTTAGCAAGGGCACCAGATGCACGATGGGCACCGACATACAGCTACAGCAAAAAATGATGGCGACACTGATCCAAACAACCACCTCTCGGTCAGACAACGGGAACGTTCGGGTGGCTTGTTCTGGCTGCAGGCGCGCAAGTTCTCGTCCCGGAGATTCCCGAATCAGCAGTGCGGCTGGCAGCGCCAGAGCAAGATAACAGGCAGCAACGATCATGTAGGTGGTTTGCCAGCCGTAGGCATTCAGACTCAACGCACACAAATACGGCACCACAGCCTGCCCTACCGCGCCGCCGGATGCGGTGATACCCAGGGCTAATCCGGGTTTATGGGTAAACCAAAATCCCACATTGGCAAACAACGGCGAAGTCACCATGGCATTGCCAAAGGCACCAAACAAAAAATACAAACCGTAAAACTGCCAAATGGCGTTTTGCCCGCTTAACGCAAACAAGCTGCCCGACATCGCGAAGGCTGCAACCAGACCAAACCAACGGGTGCCGTAACGATCAGCGATAACGCCCCACAAAATGCCGAAGATCGCGGAAGAAAAAGAGATAACGGTATAGCCCAGGGAGGTTTGCCCCCGACTCCAGCCAAACTCAGCCGCTAAGGGTTTTAGGAATACCGAGATGGAGCCTAAGGCGCCAAAGGCCAGTGCACTGAGCAAAAAAACCGCAAAAACCATGACCCACCCATAGGCGGGGTCTCGAGCTTCGGAGGTTGGGCTAACGGTTGTCATGCTGCATCTTAGCACCCCATCGACGACGCTGACTGCCTAAGCAAGAGCGGTTTTTACGGCGGCTTAACGGTGCCCAGTAACGGCTAAAGCTCACCCAAGTCGCAGCCTTGGCGCTGCAAAATCGGGCGCAGCTCCCGATAGGCTGCTGGTGTGCGCATCAGGGGAATGCGTGGGTATAGGTGATGCACAATGTGATACTGCATGCCCGACGAGCCTATGTTGCCAAGCGCGCTGCGAAAAGCCGAGGTGTCTTCGTAGCGACCGGTTCGCTTGCCTGGATGATGGGGTTTCCAGCTTAAGTAGTAACGGATGTACACCTGAGAAACCAATAAAGGGATCCACCACAACAGCGCTGCCTCAAGAGCATAGCCGGACCACGCGGCAACAAACAAAACCAGCAAATAAAAACTCCGGATCAGGACCGCTTCCAGCAGCAGGTGTTCTTTGCCGATACGCTTTAGCGCTGCTGCATAAGCTTGTTCGTCTTGGGCCGCTGCGGGCTGCATACGCGCCAACGCCTTGCGAAAAAACTGTCCGCGACTTTCCGCGTGAACGTCGTAGTCTGGATCTAACGCCGGATCATTAGCGTGGGCGTGATGTTCAAAATGGGTGTAGCGCAGATACCGAAATGGCGCGGCAAAGGGAATCAGCGACACATGTCCCAGCAATTCGTTCAGCCAGCGCAGCTTGTGCCCTTCACGCGCGATTATGCTGTGCTGAGCGTCATGAGACGGCAGGTAGGCAGCGGATACGTTGACGAGGGCAATAGGAAAGGCCATCCACAGCGGCATGATGTCCAGCAACACCAACGGCCATAAAGACAACCAAATAGCCGTATTCGCAAAGCCCCAAATGACAATTCCCATCGGGAATCCCTGCATATACTTGGCGGCGATTTTTCGCTCTAGGCCTGCCAGTTCGTCGGCTGACAGCGCATCCCAATCGATATCTGAGGTTACTTCAGCCATATCCAGCTCCCTCTCAACTGGGCAAACAAGCCCCAAATACCCGCCACCGCAAACGCGATAATGACATTGGAGGCCATGGGCGTAGACCAGCCAACGGCGTCCAGAAGCTGCATAAACAAGGGCGCCAGAAACCCTAGGGCAAAGGTTAGAGGGGCGAACAACAGGCTGATGAATTTCTCCAACATCGTCTTCTCTCCACATTTTGGCTCGTGCTTTCTCAGCCCGAGGGATACTGAATGCTTTTTTTGTTGAGCTAGCTCACCGTTGAAGCCAAGTTTGCTACCACTACCAATCTAAATCGTCGGGCACGGCAAACTTAGCGTAAAACTCTTCATCAGAACCGGGCTCTGGTGGCTTGGTCTCACCGTCATGGGCCACAATAATGCGTTTGGGGTCACGCTGCTCAATCTGCTTGGCGACCTTGGGGTCTACAAAATGATAAAGGCCGTTGTTATTTACCACGATTAAACGACCGCTACTCAAGGCATCCAACTGGGCCTTGGTAACAAAGATCTTTTTGATCTTTTTACCGTGTACAAAGTTATAGGGCACCGCTTCATCGTCAGCCACCGGGGTGCGCTGATCATTCTGCAAAATCAGTTGGCGAATCTGGGCCTGCACCGCCGTGGCCTGACTTTTGGCATTGCGCTGCTCGGCTAGGGCTTTGTCTTTGGCGGCGCGTTCGGCCCGCTGCTGGGCGGCTTTGGCCTTCACCTTGGCGGTTTCTGACTGACTCGCCGGCCTGGCCTGGCCTTTTTTACCCTTGGCTTGGTGGCGCTCGGCTGTTGCCTCCGCGCGCTTAGACCGTTCCGCTTTTTTCGCTTGGGCGCTGGTGGCCAGCCCAGCCTGCACCAATTGATCCCTAAGACTTTGAGACACCGTGCTGCAACTCCTGTGTAGAGAGCGAGAGTTTACGTTCTCCCTAGCGGCCCTGATAGACCGGTGGGCGTTTTTCGATAAAGGCCCGCATGCCCTCCTTCGCATCCTCGGTACGCGAACACAGCACTTGGTTGCGATTTTCTACCGCGATGGCTGCCTCCAAACCCGGCGCGTCTATGGCGACATTTAACCCTTCCTTGGTTAAGCGCAAACCCATGGGCGACGCTAGCAACATCTCGTGAGCGTAGCGCTTACCGGTTTCAAGAAGATCCGCTTCCGGCACGACCTCTGACACCAAGTTTGTGCTCAAGCATCGATCCGCATGAATGAACTTGCCCGTTAACATCAGCTCGCTGGCAATGGAAGTACCCACAAGTCGAGGCAAAAAGTAACTTGTGCCCATGTCGCAGGCTGACAAGCCAAGCTTGATAAACGCCGCATTCATCTTGGCGTTATCCGCGGCTATACGCACATCGCTGGCCAGGGCAAAAGCAAAGCCGCCGCCGCAAGCAGGCCCTTGGATAATGCTGATGATGGGCTGAGGGCAGCGGCGCATCTTGACGTAGACCTCGGCCAAGTAACCCTGAAACCCCATGCCAGCACCAAAGGGTCTAGGTACCGAAGGATCGCTGGCGGACTTAATGTCGAGGCCAGCGCAATACGCCTTGCCCCGGCCGCCCATGAGCACCACTCGAGTCTGATCGTTTTCGTACAGGTGATCGAAGTAGTGCCGCAGTTCCGTGACCATTTGCGTGGTGATGGCGTTTAGGTTCTCCGGCCGGTTCAACCACAGAATATCCAGCGGCCCGTCCCGTTCCACGGACAGTGTTTCGTATTGATCGATTTGCATGATGTTCTCCCCAACTAATGGCAAAAGCTTAGGGAGCGCCGCTGAGGAATGCCAGAGTTCTGTGACTTTTATGAACCAACCTGCGTTCGGCTAATGCGTGGCCCAAGCGACCCGGCCAAGTTCACATTGTCACATTTCCGCCTGTTCATCGGCATCGAATGATGATTCGAACTGCCTCGTTCTCTGCTAACGTTGGTTTTTTGCAAAAAGAAAACGGGGGAATTATGAGCGGGGCGTCAGCAATCAAACTGAATGGACTTCACCACTTGGCTTTGGTCTGTAAGGACATGGAGCGCACGGTGGATTTTTATACCAACGTACTGGGAATGACGTTGAAAAAGGGTTTTGACCTGCCCGGTTACGGTCAACACTTTTTCTTCGATATGGGTAACGGCAGCGAGCTGGCGTTCTTTTGGTTCAGCGACGCCGAGCCTGCCCAGCCCGGCGTAGCTGCGGTGAAAAACATCGTCGGCAGCCCTCAGGGCAACATCAGCTCGGCCCACGGCTCCATGAACCATGTGGCCTTCAACGTGAATGCTGACGAAATCGAGCAATATCGAGAGCAGCTGATTGCCAAAGGCGTTGATTGCACGCCGATCGTGCCTCACGACGATATCGTTACCGGCAAGGACGCCGCGGAGCACCCAGAGGCCATGAATAAGCCCTGGCTGCAGTCGTTTTACTTCTTGGACCCCGACGGCATCATGCTGGAATTCTGCGCGGACCTGCAGCCCGGCCTCGCCCATGCAGATCTACCGGTGAACGAACACGGCCTTAAATCCGACGGCAGTAAAATCAGCGGTTTTTAGGGCCTTTTTGCGGCGACCCTCGCACTGACTACAGTGCCTGCCCAGCTTCTTGGGAGTCTGTAGCGGCGGTACCAAAAATGCCTTTAGCCATCAGCGACGTTTCCAGCCCGCGCCGATACTGATAAACCGTGGCTCGCACTTCGTGGGCGTGTGGGTTTTCCGGTTCGGCCTGAACGGCCATCTCCACAAGGTGACAGGCCAGGCGCGGATTTTCCTCCATCACGGCCAACGCCCGCTCGGCCAAGGTGTTGGCGCCACCGGCTAACTGAGCGATTTCCCGCGCCAAGTCTGCGTCTTTAGCGGGCTTCAAATGAGCGGGGTTGCCGTCATACCAACCCCCATAAAGACGCCAAATATTACGCACCACAAACTCTGGCTCATCGTAGGTGGGCTGCATGTAGGGTCGTTCTAGATAGGCTGGATCCAATTTCACTTCATGCACAATATCGTCCAGACGCATTCCGGCGTTCATGCGCTCAACGGTTTCTCGTACCAAAAACTCCAAAGCCTCAGCCACATCCGTCAGCACGCCTTTGATGCGTTCCTTGCCGGCTATGGGCAGGCCGTGAGCGGGTAAAAACAACTCCGCTTCCTTTGCTGCCATGGCTCGCATGGCGGCGGCCCATTCAGCGGGATAGCGCTGCACCTTTTGCGGGTTGCCTGCATTAGGAAAAGCCCAAATCAAAAAATCGCCGGCACAAATCGCGTTGTATTTGGGTAAATAGGACCAGGTGTGGTCATCGGTTTCACCCCGCGCGTGAACTAAATGAATGTCCAGCCCACCCACCTGTAAATCCAGCTGTTGCTGATAGGTCACATCTGGCGCTGGTGCACTGGGGGGCAAAAACCGCTCATCCTCACCGGTGATGTCATAGCCCCGGCGGGTTACAGATCCAAATTGCCGTTGATTGATGGTCAGGTTGTAACCATTGGTGGCGTTGTAACGGTCGAAGCGAGGTTCAATGTTTGCATGACCCACAATCTGGGGTCTGGGGTGGCCCCTTTCTTCAGCGTCACGCAAAAACGCCCCGCAGCCGCCAACGTGATCTGCGTGACCATGGGTGTATACCAAACTGTGGAAGGGGTCTTTTGACCAGTCGCGAATGGCGTCCAACACTCGGCCAGAACCCTGCAAATTGCTGGTATCGAATACCACCAGGCCTTCTTCGGTTTTGAACAAAATCGAGTGGGAGAATGCCTCCACCATGGCCACATCGTCGGCCAGCTCCGAAAGCTGAAAGTTGATCCGATTTAGCGGACCGACTTCATCGGTACCTAATTTCCCATCGATCACATCCGCACTAAGCTGCAGCAAATCCGCCATTATTTAGCCCTCTCCCGTTGGCCGCTCATTCTTACAAAACCCGCTAGGAATGCAATTTAGGCCCGCTGGCTTAGTCGCCACACCAACTGATCTGGCACCTGGGCATCCAGGGTGTAATCCAAGTCCATAAAGGCGCGATGGGAGCGGATAGCGCCCAGCCACAACTCTGCCCAGGCAATCAGCAGGTTGTCGCGAACCGAAGCTTCTAAATCGCGAACGATGCGCAAACCGGACTGAGTCAGCAGGATGCTTCCGTCTTCCTGCACCTGAATGGCGCAGTCATCACCCATTCCCGACATCATGGTCTGAAGGAAATCCGCTGCGGCCTCAATATCACCATCCACAGCACCAATCTGGGCCGCCATCACCGGATAGTGCTGCAGCCCGATCAGACGCCCAGCGCGCTGGGCCAACTCCAGAGCGCGCTGCTGGCCCACCACCTCAGTAAGGGCGCGCATACCATTGCGGATGTACTCTACCGCGTAGTTTCTGTTGGCCTTGGCCAAGCGCTCAGGGGTCCATTGACTTTCCGGCGGCGAGGGCTGAGCAGCCGCATCGTAGTCTGGCACGACTTCATCTGGTGCAAACTGCAGCCGTTCTTCGGGACTGAGGTCGTGATCGTATTCTTTGAAGTAACCGCATAATCCAAACTGACCGGTGACGTCTTCTGAGACACAGACAAAGCCGAGTCTGGGATTACCCAAGCTCACGCCGTTTTGAGCGTACCAGCCGTGTAAAAAACCCCGGCTGGCTTCCACGGGAATGCCGCAAATCGCTGGACCGGCGTACATCCAACGCGGATAGCGAAAGCGCACCCAAGCCTTGGTACTGGACTCCTCCATATATTCCACGGCGACGCCGCCAACGCCGTTCGAGAGCACATGATATTTGGCGCAGGCCACCGCATGGGGCAAGTCTTCTAAGCCCAACTTGGCAAAACTGGAGAGAAATTTGTCTTCGTGTTGGCGGCGAAACAATCGAAACATCCAGTCGTAAATCGCCTCCCTACCCTCTTCCACAGCGACCATCAGCTGCAGGCCTAAAAAGTACTGATGGTGCAGGCCGGCTTGGGCGGCGATCGCGTCAGTTTCGCGGTTCATGGGCAACCTCCTTTGTGTTCAAACAAAACTCGATGTAAGGACCCAACGCTAAACCCTAGGGTCAAAAGCGCCCAGACCGTTCTCAACGGGCGAACGGATATGGTCATGGCCGTGCCCGGTTGGGAAAACGCCTCTCGGGAGCAGGCACAGGCCTTGGTCTACCAGCTGCTGGAACAGTTAAACACTGCGGGACTGGCTTCGCCCCCAGCAAAACAGCGCACTTAGGCGCGTTTGGACAACCAGTCGGCAATCATATCGGCCACGACTTCTCGGGCGTTTTCCGGCTGCTGCAAATAGTGATCGCCAGAGGTCATTTCCAGAGTTTTCTCTTGGGCTCCCAAACCGTCATAGATCGCCTGAGCATCAGACGGAAATACGCCAGAATCCGCGTCACTTTGAATCACTAAGGATGGCACCTGTATGCGCGGCAAGTGGAGTTCGCCCCGACAATAGGAATCGCTGAGACTCCACATAGAAAGCCAAGTACGAAGCGTATTGGTTAAGCCTATGCCTCGGGGACTGTAATTGGCGGTTTTTGGATCACCGGCGTAACACCAACCCACACGACGCTTGGACGGATCTATGGTGCCGTCCATCAAACGTAAATCCGCCCAGGTTCGATACAGGTTAAACGCCCGATCCGTCATGCCCAGCTTTGCCAAACGCCCAAGCTCATCGTGACACCATTGGGTAATGCGTTGATTTCTTTCCACCTGGGCCTGCCGATAGCGCTGAATGAAATCGGCACTGTAGGGAGGACCATTGTCTGGGTTGTACATATCCAGTTCTGGCACCACACTGGACGAGTCGCGCTCATCCGCCACCGCAGGGTCAAACCAGGCTGTGAGCACTTCAGGTCGACCACCATGGGCATTGAGCGAAATATAGAAATCCGCCGACGGCAGATCGTGCAAGGCTTGTGGGATGCTGAGACCCGGCGTGGCCGCCATAGTCACACCTTGGGCCTGGGACTGATAGGCGGCCATTAACGAGCCGCCGCCAGAATTCCCCAACAGCACCACAGTCTCTACCCCAGCTTCTTGTTTGAGCCATTGCACCCCAGCACCGATATCGATCAGCGCATGCTCCAGCAGAAAAAATGCTTCATTGCCGCGAAACCGGGTATTCCAACCCAAAAATCCATAGCCGCGCTGCGCCATCAGGGGTGCAAGGTAATGCTCACTAAAATCCACGTTGTAGTGAGTTGCAATGAACGCCACTGAGGGTCGCTTAGCCTTGGGGGAAAAATACAGACCCTGACAGGGGTTGAACCCTGCGCCGTTGCGTTGACTGGTCGCGGACTCGGTAGAAACAAATTCAATATTGATGTCGTTCACGATGCCTCCTTTTGCATGTGTGATGAGTCTGACAACACATCAATCACCACCAGCTTGCCGTTAAGCCAAGCTGGCAGCCAGGTAGGAACTTTTGGCCGCAGACGGGTGAACACGTCTGCGACGTATGCCGGATTGTTTACGACGAGGACACCGTGTCCTGTTAGCTCTTGGCCTTGAATCCACATCTGCACGGGCTGTCCCGGTGCTTGGAATTCTCGCCACCACAATCCGTCAATGGCCATCATGATCTGACCACCTTCGCGCAAAAAATTCACTGGATAAATTCGACCGTCAGCGAGGGTGACGATCATGGTGCGCATGGCTCTGGCGCTGGCTGGATTCGCGCGCATTTCTGCCATCACTCGCGTATTGGTTTGCTCGGCCCGATGGGGCAGCCAAAACCACAAAGCAATTACCAAAGCCAGCAAAACGCCGCCCAACATTCGGCGTTTGGTGAACGCGAGGGCTTTCACTCCTCGGGGTTTCACTCTTAGCCGCCTTCGATTCTAGGAATCAAAAAAACCTCGGCCTGGGGGGGAATGGGTTGAGTCCAATCATCACGAAACACTTGGCCATCAATGGAGACCGCTACGCCACGATCCAGCAATTGCTGAAAATCCGGATAGCGGTCAACCAAGGAGGCCATCATCTGCTCGATGGTCTCGGCATGCACCTCTAGGGTGCTGCCGGGACCACCGGCCAGCTCAAACGTACTGCTTAAGCTAACCCGCATTTTCCTGTGCATCGATGGCCGCCAACACTCGAGGCGGAGACATTGGCGCGTGGGTCATGCGCACGCCGGTCGCGTTGGCAATGGCATTGCCCACCGCCGCCAGCGGAGGAACGATGGAGGTCTCACCCACGCCGCGCACACCGTAGGGGTGCAGCGGATTTGGCACTTCCAAGATTTGCGTATCGATGAAAGGCAGGTCTGAACATACGGGAATTCGATAATCCAGGAACCCGGGGTTTTGCAAACGCCCGTCGGCACCGTAGATGTATTCCTCGTTCAGCGCCCAACCAATACCCTGAGTCGCACCGCCTTGGAATTGGCCTTCCACGTAATCGGGATTAATGGCCTTACCCGCATCTTGCACCACCGTGTAGCGAACGATGGTGGATCGACCGGTTTCCGGATCGACTTCCACGTCGCATATATGGCTGGCAAAACCCATGCCTGCGCCATCGGCAGTGACTTCGTTGTGCCCTGCAATAGGCCCGCCGGTGCGTCCGGATTTAGCCGCAATCTCTTTCAAAGACAGCGGTGGCAAGTTTCCGTGACCTTCGCCAGTGGCGATGGCCTGGCCATTTTCCCAGATAACATCTGCTACCGGCACGCCCCACATCTTCGCGGCGCGCTCCTTCAGCACACCGATAGCATCCCGGGCAGCATAAATCGTTGCCATGCCTGACGAGAAGGTGCCTCGACTGCCCTCGGTCATATCGTTATGACCCAAGGAGGAGCTATCTGCGATGTTGGCCCGCACTTGGTCATAGGAAATACCCAGCTCTTCCGCAGCAATCATCGCCATGGAGGATCTTGAACCACCGACATCCACGGTTCCGAGGGTCAAGTTCACGGTGCCGTCTACGCTGATGTTCAAATCCGTGCAGGTTTGACCGCCAATGTTGAACCAGAATCCGCAAGCCACGCCCCGTCCCTGATTTTTCTTCAGTTTGGCTCGCATGTGCGGGTGATCCTTAACCGCCTGCAAGGTGTGCTCAATGCCGATAGGACCGTAGGTTGGACCATAGGGCGCTGGCGTACCTTCCCGGGCCACGTTCTTCAAGCGCATATCGATGGCGCTGATGCCAACCATCTTGGCCAGTTCATCAATGGTGCTTTCCACGGCAAAAGCCGCCATAGGCGCAGAAGGCGCTCGATAGGCAGCCACCTTGGGCCGGTTAACGATGACATCCCAACCAATGGCTTTGTTGTTCTTGATGTCGTAACAAGCAAAGGCGGTCATACAGGCCAGCATGGCCCAGTTGCCTGGGAACGCGCCGCCCTGATAACGCATATCCGCGACAGCAGCGGTAATGGTGCCGTCCTTCTTCGCACCCATTTTGATGTCGATGGACGTGGATGAAGTTGGACCCGTGGCTCTGAAAACTTCATCTCGAGCCATGACCATTTTCACCGGTCGATTCGCCTTGCGAGACAACGCCAACGCAACGGGCTCTATCCAGACGTGAGTTTTGCCACCAAAGCCACCGCCAATTTCGGAAGAAGTCACCTTGAGCTTGGCAATATCCAGTCCCAGCAGCGACGCACAGACGTTTCTGAACACAAAGTGTCCTTGGGTGGTCACCCAAAGATCAGCAGAACCGTCGGGGTTCACCGATGCCAAACAGGCATGAGGCTCGATATAGCCTTGGTGGGTTTGCTCGGTCTTATAAGACTTTTCGATGATGATGTCGGCCTCAGCGAAGCCAGCATCCACGTCACCATGGCCCATTTGAGTTCGAGCGGCCACGTTGGACGGTTTGGTCGGCGCTGGCTCTACACCTCGAGTAAAGACCCGGTCATGAATCACCGGCGCTGACTCAGACATCGCTTCATCCACATCTTTTACGTGTGGCAGCTTCTTATACTTCACTTCGATGAGCTTTAACGCTTTCGCCGCTGTTTGCTCATCCACCGCAGCCACTGCCGCTACCGCGTGACCGTCATACAGGGCGCGCCCTCTGGCCATGCAGTTTTCCAGAATGTCTGCCAAACCTTGATCACCGCCGGTCAAATTGGGCATGTCATCACAGGTGACAATGGACTTCACTCCAGGCAGTTTTTCCGCCTTCTTGGTGTTGATTTTGACAATCTGGGCGTGGGGGTGAGGCGAACGCAGGATGCGCCCTATCAACTGACCCGGTGCGCTGGCATCGGCGCCGTAGCGCGCCTTACCCGTGACTTTTTCAACGCCGTCAGGACGGTTAAAGCGCGTTCCGACGACTTTGTATTCTTTATCTACATACTTTTGATCGTGACCCATGTTCTTCTCTCTTTATCCTGTAACTATCCCTAACGACGCTTTTGCTTGCGCATGTCTTTGGCGGCTGCCTGTACCGCGTGCACGATCTTGTCGTAACCGGTGCAGCGGCAAAGATTGCCTGCCAGGGCGTAGCGAATTTCTGTTTCATCCGGATTCGGGTTTCGATCCAACAGCGCCTTAGCTGCCACGAGAAATCCGGGGGTGCAAATACCGCACTGCAGAGCGGCATGATCGATGAACTTTTGCTGCAGCGTGTGCAGTTCGCCATCGGTAGAGAGACCTTCAACGGTAGTGACCTCACGGCCTTCTGCCTCAACGGCCAAAACCAAGCAGGAGCAGACCAGTTGACCGTCCAGGGTGATGCTGCAAGCGCCGCAGTCCCCGGTGCCGCAACCTTCTTTGACACCAGTGAGGCCGACGCGATTGCGCAGTGCCGTCATCAAAATTTCGTCGCTTGGACATGCGTATTGAACGGGATCGCCATTCACTGTGGTGGAAACCAGTGTTGCGTTACTCATAGGGCACCTCCTGCACGTTGAAACGCGATTTTAGCCACGCGCTTGGCTAGCACGCCGGCAATCCTTGTGCGGTACTCAATGGTGCCGCGCTTATCATCAATGGGGTTACAGGCTGCACTGCAAGCTGCCGCCAACTTGTCCAGCGCCGCATCATCCAGCTTGCTGCCCACAAGGGCTCTTGCTGCTGCTGGCACGACGATTGCCGTTGGCGCAACGGCGCCGAGTGCAACTTTGGCTTTTTTAATGACCCCGCGCTCCAGTTTGAGGCTGATGGCCACACCCACAACCGCGATATCCATTTCGGTGCGGGGAATGAAGCGCAAGTAGGCGTCACCGGTTTTCGGCTCTGGCTTAGGCAGCGTAATGGCTTCAATCACTTCGCCCTTGGCCAGCGCTGTTTTACCCGGTCCCAACACCACTTTTTCGACGGGTAGCGTGCGTTTTTTCTGAGGACCGACGATAACGGCCTTGGCACCCGCAGCAATCATGGCCGGAACACTGTCCGCAGCCGGCGAGGCGTTGCAGAGGTTGCCCACCAAGGTGGCGCGGCCTTGTATTTGGTCCGAGCCGATCAAGTTGGCGGCCTCGACTACACCTGGCCATGCGGCATTCAAGCCTTTGTGCTGAGTAATCACCGCACCGGGAACCGCAGCGCCAATGGTGAAACCCTTGGCTGAGGTTTGAATTTGATCAATCTTTGGAATGCGCTTTATGTCGACAACCAAGTCTGGCTCGACCATCCCCATCTTCAACTTCACCAGCAGGTCAGTGCCGCCGGCTAGCAAAAAGGCAGCGCCTTTTTCTTTGCTCAGCAAACCGGCTGCTTCCTTGGCGGACGCAGGTGTGGCGTATCTCATAGCTATCCCTCTATTTGCATTAATAACTCCCGGCGAAAATACTCTCAGAAAACGTGCAACTGCGCACGCTTCTGACAAGGAGAAATGATCTTTTTTCCAACACCGTCAAATTTCGCTTTTTGACGTCAATGGGGCTGCACGGCTCGGTGTTAATCTCGACGGCCGATCCAAACCTGTTTGGAATAAGCACAGCAGTCACCCTGCTGATTGAACAGTGCCGTGCCAGCAAAGTGCTTCTTTCCTTCCACCGAGATACACCATCCGGTGATGACGATTTCTTCATCGGCGGGCACTGGCTGAAGCACTTTGGCAGTCATCCGGCCCAACAATCCTGTACGCACACCATCCGCAAGAAAGGCAAATTGCCCTGGGCAGTCCAAGGCCGCCCAAACCATTTCCAACGGCAGCAATCCATTGGCATCGCCAAATTGCGGGTGCGGCCGCCAAGCTGCAGCAACCCCGGAAAACCCTGGCACTGGCGCCGCGAACACGCGCAAACCCTGCCCTTCTGGCACATCCGCGCCACAGCAAAAACACACCGGATGAAAGCCAAGACCACCGGGCACGATGTTTTCAATGTCTGCTTGCAGCGCTGGCGAGCTGGCCTGAACCGCTTGGGCCTGGGCGAACGACGGCGGTTCGGGAATCTCCAGAGCAAACTCGGCAGGTATCGCTTCACCGATCAACAAATCACCGGCATAACAACTTGCCTTAGCATCGGCTGTCTGGATATTCAAAGGCTGCTCTAGGGGCGTTGGTGCTCGCAGCGTCACCTCGATACCTGCAGACCAAAGGCTGGCATCCAACTGGCCAGCCAACAGTCCACTGATATAGCCCCCATTGCCGGTTCCCGGCGGTCCCTGAAATCGTGTCGCCACGTTAATGGTCTTGTTCACTGCTATCTCCCCAAGCAAAGCTGCTAATTATACCCAGTCGTCATCTTGACCCCAGACCTGCCGAGGGCTAAAAACCATTTCAACAATCGGAGGAAGAGACATGACAGCAGTACCTGGCTATACATCCATCGAGGTCGATAGTTTGACCCCTCACATTGGCGCCGTGGTAAAAGGCGTCGCCTTAAGTGACGATTTGAGCAACGAGCAATTTAGCGAAATCTATCAAGCTTGGCTGGACTGGAAGGTGCTGGTCTTTCGCGATCAAACACTGGACGGCGAGCAACACAAGGCTTTTGCCCGGCGTTTTGGCACCCTGCACGTTCACCCCATGCAGCACAGCTACGGCGGCGACCCTGAAATTCTGCGTATCAAAACCACCAAGGACTCAAAGTACACGGCGGGTAACGGCTGGCATACCGATGTGACCTGTGAAGAGATTCCGCCCATGGCCTCGGCACTGTACATCACCGAAACGCCTGAGCATGGCGGCGGCGATACGCTGTTTGCCAATATGTATCTGGCCTACGATTTGCTTAGCGATACGATGAAAGCACTGCTGGAGAACCTCACCGCTGTGCACGATGGTGCTCTGCCCTACTTGGACAACTACCGGGTGGCACCACCTGAGGGTAGTTCGTATCCGCGCAACGAGCACCCGGTGGTGGTTACCCATCCAGAAACCGGCAAAAAGGTTTTGTTCGTCAACAGTGGGTTTACCTCTCACATCAAGGGCTTGCACCCTTTTGAAAGTAAGGCCCTGCTGCACATGCTCTTTGATCACATCAGCAAAACCCACCGCCTAACCTGCCGGGTGAATTGGCAACCCAACACGTTGACCTTGTGGGACAACCGCTGCACCCAGCATCACGCGCTGTGGGATTACTATCCTGAAAGTCGTTATGGCGAGCGGGTGTCTATTCTCGGCAACTCTCGCCCTGCGGCCTAAAAGGTTAGTCGGGACTGAGCCCAGCGGTCGCGCCGAATCCTGCGCGACCTTGCTGGCGCTGACACTCTCCTGATCGCCAGCGGGGTTGGCAACAAACCTAAGAACACCTCGCCCATGCATGGGTGAGGCACACATTTCGGTCTGGCAACCTTGATCCGGGCATCTTGCAGCGGGTTCGATGCCTTTTGCGGGTTAACGGTCCCTGGCGGGCTTTTTCAGCCGCATCATTGCATTGGCCCGATCCTTTCCTAGGTTCGCAATGACCGGTTCCATCAACCGTGGCAACAACGCCACGTAATCGGTCTGCGAACCACGGGAATCGACGGATGCCACCCAGACAGCCTGGGCTTGCTGTGGCTCCGCATCATCAGCCACTGCACTCTCTTGAAGCCCCTCGCTCACAACAACCTGAAAGCTGCGCTGATAACTGATTAGGGTGGCTCCATGGCCGCCGCTACAGGTCTGCCAGTAGCCATAGCCGGTGCAAAACGTTGATACATGAGCATGGTCGACTTGTTGATCCGCTGCTTCGAAGGACCATGCCAGTGAATACGCGCTATCCGCGCAGGAAGTATCAAAGCCGGCCTCCGCCAACATCTGCGTAATGGCCTTACTGGCATTGATTCGGCGAGGATCTAGGCTGGTTTCTTGAACACAAAACCCTCTGGACGTGTCCATTTCTGCCAGGGCGCTACTGTTGAGATAAGCACTGGGCGCCAGGGAGGAGCAGCCGGATACCAATAGCCCGGCAAACAGAGCAAGGATCGTGCATTTAACTGGACTTCTGAGCATGGCTATTCTCCAGATCGAGTTTCTTCATCTTAGCATCGACCACACAAAATACAGCGCGAATGACCTTCCAAGTACGGCGCTCTTGACCTTTGCCGAGATGCCGCGTTTAGTACCTGCATGAGTGAAGTCTTCGACAACGATCGCGCCGCAGGGTCCCCAGTCAGTTCGCCTTTTCATTGGCGCTGCAAGCACACTTGGCGCCAAGCCGGCAAAAACACCGCCTGGTGTTTGTTGGGATGCTCCGTCGGTGATTTGGGCACCATCGCTTTTTTTCAATACACCGGCATACCGTGGCCTGTGTGGGCCATCATGACCCTAGCCATTATCAACGGTTTGTTGACTTCTATTGCGCTGGAAACCGTCATCTTGCTGCGCCAAATGCCCCTGGCCAGCGCCTTCAAAACCGCCATTGGCATGTCACTGATCTCTATGATCGGCATGGAACTCGCCATGAATCTGGTGGATGTCGCCATGACCGGAGGCGCTGTATTAAACCCTCAGGTGATCCCCATCATGTTGATTGCGGGATTTTTTACGCCATTGCCCTACAACTATTGGCGACTCAAAGCCTTGGGTAAAGCCTGTCACTAAGCCTTGGTAGCGGCGGCGGATTTTTAGAGCGCCGAAGGCGGTTCATTGAGCTGCACAAACAAACGCCAACCCAGGGTCAATCGACCCGCAGTCACGTCCGCCAGTTGCAGTCGCGCCTGTTGCAGATCCCGAGCCGAATTCATCACATCCAACCAACTCTTGCGCCCGGTCAAAAACTGCCGTTCGTAAGAAAGGTAAACATCCTCAGCGGTCTGGGTGGCGATTTCCAAGGCCTGTAGGCGCAATTCAAATGACTCCACTAAGGCAAGGTCAGAGCGCAATTGCTCCCGCACCATAAGCTCCGCGCCGTCGCGAAAAGCGATGGCAGCACCAAGCGATTCTCGGGCTTCCGCCACCCCAGAAAAACTGGACAGCCCTGCTCCGAACTGACTTCGCACTCCCACCAATATGCGGCTGTCTGGGCCCTGATCCGAAAACTGCAAACTGTTGAATTGACGTTCAAAGCGCACAAACAGATTAGGGCGAGTGTTGGAACGACGACTTTTGATTTCAGCTCGAGCGGCGCGAATATCCGCGTCTGCTTGTCGAATTGAAGGCGCACTCTGGATCCCTAAAGCAACAAGATCTGCCTCACTACCCGTTGGGAGATTAGGGAATTCTCTGCGCCCGGCAGCCAATTGACTGCCCCTCAACCCTATACCAACCAACTCAGACAATACCGCAATGGCGCGAGTCTCCCGCGCAGCGGTAGCCACTCGATCAGCTTTCACCGATTGCAGTCGACCTCTGGCCAACTCGAGATCGCTGCCAGTGGATACGCCGCCTGCAGTCCGCCGCTCAACCTGTTCAAACAGCGTCTGATGCCTTTTTTCACTAACCAAGAGACTCTCGCGCTGCAAATATGCCGACAACCATTCGCCATAGGCCTGTACCACACGAAAGGCCAGCTCGCGCTGACTGCCGGCCAGAGTAGCCTGCGAAACCTCAAGGTTCGCTCGAGCCCCCTCCATGCCACTGCGTAATCGTCCACCGGTCCATAACGGCTGTTCTAACGAGAGCACCGTAGAATAATCATCGCCTTGAAAAGATGGATCATTGGCATCAGCAAAAGCCCGCTGATAGGAAACCTCTGGCGTTGGAAAATACTGCCAGCGTGCCGATTTGATGCCCTGGGTTGCAGAGCGAACATCAGCTTGCCCGGCTTTCACTGTCGGGTGACTTTGCACCACGCGCTGCAACAAAGCCTCCAAGGACAGTTCCTGGGGTGCCGAATCTGGCACGCTCCCCACAGAAAATACTTGAGAACGCAGTTTTTCAGCAGCCGCGGGCGTGACTATTGCGAACACCAAAGTCAGTAAGATTGATAGGCGATGTAACACGGTCCAACCCCTTAAAGCGATGATTTAAATCACTCGCAATTAGAAGTTAGAGGAACAGGGGTTACCGCAAAGACCGACGATCGGTATTAATAACCAGATGGGCGGCAGCCATCGTTTTGAATAACAACTTGGAAAAGGCTTTGGACAAACTCAAGGGAAGGATCCCGAACGAAGTTCCAAGCAACGCCATTAGAAAGTACTTAGCTGAGGTAACAGATCAGTCTGGGATACGCGCTGGGAAAAGTTCAGGGTCAGTTTTCGGGCAAGGCGCCAATCGCATCAGGCCGTATTCTGGACTGCCACCTAACCCCTCTGCGAGTTACATCATCCTTCAGGCTGCTTACGCTATCCCTTGCTAACCCTCTACCTCACCCAACTTATGCATTTTTCTCTCGTCTTCCGGTGCCGAAGCTAGGCTTTACGCCTAACCTGAACCGGCAAATGGGTGTACCCGTTTACGAACGAAGAAAAGGTACGCTGGGGCTCAGCCTGAACTTCGACTTTGTCAAAGCGCTGCAGCATCTCTTCCCACAGAACCCGTAGCTGCAGTTCCGCCAGGCGATTACCCATGCAGCGGTGTACGCCAAAGCCAAAGGACAAGTGCTGTCGGGCGTTAGGTCGCTCGATATCAAGACGATCTGGGTTTTCGAAGACCCGATCATCCCGATTCCCAGAGGCGTACCACATCAAAATCTGATCGTGTTTTTTGATCTGCTTGCCACCCAACTCCAGATCACGATTGGCGGTGCGGCGCATGTAGGCCAGGGGGGTTTGCCAACGAATCACTTCCGCCACCATGGAGGGAATCAATCCGGGATTAGCCATCAACTTGGTCATCTGCTCGGGGAATTTGTTCAAAGCGTAGACGCTGCCAGACATGGTGTTTCGGGTCGTGTCGTTGCCGCCCACGATGAGCAGCAGCAGGTTGCCCAGATATTCCATGGGCGACAGATCCTTGGTGTCTGCACCGTGGGCCATCATGGAAACCAGATCGTGGCCGGGGTTCTGCAAACGCTCTTCTTTCAGCCGCTGGAAGTACTGCAGGCATTCCAGCAGCTCTTCGCGGCGCTGCTCCACGGTTTCGATGATCCCTCCTGGCTGTGGAATCGCAAAAGTAATGTCCGACCAGCGGGTTAGCTTACGACGATCCTCAAACGGAAAGTCGAACAAGGTAGCCAACATCATCGTGGTTAGCTCAATGGACACGGTTTCTACCCAGTCGAAGGTTTCTCCTTCGGGCAGACTGTCCAGCACGGCGCAGGTACGCGCACGAATCAGCGCTTCCATCTTGCCTAGGTTAGTAGGCGCCACTGAACCGGCCACCGCTTTGCGCTGGGCGTCGTGCACTGGGGGATCCATGGCGATAAAGGTACTTAAGTTGAGCATTCCCTCCGGCAACTCTGCACCCACTGGGAAGCCCAAGGTAATGCCGTTAGCGGAACTGAAATTCTGCCAATCTGTATCGACTTTTTTGATGTCTGCATAGCGGCTGAGTGACCAAAAGCGCCCGGCAACTTCTGTCTCGTTAAAGTGCACTGGGTCCTCTTCCCGCAGTCGGGCAAAATACTCATGCCAGCGGTGTTCGCTAAAAAGTCGCGGATTCACAGGCAGAATGTCTTCCAAAGCCACATCAGCGGCGGCTGGCAAGGGCCCCTTGGTGCTCGCCCCGGCTGCCCCGGGCATACGCGCCTCTGGCGCTGATAGCTGTTCATTTTCAGTGGCGCTGACAGGCTGCTCGCTCATGGTTTTCTCACTGTTTGGGTTGATTGTGCTCCAGCGCATCCTTGCGCAGCGGAGCGCGCACTGTCAATCAGTCTTCCCTAACCGTGCGATATACAACCCGATCCTCTATTGTGAGGGGTCCGATATCACAGCTTTCGAGATTGACCATGAACCGCAACCCCAAGTTTCTACTCGCAACCGCTCCACGCCGCATTGGCGAGCATCTGGGCATCAGTCCTTGGGTCTCTATCGACCAGGTACAGGTGAATATCTTCGGTGAAGTTACACGCTGGCGAACCCCAGGCCACTGTGACCCAGAGCACGGTAAGAACAGTCCCTACGGCGGCACCCTACTGCACGGTTTTCATGCGGTGAGCTTGATCACTCATTTCTACAAGAGCAGCGAGCTGTGGCCTGAAGACGGCAAAGATCCGCTGAACTACGGATTGGATCGCGTGCGCATTCTTAAACCCATGGTGATTGGCGATGGGGTGCGGTTGCGCTCTCACATCAGCCTTTTGGACGCCAAACCCAAACCCGGTGGCGATATGTTGTTAAAAACCCAGCACGACATTGAAGTTGAGGGACTGGAGGGTTTTGCGGTCTACGCGGAATACCTGACCTACTGGCACGCAGCCTAAGCTGACTCTGGTAGCGTGAACACCGCCAATCCGCCAGCCCGTCAAGGACGTCTGCAGCGCCAAGCCAGCGCCAACGGCACTTACATCGACTCTTTCCGACAGGTCGCTAAACGCCATGGCATCACCATGGGACTGATGGCTGTCCTAGGCTTGATGTTTCTCACGTCTTTGCAACCGCTGACCACAGCCCTGGGGCCTTTTTTTGAAACACCCCAAAGCTACCTAGCCGCGGCCTTGGCCTTAGTGCTGTTCTTTGTTTGGTATCAACGCAACAGGGGACATGCTAGCCACCGTCGTAATCTGTTGTGGCTGGGATACCTGTTGTTTATCAGCGTCGTGGAAGAGCTGGCTTTTCGCTTAATTCTGCCCCTGGAACTCAGCGCGATATTCCCCACCACCGCAGCCATTCTGTTGAGCAACGTGATTTTTGCCGGGCTGCACTATGTCACCCTGCGCTGGCATTGGTGGAATTGTGTTGTGGCGTTTCTCGGCGGCCTGGCCTTCAGCCATATGCTTGCTCGGTCTGGAGATTTAACCCAGGTCATACTCGCCCACTGGTTTTTTACCTTCATCAACACGCCAATGCCGCCAAAGCGCAGAAATCTTAGGGCAACAACGGACTAACGCCGGCCAATTGTCCCTTGCGCCGGGTCGTCCTTTGCGCCTCAATGGTATTGAAATCACAAGGAGAACATCATGGCCGAAGAACAATTGGGTCTGAGCAATGACGAACTACTCAGCACAACCCGAGCCGTACGCAAACGCCTGGACTTTGATCGCCCCGTGCCCATGTCCGCCATCAAAGAATGCATGGAGCTAGCGGTACAGGCACCGTCAGGCTCCAATGCCCAAGGTTGGCAATTCGTCTTTGTCACCGACCCTGATAAGCGCCAACAGATCGGTGAATTTTATCGGCAGGCCTTTAGCCAATATCGCGAAATGCCTTACGCCATTCACAACTTACACGCCGAGAGCACGGATCAATCGTTGACCAACAGTCAGGAGCGCAGCGCCTCGTCAGCGGACTACCTGGCTGAGCATATGGGTCAGGCGCCAGTATTAATGATTCCCTGCATCGCCGGCCGCATTGATAACCCTGAGGGCGCTAACGTTAGTGCTCAAGCCGGCACCATGGGTTCTATTATCCCCGCCGCCTGGAGCTTCATGCTGGCGGCCAGAGCCCGCGGTATAGGCACGGCCTGGACCACGCTACATTTGGCCTATGAGAAGGAAGTCGCCGAACTCTTGGGTATTCCCTACGACACGTTTACCCAAGTAGCGTTGATTCCCATCGCCTATACCAAGGGCACCGACTTCAAGCCCGCCTATCGTCCGGGGGTTGAAACCGTTATGCATGTGAATCAGTGGTAGTTGCGACGGATCGATAGATCCATCTTATTCGCATCGAGTTATTCGCTTCGAATGATTCGCTTCGAATGATTCGCCTTGAGTGATTCGTCTTGGGGGCTGATCAGCCGACGCATCAAACCGAGGCCGATGGCCATCAGCCCCAAGCCGAACAGCGCCAGCTTTGCTGGCGTTAACAGCAATTTGCAGACCAACAAGTCCGCCCAGCCCAACAGTGCCAAGAGTTGCACCACACCCTCAAGCAAATCGCTCACCACCAGCACCGCGCACAGCCTAACAATCCACCGCGTAAACTTTGGCCAGTATCGGCAGCCCGCATTGATGAAAAAAAGACCATAGAGCATGGGGTAAACCACATCCAACGTCCCGGTGATCCAGATGTGGGCGCTGCGCTGGGCCTCGCTCATCGTCGCTATTGCTGAGCGCGCCTGTTCGGGTATCCACATGGCATCCAGCAACTGGAGTCCGTAGATATGACTAAGCCACTGGAACAATCCGGTGCAAACAAGGGCTCCAGCCAGACTGGACCAAAAAAGCCAAGGTCTGAGCAGCACAGACAATGGGGAATCAGGCTGAACGTTTGCCATCAAGAATCAATCGCGCCAGCTGTTCGCCGTGGGTGTTCTGGGGAAAATGCCCCGCATCCGGCAGCGGATCAAAACGGGCACGCATTTGCGCTGCCCACTGCCTACCCCAAGCCTCGGTAAACACATCGTCCGCACACCCCCAGATAAAGTGACATCCCTTGCTCTCGTCGGTAGCCCAATTCAGCAGGGTTCGGTAATGCAACGTTTGCGCTGCTGCGTTGCCGTTATGGTAGTTATCCAAGGGAATAGACAGTGGGAAGCGCCGATAGCCGTTGTAGCCTGAGTCGGGCAAACCCCGATAGGGCGCCGAATAGCCTCGGTACATCTGCTCAGCGGCACCGGTTAATCCCGGATCTTCGCCTTCAACAAAGGCTTTCATAAACGTTGGCACGTCTAGCAAGCCAGCACTGATGAGCAGCAGCAACCCGATGTCCGGCTGTGCTCGGTCATAGGTCCCGCCCTTGTGCCAGCCCGAATTCCAGCGCCGAATGCCGGCAGAATATTCGTATTCAGGATGATGCAGCCAAGTATTCATGATAACCAAGGCCGTGAAACGCTCGGGCATGGTGGCGGCCTGGGCAAGGCCTGTGGGCCCACCCCAGTCCTGACAGACTAGCGTGATCTCCTGTAAATCCTGCTCCACGATTAAGGATGTGAGAATTTCGGTATGCCGAGCAACGGTGTACCAATGAATATCCGTCGGTTTATCCGAGCGCCCAAATCCCATGTGATCGGGCGCAATGCAGCGATAACCCGCGTCCACCAGAACTGGAATCACGTCCCGATACAAATATGACCAGGTGGGCATACCGTGGAGCAACAACATCACCGGGCCATGCTTAGGCCCCTCGTCGATATAGTGCATTCGCAGGTCTTGCCACTGGTGATAGTGGGGCTCGTAGGCAAAATCGGCCAAATCAGCAAAATTCGCCTCTGGGGTACGGACAAATTCGGTCATCTAAGTACTCCTACGCCATGGTGATGCACCAACAGGACAGCGGTTTGACTTAAGGTTCTGCCGGAAGATCCTTGAGGGCTTTTTTGTTGCGAAACAGTACCAACGGCAAAAATATCAGCGGCAGCAGCTTGTCATAGTGCATGGGCATAAGCCGCTGAGCCAGATCAATGAGCTTGGCATCCATGCCAACAAAAATACGACTGCGACGCTTGCGCACGCCGTCGAGAATGATTTGCGCCGCGCGGCTGGCGTGCATACCGTTTTCTCGAAAGGCAGCACCCTGCTCTTCTTGGCTGGCATCGGGTCGCGCGAACATGCCCCGTTGTTGGTTTTCTTGTTGCGCTGGATTGATCTTTGCCGAGGCCAAAATGTTGGTGCCAATATGACCGGGATGCACACAGTGAACTTGTAGTGACGTTCCCTTCATCTCCTTCACCAGGCTTTCGGTAAATCCGCGCACGGCGAATTTGGTGGCGTGATAAACGCTTTGCCGAGGCACTGCGATCATGCCGAAAATCGATGAAGTGTTAACCACGGCGGCCTCGGGGCGCTCTGCCAAATAAGGCAAAAATGCTCGGGTCATGTTGATGACGCCGTGCAAATTCACGCCCATGACCTTGTCCCAATCCTCCTCGGGCATGGTGGAAAAGTCCGAATCGATGGTAATGCCCGCATTGTTGAAAACCAGATCCACCTTTCCGTGCTGCGCGATCACTTTCTCTGGCAGCGCCTTGATGGCCTCCTCATCGCCAACATCCAGCCGGTGGCTAGACACCGCAACGTTGTAGTTTTTCAGCATGGTCGCGGTATCCGCCAAGGTGTCTTCATTCACGTCGCAAATCACCACGTCGCAGCCAGCCTTAGCCAACAACACCGCCAGATAACGCCCCATACCCGAGCCTGCCCCGGTAACCACAGCCACTTTTTGACTAAAATCTTTCATACCCTCTCCTTCGCTACCTTTTTTTGCTACCTATTTTTTGTGGTGGTCTGAATCAACGATGGATCAACTCAGACAGCCATACATGGTTTGAATCAGAGTATAGGAGCGCCGGTCTCCTAATAACCCTGGATACATTCTGTTCATCACATAGGACGCGCTCAGGCGCGCATCCTGATCCACTAGGACACTGGAGCCTCCCCAGCCTCCCCAAAAGCAAGCATGCTTGTTTGGGGACATGGGAACAATTTCTGAGTTCAGTCCAAACCCCAGGCCAAAGGCAAGCGGCACGCCCAACACCAGATCTTCTCCAGCAATGCGTTGCTGCATCACCGACTCTGCGGTTTGGGAGGACAGCAAATCCACACCAAAGGCAGATCCCTTACACGCCAGGGGTGCTTGAATTTTTGCCACAGCACGCGCATTTCCGTGACCGTTTGCCGCCGGAATCTCTGCTCTTCGCCAACCATCTGTCCAAGAATCCGTGGCCTGAACGTAGGGACTGGCAAAGGTGCGCACAGCGATGGAATCCTCGTCTGTGGATCCCAAACCTCGGGCAAGATCGTTGCCTTCTTGGGCTGGGATTAGACGCCCGGTGCGATGGAATTCCTCCTCCGGCAAACCGATGAAAAATTCAGCCTGCATAGGACGGGCAATCTCGTCCTGAAAATACGTGCCCAAACTCTTGCCGGTGATGCGCCGAACCACCTCACCGATCAAATATCCCTGGGTCATGGCGTGATAGCCCGTCGCGGTACCGGGTTCCCACCAGGGCACTTGTGCCGCCAGAGCGGTAACGACTTTGTCCCAGTCGTAGTTGTCGTCTCCGACTATTGGCACATCCATACCGGACAGGCCCGCCGCATGATTCATGATGTGCCATACCTTCACCTGTTCTTTTCCGTTCTGAGCGAACTCGGGCCAGTAGTCGGCTACGTTGGCGTCAAAGTCCAATTGGCCTCGGTCGGCCAACACCAAGGCGCAAAGAAACGACATGGTCTTGGTGGTGCTGTAAACATTGACGATGGTATTTTCCTGCCAAGGCTGGGATTTTTGCTCGTCTAGGTGCCCGCCCCAGATATCCACTACCATTTCGCCGTCAATGGTGACGGCAAAGGACGCGCCGACATCGTTGCCTTCATCTAGGCTCTGAGACAACACATCTCGAACGGGAGCAAATTTTTCATCACACACCCCAAATATCTCAGCCATGACCCCTCCTCTTGGTTCCGTTGGTTTGTTAACGCTTTTTCGTTTCTTTTTTGTTTGCTTGTTTCGCTTTTTTGCTTGCGGCTGCTTATTTGCGCTTTTTCAGCCAGCCCGCTTACCCAAGGATAAAGCTCCATTGATAGTGCGTCTGGTTTAGCAAATAACGCGGCTTTGTACTGGGGGTCCAGGAATCGTCACCGCCCACACCCATGTGATAGCCATCGATACAAACCTGCAGCCCTCCCTCAGGCTGCAGTTGATAGTAGTGGGTTGCCGCCATCAGCTGGTCGATGCCATAGCGACTCACGCCAAAATGAAATCTGCCGGCTATTGCCGCCGGACCTATTTGTGCCGACGACACATCACAGCGCAAGCCATTTTCCGAAGGAAAAATATAGTCTGTGTGCATCGCATCCACACTCGCTTCCCACTGTCCCACATCGGCGCTAACGCAGCGATCAGGATAGTTTTCATGGGGTCCGCGGCCAAACCAGCGCACCCGCTCGTCAAGTTCAACCATGGGTAGCAGAGCGCCAATTCTAGGCAGCGGCGGCAATTCAGCACTGACAAGTACTGTGACTTGCACGTGCATGCGACCATCGGCTAAAAATCGATGTTCCCAATGGCTGCGAATCAGCACCTGTCCGTCCACGCTGTGTTCCTGAGTAACAAACACCAAACCCAGTTCAGGCTGGGTTGTCAGCGCAACGCAGCGCGACTGCATATCGAACAAGCCGGCGCCGCGCCATCGCGCAAGCCAAGACCTAGGGTCTAGTCGAGCGGCTTCACTCACACCAATATCGTTATCCAACGGCGCACGTAAAAAATTGTCCCTTAGAGATCCTGTCAAAATTTGCGTGCCAGCCTTGGACCAACTACAGAGCAAACCCGTGGCCCGATCAATTTGCCAAACACTGTCCCCACCGGCGGCCTCGATGCAGGAGGTCGATTCCTGCAGTTGCACACCAAGTTCGCCAGCCAGAGAAGGCACCCTGGGGCTGACCAATTCAAATTGCCATCGCGCCACTTCGTGACCGGGCTCTGACCACGGGGTACCCAAGGGTTGATCGATCCAGACATTAAGCCAACACGGCCCGTGGTGCTGCGCTAGGCTCCAGGGAATATCGAAGCGGCCAGCGCTTCCGGCAGCCAACTGCAAAGCCCACTGGTCTTGGGCCAGCACCCCGGTTTCATCTGCGATTTGCCAATTCAAACGTTCGTTATCCGTGGAGCGGAAAAGGTATTCACTGGTCACAATCAGTGTCATCGAGCCCGAGGAACTGAGCCTTGCGGTGAAAGGTTGTTGGCAACGTTTGGCTTCGTACAGGGTTGGGTGCGCGGTGCGATCGGGAAAAACTAACCCATTGATGCAAAACTGCCGATCGTTGACCTGGTCTCCAAAGTCACCGCCATAGGCCCAGACCTGACTGCCGTCTTCTCGCATCCGGTTCAAACCCTGATCCACCCAATCCCAGATAAACCCCCCTTGGATTCGCGGGTAGGTCCGAAAAGCCTCCCAGTAGTCGGCAAAGTTACCAAGGCTGTTGCCCATGGCGTGGGCATATTCACAGAGAATAATGGGGCGATTCTCATCGTCCATACCCGCCCATTTTATTAAGCCTGGCTTAGCCGGTAGGTCTGGACCTTGAGGCATATCGGTGTCGGTTCGGGCATACATGGGACAAATAATGTCTGTGGCCGGGGTAGCCGAACCACCGCCTTCGTATTGAATGGGTCGGGAGGGATCCGCACGCTTTGTCCAGTGATACATGGCGTCATGAGCCGCCCCATAACCGGATTCGTTGCCCAACGACCACAGCACAATACAAGGATGATTAAAGTCCCGGGCCACCATGCGCGTCATGCGCTGCAAAAACGCACTGGCCCACAAGGGGTCATCGGCCAGGGCTCCCATGGGCGTCATACCGTGGGTTTCGATATTGGCCTCATCCACGACATACAGGCCCAACCGATTACACAGCCGATAAAAGCCCGGCTGGTGGGGATAGTGAGAGCATCGCACAGCGTTGAAATTGTGCTGCTTCATAAGCCGCAAATCCTGCTCCACCGAGCTCAGAGATTCGTAGTGTCCTAGCGCTGGATCGTGTTCGTGTTTATTCACGCCTCGAATGGTGATGGGTTTACCGTTGATACAAAGTTGGCCACCCAGAATTTCAATGGAGCGAAAACCAATGTCATAGGCCTCCACATCAACAGTGGCGCCATCGGCATCAAGCAGCGCCACGGTCAAGCGGTAGAGGTGGGGTTGCTCTGCGCTCCAGGCCAGAGGACTTTCGACCTCGAAATACCCGTAATAGCGATCCTGATACCCGCCCTTTTCGTCTATCTGGCGGGTGCCTATTGGATGAGCACTCTCACTTACCAAGGAAGTCGCTGTCGCAACGGATTCTTTTCCAGACTCGATCGGGTAGAGGCCAAAGCGCAGCCTGCACTCCCGAGCACCCTCGGTCTTCACCCGAACACTTAGCTCGCCATTCTGGTAGTCCGCACCGAGTCCCGCGGTAACCTGAACATCAACGATACGGCTGGATGGCTTGCGCAGCAGATACACCGAGCGATAAATGCCGCTGAGATTCCACATATCCTGATCTTCAAGATAGCTGCCGTCGCAATAACGCAACACCACCACCTTCAGGGTGTTGGTTCCTGGGCGCAAAACCGCACTCAAATCAAATTCCGCCGGCAGCCGACTGTCCTGGGAATAACCCACCCAAACGCCGTTGCACCATAGGTAAAAGGCGCTATCGACACCCTCAAAAATGATTCGGATTTGATCGTCTGCCATCCAAGCATCCGGCAAATCAAAGGAGTGCTGATAGCAGCCGGTGGGATTTTCCTCGGGAACCATGGGTGGCTGACACGGAAACGGGTATTGCACATTGGTATAGATCGGGCGATCGAAGCCCTGAAGCTGCCAATGTCCCGGCACGGCGATGGAGGTCAATTCGGCATCGCCCTCAGGCCATTGGTCTGGCACCGACTCTGGGCTTGGGAAGTACTCAAAGGCCCATTGACCGTCCAGACACAGCAGCGCCTCACCGGGCGTGTCCATCCGAGCATCGGCTTCCGAGCGCCAGCTGCACAAAGGCGCATGAGATGGCATTCTGTGCTGACCGCTGATTTCTGGGCTTTGCCAAGCACGCTGATTTTTAAAATCCATGAGACGCCTCCGGGGCCACGATTTTTGTGGTGAAATTCCCAGTTACTGCCAGTAAGACCCCACGGCCCTCGATCATAACCAAAGAGATCTTCCAATGCAGAATAGCGCAATCTACCCCAGCCTAGCCGGGCAAACGGTCTTTATTACTGGCGGAGCAACGGGGATCGGCGCGGCCATGGTCAGGGCATTTACCCGACAGCAGGCCAACGTGGTTTTCGCGGACATCGACGCAGAATCTGGGCTCGCTCTGGTCAGTGAATTAGACAATGCCCCGCGCTTCGTCTGTGTGGATATCACGCAAACCCCACAGCTCCAAGAAGCCATCGTCCAAGCCAATGCATGGGGACCACTAACGATTTTGATCAATAACGCCGCCAACGATATGCGTCACACCCCGGCAGAAGTCACCGAAGCCAGCTGGCGCGACACCATGGCGATTAATCTGGACGCCGCATTCTTCGCCGCTCAAACCGCCAGCCCCCTCATGGCCGGCCATGGTGGCGGGTCCATCATTAACTTCAGCTCCATCAACGCCTTGCTGGGACCTCAGAACATGCCGGGGTACGTCACCGCTAAGGCCGGACTTATCGGCATGACCAAGGCGCTGGCCCGGGACTTTGGCCCAGATCTGATTCGGGTGAATGCGATACTGCCGGGCTGGGTGGTTACCCAGCGCCAATTGGAAAGCTGGCTAACCCCTGCTGAGGAAGAAAAGTGGATGCAGCAAGTGGCCTTACCAAAACGACTTATGGCCGAAGATGTAGCCAAGCTAGCCCTGTTTTTAGCCGCGGACGAAAGCGCCATGATTACGGGCCAGAGCTTTACCATTGATGGTGGCCGCACCTAAGCGCCCCTCTGGAATATCAAAGCCGTCTTTTTACCAGAGGTGTTGCTACCAATCGTCTTTGAAGATGCGCTGACTTTCGCCTCGATTTTCGTAGTACAACAAGGCGGAAAGGGCCAAGAGCACGCCCAAAATCACCCACTCCAACCAGTATTCTGATGAGAAGCGTATTCGAAAAAGCCCTACCACAATCAGAAAATTCACAAACACCTGCAGCGGCACCACAGACGACAAAGGACGCTTACGACCTAAGTGACGATAAATAAAAAACGCCATGGTCAAAAACGCCGCTGATCGAATAACAACTAAACGATCTGAATCCCCTAATGCGGATTCAGAAAATGCCGCACTGGGTAAATAAAGGTCATAGCCCACTAGCGACATGGCGCTTACCAGAATCAGGCCGACCATGATCACGGCCAGTACGCCCTTCCTCCAACTCATAGCCGACACCCCCCGACGAATGCGCCGAAACATAGCGTTTTTAGCGCTTTCTGCAATGCCTCTTTGCCCGTTCTAGGAAACCATCGGCACTAAAGCGACCGAGCAAAACTGCATATTGAGCGCTGAGTTTCGTGATAGTGCTCGGGGGCGATATCCGCATAGGTGGTGTCCGCAGCATGATTGGTCCCGGGTATTTGCCGTGCCGTTACCGCATTGCCTGCCGCCAGTAGCTTGCGGAAATACACCAGACCTTCGTCCCGCAGCGGGTCCAGTTCGTTTACCGATATGACATGGGGCGGTAAGCCAGCCAGATCTTCAACGCTGGCAAAGTAGGGCCAAGCCAGCGGGTTGCTGCGGTTTTGTTGGTCCGGGTCATAAACTCTGGCCAACGCCCCCATCATCTGACAACTCAGTGTGTAGCCATCGTTCTCTTGCAGCGATAGCAACTCTTCAGGGGGGTTGGCATAAACACCGCTGATGTAGGGACAAAGCGCATAGACCCCCTGAATACAATCCAAGTAGCCTTCTCGCTTGGCCTTCAGTGCCGTAGCCAGGGTTAAGTTGCCACCGCCGGATTCTCCGGACACCACTAAATTGGAGATGCCCAGACTCTCGCGATTAGCGTCCATCCAGCGCAACGCAGAGGCGCAGTCGTTTAGCCCGGCGGGAAAAGGGTGATTGCCCAGGCGACCGCCGCCGTTTCGGAACTCTACGCCCACAACAACCAAACCCTTTTGTGCCAGCTCTTTGCGCCAACGGATGTAGCTTGGGTCCGAGGCCGCCAAGGTCACCATGCCTCCGCCATGCAAATGCAAAATGCCGGGCGTCGGCGTACTCGCTGAACCGGTCATATCTGGGCCAGGCCTATCGATATACAGCGTTATTGCATTGCCATCGACGCCTGCAATCTGTTCTTCCCAGGATTCGATGCCGTCGAACGCTGGCATAGCTGCCTCCATCAGCGGGTGCGCTAAGGCCGCGGCTTGCTCAAATTTGAAGCAGTAATCCAAGCATTCGGCGAATGGTGCATCAACTTTCAGATCACCCAGCGCGTCTGCAATATCTCCGGCCTCGGCAACGGCAGCCGCGATGCGCGGATCCAACCGGGGATCAGTAAGCAAATTCATATTGGGATCGCTTAATCGACCTGGCAAATTTTTCATGATGATTTTCCTTGGGGCTTTGTTGTCATTTTAGTGCCGCACTTTATGAAGGCAGGTGGCAAAAACCGGTTTTTATGCTATCACTGGGTGAACCACAGCATGAGTAGGCCGATGAACCACCTTTCTGTCGAAGAACACGCCAGCGCGATGACTGACTATGTCAGCCAGGGCATTGATCGCGCAAACGCACTGGGCAACCGGGGACCTTTGCAACTGGGTGCTGACGGCAAACTCACGCCGGACATTTTGTCCGCTTTTCATCGCACCGGGTTTTACGTCTTTGAAAACGTCATCGACCCACAAGAACTAACCCTGTTGCGGGAAGAAATTCAGCAGCTGCTGGAGCGCGCGCCTACAGACAATCGCAGTGGCATCGATCGCCAGGGTCGCCCCGCTTTTGGTCAAGAATTTGCCAGACCCGTGTATTCCCTCATTCGCCCCCTGGCGGATCCCTGGGGCGGCACAGAGGCCCTCAACGGCCGCCACCCCACCCAGATGCAACAGCCGGTTGGTGACGATTTACCGAACGAAAAAGTGGTCTTTTTGATGTCTGGTATGTGCCAAACCATGCAATCCGGACTGCGTCTTTACGGCCATCATGACCTACTGGCCGTTGCCGCTTCCATTAACGGCGATGATTTCGTGCCCTACAACGACGCTACCTTCGTTAAGCAACCCGGATTAGGCGGGTCTGTTTCCTGGCACCAGGACGGGGTAACCCACTGGAACCATCCAAACTGGGACCCAGGCATTCATGGCTTTAACTTTCAGGTTCAACTCTACGACACCTCTGCTCGCAGCTGCCTCTGGGTGGTGCCGGGCTCACACACCGAGGGCAAAATCGACATCAAGGCGCGGGTTGCGGCCAACGGTGGGTCTGAGCAGTTACCAGACGCGGTACCGCTGTTTTGCAAGGCTGGCGACGTCACCATCGTCAACCGCCAAGCGTTGCACGGCTCATTTGCCAATACATCACCGGATCTGCGCATATCTCTGACCTTTGGCTTTCACCGTCGCAGCTCGGTGCTTGGCGCAACCGGGGCGTTGAGCGAAACCCAAGAAGTGGTCTATGACGAGGCCCGCATCCATAAGCGTTCAGAAGTGATCGGTGTCGCCATCGATGCTCGGGCCAGCTACTACCCCGACCAGCCTAGGTTTCACTATCAGCCTTTGGCGGGAGAAGAAGATCAGCTGCGCTTTAACGACGCTACCTGGCAGCGGGTCATCAAGGACTACAACCTGAACGACTTGTCGATCTGAGAAGGCAAAAAAAAAACCGTCGCTGGGCACCCCAACGACGGCATTTTGAACCAGCCGGTAAACGAAAGGATTACCGGCGATGGTGGCGGCTAGGAACTAGCCTTTAGCCATGTTGATGATTTTCTGCTGAGTAAATTCCTGCAGACCTTCTTGGCCCAGCTCATTACCCAATCCGGACATCTTGGCGCCGCCAAAAGGAATGGTGGGATCCAGCTCAGCGTGTTTGTTGATCCAGACCGTACCGCTATCCATTTGATCCGCTAGCGCATAGGCCCGTTCTGGATCCGCGGACCATACCGATCCACCCAAACCCCAGGCCGATGCGTTAGCTCGTGCCACCGCTTCACTTTCGTCAGCGAAGCTCATCACCGGCAGTACCGGTCCAAACTGCTCCTCGTCCACCAGACGAGAGCCTTCTTTGATATCGCGCACGATGGTGGGGCGAATGAAGTAACCCGGCTTATCGGGAAACTCCCCGCCGGCAATAACGTTGCCTTCGGCTTTGGCTTCTTCAATCAGCGCCTTCACCTTGTCGTACTGCATCTTGTTGTTCAGCGGCCCTAGCTTCGTGCCCTGCTCCAGACCATCACCAATAATGGTGTCGTTGGCGATAGTGGCCAGTTCTTCACAAACCTCATCGTAGATGCTTTCGTGAACGTAGAGGCGCTTCATGGCGATACAAACCTGGCCGCTGTTCTGGAACGCGCTATCAAACAGCTTTTGTGCGGCTTCTTTCGGATTCACATCATCCAGCACGATACCGGCATCGTTACCGCCCAGCTCCAGAGTGATGCGCTTCAGCAAGCCCGCTGCACCAGCCATGACCTTGGCTCCAGTTTCGGTCGAACCGGTGAAGGAAATTTTTCGTACATCCGGATGAGCCGTCATCGGCGCGCCCAGATCGTTGGCGTCGGTGACGAAGTTAATCACCCCGGCAGGTACAACGTCTTTGATCAGCTCTGCAAGCCGCAGCGTACTTAGCGGTGTCGTGGGAGCCGGTTTAATCACCAAGCTGTTACCCGCAATCAGTGCTGGCGGCAGTTTGAAAGCCATCAAAATCAGCGGGAAGTTCCAAGGCACAATGGCCCCAACCACCCCTAGCGGCTTGCGATGCACTTCCACTCGGCGCCCTTCGCTGTCCTCAAGAATTTCAACGGGTAGGTCTAGGGAGGTGAAGTAACGGCAAAACGCCGCCATGCCGTAAACTTCTGTGGTTGCGTCTGCTAATGGCTTGCCTTGCTCCTTGGTAAGCAGCTGGGCCAGTTCTGCCGCGTTGGCTTCAACGATATCAGCGATCTTCAAAACCACGGCTTTGCGTTCATCAATGGATTGCGCTGACCATGCCGGAAAAGCTGCCTTGGCTGCGGCAACCGCTGCGTTTAGCTGATTTTCTGAAGCACGCGGGCAATCTGCCAGTTTTTCCTCGGTAGCGGGATTAATGACATCCATGGTCAGATCACCATCTACCATTTCACCGTTGATCAATAGTTTGTAAGCACCCATGTTTCTTTCTTCCTGGTAGTTTTTAAACGGTTGTCTGCTTGAGACTGGCGAGCCAAAAGCCCCAGTCCCTGAACAAATTACTGTTTGAATGTGACAGATTCCCAGAACTTCGGCAATCAAACACGAAGGCAATAAACGGTGTTAGCGGCCCCTCGGACATCTCAGCGCGTTACCGGCTGCAACGTCCGAAAGGCTCACCGTTGGAGAGTCAGCGTTGCGCTGCCTCTAGCGACCCAACTCCATCACGTGGGTCCAAGCCTGAACAAAGTCGCCAACAAACCGATCCAGCGATCCGTCGTAGGCATAGATCTCAGCGACAGCACGCAGCTCCGGATGAGCACCGAAGAGCAAGTCCACTTCCGTTGCCGTATAGCTGCCCTGCTGATCCCCAGAGGAACCGGCAAAGACGCCATCGCGATCCGTCTTGCTCCATTGAATAGAACGATCCATCAACGTCACAAAAAAGTCGTTGGTCAATTGTCCCGGGCGCTGAGTCAGTACACCGTGAGCAGATCCACCAGCGTTGGCGTCCAGAGCACGCATACCACCAAGCAGCGCTGTCATCTGGGGAACGGTTAACTGCAGCTGATCGGCTTTGTCCACCAGCATTTCGGCACTGGCGCGATAAGCGCTGTTGCTGTCGTAGTAGTTCCTGAAAGCGTCAGCTGTAGGCTGTAGCAGATTGAACGAATCCACATCGGTTTGGTCTTGAGACGCATCGCCTCGACCTGGGTTTACGGGCACCTCAATTTCGACCCCCGCAGCTCCAGCGGCCTTTTCGATAGCGGCAGCACCACCGATCACAATGACGTCCGCCAATGACACCTGCATGCCTCGACGAGCGCTGTCGTTAAAGTCCGCCTGCACCTGGCGAAGCGTGTTCAGTACTTCCGCCAGTCGCTGAGGATCGTTGACCGCCCATTCGGTTTGCGGCGCCAACGCCAGTCGACCACCGTTGGAGCCACCCCGACGATCGCTAGCGCGATAGCTGGCAGCGGAAGCCCAAGCGGTGCGAACCAAGTCGCTAACGCTTAAGTCAGTAGCCAAGATGGCTTTCTTCAATTGGGCCACTTGTCGTTTACCGATAACTTTGTAGTCAGGTGTCGGTACTGGGTCCTGCCAGATAAGCACCTCTGCAGGCACATCGGATCCGATGTAGCGGCTGCGGGGACCCATGTCACGATGAGTCAGCTTGAACCATGCCTTGGCAAACGCCTGCTGATATTCCTTCGGATCGGCCAAAAACCGCTCCGCAATGGCTCGATACTGAGGGTCATATTTCAGGGCCAAGTCAGCGGTTGTCATCACCGGCGCATTGAACTTACCCGGGATATGCGCATCAGGCACTGAGCTGTGTAGAGACTCATCCGTAGGCACCCACTGAATGGCACCACCCGGGCTGCGGGTTTGTTGCCAATCAAAGTTCAGCAAATTTTGCAGATAGAGTGTGGTCCAGCGGGTAGGCGCTTGAGTCCAGGCCCCTTCTAATCCACTGGTTACCGTGTCTTCAGAATGGCCTTTGCCACAGCGGTTTTTCCAACCCAGGCCTTGATCCTCGACCCCAGCGCCAGCGGGTTCTGGACCCACGCAATCGCTGGCCTTGTGCGCGCCGTGCATTTTACCGAAGGTATGACCGCCCGCGATCAATGCCACGGTCTCTTCGTCATTCATGGCCATGCGACCAAAGGTGACGCGAATGTTCTTTGCCGACCCGACTGGATCAGGCTTGCCCTTGGGACCTTCGGGATTCACGTAGATCAATCCCATATGAGCGGCGCCCAGCGGACGCTTCAATTCGCCGTCAGCGGTTTCACGATCGCTGGCCAGCATGGCCACTTCTGGACCCCAGTAGACCAGATCCGGTTCCCAGTCATCGGCACGGCCACCGGCGAACCCATAGGTCTCGAATCCCATGTTTTCCAGCGCCACGTTGCCCGCCAAGATCATCAGATCCGCCCACGACAAGTTGTTGCCGTATTTTTGTTTCACCGGCCAAAGCAAACGCCGCGCTTTGTCTAAGTTGCCGTTATCTGGCCAGCTGTTCAGTGGGTCGAAACGCATCTGGCCACCATCGGCACCGCCGCGCCCATCCAGCGTGCGATAGGTGCCAGCGCTGTGCCAAGACAGCCGAATAAAGAAGGGGCCGTAGTTACCAAAATCTGCAGGCCACCAATCTTGGGAGTCTGTCAGAACCGCGTTGACGTCTGCTTTCACCGCGGCCAGATCTAGGCTGGCAAAGGCTTGGGCATAGTCAAAGTCCGCACCCAATGGATTGGATTGGGCATCGTGGTCCCGGAGGGGACTCAAATCCAACTGTTTGGGCCACCAAAATTGGTTTCGTTTCGCTGCGGTAGCCTGATGATGCGAGCTCATCTGACTGCCATGGCCGTGATTGCTGGCCTGCACTGATGCTGTTTGAGCGCCAAGAGCGGCCAAACTCAGGGCTACAGCACTGAGGGTTTTCATACCGATCACTTGCATTGGGGTTTCTCCATGTCTGCCAATGGCCACCACCCTCAGCAGCAGGCTGGGGCGATGTCCATCACGCTATGCTCTTTTTATGGGAGCGTTGCGACAGGAGAGTAGTACCAACGTAGCAATCAGAAAAAATCGTTTATTTCATGGTTATTGATAGGTTTTACCTATCATCGGTTTCGTTGACGGAATCATTATCGCCGCTGCGCATTTCTCGTTCGAGTTTGTCCTGACTGAGTTTGTCTTTCAGACTCATCAGATAAGCCGCAGCACTGAGAATAAGAACCGCTCCAGCCTCTGCCACCAGGGTTAGCGCCTGCATGTCTTTGCTTTGCATGATGATTAGCCGACAAAGCGCCGTGATCGCGATAATGATGGGTAGCGTCACCGGAATGCGGTTGGTGGAATAAAACGCGCCGATCATGCCGATGATTTCAACGTAGATGAACAGCAGAAAGAGGTCGGCTAGGGTGATTTCCCCCAGTTGGAACATACCCCAGATGTATTGCGCGCTGGCGATAACCGACAGCAGCCCAATGATGGCCAGCAGGATCTTTTCTGATGCGATGGTGGTCCAATGCAAGCGCCGATTGAGGCGGTTACGTTCGAAGATGCGGTCAAACAGCTCTTTCATGCCAAGCTCCCCGATCTTTTATGAGATCGTCTGTATTAGATCGTCTGTTTCGGCCCTGGTTCTCGGCCGTCTTATTCGGTCTACTTATTCGGCCTTGTTATTCGGCCTTCTTCGCGAGAGACGCAATGCCCCCAACAAGACTAATTTACCGCCCGATCCGCACCTGCCCAAAATGGCGCTCTTAGCTCACGCTTGAGCACCTTGCCAGGGCCAGATTTTGGCAAGGGTTCGTGCTGGATATCGATACCCTTGGGCACTTTGTAGCCGCCAATGTGCTCGCGGCAAAAGGCGATTAGCTCATCGCTGGTAATGCCAGCCCCTTCAGGTCGCGGCACCACCACCGCGTGCACGGCTTCGCCCCATTTATCATCTGGCACGCCGAACACCGCAGCCTCTAATACCCCGGGGTGTCGATACAAAACGTCTTCCACCTCAGTGGAGTACACGTTCTCGCCGCCGCTAACGATCATGTCCTTGGAGCGGTCCACCAAAAACAGATAGCCATCGTCATCCAAATAACCCATGTCCCCGGTCCAATACCCACCATGCTTCAGCACATCCGCGGTCTGCTCGGGTTTATTCCAGTAGCCTTTCATGATGTTGGCCCCAGCAACCACTACTTCACCGACCTGTCCTCGGGGTAGCTCGTTGCCATCCACATCGCGCACGGTAATGCTGCAGCCCACCACCGCTCGCCCGCAGCTTCGGGCTAAGGGATCGTCCATCAGCGTTTCTTCATGAGGCAACATGGTGGCCAAAGGCGCGGTCTCGGTAGCACCGTACACTTCGATCAACTGTGCCGATGGAAAGGCGGCACTGGCCCGCCGAATCACTTCCGTGGCAATGGGCGAACCGCCATGAGCCAAGAGTTGCAACGACGAAACATCGCGCGGGTTGGCAAGTTGTTCTTCTGCAATGGCAGCCAGCATCGACGGCACGCCAAGGGTATTGTTGATGCGGTGCTTTTCGATGGCATCCAGCACAGCGCCTGGCTCAAAAACACCCAGCGGGACTTGCAGCGCCCCCTGCCAAATACCCGAGAGGATGCCGTTGGAACCTGCCGCATGGAACATGGGCGCCATGACCAAGGTGCGATCCGTGGGGTACTGGGGAGCCGACACCATCCAATTCATGGCATTGGCGATCAAATTTCGGTGCGTCAGCATCACCCCCTTGCTGGCCCCGGTGGTACCGCCGGTATAAAACAAACCGGCTAAATCCGTCTCCACGACATCCACACCTAAGACCGCAGGCTGGGCATTGGCTAAAGCTGCCTCGTAACCCTCTGGAATACTCAGAACATGCTCTACCACGTTTGCCAGTTCGCCAAGTTCGTCGCGGTCGGTAATCAGGATGTTGGCGCCAGAATCTTCCAGTGCATAGACAAGCTCTGGCATGGCGTGGCGAGTGTTTAAGGGCACAATCACCATGCCGCCGGATGGAACACCCACATAGGCTTCAAAAAACTCTATCGAGTTGTTGGCCAGAATCGCCACGCGATCCCCTTTACCGGCACCCAAAGCCGTCAACGCGCCGACCAAGCGCTGGCAACGTTCAGCAAAGGCTTCATAGGTCAGCTCACGGACTCCATCAGCCAGGCCGATGGCCTGGGGACTGATTTGTAACGCCCGCTTTAGCGGATCTAGCAAGGTGTGCATCGGTTCTGCCTCCCAAAAACCTTAACGCTAATGTATTTTCGTCGCGTCAACCATAGGTCCCGGGCCAGCTCTCAACGGATTCCCGCTCACTCTTCCCTCGTTGCACTGGGCTCGATGCCAAACTCGGCCAGCACTTCAGCGTTGTGTTCCCCCAGGGTTGGTGGGCGCTGATACAGATTGGTGGGGGTTTGACTGAACTTGATGGGATTCGCCGCCAACGTGATGTCGGGGTTGTCCCCAGCCGGTGAACAGGTCTCCAGCATGCCCCGCGCCTGAACGTGTGGGTCGGTATAGATGTCTGCCATGGTCTGCACTGGGCCTACGGGAATCGCGCCGTCTAACTTGGCCATGATCTCCGCCCGGGTATGACTACGGGTCCAGGCGCTGATCTGTTCCTCAACCCAGTCGACGTTGGCTAACCGCGCCTCATTGGACACGCTGCGCTGGTCTTCCATCAAATCCGCACGCTCCATAGCCGCACAAAGCAAATCCCAGTGCCTGGGCTGGGCCACGGCGATGGCAATGCGCCCGTCTTTGGCTGGAAACAAATCAAAAGGATAGAGGGTCATGGCCCGCTGCAGCCCTGCTGGGTTGGGCTTGCCGGTAAAACCGTACTGCGCCACCGCGCTTTTTTGTAAGGACATCATGGCGTCGTACATGCCGACATCCACAAACTGTCCCTGGCCAGAGCGCTGGGCCGCATGAATGGCGGACACCACTCCCAAGGCCATAAGCGTACCGGGGAAAATATCCGCCATGGCAGGCGTCACCAAACCGTCGTTGGCGTGCACCAAGCCGCCAAAACTCTGGGCTGCCGCATCCAAACTGGGCCAATGGGCATAAGGGCTTTCACCGCTGCGCGGATCCCCAAATCCACGAACACAGGCGTAGACTATTTTGGGATTTCTTGCGGCGATGACTTCGTACCCAAGACCCAGGCGATCCATGACCCCAGCTCGGAGATTTTCCAGCACCGCATCGGCTTGGTCGCATAGCTGCAGAAAAATCTCTTTGTCAGCCGCTTGTTTGAGATCAAGACAGACGCTGCGTTTGTTGCGATTCACCGCCGCAAAAGGTGCGCCGAAGTCTGTACCGGCCTGACGTTCTTCGTGCGTACCGGCGTGGTCTGGCAAAAACGGCGGTATGTTGCGGTACCCATCGCCAGAAGGCGGTTCGACTTTGATAACTCGGGCACCCATATCGGCCAGTAGGCCTGCACCAAACGGACCCGCTAATGCTCTGGTGCAATCGATGACGGTGAGATCCTGAAGAGGTCCCTGACGCTCACTTGGCATGACAATTTCTCTGCAAAGAAAACCAGTAGAGGTCTTCAGGACAGGACCGTCAAGCAGTAACACGACAAACCCGAGCCAAGCCGGGATGAACAGAAGTGTCGACTTTTCCCAAGAATGTGAACCGCATCACAAAATCTAAATCTCCCCGTCTAGCAGCGCAAAATCGAAGCGCGTAGCGTCTCAGGGTTGTCGACCCATGCGAAAACACGTCTTTTGACAATGCATGGGGCGGCGTCGTTAGCAGTCGGGCACCCGGTATTGGCCTAGTTTTTATGCAGGTTTTTATATTGGCTTTTACCTTTGATTCCACCTTGTGAATCTACTTTGGGCTTGCCACACGGAACACAGGAATACCGGCCGCTTAAAAAGAATCCCAGATTTTGTGTTTGAGGGAGCGCTGTGAACGATTCGACTGCATTACCCACCCACTACGACATGGATGTCGTGCGCTGGTTCGCCTTAATGACCGTTGTTTGGGGCATCGTTGGCATGAGCGTTGGCGTGCTGATTGCCGGCCAGTTGGCCTGGCCTGAACTGAATTTCGACGTGCCCTGGCTGAGTTATGGTCGGCTACGCCCATTGCACACCAACGCGGTTATCTTCGCCTTTGGTGGTTCGGCTTTAATGTGCTCTGCCTTTTACGTGGTTCAGCGAACCTGCCGCACCGCTTTGTTTTCAAATGGCCTGGCCAAGCTGGTGTTCTGGGGCTGGAATTTGATCATCGTCTTGGCCGCCATTACGTTGCCCATGGGCATCACCACATCCAAGGAATATGCCGAGCTGGAGTGGCCCATCGATATTCTCATCGCGGTGGTTTGGGTCCTCTTTGGCGTCGTGTTTTTCGGCACCATCGCCAAACGTAAAATCCCACACATCTATGTGGCTAACTGGTTTTTCGGCGCGCTGATTATTGGCGTGGCCATTCTGCACATCTTTAACAGCCTGGCCTTACCGGTAACGTTAACCAAGAGTTATTCGATTTACGCCGGCGCCATGGATGCCATGATGCAGTGGTGGTACGGCCACAACGCGGTGGGCTTTTTTCTCACCGCTGGCTTTCTCGGCATCATGTATTACTTCGTACCAAAGCAGGCAGAGCGACCCGTTTATTCTTACCGGTTGTCCATCGTGCATTTTTGGGCGTTGATCGCGATTTATGTGTGGGCTGGTCCCCACCACTTGCACTACACCTCGCTACCGGACTGGGCACAAAACTTGGGCATGGTGATGTCACTGGTGCTGCTGGCCCCCTCTTGGGGCGGCATGATTAACGGCATCATGACCCTCTCCGGAGCCTGGGATAAGTTGCGCACAGATCCCATTCTCAAATTCCTGATCGTTTCTCTTTCCTTCTACGGCATGAGCACGTTTGAGGGACCCATGTTGTCCATCAAAACCATCAATGCCCTGTCCCACAACACCGATTGGACCATCGGCCATGTTCACTCCGGGGCCCTTGGCTGGGTCGCCATGGTGTCCATTGGCGCTATGTATCACCTCATCCCGCTGCTGTATGGGCGCAACCAAGGTCAAATGTACTCAACCCGGCTTATCAACCTGCACTTTTGGTTAGCCACCTTGGGCACCGTGCTGTACATCGCCTCCATGTGGGTCAATGGCTTGCTGCAAGGCCTCATGTGGCGGGCCACCAGCGTGGACGGCACCCTGACCTACAGCTTTGCCGAGAGCGTCGAGGCGAGCTATCCGGGTTATTACGCGCGCTTCTTAGGTGGCGCCATTTTCTTGCTCGGCATGTTCATCATGGCCTTCAACGTCTACAAAACCGCGCGCGGTGAAAAAAGCCAGGAGGCGGCAACCACCGCTACCCCATTGGTCAATCCGGAGGGGACCGCGTAATGAAACACGAAGCGCTGGAAAAGAACATTGGCCTACTCATCGCGTTTACGCTGGTAGCCGTGAGCATTGGCGGCATGGTGCAGCTATTCCCAATGCTCTTTTCAAACACCCTGTCCAAGCCCATTGAGACCTTAGTGCCGTTAACGGCGCTGCAGCTCGAAGGTCGGGACATCTACATCAGAGAAGGCTGCAATACCTGCCATACCCAGATGGTCCGCACGCTGCACCACGAGACCGCGCGATATGGACATTATTCCGTCGCCGGTGAAGACGCCTACGAACACCCGTTTTTATGGGGGTCAAAACGCACGGGACCGGATCTAGCACGCGTGGGCGGTAGGTATAGCGATAGCTGGCATAGCGCCCACCTGCTGGACCCGCGCAGCGTTGTTCCGGTGTCGAACATGCCCGCCTACCCCTGGCTGTTTGAAAACACCCTGTCCGGGGCCAACACCGCGGCGAAGATGCGTGCGCTGCGCACTCTAGGCGTACCCTTTTCTGACGCGGCCATTGCCAACGCTAGGGACGATGTTCAAGGCAAAACAGAAGCTCAGGCGTTGATTGCCTATCTGCAAAATCTCGGTCTGGACATGCAAGCCTACGGAGACCCATCGTGAACGCTAGCCTGATATCCCTGCTAACCGTCGTCTTCGGCTTTGTTGGCCTGGTGCTGTGGGTGTACTCGCCCAGCCGACGAGAACGCCTCGAGCAACTTGGACACATTCCGCTGGACGACCAAGAAAGCATGATCGTTGTTGAGAACAATGGCGGGGAGAGCAACCCATGAGTGGGACCTGGAGCTGGTTTATTATTCTCGGCACATTGGGCACTTTATTGGGTGCAGCGCTGTTCTTGTTCATCAACCGCAAGACTTCTGGCGAAGAAACCACCGGCCACGAGTGGGATGGCATTCAGGAACTGGATAACCCACTACCGTTTTGGTGGGTCGGTATGTTCGTTTTGTCCATCGTTTTTGCACTGGGATACTTAGCTTGGTACCCGGGACTGGGCACCTTCCAAGGCATCTCAGAATGGTCTTCCGACCATCAGCTACAGTCTGACAAGGCCTCCCACGACGCTCGCTTTGCGCCTCTTTATCAAGATCTCGCCAGCATGACGCCAGTTGAATTGAGTCAAAGCCGGGTAGCCCAACAAGTTGGCCGCAGACTGTTCATCAACCATTGCTCTACTTGCCATGGCGTTAGCGCCCGAGGAACCAGCGGCTTTCCCAACCTGCGTGACGACGATTGGATCTGGGGCGAGGGATTCGAAAACATCAAATTTGCCATCCAGCACGGCCGGACCGCAGTCATGCCTGCCCTGGGCCCAGCCCTGGGCGATCAGGGCGTTAGCGACCTAATCCAATTCCTGCTGTCTCTGGGCGGACGCGACCATGGCGCTCAAGCCGCTGACCGAGGCGAGAAGCTCTACAGCTTCATGTGCGCCAACTGTCACGGCCCCGAGGCCACGGGCATTGCAGCCATGGGAGCGCCAAATCTAACAGATCAAATCTGGCTTTATGGCGGCACTGCCAAAGACCTTGCGCATACGTTGAACAACGGCCGCATGGGCCACATGCCCAGCTTCGCAGAGGTATTAGACGAAGAAAAAATTCACATCCTGGCAGCCTACGTGAACGGGCTGAGCCAGTAGGCCAAGCTCCCCATGAGCGGCCCAAACCATCATGAACGGCTCCAAACAGGCAATTGATCCGGTACAACCCGAAGGGTTTGGCCCGGTAGACCTGTATCAGCGACGGGAACGTATTTACACCCGATTTGTCGGCGGCTTCTTTCAACGACTGCGTTTTTTCACGGGCTGGCCGCTGTTGCTGGGCTACTTCGCCCTGCCCTGGGTACATTGGCAAGATCGGCAAGCGATACTGTTTGATTTGCCTGCCCGACAGTTCCACATTGCCAGCCTCACCTTCTTTCCCCAAGACCTGTGGCTTCTAGGCTGGGTTTTGATCATCGCCGCTTTTGGTCTGTTTATGGCCACCACCCTGGTTGGACGCTTGTGGTGTGGCTACACCTGCCCGCAAACCGTCTGGACCGCAATCTTCATGTGGATGGAACAAGTTGCCGAGGGCCCACGACATCAGCGCATCCGCTTGGCCAATAGCCCGTGGTCACTGGAAAAACTGCGCAAAAGACTGGCAAAACACAGCATGTGGTTGGGCTGGGCAGGCTTCACGGGCTTCACCTTTATCGGCTACTTCACGCCGATCCGAGACCTCGTGCCGTCGCTCTGGACTCAGCAGGCGAATCCCTGGGTGGTGTTCTGGGGCCTGTTCTTCACCGCCGCCACCTACATCAACGCCGGCTGGCTGCGCGAGCAGGTGTGCATCTACATGTGCCCCTACGCACGATTTCAATCCGCTTTGTTTGATCGTGACACACTCATCGTCAGCTACGACCGGGAGCGGGGCGAACCCCGTGGATCGCAAAAGCGTCGCCCGCACCCCACAAGCGGTACTGGATCGAACGGCGACTGCGTGGATTGCCAAATGTGCGTCCAGGTTTGTCCGGTAGGCATCGATATTCGTGACGGCCTGCAATATCAATGTATTGGCTGTGCCCACTGCATCGACGCCTGTGATCAGGTCATGGATAAGATGAATTTTTCCAGAGGACTGGTTAGCTATACCACCGAAAGCAAACTGGCGGGCCAACCCACTCGGTGGCTGCGTCCTCGATCAGTGGGTTATGGGGTTGTGCTCACGGCTTGCTGCCTTGCCCTTGTCGTTGCGCTGTTCAATCGCCAGACATTGGAGCTGGACATTGTGCGCCAACGCGGAGAGCTGGCTCAGCGGTTCAACGACACCCAAGTCATGAATCAATACAGTTTGCAGGCGTTGAACAAAACCCAGCGACCCCAGCAGTATTCGATCTCTGTATCATCATCGGCGCCGATTACCATTCATCGGCATCAGCAACTGAGCAGCCAGTTACACAGTTCCCCAGGTGAGATCATCAATCTGCCCCTGACACTTATGGCTACCCAGACGGCGCTCTCCGCACCAAGCGTGTTAGTCAACGTAGAACTGTGTGACACCGAAACCGGGCAATGCGACATGGCAAAGACCACTTTTTTTAATGTGGTGGGCCCATGAAAAATCCCTCACTGCTCCTAGTTATTGGCATTCCCGCACTGAGTTTGTTGATGAGCGCGGTGATGCTGTATTTCGCCCTGCAAGCGCCAGTGCGAGAAACCTCCGGCAACGCCCTCCCGCTCTCGAAAACCAGCTGGCAGATCAGGGAAGACCAAGATGACCGTTAGCGCCATCAGCGTGCAAGACATGCACTGCGCGGTGTGCGCGCAAAAAGTGCGGCGGAGTTTAGCGACCCTGTGCAGCATCAAGAACGCCCACATCAATTTGGTGCGTCGACAGATTTACATTGAGCACCAAGACAACCAATCCGTGCTGGACGTCTTAGCAGCAATTGAGGCGGCTGGCTTTACCCCTACCCTGGCAGAGCTGTCCAACCACGATCAGGAACAGCGGCAGCTGCTGAAACGCCTAGGCATCGCCGGACTGGCGGCTATGCAAGTGATGATGGTGGCCATCGCGCTATACGCTGGCGCCATGGATCGTATGGCACCGGACGTTCAACGCCTGTTGCACTTTACTAGCCTGCTGTTTGCCACCCCGGTGATTTGCTATGCCGCCGTGCCCTTCTTCCGCGGCGCACTGGCTGGCTTGAAAAAACGCTCCCTCACTATGGATCTGCCTGTGGCAACGGCATTGACCATGGCGTTCGCGATCAGCCTGCACGCCACCGTCAGCGGCCAGGGAGAGGTGTACTTTGACTCCGTCGTGATGTTCACTTTTTTGCTGCTCTGTGCCCGCTATATCAACACCAGACTGCAGCGGCGATTTGATCTCTCAAGCAAACTGCTCAGCGCCTTACCCCAACGCGCCTGGCGGGTGAAAAATCATGAGCACCAATCCGTTGCCCTACAGGCGTTGAATCCCGGTGACCGAATTTGGGTTCCGGAAGGCGCCCAGATTCCAGTGGATGGCACCGCTGAACATGACCCATCGAATACGCCAATACTGATCGACGAGGCCATGCTCACCGGTGAATCCGAATGGGTATCCAAACCCTCCCAGGCAGCGTTGTATGCGGGCACCCTCAATGCGGGTCGGGGATTTTTCATGCGGGCCAGCAGCCGTGTGGAACAATCTCGTATCGTCAGCATTTCCCGCTTGGCGGACAAGACAGAACTCAGCCATACCCGGGTCAGCCAGTTCAGCGACAAAATCGCAGGCGTGTTTATTCCCGCAGTGCTCACACTGGCCGGAGTGACCTTCGTGGTTTGGCGCTTCGTAGAACCCGCCAATGCGGTGACGGCGGCTTTATCAGTGCTGGTCGTCAGCTGCCCCTGCGCTTTGTCTCTGGCAACCCCGGCTGCACTCACCGCGGCGATGACGCGACTGCGGCAACTGGGTGTCGTGCTGACAAACAGTCTTGTGCTGGAGCGGGCATTAACCATCGATCGTATCTACATTGATAAGACCGGCACTCTGACCCACCCTGAACCGTCTATTCAGAGTACCCGTACGCTGACCGAAACCTTTAGCCAGAGCCAATGTCTGGCCATGGCCGCGGACCTTCAACGCTATACCAGTCACCCTATCGCCCGTGCTTTCCGGCCCTACCAGAGCCAAACGGATCAACCCAGCACCCTGACCAAGGTCACCGTCTACAGCGGCCAAGGCGTTGAAGGTTTTACTCCGGAGAACCATCGGCTACGTGTTGGCAGTGCCGCGTTTGTTGGTCTTGCTGAAGAATCCGCTAGGAACTTGAATCATCGCTGGGTGTACCTAGCTCTGGACCAACAGCCCATCGCCCAGTTTGAGCTGAGCAACGCTATTCGGCCAGACGCCGTTGCCGCGATTCAGGCCCTTCAAGGCTTGGGGATTCAACCCATCATGCTATCCGGCGATCATCCCCAGCGCTGCGCAGAAACCGCCGACGCCCTAGGCATCGAATTTTTGGCCCAACAAAGTCCAGAAACCAAACTCGCCGCCATCCGCCGGGAGCAAGCTCTGGGGGGCCACGTGCTTATGGTCGGTGACGGTATCAACGATATACCCGTACTGGCAGGTGCCGATGTTTCCGCCGCAGTTGTGGAGGCCACAGAGCTGGTCAAATCGAAAGCCGACGTTCTGCTGTTGAATGCCAAACTCACCCCGTTGGCCCAGTTGTTCCACATTGCCCATCGAACCCATCAGGTTACTCGTCAAAACTTGCTCTGGGCCGCTGCCTACAATCTCACCGCCATTCCGCTGGCCGCCGCAGGGTTTATGCCGCCCTGGATCGCCGCCCTGGGCATGGCCACCAGTTCGGTCCTGGTGATGATTAACTCCAGCCGATTGCTCAAAGGAACGCTGAACTTCGATGCACCTCCCCTTTCCCAGGGTCGAAACCAAGCGTCAAAAAGCAACGAGTCTGAGCGTTTCACTAACGACCTAGGGCGAAATAACGGTAGCGACGCCCCCGCCCCAGACGCAAAAACCGTAAGGGGCCTCATTTGATGGAAATTCTCACCCTGTTAATTCCCATCTCTGTAATTCTCATGGCCTTCGCCGCGGGCATGTTTGCCTGGGCTGTGGACAACGACCAGTTTGAGCACTTGGACAAACATGCATTCGATATCTTTGAGGAGGACTCAGGAGACAACCTATGAATACGTGGATAAATAGTTACCGGGTGATGTTTAGCCCTAAAACCGGATGGCAACAGGTTGCTGCTCAGGAAGCTAGCTCTGGGCGCATCTTACTCACCCATACGCTGCCCATGGCCCTAATACCAACAAGCTGCTGGTACCTGGGCGTGACCACCCAAGGCTGGACGCTCATGGGCGATCCGGTAAAGCTGACGCCAGACAGCGCACTGATTCTGTGCAGCCTGTTTTACCTGGCTATGATCGGCGCCGTGTTATTTCTTGGCAGCATGGTTACCTGGATGGCGGATACCTACAACGCAGAGCATCGCTCCCTCAATCGCGGTATTAGCCTCATCAGCTACACAGCCACCCCGTTCTTTTTGGCCGGCTTGCTAGGCCTGTATCCGGTGCTGTGGCTGGACATCTTGATCGGCACCGCTGTGGCCTGCTACTGCATCTATTTGCTGTTTTTAGGCACTGGAGCCGTGATGCGGGTGCCGCCGGAACGCTCTTTTTTGTATGCCGCCGCGCTCTTCGCCGTAGCCCTAGTAGCCTTCGTTGCACTGTTGGGCGCAACCGTCATAATCTGGGACTTTGGCGCGCCTCCCGAGTACACCTACTGAGGCTCAACATCAGGTAAAGCATATGTCCGAACAAGCCTATAACGACCTGCTGCACGGCAATGGGTACCACCTGCTAAAAGGTGTCATCTCGCCCGAGGATGCCGCTGCTGTCAGAGCCATGGCCCTTTCCAGACTGGACGAGGGTGTAGATCAAAACGGACAAATTGCGATCCGCAACATCTTGCACTGGGGTGCAGACGTGCAACGCATGGTGACCAACCCCAGATTGCTCGAGCTGGCTCATCGTCTACTGGGCACCGACGCAACTCTCGGCGCGGTCAGTGCACGCATTCTGCCGCCCAACTGCCCGCTGGGCGGGTTACACGTGGACTATCCCTATTGGGCCATGAATCCTGGCATGCCCGTGGATCCCGCACTGATGATGCAGGTGATCTGGATGATGGAACCCTTTACTGAACGCAACGGCGGCACCTGGGTTGCTCCAGGCAGTCAACTTTGGACCGGTGCGCCGGATCAAGACCGCTTTTCCGCCGATGCGATTCAAGTCTCAGGGGATGCCGGGGACGCGGTCGTGAGTCATGGTTTGCTTTGGCATCGCACCGCCGTGAATCACGCCGAGCAGCCCCGGGTAGCCATTTTGATTAACTACACACAAATAGCCGTGCGCCCGCTCACCGCCTTGGGACCCTTCGATGACGAATTCATCGACCAAGCCTCTGATGAACTCAAAGCTCTACTGGCCCTGGATGTCGACAAAGCCCTGGGGCGACGGGTAAGAAATCACACCCAACAGGCCTGATCAACGCAGCCCTCGCTTGGACAGTTGAGTCCAGCCGGGGCTAGGTTCCGCGTCCTATCTAACCTAGATCTGCAGACGAACGGACCATCAGCAAACCGTTTTTAAGTTGACGTTAACGTAAAGGTAAATAAAAATTCCGGCATGCCGACACACTATTCCATCAGCGATCTGTCCCTAGAATTTGGCCTCACGCCAAGGACTCTGCGCTTTTACGAAGAAAAAGGACTGTTGCAGCCAACACGAGCTGGCCAAAGCCGACGCTACTCCAACGCAGACCGCGCCAGGTTAATTCTGATTTTGCGCGGCAAAACCCTGGGCTTATCCCTGGAAGAAAGCGCTGAGCTGATCCGCATGTATCAGCCAGGAACCAACAACAAAAAACAAATCACGCTGTTAATCGAAAAAATTCAGGCGCGCCGAGAGCAGCTGCTGACCCAAAAGCAGGAGCTGGAACGCATGATTGAAGACCTCAATGCCTGGGAACAACGCAGCCGCGACAGCATCAATCCCTCCGCCACCGCCACGCCCAAGGAGCCTTGCCCATGAATCCACTGAAAAGTCAGATCAACCCCAGATCTCAGGCTTTTGCCGAGAATGCCGAACACATGCAATCACTCGTGGACGAGCTGGAATCCCTAGTCGAACACATCAAACAGGGAGGCGGCGAACGCTATCAGGCCCGGCATCAGGCCCGGGGCAAACTACTGCCCAGAGATCGGGTGGAATTGCTTATCGATCCCGGCTCGCCATTTCTGGAATTCTCCCAGTTGGCCGCCCACAACCTGTATGACGACGACATTCCCGGCGCAGGCATCATTACCGGCATTGGCCGGGTCAACGGGGTTGAGTGCGTCATCGTCGCTAACGATGCCACGGTCAAAGGCGGTACCTATTATCCCGTCACGGTCAAAAAGCACCTTCGCGCCCAAGACATCGCCCGAGAAAACAACCTGCCCTGTATTTACCTCGTGGATTCCGGTGGCGCCAATCTGCCAAACCAAGACGAGGTCTTTCCGGACAAAAATCACTTTGGCCGTATCTTTTTCAACCAAGCCAATATGTCGGCAGAGAACATCCCTCAAATAGCAGTGGTCATGGGTTCCTGCACCGCTGGTGGCGCCTACGTACCCGCCATGGCGGATGAATCCATCATCGTGAAAAACCAAGGCACCATCTTTCTGGCGGGCCCGCCTCTGGTGAAAATGGCTACCGGTGAAGAAGTCAGCGCCGAGGCCTTGGGGGGCGCAGACGTTCACAGCCGAGAGTCCGGTGTCACCGATCATTACGCCAACAACGATCATCATGCGCTGGAACTGGCTCGCCAAGCCGTGGCGCGTTTGAATCGTGTCAAATCCGTGTCCATGGACATTTGCGAGCCCGCGGATCCCCTGTACCCCGCCAGCGACCTTCTTGGCATCGTGCCCAAGAATGTCCGCGAGCAATACGATGTGCGCGAAATCATCGCGCGGGTGTTTGACGGTTCTGCCTTCGACGAATTCAAAGCGTTGTACGGCCAAACCTTGGTATGCGGTTTCGCTAGGCTCTACGGCATCCCCGTAGGCATCGTGGCGAACAACGGCGTGTTATTTGCGGAATCCGCGCAAAAAGGCGCCCACTTCATCGAACTGTGCGCACAACGAAAAATCCCTCTGATATTTCTGCAAAACATCACCGGATTCATGGTAGGCAAACAGTACGAAACCGGCGGCATCGCAAAACACGGCGCAAAGATGGTCACCGCTGTGGCCTGCGCCAAAGTACCCAAGCTCACTTTGATCCTGGGAAACTCCTACGGCGCCGGAAATTACGGCATGTGTGGTCGAGCCTATGACCCTAACTTTTTGTTTATGTGGCCTAATGCTCGCATTTCGGTCATGGGCGGTGAACAAGCCGCTGGAGTTCTAGCTCAAGTCCGCCGAGGGCAAATTGAGGGGGCTGGTGATGCGTGGTCTGAGGCCGAAGAAGCGGAATTCAAGCAACCCATCATTGATGACTTCGAAGCCCAAGCACACCCCTACTACGCCAGCGCACGACTCTGGGACGATGGCGTGATCAACCCCATAGACACCCGGCGGGTACTTGGCTTAGCGCTTTCTGCCTCCCTTAACAAACCGATCGCAGACACCCGATTCGGTGTCTTCAGGATGTAATCATGTTCAGCAAAATTCTTGTCGCCAATCGCGGCGAAATCGCCTGCCGGGTTATTCGCACGGCCAAACATCTGGGCATCGAAACCGTTGCGGTGTTTTCTGATGCTGACCGGCATGCCCTACACGTCACTCTAGCCGATCAGGCCGTACACATCGGCGGCTCGGCGCCTGGGGATTCCTACTTGCAAATGGAGCGGGTCATTCAAGCCGCCAAGGACACCGGCAGCCAGGCCATTCATCCAGGCTATGGATTTTTATCCGAAAACTCGGAGTTCAGCCGACTGTGCCAGAGCAACGATTTGGTTTTTATCGGCCCGCCTGCCGGCGCCATTGAAGCCATGGGCTCCAAATCCGCGGCGAAGCAGATTATGGAGCAAGCCGGAGTACCCCTGCTGCCGGGTTATCACGGCGCAGATCACGATGAGGCTCAACTTAAAAAAGCCGCCGACGACATTGGGTATCCGGTATTGCTCAAAGCCGTGGCTGGAGGCGGCGGCAAGGGCATGCGCCAGGTCCACGGTGAGGAGGAATTTACCGAGGCGTTGGCGGCCGCCAAGCGCGAAGCGCTGGCGGGCTTTGGCAACGCCGACATGCTGGTGGAAAAATACCTAGAGCACGCCCGACATGTAGAGGTACAGGTCTTTTGCGACAGCCAAGGCAATGGCGTCTACTTATTCGAGCGGGACTGCTCCGTCCAGCGGCGACACCAGAAAATCATCGAAGAAGCACCGGCCCCGGGCATCAGCGAAACCCTGCGGGCACAAATGGGTGCGGCGGCGGTGCAGGCAGCTGCAGCGGTTAACTACGTGGGTGCGGGTACCGTGGAATTTCTGCTGGCCCCGGATGGCAGCTTTTACTTTATGGAAATGAATACCCGGCTCCAGGTCGAACACCCGGTAACCGAAATGATTACCGGCACCGACCTTGTGGCGTGGCAGCTAAAAATCGCCAACGGTGAACCGCTGCCTGCCAGCCAGGAGCAACTGTCCATCAACGGGCATGCCTTTGAAGCTCGCATCTACGCCGAGGATCCCAGCAACGACTTTCTCCCCGCAGCAGGCAGCCTATGGCGACTGCAGCAGCCGAAACAAAACGCCTACATCCGAGTCGATACCGGCGTGGTGGAAGGCGATGAGGTTGGCGTTTTTTATGATCCCATGATCGCCAAACTCATCGTCTGGGGCGAAGATCGGCAAATCGCGCTCCAGCGCTTACAGCAAGCCTTGAGCAGCTATCGCATTGCCGGGGTCACCACCAACATCGATTTTCTGCGACGCCTATGCGCGAGCCCAGCTTTTGGCGACGCAGACTTACGCACGGACTTTATTCAACAGCATGAGCCAGACCTGCTGCCCCGAAGCACCCAGGCAACACCAGAACTGTTAGCCCTTTTTGGCTTGTACCTAACCCTGGCTCCTGAACCCGCCAGGCAACAGGCCTCGGCGTTCCCCGGTTCACCGTGGAATGACAAGGATGCCTGGCGCACCAATAGCCCTAGCCGTTGGACCCACTCCATCGCCCTCGGTCAGGAAGCTTTTGCCATAAGCATTACCAGCTTGGGCCAGGACAGCTACCAACTGCAGATCGGCGATCAGAGCATCCATGCCAGCGCCAATCTGAGCGGTGAAACCCTGACCTGTGAATTCAGCGGCCACCGCTACGTCACCCAAGTGATGGAACAATCCCTAGAGCGGTGTCGTGAACTGCTGCTGTTCACCGATACCCAAAGCGTTACCGCGCGAACAATACCCGCGGACCTGGGCGAAGCTGCGGGAGTCACCGACGGCTCTGGCTTCAAAGCCCCCATGAACGGAACGCTTATCGCACTGTTTGCTGAGCCGGGCCAGAAAGTCGAGGCCGGCACCACCCTAGCGGTGATGGAAGCGATGAAAATGGAGCACGCCATCAAAGCGCCTGTGTCCGGCACCATCACCGATGTGTTTTACCGCATCGGCGATTTGGTGGACGGCGGCGCAGATCTGCTGAGCTTTGCCGCGGATTCAGACTAGTTTATCGAGGGAGATTTTGGGCTCAGGCCACTTGATCCTGCTTCAGGGCCCCGATGGTCTCGATGCAAGCGTGGGCTGCTTCCGCGCCCTTGATCACGAAGTGCTCTTGGAAAAACGCCGGCTGACCGTCACTGAGGAAATCCTGGGGGGTTAGCACCGCGGAGAATACCGGCACGCCGGTATCCAGCTGCACCCGCATCAATCCATCGATCACCGCCGTGGACACAAATTCGTGGCGATAGATGCCACCATCCACAATCAGCCCTGCGGTGACGACAGCGGCGTACTGACCGGTGCTTGCCAGCAGTTTGGCCCGCAGGGGAATTTCAAAGGCGCCAGGCACCTCAAACAGCTCCACTTCGCGAGTGTCTAATTCACCGTGAGTTTGTAAAAAAGAGTCCCGCAATTGATCGACAATGTCCCGGTGCCAGCAAGACTGCACAAAGGCAATGCGACCGCGTGAAGTGGTTTCGGAGAAGTTAGCGTTGAATGGATTCATCTGTTGCTTTCCTATCGTTGAGTTAAACAACAGGGCAACAAGGGACGTCACAGACACAGATCATTTTGTGTTGTTCCAAACCTCATTCTCATAACCAGACTGTAACTGTCGGCCCCGGAATCGCACCGGGTCTGCTGTCCTCTCGTCCTCGCCCTTAGGGTTAGCTAAGGCTAGGTCAAGAGCGCCCGCGGGCTACACACGATCGCCGCAAAGCGCCGGTGATTACCGCCGGTGGGGACTTTCACCCCGCCCTGAGAATTCGCCGTTACGGCTACCCGAGGACTATACGAGGGAAAGCAGACTTTGACAACGCGGGATGCTGGGCAGGCCAGCTGGCGTTACGAACGAGCCGGAGCGAACCAGTTTAGCAACACCGGCAGCAGCACTAGGCTGATCACCAGCAGCAAACTGATGGCCACCGTGAGCAGCAATCCAATGGACGCGGCGCCCTGATGGGGACTGAGGCTTAAGGAACAAAACGTGCCTATGGTCGTCAGACCACTGATCAACACCGCCCGGCGAATAGCAGGATCCATGGCTGGGGCACCAATTTGAGCTTGACGATAGCGATGCACAATGTGGATGCCTGTATCCACACCCAGGCCCAAAATCAGAGGCACCATCAGGATATTGGCCATATTCAAACTGATCCCAAACAACACACAGACCGCGAAGGTCAAAACCACAGTCATGGCAATGGGCGTAAGCACCAACAACGGGAATATCCAGTTTCTAAAGTACAGCAGCAAAAGCAGAAAAATGGTGGCAAAGGCCATTGCCGTTGCTTGCTGAAAGGCCTCAACCACCACGGCTCCTATCCCCCACTCCACCACGCTGCGACCCGCCGCATTGGGCGCAGTCGCCGCGACCTCGGCAATAAATGCGTCTGTGGCCTGACGATCATTCAGCTTCTGGGCAGGGTTTACCGACATCAGATGGCGTCCGTCCGGAGCCACCAAGCGGCTGCGAAAATGCTCGGGTACATCCGCCAAGGCAAAGGGCTGCGCAGTCAGCAGCCTCTTAAGATCGGCTAATGACTCACGCAATTGCTGGGCAAACTGTTGTTCAAACGCCAACCGCTGAGTGGGCGACTGCGCCAGACGCAACGCGGCCTCCAGTACCTGGCCGGCGTCTTGGGCTGACCTGCCCTCCAGTTCAGCAACAACCTCCTCCAAGTACTCCAAAGCCAAGGCTAAGCTCTCCGGGTCCGTAGCTGGCGAAAACTCTGGCGCTTCCATGTCCTGCACAAGCAACTGCTGTTGCGCCAGGCGAGCCTGCTTTGCTGGCTGATTCTTGGGCACAAAATCCCCGGGGGTTGTCACAGCACCAACGCTGGGCAGGGCCAGCAAGCGAGTTTTTAACTCAGCGGCCGCTTCGGCATCCCCAGCTAGCACATGCACACTATAGTCCGTCGTCAGTTGATCCCGCTGGAGGTCCAGCAAAGCTCGCATTGCCGGAGAGTCGGCATCTCGCATGGCCAACACGCTGTAATCAAATCCCACCTCTTTCGCCAAATTCAACGCCAGCAGGAACACCGCAACGAAGAAACCCGCCACCGCCAGATTCGACAGCCTATCAACGGCACGACGTAGCCGCCGCAGCAGCGGCGTGATCAGCATCTTTCGGTCAGGGTCTTGAGGCGCTGGCGGCCAGCGCAACAGCACCGCCGGCAACACCGACACGGTTAAGAGCAGCGCAATGACGATGCCACCGGCACTGATGATTCCTAGCTCCGCAAATCCGCGATAGGCCGTGGGTAAAAACGCCAAAAAACTGGCGGCAGACGTCAACGTGCAAAGGACCAAGGCTGGACCGGTGTCTTTTAGCGCCTGAGTTAAGGCCTGGGTTAGCGACTGGGTGGATGACTGGATCAGACCTCCTGACAAATTGGCTTGCGCGCGCAAAGAAAAGTGTGCGGCGAAGTCCACGCCCAAGCCAAAAAACAAAACCACAAAAATCATCGAAAGCGTGTTGAGTTCACCCACCACCAGCGTGGCGAAGCCCAAGGTCAGGCAAATACCCATGGCCAAGGTGCCCGCAATCGCCATAAGAATACGCCCGGAGCGTATCCCCAGATGCAAAATCAAGCCCAGAAAGACCAGGGACAACAGGCCAGCCAACTCTACCCCGCTCAAGGCGGCACTCATTTCCTCGTGGGCCAAGGCCACCTCACCGGTAATCGCCACATCAACATCCGTCGGCGGCGGGTACTCAGCAATGGCTCGCTGTATCGAGCCAACGATCGCCGCATTGGGCAAAGCGTCACTGAGCTGCTGCTCAGCATTGATCACGACGACTTCGATGAATTCATCACCTGGGGGTTCCAGAGGATAGTGACTGCGCAGGTCTAGCTTGCCGGTCAGCAGGCCCTGCACCAGGGTTTCGAGGGATACGGGTAGCACCTGGCCAGGATTCGCACTGACAAAGTCTGCGTAGGTGAAGAGCGCGTTCGCCAAGGAAGCCTCGTCCATCAGGCGCAGCAGCGTGCCTTGATTGTAGTTAGCCCCCTTCAGCCACTGGTCCAACTGAGCCTGGGAGAGAAAATAGAGTTTGTGACGCTCTAGAAAGGGATCAATGCCCGGTGCAAATGGAGTACCCAACTTGTCTTGAGACAACTGTCCCACCAGACCCCGAACATAGTCTTGAACCCTGGAGTACTGGCTGCCACGAACGACGATTACCGCCGTCTGCTGAAATTGCGGAAATGCCGCCTTATATTCTTCATTGTCCTGATACCAGGTCAGCGAGTCCGACGGCTTAATGAGCTTACTGAGATCCGAGTTCAGCGCTCCAAACTGATAAAACGCCACCAGGGACAGCAGCGACAACCCTACCGCCACAACTAAGACACCCAGAGCATTGCGGTTCAGCCATCGTCCCCAGCCATCGCTGAAGGTCCTGTGGGCGTCAGAGCTGGGCTGCATTTCAGTCACGGAGGTTACTCACCCCCCGCCCAGCACTTGTCGATAAATCTGCTCAAGCTCCATGACTGACTGGTTGTGATGGCGAGCTTTCGCGATCTGTCGATTCTCTTGAGCCGCAGTCTGACGCAGTTCGGGGCTATCAAGCATGGCATCCAGCTTCTCAGTCAGGTCTTGGACATCGTTCATGCGATAGGTTGCTTCCGGGGCGGTGACAAAATCCGGGACCGCACTGGTGCAGGCTTGGTTGACTAATACCGGGCATCCCGCCGCCATAGCCTCCAGCACCGACATGCCCTCCAACTCCACTGCGCTGGTATGGACAAAGAGATCCGCGCTTTGATACAGGGATTGCAGCACATCATCACTGACCCGCCCAATGGTCGCCTGAACTCCCAAACGCTTGGCCAACGCCTCCAGTCGCGCCTGCAAAGGCCCGGTGCCGACCAAACTTAGGGTTATGTCGCTTTTAAAGCGACTGGCGGCAATGGCCTCTATCAATTGGTGTTGCTGCTTCTCCTGGGCTAGCCGACCCACGCTCACCAGATGATACGGCGATGCGGATTTTTGCCTAGTGTGTTCGCAAAAGAAGTTCTGGGTAACGCCGTTGGACAGGACAACCACCGGTTTCTGTAAACCAGCCTTAGCCAACAGGTCCGCTGCAAACTGAGATGGCGCGATCACGCAATCCACGCGGTTGTAAAAACGCCGGATAAAAAAGCGGTACAGCAGTTTGGTCAGCCTGACGGAAGACAAATTCAGATTATTGAGAATGTTCTCGGGCTGCACATGAAAAGAGGCCACGACAGGCTTACCTTGGCGCTGGGCTTCGCTAATCACGCTGTGCCCCAGAAAGAACGGAAATTGCACGTGTAGCAGATCGCATTCACTGACCACCTGTTTGAGCTTGGCTCGATTTGGCAGCGCTAGGGGCGCCTTCATCCGGTCCAGAATCCGATTAATACCGGGAATACGTAACGCAGAAAAGCCAACATGGTTCTCCTGCAACGGCGTATCAGCTTCCTGAACCATCAAAATGCGAAAACTGAACCGGTCGGACAGCGCCTGAACAAAACGACGCGTGGACACCACGGTTCCGTTATAGGGGTGATGCCAGGGGTCGATGACCATGCCCACCACAGGTTTCGGATCCATTGACACTTCCTCGACCCGCCTTAGCTCAACCAGCCAATCGTTCACCGGCGGCATCGGACTGATCTTGTCGCTTGATCATTAGACCGCAACGCCAATAGTGGAAAATTCCCCAAATGAGAATCACGATGGTGGTCGCTAGGCCCCAGCGCAATCCATCGGCGCCATGACTCTGGGCAAAGTAATCGCTAAAGAAACCAACGGTGAAGGGCCCAAGGCCCAAGCCGATAATGTTGGTGATAAACAAATTGATGGCCGCGGCCACGGAGCGCATTTCCAGCGGCGTCGAGTTTTGAATCAAAGCAAAGCCCGGGGCGACGTACAGTGTGCCTAACATGGCTGGCACCACGTAGGCAGCGATAGCGGCCATGGGGGTTTGCGCCATAAAGGTCAAAAATAGCAGTGGCAGGCTGATCAGCGACGACAAAGCCACCACCCAGGGCAACCACTGTTCGCCGCGCCGCGCGGACATAAAGTCGGCAAGTCGACCGCCCAAATAAATACCAATCGCACCGCCTACGCCGATCAACAGCGCCAGATAGCTGCCCACTTCACCGGTGCCCATGCCGTGTATTCGCACCAAATAAATCGGTATCCAAATCACCGAGGCATAGCCAGCAAAAGAAACCAAGGCTCCTGCCGCGACAATGTGACGCAACACAGAACTGCGCCAAATAAAGCCCACAACTGCCCAAAAGCCCGGGGCCGCCACTTCCTGAGTGACTGCCTCGGAATACCCTCGGGGCGGTTCTTTAACCGTGAAGCGCACCAGTAACGCCAGCAGGATGCCGGGCAATCCCACAACCGCAAAGGCGGTGCGCCAGCCGTACCATTCGTTGATCCAGCCCCCCACCAAAAAGCCGATCAAAATACCCCAGTTAATGCCGGTGCCGAATATCGCCATGGCGGTGGAGCGTTTTTCCGGCGGATACAAATCGGCAATCATGGAGTGAGAAGGAGGATTTGAGCCCGCTTCGCCCACACCTACCCCGATGCGCAGCAGCAGCAACTGCAGAAAATTCGTCGCCGCGGCGCACAGGGCGGTCATGAGGCTCCACAGAAATACGGAAAACGAAATCAGGTTGCGGCGGTTATTGCGATCCGCCCACATGGCCATCGGCATGCCCAGCGTGGCGTAAAACACCGCAAACATAATGCCGGTCAACAACCCAAGCTGGGTGTCACTGATCATCAGGGACTCTTTGATGGGCTGCCCCAAAATCCCCATGATTTGTCGGTCTACATGGCTGGAGGTATAGACCAGAACCAGCATCAGTAGCGTGTAGCGCCGTTGACGATCGGTAATTTCTTCAGGCGATCCGTGATTTGTCATAGATGACTTATTTCCAACATCTGGCTAGGGCCGCTTCAATCAGCCATTTACCCAGCGCGCTCATGGCGCATTTGTTACCTAACTGAGTTCTAAACCCTGCAGATCGCCCTTGGCACGCCACTGAGCCATCAGATCAAAGAATTCGATGGGACCCCCACCATAGGTGTTGTTTTGGGGCTTGGTGTTCACCATACCTTCGTTGTTGTAGTAGCCCGGGGTGCATTTTTCTTGGAAGTCCGCGGTCAGACGGGCTTTATCGATAATCGTCTTAACCCATTTCTGTTCCGCCGCTGCACTGGCCTCGATACGAACCGCACCGCGCTTTTTAGCGGTGCTGAGTATGTGAGCCAAGTGCACGCTTTGCTCGTCTAACGAGTAGGTATAGGTCGCGGTGAAACCGGACTGCGCCGGTCCGAAGAAAAACGCGTTCGGAAAACCTCGGGAATGCATGCCATGAAACGTGGCCAGACCGTCAGACCATTTTTGCGACACCGACAAACCGTCAACACCGTGGATCTGATAACCAGCCCGGCGGGAGTAATCTGTACCCACCTCAAAGCCCGTGGCAAAAACGATGCAGTCCACCGGATATTCCTGACCGTCAAAGACAATGCCGTTTGCCGTGATCTGATCGACGCCCCGTCCATCGGTATTCACCAAGGTCACATTGGGCCGGTTGTAGGTCGGCAAATACTCGTCGTGAAAACACGGACGTTTACAAAACTGACGGTAGTAGGGCTTGAGAGCCTCAGCGGTGTCTGGATCGTTCACGATCTCTTCCGCCCGCGCACGAACCTTCTCCATCTTTTGGTAGTCCGCTAATTCCATTTCCCGAGCCAAATCCATATAGCTACTGGCTTTTTCCGTCAGGTACTTTTTCAAGCCCAGGCGATAGAGCTTGGGCGACAGCGGCGATGTCAGCGTCCATAGGGCCATGCGCGCTTTGGACGGCGCTTTTTCACGCAGATTGCCGAACAGCAGCCTGAAGGCCTCAGTCCAGCCGTCCGCCACCAAATCTTCTTTGACTGGCGCGCCGGTCATCAACGACTCGAAATTGCGGCGGCGCTCATCCTGCCAGCCCGGTTGCTGGGTAGACAGCCACTGGGGATCCGTTGGTTGATTGTTGCGCACATCCACAGACGACGGCGTGCGCTGGAATACGTACAAGTGCTCGGCTGCCGCACCCAAATGCGGTACACACTGGACGGCAGTGGCGCCAGTGCCGATCACCGCCACGCGCTTATCCGACAGTTTGTCCAGACCGCCATTGGAATCGCCGCCGGTATAGCTGTAATCCCAGCGGCTGGTATGAAAGGTATGACCTTTGAATTCGTTGATACCGCGAATGGCCGGCAACTTCGGGCGATTCAACGGCCCGTTAGAGTGCACCACATAGCGGGCTTTGATGCGGTCCTGACGATCTGTAGAGACAATCCAGCGCCCCTGCTCTTCGTCCCAATCCGTAGAAGTCACCAAGGTCTGCATCAATGACCGCTCGTGCAGGCCGTAGGTTTTGGCGATGACGTGGCAATACTCCAAGGTCTCTGGCGCGTTGGTGTACTTTTGTTTTGGCACAAAGCCGGTTTGCTCAAGTAACGGAAAATACACGTAGGCTTCAATATCGCATGAGGCGCCCGGGTATCGATTCCAGTACCAAGTGCCGCCGAAGTCCCCGCCTTTTTCGATGATGCGAAAATCCGTGATACCCACGTCGTGCAGCCTAGCCGCAGCCAGCATGCCACCAAAACCGCCGCCGATAATCACAACTTCGACTTCGTCTTCAATGGCTTCACGTTCCAGTTTGTTGTCGATATAGGGATCTTCAACGAAGTAGGCAAAATCGCCGGTCACCTCCAAGTACTGGTCATTACCATCGGCTCGTAGGCGTTTGTCTCTTTCTTCTTGGTATTTACGACCAAGGGCATCTGGATCGAAAGACAGCGGTTGTGCTTTTGCATTCATGAACTGGACTCACATAGGAATAAGACAATCGCCAGACAATACAAAAAAAGGTTCGTCTGAGCCACGGCAACTTCAGTCTTGCGCTTCGCGCCACTCAGCTAGGTCAGAAAATACGGGACAGTCGACACAGTATTGGCATAATGACACCCATTAGTTTTGATGCAGGGCAGGAATTCCGATGACCAAGACCCTAGTTCGATGGCTGGGCCGTGTGGCTTTACTTTGCCTGGGTCTGCTTAGCGCCGCCCTGTGGCTGGTGTTTTTCTCCGAGCGTCCGGCCAACACCATAGACCCCAAGACCTTGGCGGGTGATGGCAGCACCATTAACTACTGCAAACTGCCCGTGCTGAACAATCAAGGCAAACGGGCCATAGATATCCCCAAGGGCAACACCCCGGGCTGCAGTTACAGCCACTTCCCCCTGCCAGTACTGGCCGAGTGCACAGAACCCTTGATCGACGGTGCAGCGGATATTCGCGGGCTGTGGCGAAGCATCAGCGGCAACCTGGGCCATGTGGAACGGATCGAACAATGCGGTGCCCGCACCGTGATCACCAGCAGCGGCCTCATTCACGACGGCGGGCCTAACGCCAGCGGTGGCCTGACCAGTAATGACACCGAAGGTCGAGTCATCTTTAGCATCGGCGACAAAGGCTATTGCCCCCGCACCTCGGCCAGCATGGAGTGGGACAACGGTGTGCTGAATTTCCATTTACTGGGCTGGGGCCCGGTGGTTGTCCGACGCTACATGGACGGCGAGCATCTCATCTGGGAGTACGCTGATGGCTCGGTGACGCGCATGGAAAGATTGTGCACCCTGCCGCCAGAACACCGCGTACCTGCGGCCCGAGGCAAAGGCTGGCTACAGTTTTAGGTATACATCTCCGGCTAACAGTCTTTTGCAACATACCGCCACCAAGCCGCTAAGCCTTACCGAGTTGGCAAAAACGATAAGCGAGAACCACGAGGAATGACCGCATGAACTGGAAAATTTGGATTTGCGTGCCCGTCTTCTACGGACTGTTCAGCCTGTGGTACTTCAATTGGCAAGGACCTCTGAGCCAACAAGAAGTAGATACGTTCATGGCCCGCTACACCCAACAAGCTGGTAGCGAACATACCGATGCCGCGGTTCTTCGACGCTTCCTCGAAGAGGACGACGGCCGGGGCTTTAATATGCTCAACCTGGTGCAACTGCATGAAGAGCCGGTGCAACACCCTCTCACCGGCGAGCGTATGGATAGCCGCGCATTGGTCAACGGGTACTTCGAACCCTTTGCCCTGCGGCTATTTCAGCGCGGAGGCCACCCTGTGTTTCAGGCCCGCACCGTGGGCGGTTATATCGATAGTTGGAACGCCGAAAACAACCTCAGCTTCTCTGCCACGGCCATGATGCGCTACCGCAGCCGCCGGGATCTGATTCAGCTGGTGGCCGACCCAGCCTTTGCCGACGGCCACGTTTACAAGCTTGCTGCTATTGAACGCACAATTTCTTATCCCACCCAAATGATGTTGAATACCGCCCTTGAGCCGCCAGCGGCAGTTTTGCTGCTGTTAGTGCTGTTGGCCTCATTAACGCAAAACGTTACGTATTTGCGCAAAACCCAAAAATAACCGCGCCGGAAATCTCTATGAACATTGTTTGCTGTCACGAATTTGGTCCGCCTGAAACCCTAACCCGGATCGAAATGGACAGCCCCACACCCAAGGCAAACGAAGCTCTGGTTCAGGTCAGTGCCGCCGGTGTCGGTTTTGTCGACGGCTTGATGGTCCAGGGGCTGTACCAGGTCAAACCACCGCTGCCCTATTACCCGGGCAACGAATTTGCAGGCGTTGTCGTCAGCGTCGGTGAAGATGTCTCCACCTTGGCCCCCGGTGATCGGGTTTTGGGCATGGCGGGTAACGGCGCGTTCGCTGATGCAGTGGCCGTGGCCGAGACTAAATTGGTCAAACTGCCCACCAACTTAAGCGTCGATGTTGCCGCAGGATTTTTCATCAACTACGCCACCGCCCTTTACGGTTTACGTGACTGCGGCCAACTCCAGGCGGGAGAAACGGTGCTGATTTTGGGCGCCGCCGGTGGCGTGGGCAGCGCCGCCATATGCGTTGCCAAGGCCATGGGCGCTACGGTGATTGCCGCTGCGTCCAGCCCAAGTAAGCGCGCGGCTGCCCTCAGCTTCGGCGCCGATCATTGCGTGGACTACACCAGTGACTCCTGGCGCGACGAGCTCAAGGCTCTGGTGGGCAATGGTGGTTTGAATATGGTTTATGACCCCGTAGGCGGCGACAAATCAGAACCCAGCTTTCGCTCTCTGGCTCCTGGTGGCCGCTTTTTGGTCGTGGGCTTTGCCGCAGGCGGCATCGCCAAAATCCCTCTCAATCTGCCGCTGCTCAAACGCTCTGCCATCGTTGGCGTGGACTGGGGCGGCGAAATGCGAGCGAATCCGGCCATCAACGACGAACTTATGGCGACGCTGATGCAGTGGATTGATGAAGGCAAACTCCATCCTGCCCCGGTACAAGTGCGCCCGATGCAGGATTATCAAGAGGCGCTCAAAGATCAGCTGGCTGGCCGAGTCCTGGGCAAGCTGGTGCTAAGTAACGAGATTAATCCAGACTAAGCACCTAGCTTGCCGCCATTGCCGAGAACCCGACCCCACTGGCAATACCGGACAAAACCCAGCAAGATTCTGGCTGACAGTTGTCGTGGGGCAGTCTTGCCTTAACAGGTCATTGAATGGGGGGTTCAATCGTGTCACTACCACTACCTAACGCCGAGGCTTGGGCCAAGCGTTGTGCCGACGATGGCGAATTCATGCTGGCAGCCCGCTACTGGACTGGGGGCCTAAAACTGAACGTCGGCAGCGAGCAACTCACCCTATCAGTCACCGATGGTCAACCCGGCACCCCTACAGCAGACACCAGTGGCATGGTGGAGCTGTCTGCGGAAGAAGCCGTATGGGCAAAAATCCTCGCAGCGGTACCCGAGCGCTTTCATAACGATGTCATGGCGAATGTTATGCAAGGCCAAGGCATGCAGCGCCAGGCAGATCCCGTGGTATTCGCCCAGTACTTTGCAGCGGTGGCACGGGCTATCGAACTCTTGCGACCCGCCGCGGACCCAGGACAGGCCATGGATCACGACCTGCGACCAGAAGGCGTCTTCAGTGCACCGGTGGGTCGTTACGTGCAACTGGATCTGGCTGGAACCAAACACCGTATTTATTTTGAGGAAGCTGGCAGCGGCATTCCCGTGTTGCTGCAACACACCGCCGGATGTCACAGCAGCCAGTGGCGGCACTTATTTGAAATCCCAGAAATTACCAACCGCTTTCGCCTGATTGCATACGACCTGCCCTATCATGGCAAGTCGCTCCCGCCGGTAGAGCAGCCTTGGTGGGACGAGCAATACCTACTGCAAGGGGAATTCCTGCGCTCCATTCCGTTAACCCTGAGCCGGGTTCTGGGTCTGGACCGACCCATTTTTATCGGCTGTTCCGTGGGCGGCTTGCTGGCGCTGGATTTGGCGCACAAACACCCTGAGGCATTCCGCGCAGTCATATCGTTAGAAGGCGCCTTGGAGATTCCCGGTCAGCTGGAACAACAAGCCGAGCTGTGGCACCCACAGGTCAACAACGAATACAAAGCGCGGTTGATGGATGCGCTGATGTCGCCAACCTCGCCCAAACGCTACCGAAAAGAAACCGCCTATGTGTATTCCTGCGGCTGGCCTCCAGTATTCCTCGGCGATTTGAACTATTACCTAGAGGATTACGACCTGCGCCAGGTAGCCGGTGAAATTGATACCAACAAACTGGGCGTCCATATTTTATCGGCAGAGTATGACTGCAGCGGAACCGCAGAGCTGGGGCGAGCAGCTCATGAGGCAATCCCAGGCTCAACATTTACCGAGATGAAAAACGTGGGCCATTTCCCCATGAGCGAAAACCCCGAAGTGTTTTTGCAATACCTGTTGCCCACACTGGATCAAATTTTGGCCTCGGCTTAACTCGACACGAAAATGCAGTTAGCCATTGAAATCGGCCCCATTACGCCGGACAAAATCAAGCAAACCGTTGAGTGGGTGCAGTTTGCTGAATCTCTTGGGGTGGATATGGCCTTCGCCGCTGAAGCCTGGTGGAGTGATGCGGTTACGCCCTTAGCCTATCTCGCAGACAAAACCCAAACCATCAAGCTAGCCACCGGCATCATGCAAACCACTGCTCGCACACCGGCCATGACAGCCATGAGCGCCCTCACCCTGCATGACCTTAGCCAAGGAAGATTCGTCTTGGGCCTAGGCGCCAGTGGCCCGCAAGTGGTGGAAGGCTTGCACAGCACTCGTTATCAACAACCCCTCGCCCGGCTGCGCGAAACCGTGGAAATTTGTCGCCTCATTTTCGCTGGCGAAAAAGTCCAATATCAGGGCAAGGTCTTTCAAATGCCCCTGCCTGACAGCCAAGGCAAAGCCATCAAGATTGCGCACGAGCCCGTAGACATACCCATTTACTTGGCAACCCTAGGCCCGAATGCCCTGCGCTACACCGGCAGTGCCGCCAATGGCTGGCTGGGCACCTCCTTTTCACCGGATCAACCCGCAGCGCATTTTGACTATCTACAAGAAGGCGCCGACGCCGCCAATCGACCACTGACGGATCTGGATTTGTGCGTGTCGGTACGGGTCGAGCTAGGCGAAGACCTAGAAGCCATGATCGACCGACGCAAGCCCGCGGTGGCATTCAACATGGGCGCAATGGGCTCTGCAGAAACCAACTTTTACAACGATGCCTTTAAGCGCGCTGGCTATGCAGATGATGCCCTAGCCATTCAGCGCTTATGGCTAGAAGGCAAACGCGACGAAGCAGCAAAGCGCGTCCCGGATGCCATGGTGACCCAGTTTCAGGCCTTGGGCGATGCAGCCACCGTAACAGCGCGACTGCGCAAATACCGTGACGCCGGCGTGACAACGCTAAAACTGGGACTGGACAGCGCGGGGCCCATGGGCCCGGCTCGATACCAACTACTCGAACAAATTGTCGACATCACAAGAGGCCTCTAATGAAGTTATACATGGTGCCACTGGCCCCCAACCCCACCAAAGTCATGCTGTACATCGCCGAGCGCGAAGAGCTGGGCGTGCACATGGACATTGAGCAAATCGTGGTGAACACGGTTAAAGGACGTCACCGAGAGCCCGAGCACTTAGCCCGCAATCCCTTCGGTACCGTACCTACTCTGGAGCTGGATGACGGCAGCTACCTGGTGGAGTCACTGGCAATCGTTGAATACTTGGAAGATAAATTTCCAGAAAACACGATGTATACCGGCACCCCCGAAGAACGCGGCAAAGCCCGGGACCTTGAGCGGGTAATAGACTTGCGCCTAGGCGGACCCATGGGAGCATTCGGGCACGCCACCAATTCACCTCTGGGGCGACCACCCGAGCCGGAGAAAGCGGCCCAATGCTTAGCGTCCATGCAAACCCCACTGGATTATCTAGAAAATCTGCTCAGCGACGGGCGCCCCTTGCTGGGCGGGGATCGCGTCAACGTCGCCGACTGCACCATGCAGTCGTTTTTGCAGTTCACCCGATTCGTCGAAGCCGATGTGTTTGGTGATCGGCCGCTGCTGCGAGAATGGGACCAGCGATACCGGGCTCGGCCAGCGGCTCAGGCCGTATTGAAGTGGTAGTCAATTGGGCCTAAAGACTTGGCGTTGATAGCTAGCCAGCACTAGACTGGCGGCATCGGAGTGTAGCTCAGCTTGGTAGAGCACTACGTTCGGGACGTAGGGGCCGGAGGTTCAAATCCTCTCACTCCGACCAATTCACAGGATGCGACAACAATTCCTGCTCGGTAAAGGCAACGGCTCGTGCCTCGCCGTGGCCCCTAACTACGCAGCGCTCAAAGCTCATCCAGTCGCTTTACCCCGCTCGGCTAGTACGCCGAACGGGTCGCTCCACCGCCAACGCATGCGTTGGCGTACTCCGACCAACTCACAGGATGCGACAACAATTCCTGCTCGGTAAAGGCAACGGCTCGTGCCTCGCCGTGGCCCCTAACTACGCAGCGCTCAAAGCTCATCCAGTCGCTTTACCCCGCTCGGCTAGTACGCCGAACGGGTCGCTCCACCGCCAACGCATGCGTTGGCGTACTCCGACCAACTTTCATATTGCAAAAGCAAATCGCTTAATCAACGCAACGGCTCGTGCCTCGCCGTGGCCCCTAACGACGCAGCGCTCAAAGCTGATCCAGTCGCTTTACCCCGCTCGGCTAGTACGCCGAACGGGCCGCTCCACCGCCAACGCATGCGTTGGCGTACTCCGACCAAATCCCTTGTTTAAAACGCAATCTGCTGAATCAGCGCAAACTTGAGGCGAATTCGCGTAACGCCCTTAGAGTCATTTGGCTGTCGTCAGTTTTGGGACTTGGAAGCTAAGGAGCTACTGTGGCAACAGTTTCAACAAACGCCCTTGGCTGCTGCCCCGCTCGTCCTCAAGCACCCAAATCGCGCCATCCGGGCCTTCCATCGTGCTGCGGATTCGCGTTCCCATATCGTAACGCGCTACCTCTTGAGCCTCTTCGCCGTCGATTCTTACGCGCACGATGGCTTGGGAACGCAAGCCTGACACCAAGGCGTCGCCTTGCCACGCTTGGAATAGCTTGCCGCGGACAAAGGACAGATGACCCGGTGATATGGCGGGTACCCAACTCACTTTTGGCGCTTCGAATTCTGGCCGCGTTTGGTGATCGGGTATGGGTCGGCCATCGTAATGGTCGCCATTGGATACTTCGGGATAGCCGTAGTTGGCGCCCTTGCGCAGCAGGTTTAGCTCGTCTCCATGACGAGGTCCCATCTCAAGTACCCAGAGGCGATCCTGTGCATCGGCGGCGATGCCCAATGGGTTGCGATGACCCAAGGACCAGATTTGATCGTAAATCCCGACCCGATCCACTAGCGGATCCTTGGCGATATGGTTCACAAAGGGGTTATCTGCGGGCACTGAACCGTCGTCGTTGAGTCGCACCACTTTGCCCATGTTGGACTGCATGTCCTGGGCGGGGGTGAACTTTTGTCGGTCTCCGGAGGTAATCCAAAGATACCCTTGCCCGTCGAACACCATGCGGTGTCCGTAGTGACCGTAGCCGACAACCTTGGGATATTGCCGCCAAACCACTTCAAACCCCGTCAAACTCGGCCGCGTGGCGTCGAGATCTAAGCGGCCACGGCCTACGGCTGCGCCGCGGGTTCCATCTGACGCTGACTCCACATAGCTGATGTAGACCAACCCGTTTTCAGCAAAATCCGGGTGCAACGCCACATCCCCAAGGCCACCTTGGCCGCCGTAGCCCACATCCGGCAATCCGCTCACAGAACGCTTGGCGCCCTGGGTATCGACAATCCACAAATTGCCCTTTTTCTCGGTCACCAACAGGTGGCCATCTGGAGTAAAAGCCATCGCCCAGGGCTCATCAAAGCGTGTGATGGTCTCCTGAGAAAACGGTAAATCCGCATGAGCACTGGCCCACAGGAGGCTCAACAAAGCTAGGAACAACCGGCGTGTTTGCATGATTGGGTACTCGCAAATAGTGAATACACCATCCTATTACACTGACCCCGCTGATTGCGATGATCCTGAGTCCGATCCACATCGCTTGAAGCTTGGACCTTAGGTCTTGGTTAGGGTTTAGCGCCGGAATCTTCGGCGCTGGCGCGCGGCGAATGTGGCTGACCCCGACAGAACGCCGGGGGCATGAAAACCTGAGTGCTTAGCTGCTCCTGGCTAATTCAGCTCTGCATCGATTTTGGCGAGTAACTCACGCACTTCCTGCTGACGACCTGCATCAGCCACCTGGCGACCGGGGCGAGCGGGTGCGTTCTGAGCCGTAAGCAGATGGGTGCGCGCTTTGGCGTACTCACCTTCATCGTAGAGGTACTCACCCATAAAGTAATTCGCGTCGATGCCGGTTGGATTGATCTTGAGCGCCTTCGTCATCAACGACTGAGCTTTTTTGTCGTTGCCAAAGCCGATGGGCCAGCCTGGTACTTTGTGATACAGGGTACCCAGACTGGTATAGGCCGAGCCATCCAGCGCCTGATCATCGAGATCCAACGCTGCTTCCAAGCTTGATTTGGCTTCTTTCGCCAAGCCGAGAGCGCCCAGACCGCCTTTTTCGCCGGCCAGAGAACTGGTGATAATGCCCTTCCAAATCAGCAGCCCCGGTTCGGCGCAGTCTGCCGGGCAGGCGGTTCGCGCTTCGTCGGCCAAGGCCGTCAACGCATCAACCCGAGCATCGCCGTCAGTTTGGTAGGTCGCCTGAGCCCACTTTAATTGCAGGGAGGCTAGAGCGTCGTTGGCTTGGGCAGCAAACCCGGACAGGAGCAAACTCCCAATCACGACAAGTCGAAAAAAAACATTCATCTATTCATTCCTCAAGGGTTGGTATTTACGAACGTCGAGCGTGCTCACGCACAATCGGCAGTTGTTTGGCGAGACTGCGATCCACCAATCCAGGCAACAGACCGTTCAGTCGAACAAAGAGTTTTTCAGGCCATCCGAGGAACGCGGAATGGGTGCGCTTTTGCATGGACGCCAGAATTTGTTGTGCCACCCAATCCGCGCTGTCGGTTTGGTTACCCAAGGCCGTGTTTAAGGCTTCTGCTCGCGCTTCATTCATCGCCGTGGCAGTGGCACGCGGCGCTACATAAATAACGCTGACAGCCGATCCATGAAGCTCTCGCCTTAGCGCTTCACTAAAACCACGCAAACCGAACTTTCCTGCGCAGTAACCCACGTAACCAGGAAAGCCAATGGAACCGAACGCTGAGCCAATATTGACGATCATGGCCTCCGGTACGGACCGTAACTGAGGCAACAGTGCATGGGTCAGCAGCATGGGCGCGGCCAGGTTGAGTTGGATCATCGCCGCCAGCGCTGACGGAGTCATATCCTCATACAAGGCCAGCTCGTTCACCCCAGCCAGGTTAATCAGGGTGTTCACTCCGAGCTCAGCGGCTTGCTGCCCCAGGGCTGCAATAGCTTGCGCGTCACTTTGATCCGCGCTCAGCACCCCCAACACCGAGTCCCTCGGCAAAGAATCGGCTAACCTTTGCAGCGCGGAGTCCCGGCGTCCCGAAAGCACCAAGCGGGCACCCTGCTCTGCCAGGGCTCGGCAAAGGGCCTGACCAATGCCGCCACTGGCACCGGTGACCAAGCAAATGCGTTGACTAAGCTGCATCCACGCATGCTCTTTCGTTGGTTTCGGATTCGGCTTTGCGCGGCACCGACCGCAGTACATCGCCATATAGGTGATAGACCCGCTTGGCGACGTGAATCACATGCTCCATCTCGGCATCGGTGAACTCATCCAAGAGGGATTTGAAATATTCCACATGATCCAGATCCAGATCGCCGTGGGAGCGCAAATAAGAAAATGCGGCGCCTGGCAGATCCAACTGCTGCTGCACTAAATCAGCGGTGGCCGTGGCCAATGACGTGGAAGTGCCTTCGAGCACGTGAACCATGCCAAAAAAACCCAAGGGGTTAACGTGGGCGATGTAATCTCGAACGTAGGCCACCATGACCTCTACCGAGGCCGGGGGTAAGGATTGGGCCACTGCAGAGGCGTCAGCACCGGTGGCTTTCAGATCATCCAAAATCCACTGCTCATGCCCAATTTCTTCGTCAATGTACTCTCGGAACGCGCGCATCAACGTGGTTCGGGCCGGCGAAACCCGCGCACCCGCGGCCATCATCAGCGGCACGGTATAACGCACGTGGTGGTAGGCATTGGTTAAAAAGGCCTGGTACATCGGCAAATCAATGGCGCCTGCTGCGACATCACCAATGATGGGTGATTCCAGCAAGTAGAGTTGATCCTCACTGGTTTGGCTCACAAGTTGTTCGTAGTTACGCATGGAGAGATATTCCTATGTTGTTCGTTTCTTCAATCAGGTGGGCAAAACCCTCTGCAATTACGGCGCGCCTAATCCGTCCGTTGGCGGTGAGGCCATCGACCGCTTGCAGTTGCTCTCGGGTGATGCGATGCCAGCGCCCGATGCGGGCGTAATCTGGCAGGCGGGCGTTACAGGCGGCCACGGCTTTTTCTAAGTCCTCATCCGAGGCCTCACCTCTGGCCACCAAAAGGGCCGTGGCTGATTCGGACGCTTCGCCGAACACGGCGGCATATCCGATAGACAGCTCATTCAACAGTTCGCTTTCCACCCACTCCGGCGAGACGTTGCGGCCAAAGGCGGTGATGTAGGTATCCTTCAAACGACCATGCACGGTGAGAAAACCGGCTTCATCCATAGCAACCGCGTCTCCAGTTGCTACCTTGGCCGGGGCTGCATCTTGACTGCCTAGCACACCTAAGAACTTGGGATGCGTGACGATCAGTTCACCATCCTCCAAGCTGGCGACCACATGTGGCAGCAGGCGGCCTACGCTGCCTTGGCGACTTGCGCCAGGCGTATTGAGGGCAACCACACTGCCACATTCCGTCAGGCCGTAGCCCTCGAAAACCGGCAGACCTTGGGCCTCAGCCCGAGCCAACAGCGTTTGCGCCACTCGGCCGCCACCAACCGCGATGAACTTGAGACCAGCAAACTGGCCCAAGCCAAACTCGCTGGCAGCGGTTAAACCCAATAACAGCGCTGGAACCAAAATCACGCTGTGAGGACTGAACCGATCCAGCCCGGCAACAAATTCCATGATGTCCACATCACTGCTACCGCGAATCCCGATCTCGCCCAGATCCGGTACGTAGATATCGCTGCCGTTCATGAGATTGGCAAAAATGCCGGCAACGTTTTCCAACAATAAGGTCAGCGGCAGGACACTGAGATGCCGGGTGACTTCCACATCTTGCAAAGCCGAAACGATGCTCTCAGCGGTTTCCATCAAGGTCTCACCAGCTAAGCACACCCCTTTAGGCGTACCGGTGCTGCCGGATGTGTAGGTAATGATGGACGTGCCAGGGGGCAAACGGCGGGTGGCCGCTTGCAGCAACTGCCGACACGCCTGACCTCGAAACATCTGCCAGTGGTGCTCTGGCTCGGATACCGAAACGTCTGAAGCAACCACGAGCAGCTGTGCACCTGAATCTTGCAGCGCATGCTGACGCTGCTCAGGAGAGAAAAAGGAAGGCAAAGGCACTGCCACTCGACCAGATTCCAGCAACGCCAAGTCCAGCGCCACCCACTCCAGCCCATTCGGCAGGTCGAAAGCCACCACATTTACTTGCCACGCATCCAGCTGCTGTTGCCAGGCCTCTACGGCGCTACACAGCTGGGCAACATCCCAAGTTATCTCGCCATCGCTCAACCGTGCCGACGCATGGATACGAGCCAACATGCCGTTCGGCAATTTAGTTAGTTGCGACATTGGCACTTTCCTTTACCTGTGTGGTCAACAAATCCAGCTTTGCCGATGCGTCTGCTAGCCGCCCACACAACACCAAGGGTTGGTGCTCGTAGTAATTGCCCCAGCCGTGACGCTGCTCAGGCGGCAAATCCGTCACCCGAGCTTGGGCTAGCTGATGCGGCGCCAAACCGCGACGCACAAAGTAGCTGCTGAGTTCACTGGTGGCGGTGCAGACCAAAACGTCCGCCATGCCAGACAGAAAGCGAGCCAAGCGCGGCACCATGCGGCATAAATCTCGGGGAGCGCGAACGCACAAATGCGCCAACTCCACAGCGCGCAGGGTCTCGCCCCCATCTACGCCGCAACACTGGCCAAGACGGCCGGACAGGTCGCTAACGTAGTGCTGCGAGAAAAAGGTGTTGACGCTCAGATTGAGTCCAAAGGCCAGCAGAATTTCGCCGTTATCGTCATAGGCTGCGAAAACTTGATCCGTATCGTCACTGATGCTGGCGCCAAAATGCTGTTGGAATTTGGCAGCCATAAAGGAGGCGACCCGTTGGCGTTCCGCACCACTGGCCTGTTGAATGGCGTACCGAGGCGGCATAGCGGCTGGGGCATCTGAGCTATTGGCGAGTTCAAGACCCATGATCGTCTTCCGTTTATGATGTTACTTCGATAGAGGGGGGCAAAATTCAGGATCAATCGCGAAAAAAAGAAAAAAAAAGAAAAAAAAAGAACTTTTTTTCGTCAGATGCGATTGGTTTTCATTAACGCCCCCCTCTTATTCCTCAGACACCAAGAGTAGACGTGTGCAATACCCAGAAGACTTAGACCTGGCGAAGTGCCTTTTAGCGGGACAGGAAGCATCGTTTAACCGTTTTTTTAACGAGTACTACCCGCGCGTTTACCGATTTTGTCAGCGACGTATTGATGGAGCCGACGCAGAGGACATTGCTTTGGAAACCCTACGCCACGCCATAAAGCGTATTGAAACTTATCGAGGTGAGGCTTCCTTGCTTACTTGGTTGTACCAAGTCGCGCGCAGTCAGGTCAGCGCCTATTACAAGCGCGCGCAAAAACACCGGGACTTGGTGCTTATAGAGGACGACACCCAAGTTCAGGCCGAAGTGGCGGCCATGGCCATTGACCTGGCAACAGGACCTGAAGCGCTAAAAGAACGAGAGCAGCGACGTGATCTGGTTCATTACATGCTGGATTCGCTGCCAGGGGATTACGGACAAATATTGGAGTGGAAATACGTGGACCAGTATTCCGTAGAGGAAATCGCGGCAAAGCTAGAAGTCAGCCCTACAGCGATTCAATCCATGCTGGCCCGAGCACGCAACGCGTTTCGCAGCGCCTACAGCGGTATCGCATCACAGATGCAAACCAACCCTCCCATCCCCCTGAGACAACCGAGGGCCCAAGAATGAGCAATTCTAAGCAAGACAACCTAGAGACGGACAAAGATCTGGCCAACCTGCTTACCGATGCAGGCGCCCGCCCCTTGCCCTCAATGTCTGCTCAACAGGCAGCCTATCGAGCGCTTCGTGAGGATTGGCAGGACAAGGTTCAGGAGCACCGGCAACAACGCTCACGACGCCGAACTTCTGTGCTAAGCGCCGCTGCGGCGGTAGTGCTTACGGTTATGGCAGGGCTGTTGTGGGTACCCCAAGCAGAGAGCCAGTGGCAGCTGCAGCTCGCTAGCGGCGAATTGTTCGTTGATGGTGTGCTGATGGAGGACATTGGCAATCTCGTGCTGGAAGGTAACGAAACCCTAGAAGCGAGCACAGCCGTGCGGCTGTCTACCCCAGTGGGGGCAGACCTGCGACTAGCCGCGGGTAGCGTGATGCAATGGCAGGACGCAGAAAATCTGCAACTGAGCTCGGGCAGCCTATACATCGACACCAAGGAACGAAGCGATTTTAACGTTCAGACCGCGTTCGGCGTGGTGCGAGATATCGGCACCCGCTACATGGTCAGCACCGATGCTGAAACCATGCATGTAGCGGTGCGAGAAGGCGCCGCCGAGGTGGATTCAACTTTCGGGCGCTATATTGCTGAGGCTCAACCGCTACAGGCCGCGGTCTTAGAGGTTACTGCTGTGGGCGTAGCTGAGCGTGTTGAAACAACAGCGGACAGTCGTTGGGACTGGATTCACCAGGTTAGCAGCGGATATTCCGAACGCCCTGTACCGGCGTTGTTGGATGCCATCGGTCGAGACTTGGGCAAACAGGTGTCCTATGCCAGCCGAGGTGTCGAGGCCACGGTCACCAACACCACCGTCACCGGTGAGCTCGAAGGGCTATCGCCCCGGGATGCGCTGCACCTCGTCGCCCAAAGCGCGGGGCTGCAATGGCAGGAGCAGGCAAACCACATCGTCGTAGACTTTAACTCGAACCAATAAATGCCTATGCTGGCGTCGGCCTTTGGTGCGGCGCCAGTCCTTGAAGAAAATAACAACACATCTGTATCGCTGGCTGCTGTGTAGCGGCCTAATCAGTGCGGGGATCATGCTCGGCGTTCCTGCTCAAGCTGGAACACCAGACCAAACCCAAAGCCAAAGCCAAAGCCAAAGCCAAAGCCAAAGCCAAAGCCAAAGCGACGCTACCCCCATCGAGCCCGATGGCAAAATCATCATCCGCATCGGTGAGCCCCTGCGCAAAGCCTTAGACTTGTACGCCAACCGTGGATTGAACATCGTCTCCAGCAGCCTAGTCGTACCCAAACGACTTAAGGTCAAAGACTTACCCGACCCACAGACAAGTCCAAAAGAACAGATTCAAAGCTTGCTTGACGCCCATGGCCTGACCTTGGTCATGGTAGATGAGCAAAATGGCTACGTTGCCCCGCAAGCTGGGCCAAAAACACCGGCCCCAGCCACAGCAGCGGACCGCGAACAAGACAACGATCGCAGCATCGAGGAAGTCGTCGTCACCAGCCACTACCGGGTTCGCCGTCAGGCGGCGTTAGGCCACAGCGTTGATCAAGAAGATCTGCTGGCGACGCCAAGTTTGGGGCGGGATGTGCTGAGAAGCCTTGAAGCGCTTCCGGGGATTGCATCAAGCGGCGTGTCTGCCAGACACCAATTTCGCGGCGGCGACGTCAACGAAGTGCTGTACCGATTGGATGGCGTTGAACTACTGGAGCCGTTTCATCTGCCCGATGTCTACGACTTATTTAGCGCCATCAACATGAATATCGTCGATGCCGTCGATGTCTATGTCTCTGGCTTCCCGGTGAATCTGGGCTCACGCATGAGCGGTGTCGTGGACTTGGAGCTGATTCAGCCCGCCAAACCGCTGAGCGGCAACGTGGACGTCAATTTTGTTAACGCCACAGCCGACGCAACCGGATGGCAAGGCCCATGGTCTTGGGTCGCGTCGGTTCGCAGCAGCATTATCGACCAAGCGCTAGAGCAACTGGACACCGACTACGGCCGACCACGCTTTCAAGACGCTTTTGTCCAAGTAGCCCACGAAAGCGCCCAACGACGAATCAGCCTCAATCTACTCCACAGTCGCGACCGCACCGATGTGATAGATCCCCCGGAGGCTGGCACGAGCAATAACGATTACCAATCTGCGTGGCTGCACTGGGATGAAGCTTTAACCGACAATCTCGATACTCGCTGGACTGTGCAGCATCTGCGGATCAAAAATTCGCGCCAAGGCCATATTGACGATCCGTTCTTCACCGTTGGTTCTCTGCAGGTTCATCAGGACTACGCCAAAACCGAGCTCACCAACGACTGGCATTGGCGTCCGTCGCCAACATGGGACATCGAAAGCGGTTGGTCCTTTGCTGACCAAACAGCGGATTTTCGCACGGACTTTGACCTGACCTATGGCCCCGGCGCGCAACCGATTCAGGACCGCACCGGACTGCAACGACGTACAGATGTGGACCGATCTGGCGAGAGCATCGAGGCCTATTTTTCTGTGACCCATCAGTTAACGGATTCTCTGGAGCTGCAATCTGGCCTGCGCTTTGACGGACAAGACATCGATCCGGTTCACGTTAACGAGGTCAGCGCCCGTCTCAATCTTGCCTGGCAGGCCAATCGACACTGGCTACTGGCGGTCAACCTGGGACGCTACATCCAGCAACAGCATCTCTACGAAATCCAAATCGATGACGGCAAAGCCGAATTGGATGACCCCCAACACTCCGATCAAATCAATTTAACGGCGATCTTTGCGCCCCATCCGGATCTGCGCCTGCGCTTGGATCTCTACCATCGCAAGATCAATAACGCCTGGTCTCATTTTGAAAATCTGTACAACCGTTGGGTTTTGTTCCCAGAGCTACAGGGCGACCGTTTTGAGGTCGTGCCCTCGAAGGTATCCGCAAAGGGTTTGGAGTGGGCGATCAATCATGCGCCCAGCCCTACCCTGCGCTGGTATCTGAATTACAGCTACAGCGAAGCGAAAGAACGATATTTAGGCACGCTGCGCAACCGGCCTTGGGCGCAACGCCACAGCGTTAAAGCCGGCGTACGTTGGCAGGGAAGCGCCTGGCGTTTGGGCCTGAATACGGCCTTTCATAGCGGCTGGCCCACCAGCGATTGGATCGCTGACCCCGGGGACCTAGGAACCAGCGCCTTCGGTTCCAGCTTGCCGAATTTTCAAACCGTGGACGTTCACGTGTCCCGGCGCATTGACATCAGCCGCGGGGAACTTGAGGTCTATCTGGATGTCATCAACCTGACTAACCGGCGCAATATCGGCGGCTATCGCTACAGCGCCGCAGATCAGCGCCGGGCGTCCAAGCTGCTACCGGTAACCCCCATTTTGGGCATGCTGTGGCGCTGGTAGCCTTTCTGGGCGCCCCTAGCCTCCCGCTGCAGCCGTTTCCACTTTGGCAGCCTCGCGTTGCTACCCGCCTGGGCAAGTCCCTGCTTGCGCACGGGTTTCCCTATGGGACCCTGTTGTAGGTACTCTTTGCGGTACCGCGGATATCAGCAGCAATTAGGGGGAGTCAATGAAAGCAGCCATCATGAGAAACGCGCAAATCGTCGTAGATGAAATGGCCATGCCAACGCCGAGCGAAGGCGAGGTGCTGGTAAAAACTCTAGCCTGTGGCATTTGCGGTTCCGACCTACATGCGCTCAAGCACGGTCACGATATGGTGCAAACCTCCCTAGAAACCGGCGGTTCTTTCGTCATGGACCTGACCAAGGATGTGGTCATGGGCCACGAATTTTGTGCCGAAGTTCTGGACTACGGCCCAGGCACTCAAGGCACCCTAAAGCCCGGCACCCGGGTTTGCTCATTTCCCACAACCATTCACAACGGCGCTTTGACCACGGTGGGCTATTCCAACGCCGTGCCGGGAGGCTATTCCCAAAACATGGTGCTCACCGAATCCATGTTGCTGCCGGTGCCCAATGGCTTGCCCACGCAACACGCGGCGCTGACAGAACCCATGGCCGTCGGCCTGCACGCGGTGCGCATGGCTAAGCTCAACGCCACAGAAATACCCTGCGTCATTGGCTGTGGCCCAGTGGGCCTTGCGGTGATCAGCGCCCTGAAACAAGCCGGGGTCGGCCCCATTGTTGCCGCGGACTACAGCGCCAAACGTCGCGAGCTGGCGCAGATGATGGGTGCCGATGAGGTAATCGATCCGGCCAAGACCTCCCCCTACCAAAGCTGGCAAGAGATCGCCAAATTCGACGTCAACGGTAACCTGATGCCCATCGAACCGTTTTCCGGGCAGAGTTTCCGCGAAGGAGTCTTTTTCGAATGCGTGGGCGTTCCCGGTGTTTTGGATCATGTCATGGCTGGCGCCCCCCGGGGCGCCCGCATAGTGGTGGTGGGTGTGTGCATGGAGGCGGACCAAATTCGGCCGCTCATTGGCATCAACAAAGAGCTCAATTTGCAGTTTGTTTTGGGCTATCAGCCTGAGGAATTTGCAGAAACCCTGCACCACATCGCTGAGGGCCATGTGGACGTAGCGCCGCTGATCACCGGCAGCGTCGGTCTTAGCGGCGTAGCTCAAGCCTTTGAAGACTTGGCCGATCCCGAGGCCCACGCCAAAATTCTTGTGGATCCGACGTTAACGGACTGACAGCAAAACACCGCGCCAAGACGCAAAACCGAATCGGCCAACCCATACAGAGAGCCCGCATTGATGATCCAGCAAACCGATTACCGCATTCCCAGCGCCGACCGCCACGACCAGCTGTTGCTGCGCAACAAATGTTTAGGCGACAGCCCCTCTGGAGATCCGGCCAAAACCGTGCTGTTTGTCCATGGCGCCACCTACGGGTCTAGCGACACCTTTGACTATGCGGTAGAGGGCCAGTCCTGGATGGATCAACTGGCGTCTCAGGGCTTTGACGCTTGGTGCCTAGATTTACTGGGCTACGGCAAATCAGACCGCCCCCAGGCAATGGATGCGGATCCAGCGGCCAATGCCCCCTTGGTCGACACCGCTCATGCGGTCGTCGAGGTCAACCACGCCGTGAATCACATTTTTGCCTCCCGAAACATCAGCAAGCTAAACCTCATTGGCTATAGCTGGGGCACGGCCATTTGCGGCACCTATGCCGGTCAATATCCCCAAGACGTCCACCGACTGGTGCTTAGCGGTGCGTTGTGGCTGCAAGGTTTGAAGCCCACGGGTGTATCACCAGCAGGGCTGGGTGCTTATCGAACCGTTACGGTAGAAAGCATGATGAAACGCTGGGCCACGGGACTGACCGAAGAGGAAATCAACCAACTGATTAGCGCCCCAGATCGACTTGCCTGGTGCCAACACACCGCAAGCTGTGACCCTCACTTTGCCAGCACGGGTATGCTGCGAGCTCCCACAGGCGTGATGAAAGACTATGCCCAATGCCGGGAATCCGGCCAGGATTGGTACGATCCCAGTCTCATCCGCTGCCCAGTATTCATCATCGTAGGTGAACTGGACCAAGAGACCACCCCGGCCCAAGGACAACAATTGTTGTCGCGCTTAACCGGCACCGCATCCAGCACCTTGACGGTGGTAGACCAAGGCACCCACTCGCTGTTGCTGGAGCGCAATCGCCATCAGCTACACGCTGCGGTACAGGCGTTTTTGCAGGGATAACCAACACATCGGACGTTATACCTCCACCTGGTGAGCCGCGGCTTGGTTCTGTCCAAACTCCGCGCCTGATCTCGCCCGCTAGCTCGGGTTTGCATGTTCCGTTCAGATCCACAACCATGGGATTTTTCTAACTGGGACAAAGACATGAAAGTAGGCGTTATTCCAATCAATGTGGGCGTGCAATCAGCGGATCAAATAGTGCAAACCGCACAGCTGGTAGAGTCCTTGGGCTACGAATCTGTGTGGACCTTTGAGCACGTGATCGTGCCGGTGGCATACGATTCCAAATACCCCTACAACAAGTCGGGAAACATGGGCGCAGCCCCAGAGACAAATTTTGTCGATCCTCTCATCGCCCTATCGGCGGTGGCGGCGGCTACTAAAACTCTGCGTCTAGCCACCGGCGTCAACATTCTTTCCCAGACCAACCCCATCTACATGGCTAAGCAGGCAGCCAGTCTGGACTTCATCTCTAATGGTCGCTTTATGTTGGGCGTAGGCATCGGCTGGTTGAAAGAAGAATTCGAAGCCCTAGGAGTACCCTTCGAGCGCCGAGGCGCACGCTTTGATGACTATGTTGCTGGCATGCGAAAAATCTGGTCCGGCGATGTGGTGGAGCACGAGAGTGACTTTATTTCTTGGAAGGGTTTTAAGAGTTATCCGCTACCGGTTCAAAACCCGTTTCCTGTGGTTATGGGCGGTGTCAAAGGCAAGATATTTGAGCGCATCGCACAATTGGGTAATGGCTGGTTTGCGCCCACGGGCGATCCGACTGAACTCAAAGGTCATATGACGGATTTGGCTAAAGCCTGCGACGCGGCCGGCCGAGACATGGGGGACATTGAAATTACCTGCATGTGGCCAGGGGTTGGTGGCAAGGAATTTCTCGAAGAACTTGCCAGTGTGGGTGTCAGCCGGGTAGTGGTGCCGATGATGGGCGAAGGCGACCCAGTGGAGCGCCTGCACAAAATAGCGGAATTAGCCATCGACTAGACGGCTTGGCGGCTAACGGGCCAAGCAAAAGCGACTAGCCAACGGCCCGACAAACGCCGCTAGCGCACGATAATCGACAGTTCCTTGGGCCCACCCAAATCCCCAACCGTTGCAGTTTGGGGATGGGCCAGCTCTACGCTGCGGTAGCGCTCAGCCATTTGCTCCACCACGATCCTGCCCTCCAGCCGGGCCAAGTGGGCTCCTAGGCAGACGTGAATACCAAAACCCAAGGCCAAGTGCGGATTGGGATTTCGATCAATCTTGAAGGTGTCGGGATCATCAAATACCCGCTCATCCCGATTCGCTGACGCTATCAACGGCACCACTAACTCACCCGCCGGTATTCTCTGACCGGCAATCTCTACGGCTTTGGCGGTGCGTCGCACCGTTGCCGAAAACGGTGAATAGAAACGTAGCGCCTCCTCCACAAACGAAGCGGACAAGTCTGGCTGCTGCTTTAGTTGCTGCAGTGTCTGGGGTTGCTCATGAAAAATTCGCGCGGATGCGGTGATCAATCCCGTGGTCGTTTCGTTACCTGCAATCAGCAAAAGCCGACAAAAACTCAACAGTTCTTCATCGTCCAATTTGCCGTCTTCGGTTTCTGTGGCGACCAGTTGACCCAGCAAATGCTCTTTGGGACTGCGTCGAATGTCGTTAATGCGCGCTAAAAAGTAGGCATTCATCTCTTCCGCGGCGCGTTCAGATTCCGCGCTGGGCGTGCCAAACAGGATCTCACCGATGTTGCTGAAAATTTCGTCAGACCACGCCTTAAACGTCGCCATGTCGCCGTCTTCCACCCCAAGCATTTCGGCGATCACCATCACCGGCAAGGGCGCGGCCAATGCCTTCACCAAGTCGACTTCTTGCCCCAGAGGGATCGCTTCCAGCAGATCCCGGCAGCGCACTCGAATTTGTTCTTCTTGTTTGGCGATTTGGCTGGGTTTAAAGGCCACGCTCACCAGTCGCCGCAGGCGATGATGCAGCGGCGGATCGCTGAACAGCATGGAGGGTGCGCCCCGCTCTTCCGGTGGCCGCATGGATACATCAGAAGAGAAGGTTTCGTGATCGCGCAAAATGCTGTGCACGTCTGCATGCCGGGCCACCTGCCAGGGGCCATCCGCCTCTAACTGAGTTACCGGAGCGTGATCCCTAAGCATCTTGAAGCCTTCATAAGGGTTCACCGGTTGTTCTGTCTCACTCATGGGTCATTTGTCCTAGTGTGTGCTCTCACAGTTTATTCAACTTTATCTGCTACCATCTTCCCAGATATTTTCAGCTTTAATGTCAGTTTTCGAGGAAACGCACATGAAATTAATCAGTGAAGACATTTTGATCGACTCTGGGCAACAGCTTCCCATCCATGACGCTGTTTACCCAATGTTCGATGGCTTTAAGTTCTGGGATCCAGCAGCTTGGACCCAAGGCCACCCTTTTGAACACTACCGACGCATGCGTGAACAAGCACCGGTCATGTGGTCACGGCCAGATAAAGGCATTTCGGGTTTTTGGTCCCTCACCCGCTACGAGGACATCAAACAAACGGAATTGGCCCACAGCGTATTTTCTTCCCAGCGCGGCAGCATCAACATGGCCATTCCGGATCGCAAACAGTGGCGACCAGACAAGCTCATGCCCGCGGCGCTGAATTCCTTGATCAACATGGATGAGCCACTGCACCGAGAAATGCGGATGCAGCAAAGCGACTTCTTTTTTCCTGCCTACGTTGAACAGATTCGGGAGCGAGTAGGCAAACACATTGATCTATTGCTGGACGATTTGGAGCGCAAAGGACCGGTGGTGGACTTTGCCAAGCTGTTCTCTGAGGAACTGCCCTTGTTCACCCTCTGCGAAATGCTGGGTGTTGAGGAAGATGACCGCCCTCAAGTGAAGACTTGGATGCACCACCTTGAGTTGGCTTCACAGTTTATCGCCAATCCTTGGCAAACGTTTTTCTCGGAACCCATGTTCCCATTTCGATTCAATCGGGTCGTCAGCGACATGTTTGCCTACGGCGAGCGGGTCATGGCGGACCGACGCGCCAACCCGCGACAAGACCTGTTGACGATCATTGCCCAGTCCAAGATCAATGGAGAGCTGTTGCCCCAAGAGTTTTTAGACGGTTCCTGGCTGTTGATCATTTTTGCCGGCAATGACACCTCGCGTAACTCGCTGTCCGGCACCATCAAACTGATGAATGAATTTCCGGACCAGCGCGCCATGGTGCTGGAGGACCCCACGCTGATCCCGCGCATGTCCGAGGAGGCCCTGCGTATGGTGTCACCGGTGATTCACATGCGCCGCACCGCAACCGAAGACGCTGAGATCAACGGCCAACGAATCGCTAAGGATGAAAAAGTCGTGCTGTGGTACGGCGCAGCAAACCGCGACCCGGAGGTTTTTCCCAATCCCGATGTCTTTGACATGCACCGACCTAACGTCGAAAAACACCTGGCCTTTGGGCATGGCGTGCATAAGTGTCTGGGATCACGCATCGCGAAAATGCAGCTGCGCATGGCATTCGAGCGCATCTTTGAGCGTTTTCCTGACATTCACTGGACCGGCAAGCAAAAGATCTCGCCCAACGCCTTGGTTCATGCCATCGCCAGCCTACAGGTGAACCTGTATGGCCCCAACGGCAAACGTCCGGTGCAGGTAGCCGTACCTCAGGCCAAGAGCGCGTAAGCCAACGTCGGGATTGGAAAGCGGAAAAACCGTGTCGGTCAAAAGCATCTTTTTGGGCCGACACCGCAACCCAGTTACGCGCCAAGGACCTGCCACATGACTCACAACACAGCCAAGGTTCAGGTTTGGTTCGACAGCCAGTGCCCCCTCTGCATTAAGGAAATCGCCTTCATGCGCCGGTTAGACTGGTTAAAGCGGGTGGATTTTGTCGACATCTATACCGCGCAACATTGTCCGCTAGAGCGATCGGAGCTGTTGGCGCGATTCCATGCACGCGAAGCATCGGGCCCCATCGTCCACGGTGCTGCTGCCTTTGCCTTGCTGTGGCGGCACTTGCCCTTGCTTATGTTGCTGGGGCACTTGGCACGCATTCCCGTGCTGCTGAGCCTGCTAGAACGCGCATATCTCGCGTTTCTCAACGTTCGGCCTCGGCTACAAAAGTACTTTGCTTCCTCGTCTTGATGTTAGACCCTGAATCGAACTGGGATACAGGGGCTTGTTATGTATGCAGTCATCTTCAAGGCAACCATCAAAGAACTGGATGAGGCCTATCTGCAAACCGCCGCACGGCTGCGAAAGCTGGCGCTGACCAGCTACGGCTGTACGGAATTTTTATCCTACGGCCAAGGTCAGAACGAGCTCGCCATTTCGTATTGGCCCAGCAAAGAGCATATTCGCGCTTGGAAGCAGGCCACGGAACATGGTGATGCCCAAGCCATGGCCTTGGGGCGTTGGTATCAATCCTATGAGGTTCAGATCGTTGAAGTACAACACAGCTACGCCCAAACCCAGGCCCAGCCTTAAAAGCAGCAAATCCTCAAAAACAGTTTTTGCACCGGCAACCCGTTGAGTCAACGACCACAACCGCTGAACCCGTGATCTATCACCAGTCACGGTTTTGTTGATCAAGGACACAGGAGATCCACCATGGCAGCTTTACAGCATTTGACCCGCAGCACCCCCGCCGAGGAAATTTGGCGGGCCTTTGATGCAGACGGCGCCGTTATCGTCGACGATTTTTTGGACCGGGCAACCCTAGCCCGACTCCAAGACGAGATGATGCCCGCTGTGGCCAACCATCACGCTGGCGCTCTTGCAGGCCATGACTTTTGGAAAGACTTTCACGGCGCAACCACCAAACGCATTACGGGGTTGGCTGATCGATCACCCACTTGGGGCCAGGTCCTGTGCGACCCGCTGTACAAAAACATGGCGGACCACTATCTGGGTGAGCACAACTACTACTTAAATACCGGGCAATTGATCTGCATTGGCCCTAACGAAACCCCTCAGCTGCTGCATCGAGATGAGTTGAATTGGCCATCAGCCGCGGGACAAGAAAACGAAATTACCGTCACGGCCATCTTCGCGCTAACGGACTTTACCGCCGAAAATGGCGCCACGGTGGTGGCCCCAGGCAGTCATCGCTGGCCCGGCGCCATGCCTGCTGTGGATGCCAGCGATACCTGTCAGGCGATTATGCCTGCCGGTGCCGCCCTACTGTACAGCGGCAAGGTGATTCACGGTGGCGGCCCGAATTACTCCAAGGATCAGTGGCGGGTCGGTCTGCACGCGGGATTCGTACTGGGGTGGCTGCGTGCGGAAGAAAACCACCAGCTCACGACATCCTTGGAAACCGCTAGAGCCCTGCCAGAGCACGCTCAGCAAATGCTGGGTTTTCGATCCTTCAATCCGCCTAAGGCTGCCCGGTTGGGACTGGTGAATTACGAAGATGCAGGGCTCATGCTGGATTAACCCGGGATTAACCTCAGCCCGGACTAACCCCAGCCCGGGACCGTCAGCGCTAAACTCGCCGTTGGGCCATGCCCGTTAATTGTTTGTACTTGTCTGCAATGGCCTGTAGCTCCCCATCTGCAAACACGTCTTCCAATGCGGTAAAGCCATCTGGGCTGCGCTCGTGAGCCAACTGCATGCACTGCTCGGGCCCGTTGCCGCGATTGGCTTTCACTATGGCGGCGGTGCTGGGCAAACGCTCTTGCTCGTAGTGCAGCAGACCTTCCTGAGTTGTAGCGGACTGATCCAACGCCTGCACCAGCGCCCTGCAATCCAAAATCGCCTGACTGGCGCCATTAGAACCAATGGGATACATGGGGTGAGCGGAATCCCCTAACAACGTGACGCAGCCGCTGTTCCAGGTAGGCACCGGATCACGATCCACCATGGGGTACTCATAAATGCGCTCAGCGCTGTGAATCAATCCGGGAACGTCCAGCCACTCGAAGTCCCACTGGGCAAACTGAGGCAGAAAGTCGTCGATATTACCCTCCCGGCTCCAGCCTTGTTCCTGATCCGGCAATGGCCGCCGCAACTCAGCGATCCAGTTAATGCGCTGCAAGCCATCCTCGCCCACGGGTTCAATGGGATAACACACAAATTTCTGATCTTCGTAGCCCGCCATGATCATGGACGCGCCGCTGAGATAGGGTTTGGCCATTGAGGTTGCACGCCACAATAACCGCCCTGAGTAAACGGGGCTGCCTTCTTGGGGGTAGAGTTGTTTGCGTGCCGTAGAGTGAATACCGTCGGCGCAAATCAGTAGATCGCAGGTGACTTCTAACTCGCCACCACCGGTGCTGGAAAATTTGGCATGGGCCTGAACATCATCGCTGGTAAATCCCAACAGCCGGTGGCCGGTCTCCACCCGTTCAACCCCAAGCTGCTGTTGCACAAAGGCCAGCAAGGTCATTTGCAAAGCACCCCGAGAGATGGAGATCTGAGGTGAGTCAAAACCAGCAAAAAGGCCTCGTGGTTCCGTCCAAATACGTTGGCCGTGGGCGTTGAAGTAACTGAGCTCCTTAGTGGCGACACCCTGAGCCAGCAGCGCATCCAATACCCCTAAACCGTTTAGCACGTGGGCGGCTTGGGGCAGCAAATTGATGCCTACCCCCAGAGGTTGAATATCGTCTACGGCCTCAAAAACCCGCACGTCGTGGCCTGCCTGATGCAGCGCTAGCGCGGCAGTCAAACCGCCAATACCTGCCCCAGCGATGATGATATTCAACTGTCTCTCTCCTATTTGATTCGCCACTGACCAGCCAGTTTAGCCAAAATTCACCCGCTTTAGGGCAGCAACGGCCCTGCATCCCAGGGCGTATCGTAAAAGAGCCTAGGAATCAGCGGCTTACGGATTTAACAACGTCTTTGTAGCGATAGCCCTTAAACTCGCCAGTCCCAGCCGTTACCCGATTTGCGGACAAGAAGCGACTTTGATCAAAGGTGATATCCAGCGAAAACTCCGCGTCTGCGGTAATGGCCAGATCTTCTGGTTCGTTCAGCGTTGGATAGGCGCCACAGGCCTCCCCAGCGTCACAAATCAATCCATCGTTGTCCATGTCTGAACCCACCACCAGTCGGTAGTCCCCCACGTCCACAGCGTCAAACTGGAAGTCGTAGGTGCCATCTGTTGGATTGATCAACCGCTGCTGAAACACCGATTCTCCAGACTCTGCGTCCACCAGCAGCGCAAACAGCACCCCGGCATTGGAGGTAAAGGTCAATGAACTTATCCTTAGCCGCACCGCTATCGGCACAACGGAACTCGCTTCTGTAACGGTAATGGTGCCTTGGTATTCGCCATCTGCCAGGCCTGTGCGATCAGCCCGCGCTCGGTATTTACCTAGGCCATCAGCACCGGCGGCAGTCGCATCGATGGCGAGCCAAGACATATCGTCGTTGACGCTAACAATGTTCAACTCGCCGCCACCCGCATTACTCAAGGTGAACTGCAGCTCGTTCAGCAGCGGACCAAAATCCAAAGCGTTTGGCGATGCAACGAGCCGGGCCGGTAGCGGCGTCAGGGTGCCAGCTGCCAATTGCTGAGCCACAAGCACAGCCTTTTCGGCGTTAATCAGTCCGTGGCCAAACACATCATCTCTGCCGCTAGCGCCAAGATCATCGGTGATTCGGCCTTCCCTGAGTACTTGATCGAACTGATCCGGAGTCAGCCCGGGATACACGGACTTCATCAGGGCAATAACCCCAGCCACATGGGGGGCTGCCATGGAGGTGCCTTCATATCGGCGATAGCCGAAGGCCACCCCGGCGCCGCGGTCACTGCCAATAGTACTGAGCACCCCATCGGGAAAACCGTCCGCGTCCAAGTCACGACCTACGTCGCCACCCGGCGCAGCAACATCAATCTGCGCACCAAAGTTTGAGTACTCGCTAAGCGCATTCGCCTGATCGGTGGCGGCAACAGACACCACCCCTGAATAGGACGCTGGATATTCCAGCACACTGGAACCGCTATTGCCGGCTGCAGCGACGACGATGGTTCCGGCCTCTCTAGCGGCAGCAATGGCATCAGCTTCGCTGGAGGAAAAGCCGCCGCCACCCAAGCTCATATTGATCACGTCCGCGGGCTGACTGGGCAACGTACCCGAGGCGTTCGGCAGACCCGCAGCAAAACGAATGGATTGAATCAGATCGTAACTGGAGCCACCTAAACTGCCCAGCACGCGCACCGGCATAATGCGACTGCCCCAAGCCACGCCAGCGACCCCCAGATTATTGTTGGAGGCCGCAGCAATGGTGCCGGCAACGTGAGTACCGTGAAATGAGCTACTGCCGTCACCGAAGCCCCCATCCCCCGCATCGTCTGGGTCGCTATCAATGCCGTCGCCGTCACCCGCGCTTTCGATATCGCTGATGAAATCCATGCCTGGGGTGAGCTGCCCTGCAAGATCCGGATGCTGTAGCAGCACGCCGGTGTCGAGAACGGCAACGGTGACATCGCTGTTGCCCACGGTTATGTCCCAAGCCTCGGGCAAGCGGATTTGCGGATAATGCCACTGCTCTGCATACAGTGGGTCATTGGGCACCGCCATGGGCTGACGCCAATAGTTGGGTTCTGCGCCGAGTACGCCAGGCATTTTGCCCAAGGCCTTAATGGCCCAGAGGGTTTCCTGCTTGGCGCGTTGCTTGGACCCCGCCCCTGCTCTCCGGCGATTGAAATTGGCTGGCGGATTCGCCCTAGCCATCATGCGCCCTCTGGCCTGTGCACCGGCGAAAGCCATCAACATGGGCAGCTGGGGACGGCTGTGATCTCCCACCAAGGAGTTACTCAAGGCAGACAAGGTTTGGTCTGCTTTTTGGTCGAGCTGCAGCACAACCGCGTCTGGCTGGAATTCGTCAAAACTGGAGATGGGACGTTGGGCCAAGGTCATGCCGGGAATACCCAAGGTCAGGGTGTAATTGGACGCGCCGGAATACGCAAAAACCCGCACAAAGTAGTCGCCATCCGCTGGGGCGGTTATCAATTCGGTGTTACCAAAGCCGAGAGAATCGTCCACCAAATTCTGTGCGGCGTCATAAAGCTCAATATCGAGATCCGCGGTGTTATCGGCAATGGTTAGCAAAACGTCTTCTTGGGCAGACAGCGATACCGAGAAAAAATCTTCGTCGCCGGCAGCAAAAGAGTTTCCGGTATCCCCCTCTCCAGGCTCGTTAACGTAGCCCCCTAACAAACCCGGACCAAAGGCAATTTGCGCATTGGCAAAGCTATCGTTAGGAATCGATGGGGTGCTGGATTCGTTCACATCCGAATCCACTTGAATATTCGCCGCAATATGCACATTGCCACCCACCGTGGCCGCAGGGGCTTGATCCGCCTTGGTCAACCCAAGCTCGTAGGGAGCAGACTCATTACCCGCAGGGTCGATCAAGGTTATAGCAGCCGTAATGACGCCTTGGACCAGACTGGACAGATCCACCTCCATGGCGAAATCCGGAGTACTGTTTACCGTGCCAGCGCGCTGAATGACCGGTGTTTGGGCTGATTCGTCGTCAATCTCCAGCAGGAACTGGGCTTCAACCTCGCCATTGGCCAAATTGAACACAAACGCGCTTTCGTTACTGGCCGTCACCACCGAAGTGGCGGTTTCCAGAGCAAAATCCCTGGGCGGCTCGGTATCAATGACAAACACCAAGCGCAGCTCTGCGCTGCTGCGGCCAGAACTGTCTATCGCCACTGCTCTGACCGTGGTGTTTGCAGACAAAGTCAGCGGCTGAAGATACCGAGTGGAGGTGGTAGCCGGCGCGCTGCCGTCAGTGGTCAGGAAGATCGGCGCGCCATTGCTGGTCAGGATTAGCTGCTGGGACGTGTTGAACGTGCCGCCTTGGGAGGATGCGCTGAGAGTGGGTGGTGGTTGCACAACGGGTTGTTGCGGCTCGGCTGCTCCGCCGCCACCGCCTCCACCGCCACAACCACTGGCCATTGAGACAATCAAGACCACTAATGCTAGGACCCATCGTCTTGTCACATTAATCAACCCTATCGTCCTATTCATATGCCACCAACCTAACAACCTAAGCGGCAGAAGCTGGGGCGCCCAACAATCCACCCTGATTGGCATCATGGGTGGGCGGGTCAAATAACCGCAATGGCAACGGTCCCCTCAACCCACTGGTATCGTGCGCTGACGATCCCGCAAACCAAAATCCAAGCCGACAACATCCGTGTCTATGCGCTTGAGGCTGTATTGAAACACAGCCAGACCGGCTTTCCCCCCCGTCAATTTTCGATTGACAAGAATCGGTTGGAAATTTACAACGGAAAGACGCACTAAAATAGGGCGATTTCAGGAGGTGGTATGTTTTGGAAAAAACGTGACCCCCAATGGGAGCAAGGTATCAAGCAATTGCGGGCCTACCGCAGACTCTATGGCGACGCCAATGTGCCTATCACCTACGTCACTTCTAGCAATTTTCGGCTGGGAAGTTGGCTACACGGACAAAAGCGCATTGGTAAACGACTGCCGCCAGAGCGAATCAAAGCGTTAGCCGAGTGCGGCGTGATCATCGAATGATCGATCAATTCATGAAGCGTATTGCTTAGACCTAGCGGAGTTGAGGTTTCTCGGCAGGCCCAAGGCCCCAGGCCTAGAGATATTGTCTCAATTCGCTGTTTGGATTGTGGGTCTTTTGGCCTTTAGCAGCTTTTGGCCTTTAGTAGCTGCTCGCTTTTAGTAGCTTTTGACCGTTGATGGCTTGTCGCCTTTGATGGCTTTTCGCTGCTTTGCGGCGCGGGTGTTTACCCTCGACCTCGGTATGAAATGGCTCCGCCTGCTGGGCTCGAACCAGCGACCCAATGATTAACAGTCATTTGCTCTACCAACTGAGCTAAGGCGGAGTAGTCGTGCAATGTGCCAATGCACTTGCAAGAGACGGCGTAGTTTAATGTCTGCTTGTCCAAATGCAATACTCACGCTTGGCATTTCGCAGCTAACGCACCCGTCGAAAAGCCCGCTGGATAGATCGCTCATTGCCATCGGCTCGAATATCTAAGCTCACCATCAAGCGATTTTGGCTTGCCAACTGGTAGCGCTCTACCACCTTGATGCCTCGGGTCTGAGAAACCACCACTAGGGTGTTTTCATCCCATCCTGCTTGGACCCGCCAGATTCCGCGTTCTCGAAGGCCCCAACTCACATCTCGGTACACACCAGGCTGATGTTGCACGCCCATAGAATCGTTACCGGTTTCGATGACCATGCGCTTGGCTTCCAGCACCTGAAAGGCGTCGGCAACAAAGGCTAAACCCGAACCTCGTCGAATACGGTCAATTTCCGATCGGGTGGATATACGTTTCCTGCTGTCAGAGAGCCGAGCGTCAGGTTCCATAGCTGAATCCACATCGTCGGAACTGCCCATATCCACCTGCCAAGTGCCAGACAACGCCACGGGTTCGCTGGGTGTTTTCGCTAGGTCTAGGCTAGTGCAACCGACGAGCAGTAGGCCGAACACCAGCGCTAGCGCAGCGGCGAGAAACCTTTGGATGCAATGTTTCATAGATTCCTCGTGGATTTATGCAAGACGTTTCGGCTTAACCGTTACGCAAAAAAGCCGTTTGGCCGCTCAGCGCCTGAGCGGTGTCGCGGATTAGCTCGGCCATGATGTCGGCAACGGGTTTTACCTCATTGAAATAGGCGATGCTTTGACCTGCGCCGGAGTGAATCAGCGGTTCAATATCGTGCTCTTCGATGGCGCCCAGCAAGTCCCCGACCAAGACATCCTGGTAAGGCATCTTCAATGGCGCTGGCGCGTCTTCTGCCTCCCAAGCCTGACTCCAACCGGTGCGCACCTGACGAAATGGCTTGCCGCTCTCGGATCGGGTAATCACCGTATCAGCACTGCCTGCCTGTAGCAGTTTTTCTCGATTCACCGGATGCATATGCCCCTGATGTTCTGTGGACAGCAGCCATGCCGTGCCCAGCCATACACCTTGGGCCCCCATGGCCAGGGCAGCGGCAATGTGCCGACCCGTGGCAACACCACCTGCCGCCAGTACCGGTATATCCCCGGCGGCATCGACAATTTGCGGCACCAACGAGTAGGTGCCGATGGGACCCGTGTGGGCGCCAGCGTCATAACCTTGCGCCACAATCACCTCAACCCCCGCCGCAATGGCCTTCGGCACATGATGAGGACTGCCAATAAGGGCTAAGGTGCACTTACCTCGTTCTTTGGCCTCACCCACCACATCCGCTGGCGCGCCGATACCACAAGCCAACATGTCCACATCGCTGTCCAAGACCGCGCGCAGCTGGGCTTGTTCGATTTCTTTTGAGCGGATAAAGCGTGTGCGCATACCCGGTTCTGTAGCGGCGGGAACCTGGTGGCGTTGAATCAGTTGTTCCACGAAGGCTCTGTGCTCGTCGGGAATCTCCGCCTCGATGGCGGCTCGAGAGTTGTGCTCTGGCATACCTGGGGGCAGCACGAGATCAACGCCAAAGGGTCGATTGCCAACCAAGCTGCGAATCTGGGCTAACTCTTGAGTAATCTCTTCGGGGAAACGCCGAGTCGCGCCGTAGACGCCAAATCCACCGGCGTTGGTGATGGCGGCCACCGTGGCGACGTCGTGGGCGAAGCCAAAAATTGGGGTTTCAATACCCAACCGATCGCATATTGGGCTCCAGATAGCACTCATGTTTTCCCCTCTGTAACGTCGCTAAAGTGGAGCCATTATTACCACCTGCTGCTTTGGTGACAAATTGGGGTGACAAATTCGGGTGACGAATTGGGGTGGCAAATAGAGGCGACAAATAACGTTGGCTTTAACCATCCGCACAACGTTATTTGTCTTGAGTGTTCGTTCTGGGCTTTTATTTTGGGCTAGACGCCATTTGGGGTCAGCGCTTTGGTTTGCTCAGGGTCATGCGCTCTTTGTTGCGAGCGACCGTGCTCGGGCCAATGCCCTTCACTTCTTCCAGTTCTTCAATACTGCGAAAGGGGCCTACCTCTGTCCGGTAACGCACAATGGCTCTTGCTTTGGAAACCCCAACCCCTTTCAAGTTGGCCGCCAGCTGCTCAACGCTCGCCGTATTGAGGTCTACGGTACCTACCCGCTGAACTTGAGCGGCGTTAGTCGTCGAACTTTTGCTGGCTAAAGACACGGCGGCATCGCTGATGGAGGGGCTAGCCCAGCCCAGGGGGTTATACGAAACCAGTAAGGCGAGAGCGACGAAAGCAAGCCGCAGCTTGGACTCTGATCTCGCCTTTAACCGCTTACCATAAGGACTCTTACCATAAGGACTCTTGCCATAAGCACTCTTATCACCGGCACTCTTATCACAAGCACGCTGGGCATAAGGAAGCGGGACATGGTGGATTTTTGTGGGATATGGGTTCATTGCAATCTCCTGATTGTGTGGAGTTGCAAAGGTAAAAACCGCTCGCTGTTCGCGTTAGCGTCAACGCCCTATCCACCTGGCGGCCAAATCTGGGGAGTTTGTAAGACTTAAACAGTCTTATGGGGCCTTGGATGGATTCTCTACATCGCCGCTACTAACGGCATTCTGACGGTTCGCCGCTTCTAAGGCCTGTTCCGCCGCAGCCAAGGACTTTTTGGTCTTGCGTAGCTGCATGCGCAGAGGCACGTAGCGGACCCAATTATAGAACCAGCCCAGTAGCACCCCCAGCAGCAAGGCGGATAGCAGCCACCAAAAAATGCTCAGCGTGAATGGCGTTTGCCATTTCACAAAACTCAGGGCTACTTGTTGTTGATTGACCGCCAGCGCAGCAAAAAGAAATACCAGCACCAGCACCAGAAAAAACAACGCGGACTTAAGCCAAGACATAGCACTCCCCCGTGCGCATGGTCATCAAGAGTCTTCTGGTGTTTCCTGACTGCGCTGGAGCGCCGCATTAACGCGGTCTCGCAGTTCCTTTCCAGGTTTGAAATGAGGCACGTGCTTCCCCGCTAAGCCTACAGACTCACCGGTTTTGGGATTACGGCCGATACGGGGAGCACGGTAATGCAGCGAAAAACTGCCGAACCCCCGTATCTCGATACGACCACCTGCGGCTAGGGTTCCAGACATTTGTTCCAGCATGGTTTTCACGGCCAGCTCCACATCTTTACTGGTGAGCTGCAGTCCGCTTCCTTGAGCCTGAGCCTCGACCATACGGTCGATCAGCTCAGACTTGGTCATGCTGGCGTCCTTCATCACGCTACAGGGGCATCAGAAACCGGTGGTGGACTAGGCTGGGCCTAGTCTTCCTCCGGCTTGTTCATTTGCGCCTTGATCAGATCGCCAAGCGTGGCAGGTCCAGCGCGATCGCTTTCTTGCTTCTGGTGATCCTTGACCGCCTGACGTTCTTCCTCGATGTCCTTCGCCTTGATGGACAGACCGATGGTGCGGTTTTTGCGGTCCAAGTTGACGATCTTCACTTCCAGCTCTTCGCCTTCCTTCAGCACGTTACGCGCGTCTTCTACGCGGTCGATGCTGATTTCAACGGCTTTAAGCAGTCCGGTAACGTCTTCGGCAAGCTCGATAATGGCTTCCTTGGGTTGAACTTCAACCACGGTGCCTTTAACGATGTCGCCACGATCATGCTCGGCGGCGTAGTCTGAGAAGGGGTCCTTCTCCATCTGCTTGATACCCAGCGAGATACGCTCACGATCTGGATCAACGGACAAGATGATGGTTTCGATTTGCTCGCCCTTGGAATAACGACGCACAGCGGTTTCGCCAGGCTCGTTCCAAGAAATATCGGACAAGTGGACTAGGCCGTCGATACCGCCTTCCAAACCAATGAAGATACCGAAGTCGGTAATAGACTTGATGGTACCGGTGATGGTGTCGCTCTTGGCGTGGGCAATGCTGAATGACTCCCAAGGATTGGGTCGGCACTGCTTGATGCCGAGAGAGATTCGGCGGCGTTCTTGGTCGATATCCAGAACCATGACCTCTGTCTCATCACCCACAGAAACCACCTTGGAGGGGTGGATGTTCTTGTTGGTCCAATCCATTTCAGACACGTGTACCAGGCCTTCAACACCCTCTTCGATTTCGGCAAAGCAGCCGTAATCGGTCAGGTTGGTGACGGTAGCCATGACTCGCGCACCCTCGGGGTAACGACGAACGATATCTGCCCACGGATCATCACCCAGTTGCTTCATACCCAGGCTGACGCGGTTCTTTTCGCGGTCGAACTTGAGGATGCGGACATCCACTTCGTCGCCAACATTGACCATCTCGCTTGGGTGACGAATGCGCTTCCACGCCATATCGGTGATGTGCAACAGACCATCAACACCGCCCAGATCAACAAAGGCGCCGTAATCGGTCAGGTTCTTAACGATACCCTTCACATCCTGGCCTTCTTGCATTGAGGCCAGCAACTCTTCGCGCTCATGGCTGTTCTCTTCTTCGAGCACCGCGCGTCGAGATACCACAACGTTGTTACGCTTTTGGTCCAGCTTGATGACTTTAAATTCCAGTGGCTTGCCTTCCAGGTGCGCGGTTTCACGCAGCGGTCGGATATCCACTAGAGATCCTGGCAGGAAGGCGCGGATGTCATTGACGTCCACAGTAAAGCCGCCTTTGACCTTGCCATTGATAATGCCGATAACGACTTCGCCTTGTTCACTGGCTTCTTCCAGTTTCTCCCAGCTTTCAGCACGACGCGCTTTTTCTCGGGACAGGCGTGTTTCACCGAAGCCGTCGTCTACCACTTCCATGGCAACCTTTACTTGGTCGCCAATGCTCAGTGTGCATACGCCTTCTTCGTTGAGAAATTGATTCTTGGGAATAACCCCTTCGGACTTCAGTCCTGCGTGGACGACCACCCAGTCGTCATCGATGTCTACCACCGTGCCGGTTACGATGGAGCCAGGCGCCATCTCGATGGTGTTTAGGCTTTCTTCAAATAGGTCGGCAAATGATTCGCTCATAGTTTTGGTCTGCCGGGGAAGCTCGATGCGTTCGCGTGAGCCTGCCAGTCGGCGGAACTCTCCGTTGGTTAGTTAACATTAATGCAGAGGGAATGGTTCCAAGCCGGGGCGCTGCCATGGGTCATCCATCACGGGGTTGCCCCGTGTCGGATCACTGACACCGAACCACTACTCAATCTTGTTGGTAAGCTGCGTCATTACCGTTGCCACCACCTCGTCGATTGTCATCTGGGTGCTGTCGATAACTAACGCGTCTTGCGCTGGCTTGAGCGGCGCTACTGCACGTTCTCTATCCCGTGCATCACGATCTTGGATCTGCTCGAGAAGGGCGCGCAAATTAACACCCAAACCTTTGTTTTTCAACTGGTTATAGCGACGTTCCGCTCTGGCCTCAGGGGAGGCGTCGAGAAAAATCTTCACCGGCGCATCTGGGAACACCACGGTACCCATGTCCCGGCCATCCGCCACCAGTCCTGGGGCTTTGCGAAAGTCCTGTTGCATGCTCAATACCGCCTGACGCAGGGCTGGCAGAGCCGCTACCTTGGAGGCGCTATTGCCCGCCTCTTCGGTACGAATGGCTTGGCTAAAATCGGTGCCGTCGACACTGACCTGACCGTCTGAGAACACAATATCCAGCCGTTGGCTCAAGGCTACTAGCGCATCGACATCATCCAGCGCCAGATTGGCGCGTAATCCGGCCACGGCGATGATGCGATACAGCGCGCCGCTGTCCAGCAAGTGCCAGCCAAGGGTTTGAGCGACGATTCCAGCCACGGTGCCCTTGCCGGCGCCGCCGGGGCCATCAATGGTAATCACCGGAATGGACGATGCAGATGCGGCTGTCATTGGTTCGTCAGCCCTACCCGTCGTTTGATTCCGCAGCCTGACGCTTGGCCGCTGCGGCACGAATCAGTGCCAGCCCTTGGGCCTCGTCACCGCTGTCGATGGCGGCGGCCAACGCCTGCAAATTATCTAGGTAGTCCCCCATGGCCTTAGCCAAGGGTCCACGATTCAGCCCCATGATGCGCCACCACAGTTCCGGGTTGGCAGCGGCAATGCGAGTAAAGTCGCGAAAGCCTCCGCCGGTGAGCTCTAAGTGCGGGCCTTCCACTTGCTCCATAAAGGCAAACGCCAGCAAGTGCGGCAAATGACTGGTCACCGCCAAAGCGGCGTCATGATCTTGGTGACTCATGGTGGTCACCTTGGCCCCTAAGCCCTGCCATAACGCGCTGCAAAGCTGCCGGGCATGCTCGCTGGTCTGCTCTAGCGGGGTGACAACCACGGTGCAATTCTCAAAGAGCTGGGCATCAGCAGCCTGAGGACCACTTTTCTCCGAACCGCTGATGGGGTGACAGGGCAGAAACTGTCTGGGCACCTCGCCCTGTGCTTGCAACGCCTGAATGATCGGGCTTTTCACGCTGCCCACGTCAAAAATACAGCCTGGATGATCTGCCAACGTCACCACCCAATCGGCCACGAGGTCACTGGGCACACACAGGGCGATGAGATCCGCCTCGGCGGGCACCTCATCACAGACCGCATCCAATAATCCGTTGTCCAGCGCCCATTGGGCTGAGGCTGGATCTGTTTCAATACCTACGACCCGGGACGCCAAACCCCGCTGTTTGACGGCCTTGCCAATCGACCCGCCAATCAGCCCCACCCCAACGATGGCTAGGGTATCGATCTGTTGGCCAGAATTACTCACGATCAGGAATCAGCTGCCACACGGGACAAGGCGCCCACTCGGGCTAATACACTCAAGAACCGCTCGTTTTCCGCAGGCAGCCCAATGCTCACGCGCACGTGATTGGGCAAACCGTATTCACCGATAGCGCGAACGATTACGCCTTCTTGCAGCATGCGTTGAAAAAGCGCATCGCCAGATTCGCCGCAATCAAAGGCCACGAAGTTTCCGGCTGAAGGAATGTAGCTATAGCCCAGACTGGTGAGCCCCTCGGTCATTTGCGCCATACCTGCTCGATTCAATGCCACGCTTTCTTGAACATAGTCATCGTCATCCAAGGCGGCAAGACAGGCTGCCATGGCAAGGGCATTAACGTTAAAGGGCTGACGAGCGCGATTGAGCAGGTCGGCAAATTCTGGACTGGACGCGCCATAACCAAATCGCACCGCCGCTAGGCCATAAACCTTAGAAAACGTTCGAGTCACAATGAGGTTAGGGAACTGACTCAGCAACGACGCACCGTTGACGTGGTCCTCATCCTCAACGTATTCCAAATAGGCCTCGTCCAGCACCACCCAAACATGAGCTGGCACTGCTTGAAGAAAAGGCACTAACTCGCTGGCCGGAGTGTGGGTACCGGTTGGGTTATTGGGATTGGCGATAAAAATCAGCCGGGTTTGGTCTGTAATCGCCGCCAGCATGCCTGGCAGATCAGCGCCATAGGCCTTTGCCGGTACCGTCACTAGATCCCCGCCGCAGCAGGTCACCGCCAGCCGGTAAACCACAAAACTGTGCTCAGCAATAATGGCCTGGGCACCAGGCTCTAAAATGACTCGGGCGATCAAATCCAAAACATCGTTGGAGCCGTTGCCCAAGGTCAGTTGGGCGGGTTGCAAACCGGTTTTTTCTGCCAACCGGGCTTTCAGCACAAAGCCGCCACCATCGGGATAGCGAGACAGTTCTTTGCTTGCCTCAGCGATGGCCAACTGGACTTTTTCGCCGGGCCCTCTGGGATTTTCGTTGCTCGCCAGCTTAACGATATCGTTAATGCCCAGCTCTCGGGCCACTTCGTCTACCGGCTTGCCAGGCTTGTAGGGGCTCAATCCGGCGATGCGGGGATTGATGGATAACATGGGTTGTTCCACGGCTAACTTTACTCCGTCGCTTTTGGATAAGAACCCAGCACTCGAACCTCGAGGGCTACATCCTTAACACCTTGTAACACCGCCTCAGCACCGGGGTGCGACTCATGCCCATCGAAATCGATGAAGAATACATAGGACCAATCACCGGAACGTGCCGGACGCGTCTCAATGCGGGTTAAACCAATCTGATGGGTTTCGAAGGGTGATAACACTCGCAGCAACGCGCCGGGTTCGTTTTTCACCGATACGAGAATAGAGGTCTTATCCCGACCACTGGGCCCAACGTATTGTTTGCCCAGCACTAAAAATCGGGTCTTGTTGTGGGGGTTGTCCTCAATACACGTTGCCAGCACACGAAGTTCGTAGCGCTCTGCAGCTGCTTCGCCAGCCACCGCTAACAAATCTGGATTAGCCGCTGCCTGTTTAGCGGCTTCCGCATTGCTCGCCACCGCAGTGCGCGGAATACCCGGATAATTCTGATCCAGCCAGGCTCGGCATTGGGCAAGGCTTTGGGCATGGGAAACAATGGCGCTGACCGGTCGTTCCACTGTGGCGTCTTTTGATCTCATCAAGGCGTGATGAATGGGTAGCTCCACTTCAGCGCAGACGCGCAGACTGGTACCCAACAGACAGTCTAGGGTCTGGTTCACCATGCCTTCGGTGGAATTTTCCACCGGCACAACGCCGTAACGACAGCCTCCGGATTCCACTTCCCGGAAGACTTCATCAATAGAAGCCATGGGCGAGGTTTGCACGAAGTGACCAAATTGTTTGATGGTTGCCGCTTCTGTATAGGTGCCTTGAGGCCCAAAGTAGGCCACGCTGATCGGCGTTTCTAAACTCAGGCAGCAAGCGGTGATCTCGCGGAACAAGGTTTTGACGTCGTCGTTAGACAGCGGCCCTTTATTCTGGTCTGACAACCGCTGCAATATTTGCGCTACGCGCTCAGGTCGGTAAAACACCGTGGCGGCCTGGTCGGTTTCCGCTGGCTGCCGCGCCTTGATTTCACCCACCTCTAACGCACACTGAGCCCGCTCATTTAGCAGCGCTAACAGCTGCAGGTCTAGGGCATCAATACGATCCCGCAGGGGTTTTAGCTGGTCGTCATCCGCGCTCATTTTCAAATTCGCTCATGAAGGTTACCAAGGCTTGCACCGATTCCATGGGTACGGCGTTATAGATACTGGCTCGCATACCGCCCACGCTGCGGTGCCCCTTCAGGTTGAACAGACCCCGAGCTTCCGCTTGGGCTAAAAAGTCTGCGTCTAAGGCACTATCTGCCAACGTGAAGGGCACATTCATCACGCTGCGATCAGCCACCGCGACCGGAGAGCTATAGAAGTTGCTGTTATCGATAGCTCCATACAGCAAATCGGCTTTGGCACGATTTTGCGTTTCCATACCTGCCAGTCCACCGTTGGCTTTAACCCACTTGAATACCAGCCCAGCCAGATACCACGCGTAGGTCGGCGGCGTATTGGACATGGAGTCCGCGTCGGCTTGGACCGCGTAATCTAAAAACGTTGGGGTGATAGATCGAGCAGAACCGCACAGATCCTTGCGCACGATAATCACCGTTAGGCCAGCAGGCCCGATGTTCTTTTGCGCGCCGGCATAAATCAGGCCAAAGTCGTCCACATTGACCGGCCGGGACAAAATATCCGAAGACATGTCAGCGACTAAGGTCTTGTGCTTAGGAAAGGCCTGAAACTGCACGCCGCCAATGGTCTCGTTGGAGCACACGTGCAGCAGCTTGGCGCTATCGCTGAGGTTCCAGCTGGCCGCATCTGGAATGTGGTCATAGTTGGAGTCGGCACTGCTGGCGGCCACATTGACGTTACAGTACTTCCCGGCTTCCTTAATGGCTTTCTTCGACCAGGCGCCGGTATCAACAAAGTCCATGGTGTCATCGCTTTGGGTCAGATTCAGGGGAATACCTGCAAATTGACCCGTGGCCCCGCCCTGCAAGAACAAAACGTGGTAGTCGTCGGAGATAGCAAACAAGTCACGCAAGTCCTGCTCTGCCTGGGCGGCGATATCCACAAAGATCTTGCTGCGATGGCTCATCTCCATCACCGACATGCCGCTGCCCGCGTAATCCAGCATCTCTGCACTGGCCTGAGCCAGTACTTCGGTGGGTAACGCTGCGGGACCAGCAGAAAAATTATGGGTTCTTGCCATGGGTCTTATTACTCCAGTTAATGGCTTGATCAATGATTAGCCTCACCCCGACTTTACTCCGAGGTGTCGGCGTCGGCGTCGCTATCGACGCTGCCCTCACCCTCAGATGATGTGTCTTCTTGTTCTTCAATGCGGCTAACGCTGTTGAGCTTTTCGTCATCTCGCAGCTTGATAAGGCGCACCCCTTGGGTGTTACGCCCTAACAGCGAGACTTCGTCGCCCTTGGTGCGCACCAAGGTCCCCATGTTGGAGATCAGCATCAGTTCGTCACCGTCGAAGATTTGCACCGCGCCGACAAGAGCGCCGTTGCGGTCGCTGGTTTGCATGGCGATGACACCCTGAGCTCCGCGGCCGCGGAGCGGAAATTCGTCTAAACCAGTGCGCTTGCCGTAGCCGTTTTCACTGGCGGTGAGCAGGTAGCCTTGCTCCGCCGGGATAATCAGCGAGATCAGTGTGTGCCCTGCCGGCAGCTTAATGCCTCGTACGCCTTTAGCGCTTCGACCCATGGCGCGCACGTCGGATTCCTTGAATCGCGTGGCCTTACCGGAGCTGGCGCAGAGCAAAATATCGCAGCTACCGTTGGTAATCGCCGCGCCAACCAAGGTGTTGTCCTCTTCCAGATCCAAGGCGATCAAGCCGCTGGTACGCGGTCTGGCGAATTGCTCCAGAGGCGTTTTCTTTACCGTGCCGTTGGCGGTGGCCATAAAGACAAAGTGATCGCTGGCGTATTCTTTGATGGGCAGCACTGCAGTGATGCGCTCATCACTGTCCAGCGGCAACAAATTCACCATGGGGCGACCTTTGGCGCCACGGCTGCCCTGGGGAATACCAAATACCCGTAGCCAATACACTTTTCCGCGATTGGAAAAACACAGCAGGGTGTCGTGAGAGTGCGCCACCACCATGTGTTCCACGAAGTCTTCGTCTTTCACCGCGGTAGCCGCTTTGCCCCGACCACCCCGGCGTTGTGCCTGATAGGTATCCAAGGGCTGGGTCTTGGCGTAACCCTGATGGGATATGGTCACTACCAGGTCTTCTTCGTTAATCAGGTCTTCGTCGGACAGGTCTAACTGACTGCTGGTGATATCGGTACGCCGCTCATCCCCATAGGTGTCACGAACCTCTTCCAGCTCCCCACGCACAACGGATATCAAACGCTCATGGGAGCCCAAAATATCCAGCAGATCGGCGATTTCATCCAGCACGCCTTGGTAATCTTCCATCAACTTGTCCTGCTCCATGGCAGTCAGGCGATGCAGACGAATTTCCAGAATGGCTTGGGCTTGTTCTTCCGTGAGGCGATAACGCTCATCCACAAAACCAAAGTCTTCCGACAGCCCTTCTGGGCGGCAAGCATCACTGCCCACCCGACCCAGCAGCTCAAACAGCGCGGCGGCTTCCCAGCGCCGTTCCATTAAGGCCACTCGGGCATCTGCCGCTGAGGGAGAGTTCTTAATCAGTTCAATCACCGCGTCGATATTGGCAAGCGCCACAGCTTGGCCTTCCAGAATATGACCGCGCTGGCGCGCGCGACGCAGCAGATAAAGGGTGCGTCGCGTCACCACTTCCTGCCGATGCTGCAAAAACGCCTGCAACATCTGCTTTAGGTTCAGCAGCTTGGGCTGACCCTGCACGAGCGCCACGCAGTTGATGCCAAACACACTTTGAAGCTGAGTCTGGGAATACAGGTTGTTGAGTATGACTTCGCCGGATTCGCCACGGCGCACCTCGATGACCACTCGCAGTCCGTCTTTGTCCGACTCGTCGCGCAGCTCGCTGATGCCCTCAATGCGCTTTTCTTTGACGAGCTCGGCTATTTTCTCAATCAGCCGGGCTTTGTTGAGCTGATAGGGAATCTCGGTGATGACGATTTTTTCGCGACCCTTGGCGTCGGTTTCTACTTCTGCACGACCACGCACGTAGATGCGACCGCGACCCGTGCGATAGGCCTGCACAATACCCGCACGTCCGTTGATGATGCCGCCGGTGGGAAAATCCGGGCCCTGAATGTGTTCCATCAGGTCATCTATTGAGATGTCCTGATCCGCCAGTACCGCCAAACAGGCGTTCACCACCTCGGTCAGGTTGTGGGGAGGGATATTCGTGGCCATGCCCACGGCAATGCCGGAGCTACCGTTTACCAACAAATTCGGCACCCGGGTAGGCAAGACCTCGGGCATGGTGAGTGAGTCGTCATAGTTGTTAACGAACTCAACGGTATCTTTGTCCAAGTCCGCCAATAGCTCTGACGCCATTTTGGCCATTCGCACTTCGGTGTAACGCATGGCCGCAGGCGGATCCGCGTCAATGGAACCGAAGTTACCCTGACCGTCCACCAACAGGTAACGCATGGAAAAATCTTGGGCCATTCGCACGACGGTGTCATAGACCGCGGTATCGCCATGAGGGTGATATTTACCAATCACATCGCCTACCACACGGGCGGATTTTACGTAGGGTCGGTTGTAGGTATTGTTGAGCTCATTCATGGCGAAGAGCACGCGCTTGTGCACCGGTTTGAGGCCGTCGCGGACATCTGGAAGAGCCCGTCCCACGATGACGCTCATGGCGTAATCTAGGTAGGACTGACGCAGTTCGTCCTCAATATTGACCGGCTGAATATCTTGGGGTGCGGGGGGAGTAATTTCTGACATAAAAGCGCGTTTAAGACCGTCGAAAACAAGCGATCATCCTAGCACAACAGGGGGACAGAAGGGTTAAAAATCCCTCTTGTCCAAGGCATTCACAGCACTCAATACCGGGGCGAAAAATCGCCAAGATTCGCCTTTCGCCGGAACCGAGATTGAAGGTCGCCTTAGGGCCCCTTCTGCCCCAGCGAGTCCACTACAGGAGTCCACTACAGGAGTCGGCTGCAGAAAGCGTCCATCAGCACTCTGGCGGTTGGGCATAGAGCAGATGGCCGGTCTTCATCCACAGCCGTGCCCCCTGCTCCCCAGATACTGCCTTGAGCTTCACACCGTCGGGTAAACGCAGCCAACCATGCTGGGTTAACTCCTGGTCTCCAACCATTACCGATCCCGCCAGCACCAACAGCTCCAGTCCTCCCGGGGCCTGAGATTCGAGGCTTACACCGGCATCAAGATGATGGTAAGTCACGGTTTCTCGCGCATCCTGATGCAAGGTCGCCGTGGACAAGCCATCGCCAGCCGGCGCGAGTTCATCGGCCATGACTTTATGGAACTGGGTACGGTCCCCAAGATCGAACTGCCAAAGTTTGACGAAGAGAGTGCAGCCGGCCTCGGAGCCGGGTTGGTGCGCTGTGGTAGGCGGATTGCGCACATAACTGCCTGCTGGAAAATCACCGTGCTCATCCTGAAAAACCCCTTCAAGCACAATGAATTCTTCACCCCCGGTGTGGGTATGGGGCGAAAACGAACTGCCCGGCGCATAGCGCACAATGCTGGTGGCTCTGGCCACCTCATCCCCAATGCGATCCAGCATCCGGCGCTCCACACCCGCCATGGGCGAAGGCACCCAGGGCAACTGGTCCGCCTGAATCATCACCGGCTCTGCGAAATTCGCGTTAATTTGCATGGTCTGGGCGCTCCTTACGACCTGGATCACTGACGGCCAAAAACCTTAGCAGCCAAATCCATGGACGCAACCCGTAGTTTGTGCCCCTAGTGCCCGGGGCTATACTGCCGCCATGACAGCCATCGATTTAATGATTCAGCCCGGACGCTTGCTAGACATTTCGGGCAACCAAGGGCCAAGCGAACACGCCTGTGTTGCGCGTCCTGACTGGGCGGTAGCCATTCACCAAGACCGCATTGTTGGCGTAGACGAAGCCTCTGCCTTGGCCAGCCGGTTTCAGCCCCAGCAAACGTTAAATCTGCCACAACACTTGCTGATGCCGGGATTGATCAACGCCCAAAGCCACGCCCTAGGTATCGTGTCCCGGGGCAACTCCACCCCCACCGACGTCTTTGCGCCTCCTTTAGCGCTGACCACGGCAAACCAAACCCCGCTTAGCCGGGATGAGATACAGGCTGCGGCGCAACTGGCATTCACAGAAATGCTGTTAGCGGGCACCACCACCTGCGCGGACATGTCACCCTTTTCCGAGCAGGTCGCCAAAGCCGCCGAAGCAGCGGGAATTCGTGTGCAGGTCGGCGTACCCATTACCGACGCAGGCAACGGCTGGTGCACCAACGCACAGGAGGGTTTGGAACGGGCCTTGGCCATGCACGACGACTATGCCCATCACCCAAGAATCAGCATTGCCCTGGCTTTGCCGGACTTGGCGCAGATCGATACCGACATGCTGACCAAGGTCAGCATGTACGCCGAGGAGTTGAATCTGCAGGTTCAAGTACTGTTGCAGCCGACGCCAGGGCATCTTTTGGCCGTCGAAGATCGACACGGCTGCCATGGTGTGACCCTGTTGGAACGAGTGGGACTGCTGGGCCCCAATCTGCAGGCGGTTCACGTCAACGCTCTGGATGAAGACGATATCACCCTGCTACGGCGCTATCGGGTCTCCTTGGTCCGCTGCCCCCATCCCTTTGCCAATCAAATGAGACCTTGGAATTGGATGTCCGATGAGCAGGCCATTGCATTCGGCTCCGGCAGCTACGATCTGAATTACTACGCCGACCTGTTTCGCAGCATTGAGGGGCAAGGCGCTACGGGCCTGCACCGTGCAACCTTGGGTGGCGCCAGCGTGCTGGGCTTGGCCCCAGACATCGGTGCACTGGCAACGGACAAGCAGGCAGACCTTATGGCTTTGGATATGCGCGTGCTGGATCCGCGATGGCAATCTGAACTGGTCACACTGGATCTGCCCAGCTTGCTGGGCCAAGGGCGCGCCAACCAAGCGGTGACCCACGTTTGGGTAGCAGGGCAGCTACGAGTCAACAACCGCCAATGGGTTTGATACCGCTAACCGCCTCGTAGCTCCGGATCCGTGAACGGAAAGGCCGATACCGCCTCTGCCGCAGCCCTGGCCTCAGGGTCTGAGGAAAAACGGCCGCGCTGAGCCTGGGGCAAACCCTGAGCAATCACCGACATGATCTTGTCGCCGTAGGCATCCAGCTGTTGGCGTCTGCTGGCCCGATCCACCACGCGCGGTGGCGGCACCGGCGGATGAAATTGAATGTGCAGGGGTTGCTTAGGGCCACCGAGTACCTTGTCAGCCCCGCTGATGCTTACTGGCACCACACTGGCTCCGCTCTTTTCCGCGACAAAAGCCAGTCCTGGGCGAGCTGGCCGCAGCAGCGCCGCCCAACTGCCCCCCTCGGGAAATATCCCCAACACACCGTCTTGGGCTAACACTTGCTGGGACAGCTCTAAGGTTGAGCGACTGTAGCCGCCCCGGTAAGCGGCGATAAAACCCCAGAGTTCCGGAATCATGCGGGCCCAAAGCGGCGCATTCGGGCGATTGGCGCCACCCACAAATTCCACCAACCGCGGACTGGCATAAAGCAGCAGAGCCGGGTCAATAAAGTCGAAATGGTTGGCCGCCAGGATGATAGGCCCGCTGTCGGGCACGTGCTCTTGCCCCTGAATACGCAGGTCACTGAGCAAGTGAATCAAGCGTCCGGCTACAAAGCGCAGCATGGCGCGGGAAACCTGACGACGGGGATACTGAATCTTAAACGCGCTGGCCATGACCCAACGCTAACTGTCTGGAACACAGATCGCAAAACTTCCCGCCGGGCAGTGTCGTCACGCTCTCTTCGGCAAAGGCCAAGCATCAATCCCCGTTGGGTTTGCCTGTGAAAACCATCCCTGTGCGTATTCAACGCGGTTAGCCCTTGTAATTTGCTCACCCAATGCTTTAACTGCGCGTCCTGAAATTGGAGATAGGCATGGCTGCTGGCGACAACGTTGACCCAGAAGAAATTGCAAAATTCAACGAACTGGCCCATCGCTGGTGGGACCCGGACGGCGATTTCAAACCCCTGCATGACATTAATCCCTGTCGTCTGAGTTACATTCAAGACAAGGCCGACCTGACCGCCGGGCCGGTTCTGGATGTGGGCTGCGGCGGCGGCATACTGGCAGAATCCATCGCGCGCCTGGGCTTTGCGACCACGGGCATCGACATGGCCGAAAAAGCGCTTGGGGTGGCCAAACTCCACGCGCTAGAACACGACGTTGCTGTTCGCTACGAGGCCAGCACCGCGGAGAACTTTGCCGTGGATCATGCAGCGTCTTTTCAAACCGTGACCTGTCTGGAAATGCTTGAACACGTCACCGACTACGGCGAAACCATCAAGGCTTGCGCCCAACTCGCCAAGCCCGGCGGGGATCTGTTTTTCTCCACCATCAATCGCGACCCCAGAGCTTATTTTTTACTGATTCTGGGGGCCGAATATGTGCTCAACATGCTGCCTAGGGGCACCCATGAATACGGCAAGTTCATTAAGCCGTCAGAGTTAGCGGCCGGCATCCGCGCCGCCGGACTGGAGCTGGTGGAAATTCGTGGCATGAGCTACAACCCGCTGACCCGCAAAGCGGCTCTCAATAACGACACTAAGGCCAACTACATCGTGCACGCCAAAAAACCGGCGGTTAGCTGAGCACACGCTGGTCGCCGTCCACAAAGACGCCCATTGCGCCGCCAATCCCTAAACAGGAACTGCTATGAGTCAAAGCTTGGTTGAACACTTAAGCCACTACCCAGAACTGGCCGCCGAGGCAGCCCATTGGCAGCATCCGTTTGCGCCGAATGCGCTGGCTGGCAAAACGATTTTGGTCACCGGCGCCGGGGACGGATTGGGGGCGGCTACCGCTAAAACCTACGCGAGTTTCGGTGCCACGGTGATTTTACTGGGCCGTACCCGCAGCAAACTGGAGGCGGTCAACGATTGGATCAGCGCCAACACCGGACAACAGCCGGTGATTGTGCCCTGTGATCTGGAAAGCCTGGATGCAGCAACCGCTGACACCCTGGCAGAGTCCATCAGCGATGCCTTTGGCACATTAGATGGCATCGTCCATCACGCCTCACGACTGGGCCCCCGCGGGCCGCTGGCCCACTATCCCGCCGACGAATGGCAGCGGGTCATGCAAATCAACGTGAACTCGGTATTTTTGCTCAACCACGCTCTTTTTAATCTCTTGGACGCCAGCCCCCGGGCCTGCGTGATTCACACCTCATCCAGCGTTGGCCGGACGGGCAGAGCCTACTGGGGCGCCTACGCCGCATCTAAGTTCGCCTTGGAAGGTTTGAGCCAGGTGCTGGCAGATGAAACCGAGGTTGCTGGTCGCATAAAAGTCTTTAGCGTTAACCCCGGCGGCACTCGCACCGCCATGCGCAAGCAAGCTTATCCGTTGGAAGACCCGAAAACCTTGCCCACTCCTGAAGCGCATATGGAGCTGTATCTGTTGTTGCAGACACCCATCAGCAGCGATGGCGCTGCAGTGGAATTTGTCACCGGGCAACAGCTCGACTGCCGAGATTGGCAAGGCCGCATCCAGCAGCTTTAACGGCGCGGACGGTCCAGCTTGGGATAGGGGATCAGGCAACTGGTCTTCGCCACTTTAGAGCGTTTGACCTTTTGGGATCCTTGCTGAGGAAAGCGAAAGCCCAGCATTTTATACAGCGCTTTCAGATCATCCGTGTGCATGGAAGCCCAATGCCCTACCGTCAACCATGAGGGCAAAATCACCGGCCCATAGCGAACACGCTTGAGTCTGCTCACGGTGCAGCCAGCGCTGTCGAACAGTCGGCGCACCTCCCGGTTGCGGCCTTCTAACAGCGCAACGTGATACCAAAAATTCGATTCGCTGCCGTTGTAATAACGCACATCGCTGAAGCGCATTTGCTCGCCATCAATGTCCACGCCGGCCTTGAGCTGGGCGATTTCTTGGTCATCGAGCTTTTTGTTCACTCGCACGGCGTATTCGCGGTCCAGACCTGTGGAAGGGTGCATCATGCGATGGGCCAGAGAGCCATCATTGGTGACCAGCAGCAAACCTGTGGTTTGAATATCCAGACGCCCCACGGTAATCCAGCGGCCGCCCTGTAGACGGGGCAGCTGATCAAAAATGGTGTTCCTGCCCTCGGGATCTTTACGACTGCAAACCAAACCCGCCGCCTTGTTGAGCACCAACACTTGAGGAACCTGAACCCCACCGCTGTCGATCACCACGCCATCGATGGCGACTTCGTCTGCGGCGGTGACACGCTGACCCAAGTGGGCCACCTGGCCATTGACCTGTACCCGACCTGCTGCAATCCAGTCTTCAATCTGCCGGCGCGAGCCTCGACCACTGGCAGCGATAACCTTCTGCAGTTTTTGCGAGTCGGCGGCTGAGGCTTCAGAGGCGCTCATGAGTTGTCGACTTTGTCCTCTGCATCGGCCCGATCTGCCAACGCCTGTGTCGTCTCGGTGTCTGAGGCTGTCTCGGTCGAGTCTGTCTCTGTTGCATCTGAATCTGTTGAATCTGTGTCTGTTGCTTCAGCCATTGTTGGGTCGGTCTCAGCGGACTCGTCCGATGCCGCCGCGCCATCATTGTCAGCAGCACTGTCGCTTTGCGTGGATTCCTCAGCTTCAGCGGCCCCGGCCTCTTCCTCAGCCACCCCTTCTGTCACCCCATCCGTAGTTGGGGTTTGGGCCTCGCCGTCGGGCGTTACGGTTTCGCCGTCTTCCGCCACCAAGGTGGGTTCGATCATCGCCTTGATCTCTTGCATGGGCGGCAGATCCTCTAGCTTGTCCAGACTGAAGTAGTCCAAGAAAGCCTTGGTGGTGCCATACATGGAGGGACGACCGGGCGCTTCCCGCTGACCCACCACGCGTATCCAATCGCGCTCCAGCAGGGTGCGCATGATGTTCTGACTGACGCTGACGCCACGAATCTGTTCAATATCTCCCCGGGTTACCGGCTGCTTGTAGGCCACCAGGGCCAAGGTTTCCAGCAGCGCACGGGTATAGCGCGGAGGTTTTTCTTCCCACAGGCGACTGACCCAAGGGCTGAGATCCTGGCGCGTCTGATACCGGTAGCCCGACGCCACTTTTTGCAGGGCAACACCACGGTTTTCGCAGGCGTCTTCCAAGCTTTGCAGAGCCTGACGAATCTGCTTTCTGCCCTCTTCCTCGTTCAACTCACCCACGGCGAACAAACGAAAAAGATTGTCCACGGTTAACGGGCCCTCGGCGGCGAGCAGCGCTGCCTCGATGATTTGCGCGATCTGCTCATCGGGCAAAGGTTGCCCCGTGGCTGGCGCTGCCGATTCTATGACCGGTTCTGCTTCAGCGGCGTCGCTGTCTGAGTGTTGCTCAGCGATATCGTTAGTGTCTGCGGCCATCAAGGGTTCTCCGATCCTGCACTGTCGGCAGAGTTATTCTTATCTGTTTGGTTAGACGGGGCGTCGTTGTCGCTATCTGCCTCGGTAGCGCCGGTTTGCGCATCGCTGTCCGGCGATGGGCCACCGTATTGCAGATCCGCCCCGAAATTGTCGCGAATGCCGTGTACCGCGTTTTTGCCCACCCGCACATGAATCGGGGCAAAAGGCTCTGCTTGAACAAAGTCCAGCAAGGACTCCCGAATCAATTCCATAATGGCCAGAAAGGTGACTACCACGCCCAGGCGCCCTTCTGCGGCGGTAAATAATTCGTTAAAACCGATAAAACCGTCTTGCCGGTTCACGCGACTAAGAATGTCACCCATGCGGTCGCGCACGGACAGCGGCTCAAAGGTGACTTCATGTTTGGTAAACAGTTCAGCCCGGCGCAGCACTTGGGCCAAGGACAGCAGCACTTCGCGAAGGTCGACGTCCGGCTCCCCTTGCTGGCGCACCAATTTGGGCTTGCTGGCCGCCGCCAGAAAAATATCCCGCTCTACTCGGGGTAGCTCGCCCAGATCCTCTGCGGCGGTTTTGATTTGCTCGTATTCCTGCAGACGGCGAATCAGCTCGGATCGCGGATCGTCCTCATCTTCAAACTCTTCCGGCCGGGGCAACAACATGCGCGACTTGATCTCGGCCAGCATGGCCGCCATCAGCAAATACTCGGCGGCCAGCTCTAGCTGCAGTGCCTGCATTAACTCGATGTAGCTCATGTACTGGGCGGTAATCACCGACACCTTTACCTGCAAAATATCCAGGTTCTGACGGCGAATGAGATACAGCAGCAAATCCAGCGGACCCTCAAAAGTCTCGAGGAAAACCTCTAGAGCTTCCGGCGGAATGTACAAATCCTTGGGTAGCTGCTGAATTTCCTCCCCAGCCACCAACGCAATGGTGTCTTGGTTGACCGCTCTGGCGGCGCTGAGTTTGCTGGACGCTTGACCGTTATCCATCGCCGACTCTCCTTGCGCTGTTCTCTACTGGGATCACCGGCCGCCAATTCCAACGGCTGCTTTGACTTCTTCCATGGTCTCACGGGCCACGGACCGGGCTTTTTCTGAGCCCTCCTGTATCACCGCATGAACCAAGTCTGGATCTTCCTCAAACTGTACAGCGCGCTGGCGGATGATCTCTTGTTCACGATTGATGGCATCGGTCAGAGGTTGCTTACAGTCCACGCAGCCGATGCCTGCAGTGCGACAGCCTTCCGTGGCCCAGTTACGCACGTCTTCATCGCTGTAGACCTGATGCAGTGCAAAGACCGGGCACTGATCGGGGTTACCCGGATCGTTGCGACGCACCCGGGCCGGATCGGTCTGCATGGTGCGGATTTTTTCCGTCACCGAAGCGGGATCTTCGCGTAGGCCAATGGTGTTGTTATAGGACTTGGACATCTTCTCGCCGTCCAGTCCAGGCATTTTCGACTGCTCGGTCAAAAGGGCTTGGGGCTCCGGCAAAATGATTCGACCGCTGCCTTCCAGATAGCCGAATAAACGCTCGCTATCGCCAATGGAAAGATTTTGCTGTTCGCCCAGCAAGGCTCTAGCCCGCTCAAGGGCCTCGCCGTCGCCGCGCTCTTGATATTCCCGTCGTAATTCAGCGTACAGCCGGGCCGCTTTTTTGCCCATTTTCTTCACCGCCGCTTCGGCCTGCTCTTCAAAGCCAGGCTCTCGCCCGTAGACATGATTGAAGCGCCGGGCGATTTCTCGAGTCAGCTCCACGTGAGCCACTTGGTCGGCACCAACAGGCACTCGTCCCGCTCGATAGATCAATATGTCCGCCGCCTGTAACAGCGGGTAGCCCAAGAACCCGTAGGTGGCCAGGTCTCGGTCGTGCAGCTTTTGCTGCTGATCTTTATAGGAAGGGACCCGTTCCAGCCAAGCTAGCGGGGCGATCATCGACAGGATGAGATGCAGCTCAGCATGCTCTGGCACCTTGCTCTGCACAAAAATCGTCGCAGCGCCGGGGTTTACCCCAGCAGCCAGCCAGTCAACAACGGTCTCAAAGGAAAACTGATCAATGGTCTCGGCGTGTTCGTAGTTCGTCGTCAGCGCGTGATAGTCAGCGACGAAAAAAAAGCACTCGTACTCGTGCTGCAACTGAACCCAATTATTTAGCACCCCATGCAGGTGTCCCAAGTGGAGGCGGCCCGTCGGGCGCATGCCTGAAACCACACGTTGGTTAGAATCGTTGCTACTCAATCAGTCGTCCTTTTATCTACACGGGGGTGCAGTATAGAGGCTCAGGCATCGTGATGGCAGGAATTTCCGCGAGGATAGCGTTAACGCAATTCCCCCAACCCTTGGCGCGATATGAAGGGCTCTTCATCGGTGAAATCCACGATGGTCGACATTTCCTGTGCACCCTGCCCGGCATCCAACACGATGGCGACCTGACTTCCCAGTAACGACATAATCTCATCGGTTTCGCTCAATGGAGCGTCCTCTTCCGCCGCACTGGCCACCCGCAAGGTAGTGGACAACAGCGGCTCGCCTATGGCCTCCAGCAACCCCAAGGCCACGGGGTGCTCGGGCACTCGCAATCCAATGGTTTTCTTTTTCGGGTGCACCAGTCGCCGAGGCACTTCTTTGTTGGCAGGCAATACAAAGGTAAACGCACCCGGCGTGTTGCGCTTAAGAATTCGATAGGCGGTATTGTCCACCCGGGCGTAATGACCCAGCTCACTCAAATCTCTGCAAATCAGCGTGAACTGGTGATCTTTTGGCAGCTTGCGCAGGGCAATCAGTCGATCCAAGGCCCCTTTATCGCCGATATGACAAGCAACCGCATAACTGGTTTCGGTGGGGTACACCACAAGCTGGCCGGCACGCAGGGCTTTGGCGCCTTGTTCCAGCAGGCGTTTTTGTGGATGAGTGGGGTGAACTTCCAGTCGTTGGGCCATGGTTTTTCCTATGGTTTTTACTGTGGTTTTCCTGTGGTTAGGTGCGTCACTTACTTCGCAGACGCTGGGCAGTTTATCGTCAACCGGGGCTAGACAGCACCAACCCAGCGCAAGGCAAACCCGACGAACGCGGCGCGCTTTGCAGTTTCGGCAATCCAAGGGTCGAGTTGTTACCCAAACCTTTGACCCAGCAGACTCAAATGTCAGTATGCTGCCCGCTGGCCATGAGGCACTGCTGTCATCAGCGGCCAAATTTGCGAGACTACCTCCACTCATTCATCTTCGGATTTTTATGCAGCAGTTTATCGAGTATTTCGCGGTCATCGCCTTCGTGGCGGTGTACTTCCTCACCAAGGACGTCTTTTTGGCCACGGCGGTACTGCTGGTGGCCATTACCGCTCAAGTGGCATTTTACAAACTCACCAAACGACCTCTGAGCAATGAGCTCAAAATTACCTTTTGGATCAGCCTGATCTTGGGCGGCATGACACTGGTGTTGCGCGACGAAACCTTTATCCAGTGGAAACCCAGCATCGTCAGTTGGGCCATTGCTGTTGGGTTGCTGGGCGCACAGTGGTTTGCACGAGTCTCGCTGCTGAAAAAAATGATGGGGTCTGCCTTGGAATTGGACGACGCTGTCTGGCGCAAGATGACCTACGGCTGGGCAGCAGGATTCGCCCTATCTGGCTTTATCAATTTGTGGGTGGTGGAGAATTTTTCCATGGACACCTGGGTTACCTTCAAGCTGTTCGGCTTGCTGGGCCTGAACCTCCTCTACGTCATCATCATGGTGGCTTATCTGGTCAGCATTGGCGCCCTCAAAGAACCGGAGGAATCCGCTCAATCCCCGGCTGCGCCGGGTAGCGATAACCCATCATGATTGCCCTAAGCGTCAATCTGAACAAAATCGCCCTGCTGAGAAATTCCCGGGAGGGTGACCGCCCCAGCGTGATTGCGGCGGCGCGACAGGCCATCGCCATGGGGGCGAAAGGCATTACCGTACATCCGCGCCCGGACCAGCGGCATATTCGCCCGCAAGATGTCTACGATTTGGCTGCACTCCTAGGCAAGGAATATCCAGAGATCGAGTTCAACATTGAAGGCAACCCTTTCGCGGGACCCACGCCACAGGGTTACCCCGGGTTTAGCCAGTTGATCGAAGCCACTAAACCTCATCAAGTCACCCTAGTACCGGACAGCGATGATCAGCTCACCTCTGACCATGGCTGGGATCTGGCACAACCCCAAACCAAACTGGCGGAGCATGTTCAAACCTATGCGGAGCTGGGCTGCCGGGTCAGCTTGTTCATGGACCCCATCGTTGAACAAATGGCAGCGGCCCAAGCCTTGGGTGCCCATCGAATCGAATTTTATACCGGCCCCTATGCGGAGCTGTTCTGGGCACACGGTAGTGAGGATGCTCGCACGCAAGCCTGCTTTGCAGACTTCGTTGAAGCCGCCAAAGCTGCCACCCAGGCTGGCCTAGGCATCAATGCCGGCCATGATCTGGACCAGGACAACCTACCGCTGTTTGCCACACTGCCAGGCCTGCAAGAGGTGTCCATTGGTCACGCCATCATGTGTGAAGCCCTGCAAGACGGGTATGGCCCCACCATTGCGCGGTACGTGAAGATTCTCCAAGCATGATCAGGATCCGCGGTTTTCAGGCTTGGCTTAGCGGGTGCCTGCTTGCGGCGCTGCTTAGCTCGACCTTGGGTTTAGCCGATACCGCCAACGGCCCGCGAACCTATGACTCCAACCCCAGGGTTGTCCTTGAAACCACTGCGGGCAATATCGAGCTAGAGCTCTTACCCAAGTTCGCACCCAAGCATGTGGACAACTTTCTGAATCTGGTGGAAGCGGAGTTTTACTCCGGCTTAATTTTTCACCGCGTGATTCCCAACTTCATGATTCAAGCTGGCGGCTATGAGGTCGGCGTGAACTACCGAGAGCACGGGGGCATCTGGGTGCCTAACGAGTCGTTCAATGGACTACGCAACAAACGCGGCAGCGTTGCCGCTGCTCGCTTAGACGATCCAGACTCTGCCAGCACTCAGTTTTTCATCAACGTGGTCGACAACTTTTATCTCGACGCTCAACCGGGTCAGCCTGGGTACACCGTTTTTGCCCGGGTGGTTGACGGTTTTGACACCATAGAACGCATCGAATTGACGGATACCCATCTCGTCAACGGTATGGCTGGCGTCCCCGAGCAACCTATCGTTATCTTATCGGTCATCCGTCGCTAGCCTGGAGCAGGGATTTGCCTTCTTTGCGGCGAGAGCCCATGCGCTGCGCCCTATTTCATGTAGACTAGCGCCTTTTTTGAGGCACCCTTCTACCCATGCGAACTTTCATCATCGCTCTTGCCAGCGCTCTTCTGCTGGCCTTCATCGTTATTCAACTCAATGTTCTGTTTTTCGCAGATGACCAACTCACAGCCCAGCACCATCTGTCACTGCTGGGGTTGACCGCAGGCGCCTTGCTGATTAACGGCTTGATCAATGCACGCCTGGCCTTACGCAATGCGCCTACCCGGGGTCGAGGCCGAGGTCGCGGTAGAGACAAGCGCGACGACCGCAGGAACGATCGACGCAGTGACAATAAGCGCGGCAACGCAAAAGAAGGCCAAGAGGGTCGCGGCCGGGATCAGCGGCGCAGCGACGCAAAAACCGACAACAAGAAAAACGACGGACGCACACGCGACAACTCTGATCGCGGACGCCGAGGCAACAACGCCGCCACTGAAGCGGACAAGCCGGTGGAGCAGGAAAGAAGCATGGATCCTGTGCCTGAGCCCGCCCCTGCAGACGCCGAGCGCGGCAGCGTGAAGTGGTTCAATCGAACCAAGGGCTACGGCTTCATCGTGCGTGAATCCGGCGAAGAGATCTTCGTGCACCAGCGATGCGTGGTTCCTCAGGGTGAGGGCCAACGCGGCATTTTGCGTGACGGTCAAGCCGTCTCCTTTGTGGTGGTTGAGCATGACAAAGGCGTGCAAGCAGATCGCGTAACCATCGTGGAAGCCTAGTTGCCCCTGGACCAGCCATCATGATCAACATTCGTGCGCTGCTGGCTGAGCGGTTAGAGACCGCCTTTGCCAGCCTGGGCCTGACTGGGGATGCCTTGCTGCAGACCGCCAGCAGGCCAGAATTCGGTGACTACCAAAGCAATGGCGTCATGGCCGCAGCCAAACGCGGGGGACTCAATCCCAGAGACGTGGCTCAGCAAGTGATTGACGCTGTGGACCTTGAAGGTATTGCCCAAGACCTCAGCATTGCTGGGCCTGGCTTCATCAACATTACTCTTGCTCCGGAGTTTCTGGCCCAAGCCAGTACCTCGCCCCAACCGAGCAGTAATCCCAAGCGGGTTGTCGTGGACTATTCCGGGCCCAATCTGGCCAAGGAAATGCACGTAGGCCATCTGCGCAGCACCATCATTGGTGATTGCGTTGCACGAGTACTGGAAGCGCTGGGCCACACGGTGATCCGACAAAACCACGTCGGCGATTGGGGTACCCAATTCGGCATGCTGCTGACCTTCATGGACGAAACCGGCGCTGCCTCTGATTCCCTAGCTGACCTTGAGCAATTCTATCGCTCCGCCAAGCAGCGTTTTGATGAGGACCAAGAATTTCAGGATCGAAGCCGCCGGGCAGTGGTCAAGCTGCAGTCAGGCGACGAGGCCATGCTGGCCCAATGGGAAAAATTCATCGACATCTCCATGTCCCACTGCCAGGGTCTGTATGACCGCCTGGGCATTGATCTCACGGCGGCAGATGTAGACGGCGAAAGCTCCTATAACGACGAGCTGAAAAATACCGTGGACCTCATCGACGCCAAAGGCCTGCTGCAGGAATCCGATGGCGCGCAGTGTGTGTTTTTAGACGAGTTCAAAAGTAAAAACGGCGAGGCCTTACCCGTCATTGTGCAGAAGTCTGATGGCGGATTTTTATACTCCACGTCGGATCTGGCCTGCCTGCGTCGGCGCATTGATGATTTTCGCGCCGACCGCGTGCTGTATTTTGTCGACGCGCGCCAGGCCCTGCACTTTAAGCAGGTGTTTGCGGTGGCTGCCGCCGCTGGGATCAGCAATCCGGATGTAGAGCTGGTGCACATGCCCTTTGGCACCATGCTGGGCAAAGACAATAAGCCCTTCAAAACCCGTCAAGGTGAGCTGGTGAAGTTGGCGGACCTGCTGGATGAAGCCGTAAGCCGAGCCAGACAACTGCTCCTAGACCGTGACGTTCAGGGCAAAAACCCAGACATGGACGATGCAGAGCTGGAGCAGCTGGCAGAGATTATCGGTCTGGGCGCGGTGAAATATGCGGATCTGTCGAAGAATCGCACCAGTGACTACGTCTTCGATTGGGACCAAATGCTTAGCTTTGACGGCAACACGGCGCCCTATCTGCAGTACGCCTACAGCCGCACCCGCAGCATTTTTAGCCGCGGCGAAATTGATCCCCAGTCCCTGCCCACTCAAGTTGCGGCTGTGGATGAGCCCGAGCGTCGACTGGCAGTGGCCATCGCCGGCTACCAAGACTTGCTGGAACAAGTTGCCCAAGATGGCTATCCCCACCAGCTTTGCGCTTATCTCTACGATTTGGCCGGTCGCTTTGCCCAGTTTTACGAGCAATGCCCGGTGCTCAGCAGCGAAGACGAAACCAAAATCCGGCGTCTCACGCTGACCAAGCAAACCAGCGAGGTTTTGGCTAACGGCCTGGGCCTCTTAGGTATCGGCGTTGCACCGCGTATGTAGTCAGCGGCGCTGATCAGAACCAGCACTCTGGAGGATTCGATGACTGCGCAGTTCCACACACTGATTCGTGCTCAAGACTTAGCTGGGCTGATTGCCGACAACGCAGCATTGCGGATTTTTGACTGCCGGGCCCAGTTGGGTAATCCCCACCGCGGCGCTGAACTGTTTGCCCAGGGCCATATACCCGGAGCCCAGCATGCAGACCTGGACCGCCACCTGTCTGCCAGCCCAAACCAACAAGGGCGCCACCCGCTACCTGACCCGGACACCTGGCTGCAGCAGGTGCGACAGTGGGGTGTCCGGGCGGACGATCAAGTGGTGCTTTACGATGACGTGGGGGGTCAAATGGCAGCCCGGGCCTGGTGGATGATGCGCTGGCTTGGGCACAGCGCAACGGCGGTGCTGGATGGGGGCATGACGCAATGGCCGGGACCGCTGGAAAGCGGCAGCGGCCAGGCACCGGAACCCAGTGATTTTCAGCCAGGCCCGTCGTTGACCCGTTTGTGGAGCGTGGATCAAGTAATGGAAAACCTGCAAAGCCAAGATCACCTCTTGGTGGATGCCCGGGCGGAAGCGCGCTTTCACGGCGAAGAAGAACCCATCGACCCGGTGGCGGGCCATATCCCCAACGCCCAATGTTTACCCTCCTCCGGAAACCTGGAGCAAAACGGTTTATTCAAAACCCCAGAGGCGCTGCGCCAGCGCTTTGCCCACGTGGATCCGGCAACGACGGTTTGCTACTGCGGTAGCGGAGTCACTGCCACCCACAACATTTTGGCAATGAACGTGGCGGGGTTAGCGGAGCCTGGACTGTACGCAGATTCTTGGAGCGGATGGATTACCGACAGCACCCGGCCTATTGCCCGCTAACGAATCTCAACCCGCCATGAGCCAACACTCAGAATACATCAGCCCCGCCAGCATCCGTTGGCGTGGCCCGCAGCCGGTGTCTGAGGGTTTTGACGACATCTACTTCAGCGCAGATGGTGAACAGGAAGTGCAGCGCATCTTTCTGCAACCCAGTCGCATCATCCAGCGCATGAGCGACAACCAACGGCCTTGGTTCACCATCGGCGAGCTGGGCTTTGGCACTGGCTTGAACTTTACCGTCTGCGCCGAAGAGGTCATCAAACAACCCCAGGGGCGCTTACATTTTATCAGTATGGAAGCCCATCCCCTGAGCCTGTCGGATTGGCATCGAGTCGCCCAGGCACGGCCCGGATGTGCCACCACTCAAGCCTTGGCCAAGTCACCGCCCCCGCTGCTTACGGGCTGGCACAGGCGAACCTTGCATCAGGGTCGCGTTCAACTCAGCGTCTTTCATGGCGACGTTGCCACGGCGTTAGCTGAATTGCAGCAATACCAGCGCCAAGGCATAGACGCTTGGTTTTTAGACGGTTTTGCGCCCAGCAAAAACCCTGAGATGTGGCGGTCAGAGGTGCTTGCCATGCTGGCCACCCTCAGTGCCCGCCAGGCAACGGTGGCCACCTTCACCGCAGCGGGACAAGTGCGCCGGGAGCTATCGACCCTGGGCTTTGCGATGGAAAAAATTGATCAAAAGCCCTTCAAGCGGTCCAGCCTGGTCGGCGTTTTTCAGGGCGAGTCCCAGCAATCCAATCCAACCCCGCCAGCCCAAATTCGGGTGCTGGGCGCGGGCATTGCCGGCGCCACCGCCGCTCGAGAGCTGGCAAACCTTGGTATACCCGTGCAGGTATTCGATCCATCGGGCATGGCGAGCGGGGGATCCAAAATGTCGGTTAGCGCCCTGCACGCGAGATTGCTTGGGGATCAAAGTCCCGGCGCTGAATTTCGCGCCCGAGCTTTTCATCACGCTCGGGCCAGCATGGATGGCCTAGACGCATTTCGCCCCACCGGCGCTTTGCAGCTGGCGCTGAACAACCAAGAGCTGAGCAAACTCCAGCGCATCTACTCGGTGTATCAAGGAGATCTGCCCGAGGATCAACGTCATTGGCTCACCTATCGGGATGCCAGCACACTGGCCCAAGAATTTGGATTTCAGGGCCTAGGCAGCCTGCACTTTGCCGACGCGGGTCTGGTGGATTTGCCCCAGCTTTGCGCCACGTTGCTCGACCATCCGCTCATCGACTTTCACCCGACCGCGGCACAGCCCTCAGCCGAGGAGCCTTGGGTCATTGCCTGCGGCAGCAAGGCCCGGGTCTACGCGTTAGACATACCACTGGAAATCGGCGACGTCTGGGGACAACTGGATTGGATTAAGCCGACGTCTGCATCCCTACCCTTGCCCATTGTCGGCAATGGCTACGCGATTCCTGACGGAGAAACTTGGGTCCTAGGCAGCACTTACGAACAACGCCCATGGACCAGTGATGAGGCCACCGCCAGCAACATTGCCAGCAATCGCCGCTTTATTGGCGACGACGACGTTTTGCCAGTGCATTGCAAACGCGGGCCGCGCTGCGTATCCAGTGATCGTGATCCCATTATTGGTCGGCTGGGCGAGCAACGCTGGATCAGCACCGCCCACGGATCCATCGGCACCAGTTCTGCGCCGTTGGCCGCTGCTGTGATTGCCAGCGATATCATGGGATGGGTACCGCCGGTTTCCCGGCGGGTATTGAGATGCGTCGAACCCGAACGTTTTCGGGCTCGTCAGGCCAGGCGGGGCGTCAAGGTTGTTGGCCCCCAGAACTGACCTATTCGGCGCCCTTGATCACTCGCACATCGATAACGCTTTCGATATCGCGAATGGCGGTTAACAAACCGTCATCGGGTGCTTCGGACAGGTCGATCAAGTTATAGGCCAGATCGTCCCGGCTCTTGTTAATCAGATCGATGACGTTGATGTTGCGTTCAGCCAACACATTGGTCATTTGGCCCAGCATTCCAGGTACGTTGTGGTTGCTGATGGCCAAGCGATAGCCGTCTACGGCTTCCAGACTGACCGCTGGGAAATTAACCGAATTCACGATGCTGCCGGTTTCTAAAAACCGTACCAATTGGTTGGCCGCCATCACCGCACAGTTCTCTTCGGCCTCGTCGGTGCTGGCACCTAGGTGCGGCGTCAACATCACTCGAGGATGGTCGATTAAACCGGGCACGGGGAAGTCCGCCACATAGCGACCCAAGTGATCGCTTTCCAAGGCCGCCTTAAGCGCATCCGCATCAACAATGGGCTGACGCGCAAAATTGAGCAGCACGCTGCCTGGCTTGAAAGCCTCCAGGGCTTCGGCGTTAATCATGCCTTCCGTCGCGGGCAGTTGCGGCACGTGCAGACTGACATAGTCCGCCCGCGCAAACAGACTGGGCAGGTTTTGCATACGCTCTACTTCGGCAGGTATGCGCCAAGCGGCGTCAACGGATAGCGCGGGATCGTAGCCAATAACGTTCATGCCCAAATCTAAGGCCGCTCGCGCCACCATAGACCCGATGGCTCCCAGACCCACAACACCCAGTGTCTTGCCGATCAGTTCCCGGCCTTTGAATTTTTTCTTCTCGGCTTCCACCAGTTTGTTCAACTCAGCGTCGTCGCTCACTGACGCCAGCGAACGCACATAGTTGATGCCACCGAGCACGTCTCGGGACGCCAGCAGCATGGCGGTAAGCACCAACTCTTTTACCGAATTGGCATTGGCCCCAGGGGTATTGAACACCACGATGCCAGCTTGGCTGCAGGCCTCAACCGGCACGTTATTCACTCCGGCACCGGCTCTGGCTATGGCTCGCAATCCAGGCGTCAGCTCATCCACGCTCAATTTGTGGCTGCGCAGCAATATTGCATCCGCGCCTTCGGCATCAGGCCCCACGGAATAGGTGGCCGGATCAAATCGTTGCAGACCGACCGGTGCAATGGCGTTATAGGTTTTGATGGTGTAGGAATTCGAATCCATGAGCTGCGCCTTTCTGAGGGGAGCGGCACGTTAGGCACGCCGGTGTTTGTTGTCAAGTTGAGCGGGGAAAAGGGCAGCGTTCAGGGCATTAAGCGCCGTATCTCATCCACCAATCTTTGGGCCGCGTCTTGAATCGCTACGCGGGACATTGCCTGCTGGTAGCGTTCTCGATTGCTCGATAATCGCTCTAGGGTTGTCAACAAAGTGTCGTTGTTCAGCTGACTCTCCTCCACAACCTCACTCCAACCCTGCTGGCGCGCGTACTCGGCATTGGCTATTTGATCGCCTCTGGAGCCCCCCGCTGGCAAAGGCACCAACAAATTCAGCTTACCCAGGGCCACCCATTCAAACAGCGCGTTGGCGCCGGCTCTGGAGATAACCACATCTGCGGCGGCGAGTATGTCGCCCCAGCCTTCGCCCACAAAAGCCAACTGTCGATAGCCGGGTTGATCATGCTCCGTGGTCTTGCCCTCGCCGCAAATATGAATCACATAAAAGCGCTGGGTCAGGTCATCTAGGTTGGCGCGAATGATTCGGTTCAAGCCTTCTGCGCCCAGACTGCCCCCGGTCACCAAAAGCACCGGCCGCCCCTCCTCAATACCGAATCGCGCCCTAGCACTGGCCGCATCACCGGACAGCAGCGCGGTGCGTATCGGGGTGCCGGTTACCACATGACGACGGCCTAGACCGCCAAAATGCGTATCGTCGAAACTGGTACAGATGGTTCGAATAAACGGCATGCTCAGACGGTTCGCCAGACCCGGGGTCAGATCCGATTCGTGGGCCACTACCGGGATGCGCAGCAGCCAAGCAGCAAAGACCGGTGGCAACGAAACAAACCCGCCCTTGGAGAACAACACCGCTGGCTTGATCCGCACCAGCAGCCGCAGGGACTCCAGCACGGCCCAAGCAATACGAAACAGATCCGTTAGATTCTGCCAAGAAAAGTAGCGGCGCAGCTTGCCCGCAGCGATGGCGTGAAAGTCTATCGCGCGGTCGCCTAGGTAACCCTTTTCCAGCCCGCTACGAGTGCCGATAAAATGCACTTTGGCGCCCTGCTGTAACAGCAAGTCCACCACCGGCAAGGCAGGAATCACATGCCCAGCGCTACCGCCACCGGTGACCGCTACCACGCCCTGCCGTTGGGTCGTCGATGCTACCGACTCGGTCATCGCTTCGTCATCGCTTAGTAATGGCTTGGATGGTTCGGTCATGGTGGGGTCTGGGTCCTAGGTCGCGCTCTTGTTCTTTTTATTGCACTTACTTGTGATTGCACTTACTTGTCGGTCTGCTTACGCGAAAGCGTGGGGCTTAGTATCCCAACACGGACTTCAACAAGGGCACGGTCAGAAGTCGTTTGTGCTCCAACGTAGCCTGATCCAGCCGAGCCAAATCTGCCAGCAAGCGATCCATGCCCCGGGGGCCTCGCCGCAACCAATACTCTAGCACCGCCTCGCTCAAGTGATAGCCGCTTTGCTCCGCTCGCTGGCGCAGCAACAGCCCCTTGTCCGCATCGGACAGCTCTTGGGGTCGATGGTGGGCCAGCGAGCGCATACGTGAATTCAAATCCGGCAGGGCAAACGCGGTTTGACCAGCGCTGTGGCGATGAGCCACCAAAAGTCGCCGCACTGTTGATCCTTGGGGGGGCAACTCTGACAGCGCGTTATACACCGCCATCAACGCCTCTTCAGCCTGACGCTGCTGGGACAGATGACTGACATGATCTACCGCAACGGTCGCGGAAAAATCCATGCCGTCTCTCACCGTGCTTGCTAGCGCCAACAAGGTATCGGCCACTCGGTTCGGGCTTTGAGCAGCGCAATCCACATAGGCATTTAAATGGCCACCCTCGGCTCCGGCCAGGCAGGTGGCGCGCAACAAGTGGGTCTTGCCGCACACGTCGTCACCAAAAATCCAGTAGCCGCAAAAGCCGCTATGGCTGTCTTGTAACGCCGATACCAGTTCGGTATTTGCCCCCGCCACATAATTCGTCAGCGTCGGTTGATGAGCCACCTCAATGGCCAGTACTTCTTGGCGACTCAACGCTTACTTTTCCTCAACAGTGCCTTGGCGCGGTTGTCATCATCACTGTCGTAGCGCAGCCAAGCGTGACGACCCCAAACAAACAGGTAGTGGCTGCCAGAGGCCACACAAAATCCTGCTAATAGTGGATACCCGTACCGCTGCAATACCGCTAGTAAATCCGCACCCAGTTCACCAATGGGCATTTGACTGACCATCAGCAACAGCACCACCAATATTTGCATTGCGGTATTGGCTTTACTCAACAGGCTGGGGTTCACCGTCAGGTCTCCAAAAATGCCGCGATAGGCCGCTACCGCTAACAGAATCAGGACATCACGACCCAGAATCAGTGCCACCAACCAGGTCGGTATCAGTTCCTGAAGGGTAAAAACCAGATACATGGCCGCAACCAGAAATTTATCGGCCAAGGGGTCCAGCATAGAGCCCAGCTCGGTTTGCCAAGAGTAACGACGGGCCAAGAAGCCATCTAAGGCATCGGTAAACCCGGCAAACAGCATGAGCCAAAAGGCCAGCAGCACTTCGTGGGTCCACAGCAGCCAGGCAATGGGCAGCACTAGGGCGATGCGCATGATGCTCAAATAGTTGGGCAGTGTACTCATGAATCCGTCTGCCAAACCAAGAGTCCTGACTCTGGCGCTGCCTCTTGAGCCACGGTACTGCCCCAGCTCGGCTGGGCCGCACGCAAACGGCCGCTGCCAGTAAGCAGCGCCAACAATCGATCTCTAGCCGCCGCTGACTGCAGTTGCAGGGCAAGGGTATCGCCCTGCACACCCAGCAATCTGACGCCATCCACAAACTCTAGGGATTGAAGGTATGCCATCAGACTGGCGTAAGCGTTGAGATTATCGATACCGCTAACCCAAAAATCGTGGGCGTTAACCGCGTCACCAAACACCAACTGCTCATCCAATAAGGGTTGGGCGGCCAAAATCAAAGCGCTCCTGGCCAACTCCGCTTCACTGGCCGAACGCAAAAATTGCGAATCCTCTCGGCGGCCCGAGCGCAGCAACCATTCCCCGGTATAAAACCGCTGACCTAGCACCTCTTGCACACTGAAGCGACCAACCAGGTATTGGCCCGCATGGTAGCGAGCGCTGGCTTGATCAAGGACATCCGTGAACTTACCCCAAACTACGGCTGGGTTGACCAATAGCGAGTCCTGTAAATCCATGGAGGGAAAGAGCAGTGGCAGCCCGCGCCGGTAAGCTTCTCGATGCAGCGCGTCACTGACTTTAGCGTCGTCGGAATCAATCAGGCGGCGACCCTGAGCGCTATCTTGCACCATCCATACCACGGTGCTGGGACGCCGAGACCACCAACTTGGCAATCGAGCTTGACGCGCTAGCTGCTGGATAGCCTCACGCTGAAACGAAAAACGCAGGGCCAAGTCGGTGGCGCCGGTGCTGGCCTGGCTATCAATCTGCTGTCGGCGGCGGGGGCTAAGCTCCTGGGGATCAAAGTAGACGTATTGCGCGTAATAGCGTTCTGGCCGGGCCAGAGCTTGGGCAATCACTGGCGAGCGTGGCACAGAAACTAGGCCGGTCGTGCGAGACAGTACCCGCAGCAGTGCAGCTTGCGCCGCGGCGCGCCGGTTCTGGGCCCCCTGATCCGCCACGTATTGTTCCACCTCATACAGCCAGTCAATCACCTGACCTTGCCGGACTTCCGCCCAAACACCTGGCACCCACGCGCAGATCAGCACGACCAGTGCTAACCAGGGCTTGCTGCGACTGCGCAGGCGGTAGTGGCGACGGTTGAACATGGAACATCAAAACTATGGCTGTCAGGCCTCACAGTGTAGCGAAGTTATTCGTTTGTGCGTGTTTTTGTCCTTGGCTTTGTGCCATACAGTTGGCGTGCTTGGCGGTTAGCTGACATATCCACACCTGTTCGAGAGGAGAGCCATGGTCATCGACGAAGGATTGGCACAGCGGGTTCGAGAAACCCTGATGGAGCTGGCGGATTTTGCCGATATCTATGAACGACGCATGTTTGGCGCACTAATGACCATGGTCAATGGCCACATGACCTGCGGCATTTCCGGCGCCAAGCCCGGCAGCAAGATTAGACCCGCTGGCAAGGCGGACCAGACCGAAGATGATCGCGGTGGTCTGGTGTTACGCGTTGGCGCCAACCGCTACCAAGAAGCGCTAACGGATCCGCATTGCCGGCCCATGGATTTTTCCGGCAAAACCATGACCGGGTTTGTTTATATCCAACCCAAGGGGCTGGAAGAGGATGCTGACTTACGACGCTGGCTGGAGCTGAGCTTAAGCTTTGTGCTGGCCCAACCACCCAAATAACCCTTACCGATACCTCTGGGTAAAAATCGAATAGTTTCGCCCAGCGAGTTAGACTGCTCTTTTATCCGACGAGTTCCCCATGTCCCAAACTGACAGCGATAACAGCAATACCACTGGCCTGACCTACAAAAGCGCTGGCGTGGATATCGAAGCGGGCGCTGAACTGGTGCGCCGTATCGCGCCGGCTGCCAAAGCAACCCGCCGCCCCGAAATGCTCGGGGGATTAGGCGGGTTTGCTGCCATGGCGGAGCTGCCTGAGGGCTACGAGCGTCCTATTTTGGTCACCGGTACCGACGGCGTGGGCACCAAGCTTAAACTGGCCATTGATTACGGCCGCCATGACGGTGTGGGCCAAGATCTGGTGGCCATGTGTGTCAACGACGTTTTGGTTGTGGGGGCAGAGGCGTTCTTGTTCTTGGACTACTACGCCACCGGCAAGCTGGATGTGGATGTGGCAGAACGGGTCATTAAGGGCATCGCCAAAGGCTGTGAGCTGGCAGGCTGCGCCTTGGCCGGCGGCGAGACCGCAGAAATGCCAGGCTTCTACGACGATGGAGAATACGACCTAGCTGGGTTTTCTATTGGCATCGTGGAAAAAGCCAAAATCATCGACGGCAGCAAAATTGGTCTAGGCGACACCATTATCGGCTTGCCCAGTTCCGGCCCTCACAGCAATGGCTATTCGTTGATCCGCAAGGTCCTGGAAAGTACCGAACTGGTCCCAGATGACACCCTGCTGGACGAACTGATGGCCCCCACCCGAATTTACGTCAAACAAGTGCGGCACCTACTGGAACAGGTAGACGTCCATGGCATGGTGCACATTACCGGCGGGGGGTTTTACGAAAATATCCCGCGGATATTCACCCAAGATGACGTGGCTGCTTTGATCGATGTGAACAGTTGGAAACGACCCAACGTCTTTGCTTGGCTGCAGCAGGCCGGGAACATATCGGAACAAGAAATGCTGACCACCTTTAACTGCGGCATTGGTCTGCTGCTGATGGTCAAGGAAAGCGATGTTGAGCAGACCCTGGCTTTGTTGCGCGAACAGGGCGAGGCGCCGGTCATCATTGGCCGCATCGTTAGCCCAGACCACCAGCCCGAGGCTGGGCAAATCGTTATTCGCTAGCGACCCCTAGGTCTTAGGCAGCGTCACTCCGGTCTGTCCCTGATACTTGCCGCCCCGATCTTTGTAGGTGGTTTCGCAACGCTCATCGGACTGAAAAAACAGCATTTGCGCCACTCCTTCGTTGGCGTAGATCTTCGCCGGCAGCGTCGTAGTGTTGGAAAATTCCAGGGTGACATGCCCTTCCCACTCGGGCTCTAGCGGCGTCACGTTGACGATGATGCCGCAACGCGCATAGGTGGACTTACCTAAGCAAACCGTTAGCACGTCTTCAGGGATGCGAAAGTACTCGACGGTACTGGCCAACGCGAAGGAGTTCGGCGGAATGATGCAGTAGTCACCCTGCACATCCACAAAGCTGCGTTCGTCGAAGGCCTTAGGATCCACGGTGGCTGAGTGAATGTTGGTGAATACCTTAAACTCATTGGCACAGCGCACATCGTAGCCGTAGCTAGAAGTGCCGTAGGAAATCACTTTGCCGCCGCTGTCATTGGTACGGATTTGCCCGGCTTCAAAGGGTTCGATCATGCCCTTGCTGGCTTGTTCAACGATCCAGCGATCGGATTTGATGGTCATATCATCTGCCTTACATTAGATGCGAGTTGTTGCTGCGCTGTGCTAGTCGTCGACCATGGTAATGGTCGGGGCACTGGTGCTACTGCCCTGCCACAGCTGGGCCGCCATGTTACGGGCAGCGTCCCGATAAAGGCCACTGATTTGCGAATCTGGATCTACTTTTACCGAGGGCTCACCGCCATCAGCCTGCTCGCGAATGGACATGGCCAGAGGCAACTGCCCTAACAACGGCACACCCAGATCTTCAGCAACCCGGCGCCCACCGTCAGCACCGAACAGGTGACTGATGTGCCCACAGTTTTCGCACTCATGCACGCTCATGTTTTCGACAATGCCCAACACGGGTATGTCCACTTTGGCAAACATTTCGATGCCTTTCATGGCATCCAGCAGCGCAATGTCCTGGGGTGTGGTGACAATCACAGCGCCAGAAACCGGGGCCTTTTGCGATAGCGTCAGCTGGATATCACCAGTGCCCGGGGGCATATCCACGATTAAGTAGTCCAAATCACCCCACAGGGTTTGTCCCAAAATCTGCTGCAGTGCGCCGCTAGCCATGGGGCCACGCCAAACCATGGGCGTCTTGTCCGTGGTCATAAAGCTCATGGACATGGCCTTTATGCCGTGCGCACGTATGGGTTCAAAGTACTTACCGTCCTTGATATCCGGACGACGGCCTTCAGCCACGCCCAGCATCATGCCCTGACTGGGCCCATAGATGTCTGCATCTAACAACCCCACTTTGGCGCCCTCCAGATCCAGAGCCAGCGCTAGATTCACGGCAGTGGTGGATTTACCCACGCCACCCTTGCCGCTGCTGACCAGAATCAGATGCTTCACCTGACCAAAGCCCGAGCCGCCGCCGGGCGCAAAGCTAAGCTGCAGATCGACGTTATCCACGCCCAAAAAGTCCGCTAGCTGCCGAGCCAGCGAATCTCGCAGGCCTGCTGCGGGATATCCCAAGGTCACCGAAATCTGATTGCCCGAGGTCAGAATGCGTGCACCCAAACTGCCCCAGGATTGCCCCACATAGGGGTCAATAAACTGTTCTACTTTCATCGCTTTACCTTCTTTGCGGCACTTTGCTCGTCAGCGCCGTAGGGTTACTTGAGTCTTGCCGCCGACCCAAACCGCTAGTGTAGGTCAAAAGCCGGTGGAGGACCTGTGAAAGCACCGGGTCTAAACCTAGACCAGAACCGGATTGTTGCTGCCTTGGGCGATCAGGCACGGTATATTGCGCCCCTCGTTATACCGATCAATTCAGGCCCAGCATGTCTCGACGCATTCTAGTCACCAGCGCTCTGCCCAACGCCAATGGCCCTATTCATCTAGGCCACGTTCTGGAGCAAATCCAAACCGACATTTGGGTTCGTTTTCAGCGCATGCGCGGCAATCAGGCCATTTACGTCTGCGCGGATGACACCCACGGCACCGCCACCATGATTAAGGCGGAGCAAGAAGGCGTCACAGCAGAAGCGCTGGTAGAGAACATGCGCCAACTGCACCTGGCCGATTCACAGGGCTTCCTGATCGATCACGACAACTATTACTCCACCCACTCGCCAGAAAATCAGCACTATTCCGAGCTGATCTACAATCGGCTGCAAGAAGCTGGGCTGATCTTCACCCAGAAGGTGGAGCAGCTCTTTGATCCGGAAAAAGGTCTGTTCCTAGCAGATCGCTTTGTGGTGGGCGCTTGCCCTAAGTGCAAAACCCCGGATCAATACGGTGACAACTGTGAAGCCTGCGGCGCGACCTATAACGCCAACGAGCTGCTGGAGCCCAAATCCATTTTTTCCGGGGCCGCTCCAGAGATGCGGGATTCAGACCACTACTTTTTTGATCTGGCGCGGTATACCGACTTCCTCAAAACCTGGACCCGCAGCGGCGCGGTACAGACCGAAACCGCTAACAAGTTATCTGAGTGGCTGGACGATGGACTGCGGGCCTGGGACATTTCTCGCGACGCTCCCTACTTCGGCTTCACCATCCCCGGCACCACGGACAAGTACTTTTACGTGTGGATGGACGCCCCCATCGGTTACATGGCGAGCTTCCAAAACCTGTGCGACAGCCGCAGCGAGCTGAGCTTTGACGAATTCTGGGCACCGGACTCCAGCGCAGAGGTGCATCACTTTATTGGCAAGGACATTGTCAATTTCCACGCGCTGTTTTGGCCTGCGGTCTTGGATGGATCCAATTTCCGCACCCCGACCCGAGTTCACACCCACGGTTTTCTTACCGTGGACGGCACCAAGATGTCTAAGTCCCGAGGCACCTTCATCTTGGCCAAGACCTATTTGGACCATTTGAATCCCGAGTATTTGCGCTACTACTTTGCCGCCAAGCTCAACGGCACCGCGGACGATCTGGATTTGAATTTGGAGGATTTTGCTGCCCGGGTAAATTCCGACCTGGTAGGCAAAGTCATTAACATCGCCAGCCGCAGTGCCGGCTTCTTGGTCAAGCAGTTTGACGGCGTGCTGGCCGAGCAAGTCCACGATGCGGCGCTGATGGCCCAATTCCACGATCAAGTGGAGCCCATAGCCAAGCTGTTCGAGCAGGGCGACACCGCCAAGGCCATGCGAGAAATCACCGCCCTGGCCGATGCGGCTAACCAATACATCGCCAAACACGAACCCTGGAACATGGCCAAGGATCCCGAGCAGCGAGATGCCTTACAGTTGGTGTGCAGTCAGGCCATCAATATGTTTCGCTGCCTAGCGGTGTTTTTAAAACCCATTCTTCCCGCCACGGCAGAGAAGGCCGAAACCTTCCTCAACGTGACGCCCCTGACCTGGGAAGATGCGCTAACCCCGTTGCTAGGCCACACCATCAACAAGTTCAAACCCATGTTGCAACGCATCGAAGGCGCTGACATTGAGAAGATGATCGAAGCATCGAAAGAGCCTGAGCCCGCTAAGGCAAAAGCCAAACCCAGTGCTGGGGCAACTGAAAAAGCCGCCAAGACTGAGGGTCAGTCCGAATCAGAAATCATTTCCATCGACGACTTCGCGAAGGTGCAGCTGAAGGTCGCGCGGATTATTGACGCCCAGCCCGTTGAGGGTGCAGACAAGCTGCTGCAACTGAGCCTGGACCTAGGCGATCACCAGCGCCAGGTGTTCTCTGGTATCAAGGCGGCCTATCAAGCCGAGGACCTTGTGGGTCGCTTAACCGTGGTCGTTGCCAACTTGGCGCCGCGCAAAATGCGCTTTGGCGTTTCTGAAGGCATGGTGCTGGCGGCGGGTCCGGGCGGCGCCGACATCTTTTTGCTGTCTGCAGACAGCGGCGCAGAACCCGGCATGGACGTGAAATAAGCCGGGGCCCCAGCCATGACCGAACTGGGACTCATCTTGTTTGGCGCACTGCTGGTCAATAATTTCGTGTTGGCCCAGTTTTTGGGACTCTGCCCCTTTATGGGCATCACTCGGAGCGTGGATACGGCTCTAGCCACCGGGCTGGCCACCACCTTTGTGCTTGCCCTAGCGGCAGTCAGTTCCCATCTGCTGTACCACTACTTGCTGCTCCCCCGAGACCTGACCTACCTCAACATCATCGTCTTTATCATCGTTATCGCTGGCTTGGTGCAGTTGATTCAGCTCTACCTGCGAGCCACCTCGCCGGTTTTGCATCAGGTTTTGGGCGTGTATTTGCCGCTGATCACCTCAAACTGCGCCGTGTTGGGCGTCACCTTGCTCGCCATCAATCAGGACCTGAGCCTACTCGCTACCTTCGTTTTTGCGGTAGGAGCCGCCGGCGGTTTTACCTTGGTCATGGTGTTGTTCGGCGCTTTGCGTGAACAGCTTAACCAAGCAGACCTGCCTGACGCCTTCGCCGGCACCCCCATCGCCTTAATCAGCGCGGGTCTGATGAGTTTGGCTTTTATGGGTTTTCAAGGCGTGGGCAGCTAATGCTAACGCCAGAATTGTTCGTCAACCCGGTGCCGGGGCTGCTCGTTGGCTTGCTGTTTTTTTTCGCCCTATCCGCTTGGGCGCTGCAGCGGCGCATACCCAAGGACGAAACCGCCCTAGTCGACCGTATTGAGTCCATGCTACCGCTGACCCAATGCGCCCAGTGTGGCCATCCGGGCTGCCGCCCCTACGCCGAGGCCGTGGCCGATGGCGCCGCCATCGACCTGTGTCCACCCGGCGGCCCGGAGTTGATAGCCCAGCTAAAAGACCTCATGGGCGATCAGGCGCCACTGACGGCCAACGTCATGGCGCCAGAACCCGCCCCGCTGATTGCCATCATCGATCCCGCCGCCTGCATTGGCTGCACCTTATGCCTGGACCCCTGTCCTGTAGATGCCATTGTGGGTGCCCAAGGATTGATGCACACGGTGATCGAATCCGAATGCACGGGCTGCGAATTGTGCATTGCGCCCTGTCCCGTGGACTGCATCCGCTTGGAGCCTGGTCCGCTGCCCAAAGTGGTGCAGCAGCCACCCCTACTCGGCAAGGGCTGCATCAACTGCAGCCAGTGCATCGAAGCCTGCCCGGTAGCCCTAGCTCCAGACCAGCTACTGAAACTCAGCGTCGCCCAAGACTGGGATGCCGCCGAGGCCATTGATTTGCAGCGTTGTATCGAATGCAAGCTGTGTGACCGAGTGTGCCCTAGCGAAATCAATCTGGCGGCGCGGTTCGGACACGCTAAGCAGATGGGCAGAATGCGCCAGGCAGAGATACAAGAGAAAAACCGCATCAAAGCCCGGTACGCGGCTCACGAAATACGCCTGGTTGCCAGACAAAGCGAAGCCGATGAGCGCCGGTCGGCGCGGTTGGCTCGTTTGCGTGGCAAAGCTAAGGGGATTGGTGACGCTAACGCTTGGGACGCTGGCAGGGGTCAGTCATGAACGAGCGGACAAAAAACCACTGGATCACAAACCGCACTGGCAGCGTCATGAACGCGGTGACCTTGGCCATGCTGCCCGGGGTGATTGCCATGGCCGCAGCCTACGGCGTCGGCATCTTCTGGAACCTGGCTTGGCTGGCGCTGCTGAGCTGTGCAGTGGAAGTAGGCTGCACCACGATGCGTTACGGCTTCGCCGCCGCGCGCCAGCGCCAGTTTGATCTGGGTGACGGCACCACCGTGCTGGCCGCGGTGATTATGAGCATTTGCCTGCCGCCCTTTGTGTCGCCAGCTATTCTGGCCGTAGCAGCCTTGGCCGCCATTGGCCTGGCGAAACACGCCTACGGCGGCTTGGGACAAAACATCTTTAATCCCGCCATGGTTGGTTACGCGGTGATTTTGCTGAGCTTCCCCCTGGCCTTGGCCTCGTGGCCTGGCGCCACCGACGGTTTAACCGGCGCCACCTTGCTGAGCGAATTTCGCTATCGCGGCAACCTTACCGCCAACGAGTTTTTTACCGGACGACTGGCCAACAACGCCCAGACCCTTGCTGCGGGACTTTTTGCCTTGGGCGGGGCCTGGCTGATTTATCAGCGCATCATGCATTGGCGCATTCCGCTGACGGTGCTAGTGACCGTTGGCGTCTTGGCCGGGATACTTCATGACGGTGGCAGCTCTGCCAGCCTCGGTTCACCTTGGTTTCATTGGACCACCGGCGGCACGGTGGCAGCAGCGTTCTTTGTGGCCACAGACCCCGTTACCCATCCTGCCCGCCCCCAACATCAGGTGCTTTTCGCCATACTCATCGGCTGCTTGCTGTTTTTGCTTCGCACTCAAGGCAATCTGCCCGACGGCATCGCCTTTGCGGTGCTGTTGGCCAACTGCACCACGCCCCTATTCAATCGGCTACACCGACAACAATTGGCCCTTGGAGACTCCAAGCGTGCGTAATTTGGTCACAAACACATTGGCACTACTGGTGATTGGTGGCCTGTGCGGTCTGGCTCTCACCCAGACCAACCAGCTCACCCGGGAACCCGTGGAAGCCAATCGAGTTCGGCAGGCCCAGGCGCTGCTGTCCGAGTTGTTGGGCCAGCAAGCGCCCACAGATCTGAACTGGCAGAACGGCGTCGCTAACCCCTGCGGCCCTTGGCAATTTGTCCGCGGTGCAGCCAACGGCTATTCCGGTCACATCCACTACTTGGCTCTGCTCGAAAAAGACTCCATCCGGCTGCGGGTAACGCGACATCAAGAAACGCCGGGCATCGCGGACTTCATCAACCATCAGGTAGACCCATACTTGCCAAACTTGGACGACACCAGCATCGCGGACTGGGGCGACCTAGATAACATCACTGGCGCCACCATTACCCACAAAGCGCTACGCGGCATGGCGGCACAAGCCCAAACCTTGGTCAATCATCAGCAAGAGCGAGACAACTGCGAGCAGAGCAATGAATCATAACGATTTTCGTCAGGCCGCTATCGCCAACAACCCTGCTTGGATGCAACTGTTGGGGCTGTGCCCGCTGCTGGCAGTGAGCAACAGCGTGGCCAACGCCACCGGCCTGGCATTGGCCAGCGCCTTTGTCATCATCGGCTCTAACACATCCATTTCGTTGTTACGGCGCATCATCCCTCAAGAAGCCCGACTGCCCTGCTTCGTGTTGATCATTGCCACCTTCACCACGCTGACGGTGATGGTGCTAGAGGCCTATGCCTTTGACCTGTACAGCCGCATCGCGCTGTTCGTACAAATCATCGTAACCAACTGTATGATTTTGGGCCGAGCGGAAGTCTTTGCTTCACGCCAGCCGGTAGGTCGTGCACTGATGGATGCGCTTGGCACCGCTGTCGGCTTTGCCCTGGCGTTACTGGCGTTAGGAGCCGTGCGCGAGGTGCTGGGGCAAGGCACACTGTTGGCCAACATGGACATGTTGTTTGGACAGGCCGCTGCCCAATGGCAGATGACTTTTTTCCCGGCGCCCCTGTCTCTCGCTCTGCTGCCCCCAGGGGCCTTTATTATTGCGGGACTGCTCTTTGCTCTGGCCCAAGGGCTAATGAATCCCAGTCCAAAGACACACTCGAACACCCAAGCGGAAACCCTATGAACGCCGACAAACGCCAGCAAATCTTCGCCCGGCTGCGAGACGCCAACCCCAATCCCACCACCGAGTTGAACTACAGCTCGCCCTTTGAACTATTGATCGCGGTACTGCTCTCAGCCCAGGCAACAGACGTGGGTGTGAACAAGGCCACAGGTCCGCTGTTCGCCGCTGCCAATACACCTCAAGCCATTTACGACTTAGGCGTCGATGGCCTCAAGGAGTACATCAAAACCATCGGCCTGTTTAACACCAAGGCAGAAAACGCCATTAAGACCTGCAAAATTCTGGTGGACGAATACAACGGCGAGGTACCCGAAGATCGCGAAGCTCTAGAAGCCTTGCCTGGAGTCGGCCGCAAAACCGCCAATGTGGTGCTCAATACGGCCTTTGGTCATCCCACCATCGCCGTGGACACCCACATTTATCGGGTATCCAACCGCACCAAAATCGCCCCGGGGAAAACCGTGCGGCAGGTAGAAGATAAGCTGCTGAAGGTGGTGCCCGAAGAGTTCAAGGTGGATGTACATCACTGGCTGATTCTGCACGGCCGATACGTCTGCATCGCTCGCAAGCCCCGTTGCGGCAGCTGCACCATTGAAGACCTGTGCGAGTTTAAGGATAAGACCGACGAGTAAACGAACTGTGTTGTGGAATCAAATATCCACCAACTGCACATTCGTCAGGCTCTCGCCCATGAAGGTGGCTCCCACGCGCTGAAAACGCTGAACCCCATCGGTGGCCAAAAACACACTGCTGCCGCCAACTTGGGACAGCGAACCCTCTGCCTCCAGCGCCTGGGCAACCGTAGCTGCGGTGGTTTGCGCCGAATCAATGATGTTTACATCGTCTCCCAGCAAACGCTGGAGCCCATCACGAAAGATCGGAAAGTGTGTGCAACCTAACAATACCGTTGAGGGCAGCGACGGTGCCTGAGGGGATTTCACCAGACCCTTTACGCCATCTAACAAGATCGCGTCGGCCAGCCCAGAACCCTGCTCTCCTTGCTCCGCCAAGGTCACCCACAGCGGACACGGGCGCCCCAACACAGGCAGCGATGGCTCGCGACTAAGCAAGGCCCGCTGATACGCACCGCCAGCAATAGTGCTCTCGGTAGCCAGCACCGCCACCCCACTGGCATCAGCCACCTGACAAGCGGCAGCGGCACCAGGCTGCACCACGCCAAATACCGGTAGCGGATAGAATTCGTCAGCAAGCGTATCCAGCGCCGTGGCAGACGCCGTGTTACAGGCCACCACCAAGGCTTTGATACCCCGCTCCACCAAGACACCGGCGGCCTGTCGAGCGTAACGCACAACTGTATCAGCGGACTTGGTGCCATAAGGCAGACGAGCGGTGTCGCCTAGGTAGATAAAATCTTCTTGGGGCAAGCGCTGGCGCAAGGCCGCCAGCACCGTCAAGCCGCCCATCCCTGAGTCAAAAACCCCGATGGGCAGATTGGCAGTCGTCACGACGCGGTACGCCGAGCCATAAGCGACCGACTAGGAGTAGTCACGACCGCGCTTGGCACCCAAACGCAGACGCAGGGCGTTGAGCTTGATAAAGCCCGCCGCGTCTTTTTGATCGTAGGCGCCTTGATCGTCCTCAAAGGTCACCACATCGGCATCGTAGAGGCTGTCACTGGAGCTACGACCCACCACGCTAACAGAGCCTTTATACAGCTTGAGGACCACAGAGCCGTTAACCGGCCGCTGGGATTCGTCGATCAATGCCTGCAGCGCTTTGCGCTCAGGTGCCCACCAATAGCCGTTGTAGATCATTTTGGCGTAGCGCGGCATCAGCTCATCTTTCAGATGACCCACTTCACGGTCCAGCGTAAGGGACTCCATGGCCCGGTGACCCTTGAGCAAAATCGTGCCGCCGGGAGTTTCGTAACAACCCCGAGACTTCATACCCACAAAACGGTTCTCGACAATGTCCGAGCGCCCCACACCATGCATACCGCCCAAACGATTCAGCTCCGCCAACATGGCCCCCGGCGTCAATGGCTTACCATCCAGGGCAACAGGATCACCGCATTGATAGGTTAGCTCGATCTCCAGCGCTTGATCCGGCGCATCTTCAGGAGCGACCGTCCAGCGCCACATACCCTCGTCCGCCGGTTTGGCAGGATCTTCCAAACCGCCCCCCTCGTAAGAGATGTGCAGCAGGTTAGCGTCCATGGAGTACGGCGACTTATTAGCCCCGCGCTTGTAGTCCACAGGGATCTGATGCTTCTCGCAAAAGTCCATCAGCGCTTCGCGAGAATTCAAATCCCATTCTCGCCAAGGCGCGATCACCTGAATGTCCGGATCCAGCGCATAAGCGCCCAGCTCAAAGCGCACTTGGTCGTTACCCTTACCGGTAGCACCGTGAGCCACAGCAGTAGCGCCAGTCTCCCGCGCGATCTCCACCATGCGCCGAGTAATCAGCGGCCGAGCAATACTGGTGCCCAGCAAGTACTCACCCTCATAGACCGTGTTGGCGCGGAACATGGGGTAGACGTAATTGGCGACAAAATCCTCGGTGAGATCCTCGATGTAGATTTCCTGCACACCCATGGCCTTGGCCTTGGCACGGGCAGGCTCCACCTCTTCGCCCTGACCGATGTCAGCGGTGAAAGTCACCACCTCGGCGTTATAGGTTTCCTGCAACCAACGGCAGATCACAGAAGTGTCCAAACCACCAGAGTAGGCGAGGACGATTTTGTTCTTGTCAGACACGGATTTTCCTTGAATCAGCGCATGTGCGAATGGGGCGGGATTCTAAGGCAAGGCGGGGTGGGAGGGAAATTTTGGGGTACTAAATAAAAGGATTATCAGCTGAGGAGTGGTTTGTTCGGCTGTAACGTTCATGTTTTCCGCGGGTATTTTGAACTGATTATGCGGCGGTGAACTCACCGGACACGGACAAATCTAGGTAGTAGCTTTTCTCAGCAGCCTGTGCGGCAGTGAACGACAGAAGCGGCTGAAGCTATGCAGGATGAGAGTTTCTAAGCTGCCTGCGCGGCAGTGAACATTTTTGGCAGAGGATAATCATGCGTTCTACATTTCTAAGCTGCCTGCGCGGCAGTGAACTCCAAAATTTTTGCGCATTCGCTCTTGATCCATTTCTAAGCTGCCTGCGCGGCAGTGAACGTTTATACCGCGAAAGCCCCGCGAAAATGCGATTTCTAAGCTGCCTGCGCGGCAGTGAACCTCAGCGGGCGTCAGCCCTTCAAACCAGAATTTTTCTAAGCTGCCTGCGCGGCAGTGAACGCTAATCTCGACAGGGTGGCGGGACTGATTCGTTTCTAAGCTGCCTGCGCGGCAGTGAACGATCCAACCGCCTACGTCTGGTCACTGATTGATTTCTAAGCTGCCTGCGCGGCAGTGAACTCTGGGTGTCAGTGATGCGCTCACCGGTGCACTTTCTAAGCTGCCTGTGCGGCAGTGAACGCACTTATTATTCATTTTCGATGCAGGAAACTTTTCTAAGCTGCCTGTGCGGCAGTGAACCCCTGCCCGTTCGCAATCTGACGCCCAGCCCTTTTCTAAGCTGCCTGTGCGGCAGTGAACCCGATGGCAGTGACGGACAAGCTGGTGTCGATTTTCTAAGCTGCCTGTGCGGCAGTGAACGGTACCCGTACTCACTGATGAGCACATCAAACTTTCTAAGCTGCCTGTGCGGCAGTGAACGCGTCTGTTGTCAAAAGACGTGCAAGTCGATGTTTCTAAGCTGCCTGTGCGGCAGTGAACCAAGAGATCAACATTAGCGGTCTTGTAAGCCATTTCTAAGCTGCCTGTGCGGCAGTGAACAATCGTTGTGCTCATTTCTAATCTCCTGCCCTTTTCTAAGCTGCCTGTGCGGCAGTGAACCGGTTCTTGCCGTCGTCAGTGTTGCCGCGATTTTTCTAAGCTGCCTGTGCGGCAGTGAACACGTTGTGGGACGCGGATAACCCGTTGGATGATTTCTAAGCTGCCTGTGCGGCAGTGAACATTTTGAGACCAACGGTCGAAAATCACCGACGTTTCTAAGCTGCCTGTGCGGCAGTGAACACGATCAAGGATCGCTTTCGTCACTATGCATTTTTCTAAGCTGCCTGTGCGGCAGTGAACTCGTATCAATGACGGGGTTGGCTTCTGCCATATTTCTAAGCTGCCTGTGCGGCAGTGAACGCCATTTGTCGGTGATTTACTACCACTCGTCTTTTCTAAGCTGCCTGTGCGGCAGTGAACTTGATGCCGCAACCCAGTAGTCTGTCGAATGTTTTCTAAGCTGCCTGTGCGGCAGTGAACCAGAATCTGAACGCATCGTTGCGGCGATCAATTTTCTAAGCTGCCTGTGCGGCAGTGAACCGAACCGGTGTCGCGCAATCCGCCGACGGGGTTTTCTAAGCTGCCTGTGCGGCAGTGAACTTGAGCAGGTCGCTCAGGCATCGGGCGCGTCGTTTCTAAGCTGCCTGTGCGGCAGTGAACGCCTGCGCCATGCTGTTTGCAGAATTGTCTCGTTTCTAAGCTGCCTGTGCGGCAGTGAACGTGGTAATCCCAGGAATCTCACCGATAGTAGATTTCTAAGCTGCCTGTGCGGCAGTGAACGCCAATTCCAGTTTTTCGGCACCGCTCCCGTCTTTCTAAGCTGCCTGTGCGGCAGTGAACGATGAGATCAACGTTCTGCACGCCTGGCTGGTGTTTCTAAGCTGCCTGTGCGGCAGTGAACGACCCGCCTAGCACTGCAGCCCCGCAGATTGCTTTCTAAGCTGCCTGTGCGGCAGTGAACCATTTCACTAATCAAAGGAGCAAACCGAAAATTTTCTAAGCTGCCTGTGCGGCAGTGAACTTTGCTCGAATCCGGTCAGCACTAAAGCGTGCTTTCTAAGCTGCCTGTGCGGCAGTGAACACAGGATTAATTCGCAGCGGTTCACCGTATCGTTTCTAAGCTGCCTGTGCGGCAGTGAACTTGGTTTGACGCGCTGGTTGAGCGCGGTTAGGTTTCTAAGCTGCCTGTGCGGCAGTGAACGCAAATTCGAGCGCAGCAAAGACGGAATCGTTTTTCTAAGCTGCCTGTGCGGCAGTGAACTGCCAAGGCTCTCGAAATAGCGGGGGTGTAGTTTTCTAAGCTGCCTGTGCGGCAGTGAACCCCCAGCGCACGCTCCCGGGTCAAACGCAGACTTTCTAAGCTGCCTGTGCGGCAGTGAACAAAGCACCGACTTCCTGAGCCGCTGCGAGGTCTTTCTAAGCTGCCTGTGCGGCAGTGAACATCGCCTGGGGGGTAATAATCGCTCCAGTTTTTTTCTAAGCTGCCTGTGCGGCAGTGAACGAGGGCGACCTCGAGGCGTACTTGACACTAGCTTTCTAAGCTGCCTGTGCGGCAGTGAACGAAACCGTCGATCAAGTTATCAAGTTTGCGCTTTTCTAAGCTGCCTGTGCGGCAGTGAACAGTCAGCGCAAATTGCGACCTGAATTTATTGCTTTCTAAGCTGCCTGTGCGGCAGTGAACGGAAGCTGTTATTAAAATGTTTCCCACCAAATTTTCTAAGCTGCCTGTGCGGCAGTGAACGCGCTTACATCGAGTCGGTGGCGGGGCGCTTATTTCTAAGCTGCCTGTGCGGCAGTGAACTTTGCGTCGTTTTTTGTTCGTGCGGGGTTTGATTTCTAAGCTGCCTGTGCGGCAGTGAACGACGAGCTGTTTGCCGAGGCGCTGGCGATAGCTTTCTAAGCTGCCTGTGCGGCAGTGAACCTTCAAGATCAGCTCGGCAAGAGTGAGCACTTTTTCTAAGCTGCCTGTGCGGCAGTGAACCCATAAGAATCATTGGTCGTTGCCGAGAGACTTTTCTAAGCTGCCTGTGCGGCAGTGAACATAAAGTCATCACTATTAAGGCCTCGGCGTTATTTCTAAGCTGCCTGTGCGGCAGTGAACTGGAACCGGAGCACCGAGCAGATCGGCGTCTCTTTCTAAGCTGCCTGTGCGGCAGTGAACAAAAATCACTAACGAGAGTGCTACCGAGCAATTTTCTAAGCTGCCTGTGCGGCAGTGAACAGGTATACATCTAATGGCAACGCTTAACACTGTTTCTAAGCTGCCTGTGCGGCAGTGAACGTGAATCCACTTGCTCGAACAAAAAATCCACTTTTCTAATCTGCCTGTGCGGCAGTGAACTCTTCGGGAACAATCATCAATCCGATGGCAACTTTCTAAGCTGCCTGTGCGGCAGTGAACGGGTGGGGGCGCGAATCACGTCGCTTTCATCGTTTCTAAGCTGCCTGTGCGGCAGTGAACTGTAGCTGTGACTCAGCTCCCTGCTCTGGAATTTTCTAAGCTGCCTGTGCGGCAGTGAACAGTAGCGTCGGGCATGGCCAGCCACAAAAAGTTTTCTAAGCTGCCTGTGCGGCAGTGAACGGCTGCTTGCTCCCGGGTCGCTGGTTTGTCGTTTTCTAAGCTGCCTGTGCGGCAGTGAACAGACGTAAAAGAGGACCTTGAAATGTTCCAGTTTTCTAAGCTGCCTGTGCGGCAGTGAACAAGAGATCGACGTTGGCAGTTTTGTAGGCCAATTTCTAAGCTGCCTGTGCGGCAGTGAACAAAAGATTCTGCATCATCTCTACTGTTAAACATTTCTAAGCTGCCTGTGCGGCAGTGAACTACGCTTATTTGTTTTCAGCCAAGGCGTCAGCTTTCTAAGCTGCCTGTGCGGCAGTGAACACCAAACCGCCAGTCGTCAAGACGGGCCTCTATTTCTAAGCTGCCTGTGCGGCAGTGAACAATTAACGCAGACGAACTGCACGAATTATTTATTTCTAAGCTGCCTGTGCGGCAGTGAACGCACATGCCGGTTCAGTGTTAACGACGAGAGTTTTCTAAGCTGCCTGTGCGGCAGTGAACGCGCCGAGCGTCCATGGCCTCGAATTTCACGCTTTCTAAGCTGCCTGTGCGGCAGTGAACGCGAGCCCTGCTCGAAACGCGTGTTTTTTTATTTTCTAAGCTGCCTGTGCGGCAGTGAACGGCATCGCTCCATCAGCAATGTGCCCGTTAACTTTCTAAGCTGCCTGTGCGGCAGTGAACCAGCTTTTTACTGCTGTCTGAATTGATTCGGCTTTCTAAGCTGCCTGTGCGGCAGTGAACAAATCATCTGTGTTCCTTCCCGTTTATCTACATTTTCTAAGCTGCCTGTGCGGCAGTGAACAGTGAAAGTAAGAGGAAAATACCAACGCAAACAGGTAGTTATTGGCACTTCACCCAAAAAAGGATCCAAACCTAAAAAATTTTAAGTGATTGTTTTTACACTATTTTTTAACAGGCCGATTTTTTTGGGGTTTCTGCTCACAAATCAGATACCCACGTTCCTTATAAGGTGTTTTCGAGCGAGAGAGGCTCTGCGGAAGTCTTAATCAAACCAAGGTACGGTAACCAGCTGATTTTTGTCTTGGCGGGAATTGAGACCGTAGGCTCCAAATAATCCTTCACGTGGCTCCTTGACGGTTTTTCGTTCAATAAACAACAAAAAGTGGTGTCCATTGGTATCGCTACACATATTGAAATACGGCAGGGTGAGCTCTTCAGCTTGCAAAATTTTGTATCGCTTCTCTAACTCTGGGCTCCAAGTACCTCTGCGGCGATGCCTCGCTTCCTGCCTTCGCAACCGGCTTGTCCCCCTGGCTTGCACGCGAACATAGGCGTGATAGCCCTTCAATTGATTACCAGAGGGGCAAGCTTTCGGCTCTTCTACAAACGCATAGTCCACTATGGCGGGCGTGAAGCACATATCCTCATACAGCGCGCCCATATCTTCTGCTGAGCCGTGAGCACGAATACAGCTACCTGGTGTTCTGTCCCGCGCATATAAAGGGAAGCTAAGCCCAACTCTTCCTTCATAGGATGGCAACAGGCGATGAATCCTACGCATCAGACTGGAAACGACGGCGCCTTCTGGCAGGTCCTCGTTCGGGAGTGCTGTTACTTCAAGAAAGAACTGCATCAGCTTTTGTCCTTGCTGGACTCTCCGAAAACTCCGCCGCGCAGTAGTACAGCCATAACAAAGTGTTGTTGCTCGATATCAGGTTCAATTTCCCTTACAACCCAATCATCAAACAAAGTATAAAAATCTGTCTTAGCCGATGGCTGACGAAAGGCTTTGCCCAACGTCGTGACGGACCCATATGGCTCCACTGAAATGGGAAACCGAGGGCTTTCTGAATACCATGTATCAATCGTTCGAATGGCATTGCCTATCTTCTGAGAATGAATGCCTGCCTGACCGGTGGCCCCGTCGATCTGATATAGCACTTTCTTTTTTCTGTCACCGCTGTCCAAAACGAGCTCTTGAGACGGATAAACTTCTTGCTGCTCCCCAATCAGAGCTTCGGCATGCACCTTTAATAACTGGGGTCTTTCACCATTTGTCAGCACCCTTTCAATTTCGGCTGCAAGGACTGTAAGTTCTGGAGACTCCGACAACGGCTGGTTTAGACTCAGACTCTCAGCCTGTTCAAAAGGCAAGGTGATCTCTTCTTGATCGACCGTGAAACGAACGGTCACATCGACACGGAACGCCCCCATCCGATTTCGCCACAACCACCGCGCGTTGACGATATTGGTTGCATAACGCCTGGCTAACTCACCCAGCCCTTGTTGACTGACATAACCCTGCACAACTTCCATCACCCTGGCGCGATACGCCTCATCCGTACAAATGCTTGGCGCCCCATCGAAAGGCAAGAGTTTACAGGTCCAATCGCATACTAACGTGTCATAACCTGAATCTAACGTCGCAACATCTACTATTTGCAGATTAGGTTTTTGAGTTTCGGCATCCATTTTCGCACTGTCTCGGGTAATCGCTGCTTTTAACCGATTAGAGATCGTGCCACGTACAGCTTTTTCCCTTATCCCTACAATTTTTGGTGACGCCCCACCCCCTGATTTTTTTTGCGTCAACGCCCCATCTGAGATATCCAGCTTCCGCTCGAACGCTAAAACACTCGCTGTCGTTAAATTTGTCATCATTTTCCTCAATTTAAGTGTGGTCTAAATCCCATGTACGTTTACCGGTTAGCGTCGACGAAAACTGTCTAGAGTCCCGAGCATCAATCCCTGACCGGTTGATCCTGTGTCAGTAAAAACAAACCCTCTTTTTGGCGCTCATAGTCATAGCGCCAAAAGCAGTTACCAATCTCGGCTATTCGGGTAGGGAATTCCCATTTACCCAATCCATAAACACTTTCAACAAACACACTGCGATATTGATTCGAACGACTGTTCACCAGTGCGCCCTTGTCTAGGTGCGCCGATATGGATTGATATCCCATGGGTATCGGCACATACCAACCGCCTCGCTGCGCCTCACCTTTTGTTCGCCACTTAACCGGTTCGTTTATGGGTTCGCCTGAGCTTTCGAGTGGGTGATCCGTGCCTTCCTCAAGCGCGCCAATCGACGACAATTCGCCGGTGGGTCCATCATTGGGATCCTGATCCGCTGTTTCGTCAGCTTCTGGCACTTGATATAGCGTGCACTGCTCTACCAGCGCATCCAAACCTGTTGCGTTTGGGTTTGTCCGCCGCAGCTTGGCCTGAATTTCTACTAACCGGTCCGAACCGTCGTTGAGCACAAATCCAGGCAATACGGCCAAAGAGACATCGGCTAAATCGCTTAAGACACGTATCTCCTCGACTCCGTGAACGGACCCGCCACACAGACGCATCTGCAGCACAGCGCGGGTGACCACTTCCTCAAACGCAGGGTCACATTCCTCGAGCATCCGGTCGTCATCGACGGTCATTCGGAGCACCAAACTTACAGTCAAATCAACTTTTGCCTGCTCAACGATTGCCGCAGTTTTTCCGCTTCGCAGAATCGGGTTGCGACTTTGAATGAAGGTGTAATCTGCGTATCGATGAGGCCGATAACGATGGACCCTGTAATGATGATTAGCTACTAAGACACCATCCACATTCACTGCCAGAGACTCGCGCAAACGGCGACACAGCGCGTGAGAAAAACCAACAAAACCACTCAGCGCAGGAAAACCATAGGTTAATGGGCTAGACAATCCATTAGCTGCCTGTACTTTCATCCGATCCAACAAAAGGTAGCGAGTCACGGTCATTGGAACACCTGTTGATTAGCTCGCTGGCTGGCTTTTGCGCAGGCCTCTATCTCACGCCGCCACTCGGTGGAGTGGATATCACCAAAAACGTCGTCTGTCGCACGAAACTCTTGGTCTAGCTGATCCGTGACCCACCGCCCAAAGCCGCGGTATACCCCGTTAAGCCAATTTCGCTCGACACGTTCCTTGAACATTGCTTCCGCCTCAGAAGGAACTTTTCCCGTTTCGATGGAGTGGGCCCGCTGCGGATCAAGCCAAAAAACTTCGTCTTCATTCAGCGCATAACCTTTTGACCAGCCGGGTTGCTGCTGCGTCTGATAGAAGGTCGCCACCTCAATGACCCCACCGAGAATTTTTCGCAACGCCCCTTTACGACGAGACCTCACATGAACATTGTTTTGTCGCTCACGAACGACCTCAAATAGGGCTGCAAAGCCTTCCTTACAAAAATTCGAGCGCGCCAGCCGACCAGTGAACAGGCTGTAATCGCCCTTTCGGATAATGAAGCGCGGCTCTGACGTAAAAAGCGGCGGAAGAGACGGCATCAATAAATTTCGACCACGAATTTGACTAGTGAGCTGGCTAATGTTCTGCGGCTTAGAGCCTCCAAGTTGAAGCGCGGCGATGTCCGGCATAAAGAGATAGGCGGACTTTGGCGCATTTTTATTACCGCGCGCAGTCCGGGCGGCAAGATTGGCTTCACTGTATCTGCGCCCCTGTATTAATTGATTAAAGTGATGCGTCAGCGACGACGGATGCAGCGGTATCAAATTGATATAGCTATCTTCTTCGATGGCTTGGGGCGTGGCGGGCCAAAACAATTGTTTGTTCCACTCGTCCAACACGAAAGCGTCACGCTTAGCTAACAGGGCTTGCCGAAAAGAAGCCTGTAGACGCTTCGACGTTTCGGAATCGTTGGCGAATACGGTATCTAAGGATGAATGATCCGCAATGATGAGATCCCTGATCTTAACGTTGTCAGCAACCTCGACCGCTAAGAAATTAGCCAGCGGCAACGCCGCTGCGCTGCTATTAGCGTCAATCCTCAGATCTGGTACCTGTTGGGATCCTACTAGCGCATCGGGCAACGGCTCTAACGTTTCACAGGTGACATTGTCACCCTTGGAGTCTGGGTGGATAGCCTTGGAAATGTGCGTACCGAATTTCAACTGCTCAGCCATTTTCGCGCCGCTGTTAACGCACCAGTACTCTCGGTCGTAACCGGCCTCGATGACCTCTATGGCTGCTTGGATTTGAGAAACGGATTCATTGTCGCCCTTTTCTTGCGCCTGACTGAGCTCTTTGTGCAGAGCTTCGGTTTTTTTGCCCGCTAACCCTGAGAGAAAGGCCTCAATCGCATTGATTACCTGATAACGCTGGATGACTTGCATGCTGGGCTACCCCGTTGGTCAAAACCAAATCGCAACCCTCAGTACCAAAACCCCAATAATGGATGGTAGAACCAATGAGGCGGGCCATACCGCTCTGGTGGCACCGTCAATGGGACCGTCGCGAACTTAAACGCTAATTCCTTCACATCCCTCTTGTCGTACCTTTCCGACAAGCGGTGCAAGGCTGCGGACAGACGTTCATTTAGCCAGGGCGATACCCCGTCATCGGCCAATACCAATGACTCCTCGGAAAAGTGATCATTAATCGTCGGCGCGAAACTATCGAACTTGCGCCAATCTTCCTGTCGAAAAAACACCAAGCGATCGTCGTCATCTGGCTGCAATTGACAAACTAATTCCAGCTGCCTACCCCTTTGCAAACGAAATGGTGTCAAGAGTTGAACATGCCCGGTGAGCGTGTTTGCTGTCTGCGGCGCCCAAAACCCATTAATAAAATTAATTTGTGGATCATTGAAAAATGACTGCATCACGCCATGTTCTAGGTCTGCTAATCGATTGGTAGTTTGTAATCGCTCAGGCCGAGTGATTCTTGGAACGGCATTTAAGTTGGCGAGTTCGTCGGTGCTTAGAAGCTCGCTTACGCGATGGCTATCGAGCAAAAAGCCATCCTTTGACTCAAAACCTGGCTTTTCGAACACAGGTTGCTGACCGACACCCAGAGTAGACCCCTGAAGCAGAGCTTTTATATTGGCATCCAGAATCCTCACGTTAGGCTGCTCTAGCACCTTGTGTGGTCGGTGACGCCATACTCGACCTACTAATTGAATGATGGAGCGCATAGAAGAAGGATCAACAATACTCCAGTCGTAATCATGATCCCGCCCTACTTCTGCAACAGAGGTTGCCGCCACAATAAAAACGTGATGCCTTCTAGAAGAACACCTGACCGCGTTAAGAACCAGCGAATCATTAAACAGATTATGCTGATCAGTTCGTTTCAGCAGCCGGTCTAGATCTTCTTCAAGGGCATTGCGCTGAGCCAACAAAAACTGGGAGTGATAACAGCAGATATGGAAATGTACATCCGGAAAGAGATTCTCGAGTTGATAACAAGCTTTAACTGTGTGGATAAGAGGTTGAATATTGGCAAACCGGATCAATCCAACGCTGGCCGTCTTACCGCTCTGGCTGTCGTGGTAGCGCTGATGCAGGTCCAGTGCATTACCCAATAAACAGCGAGCCAACCCGAGCCAATCAAAGCTCTGGTCCTCGCTCAGCTCAGACAAGTCAGGTTCGATTATTTCGGCGCTACGCCTTGGTGGCTTGCTTTGCAATCTCTGTGCACGCTTCTCAACAAACTGTTCATGTACAGACTTGAATGCCGCTTCATCAGCACAGATTTGTGCCTTTACTTTATCTTCGTCCACCCACGCGCATACGATGTTAGGATCGCTGTCCAATACAGCGCCAGCCGTCTGGTATTGCCATCGTTGACGACCCGACCGATAAGCTTGGAATAAGCCAATCAATAAATCGGGGGGCAAGGTAGCGGAGGACACCAAAACCTTGCTGCCCAACATACCCGCAAAGTGGACAAGTCTCGACACCGCAGGAAGATCCCACTGATCGAAGTCGTCTAGCTCATCCAAAATTAAGTCGCTAGTCATTAGTCTAAGCATGGGCGCAATTTGACTTCCACCGCGCAACGATTCGGTCGCCTGAACCAAATGATCGATTGTGCAACTTACGATCGGCGCGCCTACCAGCTTACGACTTCTCGGTTGGGCCAAAATCGTAGGTAATATGCCCTCAACTTCATCTAAATCTGGCGGATAGATTTCCTCTGTGACGATAGATTGAGCCGATTCACTCCCTGGCACCTCCTCAAAGTTCGCTTCCTCTTCAGACGTACTGTCGACATAAGCACCCGAAACCGTGCCTCCTACCAGAATGGCTAGCGCATCTTCACTAAGCCCCAGACGTTCGCGTAAGGCTTGTCCGGTCTGTACTGTCAAAACCCGCAAGCCTTGCGCGATGGTCAATCTCACGCTTTTTTCGGGGTCCGCTAGCGCGTGCATGATTCGAGCATTACCTAAAGTCTTGCCGTGACCTGTGGACGCCAAATTGACACCAAAGAAGCCCTCGGCATTGGCTTGTGTTCTAACACGAACGCAAAGGTCGTGAGCTTTGTTCTGCCAGTTAAAAGCAGCCGCCTGGGTGCGCCGTTTGAAACGCGATCCTTGGTGCGCTGCAAGCCCGGGCAAATGATCTCGTAACCTAGGGAGCACTCGTGTTATTAAGGCGGTTTTGTGAGCCACGCCAAGCAGATGTTGATCCAGAGCCTGTTTGGGCGTTCTTTCTGCTTGCTCGTTCTTTTCGGTGTTTGCCCAAAGGGTGATTTCAGGGGTTGCAGGACTTGGCACAACCCGCTCGCTTTCTGGCTTCGAGAGACTTGAATACGAGTGATCGCCCAACATTAGGCACATTCGGGCTAAATGCATAAACCACGGATCGGCACGTAGATATTCTGCTGCCTCTAACAACACATGGTCTTGCAGTGCTTTCTGACACCATCGCGAAATAGCTTTTTGCCATCCCGCTGAACTATAGATAACTTCTTTTAACTTGTTGTAGTCCTCAGAATAGTCACCCCCCGCATAGGTCTTCTCGTTGAGAACCCATCTTTTCACGGGGCGAATTGATCTCAGAGTCTGGCTAACGTCATCAGCCAAGTGTTCTTTATCTTTCCTTTTATCTTGCCTAATCCGCGCACGAAAATACTCATGGTCAAAAAAAGGCAACCGATGATGCGTGACAACCAGCCATCCAACAATTTGGGCAAGCGGCGGCAACCTACTGATATCAATAGCCCGGAGGTCTTTGTTTGACCATTCGAGTAGGCCGGACAGCTGGCCTCCAGTATCCAGGTGTTTTGACAAATCACTTAGCCGTGCAAGCCAGTCAGAATCTGTCTGACTATCTCCCACCAATTGCACAAACAGATGCAATGAGATCCATTCGTGGCGGTAAGGGTCTCCTTGCTGGGCTGTGCTTGAACGCCTCTCCGTTAGCTTCGCCTGAAACCCCACGGTGGCTTTACCCAGATCATGGATTAAGGCTGCAATGGTGGCCGCTATTTGCAGACTGGTCGCGTACTTCCACTCATTCTCCCAATTCGCATGAAGAAGATCTGCGGCTGTACGGTTTACGGGAATGCGGCCCTCAACATTGAACTTGCGACGGTTCCCCACGACCCAAACAACGTCTGTTTTCACCCGCGATCTGTGCCAATGACAACATACTGCCGTGTTTTTAGTCGCAGTGGATCGAAGCTGACGCTCCACAGCATTTAGACCTTCATGAGTAATTGTCGTCTGCCAAACGCCACTGCCTATGCGATCGGCAAACGCATCCAGCACCCGTTTTGTCCGCGACCTAGATTTTTTCTCGCACTGTGAGACAAACGTCACGAGCATCAGCTCATTCTCATTCTGCTTTTAGAGCTGCCTCTGCGGCAGTTTTTTTCTTTGCTGAATGCAAGCAATCTGCAAATTTTCTAAGCTACCTGTTCGGCAGTTGAGATTCCAAACGAAACTCCAGCTCTCCACGAACTGCATAGATGGCGTGGTTAGGTCCACTGACGCCCCACATCCAAAGCACCAAAAAAACGATCGGCAACACTACGTATAGGTTGCGGTAAAATTTGCGCATATTTATTTAACGCTCCATTGGAAGATTGCTTGTTTCTTCAACTAGAGCTTTCCGGACGGATACACAAGGTTTACTTCTGTAAATCCGACAGACGGCATAATTTCCTACGCCAAAGGTAGTTGTTTCGAAAACTCACTAGCGCGCTTTACACAATCGAACATCCAATCTAGCGCCCGATGCCGAACAAAGTTATGGATACAGTGCTGTCGAAATTCCTGCTCAGAGACCCCTTGCTGGCCCAAAGCGAAGGACCATGGCAAGACCAAAGCATCCTTCACTAAATCCGCCACATCAAAGACCAAGGCGCCGCGCCGGGTTTTGCCATGCATCACTGCAAATGCATGCGGAATACCCAGTGCCCAAAGCGTCGTTGCGGCGAGACCATAGGCCAAGTAGTTCCCGTGATTAAGAAAGTCATTGGCTGGATCGCCGCCTTCATGATTTCTCTTAAAACCGCGATAGCCGCAGATTTGTGCAGACAGTCGATAGAGCTTCTTCGAGGCGAGCGCTTCTGCAGTTAAAAGCGCTTGAGTCGACGTTGCTTGTTCAATGGCGTGCCGCTGGGAGTCGACAAGCGCATCTAGCTCTTCTTGCCCCACTACAAATCCAGCAGCCATTAATTCCCGATCCGTTAGCCAGATTCGCTGCAAATAATCCAACCTCTGTTGCTGGAAATGTTTCGCTACGACCAGCCGCTTAGCTTCGTCAAACCAAAAACCCATCCAGCCCTGGAGGTACTCTGTCGGCCGATATTCACTTTGCGGCGTCATCCATTCGATCTCGGCCCCCATAAAAAGAGGCGTTGCACCCCCGCCGGTAAATCCTATAAGTACACCCGCAGACGCCAACATTCGCACCGCCGATTGCGTGATCGACGTCCCTGTCCCAAGCAATAGACAAGTCGTATTAGCGATCGGGATATTCCAATATTGGTACTCATCTTGAGCCTGAGTGAGATAAAGAACGCGGCCGTCCTTCTGCATGACTCGACATTTCTGGAGGTAATAGATATTCGCTCTTTTGGAGTGAAGTATTGCTTTAAGTTCCTTGACCTGTTCCACGCTGCGTACCCTTTAAAAGGTCACAGCTTAAGCGGGGCTATTCGAAGCAGGGTTAAAAGCCGTCAGATCTCAAACGACTTTGTTAGATTTCTGTGAAGGCCTGCGCCTTTTAGATCCCTGTCAAAAGACTTACCCTACTGCTCCCCAGATCATCTACATGTCTGATTGCTTAGAAACAGGCGTGAGCAGCAAAAAACGAAAACCCGATTTTGAGATTGCCTGCGCCTTCCTCATGGCAAGTGACAATCAGACGAGCCCACAAGACGCCGCCTTCGATATGTAGCCTATTCCACAAGTTCGGCAACTAATAAGAAATCTGACGACTTAGCCACTGGTAAGATTTTTTCTATGCGAGAACTGCGAAAATTGAATTTTTTTGCTGCGGTGTCGGGCCTTATCGCGGCCATAGTGCTGGGCAACATGATTCCTGAGGCTGGCGTGCTGCCTCTGTTGCCAGCATGTTTGATCTGGAGCTTCGGCCTGAGTTATTTGCTCTCCGGTGTGTTGGCTCGCCTTTATGTATTTTTGCTGCGCCTCATTGAATTAGGGCGAGAGTTGGGAAAGTCACTTAGCCGTCTCGTTTGCCCCGCCGACCAACTAAAAACTGAGGAGGATGCCCAGACGTCTGCAGATGATCCAAAAGAACTGGGGCCTTGAGACTTGCAAAAGCGCGTCAGAACATATCTTGGATTAAGACCGCGAAGTCGAGCCGTCCCAATCGACGAAAAAACCTAAAAAGACCTAAAGATAGGCGGCACAGCGCAACACTAGGGCGTTGCGCGTTTCATCAGCAGGTATCGGTCCATGTCGGCAAAATAGTTCTCGCCGTCCACCATCTGTGAGTACGGCAAATTCAACACCTGTACGTCCATGATATAGCCGGCATTCTCACCGAAGATGGTTTTGCCCTCGCGGTAGTATGAAAGCCACGCCGCATAGGTACTGGTCTTCTTTGCCGACGCCACCAGCCAGACTTCAATTTCCCATGCCACTGCACCGGCGTACTCGCGCCGTTTGTGATAGTTCGCTTCGAATGTGAGCGCTGCCTGAATTGCGGTTTGAGCGCGCTGCATTGGTGTCGCCGCTTCTGGCGCGTGTACGTAGAGCCGATTTCGATTTTTCGAATCGTTGCTGGGGAACGACTCAATCGAAACGATCCTGTAAGGCTTGGCATGGGCAATGTCCAGCGCACTCTCTATTGGCGCTAATGCCCGATCCAACCATTTGATAATGCTGGGATCCTCGGCTCTGTAGGGCTGAGCATGGAGCCACTCGTTGAACGCCAGCGGTTCAAGCTGGGCATCTGCAGGCGTTGCCATGGGCGTAATATCCAAAACAACGTCCGACCCGGGCGCGTCGTCGTGGGATCCACCGAAGACTGGAACACCAAACCAGTTGCACAGCACCAAAAAGATCGCGGCGTAAATCGCACCGCTAAGAGAAAAACTCTCGGAATCCTTTTGTATCGCTCGGTGCTGCTGCCGGACGAGTTCTGGTGGACTTTCCTCGGCAACCGTCAACACCACGTAGCGCTGTTCGTTCGCCTCCGGCGTGCGCGGGTAAAGAAAAATAAAGACGGCAATCAGCCAGCAGATAATTGCGGTGATCATGATGTTTCCCCCTCTACGCCCCCCGAATCTAACAACAAATGTTGTCGGCAGCGGCAGCGTAACGAATGATCCTTTTGACGAACCTCGCATTCGCCACCCAAACTTCTCTGAGCGTGAATCGCCAGGCCAGTTCAGTGCGGATTGTTTGAAGACATCGTGCTCGTCCAGCGCTTCTGAACCCAGCCGCTGCTCGTTGACGATGTGAAGGAATGGACACATTTAGCGACTAATGTGAGTTCCAGCGTTTGCGACCGCAGTTAATATGGATCCATGTTTCAGCGAATACTCAAAACACTATTTGTTGTCTTCACCGCGCTGTTCGCATGGCTGATCTATACCGTGCTACCTGATGAGGGCGTGGTGTTTGCGCTGTGCATTGCATTGATACCCAGCATATCTTTCGCCTTCTTGTTCGCGCCGTTGGTTAGCAATGTTTACTTAGCCTGGCGTCGCTTCAAAACCCGTAAATGAGAGAGCGGAAAGTCTCGCAGTCATGCCGCACGGATCTCGCTGAGTTGCCTGTGAGATGCCAAGGCAAATTAGGCCACCATGCCTAGTGCTATGCTTGGCTTTAGCCTAAAACATCCTCGCTAATAGACTCCGAGATCTTCGCGTCGTTTCCAAGGCACAGCTTTCGGATGTTCTTTGGTGCCACATCATTGCACGCTCCCTCGTCAGTTTGAGGCCTGCTTGCGAACACAATAGGTTGCTAAGTAAACCCCAAGGACAACCTCGCCTTTGGTCGTTTAGTTTTGCCTTAACAGTGGATGAGCGGTTTATCCTTGCTCCGGAGAACCGGTCAATCGCAAAGTATCGGTTTCTTCCTAGGTTCGCTTGAAGCTGTTTTCAGTTATCGTCCCCCCATGGAACTCTCCGACCGATTCCGCGGCTATCTGCCTGTCGTGGTTGACTTAGAAACAGGCGGATTCAGCAAGGAAGACAACCCCATCTTGGAGGTGGCGTGTTCCTTCCTCACCATGCGTGACGATCAGCTGTGCGTAAAAGACACCGTTAGTTGGTCGCTAGAGCCCTTCGAGGGGTCCTATATCGAACCGGCAAGCCTGAAAGTGACGGGTATTGATTTAGACGATCCCAATCGCAACGCCATCGACGAACGCGACGCCTTGGTAGAGTTTTTCAAAACCGTGCGGGATGAGATGAAATTTGCTGGCTGCCACCGCGCCATCATGGTGGCCCACAATGCGTCCTTCGATCAGGGTTTTCTCAATGCGGCATGCGAGCGCTTGAAGATCAAACGCAACCCTTTTCACCCCTTCACTGCCCTAGACACCGCCACCCTTGGGGCGTTGGCCTTCGGTCATACGGTGCTCAGTGAGGCGTGCCGCCGTGCGGGTCTGGACTTCAGTGAGGCTCAAGCGCACAACGCCGCTTACGATACCGAGCGCACCGCTCAGCTCTTTTGTCACATTGTGAATGCTTGGCCCTTTACGCCTCACTGGCTGGAGGAACGTGAGGACGAGGATTAAGACTTAGAGCCTAGGTCTTATCCTTATGCGCTTCTTCGCTTATTCGTCTGTGGCGTACTTTTCAGTGGTTTCCACCAGCAGGGTTTCTAGCTCACCGGCCTCGAACATTTCGGTGATGATGTCGCAGCCACCCACTAACTCACCGTCTACCCAAAGCTGCGGGAAGGTGGGCCAGTTGGCATACCCTGGCAGCGTTGCGCGAATGTCTGGGTTGCTGAGAATGTCCACATAGGCAAAGCGCTGGCCACAGGCCACCATGCACTGCACGGTTTGAGCAGAAAAACCACACTGTGGCGCTTGGGGAGACCCCTTCATGTACAAAATGATGGGGTTTTCAGCGATTTGCTGCTTGATGGAATCCAATACTTCTTCTGACATAACGGTGTCCTGGGTCCAGTTGCGTTGACCTGTCGGCCTAATGCGGCGCATTGTGCCTTGAAGCTTCGCCCAAGGATAGCCACCCGGATGTCCCGCTGTTCACCTCGCGTCTGGCTGCCAAACCAGCGCCCAGCGATCACCAAAGAGGCTATGTCGAGGAGCCCTGCAATATGGCTATGATGTGACCTCGACATGGATACCTGCACGGACCCCCTCATGGCATACGACTTTGACACGGTGATTGACCGCAGCGGCACCCACGCCACCAAGCTACAAAAGTATGAGGGCATGGACGTGTTGCCATTTTGGATCGCAGACATGGATTTTGCGGTACCGGACTTCATTCTCGAGCCTCTGCGCGCGCGCCTAGATCACCCCATCATTGGCTACACCAAAAAACCGGACTCGTTGACCGAGGCCTTTCAAGGTTGGTTGGCGCATCACTTTGGTTGGCAGGTGCCGGAGGAATGGGTGGTGTGGCTGCCGGGGGTGGTGCCGGGGTTAAACATGGCGGTGCACATGCTGGCACCGGACGAACAGATCTTGGTGCCCACACCCATCTACTACCCTTTTTTGGATCTGCAGGAAAACACCCATCGCGGCCAGGTGGCCGTGCCTCTGAGATTGGAAGATGGACTGTGGCGCATGGATATGGACGCCATGAGCGCTGCGACCCACGACCGGGTGCGAATGGTGTGCATCGCCAACCCCCAAAACCCCACCGGGCGCTGCTACAGCTTGGCAGAACTGGAGGCCCTGGGGGACTTCATCGAACGCCATGACTTGCTGCTGGTCAGCGATGAAATTCACTGCCAACTAATTTTGGATGAAGACAAAACCCATCGCCCCATCGCCCATGCGGTGCCAAGCATTGCCCACCGCACGGTCTCATTATTTGCGGCCACCAAAACCTACAACATCCCTGGTCTGGGTTGCGCCGCTGCCGTCATACCAGATCCGCAACTGCGCCAGCGGTTTTTGGCGACTCGCGGCGACCTGGTGCCCGGCCCGGGGCCGCTGAACTACCTAGCCTCAGAAGTGGCTTTTAACGACCGCTCTGACTGGGTGCCGCAACTGCTGGCCATCTTGCGCCGCAATCGCGACCTAGTGGCCTCGGTTGCTGGCCCGCGCATGAGCAAACTGGAGGCCACCTACTTGGCTTGGCTGAACGTTGAGGACCTAAAGCTGAACGACCTGGACGCGCACTTTGAATCCCATGGCCTTGGCTTGAGTAACGGCGCTCCCTTCGGTCATCCAGGCTATGTGCGCTTCAATTTTGCCAGCCCGTTGCCGGTGCTGGAGGCGGGCTTAGCGCGTCTGACCAAGGCACTTGAACCCGTCTGATTTATTGCTGGTTTAAATGAGAACTGGCCTACAAATGTGCGCTTGCGAGGGACTGCCGGGTTTAGTATCTTCCCGTCTTTACAGGCCGCATTCGACGCGGCCTGTTGCTTTTTAAGCAAACCCATTCCTGAAAAACGTGCTTTTCTCGATGTCTAAAGACATTGAGCGGCAAGGTATTTTCCGGGCCAAGGCGTTGACGGATGGGCAAGCGGGAGAGTTTGTGATGCAAAATCATGTGATGAACACTTATGGCAGGATGCCCGTCAACTTCGTGAGCGGCAGTGGCACCTGGCTGACCGACAGCGACGGTAAAACCTACTTCGACGGTTTGACCGGCATTGCTGTGTGCGGACTGGGCCATGCGCACCCCCATGTGGCGCAAGCGCTGGCAACCCAGGCCAGCACCCTGCTGCACACCTCGAACCTGTACGAAATTCCCCTGCAAACCAAGCTGGCCAATCGCCTCTGCGAGCGATCCGGCATGGACAACGTATTTTTCTGCAACTCTGGCGCCGAAGCCAATGAAGCGGCCATCAAGCTGGCCCGGCTGAAAGGCAATAACGCTGGTATTAAGTCGCCGTCGGTTGTGGTGGTAGACGGCAGTTTTCATGGTCGAACCATGGCCACCCTTACCGCTACCGGCAATCGCAAAGTCCACGCGGGTTTTGAGCCTTTGTTAAGCGGCTTTGTGCGAGCACCATTTAATGATGTTAGTGCTATCGAGGCCATCGCTGCCAACAACCCCAACGTCGTGGCCGTTATGGTGGAGCCGATCCTCGGTGAAGGCGGTATCCACATCCCCGACGATGGGTACCTCAAAGCACTGCGCGACATTTGCGATGCGCACAACTGGCTTTTGATGCTGGACGAAGTACAAAGCGGTAACGCGCGAACCGGCAAGTTTTTCGCCTACCAGCACACGGACATCCTCCCGGACGTGGTAACAACGGCCAAAGGCCTCGGCAACGGCATGCCCATCGGCGCTTGTTTGGCCCGAGGTGAGGCGGCCAACCTCTTCGCTCCCGGCAATCATGGCTCCACCTTCGGCGGTAATCCCATGGCCTGTGCCGCGGCCAATGCGGTGCTGGACGTGATCGACGCTGAAGGCTTGGAAGAACGCGCCTTGGTCTTGGGCCGACGCATACAAGACGGCTTGCGTGAGACCCTGGCCGGTCGCAACGACGTCAAGGAAATACGTGGCGCTGGCCTGATGCTGGCCATTGAAATGCAGCAGGACATCGGCCACTTCGCAGCCAAAGCTCTGGAACAAGGGCTGCTGATCAATGTCACCCAAGGCAACATCATTCGAATGCTGCCGCCGCTCACCATGAGCGATGCTGAAGCTGACGAGTTAGTCAGCCGGGTAACAGCCCTAATCGACGCCTGAGCCGCGTCCAAATAACACCGGAATTCCACATGACCCGCGTAACTGCCAAGAGAGACTTTCTCTCGTTGTTAGACTTTTCCGCTGATGAACTGAAGTACGTGATTCAACGCGCCCGTGTCATGCGCCAGCAGTTTGAGGCCGGCGAGCTCTACCAGCCGCTGGTCGGCAAAACCGGCGCGCTGATTTTGAACATGAGCAGCACGCGAACCCGGGTCGCCTTTGAGGCGGGCTTTGCGCAGATGGGTGCCAAAACCATCTTCCTCAACCCTGGTGATACCCAAATCGGTCGCGGTGAACCGTTGGAAGATCTCGCTCGAGTGCTGTCGGAAATGGTGGACATCATCATGATCCGCACCCACAGCCAGAACGACATTGAGACATTGGCCCAGTACGCCACGGTGCCGGTGATCAACGCCATGAGTTCGTTGCTACACCCATGCCAGTTGTTGGCGGACATACAAGCCTTCGAAGAGCATCGCGGCTCTATTGAGGGCAAAACCGTTACCTTCCTCGGCGACGGCTACAACATGTGTCATTCCTACATCAACGCCGCCAAGCAGTGGAACTTCAAGCTGCGATTCAGCTGCCCGGATTCCCATCAGCCGGACCCGGACATTTTGGCCAACGGCAAGAACGTTGAGCGGGTGCTGGACCCGCGTGAGGCGGTGAAAGGCGCAGACCTCGTGGTCACTGACGTTTGGTCCTCCATGGGCCACGAAGGCGAAGAGTCTGACCGCCGGGCTATTTTTGAGCCTTATCAGGTGAACGAGGCGATATTGGACCTGGCCAATCCGGACGTCCTGTTTATGCACTGCCTGCCCGCCCATCGCGGTGAGGAAGTCAGCGAAACCCTGCTGGATGATCCCCGATCCGTGGTCTTCCACGAGGCTGGCAATCGCCTGCACAGCCAAAAGGCCTTGGTTGAATTTTTGCTGCTGGGCAAGCAATCCTAAGACGCCCAGCGCCATCGCTTCAGTCGCATCGCTGCCGCCGCATCGCTTCCTCCCCAATCAGCGACTCAATTTGAGCCGCCGACGTTTGGCGCTTGGGCTTAATCCACCAATACCTGAGCGATGGCCTGTTCGTAACCCGCTACTAGGGTCTTGCGCCGCTGGTCATCCATGGCGGGTCTGAAATCCTGACCCAACTGCCACAGCGCCGACGCTTCCTGCAAGTTCGCAAACAGCCCCGCCCCCATGGCCGCCAGCACACCTGCACCGCGCACGGTGGTTTCTACGTCGTCAGGTCGCTGCACCGGCACATCTAATAGGTCACACAGAAACTGACAAAAGGCATCGTTCACTACCATGCCGCCATCCACCCGTAGGGTAGATACCGGGGCGCCATCCGCGGCCATGGCCTGCAGCAGGGTGCGGGTTTGATAGGCCACGCTCTGCAAAAACGCGGTAATGATGTGGTCTTTGTTGCTGTCCAAGGTCAGACCGGTAATCAGCCCCCGGGCCGAGGGTTGCCAATGGGGCGCCCCAAGACCCGTAAAGGCAGGCACCACGTAGACACCACCGGTATCGCCGCCGGTGCGCGCAAAGGCATCCGCGGTTTCTGCGGCGTGATCGATCAAGCCCAATTGATCGCGCAGCCATTGAATGGCTACCCCGGCGACAAAAATACTGCCTTCCAAGGCGTAACTGGTCTGGCCCTGAATGCGATAGGCCACCGTTGCCAGCAATCGCTGGCTAGAGCGCGGAATTTGCGATCCGGTGTGGGTCATGACGAAACAACCGGTGCCGTAGGTGCTCTTGGACATGCCCGGCTCAAAACAAGCTTGACCAATCAACGCCGCTTGCTGATCACCGGCGATACCAAAAATGGGAATCGGCGCACCAAACCATTCCGGGGCTGCGGTGCCAAAGTCGGCTACGCAGTCCAGCACTTGCGGCAGCACGGCTTCGGGTATGTTGAAGAGATCCAGTAGCTCGGGACTCCAAGCCTGTGCTGCGATATCAAACAGCTGGGTTCGACTGGCGTTGGTGGCATCGGTGACGTGCCGCGCCCCCTTGGTCAGCCGCCAAACCAAAAAACTGTCCACGGTGCCGAAGCACAGCTCTCCGGCGAGCGCCCGTTGCCGTTGCGGGTCTGCATGATCCAGCAACCAAGCCAGCTTGGTGCTGGAAAAATACGGATCGATAATCAGCCCCGTGGTTTGCTCAATGAGTTCCGATACCGGCTGGCCATCCCCCTGTCCCTCGGGATAGCGCTGTTGGGCCAACGCCTCACAGCGCGCTGCGCTACGACGATCTTGCCAGACAATGGCGTCATACAGGCACTGACTGGTTTCTCGCTCCCAAAGCAGCGTGGTTTCGCGCTGATTGGTAATGCCAATGCCCGCGATGTCCTTGGGGTCGATGCCTGCTGCGGCAATGGCCTCTCGCCCGGACTGCAAAATAGAAGCCCAGATCGACTCAGGGTTCTGTTCTACCCACCCGTCCTGAGGGTAGTGACTGTCGATACTGTGCTGGGCACTGCCCACAACCGCCCCGGCGGCATCGTAAATCAGGGCGCGACTGCTGGAAGTGCCTTGGTCCAGGGCAAGAATGTAGGTCATAAGAGCTGCCTTAATGTTCGCTTCGAAGGTCACCGAAAGCGGAATTTTCGATGAGATTGCTCAGCTTACTGGCAAAAGCCAACTGGTGTCAGCCTTGGGTTGTCGCCGCAAAATCTCGATAAACCGCCCTTTTTTGCGCGAAATGCACCTATCCACAGGTCGTGTACACCTAGGTCCAAGCTGCACACAGGTTATCCACAGACTTTTCCTTGCAAAGAAATATTGATCCCATTATCTTGTGTCTTCGGCCCGGGAAAACCCCATATATTGGGTTTTAACCCCCTAAAACTTTTTAGACCAAGTCTATATTTTGCTCTAAAAACGACTAGAAAACCCGGGACAGCAGGAAAAACAGAGCGAACAGAGCGAACAGAGCAGCAAAAGCACGCAACGCGACTGGAAAAACCAAAGAACAATAAAAAGAACAATAAAAAGCTGATAGCTAAAGCCAATAAGCAAAGCTAATAGTAGAAAGAAAAAAGAGAACGAGAGGAACCCAACACATGCAAACCGACGCCTCGGTAGATACAACAACCACCCCAAGCTCACCCCAAGCCAATCCAGCAGACCAGGGCGCACTATCCCCCTCTCTGACCGCGACTGCGCCAGGGCAACTCAAGATCATCAAACGTAATGGCACCGTCGTGCCCTACACCGACGACAAAATTTCTGTCGCCATGACCAAGGCATTCTTGGCCGTAGAAGGCGGCACCGCCGCCGCATCACCGCGTATTCGCGAGCTGGTGCAACAGCTGACCGAACAGATGACGGCAACGTTCAAACGCCGTATGCCCTCCGGCGGCACGCTGCACATCGAAGAGATCCAAGATCAGGTTGAACTGGCACTGATGCGCTCTGGTGAACAAAAAGTCGCTCGATCCTACGTGCTGTATCGAGAGCAACGCGCACAGGAACGAAGCCATCAACAAGAGCTGGATCCAGACACTCAGCAAGTGGTGAAAAGCCTCAACGTGGTCAACGCCGACGGCACTACCGGGCCATTGGACATTGCTCGTATTCAAACCATCGTGGGCGAAGCCTGTGAAGGTTTGAGCGATGTAGATGCAGGCCGCATCATCACCGAAGCCATGGGCAACATGTACGACGGTATTTCTGCCAGCGACGTGGCGACGTCTGTATTGATCACCGCCCGCACGCTGGTTGAAGAAGAACCCAATTACACCTATGTCAGTGCGCGTTTGTTGCTAGACGAACTGCGTACCGAAGCGCTGACGTTTTTGAACATTCACGGCACCGGCACTGTTCACACCGCTACCCAGGCGCAAATGAGCGAATGCTATCCCCTCGCGCTGAAAAGTTTCATCGAACGCGGGATCGAGCTGGAACTGATAGACCCTGCACTGGCGAATTACGATCTGGAACGTCTCGGCGCTGCCCTGCTGCCCGAGCGCGACCACTTGTTTACCTATCTAGGTCTGCAAACCCTATACGATCGCTACTTCATTCACTGGAATGATGTGCGCATTGAGCTGCCCCAGGTGTTCTTCATGCGCGTAGCCATGGGTCTGGCAGCACAAGAAGACGACTGCAATGCCCGAGCCATCGAGTTCTATAACCTGCTGAGCTCCTTCGACTACATGAGCTCGACCCCAACCTTGTTCAACTCGGGCACCTTACGCCCGCAGCTGTCGTCATGCTTCTTGACCACTGTGCCCGACGATTTGCACGGTATTTACGGCGCCATTCAAGACAACGCCATGCTGTCCAAGTGGGCTGGCGGTCTGGGCAACGACTGGACCCAGGTGCGCGCGCTGGGTTCTTACATCAAAGGCACCAACGGCAAGTCCCAGGGTGTGGTGCCATTCCTGAAGGTAGTCAACGACACCGCCGTTGCGGTTAACCAAGGTGGTAAGCGCAAGGGCGCGGTTTGTGCCTACCTGGAAACTTGGCACCTGGACATCGAAGAGTTCCTAGAACTGCGCAAAAACACCGGCGATGACCGTCGCCGCACCCACGACATGAACACCGCGAACTGGATTCCAGACTTGTTCATGAAGCGAGTAGCCGAAGACGGCGACTGGACCCTGTTCTCACCAGCAGACGCCAAAGACCTGCACGATCTGTACGGACGCGCCTTTGAGCAGCGCTACGAGGCTTATGAAGAGCAAACCCGTACCGGCGAACTGAAGCTGTTCAAGCGCATCAAGGCTGCCGAACTGTGGCGCAAGATGCTGTCCATGTTGTTCGAAACAGGTCACCCATGGATCACCTTTAAGGACACCTGCAACATCCGTTCGCCCCAGCAGCATGTTGGCGTTGTTCACTCCTCCAACCTGTGCACCGAGATCACACTGAACACATCGAAAGATGAGATTGCCGTGTGCAACCTAGGCTCCATCAACTTGCCCCAGCACGTCGAAAACGGCGAGCTGAACATGCAAAAACTGGAAGCCACGGTGCGCACCGCGGTCCGCATGTTGGATAACGTGATCGACATCAACTACTACTCCGTGGAACAAGCACGCACCTCGAACATGCGCCACCGCCCAGTGGGTCTGGGCATCATGGGATTTCAGGACGCGCTGTATAAGCTGGGCATTGCTTATAGCTCCTCAGAAGCAGTGGATTTTGCTGACTCCTCCATGGAGGCCATCAGCTACTTCGCCATCGATTCTTCCAGCAACTTGGCGGAAGAGCGCGGTGCCTATGCCAGCTTCTCAGGATCGCTGTGGAGCCGCGGCATCATGCCCATCGACTCGCTGAAAATGCTGCAGCAAGAGCGTGGCGCCGACTACTTGAGCGTTGATATGTCCGCCAAACTGGACTGGAGCGCTTTGCGCGCCAAAGTGCAGGTTAAAGGCATGCGCAACTCAAACGTCATGGCGATTGCCCCGACGGCGACCATCGCCAACATCACTGGTGTTTCCCAGTCCATCGAGCCCACGTACCAAAACCTGTACGTGAAATCGAACCTGTCCGGCGAATTCACCGTGGTAAACCCGTTCATGGTTCGAGATCTCAAAGCCCTGGGACTGTGGGACAAGGTCATGGTCAATGACATCAAGTACTACGATGGCAGCCTGCAGGCCATTGAGCGCATCCCCCAGGACTTGAAGCAAAAATACGCTACGGCTTTCGAAGTAGAGCCGCGATGGTTAGTGGACGCAGCCAGCAGACGCCAAAAGTGGATCGATCAGGCTCAGTCGCTGAACCTGTACATTGCCGGGGCTTCTGGCAAGAAGTTGGATATCACCTATCGCATGGCGTGGTTAAGCGGTTTGAAGACCACTTATTACCTGCGCGCGCTGAGCGCCACCAGCACCGAAAAATCGACGCTGGAGAAAGGCACCCTCAACGCGGTCTCTTCGGGAACCACAGCTGAACCAGCGCCGCAAGCTCAGGCTGCAGCGCCACAGCAGCCAGCACCACAAGCGCCGGCTATGGACATCGATCTGGGCGAAGCAGCACCAGTGCCCTTGGCCTGTTCTCTGGACGACCCGGACTGTGAGGCCTGCCAATAAGCGGGCCCGCAGAGCGAAAACACAGAATTTTTTATCAGGAGCATCACAATGCTAAGTTGGGACGATTACGAAGACGCACCGGCCAGCCCTCAGGCTGATCAGGCCGTTGTAGGCGCCGCGGTTCAGCGGCAACTGGAAACCCAGGAAAAGGCTGACCTGGCTGCCGCAGAACAAGCGACTGCTGAGAAAGCAGCAGCAGAAAGAGCCGCTGCAGCCCAAGCCGCCGAAGCACAAGCTGCAATGGAAAAAGCGGCCAGGGAAAAAGCCGACATGGAAAGGGCTGCTGAACAAGCGGCTCAGCAAACAGCGGCACAGCAAGCAGCGGCACCAGTAGCAGCCCCAGTAGCCGAAGAACCGGTGAGCACTGAACGAGTCACCGTAGACCAAAAAGCCATGATCAACTGCCGAGCAGACCTGAATCAATTGGTACCGTTTAAGTACGACTGGGCATGGCAAAAATATCTGGACGGTTGTGCAAACCACTGGATGCCCCAAGAAGTGAACATGACCGCAGACATCGCCCTGTGGAAGTCTGAAGGTGGCCTGAGTGATGACGAACGCACCATCGTGAAGCGAAGCCTGGGATTCTTTTCCACGGCAGATTCCTTGGTGGCCAACAATCTGGTGCTCGCCATTTACCGCCTGATCACCAATCCAGAATGCCGTCAGTACTTGCTGCGACAGGCCTTCGAGGAAGCCATTCATACTCATGCTTATCAGTACTGCATTGAGTCACTGGGCATGGATGAAGGCGAAATCTTCAACATGTATCACGAGATCCCAACGGTGGCGGAGAAAGCCTCATGGGCGCTGAAGTACACCAAGGAGATCAACGATCCAGGCTTCACCACCGGTACCGTAGATACCGACAAGACCTTGCTGAAGAACTTGATCGCCTACTACTGCGTGCTGGAAGGCATTTTCTTCTATTGCGGCTTTACGCAAATCCTATCCATGGGTCGACGCAACAAGATGACGGGCACCTCAGAGCAGTTTCAGTACATCTTGCGCGATGAATCCATGCACGTGAACTTTGGCATCGATGTCATTAACCAGATCAAACTGGAAAACCCGCATTTGTGGGATGAAGAGATGCAAGCTGCCGCCCGAGGCATGATTCTGGAAGGCACCACCCTAGAGGTCAGCTATGCTCGGGACACCATGCCGCGAGGCGTGTTGGGCATGAACGCCAACATGATGGAAGAGTACCTGCAGTTCATTGCCAATCGCCGACTGGCTCAGATTGGCTTGGCCGAACAATACCCAGGCGTCAAAAACCCCTTCCCATGGATGTCCGAAATCATGGACTTAAAGAAAGAGAAAAACTTCTTTGAAACCCGTGTCACGGATTATCAAACCGGCGGGGCGCTAACTTGGGATTAACTCCCGGTCAGCCCTAGGCGACTGAGCTTCGAAAGCCCTCTTCATGAGGGCTTTTTTTTGCCTTCAAGATCCTCCGCCGCCAAAAACCAACCTCAAAAAGGAGACACAGTAGTCAACTACAGCCACCAGAGTGAAAAAAATATTGCCTGATTTTTTGCAGTTAATAACGATCGTTAGAACCGATTTATCTGGCAACGAACCTACTCGTCAGCCGAGCTTTAGGCGCACTAGGTATACACACGACTAAGGCACCTCTATGAGCATAATCAGATACTCCGGCGCACTAGAACGCTGCGCTGTCGTCATACTTTTATCTCTTACAAGCACACTAACCCAAGCCGCATCGACAACGGCTAGCACCGTTTTGGGTGAAGTTGCTCAAGGCTGTTACGCGATCTACGCGCCCGATGCAAAGCGCTATCTCAGCTACGATTCCAAAAGCGAACTGAACGATGGTTACCAGTTCAAAAATGTAGCCCACAAAAACGCCATGCCACTGTTTTTTAAACGCGTGGCGGGGAATAAATTTCGCATCAGAGACACGCTAGGCAACGATCTGGATTTTTCCAGCGCCACTCAAGGTGATACAGCGTACCCGTGGTCCGTAGAGGCTTCTCCTGCTAGCAACACGGCAGGTTCGTCCCTTAACCAATGGCGTTTTCGCTTCACGTCAACCAGTGGCAGTCAAACGTTAGCGTTGAATTCAGACGGCAGGCTCACATTGAACAGCGATTACGCCGAAGAAAATCAGTTTAGGCTTGTGGAAGCCGCCCGCTGTAATCCTTACAACGAAGTTTTTCCCAATGTGGTCGGTAACCGAAACAATTTAAAGGGCCACGCAAGCAACCCGGTGCGCGGCTGGATGGACGCGCACACCCATATTTCATCGTTTATGGCCTTTGGTGGCACAGTTCTTCACGGCAAACCCTTTGACGAAAGGGGGCCAGCCTACGCCTTGGAAGATAGCCTATGGACCCATGGGCCCAGTGGTGCTTTTGATTTTGTCGGCCGATTCTTGACCGGCGATATCTTAGCCAAACGCAATACCGAGGGTTGGCCAAACTTCCCAGAATGGCCGAATCACAAGGATAGAACTTACAGCCTCTACTACTATACCTGGCTAGAGCGCTCCTACTTGTCCGGCCAACGGCTGATGGTGGTCCATCTCGTCGAAAACGAAGTACTTTGCTACGCAGATTTGGTCCTCTCCATCTTCGGGGAGAAAACTCTGTGCAATCCGCGTACAAGCATCAAAGCCCAAGCTAAGTACATGCACAAGTTAGAGGACTACATCGACGAGCAATTCGGCGGCCCTGGCAAAGGATTCCTCCGTATCGTGGGATCACCGGCTGAGGCCCGCCGCGTCATTGCCCAAGGCAAAATGGCCATCGTCTTGGGCGTGGAAGCATCAGAATTGTTCAATTGTGGCTTGTCCGACCTTTTCGAGGGGGTCTTGGCAGGCACAAGCCTCTCGGATGCCAATTTCAAGTGCGACCTGAACGATGTAGATCGTGAACTTGACGCGCTTTATGACCTAGGCGTTAGAAGCATCTTTCCCATACATCGCTTCGATAACAAATTTGGCGGCACATACGTTGACGACGGCATATTTTCCTTGGCCAACGCGATGTCAACAGGGCACCTCTTTAAAACCGAAGCCTGCGATGCAGGAACTCTTGGCGCTGACATAAACGGCATCCCCTTAATAGGAGGCTCATCGAAGTCTTTCAATTTACAGGCGATCTTTAATGCGCTTGGCTTGAAAATTAACGCCAAGCTGCTGGACTACGATCCAGATATCAATCACTGCAACCGGCGTGGCCTGTCACCGCTAGGGGTGTATCTGGTCAACCGCATGATCGACAAAAAAATGCTGATTGAAGTGGACCACGCCAGTGTCAAAGCTCTGAGGAAAATGCTGGATATCGCAGAAGCACGACAATACAGCGGGGTAGTGACCAGTCACTCGTGGACACACGTAAAACCGGATTACGGGCTTCACAACGAAGTGGAACGACTTCTCAACATGGGCGGCTTTGCAGCGCCCTATCACTCCAGCACCACAAAATCCTACGAACCTTATGACGGTGGTTCCCTCTACATCGACGCCTCGATCAATCGTTATTTGGATGTCATTAAAACGACACCCTATCTTCAAGGTGTGGGGTTAGGCAGTGATATCAGTGGCCTTGGCAAACAAGTTGGCCCTCGGGCAGAGAGCGACACGGATCCGCTTCGATACCCCTATACCAATGAATTCGGCCTGACCTTTAATCGCCAACAAACGGGAAACCGGGTTTTCGATCTCAATATCGATGGCATGGTTCACTACGGGATGATGCCTGACAACATTCAGGACATTCGCATGCGTGGTGACCAAGGCGTTTACGACGCCATCATGAACTCGGCTGAGGCCTATCTGCAAATGTGGGAGCGGGCCACCGCCAGCACAAATACCGCTTACGCTGATACTGCGGACCCTTTCTTCAAGATTGTTAATCGGCAAACCAACCTCTGTGTTGATATCACCGATCACGATCTCAACGTCACGTCCGGTACGGAAGTAACCACCTACGCTTGCGAAGAGGCCTCCTTCGATCAAGACTGGGTTTACGATCCAAAACTGATGCAAGTGCAGAACCGAGTCGATCGTAGTATTTGCCTAGATAACGGCGGCAATCCCAAACACAACAAAAAAGTCCTGCTGGGCAAGTGTAAAGACCACAGCGTTTTCGCTGGATCTACAACGGCTCACAACTGGCCAATCCTTACGACACGAGCTACGTCGCATCCGTAACCAGCACGGCCTCATCGGCCAATGTAGTACTGCGTCGAGGGGCTCAAGCCCATCAACAATGGCGCCTTCAAACCGAAGCGGACTATCACCGATGGGTTAGCTTCCGAGACGGCGCGCGTGACTACTGCATGACCGTCAATAGTCAGAAAAAACTGGTCATGACGCCTTGTAGCGGCGCCTTGAATCAGCAGTGGTACTACGCTCCGATACCCGATACGGGTTACGGCACCTTATCCACCATGGTTTTTGGCCAACTCATGTGTGTAGAGCCCATTGGATCCAGAGTCCGCAACGGGGTTAACTTGAAGGTAAATACCTGCAACCCATCTCCCAATAATAAGAAACAGTTGTTCAAGAGAGATGGCCTAGCATTCAAGTCTGCCGTGAACGAGAAATACGTGCTTGATGCCTATGGCACGTTCAAGCCGGTCGGCTTTTGGCGACAGCACAATGAAAATCATGCCCACGCGGCGAAACAACAATGGCATCACGGTATCAACTTTATTGCCCCTTGGGTCGGTTTAACCAACACTCATCTTAAGGGCTCCCAATTCTCTGCTTCTTGCGGAGGACAAAAAGTCATGGTGGGCATTCGAGGAAAAGTCGGTTGGGCACTGGACGCCATTGGTCCAATTTGCGTCAACGGCATCAATGAAAATGGCTGGATCGGCAGCGCCACCGATGGCCCCTTGATTGGATCCAACTCAGGATCCACGTTCCGAAAAACCTGTCCTGCTGGCTCTGCGCTTACGGGTCTGGAGGTTTGGCAAGGCTATAAAAGCGACGCTAGCAGTCTTGGCGGGCTGCGTCTGATATGTCAAAAATACACGGCACCGGGACAACCCAAGGCTGCAGAAACCCGAAGCGCTCGGGTCGGTAAAACCGATACCCGATTTGCCGGCACCTTGCGATGCACCCGAGATGCACCGCGGTTGTCAGCTTTGAGCGGAAGTCACGGACCATACCTCAACTCCTTAGGTTTTCAGTGCCTGTAACTGGCATGTCGAAGGGGCCGCTCTGGGAGCGGTCCCTGTTAGTACACCGGACTTGCAGTGATCTCGTTGCATAAACAGTAGGCTCGGACAAAAGGCCATAGGCTGCTAAATCAGAGCTGCTTATTAGCTGGATCCACACCTGAATCAAACCTGATCCATCACTGTTTTTGCTAAACCAAAGCCTCCGTCATGGGGGCTTTTTTACGGCCTCGCCATCTCACTGGGCTAACGCGTCAAACACCAGACTCTGGTAATGTTGATCTTCCGTTTTCCTCGGTTGACCTTCTATGCACCCATATCGCCAGCTCAAACACACGTTTTTTTCAGCCTGTTTATTGGTCATCAGCGCTGCGGGCAACGCAGATACCGCTATCAAGTACGACGTTGCGGGGCTAAGCGCACCTGCCGAGATCATCGTGGATGAATACGGCGTACCCCACATCTATGCCAACGATCACTACGATGTTTTCTTCGTTCAAGGCTTTAACGCCGCTCGTGACCGACTGTGGCAAATCGACCTGTGGAAACGCCGGGGCTTAGGCCAGCTCTCCGAAGTGCTGGGAGAGAGCTACGTGGAACAGGATAAAGCCGCACGGTTATTCGTCTATCGCGGTGATATGTACGCCGAATGGCTAGCTTACGGCAACGACGCCAAGCGCATCGCCGAATCGTTTACCGCCGGCATAAACGCCTTTGTTGAGGTTGCCAAAGCCAACCCTGACCTGATGCCCGTAGAATTTGCCATGCTGGGTTATGAACCCAGTCACTGGAACGCTGATGATGTCGTGCGCATTCGCAGCAATGGTTTGTGGCGCAATGTGGTTACGGAAGCTTGGCGAGCAAAGCTGGCCTGTGAGAAACGGCTGGATCTAGCGGCACAATGGCTAACGCTGGAACCCAAATGGCAGACCCAGACACCCGCTGGCCTGGATCCCTGCGTCATTCCAGATAACGTTCTGGACAAATACCTGTTGGCCACCGCCCCGGTGGATTTCAGCCAACTACCGCCAGCCCAGCAGCTAGCCTCGTTGATGGAAAAAGCACGACATGACGCCCATCACTTGGATGTGGGTAGCAACAACTGGGTTGTGACGGGAAGTCGCACTACCACGGGTCGGCCGATTTTGGCTGACGACCCCCACCGGGGCCACGCGGTACCCTCACTGCGTTATGTGGCCCACCTGAACGGCCCAGGTATCAATGTCATCGGCGCTGGCGAACCTGCCCTGCCCGGCATTTCTATCGGTCACAATGACCAAATTGCCTTTGGTCTGACGATCTTCCCCATCGACCAAGAGGACCTATACGTCTACGAAAAGAAACGTGGTGGTTATCTGTATCGCGGTGACGTTGAACCCTTTGTGGAGGTGACCGAATCGGTGCAGGTTAAAGGCGGCAAGAGCCAACCCGCCAACATGAAGTTCACCCGTCACGGGCCCGTCATTGCCGAAACAAAAAAACACGCCTTTGCCGTTAGGGCTGCATGGCTGGAGCCGGGCATGGCGCCCTACTTTGGCAGCATTGAATACATGCGGGCAGAGAATTTTCGTGAATTTGTGGGCGCACTGAACCGCTGGGGCGCACCATCAGAAAATCAGGTGTATGCCGATACCGATGGCAACATCGGCTACAAGCCCGCCGGACGCTTCCCCAAACGAGACAATTGGGACGGCCTGATGCCGGTACCCGGAGATGGCCGCTACGAATGGGACGGTTTCTTCGATATGGATGTTCTACCTGAGGAATACAATCCGGAGCGTGGCTTCAGCGGCACCGCCAATGCCATGAGCCTACCCGACGACTATCCCATTGATGAGTACAAGGTCGGTTTTGAGTGGTCCGCGCCTTGGCGCTACAAGCGCCTGTGGGAGTACTTGGATACATCCAAATCCCACAGTATGGAGGACTCTCTGGCGCTGCAGCGGGATTATCATTCCGTGCTTGCGCGCAGCGTATTGGAATTGCTGCCTGATCTTGCAGACACCAATCCGAATACCGGCGGCCCATTACTCGCGGGCTGGGATCGACGTCTGGAGGCCAACAGCCCCGCAGCGGCGCTATGGGGTGTCTGGTATTACCGCCATCTGAATCCAGCACTTGGGCAAACGCTGTTAAGCGATGGCGATGTGCCCAAGGGCGCGTTATCGACCCAAACCTCATTGGCCTTGCTCGCTACCGCCGAAGGCAAGACTCAAGCAGAGCGCAGTCTGCGCGACGCTTGGGCTGCAACTACGACACTGCTAGGCGATGACCCAACCGCCTGGCGATGGGGGGATTTGCACCAAATTGCCTTCAAACATCCGTTGCTCGACCGCGCTCAACCCGCGTTGGCAGAACAGATGTCGATCAAGGCCTATCCACGAGGCGGTAGCGCCAACACCACCAACAATACCGGCTTCGGCGCCAACGACTTTCTGGTACGCAGCGGCGCTTCGTTTCGCATGGTTGTCGATGTCGGTAACTGGGACGACGCACGAATGACCAACGCGCCAGGTCAGTCCGGGGACCCACGTTCGCCGTTCTATGACAATTTATTGGAGAACTGGGCAACAGAGAGCCATGTGCCCATGTTGTTCAGTCGCGACAAAGTGGAAGCCAGCGCAGTGATGCGGATCAAGCTGCAGCCCAAGGACTGATGCAACAAAATGAGCGGTGGGTAAGGAGCTAATGTAGGCCGTGCCCATGACCGCTCATCGTTCCTGGTCCTTACTGGTCTTTGTCCGTTTTTGGTTGTGCTCAGGCCGCCATCCCCAGAGCCTTTCCTAGCCTCGAGACGGAAGCTCCAAACACAGCTCTTTCAGCGCCTCCACAAAGGCTAGCGGCTGATCCAGAAAGACATGGTGTTGGGCATTAGCAATTTCCCTTACTGGAAAATCTTGCGGCACCAGTTCTTGCATGTATTCCAGACTTTGCCGGGTGTACAGCTCGCTATCGGCGCCAAAGATCACGCCCAGTGGCACCGTCAGTGACTGAAAATCTTCTGGCTTTCGATCCACTTCGGTAAGGGTAGTCAGCAGGTCCTCATCGAACTTCCACGCCCAGCCGCCATCCATAGGCATCAGAGAATTGCGGGCGATGTACTGCAAGATGTATTCGTTTTCGCAGGACTGGGGCGGTTGCAGGCGAAAACGCATCAACGCGCTTTCCCGGTCGGGATACACCTTGCCTTGCATGCCCCCCATCTTAGGTCGATCCGGAATCGGCTCGTCCGGGTGGCGAATGCCGGAATCCACCAGCACTAATGCGCCAAATTTTTCTGGGTGCAGATTCGCGGCTTTCACCGCCATGTAACCGCCAAAGCTGTGGGCAACGACAATGGCATCGTCACCCAGCCCAGCGTCCTCAATCACGGCCAGAATTTCGTCCGCGTAGGTCTTGCTGGAATATTCGTAGCGATAATCCGAGTCGCCCATGCCGGTTAGGTCCATGGCTGCGACTTGATACTGATCGAGCAGTTGCGGGGCAATGAAGTCCCACCAGCGCGAGTGAGCGTTCATACCGTGGATGAGCAGCATCCCCGGCTTACCCGCTGACGGATAAAGTCGATAGGCCACATCGCATTCGTCCACCTCAATGGTGCGACTCTCGGCCGGCGTGTCCACGGCCTCCCAGAACCAGTCCGGAATGCTCGTCGTTTCGTCTTTATCCCAGCGTGCCATGGTCTCTCCCCCTAACCTCGCTTTATTAGCTGTCTTGCTTCCTGCCTTGCTTGCTGCCTCGTCCCTTGCCTTGTTTCCAGCTTTTGTCCTGGCGTATGGCCAAGCCTACTAGAGTGCGCCGAATCGCTTTAAGTGGAAGTCCGCATTGCCAAACAAGGTATCGATAATGGTCAGGCGCTTGAAGTAGTGCCCGATGTTCAGTTCTTCCGTCATGCCCATGCCGCCGTGTAGCTGCACAGCGTTTTGACCGACAAACTTGCCAGACTTACCGATTTGTACCTTAAACGCGCTGATCGCTTTTTGCGCCTCGGGGCCATAGCCCTCGTCCATGCGCATGGCGGCCATGAACATCAGCGACTTGGACTGCTCATGCTCCATGAACATATCCACCATGCGGTGCTGTAGCACCTGGAACTTGCCGATGGGTTGACCAAATTGCTCACGCTGGCGGCAGTATTCGACGGTTTCTTTGTAGAGTTTTTCCATGCAGCCAACGGCTTCGGAACCAATGGCCAAGATGCCATCGTCAATGACTTGCTCCAGCACGGCGTAGCCCTTGCCGACCTCACCAATCACCGCATCGGCATCCACCTGCACACCTTCTAAGGTGATTTCTGAAGCACGGAAAGCGTCTACTGTTGGATAATCCCGACGCGAAATTCCTGCCGCCTTGGCATCCACAACAAATAAGGTGATGCCGTCTTGATCGCGCTGCTCGCCAGTTGTGCGTGCGCTGACCACCAGCCACTGGGCAGAAGGTCCGTTGAGCACAACGGCTTTGTAACCGTTGAGCACGTAGCCATCACCCTGAGCCGTTGCCGTGGTGGTGACATCCGCTAAATTAAATCGAGACTGCGGTTCGGCGTAAGCAAGCGCTGCTTGGGTGCTGCCATCGATAATGCCGGGTAGAAGCTTCGCTTTTTGCGCTTCGTTGCCACCGTGTTTGATGGCGCCACCGGCCAACACCACCGTGGCAAGATAGGGCTCGATGACCAGTCCGTGGCCAAATTGCTCCATCATCAATGACGCTTCCACGGCACCGCCGCCGAATCCGCCATCCGCTTCGTTAAACGGCACGCCTAGCCATCCTAGCTCGGCAAAGGTGTTCCAATTGTTGGCGTCATAGCCCAGATCTGAACCCACATTTTTCTGGCGATCATCGAAGCTGTAGTCGTTTTGTACGAAGCGCTCGATGCTCTCGTGCAGCATGTTTTGTTCTTCTGTAAAGGAAAAATCCATCCATCTACCCCTTTGCTTAACTAATTGTATTGGGCGTGTTCTGCGCCGTGTTCGCGTGCGCTACCGCTACGCGCGTTTTGCCTATGTCCGAGTGCTGAGTCACTGCCACCGCCAACGGTGAAGGCTCCGCCTGCCATCGGTCTTACTATCCCGGGGGCCCATGGTAATCGTTGCCAAGAGCCGATGCATCGTTAACTTTGCTCGGAACCCGATTCTTGGCCTAGCCAACCTGTGCCGTCCAGTCCCAGATAGTACCTGGCCAACACATCTTTCGGATCCCAGCCGTAATGTGACGCGGCCAAGGCATTGAGCCCTTCGTGAATCCAGTTGGCTGTATTGGCCGCGGGATTCACCGGTCCTTGGTTATGATCTTGCAAATCATTGGCCAAGGGCACCGCATAATACCCGATGCTGGCAAGCTGTAGAGAACCAATTTGCTGCTGCAGCTCTTGAGCTCTGGCATTGAGCACCGGCATCGGCAAAGGCTCAGGCAGTTGAGGTGATAACTGCGATAGGGCCCGCGCTTCCAGCGCTTGCAATGCAGCAAGCCCCACCTCGGCCTCGGCCAGCTGGGTCAGCAACGTGGGCGTATCCTCGTGAGGTTCCGCTTCAATATGTTCTCGCAGCGCTTGCAGTTGCTCCGCCAAGACATACGAACTGACATTGGGTAAGGCTGCTTGTTGCATCAAGGACGGATCCGCCAGGGCCGTCAGCAGCGATTCATCAGCGCGCTCCAGCAATTCCTCTGCTGACACACGCACCCCATCAAAAGTCACCTGAAACCAGCGGCCGCGTTGATTGGCAACCGCCTCCACCGTCACGCCAGGCCGATCCAAGGGCACTAAGCAACACCGCCAATGCCCCTGTTGATCCAAGGCCACGCACATAATTTGCCGGGGCCAAAGCTCATCGTTAGCCAGCTCGGTAGAAGCCAGTAGTCCATCACCCAAGGCCCGCTTAACCCCGTGCAAGATCACATCAGCACCGTCATTCACCAGCCGGCACGGTTCAGGTGACGGGGCATTGACCGGTTCCAGCAAACCCAGACACCAATGCGCAGAAAATGCTGCGATGTCTTGCAGCAGCAAACGGCGATGCTCCGAGCGGGACTCTGCCATCAATAGTGGCGCGACCACGGACATGGCCAAGGTATTAAGCGGCGGCGTTTGTGCCTGCTGACAAAGCATTTGCCAACGATACAGTTGCCGCTTGGACCAATTCGCACCACCCAGCTCCGCTGGCCAATGGGCTACAGACCAACCCTGCTCCGCCAACGCCTGATACCAGCGAACGCTGGCCAGTTGCACTGCTGCAGGATGCGACAGCCGAGCAGGCCCCGGCCATTGGGCGGCGATAAACTCACTAGCCTGTTGTTCCCAATCTCTTTTCGTCATGTGCGCCGAGATACCGTCTATTCCGTGATGATGCGATTGATGCAGGGGCCGTATGCATCGTGGTTGTTCTTTCTGTCTTTCCGTCTGCCCGTCTTTCCGTCTGCCCGTCTTTCCGCCTTTCCGTCTGTCCGCCTCAGAATCGGTGTTGTTCTTACTCGGGCAACCCAGTGCGCTTTGGCGTGGATTATCCTTTCTTAGCAAGGCAACATAGCCCTTCGGTTATACCGAAGTTTCCAAACAGAGGAGGAGAGACTCTTGGACTACAGCACGATTTTATACGATGTCGAGGACGGCATTCTAACCATCACCCTAAACCGCCCAGAGGCGCTAAATTCCTTCACCACCGACATGATGCTGGAAATGATGGATGCCTGTGACCGTGCAGACGCCGACGACAACGTGAGCGCAATCATCGTTACCGGTGCTGGCCGTGGTTTTTGCGCCGGTGCTGACCTGTCTCGAGGCGCTTCGACCTTCGACTCTGGTGCACGAGAAGATCGCGACCCCGAAGGGGTCAATCGCGATGGCGGCGGCCGCCTAACCCTGCGCTTGTACGAACTAAACAAGCCCATTATCGCCGCTGTTAATGGACCCGCTGTGGGCGTTGGCGTCACCATGACCCTAGCCATGGACATTCGCCTGGCATCTACCGCAGCCAAGTTCGGCTTTGTCTTTGCCCGTCGCGGCATTGTGCCTGAGGCCTGCTCCAGCTACTTCCTGCCCAGAGCCGTGGGCATCAGCCAGGCTCTAGAGTGGTGTTACTCCGGCCGGGTATTCCCTGCCCAAGAAGCCCTGGATGGCGGCTTGCTGCGCAGCCTGCACGAGCCCGACGATCTGCTTCCCGCAGCTCGAGCCATTGCCGCGGACATTCGCGACAACGCAGCTCCCGTTTCTGTAGCCCTAACCCGTCACATGATGTGGAAAATGCTGGGTGCCGATCACCCCATGGAAGCCCACAAAATCGATTCCCGCGGCATTCATTACCGAGGTAAGTCCGATGACTCCAAAGAAGGCGTAACGGCGTTCCTCGAAAAGCGCGATGCCCGCTTCCCCAACAAGGTGTCTACGGACTTGCCGGAGTTTTATCCCTGGTGGGATGAGCCTGAATTTAAATAACTTTGCCCTAGGAGCACGACATGTCCGATCCCGTTATCGCCCAAAAGGGCCCCTACCCCGTTGAAGTGGTTGAGGGAAAAAAGTACTTCTGGTGTTCCTGCGGTAAGAGCAGGCGGCAGCCGTTCTGTGATGGTTCTCATGAAGGCACAGACTTTCTGCCCCAGACCTATACGGCCGAGGCAAGCAAAACGTTGTATTTCTGTGGATGCAAGCACACTGCAGGCGCACCACTGTGCGACGGCGCCCACAACGCCCTGTAGACTGCTCAGCTCGTATTTTTTGACCTCAAGAAGCAGACGACTATGCTCGCGAAGATCTTCGGAAAAGCCGACAAAGTAGATCCATCTCAGCTGGCTAACCTGGTGAGTCTGGAACCAGCTCAACAGGTGGCCTTGCTGGATCGATGCTTGGCGCTGACCAAGCAGCCGGATTTTCCGCTGCAGGCGAATCTTGACCAGGCTATCGCGGAACTGCTGACCCTGCTTGGGTCCCAAACCGCGGCTCTATCTGATGCTGAGCTGACCGTGGCGGCTCGTGCATCGACCCTATGCCAGGACCCACAGGCGTTAGCTGCCCTGCTAGATCACCAGCACCTAGCGCCTCTGGCGGCAAAGCGCCTGAGCAAATTGCTGCCACTGGATGCTGCGCATCCGGCGAATGGTCATGCCAAGGTATTTCAGGCTCGGTTAGAAAACGCCTCCAGCGCGGACATTGATGCGTTGGCACAACACGCTTCCCAACCCGAAGAAATGGCGATGCTGGTTATACGCGCCACAGCAGACGCTCGCACGGCGCTGCTGGCCTCACCGTTGCTGCGGGGCGAAGCCGGGCTGGCCATTCTTGAGAAGATTTCCCGAGGACGGGACAAAAACTGCAACCGTTTGGCTCGGGAAGGTTTGGAGCGGATTCGCGATAGCCGCCGAATCCTTAGCTCACACAAAGAAGCCCTGTCCGAGGTCATAGACAGCACCCAACGGGAGCTCAAGATCACGCCCAGCGATCTGGACGCGCTCATTGTCCAGCGTAAAAAGCTGGGCATGCTGCACCAGCGCTATGAGACATTGCTCACCGACATCAAAGCCGCCGAACAATCCCTGTCCGATGCAGGAGAGGATACTGAGGCATTTTCAGCCGCCACCAATCCCTTCTCCGGTTTGAACCTGGACGTGCCTAGCCCCCAAGACAATCCTTACCCCACACTTTTAGCAAGGCTTAAGGCTGTCGGCGATACCTTGGGCACGGCGGACTGGCTAGAGCTGCAGGCCCTAGCGCAGTACCAACAAACGCTGGAACACATCCGCGATGGCTGGCATGAGGCCCAAAACACCTTTTTGCCCGGCACAGCCCAGCAGCAGACTTTTGACCAAACCGTTGTGCAGGTTCACCAGCATTTAGACGCATGGCAGCGCCTGTGCGCCCTGCCCTGGCAGGATCTGGCATATCCAGGACAAACTGACGACGGCAAAACATCCGCGCACGCCGTCGATAGCCGAACCATCGATCAATGGCTGTCCAAAGCGCAACAAGCCATGGGCTCGTTAAACTGGCCCGGGGCGCTGGCGACACCGTCCAAACTTGAGCAGTTGCAACAGCAAATCAACGCCGCCGCAGAGCAAAAAGCGGCCACAGCTGACCAGCAACGAGAGCTGACTAAGGAACTAAAGACCCTCAGTGGCACCCTTCAAGGACTGATCGATCAAGGCGAGTTCAAGCGGGCACTCAGCGCCCTAGGACGCTGCCGAAATCTGCAGAAGCAAGGCGCCAAAGGCGCAGAAAAATTGCTGAATCGGGCCAGCCAGCAACTGGAAGAACTCAGCGATTGGCAGCAATTTGCGGCGTCTCCCAAACGAGACACCTTGCTGCAAGGACTCCGCGATTTGGTCGATAACCCCAAGGAGCCAGAAGCTCAGCGTCAGCAGCTCAAAGACCTGCGCGCCCAGTGGAATGGCTTAGGGCCACTGCCCAAGGAGCAGCGTCAGCTGCAGCAGTCTTTCGACGATTTAGCGGAACAAGCCTTTGCGGTATGCAAAGCGCATTTCAATGAACAAAACAAACAGCGTCGCCAGAACCTCCAGGCCCGCAAAGCCCTGTGCGCTCAGCTGCAGGAGTACTTGGATAATACCGATTGGTCTAATGCCGACATGAAGGCGGCAGAGACCATCATGCGGCAAGCGCGAAATCAATGGCGCGAGCATCATCCCTGCGATCGCAAGGCGCTTAAACCCGTTGAAGTCCGCTTTGAAGCACTGCAGGAAACCCTGTTCGGGCATCTAAAGGACGCTTGGGACGCCAATATCAGCGCCAAAGAAGCGCTGATTAGCCAAGCGCAGACGCTACTCGATCAAGAAAGCTCCGACGGCTTGGCTAACCAAGCCAAAGCGCTACAGGCTCAATGGCGCGAAGTGGGCAGCACGCCGCGAGGTGCGGATCAGCGTCTGTGGAAGAAGTTCCGCCAAATCTGTGACGGTATTTTCCAGCGCCTGGGTCAGGAACGTGACAGCGAACGCTCAGCCCAGCAGGCTTTGGCGGACGCTCTGGTTGCAGATATACAGGCCTTCGACCCAGACCAAGCGGATTTGTCCGCAGCGAACGCAGCCCTAAACGACCTTGCTGACCGTGCTCGAGACCTTAGGTTAGAAAGCCAGCATCGCAAAACCCTGAGCAATTTGCAGCGAGCCTTATCTGCTCGACAGGCGAACAAGCAGCGTCAGGCCCAAAGCCAACGTCTGGAGGAATTTCAGGCCTGGGATGAGCAAGTGAGCCAAGCGGAAATCAGTGGCGAGACCTTGGCCTCACCTCACGCGCTGTTCAATGCTCGCATCGCTGGCACCGCAGATACCGAGGATCTCTTGGCCCTCACCATGGAAGCTGAAATGGCCGCGGATATCAGCGGCCCAGCAGATGAGCAAAATACGCGCATGACCCTGCAAATCGACCTGATGAATCGCGGCATCCGCAACTTACAGTTGGTGACCAATCAACAGCTGCTGGAACGCTGGTGTCGCAGCGGACCCAAGAGCGCGGATCATCAGGCGTTGCGCCAGCGCTTTTTTAAGGCCCTGGCGGCCAGACTGGATTAGCCGACACCCGCTTTCAAAAGCATCGACGCGGTTGGTTTGCGCTAGGTTTGTCCCATCAACCCCAACCCTTAGGCCTGCAAAGACCGGGCATAGGGAAAATGCAATCGCGCGGCCACGCCGCCCAAATCACTGGCTTCAATAGTCAAGGTCACTTCGTATGCCGCAGCCAAGTCAGCAACCATAGCAAGGCCGATTCCCTGACCCGGGGCCTGACTGTCCAGCCGAGCCCCTCGGTCCAAAGCCTGAGCAACCTGGTGAGGCTCAATTCCCGGGCCATCATCAGCAATGCATAAAAGGATTCCCTCGTTGGCGTTAGGAACAGCCGCCCTAGCCTCGTCCGGAACCGGCTCCATCGCAGAAATAACCACTCGACCGGCGCCGTATTTACAGGCGTTTTCCAGCAGATTGCCAAGGATATCCAGCAAGTCGTCTTCATGAACACGTACTTCCCCTGCTGTGGTGAGATCCCATTGAATGTCGATCTCGGGATAACTCACCCCAAGGGCTCGAATAAGACGGTCCGCGACAGGCCTCACGGCTACCCAGGGCCGATCCGCGACACTTTGGGTCTGGGCAACTCGCGCCACCCGGGTTAGCTGGTGATCCACAATGCTCTGCATACGCCCCACCTGCTCTTGCAGCAAAGGCAGGTCTGGAGAATTTTGCTGGATACCAATACCCAACACCGAAAGCGGGGTTTTCAAACTGTGAGCCAGATCGTCTAGGGCTTGTCGGTAGCGTTTGCGCTGGGCTGCTTCAAAACTCACATAACCATTCAAACTGGCGACCAAGCCGGCAAGCTCCTGGGGTTGCACCTGGTCCAGCTGACCGCGATCCCCCCGTTCCAGCTCTTGCAGCTGATGTTGAATCTGACGCAGGGGTCTTAAGCCCCAGCTCAAGGCAAAAAGTAACACCAGACTGAGCAGCGCTAACAAAAAGCCAAAGCCCCAAACCAAATTGCGCCGAAACTCCTGTATGGATGCCTGATAGGGCTCTTGATCCACGCACACGTTGAAGGTTACCTGTGGGGTAATCAAGCCGTCCCAAAGCACCTGATTACTCAGGCAAAACAAAGCGACAGGCCCCTGAATGGTGGCGAAGGTAAAGCTACCCAATTCGGTCTGAGCTGACCGCAACCCCGATTCCAGCATCAGCTTACCTACCGCCTCAGGGGCTATTGCCAAGGACGGAGAGCGCCATAGCTCGCCGTTAAGGGGATCCGTGACCAGCGCATACAAACCAGAATTGGGCTGCTGCAAACGAGGCTGAGATGAACCATCCGCAAAACTCAGCTGCCCTTGCTCTTCTTGCGCTGAACCCAGTAGCGAATAGATCACCGGCTTGAGTTGCTCTCTTGCGCCGCTGATGACGCTGGCGCTGTAGGTTCGTTCCAGCAATACCCCAGCCAGCGACAAAAACACCACCAAGATGACGCTGGACACCACAATCAAACGACGAGCAATAGAATTCAAGCGTCAGCAACTCCTGGCTCAGCGACCAACCGGTAGCCACGTCCGCGCACGGTTTGAATCAGATTCGCGCTACCCAGCTTGCGCCGCAAACGCCCAATCAGCACCTCGATAACATTGCTGTCTCGATCAAAGTCCTGGGCGTACAGATGTTCCGTTAACTCCGCCTTCGAGACGACCTGCCCCGTGTGCAGCAGCAGTTGGGCCAGCAGCCTATATTCAAAGGCGGTTAACTCAACCGCCTTATCCTCGACCCAGACCTGTTGACTAACCGTATCTACGCGCAGCGCGCCTACTTCAAGCACAGGCATTGCATGGCCAGCAGAGCGACGGATCAGCGCATTCACGCGCGCCAACAGCTCTTCCATGCGAAAGGGTTTGGTTAGGTAATCATCCGCACCGGCTTCCAAGCCAGCCACTTTGTCGCGCCAGTGACTTCGCGCGGTCAGCACCAAAACAGGCAGGTCTATGTGCTGTGCTCTCAGCGCCTTGATGAGCTGGACACCGTCAACCTTGGGTAACCCTAGGTCGACAATGGCCAGATCGAAATTGAATTGGGAGGCGAAATACTCGCCTTCCTCGCCGTCCCCAGCAGCCTCCACCACAAAACCCGACTGCAGCAATTGTTCCTGCAATTGCTGGCGCAGGGCATCGTCATCTTCAACGATCAGAATACGCACCTTAACGCACCCGTCGCAGTCGCCCGTTTTGGTCCACCACCAGGGTTGTCACCCGCTGACCATCAATGAGCACTCGTACTCGGTGTCGAAGGTTGCCATCCGGACCGCGAAACGATCTTGCTGCCAACACCTGGCCGCCGCTTTCTTCCTGCACGATGCGAATAGCCTGATTTAAGTTCACGAAGGGCGCCTGCCCACGATTGGGGCCAACAAAGGCGTTCGCCTTAGCCCTTGATTCGGCCTGGGTTCTTGGCTCCGCTTGGGCCCAGGTCGCTGGCGCCAGCGGCATCAGGCATACCGCCACCAACACCAGCCCAAGCAAATTAACCTTAGGGCGCTGCAAAAAGTGCTGCCAAGAGCAGAGGTTGAAAGCCGTTGTCATCGTTGCTGATTTCATATCACTCGCTGTGGTTGCGTCGATCCAGGTGCTTCACCCCATGGGTCCCGAGCTTGGCACAATACAGATGCAGGCCGGGACCTTCTGGCTGATTCGGCTACAACGGCTGCACCTGCACCCTAACCCGCAGGGTTTCGCCGGGATCTCGGTTCATACGGGTCTTGTAGGTCTGGCCAGCATAAGCGTAGCTCACGTCAAAGCCATTTAATCGCTCTTCTTCTATCTCGTCATAAACGGTGGAGCAGACTTCATGTTCGCTATAGCCGTGATCGACCGGGTGTTGCTGGGACCGCCGTCCAATATCCTTGCCGATAGAGTACCCCAACACGCCGCCGACAACTGCGCCAACCCGTTGATTTGACTTCTTGGAACCCACCGCGTTACCCAGCGCACCACCGATGATGGTGCCGAGTATCGCAGGCGTAGCCGACCGATGCTGCGCGCTGCGATGGGCGACTTGCTCAATGTGACATTGCTGCCGCGGCACCTGGCGAACAACGGTTTGGTAGATCGGATAAGACGCAATAACCGGCACCTCCAGAATTTGCGTGCCGGACAAAGGAGCCCCGGCCCAGCTCGCGGCAGCAGGACAAAGGACCAACACGAAAGCCAAGACGCTGCGGGTTTTTACCCCGCCGAGCCTGAATCGAGTAACACCATTGTTGTTCATCAAGTTCATGTGATTCACCTTTTTGTTCACTGTGGTTCGCCCTGCATCTGATCCATCAAGGATCAGAACTTCGGGGCCCAAACCGGTAACGCACGAGATCCCATCAGCGACCAGACCTTTTGCTACCGGTAGGGACACCCTAGTGCGGCGAAACTGAACAACAACTGAACAACACCCAAACAACTCCCCAACAACTCCCAACAACAACAGCCTAAGCAACGTTGCTCCGCACCCAAGTTAGCGGTTAGCCAACGCCTCGATGTGCTCCACTCCGTGATCCGGCTTCAGCTGCACCCGCAGCCCCGGACCCGGCGGCGTGCTGGCCCATTGCCAGCGGGTCAGACGCTCGTAATGCTCCACGAAGCGTTTTAGCTCCGCCTCATCCATACGGTCAGCCACTGCTAACTGCTGCTCTTGTTGGCCGCGCCACTGCAGCACTTGCTCGAACCCAGGCGGCTGCAGGTGTAACCAGTAATCCACCGCCGACCACAAGGGCTGATAGCTGGATTGGATTTGCTCGTTAACCCAGGTTCGCCAAACGCCAGCCGAATCGTCGATACGTTCCAAGTCATTGACCGGCTCAACCAGCGCCTGTGGGCTTTGCCTCTGCACACCCAAGCACCAGCCTTCCAGCACCAGAACATCACAGCTCACCTGACGCTGGCCAACACGATCGTCCTTGGCTTTATCAAACTGCGGCAACGTTATGCGATTGGTTGCACCGGTCATGGCCTGTAAGACCTGCAGCAACCACTGAGTATCGTGAGTCCCCGGCACTCCCCGAGTGCGCAGCAACGGGTGTACTCGGGCCGCCAGATCGACACGCTGCTGCCGGGTTAAATAAAAATCGTCTAACGAAACCGATTCCGCTGTCCGCCCGGCGGCATTCAGTGCCTGGGCCAGTATTCGAGCCAGGGTGGATTTACCCGATCCTTGACTGCCTGCTATCGCGATCACCTTCGGATACCGGTCCGGATCCTGGGCCAACCTGTCCAAAACTTGGCCTGCGATGTCGTGCCAGTCAGTAAACTGCTCTTGGGCGTTATTCATATTGCTATCCACGTTTTGCGCACTGATTTTCGTCTTGGCTAGACCAGCTCTCATCAGCTGACCATCAAGCAGCGGCCAGCAAAAGCTAATACCGCCACAGGTTTACAATCCCAGAGTCGCCGCTATCGGGTTCTATCGCTAGAATGGGCGCATCAACGCGTCCTCGGCGCCACCATCGCATCAGCATGAATGCTTCGTGACCCCTTGCCAACGGGTTTACCTAAACCACTACCTGCTGAGGACTTTTTCAATGGAGCCCAAACCATGTTCTTGTCAGAGCCATCCGTTTTGAACTCGGCCCGATCACTGCGCACCTGCACTTTCAGCTGCCTCTTTTTATTACTCGCTTTACTACTCGCTGCCTGTCAAAGCACCCCAGTAAACGAGACGGTTCAAGAAACGCCAACCCAGCGCCCAGACAGCACCGTCATCGAACCGCGTAAAAGTCCAAACGACGAGCGTAGCTACCGCTATCTGGTGCTCGAAAACCAATTAACCGTGCTGCTGGTATCGGATCCCAAAACCGACAAATCCGCCGCGGCGCTATCGGTCTATCGTGGCAGCTTCCATGACCCAGACCAACGCCTGGGTTTAGCCCATTTTTTGGAGCACATGCTATTCATCGGCACCGCCAAGTATCCAGAGGTGGATACCTTTCAACGCTTCATCACCGCTAACGGCGGCTCGTCCAATGCTTATACGGCGCTGGATCACACCAACTACTTTTTCGACGTTAAAAATAGCGCCTTGGATGAAGGCATTGACCGCTTTGCGCACTTCTTCATCGATCCCTTGCTCAGCGCCGAATACGTAGAGCGGGAGAAAAACGCCGTGCATTCGGAATATCAGATGCAAATCAAAGACGATGGCTGGCGTGGTTACATGGTTAGCAAGCAGGCCTTAAACCCGAAACATCCGGGCCATCGTTTCACCATAGGCTCCTTAGACACCTTGGCCGGTGACGTAAAGCCAGAGCTGGATCGCTGGTTTGCCGAGAACTACTCCGCAGATCAAATGGGTTTAGTGGTTCTGAGCGATCAATCCTTAGACCAACTGCAGGCCTTGGTTGAGCCGCTGTTTGGTCAGATCCCCAACAAGGACATCGGACCCAGTTATCCCAAGACCCCAGTATTTGCCCAAGGGCAACTGCCCGCGCGCTTGAGCTCGCAATCGTTAAAAGACCGTGGGCAATTAAGCTTGTCTTTTCCCATACCCAACACGCTGGCTAACTACCGCCAGAAACCCGAACAGTACGTGTCCAATCTGCTGGGCCACGAGGGGCCGGGCAGTCTGCACAGCGAGCTCACCGCCCGAGGCTGGATTGAGAGCTTGGGCGTGGGCACCCAGGACTTTGATCACACCACGAGTCTATTCAGCATCAACATCCAGCTCACCAAGACCGGCCAAGGCCATGTCGACGAAATACTGGCGCTGGTATTTTTACAGCTCGATCAAATGCGCGCCGTTGCGCCTGACCAGTGGCGCTACGACGAGCAAGCCAAGCTGGCAGAACTGGCGTTTCGATTTCAGGAGCGCGGCTCCACCGTCGGCTTTGTTTATCAAATGGCGCCACGACTGCGGGACTACCCAGCCACCGATCTCTTAGTTGCCCCATATCTGATGCAGGGCTTCGACCCTGGGATGATTCGGTCGCTGTTGTCCCGACTGACGCCAGACAACGCCTTGGTGGAACTGGCCACGCCAGATTTCACCAGTCCCAACAGCGAAGCCTGGTTTGGCGTTCCGTTCGCGCTGGAACGCGGCCCGTTACTGAGGGATTCGTCACAGCAGGTCATCAAGGGTGCCAATCTGCGACTGCCTGAAGCCAATCCTTATCTACCTGAGAATCTGAATTTGCTGCCCGCTGATGACAGCGACATTGCGCTGGCGATCGATCAACCCGGACTGCGCCTGTGGCTCGACACCGACGTATCCTTCACAACACCACGCGCGAATATCGCCGTTGATCTGCTGGTACCCGGTGGATTGAGTAGCTTAGCCGACAGCAGTTTTGCCCAACTCTTTGTCAAATTACTTAACGACGAACTCACCCAACGCACCTACCCCGCCTTGCTGGCTGGCTTGAATGCGAACGTGGCCGCCACTGCCGAGGGCATTGCTATCCGAATCGGTGGCTACAACGACAAGCAGCCGGAGTTCACTGGGTTTATCTTGGACCAACTGCTTACCGCGCCTCTGGTAGCTGACCGTTTTGCGACCCTCAAACAAAGTTTGATTCGTGATTTACGCAACACCGGCAAAGACAAACCCTACAACCAAGCTTTAGCCCGGTTAGAAACCACTCTGCTGTCATCCCGCTGGGATCCGCTGGATCAAGCTGCGCTGCTGGAACAAACGTCGTTGGCCCAACTCACCGCCTGGCGTCAGGAGACCTTTCGAGAACTGGCGGTGATGGGTGGCCTCCATGGCAACGTCAGCCAAGAGGACGCGCAAAATCTGGCGGACCTGCTGACCACGGTACTGCCGTTAAATCGCCAAGATCGTCAGCGCCCCCAAGTTCAGCAGCTCACGGAATCTGCCGAGATTGATCTAGCGGTGGATCATAACGATGCGGCGCTGTTGCTGTATGTCCAGGATCCCGACGACAGCTTTGCCAGTCGAGCCAAGAGCGCGCTGGCGGGCCAACTACTGCGATCACCATTTTTCTCAGAGCTACGAACCGAACAACAGTTGGGGTACGTGGTGAGCGCAGGAATTCGGCGCATGGACACTCAAAGCGGCAATCTGTTTCTGGTGCAGTCGCCAAAGGCTGATGTGACCTATCTGGAAAACGCCACCATCACCTTTATGCGCGACTACGTGGCGCAGTGGGACAGCTTGCCAGAGGCGGTCTTTGAACAACAAAAAAGCGGCCTCATCACCCGCCTAACGGAGCGGGATAAGAATCTGGATCAACGCAGCCAGCGCTATTGGCGGAACCTGACCGAAGAGAATTACCGCTTTGATAGCAACCAACAAATCGCCCAGTTGGTCGCCGATTTGACTAAGGCAGATATGGGCGTGTTTTTGCAGGATCTGCTGGACCGGCTGCAAAATCGCCGCCTTAAAATCTTCAGCACAGGAAACGTCGGCGGCGCTCAGCTCCAGCTGCCCGCAACCACCGATGGTGAAACTGCCGGTGGTTAACGCCGGCTAAACTCAGGCTTAGGAAGGCACATCTAGGCGGAACGGGGGTAAGGACTCGATGAGGGCCCGGCCGTAGCGCTGGGTGACAATGCGCTTATCCAGCATGGAGATCGTGCCGTAGTCCCGCTCACTGCGGATCAAACGTCCGCAGGCCTGAACCAATTTCAGGGACGCATCTGGGACTGAAATTTCATAGAACGGATTGCGCCCCTGAGCCTCAGCCCATTCCGCGATGGCCTGATCAACGGGATCGTCGGGCACCGAAAACGGTAGTTTCACGATGATGACGTGACGGCAGTAGTCGCCGGGCAAATCCAATCCTTCAGAAAAACTCGAGACACCCACCAGATAGGAAGGCTGCCCGTCATCCACCCGTCGGCGATGCTCGACCAACAAGGCCTGCTTGCTGCCCTCGCCCTGCACCAGCAACTCTTCTGCCAAAGGTTTGGGTAAACCTGCGACCACCGCATTGAGCTGACGCCAAGAAGTGAACAGCACCAGTGCAGAAACATGGCGTTGCAGCAGCTCGGGCAGCAGTTCAATCACTTCTTCGGTGTGGGCGTCGAAATCTCGAGGATCTGAGCGCATCACGGGCACATGGAAAGTGGCTACTTCTGGATAATTGAACGGACTTTGAATGGTCAAGGTCGAAATGGACCCGTCCAACCCTACGCGCTCTAAAAACCGATCGAAGCGACCCAGGGCGGTAATGGTTGCTGACGTGCAAACGGCACCGTAACAGCGCTGCCAAAGCACTTCCTGAAGAATGTTACCCGGTTCGATGGGCGCGCTGATCATTTCTACGTCGTAGGGAGTTCGATTGAGCCAGCGCGCGTAGCGCCGCGGCCGACCAGCACCCAAGGAAAAGTCCTCAAACAGCGCTCGTGTGGCCAAGGCGCGACTTTGCAGCTGACCTACCGGCACCAGCCAGTCTTCCGCCTCGTATGCGTTCGGCCAATCCGCGTTGCCCGCCACCGCTTCCTGCAGCAGTTCGTGGGCTTGTTCCAACGTGTCACACAGTTTGCCGAGGCTCGGCAACGTCGCCATGGCCAAATCCATTAGGGTGCTGGGAATATCACCCTGAGGAAAACGATACACCTCCCGATCGTCGTCCTTACTTTCAAATGGCAGCGTGTTCAGGCCATCAGCTAGGGCATAGAGGTGAGAAGAGAGCGCATCGGTTTCTGCGGCGGCACCGGTGGCCAAACTCACCAAGTTCTTTGGCTGGCCAAAACGTGTCGCCACAGACCCCAGGGTCTTGTTGACGTTCTCCAGCCACTGAATGGTGCCGTTGACTCGGGCGTTGCTGGAAAAGTGGTTTTGGGTTTTTTCGGCGATATGGTGGGCTTCGTCCAGAATGTAAATGCAGTCCTCGGGTTCTGGCAGCACAGCGCCGCCGCCCAGGGCCAGATCCGCCAGCACCAAATCGTGATTGGCCACAATGACGTCTGCGCCTTCCAAATTGGCGCGGGCGCGAAAGAACGGGCACTGCTTGAAGAAGGAACAGCGGTTGTTGCTGCATCCCCGATGATCGGTCGTCACGCCTGACCAGGCTGAATCGAACATACCCTCTGCCCAACTATCCACCTCGCCATCCCACTGACCCTGAGAAAAGCGGTTCAGCATTTCTTGATACAGCACCGTATGGTCTTCATCGGTCACATCAAAAATCGGAATTTCTTGCTGATCCTGGTATTTCAGATGATCGTCCAGGCGCTTTAAGCACAGGTAACGACCCCGCCCCTTGGCCAAGGTCAGACTGAATTTCAGACCAGCTCGTTGCTGAATATCCGGCAGGTCTTGCAGAATCACCTGCTCCTGCAACGCAACGGTAGCGGTGCTCAGCACAATGGTTTTATTGAGACTTTGGGCGACGGGAATAGCTGCCAAGCAATAGGCAGCGGTTTTGCCCGTCCCGGTGCCCGCCTCCACCACCGTGATTCGGTCGGCCTCTGCTGACAAACTGCGGGCAATCTGAGCAATCATCTGACGCTGACCTCGCCGCGGTTTGAAATCCCGAGCGGCAAGCCAGGTGCGGTAGGCGGTTTGAATCTCGTCTTTAACGACGTCGGTTAGCGCGGTCATAGGGGCCGCACTGTGACGTAAAACCCAAGTTGAGCCAAGGGCTGTGACTCGCATTTGAGTAAGCGTAGGCCCAACCGCCCACAGCCTCGGGGGAAGGTCAGGCTGGCAACGGCATCAACCAGCGCTTTTATCAGCTCTTTTGTCAGCTCTTTTATCAGCTCTTTTTCTTCGGCATGACGGATATCTCCATGGGTGCAAAATGCTCCATGTCGATATCGATCAAGTAAGGACCCGGCACTGCCAGGGCTTCATCAAGGGCGTTGGCGAAGGCCTCCACGCTAGCCACCCGTTGGCCGGGAACCCCCATGCTTTCAGCCATTTGCGCAAAGGCGACCTTACCCAAATCGGTTTCGTTGATGCGGCCAAACCGACTTTGCTGCAGATAACGCAGTACTCCGTAGCCAGAATCGTTGAAGACACAAATCACCAAGGGCACCTGGTATTGGGCACAGGTAGCCAGCTCGGTGGCATGGAACATAAAGCCGCCATCGCCGTGAATCACCAATGCCTTGGCATCACCGGTTCGCTGCCCAGCAATGGCTGCACCCACGCTCATCGGAAACCCCGGCCCAATCGCCCCAGAAGTCGGATTGATGGAAGTCCGAGGCTGCAGAATCGGAAACTGCTGATTACCCCAGTTATAGGCCGAGATGGTTTGATCCCGCACGAAGATGGATTCCGGGGGCAATTTGTCGCGTATGCAATCCATTACCTGGGGCCAATCCGTGCCCAGTCGACCACGCATGGCCTGACGAATACCTTCCCCGGCGTGCAGTATCTTGTCCGTAAACTGCGCATCGTTGGCCTGCAGTTCGGGCATTTGCTGGTTGATGGCCAATAGCGCCTGTCGCGCATCAGCAATCAACCCAACCGCGGCGTGATGGGTGCGCCCCACCATATTGCCGTCAATATCAATGTGTACCAGCTTGCCCGGCGGAGTTTGTGCCGCAAATTGGCCATCCACGCCCACAGCAAACTTCGTACCGATGGCCAGGGTCACGTCGGCATCGGCAATGGCCTGATACATGCCTGCCGAGTTGTAATAGTTGCCAATACACAGAGGGTGATCTTCGGGTATGACGCCGCGACCATCTACTGTGGTCAGCACAGGGATTTGCAAGGTCTCTGCTAGCGCCTGAACTTCCTGATGCGCACCGGCAGCGATGGCGCCGCCACCCACCAACAGCACCCGGCGACTACTGTGCTTGAGGGCGTCCAGCACCCGGTCGAGGTCTTTGGCATCCGGCGCATACTGGGCGTTGTCCGGCAGGGTCACCGTGACAGGGCTGTTGGCGGCGTACTGAATATCAATGGGAATCTCTAGAGCTCCAGGAGCACCCCGACCGGTATACATATCCGCTAGCACACTGATCAAGGCAGGCCCCAGTTGGGCTGGCGCTCTGGGGCTTTCCACGCGCCGACATACGGATGCCAACATGGGCACCTGCTTCTCGGCTTCATGGACATAGGCAAGGCCTTTGCCGTAGAACGCGGTTTCAGCCTGACCGGTGATGACCAGCACTCGAGACGATCCGTACTGGGCCTCGTACAGACCCGTCACGGTATTGGATGTGCCAGGGCCGGTAGAGGCAATCATGACCCCCAGTTTGCCGCTGGCACGGGCATACCCGTCGGCCGCATGGGTGCCCGCTTGTTCGTGTCGGACATCAATGATCTGGGTTTTACCGAGGCGGTTAATGGCATCCAGAATGGGCATGTTGTGAATACTGACAATGGCAAAGACGTGTTCTACGTCCATTTGCGCCAATGCGTCGGCAATCAGATCCGCGCCGGTAAAATCTTCCATCTCTCTCTCCTAGGCCGAAGTCTCTTTCATCGCACGCCACAGGCGTTCGGGTGTCATGGGCATGTCTAGGGCAGAGATCCCCAGCGGCGAAAGAGCATCGATTGCCGCTAACACCACCGCCGAGGGTGCTGCACAAGCCCCGCCTTCACCAATGCCTTTAACCCCCAGATCGTTGTTCGGATCTAACACTTCATTAAAGCCGACATCCATGTCCATCATCTGACCGGCTCTGGGCATGGCGTAATCCATCAGGCTGCCGCTGATTAACTGGCCGTCGTCGTCATACAGCGCATGTTCATACAGGGCCTGACCAATGCCCATGGCGACGCCGCCGTGCACTTGGCCAGTGGCCAACATGGGATTGATCACGCGCCCGCAATCGTCGACGGCGGTATAGCGGTCAACGGTGAGTACGCCGGTGTCTGGATCGATTTCCACCTCGGCAATATGCGCGCCGTTAGGAAAGGTAAAGCCCCCACCGCGGTCATAGCGCAGGGTTTTCGCCAGCTTGCGGCCGCCAAACTGGGGCTGCATAGAAGCTTGAGCCACCTGCTGCAATGAGACGCTGACGTCTTTGCTAAGGGTACTAAACAGGCCGTCCGCGTAGTCCACCTCGTCCACCGGGCTTTGCATCAACTCGGCGGCGATGGTTTTGGCCTCATCCACCAAGGCTAGGCCAGCGCGTTTTACCGCCACCCCACCCATTTGCGATGATCGAGACCCGCCGGTACCACCACCAAAGGCAACCACATCGGTGTCGCCTTGAATGATGTTGATGCACTCAAAATCCACGCCCAAGGTCTCACTGAGAATTTGTGCATAGGTGGTGCGATGGCCCTGACCGTGAGAAAAGGTGCCGACAATAACGTCGATGGCACCGTCTTCGCCCATGCTGATGACCGCTTCTTCTTCCGGGCCGCCACCGCTGGACTCCATGTAGTAGCCGATGCCCCGGCCGCGCAGCAGCCCCTTCGCTGCACTCGCCTGAGCGCGCTGGGAAAAACCTTCCCAATCACTGCGGGCTAGCGCCAGGTCAAGGGTGTCGGCAAATTCACCGCTGCTGATGGTGACCCCCGAGGGCAGCCGATAAGGCATCTCGGCAGCGGTAATAAAATTTCGTTTACGCAGATCAATAGCGTCCACACCCATCTGCCGGGCAGCGGCGTCAAACAGGCGCTCCATGACATAGCAGGCTTCGGGTCGGCCCGCACCGCGATAGGCACCCACCGGCATGGTGTTGGTAAAGACACAGTGGACGGAATGATGAACATTAGGGATGCGATACACCGATCCCAGAATGCGCCCACCCGCCATGGTGGGGACAAAGGGACCGGCATTGGAGCAATAGGCGCCAAGATTCGCGGTAGTGGCCACGCGCAAACCCTGAATGTTGCCCTGGGCATCAAAGCTGCCGGTTACCGTCGTTAAATTGTCTCGACCGTGGTTGTCGCTGAGGAACATCTCTGAGCGATCGCCGGTGTATTTCACTGGCACACCCAGCGTCATCGCCGCATGGGCGGCCAGACAAACCTCGGAATGCACTTCACCACGGACCCCAAAACCACCACCGGTATCTGGCGAGATCACCCGAATCTGCTCACCCTTCATGGCAAAAATGTTGGCCAACACGGCCCGCTGACCCAAGGCGCCTTGACTGGGGTTATAAATGGTAAAGCCGTTTTCTTGAGGTTCAGCCAGGGTAGCCCGGGGTTCTAGGGGGCTAGGCACGACTCGATTGTTGACCAAGGTCACGCTGACCAAGTGCTCCCCGTCAGCAAGGGCCTGGTCCACCGCAACACGATCGCCCTGTTCAAAGTGGACGCACAAATTGTCGTCCCGCTGGGGATGAATGGGTTGGGTATCTGGATCTAGGGCCCGGCTCAGGTCACTGCACGCGGGCAAATCCGACACGCTCAGCTCAATGGCCTCTACCGCGTCAGCGGCCTGTTCTGGCGTTTCGGCCACCACCGCCGCAACAGCCTGACCAACAAAAAGCACTCTATCGTCAGCCAGGATAGGCCGATGTGGAATGAACGCGGGTTCGCCTTGAGCGTTTTTCAGCGCCGCTCTACACGGCAGTCCGCCCAGATGCTCAATATCCTTGGCGGTGTAAACCGCTTTGACGCCAGGCCGGGTCAACGCCTCGCTCACGTCTAGCTCGGTAATCAACCCATGGGCGTATGGCGAACGCAGTAAGCGAATATACAGTTGGTTGGGACGATTGATGTCATCGGTGTATTGGCCGCCGCCGGTAATTAAACGCGGGTCTTCACTACGGGGCACACTCTGGCCAATACCAAACTTCACACAGTTCTCCAGCGGGGTGTCTGTCCGATGACGGTCACCCGTAATACGTTATCAGGCTTGCTCAGCGACCACTGGATTGCTCAGAGTGCCTATGGGTTTGACTTCCACCTCGATGACATCGCCCTGATCCATGAACACCGGCGGCTTACGAGCGGCGCCAACGCCGCCTGGCGTACCCGTGACAATCACGTCGCCAGGCTTAAGCTCGACAAAGGTGGAGCAGTATTGCAGCAACTCAACAAAGCCATGCACCAGCAGATCTGAGGTGGCGTTTTGCATAACCTCACCGTTGAGGCGCGTGGTGATTTCCATGGCGTCCAAATCACCAACTTCGTCAGGCGTCATCATCCACGGGCCAAATCCGCCAGTGCTGGCGAAGTTTTTACCCGGGGTGAATTGGCTGGTCTGACGCTGCCAGTCGCGAACGCTGCCATCGTTGTAGATCGAAAATCCCGCCACATGGGATAGCGCCTGATCGGCCTGAATGCGGCGTCCGGCTTTACCAATAATCATGGCGATTTCGCCTTCAAAATCCAAAGCGGCAGATTCCAGCGGCCGAATCATGGGAGCGCCATGACCCATTTGCGCGTCCGCAAAGCGAACAAAGATGGTGGGATAGCCTTCACCGCCCCGACCGGTTTCTTCCTGGTGGGCCTTGTAATTGAGGCCAACGCACAAAATTTTGCCTGGGTTGGTGATGGTAGGCAGATATTGGATATCCGCCAGGGCCAAATCCGCATCGTCGCCACAGCTACTGGCCAACTGAGCCAGCGCATCGGCGCCAATGGCCTCGCCCAAGGAGGAGAAGTCACTGCGGGCGCCGGCATCGACCACGCCTTCACCATCGGCAGTTACAAAGCCAAAGGTCTCCGCGCCATCGCGCAAAAAAGAAAGCCATCGCATAGTCGAGTCCTTATCTACTGATCAAACATAATGACGCTGCGAGCGATCTCGCCGGTCTCAAGAGCCGCCATGCCTTCATTGATGTCCGCCAAGGCAATACGATTGGAGATCATGTCGTCCAAGTGCAGCTTGCCCTGCAGATAGAAGTCCACAAACCGAGGCATATCCACGCGGAAGCGGTTGGATCCCATCATGGAACCCTGAATTTTCTTTTCGGCGAGGAAGTCCACCCCATGCACCGACACCATTTGTCCTGGCGGGATCATACCGATCACCGTAGCGGTGCCGCCGGGACGTAGCATTTGGAAGGCTTGTTCGGCAGTGGCCTTAAGACCAATGGCTTCAAAGGAGTAATGCACGCCGCCGCCGGTCATCTCGATGACTTTTTGCACCGACTCACCATCGCTGGCGTCCACCAAATCCGTGGCGCCAAACTTGCGCGCCAGCTCCAGCTTGGAGGCCACCATATCCACGGCAATGATGCGCGAGGCACCGGCCAAGGCAGCGCCGTTAATGGCCGACAGACCAATGCCGCCACAGCCGATCACGGCAACGGTGGCGCCAGGCTCTACCGCAGCGGTATGAATCACCGCACCAATACCGGTAGTGACGCCACAACCGATCAGGGCCGCCCGGTCCATGGGCATGTCTTCACGAACTTTCACCAAAGCGTGTTCGTGCACCAGCATCATTTCGGCAAAAGAACCCAACTGAGCAAAAGGCGTCAGGGGTTGATCGTTTTGACTCAGTCGCGGCTCTTCTTTGCTGCTGCGATTGGTTTCCGGTTCCTGACAAAGAGACAGGTGACCGGTCAAGCAGGATTCGCAATGACCACAGAACACGGACAAACAGGTAATGACGTGGTCGCCAGGCTTAACGTAATGCACATCGCTGCCTACCTGCTCCACAATGCCGGCGCTTTCGTGACCCAGCACCATGGGCAACTTGCCTGGATAGCTGCCGTTAAAAAAATGCATGTCACTGTGACAGATTCCCGCAGCCTGGGTGCGGATCAAGACTTCTCTGGGACCTGGTTTAGAAACCGTTACTTCTTCGATTTCCATGGGCACATTTACTTCACGAAATACTGCAGCTTTCACGGCGTCTCCCCAACGTTTGAATGAGCCCTTGAGTGTGCCATAGGCCTAGGGTCAAAAGAATACGTAAGGCGCACTGGATTCGGCTTGCAACCTCCGCAGTTCAGCCCTAAGACGTCACCCCAGATCCCCAAGATTGCTGGAAACAATGGCTTGAGCCGCCGCCATAGCGGCCCGCATGCCGGTGGCATCGGCCACGCCCTGACCGGCAATATCAAAGGCGGTGCCATGATCCACAGAAGTTCTCACCATGGGTATGCCAAGAGTGGCAGTGGTGGATTCATGAAAGTTGTGCACCTTGATCGCGATATGGCCTTGGTCGTGATACAGCGCCAGCACCACATCAAACTCACCGGCGATGGCTCGATTGAACACGGAATCTGCTGGCAGCGGACCAACGGCCTGAATCCCAGCTTGCTGGGCCAGATCGACGGCGGGCGCCAGCTCTTCGATCTCTTCCCTACCCAACAATCCCCCCTCGCCGCCATGAGGATTCAACGCAGCCACCGCAATGCGTGGATTGCTAAGCCCCCATTGGCTTAGGGTGGTATGAATCAGATGCAGTTTGCCCAACACCTCATCCTTGGTCACAAAGCGCACGGCCTGTGCCAAGGATTTGTGGGTGGATAAATGCACCACCCGCAGGCCTGGCGTCATGAGCATGGTGGCGGTTTGGCTCACACCCGCCAGCCGGGCCAGAATTTCTTGATGGCCAATATCATCGACATAGCCCGCGGCATGAATGGCTTCTTTGTTGATGGGCGCGGTGACCATGGCGGCCAGCTCGCCGCTCAAGCAACCGGTGGCAGCCCATTCCACAGCCCGCACGGCTAATTCGCCACAATCTGCTTGCACTTCCCCGTAACGAAAATCCCTAGGTTTCGCGAGGCCTAAGTCCAGTAGATTCCAGCCCGCCTGGGCTTGGTCAGCGGCGCTGATGCGCTGCAGTGGCGGCAAGGACCGACCTAAGGTAGCTGCGGCATTTTGCAGCGCCCAATCTGCCCCCACGAGAATCCAGGGAATACCGGCGTCCAGAGCCGAATCCGGGCCTGAATCGGTCATGGCTTGAAGCAATACCTCGGGGCCAACACCAGCCGGATCGCCCATGGTGATGGCGATGGGACGTTTAAGGTCTTGTGGGTTCACTGACATAACGGTTTCTGCATCCGGTTTGAATTCAACACTATGACATTAGCCATCTGCGTCGCCTAGGGACGCCAAAGCACCCAGAGTTGCATGGCAATGATCTATCCAGATCTATCCATAACCAGCCAGACTTACGCGCCAAAACGACAACCTAAAGTTTACATTTTTGTTGATTTTAATAACTGTATGTTTATACAGTATAGCGCCTGGCGGTTTTTCCTAAAAAGGCACACCCACATGCAGTCTCTCAGCGACCTGGTCGACAGTTTTCACTTATACGCCGTCTGCGAACCCTGTCAGCGACAGACCAAACTGAATATTGACCAACTGATTAAGCGCCTAGGTGGCGCCACCCAAGTTCATCACATGCGCTCCCGACTCAAGTGTCGTAGCTGCGGTACGCGCACCGAAGATGTACGCATCGTCTATGTGGGCACAAAGGACCAGCCCGCCATTTTTCAGTACCGACGTTAGCTCAGCCGCCAACGCCTTGCAGCGGCTGCCCGGTGCCTGCTATCAACTTTGTGGTCTTAAGCTAGAGGATTTCTGTATCCACCAAGGTTAAGCCAAAGCCCTCAACACCCACATAGTCCACGGTACGGCCCGCGATCAGACGAATTTTACTCAGGCCCAAATCCCGCAGAATTTGCGCGCCCACACCCACTTCCAACCATTGGCTGCGGCGCTCGTCCTCTCGGCTTTGGGATTCAAAATCCTCTAGGGGCACTCCGACAAAGCCCGTGCGCAGATAGATCAGCACACCGCCACCCAAAGCCTCAATACGCTGCATGGCCGCATTGAGCATGTTGGTGGGATGCTCGTCCCCTTGGGGGCCAAAAATATCCTCAACCAGCTTTTCTCGATGAATACGCACGGGTACCGATTCCATGGCGTGAATATCGCCAAACACCAGCGCGATGTGCTCTGCGTCTTCGAACTTGGTCTTGTAACCATAAGCTTGGGCATCGCCAATGGCGGTAGAAATCGCAAACTCATAGCTACGCTGCACCAGTTGCTCGCGCTGCTGTCGATAAGCAATCAGATCGGCAATGGTGATGATCTTCAGGTTGTGCTCGCGGGAAAACTCAAACAGCTCCGGCAGACGCTGGACAGTACCGTCGTCGTTGACCAGCTCAGCCAGCAACCCAACCGGCGGCAAGCCCGCCAACGTAGCCAAGTCCGTACCCGCTTCGGTATGGCCAGAGCGCACCAGCACCCCACCCTGTCTCGCGACCAAGGGAAAAATGTGACCTGGGCGAACAAAGTCATCTGCACTGACGTTACTGTTGGTCAGCGCCTGCGTGGTGGCAGCCCGCTCCTCGGCAGAAATACCTGTGGTCAGGCCTTCTTTATAGTCGATAGAAACGGTGAAGGCCGTACTCATCGGCGCATCGTTACGCGACACCATGGGGTCTAGGTGCAGTTTGACGGCCTGCTCCTGCAAGATTGGGGTGCACAAAATACCGCTGGTATGACGAATCATGAACGCCACGGCTTCAGGCGTTGCCTTGCTGGCGGCCATGATCAGGTCACCTTCATTCTCTCGGTCGTCATCGTCCACCACCATGACCATTTCGCCCTGCCGGATGGCGGCAAGGGCTTCTTCGATGGTGTTGAACTTATTGGCTGTATTGTCGTCGCTCATGGGGTCTCTGCTCGATCCAAATCGGAGCGGCAGCCTAGCACAGGCGCATATGTGCAAATAGTGAAGATCCGCGTTACACGGACCGTGGTTCAGATCGCTTCGCTGTTGCGCAATTGGGCGACTTGATCCGTATCCATACCCAAAAACTCCAGCAGCACCGCTTCACTGTTCGCACCCAAGTCAGCCATATCCGGCACCTTGGGCGGCTCCATGTCCTTGAAGCGAATCGGCGTGTGGAATTTAAGTGAGCGTTCACCCCACTTATCATCGCCCCACTCCAGAGTACCCCGGGCCAACAGTTGAGGATCGTTAACCACCTCTTCCAAGGTCTGTACAGGCGCACAAATCATGCCCGCCTCCTCGGCAATGGCAAAAATCTCGCTCTTGGTCAGGGTGCGGGTCCACTCCTCCACGATGGCGTCTACTTCATCCATGTTCTGTGCACGCGCCTTGGTGCGCGAAAAGCGCTCATCGGTCTTCAGCTCCGGCCGTCCCATGGCGTCGCAAAGCCGCATCCAGTGTTCGCCGCGAAAACAGATCATGGCTACATGACCGTCCCGAGCCTCGTAGACGTTGTAGGGCGCCAACGCCATACCCGTATGTCGATTGCCCGTGCGGGGCGGCTGATGGCCCAACTGAAAATACGTGCCAAGCTGAGTTGCCAGCGCAGGAAACACACAATCCTGCATAGAAATATCGATGACCGCGCCCTCACCGGTCTGAGCCCGCTGATACAGCGCAGAAACGATGCCGGCGTATAAATGCGCGCCGCCCAAGATATCGCAAAAGGCGGCCCCAGCCTTGGTCGGCGGACTGTCATGACTGCCGGTTACGCTCATAACCCCGCTCATGGCCTGCAAGGTAATGTCCATGCCCAGATGATCGCGATAGGGCCCGCTGCCGCCATAACCGGTGCCTGCCGCGTAAATCAGACGCGGATTCAGAGCGCACAGCACATCACTGCCCAAGTCGTTTTCCGCCAAGGTGCCCGGCGAAAAATTCTCCAACACCACATCCACATGGGGCACCAGATCTTTAATGAGCTGGCGTCCTTGGGGGTGCTTGATGTTGGCGGTAATGCACTCCTTGGTGCTGTTAAACATGCGGAAGGGGAAGCTGGGTTTAGCGGTACCACTGCGACCACGCAGAGCCTCTCCGGATGGCGCCTCAACCTTGATTACCCGGGCACCAGCCTGAGCCAGCAAAAACCCGCAGTAGGGGCCGTTATAAACCTGCCCAAAATCCAAAACTGTGATACCCGCTAACGGTGTTGCTATGGCCACGACTTACTCCCCGTTTCTTATTCTCGTCCTGCCTCAGACTCTACCATCGTCTGCGGCGACTTGGGCTACGCTCCTTGGCCAGCCCTATCGTCTAGGGAGCACCCTGGTCGTCAGGAATGGCAAAGGCCACCACGTAATCAGAGGTGGCGCCAATGGGCATACGCCCATCACCCCCAGCGGCGATGACCACAAACTGTTTCAGCCGACCCTGTTCATCGCGCACGGCGTAGCTCATGGGGGTAGCCGCGCCCGGAGCCGGTAGCGCGTGTTTCCACAGCTCTGCTCCGGTATCCACATCGTAAGCTCGCAGAGCGCTTTCAAAGGCTGATCCCAAAAAGAACACGCCAGAAGCCGTTAGCAGCGGGCCGCCCAACTGGGGCAGTCCAGTGTTAAACGCTCCCTTCAACCACCCTGGAAATTGACCGTGGGGTCTTCTCCATACTTGAGTTTGGGTATTGAGATCGATGACCAACACCTCGCCTAACGGAAAACCACCGCAGGGAATCAGACCAATATAGGGGTCGAACATCACTTCACGAGCCACCGCGTAATCCGTACCGGCCTGGATACCCACTTCAACCCGGTCTGAGACATCAAACGCCTGACGAAACTCCAAATAAGCCTGCCGTTTGTCATCCAAAGATCCTGCAGGGTCTTTGTATCGTGCCACCAGCCCTTCCGGAGCTAGGGAGTGATCCAGTAACTTCGTACGCACGGCAATGCTATTGGTGTGCAGGGCAATCAGACCACGCTGAGCATCGACGGCCACGCCGCCCCAATTCGTCGCGCCGGTATGACCGGGCAAACCCACCGTCCACTGCTGGCTGATGGGGGTATAGATATCCCCGATCAACGACTCCTGCTCCAGACCGCTACACAGCCCAAGGAAGGACTGACCAGGCTGGTAGCTGCGCGCAACCCGAAAAGCGCTGGGAGGAAAAGGTTGGGTCGGTGACAGCCGTTCCGCCAACGGCCCAAATCGAGGCACCTGACGCTGCTCCACATCGATCACAGGCACACCCGTTTCTCGGTTTAGCACGAAGACAAAGCCCATCTTCGTGCTTTGAATGAGCGCGGGCACTTGCTGGCCGTTTAGTTGCAAATCAACCAATGAAGGCACCGACGGCACATCAAAATCCCAAAAGTCCCGCTCCACGGTTTTGAAGCGCCAGATCAATTCACCAGTGCTGCCACGCAGCGCCACCACCGCAGCACCAAAGTAGGACATATCCGGTCCGTCAGGCCGAAAGTAGTCCGGCGCGGGATTGCCCGTGGGCAAAAACACCAGATCACGTTCATGGTCCACCGCGAAGCCTGCCCAGACATTGGGTGTACCCAGCGCATAACCCGCATCGCTGACCAGACCCCCGCCGTAATCAAAGCCCGGCGGCGCCAGGTCGAAGGCCCAGCGCAATTCACCCGTCCGCACATCAAAGCCCCGAACCACACCGCTGGGCGCATCAAGGCGCTGATTATCAGCGATGGCAGATCCGACAATCACCACATCCCCCACCACCGCCGGCGGCGAGGTCACCTGATATTCAGCCGGCCACAGCAGCTTGCCCACACCGGCCGCGAGATCCACTTCACCCTGATCGCCAAAGCTGGTGCACACCTTGCCAGTGAGGCCATCCAGAGCAATCAGTCGCGAATCGTTGGTGGCCATAAAGAGCCGCTTAGCGCAGTGAGCTAGGGATGAATGTGACTCTTGGTTAGACCCGTCACTTAGAGGCCATTGAGCCAAGGACCGACAATTCGCATTGTTGGGAAAAGGCCCATCACCCACGTCCGCATCAAACCGCCAAGCCACGGCTCCGGTCAGTGGGTCTAGGGCGGATACTTGGTTGTGAGGGCTGCACAAAATGAGCAGGCCATTGGCCAAGATAGGCGTGTTCTGAAAGACGGTGCCGGTGTCCCCAGTACGAAACGACCAAGCAGGCTCAAGCTCGCCCACATTGTCCTTCGAAATCAGGGCGGCGTCGGTAAACCGCGCGCTGCCTGGACCAGCGTAACTAGGCCAGGGCGTGGTATCTCGGGACTGGGCAGCCAGATCGATGTCGGCCTGCAAACGAGCGAAATCCGTGGTGCTGCAGCTGCCCAGCAGCAAGCAGAACAGCGAACCGATTAAACAGTCTTTCCAGCTGGCGACTTGTCGGAACATAGACCAACTCCTCTTAACGGATAACCCTCTGGATAAAACGGCAGCAAAGAGCAAATGCTTGAGGCGGTACGATCACAGCCATCAAAGATTCTCGTCCAAGCCAGAAAGCAACACAACGACCGGGGTTTTGTACCAACGTGACCGAGGCAAGGCCACTATCGGAAAGCACCTAAACCACCACGAATCCGCTGATCCGCCAACAGATACCTTTCGTCAGATTCTTCTTGTCTCCTCCGGTCGAACAGGCGTGTTCTCACCCATACCTTATTCAACGGAGATCTAGGTATGAAAGAGACCCTGAAATACGCCTTGGCTGTCGGCATCACCGCCGCCGCCATGTTCGCGTACATGCACGAGGCACCGCCTCGGCAGGCCGCTCATGAACTAGCACAGAATACGCCTGCACCAACCACCGCAGCCGCTCTAACAGGAAGCACCGAACAGGAAACCGACCCGCACCAAGCCCCACACCAGCGCGAGCTTAGCCCGGCGGAACTCGCCGATATCGATCCTGCTTCCATTGATTGGGAGGCAGTCATTAACCAGATGCCCATAGGGCTGGATCAGCTGCTGCTTCGTATGCACTCGGACGAGCATTACCCACCCGAAGTCATCGCAGCTTTCAACAAGCTGCACGTCATTGAGTTTAACCCGGTCGTTCAAGTCGTTTGTCACGACAAACTTAACGAGAATTTCGTTGATGGCGTAGTCACTATTTGCCACGACATTAAGGGGCACCCTGATCATCCCTACGAGAACTTTGACTATGAAGACCTACTGGAATTAGCTGAAACCGATCCTGCAGCCGCGGTATTTGCTAGCCGTAAGGCAGAGAAAATCGAAGATCGAATGGGAATGGCACTGCGCGCAGCGGCCTTGTCCGGCAAGCCAGGCCCCATCTTGGCCACCGCTGCAAAAGAATTTACGACTCCCGGAATCACCTACGACGAGGACAATAAAATCGCTTCGGGAGGAGGCACGATCCCAAGCACCGTCATCAACCGGATGATTCTTGAGTCTATTGCGCAAAGGATGGGGGACCCTCGGGCCAAACCGAAGGCTTGGACAAAGTACATCGGTGATTTCGCGAAGACCGACGAAGAGAAGAGTCAGGTTTTAGAGTTAATCGACAAAGCGACTCGGCACGCGATGGAGGGCATGGCCCTGATCCAGCAAGAGGTCACTGGCAGCACGCAAGTGCGGGAGCTGCTCGATGCGTAACTTACTCACAGTTATCCTTTGCTCCGGGGTTTTCTTTACCCAGCAAGCCATAGCCAGCTCCCAATGCACCTTGAAACCGGGACCAGACATACACTGCTCAGGCTGCACGACGCTGGAACACTTCGCTTTCTTCGGGGCCTCAGCACTCTATTCAGCAGGTCAACAGCGATCCATTCAGGTTATCGGCGATAATGGGAGTAACGTCTATGTATCAAAAGGGACCTATTGGGAAAGAGCTGATATCAGAATTGAGCTGGGGTTCTTAGGTACATGGGGAGCAGAAAATGTCCCCTATCCAAGCCTTACCTATGCAAAGGTCTATGCTCGCGACACAGCGAATAAAATTGGCGGCACACTGCCGAACAATGGAAGAATGCTGTACGGGGCTTTAAAAGCAAAATGTAAAGAAATCGAGACAGAGCAAAGAAAGAAAGCCATTGAAGAGCTACAAAAGTCCCTTAGATTCCATTTTGGAGGCTTAGGCGGAGGCGGACTAAGTCACGGGTTCAACTTGCCCAATAACTTTCAAATTCCTACGTGGGGTTTTAGCGGACTTGGTGGCGATAATCGCATTCCCATCGTCACGGTGCATGAGATGAGACCCTGCACAAGTCAGCCTGGTGATGGCAGCACGTGTTGACCAAGAATCCCTTAGACGCGTTAGAACCCAGCATCCGACACCAGCGGTGACTTGGTTTTGGTCTCAAGATAACTACCTAAACCAATCTCGCCCCGAAAGAGGTTTGGTTTAGCCAAAAATCTGAATACCAAATCGCAGCAAAAGACTATCTGGCGCGCCAAATCGCTTACCACCGATTTGGATCAAGCGACCATTGTTCGAGTCCTGCCGGTGTCTTTATGTGAACACTGGTGACGTACACGACTGCTTGTTTGCTTTGTAAGAAGGGAAATGGCGCACCCGGACAGACGCTGAACCACCGGTTCAGCGGTGGGCGCGCCAAATCGCTTACCAGCGATTTGGATCAAGCGACCACTGTTCGAGTTCTGACGGGCTCATTGGAAGAAAAACGCTGTAGCAAACGAAAACGTTCTTAGCACTAAAAAGGGAAATGGCGCACCCGGACAGACGCTGAACCACCGGTTCAGCGGTGGGCGCGCCAAATCGCTTACCAGCGATTTGGATCAAGCGACCACTGTTCGAGTCCTGCCGGGCTCGTTAGGTGAATACCGCTGATATATACGGGAACTCATTTCTTTCAAAAAGAGGGAAATGGCGCACCCGGCAGGACTCGAACCTGCAACCCCCAGGTTCGAAGCCTGGTATTCTATCCAGTTGAACTACAGGTGCGCTGTGTTGCGTGACGACTCACGCGAGGAAACGCATGGTGCACCAGCCCTTTGCCGCACGCAAGCGTGGCGCACCATTTACTCCGCAATTTGCCTAGCTGCGCAATAACTGCCCTGGCACCGCGCCACTGTGCTCGTTATTGGTCAGCAATATCTCGCCGTTGACTACGGTGTTCAGTATGCCATCGGCGGTTTGTTTCAAGCGTTTGGCGCCGGCTGGCAGGTCGTGCACCACATCCGGCATGCGCGCACCGATGGTCTTGGGATCAAACACCACCAGATCCGCGGCCATACCCTCGCGCACCAGACCACGGTCGTGTAAGCCCCACATGGTGGCGGTGTTATACGTGATCTGCTTCACCGCCTCTTCTAGGGTCATGGCCTGCTTTTCACGAACCCAATAACTCAGCAAGTGCGTTTGCAGCGACGAGTCCATGATCTGGGACACGTGGGCACCGGAATCCGAGAAGGTAATCACCGAACGCGGGTGCTTCATCATATCCAGCACTTGGGACTGATCTTCGTTTGCGATGGGCTGGCGGAAGAACATCTTCAGATCCCGATCCAAGGCCATATCAATCATCAGCTCTACCGGGTGAACGCCCTTGGCCCGGGCCAGCTCTGCCATAGACGGCTTGTCGTACACCATGTCGTCCATGGGGTAGATGAAATCCCACTCTGGGGGTCTGGCTTCGGCGCCCACGATGCGCGGCCCGGTGTATTCCCGGCTGGCGATCTCAATGAGCTTGGCCTTGATCTCGGGATTGCGCATCTTCGCCGCCTGTTCCGCCAGAGGCAGCTGCCGAAACTCTGACCAATATTCCCAGTGATCAAAGGGGGTATTGCTCTCGAAGGACAACAAACTGGACAGGGCCCGGCTGTGAACCTGGGCGAACATACGCCCTCCGGCAGCTGCGGTTTCGTCCAGCAAATCGAAGTAAGGTCGCCACAGATCCGGTGCGGCGCGCACGCTGAACATGCCCCAGGTTTGCGGCACGCCTGACTCCACCGCCAGATCACGCAAGCGGCCGTGATACTCGGCAATACGCTCTGGGTCTCGGCCCGGTGCCTCGCCAGCAATTTCGAACAGTCCCTTACCGGTTTCGCCCACCGCGTTAACAATGGCTCTGACCTCGTTCCATTCGGCTAGGCGGCTGGCCACGGGTCGATCATCAGCGGTGAGGTGATTAAAGGTACGAGAGGTAGAAAACCCGATGGCACCGGCTTGTACCGCTTCTTTGACCAGACGCTGCATGTTGCCGACATCGTCCTCGGTGGCTGCGTCAGTAAATGCGCGTTCGCCCATCACATAGGTTCGCAACGCCGAGTGGCCGATGTAACCGGCGTAGTTAATTCCCTTGGGCAACTCGTCGATAACATCCAAAAACTGAGGGAAGGTCTCCCAGCGCCAATCAATGCCTTCCAACATGGCATCCCGGGACAGGTCCTCGGCGCGCTCTAGGTTGCGAAAGACCATGTCCGCGTCTTCTTGCTTACAGGGCGCTAGGGTAAAACCGCAGTTACCCATCACCACACTGGTGACGCCGTGGTAGCAGGAGCATGAACCGATGGGATCCCAGAAAATCTGCGCATCCATGTGGGTATGTCCGTCTACAAAGCCCGGAGACACGACGTGGCCTTCGGCGTCGATGGTCTGCTTAGCGGGTTCGTTAATACGCCCGATCGCCGCAATTTTGCCGTCTTTGACCGCAACGTCCGCCCGGTATTGGGGGTTACCCGAACCGTCAACGACACTGCCATCTTTGATCAATAAGTCGTATGCCATTTCCCTCTCCCTCGTGCACAACTACTCACTTCCCGTCATGGTAGCATGCCTTTTTTTGCTCACTGGCGCGCTGGCAACCATGCAGTACACGGAAAACTCACCAAGAATCGCCTTCAAGGTGCATCCTGGCAAGGGCCCATTTTTGTTGATGGTGCATGGTTTTTTGTCATCCAACGCGCAATGGCTGGCTAACCTGCCAGCTCTGGGGGAGGTCTGCCGCCCCGTTACAGCAGAGCTATGGGGGCATGGCGGTTCCCCGGCACCGGCCTCGCCGGAACAGTATTCCCCCGCCGCGTACCTGCAACAGTTCGAGCAAATCCGCCAGCAACTGGGGGCTGAGCGCTGGTTTGTCTGCGGCTATTCTCTGGGCGCGGGCCTGACCTTTCGTTACGCCTGTACGTTTCCCGAGCAGGTTTACGGTCAGATTTTTACGAACTCCAACTCGGCTTTGGCCGACGAGCAACAAATCCAGGAATGGAAAAGCACCGCTGCCAAGTCGGCAGCCAACATCCGCCAGGGTGGATTGGCGGCCATTGACCGCATACCGGTCCATCCCCGCAGAGCTCGCAATGTGCCTGCTGTGGTCAAAGGGCCATTGCTGGAGGACTGCGCCAATCTCAAGCCAGAGGGCGTCGCCAACACGCTGGAGTACACCAATCCGTTCACCAGCATCCGAGAGCTGGCTCCCACCAACCCCAGACCAACCTTGCTCTGCCACGGCATCAAGGAACGGCGGTTCGCGGACAACAAAGCCTGGGCACAGGCGCATATGCAGAACCTGTCCGTGGTGGAAATCGATGCCGGCCATGGGGTCAATATGGAAGGACAGCAGGCCTTTGACCAACACGTTTGCGACTTTATTCGTCAGTGGTCCGACCAATGACCCTATCTGTTAAGGGACAAGCCATGGCGCCTCAACCTAATCGTCTCAGACGCTGCACTTTGGCCGTACCTGGCAGCGCCCAAAAAATGCTCGACAAGGCCGCAGACCTCTCGGTGGATCAGCTGTTTTTTGATCTGGAGGATGCCGTCGCGCCCAATGCCAAGGACAGCGCCCGCGCCCAAGTTATTGAGGCGCTGAATCAGCAACGGTTTTTGGCGCCCACGCTGAGCGTGCGCATTAACGATGTGACCACGCCTTGGTGTTATCAAGACATCATCGACTTGGTGACCCAGGCTTCCGACAATCTGGACACCTTGATCCTCACCAAAGTCAAAAGCGTCAGTGATGTGCACTTCGTCCATCTGCTACTGGACCAGCTGGAACAAAAGCTGGGACTGCAAAAGCGTATTGGCATCGAGTGCTTAATCGAAGAGGTACAGGGTTTACAGAACGCTGATGCTATCGCTGGCTGCTCTGACCGCATCGAAACGTTGATTTTTGGCGTCGGCGACTACGCCGCCAGCCAACAGATGCCTCTGGAATCTGTGGGCAGCACCGATGGCTATCCCGGCGACCTATGGCACTACCCGCGATTCAAAATCACCATGGCCTGCCGGGCAAATGGCATTGAGCCCATGGATGGGCCTTACGGCAATTTTCGGGACCCGGCATCGTTAACCGAGGAAGCTAGGCGCGCTCGCTTAATTGGCATGGGCGGCAAATGGGCGATCCATCCGGAACAGATTGACGTCATTCAACCCATCTTTACCCCCTCGCCAGAGCGCATTGCCCAAGCCCGCAAACAACTCGCGGCCTATGAGGCGGCGCAACAGCAAGGCCTTGGCGCCATTAACGTGGACGGCATCATGGTCGATGCGGCCAGCATTCGCATTACCCAAAGCCTGCTAGAACGGGCCGACGCCCTAGGCCTGTAACGCCCAGTGCTTTCTACAGCCCGTTTGATTCAGCAAGTGCAGAACTGTCGCGAATGCGCAGACCACCTGCCCTTGGGCCCCAAACCGGTGTTTCAGTTTGGGCCTGACGCGCCCATCTTGTTGGTTAGCCAAGCCCCAGGAACCGCAGCTCATCACAGCGGTAAACCCTTCGATGATCCCAGTGGCGACCGACTGCGCCGGTGGCTAGGGGTGAGCCCAGACAGCTTCTACAATCCAGAACATTTTTCCCTACTGCCCATGGGCTTTTGCTATCCCGGCAAGGGCAGTGGCGGCGATCTGCCACCACGTCCGGAATGTGCCAAGCGCTGGCGCAATGACCTGTTAGCGCGACTGAACAATGTGAAGTTAACGTTATTGGTGGGCAGCCATGCCATGCGCTGGCATTTGCCAAAGCCTCACCAATCCCTCAGCGCTACCGTGGCCGATTGGCAGGAACACTGGCCTGATAGGGTCGTGCTGCCCCACCCTAGCCCTCGAAACACCTACTGGCTGCACCAGCGGCCTTGGATTGAAGAGATCATCGTGCCGGCAGTGCGAGAGCGGGTAGCGACGCTGCTGGGGCATGGCGCTTAACCCAGCACCGGCACCGTATCGTTTGTCGTTGCGCTTAGGCTGACGGTATCGCCTTCATAAAGGTGTTGAGATCGAAGTAGTCGCGCCATTCTTTGATCTTGCCATCGGACATTTCGAAAACGCCCATGCACGGCAGGTCTACACCGCCGCTGGCGAACTTGGTGCGGTCAACGCGCTCGCAATACACCACGTCGCCGGATCCCGCGATGTTCAGAATTTCCCAATCTGTCGCGGTCCAGTTCGCGGTAAACCCGGCAATGAATTGCTGCACGTTTTCGCGACCGGTAACCGGATTGCTGGGCATGTTGTAATAACTGCCGTCCTCACAAAAGTAAGCCGCCAGCTCTGCAGGATCTAACCGCGACCATGCGGCCACAAAGTCCCGAATAATTTGTACATTGTCCGACATCGTATTCCTCCCCGATCGTCATCTACCCTAGTAGGATCTCGGCAGATCCAACACGTGTTCTGATACAAAATTGCAGATCATCTCTTGGGAGATCGGCGCAATGCGCATCAGTCGTGCCTCGCGCCAATAGCGCTCGACGTGGTATTCCTTGGCGTAACCAAAACCACCATGCGCCTGCATGGCCTGATCTGCGGCTTGGAACCCTGCATCTGCTGCCAACCACTTAGCCATGTTGGCTTCGGCGCCGCAGGGCAGTCCGTTGTCCAGCATCCATGCGGCCTTGCGTATCATGAGCTCTGCCGCGTCCAGACGCATCTTCGCTTCTGCCAATGGGAACGACACGCCTTGGTTTTTGCCAATGGGTCGACCAAAAACCACCCGCTCGTTGGCGTAACCCACGGCTCGGCGCAGGGCTGCCTTACCAATACCCAGAGCCTCGGCGGCGATTAAGATGCGCTCGGCGTTGAGTCCAGAAATCAAATACTGAAAGCCCTTCCCTTCTTCGCCTACCCGGTCACTGACGCTGACGGGCAAATCGTCGTAAACCACCTCGCAGGTAGCCACCGCATTGCGGCCTACTTTATCAATGGGTGAAATGGTCACCTCATCTCGCTGCAGCTCAGCCAGCAGCAGGGTCATGCCGTCGGTACGACGCTCCACTTCCTCTCGCGGAGTCGTGCGGGTGAGTAGTAGCACCCGCTCAGACTGCAGCGCCTTGGTGGTCCACACCTTGCGTCCGCGCACAATGTACTGATCACCCTCCCGGCGAGCTGCGGTTTTTATCGACGTGGTATCCGTACCTGCATCCGGCTCGGTGACACCAAAGGCCACATGCAGTTCGCCACGGGCCACCGCAGGCAGGTACTTTTGTTTCATCTCTTCAGAGCCGTACTTCACCACCGGCTCCATGCCAAACATGGACAAATGCAGGGGCGTTGCGCCATTCATTGCCGCGCCCGAAGCAGCCACTTCCTCCAACACGATACTGGCTTCTGTGATACCGCGGCCACTGCCACCATAAGCTTCAGGAATCGCCACACCAATCCAGCCCGCTTCAGACATGGCGTTGTAGAAGTCCCATGGAAACTCGTGGTCTGCGTCTTTTTGCGCCCAATACTCATCAGGAAAATCCTCGCAAACCTTGGCTACCGCGGCGCGAATCAAGTCTTGTTCTTCGGTCAATGCAAAATCCATGCTTCCCCCTTTTGCTGGCTGGTCGTCGTCGTTGCCGAATCCACACCTCTCGTTCGGGCATTGGCGCGACGGTCAAGAAAGTATAAAACAATCCCCTGCTCTCAACGTTACCACCCACAGCAGAGGAATCTATGACATCTGAACGTACTCTGGCGCTCAAAACCGAACGCATGCAGGCTCGAATCGAGAACGGAATTGGCTGGATGATTTTTAACAATCCTGCCCGCCACAATGCTCTGTCCTTGGAAATGTGGGAAGGCATTGGCGATATCCTCGAGCACTTTGCCGAGAATCCAGACGTGCGCGTCATCATCATGCGCGGGGCTGGCGGCAAGGCCTTTGTTTCTGGAGCCGACATCTCGGAATTCGATAAAGAACGCGCCAATGCGGAACAGCGCGCCAGCTACGGCGTCATCGCCGGGCGCGCAACTCAATGGCTGGCTAAGATTGAAAAACCTCTCATCGGACTCATCGAGGGCTATTGCATCGGTGGCGGGCTAGCCACGGCGCTGGCGGCAGATGTGCGCTTCGCCACGCCGGATTCACGGTTTGGCATTCCGGCGGCCAAACTGGGTCTGGGCTACGAATACGAGGGGTTGGCAAAACTGGCTCGCTTGGTGGGGCCCAGCCGCGCGCGAGACATCATGTTTTCGGCGCGATTCATGCCAGCCGACGAAGCCAAAGAGATGGGCCTGGTCAATTTCATCCACGATCGAGAAGAAATCGAACAAGCCTGCTTAGATTACGCCACCACCATCGCGGGCAATGCCCCATTGACGGTGAAAGCCGCTAAGGCGGCTCTAAACGCGTGGGAACGGGGCAGTCGTCAGGCGGAAGTGGAGGCCGTGCGGGAAATGGTGGATGCCTGCTTCAACAGCGAAGATTACAAAGAGGGCCGCAAAGCCTTTGCCGCCAAACGCAAACCCGCCTTCCAAAACCGTTAGAACCCGGCCGCCAAGGCATCTGATATCATGGCGCCTTTCTATCGCGAAGAGGCGCCAATGAGCCAAGCCGTCACCGCCTGCGTCATCGTCATCGGCAACGAAATACTGTCCGGACGCACCCAGGACATTAACCTGAACCACATCGCCACCACCCTGGGTGGCTGGGGCATTCAAGTTCAACACGCCCGAGTCATACCGGACGACGAAGACATCATCGTCAGCACCATCAATGAGGTGCGCCAGGCCTATGATTACGTCTTTACCACCGGTGGTATCGGCCCCACCCACGACGACATTACCGCCGTGTGCATTGCTAAAGCCTTTGCCGTTCCCATTATCCAGCACCCGGACATCGAAGAGCGCATTCGACGACGACCAGCGCCTGACGACGTGATGGCATCCCGATTGCTGATGGCTCGGGTACCCGAAGGGGCGGAATTGATCGACAACCCCAGTGGCGGCCCTCAAGGTTTTGCCATGGAGAACGTTCACGTCATGGCGGGCATACCCCGAGTCATGCAAGCCATGTTGTCTACCTTGGAAGGCAAACTCACCACGGGACCGGTCATTCGCAGTCACACTATTCGCGCCTACACCGGCGAAAGCTCCATCGCTGACGCCCTAGCGGCAATTCAGCAAGACCATCCCGATGCGGACATTGGCAGCTATCCCTTTTTACGCGAGGACCGCTACGGTACCCACTTGGTGATTCGCAGCGCCGACGTTCAACTGCTGAGAACCATTGCAGACGCGATCATGGAAGCCGTCAGAAACATTGGCGAAACACCAGAAGACTTGGGGTTAGATGCAGACGCCAGTGCCTAACGGACTGCGCGCCACTGCCCTATGTACAAGCTCAAGCCAGAACCACAAATGAGGCCACGCCGCCGACGCGGTGCCATGATCTCTTGGCCTTGGCTGCTCTGGCTGCTTTGGCTTCCTCATGCGGTCGCCGCGGGCCACATCTCTATTGCCGAAAACACCCTGGACCCACAAACCCAATACGCCAGTGGCGAACAGTCAAACCGTGCCCTGGCCGCACAAACCGCCTTAACCCGATGCCGTCAGGCTGCAAAGCCATCCGCTGCGGGGATTTGCGAGCTGGTGATGATGGATAGCCAGCCCATCACCAAAGCCAGCACCATGCGTGCCGGCGACGAACCGATACCGTTGTATCTGTGGCGCTTTGATTCTCCCAGCGCCACGGTCTTTGTCGCCGGATCCATGCACGTGCTCAAAGCCGCATTACACCCGCTGCCGCAACAGCTCATGGACGCCTACCGTTACAGCGACAAGCTGGTGTTCGAAGTGGATTTAGATCGCTACCCCCCAGCCCAAATACAGGCTCAAACCTTGCAGCGCGCCAAGCTTGAGAATCAAACCTTGCGCCAAACCATGCCCGAACAAACCTACCGTCAACTGGTGGCTGCAGGCATCACCTATGGCGTGCCCGTTGGCCGCATGCAGACCTACAAACCGATGTTGGTGGCTCAGCAATTGACCATGCAAGCAGCCACGGCCCTGGGCTATGAAGTCGAATACGGTGTTGAACGCTACCTCAATAGCCTAGGCCGTCATGACTCTGATGACGTTCTGGAGCTGGAATCCTTGGACTTGCAGCTGAAGCTTCTGTTCAACCAACCGTTAGACACCCAAATTGCCGTGCTGCAACAATCCCTCGACGATCTAGAGACGTTGGAACAGCAAATCAGTGAGATGACCCAAGCCTTCGTACGGGGCGATGACCAAGCCATGCTGGCAAGCATCACCGCTCAAGTCGGCGATCATCCACTGGCCAAAGCCTTTAATGACCAACTGCTGGGTCAGCGCAATCGGGGCATGGCCAAAACCATCGCTGACTACCTTGAAACACCCCATCGCTACTTGGTGGTGGTGGGTGCCGGCCACTTAGTGGGACCTCAAAGCGTCATTGCTCACCTTCAGCGTGCAGGCATCACCGGCCAACGTATTTATACTGATCAATCCATTCATCCGGACCAACACTGACCATGACTGACGCATCTGCTTTTCAACCCGCCAGAGGCCTGGATAACCCAAACCTGCAAACCATCGTCAGCAGCGTAGGACGCAAAATCTTCAAACCCCATTGGCTGGACGGCTTTATGGCTCAAGCCCAGCACCGGGATATTCATGCGCTGGGACAGCATCTGACGGCAAAATACGACCGGGCTGCAGACCCTCAGGCACCCTTGGTAATTATTCTGCACGGCTGGTTGGGCAGTGCGGACTCCACCTATGTACTGTCATCGGCCCACGCGCTGCACCAAGCGGGTTTTCATGTAGCCCGGCTGACACTGCGCGACCACGGTGGCACGGCGCACCTCAACGAAGGGTTCTTTCACTCGGCCATGACGGACGAAGTCGTGGCCGCGGTCCGATTCATCATGGACGATTTTGCTGACTGCAATGCGGGACTCATGGGATTTTCCATGGGTGGCAACTTCGCCCTGCGGCTGGCCAAGCATATTCCAGAGTTAACGACCTTGGCCGTCTGTCCGGCTATCAGCCCCGCCCATACCGTGCAGCAAATCGGTGGCAGTGTGATCTATCAACGCTACTTTATGACCAAGTGGCGCACGCTATGGGAACAAAAGCAGCAGGCGTTTCCCCATCGCTACGATTTTTCCAAAATGGCTAGCCATTCCAGCATCCAAATCCTTACCGAGTTCTTCATCGACGAACATACGGATTTTGGCAGCATCGATGACTACTACGCCGCATACGATCTTCGTGGTGATGCCCTGCAAGGTGTGGAAGCCACCATTCTGGCCGCCAAGGACGACCCAATTATTCCGCCTCAGCACTACAGCAATCTGCCCAATTCACTGACGGTTGAGATGACCGATCGAGGTGGACACACCGCCTACATCAAGAATTGGCGTTTAGAAAGTTGGTTAGACGACTACGCAGAAGCCTTTTTCACCCCGCGCCTCAAGCGCTGACCTTAACGGCACCCGGACGGAAAAACGCGGCGAACGGCAAACCTGCTGAAGATGCGCACCGTGGAGAAACTAAGAGGATGCTTGGCAAAGATAGTCGTCACTTAACGGCCAAGGTCGGCGGGGTGGCGAAATACCCGCAGTGGCTAACTGCGCAGGCGTAACCACATAGCGATTGGCGGGCTTGGCCTCGCCGCGAAAGGTAATGCCTTCGTCCAAACACTCTTGAAAGCTGGCGCCGAGCTTTTCGGCTACCGCAATGCTGGCGGCATTGTCTGGCTGGATCAGCATATCGACTTCGGTCAGACCCAGGGTTTCAAAACCCCAATGCAGCACTTGGGCAGCGGCCTGGGTACATACACCCTGACCAATGGCATGACGGGCTACCCAATAACCTAAACGTCCAAAGGGCTTTCCGGGCACAGGGATCTTGATTTCCACACTACCGAAAATGTCACTATGAGGCTTTCGGATACTGTCCTCATCTACGATCACCCACCGAAAGGCCCGCTGTTCAAGCCAAAGCTCATGACTTTCTGCGACCCAAGACCTAGCATCGCTCAAGGTATAGCGAGGCGTGCACCAATCTTCCCACTGACCTACATGCCCCACGGAGCTCAAAATTGCGCGTTGCAGCGCACTGGGATCGCTTTTTTTGAAGGGCCGAATTTCTATCTGCATGAGTACCTCTCAATAGCCTGCTATTGCAGACGATTTGAGGACGAACCGCATCACCGCCCATCGCGAAAACACTACCCTTGGTCATATATATGAAGTTATCTACTGCAGACCAAGCCGCATCAGCCAATCAGCGGACTAGTTCTTTTCCAACTGAGGCTTGTCGCGAAAAAAATAAGCTAGCACCACCAAGACCCCAGCAATGCCTAAGTAATATTTCACCATGTAGGAAAAAACCGGCGACATACTGGCTAACCCACCGTCCGTGGCCTCTCCGCCAAGCAAGCCAGCAAGCACCCCGCCGATGGCCGAGGCCAAAAACCACAGGCCGAACATTTGACCCACATAGCGTTTGGGCGAGTAACGGGAAAAGGCGGATAGACCAATAGGAGACAGGGCCAATTCACCCCAGGTTTGCAGCAGGTAGGTGATCAGCAGCCACTGCAAGCCGATGGGCGCAGATTCCAGCGCCACACCAACCGCCAGCAGCATCACCAAAAAGCTCAGGCCCATCAGCAGCAGGCCGAGAGCAAACTTCAGCGGCAGTGATGGATCCATGTTGCGGCGACCCAACCAGGCCCAAAACGCGGCAAACATGGGCGCAAAAATGACCACATAAATCGGATTAAAAAACTGCACCCAAGAAACCGGCATGGCGTATCCGAACAGGTTCAGATTGGTAAAGTCTCGGGCGAAGAGGTTTAACGAACCCCCAGACTGGTCGAATCCGGACCAGAACGCGGCGGCAGCAACAAAGAGTAAAAACAGCAGCAGCACGTTTTTTCTTTCTGCCGCATCCAAACCGGCAAAAGCGTACAAATACACGAAGTACACCCCGGCAATGGTGGTCAAAAAGTAGGCGAAGTTCTCGGCAAATACGCTGGCCTTAACGTCGATAATTCCAAGACCAAACAGCAACACCAATAGCCCAGCGGCAGCTCCGACAACCACCGCCCATCGGCCCAGACTGCGTCGCCGACCCTCCGCCATGGTATTGGGTTCAAGGCCCGCGTCTCCGAGGTGGTGGCGAGTTCGCGCGTACTGTGCCACCCCCAGCAGCATGCCTACCCCTGCCGCACCAAAGCCCCAGTGCCAGCCAATTTTCTCGCCCAAGTAGCCGCACACCAAAAAGCCGATCACCGAGCCAATGTTGATGGACATATAAAAGAGGGTAAAACCGGCATCCCGGCGAGGGTCCTCTTGGCTATAAAGCTTGCCGACAATGGTAGATATGTTGCTTTTCAACAGCCCGGTGCCCACGGCGACCAGACCCAAACCCAAAAACAGGCCCGACTCGATGGGCACCGCCAAGGTCAGGTGCCCTAGGGCGATAATGATGGCTCCGTACAATACCGCGCGCTGGTGGCCCAATAAGTTGTCGGCCAGCCAACCTCCAGGCACCGCCAGAAAATAGACCATGCCCACGTATATGCCGTATATGGCCTGGGCCTCGAGCTGGCTCATTCCCATGCCAGGATTGACCGAGGCAACCGCGCCAGTCATGTACAACACCAACAGCGCACGCATGCCGTAGTAGGACATGCGCTCCCACATCTCAGTCAAAAACAGCGTCCGCAACCCAACCGGGTGACCAAAAAAATCAGCGTTTGTTGTTGTCATGATGGGTCCTAGGGTTGGCGCCGGGCTGTTCGCCCGCGGTGTTGAGAATGTTGTTAGTGGAGCCCACTCAGGCACTCATTCGGGTACCGGCGGAAATTTGCTCAGCAACGCTTCGGCACGCTGAGGTCGGGGTAACAACTGGCCGCCGCAATTAGGGCATTCCCCTAACTCGGCCACACAGTCCGTGCAAAACGTACATTCAAAGGAACAGATGTGAGCGCCGGATTCATGCGCCGGCAACGGCCGCTGACAATGCTCGCACTGGGGTTTCATTTTCAGCACCGTGGTTCTCCTTATTACGCTTGCCTTCCGCTTGCCTTCCGCTTGCTTTAGATCGACATCCAACCATGGGCCTGAGTGAACCGTTCCGCCACGGGTATGCTCGGACAGCTCTTGTCAGGCCAGTTCGCCAGGCCAATCACCGGCTTTGAGCAACGTGGACGGTATCGCCTTACCCAAAACCGGTTCAAGCCAAGCCGCCGCCTCAAGCAAGCCAGCCATATCCAAGTCGTGATCAATTTCACAGCGATTGAGCATGTACACCAGATCTTCAGTCGCGATGTTGCCGCTGGCGTTGGGCGCAAAGGGGCAACCCCCAATACCGCCAACGCTGGCATCTAGGGTCGCAACCCCTGCCAACAAACTCGCATAGGCATTGGCAATGCCGGTGTTACGAGTATCGTGAAAATGCGCGCGCATAGGCACATCGCCCGCCAACGCCTGCAACGCGGTAAAGGTTTGCTGCACCTGCCAAGGCACCGCGACCCCGATGGTATCTGCCAGGGCAATCTCCACCGGCCCCGCTTCCAGCAGCGACTCCGCCGCCGCCAGCACATCCGCCAGCGGCACTTCACCTTGAAAGGGGCAACCAAACGCCACCGCCAAGGTCACCTGCACAGGAAAACCGGTGAGCTTGCCATCGCGTATCACCTCTCGAGCCATGGCCACCGAATCCGCGACGCTTTGGCCCTGATTACGCTGACCAAAGGTATCGCTTACCGGCACCACCAACCCTGCCTCGTTAAGATCGGTTTCGCGCAAACGTCGATAACCGCGTTCGTTGAGGATTAAGCCGGTATAGCGAACGTCGCCCCGTTGCGGCAATCCCGCACATACCGCCTCGGCATCCGCCATTTGCGGTACCCGCTGGGGGTGCACAAAACTGGTGACCTCAATGCGCTTGGCGCCTGCGGCCAGGGCATAGTCGATTAGCTGCAGTTTTTGCTCGGTGGAAAGCAGTACGTCTTCATTTTGCAGGCCATCTCGCGGGCTGACTTCCATGACCGTAACCGCATCGGGCATCAACATCAGAAACCCTCCCGCAGGCTGACGGTTTTATTGAACACCGGCAGATCTCCATGGGTTTGGGCGTCCTTGCAAAAATACCCCTGACGCTCGAACTGAAAGCGCTGGCTATCCAAGGCCAAAATAGCTGGCTCCGCCACGGCATCCATCACCGTCAGCGAATCGCTGTTGATGTCGTCTAAAAACGTGGCCGACGTGGGGTTGGGCACCTTGAACAAGCGGCCATAGTCCATGACCCGAATGGGCACACCGGCACGAGCATCCACCCAATGCACCACGCCCTTAGGCTTCAAGCCCGAGGTGTCTTGGCCGCTTTTCGAATCCGGGAAGTAGGTGCAATTCAGTTGCACCACCTGACCGGCGTCATCCGTTACGACCTCATCGCAACGAATGATGTAGGCATAGCGCAAGCGCACCATTTCGCCGGGTGATAAACGCTTCCACTTCGGCGGCGGCTCCAGCGCAAAATCGTCCTGCTCAATAAACAACTCGGGACCAAAAGGCAGCTCTCGGCGCCCTAAGGCTTCGTTTTGGGCATGCCAGGGGCCATCCAGCGTTTCACTACCGTCGTAGTTGGTAATGACCACTTTCAATGGTTGCAGCACGGCCATACCCCGGGGAGCACTGGCTTCTAAATCTTTGCGAATGCAAAAATCCAGCAGGTTCATCTCAATAATGTTGTCCTGCTTGGTCACACCAATACGCTGACAAAACTCCCGAATAGCGCTGGCAGGTACACCCCTGCGTCGCAACCCCGCAATCGTCGGCATGCGCGGATCGTCCCAACCCTGAACCAGATTTTCGTCCACCAGCCGATGCAACAGGCGCTTACTCATTACCGTGTACTCCAGCCCCAGTCGAGAAAACTCGATTTGCGGCGGGTGGTAATTGATGGGGATGTTGTCCAGCACCCAATCGTACAGAGGCCGGTGATCGGCAAATTCCAGCGTGCACAGGGAATGAGAAATATGTTCGATGGCGTCGCAAATACCGTGGGTGAAGTCGTACATGGGATAAATGCACCAAGCATCCCCGGTGCGTTGATGGGTGGCGTGACGAATGCGGTAAATCACCGGGTCACGCATATTCAAATTCGGCGACGCCATATCAATTTTCAAGCGCGCCACATGGGTACCGTCAGCAAACTCCCCAGCCCGCATGCGTCGGAACAAATCCAGATTCTCGTCAACGCTGCGATCCCGATAGGGACTGTTCTGGCCCGGCTCGGTTAACGTGCCTCGAGTCGCGCGCATTTGCTCCGCATCCAATGAGCAAACGTAGGCCTTGCCATCCCGCATAAGCCCTTCGGCGTAGTCGTAAATCTGCTCAAAGTAATCGGAAGCATGGGTAATGGCCTTCCACTCGAAGCCCAACCACGCCACATCCTGCTGGATGGACTCCACGTATTCGTTACTTTCTTTCACAGGGTTGGTGTCGTCGAAGCGCAAAAACGTCTCGCCGCCGTATTCTTGGGCTACACCAAAGTTCAGACAGATGCTTTTCGCATGACCAATGTGCAAGAATCCGTTGGGTTCCGGTGGAAAGCGCGTAATAACGCCTTGGGTCAGCGCATTTTGCTCCAGGTCGGATTCAATGCGTTGACGAATAAAATCTGTGGTTTCGTTGTCCATTACTGCCTTGATGACTGCCTTGATGGTTGCGCAAGACGCTGGGGTTCCAGCGGGGCGGTAATTGTGAAAGGTCAGCGCAGGAAAAACCATGTTTGCCGGTACAAATTTATGCGCTGGCGTTAGCGCCGGGGCGCAAAAGTCACCTTTGGATGGTTCATGACCTCAACCCGACTGATTACCAGCTTAGCCCTACTGGCCGCCTTAGCCCTGTACGCTGCCAGCGCCTGGATTGCCCCCAGCCAAACCCAACGCCTGATCAGTGAGCTGGCAGGAACGCGCACCTACAGCGTGCTGCAAGCCGGCGAACCGGTGGGCTACCTACGCTCGCTCACCGAGCAAACACCCGAAGGCGATTGGGTCATGGAACAACAGCTGCAGATTGACCTGCTCAATGCCCCACCCTATACCTCAAGCCAACGCCTGACCTTTGCCGGGACACCGCCCCATGAGCTGCTGAACGCTCATTTTTCCGAGCAGCGCCAAGCCCAGCTTCAGCAAATCACCCTGGCCCGGACCACCGCTGGAATGGTGGGGCACATTGTGCGCAACAACAGCTCAGAACCGGTTGGCACTGAACTAGATTTTTCACTCACCGACCAGCTGAGCCTCGAAAGCCAGCTATCTGCCAACCCGGAAGTGGGCAAAAGCTATACCTACCGCTACCTGGATGTGCAGCGTTTGCGCGTAGATCAGCGGCAACAGCAGCTTACGAACTTTGATGGCATCAGCTACACGCTGACGAGTCCCGAAAGCGACAACGTGACCCAACTGGATAACCGACTACAGCTGATCCGCTTTGACGCACCGGACCAATTCAGTTTTCGCCTGGCGAAAGGGGCCGTCGACGAGCTACCCCTGCTGTACTCACCCGCCAAAGAAATCTGGTCCAAAGAACTCGCCATCGCACCGCTATCCCAAAACCTTACAGCGCCCCAAGACCTCAGCTCCCTGACCCTAGCCCTATCCACTAGGACGCAACGCACGGTAGCGGAGCAAGGACTGCCGCCCACCCTTAGCGCTGATCAAACACCCAAACCCGCCCCGAGGGATCCCCAGCTCTTTCTCGGTCCGTCGTTAAATTTGCCAGTGGGTCACCCGGGTATTTTAGCCCTGCTAAGCCAAGAGCACGTTGCACCCATAACCACGATCACCTCCGCCCAAGAAATTGCCCAGCAATTGATCGATCAGACCCGAGCACAGCTGATTTACCGCGAGAACCGTCCGGCGGGATCAGTGTTGGCGGCAATCGAGTCAGGTCAGGGAGAGTGCGTGGACTTTGCCGATTTGCTCACCACGTTAGCCCGCAGCCAAGGCATCGCCAGCCGTACGGTCTATGGAGTGGCTTACAGCGCCCTGCCCCAGCCGGGGTTTCGTTTTCACGCTTGGAACGAGATCTGGCACGAACAGGCTTGGCACGCGGTTGACCCCACTTGGGATCAGGCCATGGCCGATGCTACGCACTTGCCGCTGGATGATCAGACCCTAGGGGCCTTGGGCAGCGCCATGCAGCGCCAGAGCATTACCCTGACGCCAATCGCTTGGCGTTACTGAGTCTGGACCATGCCCTAACCCGCGCTTCTGGTCGCTGGGTCTGGCTTCTTGGGTTGGCTTAGGTCCCCGAGCGCCGCTGCCGCAACAGGCCCTCTTGGGACATGGAGGCCACCAAGGAACCGTCTTCGGCAAAGAACTCTGAATGCACCATGCCCCGAGAGCCTTGGGCCGTCGAGGTGCGCTTATGAAACAGCAACCACTGATCCATCGGCGCCGTGCGATGAATCCACAAACTGTGGTCTAGGCTGGCCATTTGGACGTCGCCCCGACTGGTGTGTGATTGATGGGGTAGCACCGCCGTACTGACCAGACCCATGTCCGATGCGTAGGCGACCAAACACCGAGACAACGCCTGCAGCCGAAAAGCGGACTCTTCCGCGTCGTCGATCACCGACGGCAGCGTCACGGCCTCGCGGAATTTGATCCAAGTCGGATTCCAAAATCGATCCCCGCCCCAAGCTTCGCTGCCCAGTTCAAAAACCGAACGCAAGTGAAACGGCCGATCCACTTTGGCCATGGGACTCATCCGCGGATCCGCCTCGGGGCCACCCAGCTCACGGGCCACCTCCACGTCTTCTCGCAGTTCCTCTGGCAACGGCACATTGGGCATAGGCGCACTGTGCTCCAGTCCCAGTTCATCCATTTGAAAAGAGGCGTCCATGTTAAAGATGGCCTGACCGTTTTGAATGGCCACCACCCGGCGCGTGGTAAACGAGCGCCCATCCCGCACCCGTTCCACTTCATAAAGCACCGGCCGCTCAACGCTGCCGGGACGCAAGAAGTAGGCGTGCAAAGAGTGCAAGTGCACTTTGTCCACCGTGCGGTAAGCCGCTGCTGCAGCCTGAGCCAGCACCTGCCCACCAAAAAGGCGGCTGCCGTTCTCGGTTTCATTTTCGCCCTGGTAAAGATTTTCTTCGATTTGTTTTAGGTTCAGGACCTTAAGTAGCTTGCTGGCACGGCTGAGTGCGGCTTCCGACATGTGATTTCTCAAACAAACAGGTAATTGTGGCTTTGTGCGGCAGCGTTGTGCCGAACCCGAGCGGGCGTGATACTAGCGCCTGCAATCACAGGACGCCATGGCCCTTACCGCGCAGCGCGGCATTTACAACAGGGCATCACGAAAAATAGGAATCACATGAGCAAACCCGATCATCAAGCTTGGCTGGATAACGCGCTACAAGGCGTACTGGCCGGTGAGCCCGTCGAGAACATCAGTGCCGTGCAGCCAGACATCGCTACCGATGAGGCCTACGCCTTGCAGCGACAACTGATCGACATGCTGGTCAGCCACGGTGGCTGGGGGCGAATCTGCGGCTACAAGGCCGCACTGACGGCAGAGCCCGCGCAACAAGCCATGGGTGTTCACGAGCCAGTGATTGGGGTTTTGTTCGACAATGGCGCCCACACCGCGAATGGCCAAACGGCCCTAGCCATAACACCAGATCGGCCGGTGCTACTGGAGACTGAGCTGGGCTTTACCTTGGGCCAGAACATCAACTCCCCGGTTACCCCGGACAGCGTTACCGACCTGATGAGCACCTGCCAAGCCATGATCGAACTGGCGTCACCCAACCTGCAGCAACGTCCCGCCGGTGTGGATCTGGTCAGCACCAACTCGGCATCCTATGGCTTTATTCAGTCAGCTTTCACGGCTGACCCCAAGACGTTGGAGGTGGATCAACTGGAGGTTTCCTTGTCGCGCGTGGCGCCAGAACAGGAGACCCTGCACAGCTTTCCCGCAGGGACGGTTATGGGCGGTCAATATCAAGCGCTGGCTTGGTTGATCAATACCGTCTTGGCCCAGGAATATCCGCTGGAAGCCGGCCACGTGCTGATGACCGGCTCCATCGGCAGCATGCACCCGGGCACCCCGGGCGAATATCTCGCCGACTTTGGGGTGCTGGGGCAGTTGGGGTTTAAGCTGTAGTTAACGCTGGCTTGCTTTTATTTGCGTCATGGCGACATTGGGGGCTTGGCAACGCCGCCTCGAGCTCGAAAACTGGCTATAACGCTCGCTTCGCATTGCAATAGCCGAGGACTATCAACCCGCGATTTTGGCACTGTTCATGGTCGCCAACGCAGACTCCCAATGCTTGTCGAAGTAATACAGCGAAGTCGCCACATACATCATGACGTAAAGCTGTTCGTCCTCGACAAATATAACCGCTCTACCCTTGCGACGCGGCCCTTCAGCGTCTACCAACTCCAAATCAAACATTAGCGCCCGTTGGTTGCCCAACTTATACGGACGTAAACCGGCACTAGTGACTACCACATTGTTACCGCTGAGTTTTGCCAACGAGGATTCCACCACCTCTATGATTTCATTGGGCAACATTCCCTTACGGTAACTTGGATAGACCAATGACTTGCTTCGACTCTTGAATAAAGTCTCTCCGTCCTCAACATCGGGAATCAACACCATGTAATCCAACAATGGACCATCACGAGTCCATAACTGGCTACCTTTGTGCAGGTGCGGCGTCAACATTCTCGGCGCCTTATTCCATGACGCATCAGCTGCTTCTACAGTCAGGCCCTGAACCTTAACGGTACCTGGAGAAAGAGCAGCAAACTGAGTTGAAGTACACCCGGCTAGCCCGATTATCCAAACCATCAACAGTCGCTTTGCCATTACCATCCTCCTTCCAAATAAAGTTCGATCATTTCCCGATCGGAAGCGTTTGGAACAAGATCCAAAAACGCCCTGAAATACCCTTCAGCCGTCTCCTTGCTGCCATGCTTATATTCCAAGTAGCCCAGTTCTCGCAGCGCGTTTGGGTTGTTATTTTCAGCTTCGATAGCTCTGCGATAGGCGGCAATCGCCAGTTTTGCGTCGTTTACCCCCCCTCTTACGCGATAAGCCTCACCGCGATAAAACGCCACATCCGCGGGGCGAATGCCCAGAGCTTCGTGCCGCTCCAACAATGTCAGCAGACGGCCAGCATCACGCTGTTGCACTTGCTCATCCATCAACAGGGAATAGTGCTTTTGCAAAACCCCTAGCAAAGGGTCTGCATGGGACGTTGATCGTTGCTCAACGTTTAGCTGGTTGGCTTCGCTGGTTATGCGTTCAGCCACCGCTGCGAGTTTCGCCGCGCGGGCCTTTGATTTGGGGTGACTGGATAAAAACTGGGGGCCCTTGGGCCGTTTTGCCGAAGCGTTGTCTTCTTCCTCTTCCAGCAAGTGCCATATCGTCGAACCCGCCTCTGGGGCATACCCGGCAGCAGCGGCGTAGTAAGCCCCCAATTCGTCAGCGTCTGTTTCTTGATCGCGGTTGAACTTCAGCACCGAGGTGAACGCAAAGATCGCAGGTACGCCAAATAAAGAAACGAACGTGCCGATGGCAAAATTTCGCTTAGCCTTACGCAATAATTGAAGGGAATGCGTTTGGGCATAGTGGACAAATTCATGGCTTAACACCGATGCCAGCTGATCGGACGAGTTCATTCTGATCAGCAACCCGGTGTGAACGAGCATCAGCCCGTTGGGCGCGATAGACGCGTTAAAGCTGGGATTACGCACAACGTACACTCGCAGGTCGTCGCAGTAGTTATGGACAACCCGACAAGCAACACCCTTAACGTAAGCATTGAGAGATTCATCATCGACAATCAGCGGGGAGCGCCTTAACGTCTTTTCGGCTTCGGTCATTTCCATCCACAGACCCCGTAAATCTTTGGCGTCACTGGGACTGGGGGCATACCCCGGAGGAATAAGCGGTTGCTGTGGCAAACGGTCCAACAGTGGCGAAGCGAAGGCTGCCGAGGCTAAGAGCAGAAAAAGCAAAGACCAAAAATACTGAAACGCCCGAAACATGGCTGCTTAGGATTCTTCTTGTTTGAGACCATCAAACAGCTGACGAACGATCCGCTGCGCGCCCTGATCTGTTCGCAAGTCTCCAGATGCGGACGGCACGTTGTTGTACCAAACAACCTTGCCATCTCTAAGATCGACTAGCGAGGCGAACCCTCCTTGATGCCCAACGTAGAGAGATATATTGAGCGCGGCTGCCAAGATCGCCATTCCGATCCTGCCCCCAGTCGCTTGGTAATCGCGGTAATAAATGAATAACGCATAATCCGCATCCAAGCCCAAGTCGGACATTCCCGCACCCAACGACCAATCAAAATTGTAGTTGCGAGAACCGCCAACTCTCTTAGTGGGCAGTTTTATCGGACCAAAATGATGATTTTGGATGGTCGTACCGACTGCAGAATGTAATCCTGTGAACTCATGCAGCTCATCGCTAATGGAATCCGCTGCAGGACTGCTGATTTGCAACTTAGCCTCAGCAACATAGTCAGCAAAAGCAAGATCGAACTCGTGCCGAGCCGACTCGGTCCAGTCTGGCGCCAACTCTGGAACGCCACCTGCCGTCACCCGGTAATATTTGATATCCGGTCGAATAACAGCAACTCGAGCTCCTCCCGACAAATTGTTAACGCCTTGAGTCGCCATTTGAGTAGTGGCACATCCACTCAACGCAACCACGAAGAAAACAAAATACCATCCAGATTTCATCGACAACCCCTCCAACCGTGTCGATGGGACTAGATCACGGGGGGCGACCGGTAGCCAAGAAAAGCGATTGTCACGCTACCAGAGTTGATAACGAGTCGAGGTTTTGCAGTCGGCATCGCCGCTCACCTCAGCAGCGTCTAATTTATGGTCATGCGCCAGTTCATTGTTGGGTGCGTTGCCAATCTCGACTCATTCATTTCCACTTAAGAATATATTGCTTGTCTGTTATTCCATTTTTTTAGGAGTCATGCGTCAGTACAGTGCCGCGCCATTGCCTAGGTGCTCGCCCGTGTTGCAGCGCTTGGACAGAATAAAAACCACGACACACTCAATCGAGGACCTTTCATGTCAGCCTATCTCGACCTTATCGAACAAAACCGCCAAACCGTTGGCGCCAAGCAAGAATGGAGCGCCATCAACGCTGAATACGCAGCGCGCATGCAGCTGCAAAATCGCTTCAAAACCGGCCTAGAAATTGCCCAATACACCGCCGACATCATGCGCCGTGATATGGCGGCCTACGACGCTGATTCCAGCAAGTACACCCAATCCCTAGGATGCTGGCACGGCTTCGTGGCGCAACAAGTCATGATGAGCGTGAAGAAGCATCAAAAGACCACTGACCGTAGCTACATCTATCTGTCCGGTTGGATGGTTGCCGCGCTGCGTTCACAGTTCGGCCCGCTGCCAGACCAGAGCATGCACGAAAAGACCACGGTGTCTGACCTGATCGAAGAGATCTACACCTTCCTGAAGCAGGCTGATGCCCGCGAGCTGCGCCACATGTTCGTCGAGCTAGACGAAGCCCGCGCCAACGGCGGCGATGCAGATTCCATCATTCAGCGCATCGATAACTACGAAACCCACGTTGTGCCGATTATTGCGGACATCGACGCAGGCTTTGGTAACGAAGAAGCCACCTACCTGCTGGCCAAGCGCATGATCGAAGCCGGTGCTTGCGCCATCCAGATCGAAAACCAAGTGTCTGACGCCAAGCAGTGCGGACACCAAGCGGGCAAGGTCACCGTACCTCACGAAGACTTCGTTTCTAAGATCAACGCCGTACGCTACGCGTTCTTGGAGCTGGGCATCGACAACGGCATCATCGTTGCGCGTACCGACTCGTTGGGCGCAGGCCTAACCCAGAAGGTACCCGTATCTCTGCAGCCTGGTGACCTGGGCAGCAAGTACAACGAATTCCTGGATACCGAGATCATCGAAGACGTATCGGAACTGCAAGACGGCGACATCACCATTCGCGCCAACGGCAAGCTGGCCAAGCCAAAGCGTTTGGACAACGGCCTGTACGCATTTAAAGACGACACCGGCTTCGACCGCGTGGTTCTGGACTGCATCACCAGCCTCGAGCACGGCGCCGACCTGCTGTGGATCGAAACCGAAAAGCCCAACGTCGAGCAAATCGCCGCCATGGTTAACGCCATCCGCGAAGTACGACCAGAAGCTAAGTTGGTCTACAACAACTCACCGTCCTTCAACTGGACCCTGAAGTTCCGCGAGCAGGTCTACGGCGAGTGGAAGGCAGCCGGCAAAGACCTGTCTGCTTACCCAGACCCAGAAGTGAATCCGATGGGCCTCATGGACGTAGCCATCGACGGCACCGAGCTGTCCGACGCAGCCGACGCCTTGGTACGTACGTTCCAAGCTGACGCCGCCCGGGAAGCTGGTATCTTCCATCACCTGATTACGCTGCCGACCTACCACACCGCTGCGCTGTCTACTGACGTATTGTCAGAAGGCTACTTCGGCGATTTGGGCATGTTGGCCTACGTGCGCGACGTACAGCGTCAGGAAATCCGCAAGAACTTGGCTTCTGTGAAGCACCAAGACTTGGCCGGCTCTAACGTGGGCGATGACCACAAAGAGTACTTCCTTGGCGAAAAAGCACTGCTAGCAGGCGGCGCTGCCAACACCATGAACCAGTTCTAAACGGTTCATCACCCAGTACATCTGGGCAAGAAAAAGGGCGGTTTACCGCCCTTTTTTGTGTCTGCATTTTTTGTTCCCAGTGTTGGAAAACTATTCGTGCTGACGATCATGTTCAACGCACCGAGGCTTGGTTGTTTTCAAACGCGGACTAACATACATCACCAATAGCTCCTAGCCTCAGTCTTTGGCAACATGCGTGCTCATTTGGAGGAGAGTGTGATGAATGTAGTAGACGCCATCGCCCATGCGATGAAGGCTGAGGGAATCGACATGCTGTTTGCTTACCCGGTCAATCCGTTGATCGAAGCCGCAGCCAAAGTGGATATCCGCACGGTAATCGTGCGCCAGGAACGTATTGGCCTGCACATGGCCGATGCCTATTCCCGGCTGTCGTCTGGGGACAAGATCGGGGTGTTTTGCATGCAGCACGGCCCCGGCGCCGAAAACGCCTTTGGCGGCGTGGCCCAAGCCTATTCAGAGTCCGTGCCGATCTTGGTCATTCCCGCCGGCTATCCGCGCCGTTTGGCCCACTACTACCCCAACTTCAACTCCACCTTGAATATGCAGCACATTACTAAGTGGGCTGAACCCATCACCATGGGCAAGGCGGTGCCGGAAATTCTGCGCCGTGCGTTCTTTCAGTTACGCAATGGTCGTCCGGGGCCTGTCATGTTGGAAGTACCCTTGGACGTGATGAACGAAGAAGTGCCGGACAACTGGACTTATGTGCCTTCTTTTAGTGCCAAAACCGCGCCGGCTCCTGACGATGTAGCCGCTGCCGCTAAGGCGTTGGCCGAGGCGCAACGGCCGGTGATCTATGCCGGTCAAGGCGTGCATTACGCTAAGGCGTGGGATGAGCTGAAGTCGTTGGCGGAAGCTTGGAACATTCCGGTGACCACCAGCATCGAGGGCAAAAGCGCGTTCCCAGAAAATCATCCGTTATCGCTGGGCAGCGGCGGCCGCGCCAATGCCCGTCAGGTCAAACAGTACTTGGCTGAGGCCGATGTAATTTTTGGTGTGGGCGTGTCCTTTGCGCTGACGGCATTTGGGGTACCCATGCCGGCCAACAAGGACGGGGAGAAAACCATTATTCACGCCACCTTGGACCCCATGGATCTGAACAAAGACGTACCGGCGCAAATCGGGTTGATCGGTGACGCCAAGCTGACGCTGCAGGCGTTATCCACAGCCATGGAGAGTTATCCCAAGGCACCAGCAGAGCAGCGTGCTGGCGAACCCGAAAACATTGCGGCGATTCGGGAGGCTTGGCGCAGCGAATGGCTACCTAAGCTGACCAGCAACGATACCCCCATCAATCCCTATCGCGTCATTGCAGAGCTGGATCGGCTGGTCGATAAAGACAATGTGGTGATTACCCACGATGCGGGTAGCCCACGGGATCAAACCACGCCGTTCTGGGAATCCACCACACCGCTGTCCTACATCGGTTGGGGCAAGACAACTCAGCTGGGCTATGGCTTGGGTCTGGCCATGGGTGCCAAATTGGCGGCGCCAGAGAAGCTGTGCATCAACGTCTGGGGCGATGCCGCTATCGGTTTTACCGGCATGGATTTTGAAACCGCCGTGCGCGAGAACATTCCGATTCTGTCGATTTTGTTCAACAACTTCTCCATGGCCATTGAGATTCCCATCATGCCGGTGTCGCAAGAAAAATACGGCGCCACTGAAATTTCTGGCCACTACGCAGACATGGCTAAAGCCTTCGGCGGCTATGGCGAGCGGGTCACGGATCCTAACGATATCGTTGCGGCGCTGGAGCGCGGCATTGAAGCCACTCGCAACGGCCAGGCGGCGTTGCTGGAATTCATTACCAGTCAGGAAATTGATATTTCTAACGAGTAATGCCGTTCCTGAATTTTCACCAGCCCTCGGTGACGAGGGCTAAACCACATGCACGTTAACAACGAAAGAGAGCAACCATGAAAGCACGCGCAGTAGCCCTGAAATCCCGCCCGGTGGGTATGCCCAAGACCGATGACTTCGAGATCATCGAAATCGACGCTCCTGAACCCAAGGACGGCGAGATTCAGGTAAAGAACGTCTGCATGTCTGTAGACCCCTACATGCGCGGGCGCATGTACGATCGTAAATCCTATGTACCGCCCTTCCAGATTGGTGAAGTGCTGACCGGCGGCTGTATCGGTCAAGTCACCGCCTCGGCCCACCCGGACTTCGCCGAAGGCGACTACGTGTCCAGCAGCTGGGGTTGGCGGGAAGCCTTTACCGCGTCTACTGAGGGTATTGAACGCTTGGGTGACATTGCCGCCGCCCCTTCCCAATACATTGGCGCCATTGGCATGCCCGGCATGACCGCCTATGTGGGCTTGCTGGAAGTCGGCGCCCTGCAAGATGGCGAGACGGTTTTTGTCTCTGGCGCGGCCGGTGCCGTGGGCAGCATCGTGGGCCAAATCGCCAAGATCAAAGGCTGCACGGTGATCGGCAGCGCGGGTTCCGACGACAAGGCCCAGTTGCTCAAAGACGAGTTGGGCTTTGACTACGCCTTTAACTACAACGATGGCAGTATCGTTGGTCACCTCAAAGAAGCCGCACCTGCTGGCATCGACGTGTACTTCGACAATGTCGGCGCCGAGCACCTACAGGCGGCCATCATGTGCATGCGGCCCAACGGGCGCATCCCCCTGTGCGGGGCCATTGCCACCTACAACGATACCGAGGCACGCCCCGGCCCCAACAATCTGTCCATGGCCATTGGTCTGGGGCTGACCCTGCGCGGCTTCATTGTCAGCAACTTCATGCACATGGCGCCTCAGTTCCGGGCGGATATGGAGAAGTGGGTTGCCAGCGGTGAAGTCACCACCAAGGAGACTGTCTACCAAGGCATCGACCAAGCTCCGGACGCCTTTATCGGTCTGTTCACCGGTGCCAACACCGGCAAGATGATCGTTAACTTCTAGAGCGCTACAACCGGTGGCTTGAACCGGTTTACAGCCCGGATAAACCTCACCATAGTGGTATTCAATCGGATACCACTATGGGTGAGTGATGAACCCAGTCAGCAACAGCTTTGCCAGCAAACTGCTGTACCAAGCATGGCAAGACAGTGGTCTGAGCCTGCGCCAGCTGGCCCGTCAGGCCAACACCTCTCATGGGACCTTGAGTGCCTATATCAAGGGCAGCAAGTCACCCAGCACCGCGACCCTAGAGCGCATTATTGGCGCCTGTGGCTTCAGCATGGACATTGCTCTGCGGCCCCGCATTCGCTTTAGCAACGGTGTGCCTCGGGGTGAAGAGCTGGCAGAGGTGCTGACCTTGGCTGAGCAGTTCCCCATCCGGCAAACCCGGGCCCTACAACCCAAGACCCAACCTCTGCCGGTATTCCCCAGGGCTTCCTAGGCTTACACCATGAATCTGGTGGACAAAATACGTACCTGTCACGAGGCCTTAGCTGCGGCGGACATACCTCACGCTTTTGGCGGCGCCTTGGCCTTGGCCTGGTGTACCGGCAGCGCCCGAGGCACCATCGGTATCGACGTGAATCTGTTTGTGGGCAAGGAACACATACAGACCGTACTGGATGCATTGCCCGATGAGGTGACTTGGACTGGTGCTGACATCAGGCGCCTGAAGCGGGATCTGCAACATCGCCTGTGGTGGCAGCAAACACCCTTGGATTTATTCTTTAACAGCACAGACTTTCATCTGGGTTTGCTTGAGCGCATTCACTGGGAGGACTTTGCTGGTACACGCATGCCCTTCCTCAGCTGTCAGGACTTAGCCGTGTTCAAAGTCTTTTTTGATCGCACCAAGGACTGGGCGGATCTGGAGGCCATGCAGGAGGCCGGCACGTTGGACGCTCCCTTCGTCGCCGATGTAATACGTCACTACTTGGGCGAGGACGACCCGAGACTAGCCCGGCTTGATCGCTTGGCCAGTCCCGAAGGTTAACGAGGTCGGCTTTAACTAGGCGTGGCGATATAGCCCCACACCTGATCCGCACCCAAGCCCGCCAAGTGCTGACCCAGCTTGGCCTGCCAGTAAAACTCGTTACCCCACTCATCCCGCCAGGCCCAAAGGCGACGGGTAAAGTGATGCAGCCGGTGCTCGTAGGTATAACCCATGGCGCCGTGCACTTGGTGCACCTGTTCCGCCACGATACCCACCGCTTCACCCACCCGGGCTTTGGCCGCCGCCACTTCTTGCTCAAACCGATCTGTGCCGATGGCATCCACCCCGGCATCGGCCGCTCGCTGAGCCGCTGCCACCTCGGTACCCACCACGGCCAGCGAATGCTGAATGGCCTGAAACTTACTGATGGAGCGGCCAAACTGGCTGCGCTCTGACGCGAATTGCAGCCCTAAATCCAAAACCGCCTGCAGGCCTCCGGCCATAAGGTTCGCGCGTGCCAGGGCGAGCTGGGCGTAGGGCGCGTCGGTCAACTCAATGGACGTCGCCGCGGCCACGCCCATGGTATCTCTGGCCTCACCGGCCAAATTGGCGCCTTGTTCTGTCACCGTCGGCTCAGCATAGACACTGACATCGAAGCTGTCGGCGGATACGCCCAGCACCGATTGAGCCTGACGCCCCCATGCGCTCTGCACCACCGCGCCGTCAGCCTGCAGACCGATGGTGGCAAAGCCTTGGGCCGGCGCACTAGCGCCTAGCCACTGATTAGCCAGCAAGATCTCCGCCATGGGCAGGGGTACGGCAAAACGTCCGCAGACTTTCAAAAACGCGAACAGATCCCGAGTCTCGGTGCCACTGTTCGGGCTGCCCAGCTGGTGAAAGCCGTTTTCCACGATTTGCTGCCATAGCGCGTCAGGAAACGCGCCCTGCTCGGTGGCGTCTAATAACGCTTTGTCGCAGTGATCGCTGAAGATTTTTTCGGCGGTATCGATGATGAGTTGTGATGTATCCATGCTTTTCCCCCTAGCGCAGACCAAGTCCGCGAGCGATCACCCCGCGCATGATTTCTCGAGTGCCGCCACGCAGCGTAAAGGACGGCGATAGCATCAGCGTCTCTTCGAAGGTTTCTCGGAACAGCCGTTGTTTGGCGGCATCCACCGCACTGAGATCCGGCACTACCAAGCGGGCGATTTCTGGCAACAGCTTTTCAAAGTTGTTCCCCAATTCTTTTACCAGTGCGGCTTCGACGCTGACGTCTCGACCGGCTTCCAACATACCCGCCACTGACAGAGACATACGTCGCAGCGTCATGTAATGGGAGGCGATGCGACCGATGGCTGCCGCTTGGTGAGGGGTGGGTGAATCGCCACAAATACGCACTAGTTCGACAAATACCCGGAAAGACGACAGAAAACGCTCGGGGCCGCTGCGCTCATAGGCCAACTCGGATGTGACCTGCTGCCAGCCGTTGCCGGGCTCGCCCACAATCCGATCCTTGGGCACCAGCACATTGTCGAAGACCACTTCATTAAAATCTTCACCGCCAGCCATGTTGCGAATGGGCCGCACCTTGGCGCCGTCGTTTTTCAGATCCACGATGATCTGTGAAAAACCCGCGTGGCGATTTTCTGAGGGTGCTTCCGTGCGCACGAGGCAAATGATGTAGTGATTGCGATGGGCATCCGTGGTCCAGATCTTTGTACCGTTGATGCGGTAGGCATCACCCTCGGCGGTGGCGGTGGTTCTGACAGAAGCCAAATCCGATCCCGTGTCTGGCTCACTCATGCCGATGGAAAAATAGCTTTCCCCCCGGGCAATCTCGGGCAGGTATTTTTGCCGCTGTTCTTCGGTGCCAAAACGCAGCAGCACCGGCCCACTCTGCCGGTCCGCAATCCAGTGGGCGCTCACCGGCGCCCCGGCTGCTAACAGCTCTTCGGTTACGACCAGACGCTCAAAGTTGGTTTTGTCGCCACCACCGTATTGGGCTGGCCAGGTCATACCGATCCAACCTTGCTCGCCTAGCTTTTGGGAAAACTCCGCATCGTGGCCGGTGACAAAGTCAGAATTGGGTTTGGGTAGGTGTTGTTTGTTATCAGCAATAAAGTCTCGCACCTGTTGGCGCAACACCTGGGACTCGTCATTCAAACTCACTCGATCAAATTGCAGCACAACGCGCCTCTCATACTTTTTCGCAGCTCAACACCCTACTGAGCCGCTAAAGTTCATGCAATCTTGTAAAGCTGTGCAAACTTGTACTTAGGCTGGTTAGCTTTGGCGGCGGGAATGCATAGAGCTGTCGCTTTGGCTGTGGCACCATTTGGCCATGTTAGATCCAACCGCACTCAGCTACGCCTTCGAGCCAGTGTTCGCCGACATCAAAGAGCGATCCACCGTGGCCGAGCGATTCATCGACCGCAATCTGTACCAGGTGTATGTCGCGACCCTGTGGGCCAATGTGGTGCTCTCCCCAGGCGAGGCAGGCATTGAAGAAGACGATCTGGAAGACCTACACGACTTGGTGATTGCTGACATTCGTTCCGTGCTGGGTGACAAAGAAGATCTGACCACGGTGTTCACCTTCATCAGCAGCAAAGCCGGCGAACAAGCCATGTTGGAAGCCAAAATCAACCAGACCCACAAGGATCTACTGCAGTACTTCTCCAGCATGATCCTAGACCCGGACGGTCACAAAAAGTGGATGGACGAGATTCGCGAGCAGCTTTAGGTGCTGTTACTCATCATTCGGCTTTTATCAGTCTGTTAGCCGCCAACTAGTCGCCTATTAATCGCCCATCACATTAACAATGATGGATCGGGTGCGGGGGCTATGACGATGTTCCCACAGGTATATTCCCTGCCAAACGCCTAGCGCCAATCGCCCCTCCAAGACCGGTACCGACACCTGAACCGCCGTTAGCGCACCTTTGATGTGGGCTGGCATGTCGTCGGGGCCCTCCTCCACATGGGTATAGAGTGGGTCGAGTTCCGGTACCAACCGCGACAGCCAATTCTGCAGGTCCACTTGCACCGCAGGGTCGGCGTTTTCTTGAATCAGCAGGCTGGCGGAGGTGTGCTGAATGAACACCGTCGCCAAGCCGTCTGTCACAGCACTCGCCTGCAATGCCTGGGCGACTTGGTCGGTGATGTCGTAAAGACCTTGACCGTTAACTTGAACGTCAAAACGATGATTGCTCATGGCGTCATTCCATATGCCAGAGGCTGAGGTACGGAAAATAGGTAATCAACATGAGGGCAAACAGCAGCACCAAAAAGAACGGCAGCGTGGCCGAGTACAGTTCGGTCAGCGGTTTTTTAAAGCGGTAGCTGGCGATAAACAAATTCATGCCCACCGGCGGCGTGAAGTAACCGATTTGCATGTTGGCTAAAAAGATAATGCCCAAGTGCACCGGGTGAATGCCGTAACCCACCGCCACCGGCAGCAGCAACGGCACCATAATCACTAGGGCCGAGAAGATATCGAGCATGGCGCCCAGCACCAGCAGCAGGACATTCAGCAAGATCAAAAAGCTCAGCGGATCTTGTATGTATTGATTAATAAAGACCAACAACTGCTGGGGAACTTCGGCATCCACCAAAAAATTGGTGAAGGCCAGGGCAATGCCTAAGATCAGCAGAATGCCCCCCACCATGACCATGGACTCCACCGCCACCTTAGACAGCTGTCGCCAGGCCACTTCTCTATACAGCAGCACCTCAGCCACGATGACGTAGGCGGCAGTCACCGCCGCCGCTTCGGAGATGGCGAAGATCCCGCCAAACACGCCACCTAGGACCACAAAGGGCAAAGGCAGTTCCCAGCGCGCAGCCCACAGCGCCGCGCGTAAGTTCGCGCCGGTAAATGGCACTCGAGGAATGGCGCCGCCCCGATGCCGCCACAGGGTCCACAAAATCAGCAGCGATAACATCAGACACAGCGGCACCACGCCGGCAATGAACAGCTCAACAATGGTAAAGGGCTCGCCCACATCCAGCTGTTGAGCGATGACCCCGTATAAAATCAACGGCACCGAGGGCACCAACAACAGACCTAAGCTGCCGGAAGTCGTCACCAGCCCTAGGCTGTATTTATCGGCAAAACCCGCCTGCTTCAACGCCGGCAACAGCAACGCCCCCAAGGCCACAATGGTGACCCCCGACGCACCGGTTAGGGCAGTGAAAATGGCACAAGCGATAAAGGCCACAATGGCCAAACCACTGGGCAGCCAGCCAAACAGGCTTTGCATCAAATTCACGAGTCGGGTGGACGTATTGGACTCACTGAGCAGATAACCGCTGAAGGTAAAAAGCGGCAGCGCCACCAACAGCGGTGTATCGACAATGCGGTACAGCTCAATGGCAATGATGGCCAGATCGATGTCTGCGCTATAAAAGCCCAACATGGCTGCGCCCATCAGTACGGCGAATAACGGCGCACCCAGCGCCGCCATGGCCAAAATGAGCAGGACACCCAGCCAGATCATGGCTTGATGGCCAGCAACAGGTAGCGCAACGCCATGACCCCGCCGCCTACGGGCATGATGATTTCGAGCACCCAGGCGGGAACATCACCAAAGGCAATGGCCTCATCCACATACTCGTAATACACGAAATGGCCGCTGCCCCAGGTAAAGAGGCACAGTACGGCGAAGGTAAAGAATCGGGTCAGACGTTCGACCCAATGCTTGTATTCTGGCTGAACCAATCGACTGACCAAATCAATGCGAATATGGCTGTCGTCCCGAGAGGCCACCATGGCGCCGACCAGGGCCACCCACAATACGGCCACCCGAACCAGGCTGTCGCTCCAGTACAGTCCCGAATCAAAGAAATTACGCAGCACCACCTGGCTGGCGGCCATCGCGATCATCACGATCAACAGTGATACCAGAATCCAGTCTTCCAGACGGCGCAGTAACGCCATAGTGCTGTTGATGACTGGGATCACTGCTGGGCCGCTTTGGCTTTGCGATATTCCTGCAGTAAGGCCATTAGCTCATCGAACATGGCTTCCGACACATACTTGTTAGCCTTGAGCTTGAGATTGGCCTCGTCCGCCATGGTGTACCACTGCTCTAGCTCTTCGCTGGACGGTGTTAACCACTGCATGCCGGTGCTCTTCAGCGCTTCATCCGCTGCGGTGTTGTCCTTACGAGACATGGCATCGACCCGAGCCACAGCAGCCTCTAACTCTTCGGTCACAATCGCCTGCTGGGCCTCATCCAGACGATCAAACGCTCGCTCGGTGAGCGCAAACAAGCCGTAGACGTACATCAACGGCAAATCAAGGGCATAGCCCACTTGGGTATGCCATTGCAGCGCGATGGCGCCAATGGATGGCGAACCAATGGTGTCCAACAGCCCGGTCTGCAACCCCGTCAGCACATCGGCAATGGGCAGGGGCACCGGCGTAATGTTGAAAGAGGCATAGGCCTTGAGCGCACCGGGGTCGTTATCCGGCGCCCAAACCCGGCGGTTTTGAAAATCCGCTACGCTGGTAACCGGCTCCGTCATCATCGGATAGGCAAACCCCACTTCCGCCAAGCCAAAGCCCACAAATTTTTGCTCGCGCAAGCCAGCCATAAGCTTGTCGTCCAAGCGCTCTCTGACGTAGTCGACTTCGTCGGTATCGTGAAACACCAAAGGCAGGTTATAGAGGGCTATATCGGGATAGGGTTGCAGCACCCCGCCGGAAGTCATGGCGGCGCCATGGAGCTGACCGACTCGCAACTTGCGCAGCACGGCTTTGTCGTCGCCCATGACCCCACCGGGATAAATCTTCAGCTTCACTTCATCGCTGGTACGCTGACGAATGTTTTTAGCCGCTTGGCGCAGCTCCAGCATCCAGCCTGTGCCTTCTGGCGACAGCGTTGCGATTTTCAACGTCGTGGCTGCCTGAGCGCTGGCCCCGAGCCAAGTCAGACTGACCAGCAGCACCCAAGCCAATCGGCATCGAAGGGAGCTAGATTCGGCGCGGTGTTTGTTAGAAATAGTCATCGGCACTGTCCAATAGTTGCTGGGCTCGTTCTTTCGCTACGGTGTTCATCAAGGTCAGCCCCGGCGCCTGAGTTTCGGCGGCCATGACTTCGTTCAACAAACGGTCATGCAGGTCACGCTCGAACATCAGGCGACCATATTGATCCGCCAACATGACTTTCACCATGAGATTGCGACCACCAGAGATGTCCAGAGCACGCTCAAAATGCTGCCGACCCAGTTCGGGACGACCGCCCATGGCTGGCGGTAACAGAGTTTCAAAAACGCCCATATAAAGGAAGGCGCCTCCGTTGGCGTACTCGGGCTCTAGCTCGGCCACACGCTGGATCAGTGCTTTTACCCGGCCTAACTGAGCAATGGCCACAAAGTCCGAGCTGTTCGCTTGGATCCAGCCAGCCCAAATGCTGCCCAAGTTATACAGGGTCGGCACGCTCTTGGGACCTTGTGCGTCCACCCAAGCAGAAAACTCGTCGAAAGGCCGGGTATCCAGTGCACAGGCGTCTTTTAGGCTTACGCAGGTAGCTTGCAGCATTTGGCTTTTGGCCTTGGCATGCAGCTTGCGCGCCCGTTCGGGCTCAGCCACAAACGCACCGGCATAGGCTGAATGAAGCTCGGCGGATTGGGACAGCAAGGTTCCATTGTCGGGATTACCCGCCAATAAGGAGTCAATGAGAATCAGGTAAGACGGCGCCCCGTCACGCACCATGGCGGGATCATCACTGTTCAAAATAGCCGCGGAGAGATTCTCCGCCAGGCCGCCGGTCACCGATCCCACGATGGTGGCGCAGCCGCTTACCACGCAAAGGCAACAAATCATCAAAGCGCGAGAGAAAGACGACACTGACGTGGCAAGCCGCTGATGCAGGATCATGCTGCAGAAATCCTTGTGGTGATTACGTGATGTTTCAGACAGGGCCATGAAAACAACGCTATAGCCGTAAATCAACCATCAAACCGTGCGAGGCGCGCAATTCTCGGCATAGCACGCAGACTGGCTAACGTATCGGCGACGAGGTTTTTTTCTTTTTCTTTGTCCTCGAAAGCCTGCTCTGGGTTGCCGCCAGGAATTTTGCTTACGCCCAGACATAACACGGGCATAGACACAGACATAGGCGCAGGCATTGGCTTTGGTTAAGCTCTGGCCCAGTCTGACATGCAACACAGGGAGATAACCATGGCGACAGAATTGGTATTGGTGACGAAAGATGACGGCGTGACCACGGTAACCCTGAATCGACCCGACGCTTTGAACGCCCTGTCCGGTGCCCTGCGCCAGGCCATCGCAGAAACCTTCCTAACGCTGAAAGACGATGCCGACACCCAAGTGATTATTCTCACGGGTGCGGGCAGAGCTTTTACCGTGGGCTTGGATCTGAAAGAACTGGGCGGCGAAACCCCATCAACCCTTGATAGCGAAGGCGGCACCACAGATCTGGGCAAGGCCATGAGCAATCTGGGCAAACCGATTATCGGCGCCATTAACGGCTTTGCCATCACCGGCGGTTTTGAAATCGCGCTGATGTGCGACTTTATGATCGCCAGCGAACACGCCCGCTTTGCGGATACCCATGCCCGGGTCGGCGTAGTACCTGGCTGGGGGTTGTCTCAACGGCTGCCAAGACTGATCGGCATTAACCGCGCCAAAGAACTGAGTCTGACCGGTAATTTTCTGGACGCTGAAACGGCCTGTCGTTGGGGCCTGGTCAACCGAGTGGTCAGCGCAGAAGAACTGCTGCCTACCTGCCAACAGCTGGCCCGAGACATCGTCTCCACAGAACCCGTGACCCGTGGCGAGGTGCTGCGCATCATGAATGCTGGCTGGGACACCACCTTGGCAGAGGGCTTGGCCATCGAACAAGCCGCCACGCGCGCGCACGACAAAAGCCAAAAGCCTGCGGAGCAGGTAGCGGCTCGACGCCAGCAAATTCAGAACCGAGGACGGCAGCAAAACGATTAGGCGACCCTGGGATCACCGTCTGGTCCAGCCCGATCAGGATGATCCCAGCAGCGCCCGCGCACCCAGCAAACCGGGCTGCTCATCCAGCACCAAATACAAAGGGATGGCTTTGGCATAGTCGGACAAGTCACCGCGCTCGTCAAAGCGCCGGCGCATGGGACTGGAAACCAGCAGCTCCGCCAGCGCCGGCACGATACCGCCGCTGATATACACGCCGCCCTGGGCCCCCACCATCAGAGCCAAATTCCCAGCCGCACCCCCGAGCAGACCCGCAAAAGTCTCTAGGGTTTGATGGCACAGGGGATCAGCGGCCAAACCTTGGGTGACGATGGCCTCGGGTGTGTCCAGCTCTGGAACCGATCCCCAAATGCCGCTCATGGCCCGATAAAGATTGACCAAGCCTGGGCCGCTGAGCACGGTTTCCCAACAAACATGACTGTGGTCCTGGGCAAGCATGGACCACAGTTCCGCCTCCAAGAACGACCCGGGCGCCAGATCCGCGTGGCCGCCCTCTGACGGCAGCACTCGCCATCGGGCCTGATCCGGCACCAAGGTCGCCATACCCAGACCTGAGCCGGGACCTAAAATTCCACGCACCCCTTGAACGTCGGATTCACCGCCCACCTGCCGCACGTTTTGCAGATGGGGTATCGACATGGCTTGGGCATAAAAATCGTTCACAAAAAGCGGCGCCACTCCCAGCGCAGCTTTGGCACTGTCTTTGTTAAACCCAAGGCCGGTATTGATCACTTCAATGCGCTCACCGTCGGCGCTAACCGGCCCGGCCACCGCCAGCACACAGCCCACCAGATCTGGCTGACCGAGCCGGGCCATGGCTTGGGACAGCAGCGCCTCGGCGGCGGTGAAATCCTGAGTCGGCAAGACCACTGCCTCGCCAGCCCATTGGCCTGAGGCGACCAGTTGAAAGCGCGCGTTCGTGGCACCTATATCACCCACCAATTCCAAGCCGTGGCTTTGCGTCTGTGTCTGTTCCTGTGCCGTCGTACTCATGAATGTGCTCTGCCTGTGTTACGCCCGCCCTGGGCAGGGGTTATCGCTGCTGCAGCCTACACCAGTGCGCGATTGATTTGCCGACCTAGTGCATCCGCAAGCTGGTAAGCTAGCCGTTTTGGCGGCCATGCTTTAGGCACAGATCAGGGAGAGCGCTATGACCATTGGTGCAGGCATCGGGATTGCAAATTTCACCTTCGACGATGGCAACGGTTTTTGGGAATGGATTGACCTGTGTGACAACGGCGGGGTGGATTCTATTTGGCAAAGCGACCGCATCATCGAAGCCACACCCAACCTGGAAACCATGAGTGTCATGGCGGCCCTGGCCGGTGGCAGCAAACGCCTGAAATTCGGGATGAACGTAGCCAGCATGGCGCTGCGAGATCCCATCATCATGGCCAAGGCCTGTGCCACCATCGATGTGCTATCCAATGGACGCCTGTTGCCTGCCTTTGGTGTGGGCAGCGCCAGATCCAGAGACTTTACCGCCACGGGTCGAGACACCAAGGGCCGGGGCAAACGCACCGCCGAAGGGTTAGAAATCATGGCCCGTCTGTGGACGGAAGATCGGGTGAACTTTGAGGGCGAGTACTTTCGCCTAGAGGACGCCACCATTGCCCCGAAGCCCGTGCAAAACCCCATGCCTTTGTGGGTGGGCGGATCCGCCGCCGCTGCCATTGAACGCACCGCTAAGTGGGGAACCGGATGGCAGGCAGGCATTGAAACGGCGGCAGAAATTGCGCCGGTCATTACCGCCATCAAAGTGCGGGCCGAGGAATTAGGCCGCAGCATTGACGACGATCACTTTGGCGCGGGCTTTGGCTTTCGCTTCGGCAGCGTGGATGAGCCAGTGGTGCAGCGCCACCATGGGGCGCTGCAAAAATTGCTGGGTAAAGACGCCAAAGGCTACAGCGCGGTAGGCGGCGTGGATGAAATGATGGCGCTGGTGGAAGACTTCTACCAAGCTGGAGCCCACAAATTCATTCTGCGACCCATCGCCACGGGCACTGCTGACATGCTGGAACAAACCCGGCTGATGGTGGAGCAACTGCTGCCCGCCATCAGCGCTCTGAACCAGCGAGAAAAGAGCCGAAACGCCGAGCGCCAGCAAAACACCGGTTAGACCTTGCGCATAGGCCGCAGCAACGGCCTATGACTCACGCTACTCTGTGCCCTTATCTGACTCCCTACCTGAGTCCTACTCTGGACCCGGCACCTGGGCTCGTGCCTGAGCAGCGTAACCCCGATTAAAGGTAGGACTGATGGTCAGATCGTTGATGCAGACGTGATTGGGCAGCTGGGCCAAAAATCGAATCAGCTCACCGCAGTCTTCAGGTTGCACCATCTTCGCCCGATCTTCCGCGGATACCGGAATGGGCCGGTTATCCAAAATCGGCGTCGCCACTTCACCTGGGCATACCGCACAGGCTCGAACACCAAACATTCCGGCTTCCATGTTGATGCTCTCGTTCATGGCATTCATGGCGTGTTTGGCGGCGGTGTAGGCTGGGCCAGTGACCACGCTCACGTGTTTGCCTGCCCAAGAAGAGATATTGATGATCAGCCCCTCGCCTTGGGCTTTCATGGTCGGCAACACCGACTGACAGCAATAAAACGCACCATCCAAATCGATACGAATCACCGAATCCCAATCTTCCAAACTGACGTTGTGCCAGTTGCGCTCTTTGACGTTTATGCCAGCGGACGCCACCAGCACATCAATGCGACCGTGTTGCTGGATGATGCGTTGGGCCACATCCGCAACCGCGTGTTTGTCCGCTACGTCCAGCATCTCGATGCTGGTGCTGCCAGCCTCGCAAGCCGCCGCGACTTCTTCCAACTTGGCCATGCGTCTGCCGGATAGCACCACATGCATCCCCGCTTGGGCCAAGGCAATGGCCGCCGCTTCGCCAATACCGGTACCCGCGCCGGTCACCCAAGCCACTTTGTTTTCTAAATTGCGCAGCATATGCTCTCTCCGCTCTCAGTGAATCAATGCTCGACAATACCATGCCGTGCAGGACCAGGAGGAAACATGATCAATGACGCTCAAGCCAGGCGTATCGCTGAAATCGAAAACGATGGCTACACCATTATTGAGAACGTCATGAGCGCCGAGCTGATGCAGCGCATTCGCGACGAGTTAGCGCCCTACTGCCAAGGCAAGTTCCCCGGACGCAATAATTTCGAAGGCACCCATACCGAGCGCGTGTATGCACTGTTGGCTAAGGCACCGTCCATTGCCGAGATCGTTGAACACCCCACCACCCTGGAATTGCTCGATCATCTGCTACCCAAAAACTTTTTGCTGTCCGCGGCGCTATCGATCTTGGTCCACCCCGGCGAAACGCCTCAGCCCTTTCACTACGACGACGGCATCGCCGGTCTGCCGGTTTACAAGCCTCGGCCACGCTTTGGGGTGAGCACGATTTGGGCCTTCGACGACTTCACCGAAAACAACGGCGCTACCGAGGTGATTCCCGGTAGCCATCGCTGGGCCGAAGACCGAGAGCCCATAGAGGCCGAAGCGGTGAAGGTGTTGATGCCGGCAGGCTCGGTGGTGGTATTTGATGGTGCATTGATCCATCGCGGTGGCGCCAATCACTCGGACAGCGATCGTTTGGCGATTACGCCCCAGTACTGCAACCCAGGATTGCGACAAATCGAAAACATGGTCTTAGCCGTGCCCCCGGACATTGCAAAAAACTACAGCCAGCGCATTCAAAACATGCTGGGCTACAACATCATCGAGCCCAGTTTTATGGGTTACGTCGACGGCGTGCATCCCAAACGGTTGATCGATGCCGAGTACAAAGGCCGCAAATATCGAGCGGAATTACCGCCGTCTTAGAGTGACACCACTCGGCTATCTGTAAGGACACGCAAATCACCATGCCCACACCCATCGACGAGCACTCCCTGCAGGAGCAACGCATCAGTGACCTGGAATCCCGGCTCGAGTTTCAGGACGAAACCATTCAAAAACTCAACGACGAAATGGTGCTGTTGCAGCACAAGCTGTTTGCCCAAGAGAAGCAGCTCAAACGCCTGACTCAGCGCCTGCAAGCTCGGGGCGAGGATGAGGACGGTGCCGACCCAAATCAAATCGAGCCGCCACCACCGCATTACTAAACCGAAACGCGAAACCGCCTGGCGTTGGCTAGCCGTTGATGCTGCCGAGGAATTCCAAGGTTCGGGCATAGGCGCCATCTTCGGTATCCATGATGGCCGCATTGAAATCCGTGACCCCCAAATCTTGGAAGCGCTTGATCTGCCCGCGCAGTTGGTTTTCATCGCCAACGATGGCGATGTCAGCCGGGCCTGCAGCTCCCTCTCGATCGAGCATGGCCCGGTAGCTGGGTAACTGACCATACACCGTCAGATCTTTGGCGATTTTTTCCTTGGCTTGATCAATGTTGGTGGTCAGCACGATGGGCATCCCCGCCACAATGGCCGGATCCGGCCGGCCTGCCGCCTGAAAACTGGGAATGATGTGCTCTTCCATGGTTTTTGGCCCCACCATCCAGGTGTTGGTGCCGTCTGCCAGCTCAGCGGTCAGCTTGATCATCGCCGGTCCTAGAGCCGCCACCACCACGGGCAAATCCGTGCCGCCGGGAATATCCAGGGTCAGCCCCTGCACCTGATACTGATCGCCCTGATAATTCACAGTTTCGCCGCGCAATAATGGCATCAGCACGTTCAGATACTCACGCATATGCTTGGCGGGCTTGTCGTAGCTAAGGCCAAACATGTTTTCGATCACCACCTGATGAGACAGCCCAATGCCCAAGGTAAACCGACCGTTGGTCGCTGCAGCCGTGGTCATGGCTTGCTGGGCCAATGCGCCGGGATGTCGTGGATAAGTTGGCGTTACCGCCGTGCCCAAACGCACTCGGGAGGTTTCACGACCAATCAGCGCCAAGGTGGTTATCGCGTCAAAAGAAAAGATGTTGGCGATCCAGACGTGGTCCAGTCCCGCCGCTTCAATTTCCTTGCCGAGTCGTACCACGTCGTCGATGGATTCCTTTGTGCCATCGGCGCCAATCATCGCTCCAATACGCATGTCTTTTTCCTTTGTTTGGGTGAATTCGAATCAGCCCAAAGGCTCACCCAAATCTGCAGCCAGCGCAACAGCGCCAGAGCGGCCTCAGGCTTTCATTTTTTTTGCACACAGATATCGGCATACTCCGCGACCTCATCAATCAATTGGACAACACATGTCGACAAAAGAAACCGTCGCTATTCTGGGCGGCACTGGAGATCTCGGAACGGGTTTGGCCATTCGTTGGTCCAAGGCTGGCTACAAAATCGTCATTGGCTCTCGCACACAGGAAAAAGCCGACGAGGCGGTAGCCGCCCTGAGAGAGATCAGCCCTGACACCCCTGCTGAAGCCATGGAAAACGGCGCAGCGGCAAAAGCCGGTGACATCGTCGTGCTGACGGTTCCGGCGGCGCATCAGATCTCAACTCTGGACGCGGTCAAAGACGACCTCAAAGGCAAAATCCTGATCGACGTAACCGTGCCCTTGGTGCCACCCAAGGTCGGTACCGTGCAAATGCCGGAAGAAGGCAGTGCTGGCAAGCGCGCCCAAGACTTCCTGGGCGAGGACGTGCACGTGGTCAGCGCCTTCCAAAACATCGCTGCGCACCTGTTGCAGCAAGACGTCAAGATCGAGTGTGACGTCCTGGTGGCAGGTAACAGCAAAGACGCGCGAGCCAAAGTCATCGAGATGATTAATGAAGCGGACATGACCGGCTGGCACGCCGGACCCATCGCGAATGCCGCAGCGGCCGAAGCCCTGACCTCCATTTTGATTCAGATCAATCGCAGCGGCATCGTTTCGCACTCTGGCATCAAAATCATCGGTCAAGAGCACTAACCCACAGCATGGCGTCAGGGGTACCGGAGGGGGAAGCGATCCCGCAGATAACACCGTCGTTTTCGGTGATTGGCTTGCCGGGCATTGCCATGATCGAGGCAGGCGATGACCTTGTCGCCACCATCGTCCGTGCGCTAGAACAAAACCAAGTCGTCCTGGAACAGGGCGACGTGGTTTGTGTGGCACAAAAAATCATCTCCAAAGCCGAAGGCTGCTTACGCTCGTTAGCCGCGGTAGAGGCCTCAGATGAGGCCATCCAGCTGGCGGCAGCCACCAACAAAGACCCCCGCATGGTGCAGCTGATTCTGGATGAATCTAGCGAGGTCATGCGGCATAAGCCCAACGTACTGGTGGTGCGCCACAAACTGGGCTTTGTTGGCGCACACGCTGGTATCGATCAATCCAATGTGGATCACAGCGAGGGTGAGATGGCCCTATTGCTACCCAAGGACCCGGATGCTTCAGCCCGCAAGCTGCGCGAAGGCTTAGAGCAGCACTTCGCCGTTCGGCTTGGCGTGGTGATTACCGATTCCCACAATCGGGCGTGGCGCATGGGCACCATTGGCAGCGCTATCGGTTGTTCAGGCATTTTGGTGCTGGACGACTCCCGCGGCGGCGAAGACATTTACGGCCGCACGCTGCAGGCCACCCTGGTGAATCGCGCCGATGCGCTGGCGGGTACCGCCACCCTGATGATGGGCGAGACCACAGAAAAAATGCCGGTGGTTATTTTGCGCGGCCTGCCCCCAGAGCAAACCTTGAGCGATGACCCCAACCAAACGGCACAATTGATCAATCGGCCGCTTGAAGAAGACATGTTCCGCTGATGCCCGAGCCGCGAAAAATTCTCGCCATCACCGGCGGCGTGGGCGGCGCCAAGCTGGCCTTGGGCTTAGCTAAGGTACTGGGTCCCGAGCAGGTCATGTTCGCCGTCAATGTGGGTGATGACTTTGAACACTTGGGTCTGCACATCAGCCCAGATATCGATAGCCTGACCTACGCTCTGGCCGAACAAAATAACCAAGAATTGGGCTGGGGTCGGGCTGGCGAAACCTGGCAGTTCATCGAAACCCTGGGCAGCTTAGGCGGCGAAGACTGGTTTCGGCTCGGCGACAAAGATCTGGCGTTGCATATGCGCCGACGCCAGCTGCTGGATACCGGGGCGGCCTTAAGCCACGCCACCACTGAAATCACCCGGCGCATGGGCATCACACATGCGGTTGTTCCCATCAGCGATGATCCCATACGCACCGTGGTCCACAGCGATGTGGGGGATCTGGCCTTTCAACACTACTTTGTCCGCGAGCGCTGCGAACCTGCCGTTAGCGGCTTCAGCTTCCAGGGCATGGAGAGCGCTAAGCTCAACCCGGCCATCGCATCCTATTTGCAAGACTGCGACGGCATTATTATTTGCCCATCCAACCCCTTCGTATCCGTCGCACCGGTTATCGAAGTGGCGGGATTTTTAGCGGCTGCCGCACACATTCCCACCATCGCCGTGTCGCCCATTGTGGCCGGCACCGCCATCAAGGGCCCGGCGGCGAAAATGATGCAGGAGTTGAACATACCCGCCAGCGCCCTAGCCGTGGCTCAGCACTACCAGAACCGGTACCCATCGCTACTGGATGGCTTTGTGATTGACGAAACAGACGGCGACAGCCTGAGCGAGTTCAACTTACCCTGTGTCGCCACCCAGTCCGTGATGAACTCCCTAGAAGATCGCATCGCCCTTGCCCAGCGTTGCCTGGCTTTTTTTGACGAAGTGGCCAACTGACTGGCGAGTCTAAGCAGCGCCCAAGCGGTCCCTTAAGCGAAACAATTTCAACGTTGCCTCCAGTCTTGAGAAAAGATTTTGTACAGCACGTGTTCGCATAGCGGGCTTGCTGGGTCTACCCGGGGGTGCCGAAAGTTCTGACCGGTATTGTTCATGCCGATTTTTTGCATCACGGCTTCCGAGCGCTTGTTGATTGCTGCGGTAAAGGACACCACCTCGTCCAGCGCTAGCTGCTCGAAGGCGTAACCCAGAGCGGCGTGGGCCGCCTCGCTGGCGTAGCCCTGGCCCCAATACGCTTTTGCCAGGCGCCAGCCAATCTCTACACAAGGCGAGCAAGGCAAATCATCGGCAGGCCTATGCAGCCCAACAAAACCGATAAAAGCCGCTTGCTCGGGCACCTCTACCGCCCAAAGCCCCCAACCACGCGCCTCGATCAATGACCGAATGGTGTTGGCGAAATCATCGCTCTCAGCTTTAGCTAAGGTTGCCGGGAAGTACTCCATCACCTGGGGATCGGCATTCAACTGAGCAAATGGGGCGAGATCATCGTCAGTCCACTGACGCAGGATGAGGCGGTTGGTTTGCAGCATGTGCTGACGATTCCTTTGCTAAATTCGGTTCGCGACGGCTGTTGTTTTAACGGCGGTCGGTCGCATACCTTCAATGATACGAGAGGGATCAAGTCCCCGAAAGATTCAGCGCCCGACCCTAAGCCCCGCCCAGCCCCGAGCAGTGACCAGCGCCTCGAGTTGAGGTGGTCGGTAGGTCGAATCGTGTTCATAGCGATATTTGACGCTGGGGTGAATCAACGTGGGAATGTCTGCTACCTCTAATGGCCGATGCAGCGGTTTTTTCAACCGAAAGACATGCCTACGGGACTTGTGCAGGGATGCTGCTTTGCCATCGGTTATGCCTGCCGATAGATGCGGCTCCACCAGCAAACCCGCCTTACGAGCTTCATCGACCATCCACTGCAAGGGCACATCCGAGGCACGGAGGCCGCTGTTACGATCCGGCGGATAAGACCCGCCGACATCCGAGTGCACTCCCGCAAACCACACCTGTTTGAGATCCACACCCGGTCGCCGCTGCCAGATGGTCGGCTGAAAATCCTCACGCTGCTCGTCAATGGCCAGAGCGTGTCGGGCAAAAGTGACATTGGCGCCCATTTTGGTGTCGTAGAACTCGTCATCGCCGTCGAAAAGACCCATCAGACTGAAGGGAATGCCCAGGGCGCCAACGGTGTCCCAGACACCGACGAAGTGGACCTTACGCGATGCGTAACAATGCGCTTTGCGAAAAGCCGTGGCCGCACTTCCCTCCGGCTTGTTCTGCGGGGCCGGACTTTTATACATCTTCCAGGCTTGGGCTATCAGTCGGGCGTCCGCGCGCTTGAGGATGCCGCAGTTGTTAATCAACCCGCACAGCGCTCGGACGGTGTAGGCCCCGCGACTAAAGCCAAACAAATACAGTTTGTCGCCGGGGGCATAGTTTTGAACGATGTAGCGATAGCCATCCAGAATATTTTTGTGGATGCCTCGGCCCAATCCCCCGCCCAGCAGCTTGTCGTGATAAGAACCCAAGCCCCAGTCGTAAAACACATGCTGCTTCATACTGGGACTAACGGGTTTGATCGCCCGCGCCAGCAGCAGCACGTTGGTCGGAAAATCCGTTGCTACATCCTCTTCTGGTCTATTCCAGGTGCCGTCGGCACAAATCACAATGTTTGCCATGCTTCCTCTCCCTTGAAAGTGGCCTTCAAAACCCTCCCGTATAAGTACTGCCAAACAAAAGGTATCACCTGCTCAGCAGTCTAATTCGGTTCTGTCTCTCGCTTCCTGTTGGCAAAGATCGGTCAGTTATCCTGTGAAATTCATCACGGTTAAACCCACGCCCCAACCCATGAGCCATAGCTGCAGCCAAAAAATCTTCCCTGTCCCCGCCGCCAAGGGCGTGATAGCGTTACCGAAAGTTGCACTTCAGTGATATCGAGGAAAGGCGGTAACGCAGAAGGCAATCACAAAACCTATACGGTCATGGCAACTCAGTCGCACAAATCCAAGGAGTGCGAATAGGGGTCAGGAGCGTCCGATAAACAAACAGGAGAGGTCTATGTGGGCGATCGTTCCCATCAAGACGTTTGAGCGCGCGAAACAACGACTGGCCAACGTCTTAACCGAGGAAGAACGTCGATCGCTGATGCTGGCCATGGCACGTGACGTGCTGACCTGTTTGTCCAAAGCCAAGCATCTGACGGGCATCTTGATTGTTTCGAGGACCGCTGAGGCAGACGTCTTAGCCTCTGCTTTCTCCACCGAACGATTTGCCGAAAGCCCGGATGCCAATCTGGCTGAAGCCCTAACCCAATCTACCGACTATTTGGTTGAGCACTTCAACGCCACTGGCGTTTTCATTGTGCCGGCTGATGTGCCCGGGATTACCACCGAAGAGGTGGATGCGCTGATTGCCGCGAACACCCATGTGACCCTATTACCCGATGCGGACAAAGTGGGCACCAACGGCATGATTTGCAGCCCGCCTAACGCCATTCCCTTTATTTTTGACGGCAAGAGCTTTAAGCCCCACGCCAATGCAGCCTTTAGCAATGGTTTAACGCCACAAATCGTGCCGGGCAGCTGTTTTGCGTTGGACATCGACACCCCCAGCGACCTGCAAACCCTGCTGGAACAGCAGCCACGTTGCCAAACCGCCATCTATCTCAGCCGGTCGGGTATTGGCAGCCGACTGAATGCGCAGCTCACTCTGCCGGGAGATCAGGCATGAGCACAGTACTGCAATCGGTATTAGACGGCGCCCGGTTAAGCGATGAAGACGCACTGGCTCTAGCCGACTTCGATAACACCCGAGCCTTAGCCGACGTTGCGTCTGTGCTGCGAGACCGAGGTTTTCGCAACACCGTCACCTATTCCCGCAAGGTATTCATCCCCCTGACACACCTCTGCCGTGATGTTTGCCACTACTGCACCTTCGCCCAAGTGCCGCGCAAGGTCATGGCCCCATACATGAGCATTGAGGAAGTGCTAGAGGTGGCCCGCAATGGCGCGGCCATGGGATGCAAGGAAGCACTGTTCACCTTGGGTGAAAAACCCGAGCTGCGCTACAAGGCGGCTCGAGAAGCCCTAGCGGAAATGGGCTACGCGTCCACTACCGATTACCTGTTCGCTGCCGCCAAAGCCGTATTTGAAGAAACCGGCTTACTGCCCCACCTAAATCCGGGCAACTTGGAGCCAGAAGAACTGGCCCGACTGAAGACCGTGTCGCCGTCCATGGGCATCATGCTGGAATCCGCATCGGATCGACTGTGCGAAAAAGGCATGCCCCATTACGGCTCGCCAGACAAAATTCCGGCTGTGCGTTTGCAAACCTTGGCCAACGCCGGCATGGCCGCGGTGCCCTTCACCACGGGCATCCTCATTGGTATTGGCGAAACCCGGCTAGAGCGCATTGAAAGCCTGCTGGCCATTCGCGCCATTCACGAACAATACGGCCATGTGCAAGAGATCATCGTGCAGAACTTTCGGGCCAAGCCCGAAACCAAAATGGTCAACGCGCCAGAACCGGATCTGAATGAACTGCTGTGGACCATTGCCATAGCGCGGCTGATTTTTGGTCCCAGCATGAGCGTACAGGCGCCGCCAAACTTGAGCCCAGGCGTGCTGCCACAAATTGTCCATGCAGGCATCAACGACTGGGGCGGCGTGTCCCCAGTGACACCGGATTTTGTAAACCCCGAAGCGCCATGGCCACATCTTGATGAGCTGGCTCGAGAAACCGCCTCGGCCGGCAAATTTCTCACCGAGCGACTGACCGTTTACCCGGACTATGCAGTGGACATCGAAAAGTGGATCCATCCAGATCTGCATATTCGTGTGTTAGAAATGATCGACGCCGAGGGCTTCCCGCGCATCGACGACTGGTGCCCTGGGGATGTAGACGTACCGCCGCCATCGGACGTGATGAACGCCATCGTTAACACGCCCAAAAACATCAGCGCAGACGTCAGCGTCATATTAGACAAGTCCAGCGCTGGCGAAGCCTTGAACGAGGCAGAGATCATTCGCCTGTTCCAAAGCCGAGGGGACGATTTCACGGCGGTGATACAGCGCGCCGATGCGCTGCGCGCGGCCACCAACGGCAACAGCGTCAGTTTTGTGGTGAACCGCAACATCAATTACACCAACATCTGCTACTTCAAATGTCAGTTCTGCGCCTTCTCCAAGGGCAAACTGTCCGAGAATTTGCGCGGGCGGCCCTACGATTTATCCGATGAAGAAATCACCCGCCGCACCCAAGAAGCCTGGGAGCGCGGCGCCACCGAGGTCTGCATGCAGGGTGGCATACACCCGGAATACACCGGCGACACCTACATCAACATCATCAAAACCGTGAAGGCGGCGCAGCCCAACATGCATGTGCATGCGTTCTCGCCTCTGGAAGTCTGGCAAGGCGCAGCAACGGTAGGGCTAGACGTTAAAGAGTATCTGCAACAGCTCAAAGACGTGGGTCTGAACACGCTGCCGGGTACCGCTGCCGAAATTCTGGACGACGAGGTTCGGGACATCATCTGCGCGGACAAGATCAATACCCAGCAGTGGCTGGAGGTGATGGAAGCCGCCCACGACGTCGGCTTCAAGACCACCGCCACCATCATGTACGGGCATGTGGAAAAGCTAGAGCATTGGGCCAGACACATCATGCGAGTGCGCGCGCTGCAAGAACGCACCGGCGGCTTTACCGAGTTTGTGCCCCTACCCTTTGTCCACATGGAAGCGCCCATGTACCTCAAGGGCAAAGCCCGCAAAGGGCCCACCTTCCGCGAAGCTGTGCTGATGCACGCGGTCGCGCGGCTGGCCCTGCACGGACAAATTGCCAACATCCAAACCAGTTGGGTGAAGATGGGCCACGAAGGCGTCAAAGCCTGCCTAAATGCGGGCTGCAACGACCTAGGCGGTACCCTGATGAACGAATCCATCAGCCGTGCAGCAGGCACCCAACACGGCCAAGAGACCAATCCACGCCAAATGGCCCATCTCATTCGACGGCTTAACCGTGATCCACAGCAACGCTCCACGGTTTACGGCCAAGTCAGCGATGAGCGAGTAAAAGCGGGGCAGGCTCAGGGCGAACTGCTGGAGATCATCAACACCCCGGCGGAAAAGTACGAACGTAAGACGCCATCGGCTCAGTTGATTCGCAATCCCGCACCGGCCAAGTCAAAGCTAGCTGATCATTCGGGGGGTTGAGATTCGCCGCCCCATTTTAAGCGAGGCTTAAGAAATAACGGGATAACTAAAAAGGCGTGCACAAGGCACCCACTGGATGCCTTGCCCTCGTCATCCCCAATGGAAGTGAGTATTTACGAGTCGTTATCAAAAACGCAACCAGCGTGAACCAAGACCAGTTACGCTAAATCAATGCCTAATAATAATTTTCATAAACGTTAAAAGTTGGAATATCAACGGGCTGCCCGGGCGCATATTCTGTTTGAGTGACGATAGGTATTCCCCCTCGCCCGAAGCCGGTGATACTGAAATATTGTAAAATCGATTCCCAACCATACTTATAATTCGAAAGGAATACAGGCCCCATGCTGCTCGCGTAAGCCTCCGATGCATGAATCGACCTTTCTATTTCCTTGCTCAACAGAGGGTTAGTTAGCTTTTCTTTTTCGAGTTTTATTGCTTTGCAAAGTTTAGTCAGCTCCGATATCTGCACCTGCGCCCCGGTCCATGGCGATCCAACAACATTACCTCGATATGGAGTAGCGTTGACTGCAACGACCCCCCTGTGCTGTTGCCGAATTCCATAATTTATCCCGAATTCACCAAGGCTGAAGGGAGTGTCTAACAATACGCGGTCAATAGTAACTGTTACCGCGCGAGAACCGCTTTTCACCAAAACACGGTTAAATCTTGGATAACCTACGTTTTTTATTGCTGCCTGATGGTTATCGTACAAAACGGACGCACCAAATCTTGCGAAATCATTGACTGACCTACAATTTTTGCATGTAGCTTCCCCAACCCGAGATTCTCCTCGCCTTGCACTAATTTCGCTAGCGCAAGTAATAGCCAACGCAGCTGGTGAACCAAACAGTAATGGCAAAAAAATAAGAGCTTTCTTAAACATTAGTCAGCTCCAAGATGCTCGTGGCACCTGTCAAATCGCGCTGCATCTCTCCCATGGCTTTGAGTGTTTCAAACGCAATTTTATTTGCTGTGCTAAGCACATTTTGAATTTGCTCTTGATTCATGCCTCGTTTTGAAAGAACGTCTATGGAGTCCTCATCTGATGGCAAAGCTCGCGGATCTCCCATCAAAGCCGCGACGTTTTCTAGGACAAGATAATTCACTACATCTGCAACAACCTCCGCATCAGGTCGGCTTTCCTCAACGCTAAACCAACCGGCTTCTCTTGCAGCTATCAGCACAGGTCCGCTTTTACCTGACAAAGCCGCTGCGCGTAGGGCAAAGTCCAGTCGTTCTTCGGGACTAGGTGCCTTTACGCTGGCTATCTCGGCAGCTTCAGCATCGTTATTGAGCACTACCAGTTCCCGCAATTCATCGATACTCAAACTCTTATAGGGATGCTCAGGGCGCTCGTAGACGGGCACGCAATTAGTCGTAACGGACGCTGGAATATCAAGTTGTTCGTCACCCTCAAGGCGCATCAATCCACAACGCATTTCCACGGTGGGATTAAAAGGAACAACATGAAGCTTGTTGTAAGCAGCAATCTCTTCGGGCAAAAAATCGGTAATTCGCATTGAGGCTGGATCGAGCATTGCATCTTCACCAAAAGTCACGTCCCAATAGCGTTCTTTCATGGCTTGCCAGTCGATGGATGCGGGATCAATGTCTGCCAATTCAGCCGCCGAATGCTGAGACCTAGGCGTAATGGCTTGTCTGATGAGAGGCTCCTCTTCACCCTGAGTTGGCGCGATAGAGGAGGATGAACTTGGCGCTACCCGCGCCACCTCTTCAGCTCTCTCCTCAGACCACAGCCCTAGCGGGCCATCGTGCATATACGCAAACATAGCTAAGGCAGTTATGCCGACAGCCACGACGTACTTCATAACTTCTTTCATGTGATTCCCCTTCTATGTGTGGACCACAGATATGCAAAAAAAAACAATCGAAAAGACAACTCAATCAGATGGATGGTGTGAAAACGCCGATGAATAGCATGAACGGCTCTTACAAAAATCTGCTTTTCAGCCACCCCGTGTCCGAGCCATGATTAATTGGCCCATCGGAATTTAATAGAGCCACCACTGAATCTCCGTCAGACATCATCGTAGAGTATTTAGGCGGCCAAACTATTGCACATGAATGGTTCAATAATTCCATTCACAGTGTAATTAGATTGCATAACGTGTGGGCACGGGTGGAGAGTCAAAATAACTCACGCTTTACTTCAAAAAATGCGATAGCAAACGGCTACGCTACTTTTTAAGATGCGCGCCTCACTAAGCTTGCACCCTCACCAGACAGCTCTTTCCCAAACCCCTCGTAGCAAAGGACAAGGCAAAAAATCACACTTACAGAAGACTTCCTTCGCAAAATCATGCATCCTTCGCCCATGGCTAGCCGTCACCACATCATTCGCCTTGGTTTCACTTTGTCCTTGCTGGCTTGGTCCTTTGGCGCAGTGCTGTTGGGACTGGGGAATGCCTTTATCGCGCCGGTCGAGATGGCTGTTATTGACCGCAGTCCTGAGGCCCATACCCAGCCAAACCTGACGACCACGACAGCGCAACACACTGGCTCGCATCATCACTCAGAAGCCCACCAGTCTCAGCAAGATCAACATAGTCATCACAAGGCTATGGCGACTGAGGCGGTACCAGCCGCTGATGCCAACCCTGGCCACCAGAGCGCCCACCACGATACAACCGGCGCCCTACCCGCCCACTGTTTATTTTGTTTGGACGGGTTGGCGCCATCAACGCTGCCGCAGATAAACCTCGATACCAAGCCTGCCTTGAGCACGGCTGACAACCCCGGGCTATGCAAACCGTCCGTGGGTTTTTGCCAGGTGGTCATGACGCCACCGCTACGTTCGCCCCCTGTACACCAATTCGCCCAAGCCTAATCAGCACCCCTGCCACGACGAGATCTCTTGCTAGCGCCGACTAGCCTGGATGGATCTGCGCCGCCTGCGGGTTGTTCTTTTACTGACGATGAATTGGAGACTTCAGATGCGACGTTGTACGCAGCAATTTTTTTTGACCACCGCTTTATCGACCGGGCTTTGCCAGTTGCCGAGCACCGCTCTAGCAGATGCCAGCAGGGCTGTGGATCACGCCCCTATTGGCGTGATGGGCGATCACTACCACAAGGCGGGCGAGTGGATGCTGTCTGCCCGCTACATGCGAATGCACATGTCCGGCAACCAATCCGGTAACACCACCCTCAACGACAGCCAGGTAATCGCCCAAGACAACGCACCAGGCCGCATGCCCAGCAAGCTCAGCGTGGTGCCAGATGACATGGATATGGATATGTTGATGCTGGGAGCTATGTACGCCCCGTCAGATCGCGTGACCTTGATGGCCATGATGATGGCCTCTCGCAAAGATATGCAGCTCAACAGCTATGCGCCGCCTGCCATGATGGGTGCGGGGGGCTCGATGAATGACGCCCAGTCCAGCAGCAGAGCGCTGATTGGCGGCTTTTCAACCAGCAGCGACGACATCGAAGCCATTTCAATCAGCGGATTGATTCGTCTGCAGGAATCCGCAGCACGACGCACTCATCTCACATTGGGTCTGCAACAGTCCCTGGCTGATCCTAACGCATCCAATACGGTGCTAACGCCCATGGGTAGTCACCTGAATATGCGACTGCCCTACGCCATGCAGATCGGTGATGAAGCGCTGCGATTGAATCTGGCCGTTACCCACGTTTATCAGACCGGAGACTGGATACTGGGCGGGCAAGCCAGCGGTAAATTCAAACTCAGCGCAAAACGATGGCATTTTGGCGACGCTCAGCAGTACACCGGGTGGGTACAACGCAGTCTAAACCACCACCTGTCCGTTTCTGGGCGTCTGACCTTTGAGCGCGCCAGCACCCTGCAGGGCATGGACCCCATGATCATGGCACCAGTACAAACGGCCATTCCCGCAAACTATGGTTACCGGCAATGGCGACTTGGTGTGGGCTTGAACGCTGTGGTGCCGTTGCTACCCGGCGCGCCTGAACGCCTTGGCATCGAAATCGAGCGGCCCTTTGACGTGGATGTAAATGGCGTACAGATGACCCCCAAGTGGCGGATTACGCTGGGCGTGGAAAAATCCCTGTAGCCGCGTGGACCACCCCAACGCCAGGCAAAACGTTTTGCCAAGCTGCAACAGCGATTGTCGAACCTGCCGCGACGTCGACGTAAATGGTGTTCCCCATAGCCCGTAATCCGCTATGGTTAAGACCTTGGGCAGTTCGGGAGACAGGTGCCTAACAAACGGGGGAACTAACATGACTCAAATCAAATACGACTTCGGCAGCGGCCGATCCGACCCAGAGACATTTCCGGTGGCTGAATTACAGGCCGCGGCTACCAAGGTCATTGCCGAACAAGCTGAAGCGCTGACCCAATATCCGGGCGACCTTGGCCATGCGGGTATGCGCGCAGCCATGGCCCAGCGCGAACAAGATCGTGAAGGCGTGGCCATTGATCCAAACCATCTGCTGCTGACCAACGGATCCATGCAGGGGGTCACCCTCACCGCGGAAGCCTTGCAGGAAAATCACGGCGACACGGTGTTGGTTGAAGAGTACTGCTATCCCGGCACGCTCAGCGCTTATCGGTCGCTGAAGTACGATATGGTCGGCATCCCCTTGGACGAAGGCGGCATGTGCCCAGATGCGGTGGAACGGGAGCTGGATCGACTGAACAAAGAAAAGCGCCTGCCGAAGTTCATCTACACCATTTCCACCTACCAAAACCCCACGGGCTTTGTGATGCCTAGGGAACGCCGCCTGCAGATTATTGAGATGGCGAAGCACTATGGCGTGCCCATCATTGAGGATAACTGCTACGCAGACGTGCACTACGACGGGCCGCTGGAGCCGGCGTTTTACGCCTTGGACGAGGATCCCAATCAGATTTATCTGTGTTCGCTGTCGAAGATTTTGGCCCCGGGGCTGCGCTTGGGTTACATCTATGCCAGACCGCCGATGCTAGAGAAAATCCTCGGCCGCCGTCACGATGCAGGCAGCAACTACCTAGCTGCTGCTATTGCCGCCGAGTTCTATCAGGACGGTATTCAAAAACACGCCAAGACTACAAACCCAGTGCTTAAAGCCAAACGCGACCTCACCCTGCAGGGGCTGGAGTCAGAGCTTGGGGATATTTGTGTGTGGTCTGAACCCGTCGGCGGCCTCTTCATTTGGGTACGACTACCGGAGGACGTGGACACCAAGGCTTTACGGCCCATGGCGCTGGAGCAGGGCGTGAACTACCTACCCGGCCAGAGCTTTCACTATCAAAGCGACAAAGTGCCCTATCTGCGGTTGGCCTTCGGGCATTTGACCATGGAGCAAATCAGCGAGGGCTTACCCATTTTGGCTCGCTGTATTCAAAGCTGCCGAGGCAGCAATGAACCACGGGATTTCGATACGCTGTTCAGTTAACGACGAAGGGCTGGGCTATCCTTAGTCCTAATCGAAGCGAGAGGTTACCAATGCTCACATCCGGAGATACGTTCCCAGACATCGCCTTAACGGCGGTGACGGGAGAACAACTGCTGTTACCCAGGGATCTCAATACGCCCTACACCATCGTGTTGTTTTACCGAGGACATTGGTGACCCTATTGCCGCCGACTGTTAGCCGGCTATGCAGAGCGCCGTGATGCGTTCGCCGCCCAAGGCGTCAGTATTCTGGCTGGCACCGTGGATTCCTTAGCAAAGACCCAAGAGGTCGCGGCGCCGCTGAATTTTCCCGTGGCCTATGGGGTCACACGAGACATTGGCGATGCCTTGGGTGCTTGGTGGGATGAAGCTCGAGACTTTATTCAGCCTAGCGAGTTTGTGCTCAACCAACGGGGCAAGGTTGTGTTTTCAACTTACAGTAACTCGCCCGTTGGCCGCATGGACCCGGCTGAAACCCTAACGCTGATTGAGTTCCTGAACAGCCGGTCTCAATAACCGACGGTTAACCGGGTCGCAGGGCTAAATCCAGCACGGCTTTGTAGCCAGGCTGGATTTCCATTTGCTCACCGTAGCCCTTGGCCAGCAACATGCGATGAGCTTCAGGCAGCTTGTAATGAGGGCAATTCACCACCAAATGGTGTTCTAGGTGATATTGCACGTTGTAGGGCGCTATCAAGATGCGCTCCCACCAACTGGCTAGCGTGGTGCGGGTATTACGCAAACGGTCATCGTTGTCGGGCACCACCGCATGCTCGCCAATGTTGCGCAGCCGCACCACAAAGCGGTTCCAAGTGAAGGCCGGCAGAATCCACAGTACAAAGTACATGTACCAAACCCCGGCGGCGGCGAATGCCGCCAGAAATCCTAAATTAATCAGCACGTTCGGACCGATGCGAGTCCAGGCCCGGCGCAGTCGCTGACCTAAGGTGTCGCCGCGAAAAGCCGCCTTAACGATTCGTCCATATTGATCCCAGCCGGTTTGGCCCGTCAGGTCGCGAATCACCTTACGGCGGAATGAACTTTTGGTGATAGGAAACGGCTTGGACAGCGCCAAATCTGGGTCGTCTTCTTGCTGAGTATTGGCGTGGTGGACGATGTGGTATTTGCGGTAGTTATCGATCTTTTCGTCGGTGAAGGCACGGTTAAGCAACCACTCGCAGACCCAATCATTGACTCGACGATTTTTGAACAGCGCCCCGTGAGCGCCATCGTGGGTCAATACAAACAGACCCAGCTGGCGAGCACCGATAATCATCACGCCTAGGGTAATCGTTATGGGATTCGGGAACATGGAAACCAGCACCCAGGTTCCGATGATGACAGCCCAGCAGTGGACAATCGCAAAAGCGCTGCGCCAAGGATTCACCTCGCGCAGGTAGGCAATTTCTTCTTGGGTGAAAAAATCCGTCGGGCGCTGCATGTTTGCTTGGTTGTTGCTCATTTTACTGTCACGGCATGTTCAAAGGTCTTAAGGCGGCCAATAGTAACGCCGCCTTAACAGGCGAATCCAGTCTGCAGATTGATTCAATCGACAGTCTAGATCGGCAGTTTTTAGGCGACGACGCCTTGCCCCAGCAGCTGCTCAATGGCTTGCTGGTCCATCCCCAATTCCGTCAACAAGGCCGCAGTGCAGTCACCGGTTTGGCATGCGCCCTGAAGAACTCGGGTACTTTGCGGCCAATGAGACATGGCTCCATGGCGCAGACCGTTGCCGTGCAAAGGGTGCGCAAATGCCGCCACCAACCCGCTGCCCTCAAACTGAGGTTCGCGTATTCGTAAGCCCGTCGTGGTGCCGTCGGCGCGAATACAGCCCAGGCCCATGGGCAGCAACAGATTCTGCCAATGTTCTGCCGTGTGCTTAGCCAGCTGGTCAAAATCGCCAATGGCAGCCAGCAACCGCTGCTGGTCTTCCGCTTTGGGCACACTGATGAATAACCAGCCTTCCTTGCAAGGATAGAGGGATTCAAACGGTCCGGTGCCGCGGTAATCCGCATCCAGTGGGAGACGAGCCGAAGCACCCTTGGATTGGCTGAAGTCATCAAAGTTGGCGTAGGCGTTGGCGCCAAACATATCCAGGCTAATGACTTGTCCGCGACCGCTGCGAGCCGCTCCGAGCAAGCCCATGACCGCGGCGCTGGCCACGACAAAGGAGGTATTGGGGTCGGGATTCAGCTCGTTGGAGCGGAACAGTCGACGACTGATTTCACGCATCTGGGGGTAGGTCAGGGATTCAGTGGGCAACTGACCAAATTGATACAGCACGCCACCCAAAGCCGCCCCAGGCACCGGGTGAGTGGACGGTCGGATCTTGCCGGGGCCTTGCGTGCCGTAGCCGGTAGCCGATAAATGCACCAATCGGGGATTGCGCTTTTGCAGGGTGGCGTAGTCCAGCCCAAGCCGCTCTGGCACCCCAGGCCGATAGTTATGGATAAAAATGTCCGCCTTCGCGATTAGGTCTTGGGCGATCTGTTGGCCTTCAGGACTTTTCAAATTCAGGGCCAAACTTTCTTTATTGGTGTTACAGCGTTCAGCCGCCAAACCAAACAACATGGCCCGAAACGGATCGCCATCCAAGGGTTCCAGCTTAATCACCCGAGCTCCCAAATCCGCGAGCATGGATGCGCCTAGGGGTGAGGCAATAATTGCAGCGGCTTCCACCACCGTAACGCCGGCGAGAGGTAACTGGGCAGACGTGGTTGTGGCAACCGCGTTGCTGGCCTCGGCCGGGATCTGTGTCGCCGGCTGTTTTTTCGGCAGCTCTAGGTCCGACAGCGCTACCGCAACCGGCGGTTGAGCCACTCGGGCCGGTGTAGCGGAAAACTGCCCCAACACGCCTAGCTGGCGAAAGCCGTGGCTGTCATCGCTGTGACCATTGGCCAGAATATCCTCATCCACCATGGCCTCTTGGGTGCTTTGATAGGGATGCGCAGCAACCCCGCCATCGGCCACAAAAATCGCCATCCACTCATCCAGGGTCCGCGTCGCCATGTGGGCACATACCCGTTGGCGAAACTCCTCAGTGACGTCTTCTTCCAAGGGCTGTTGGGCAAATCTGGGATCGTCGAGGATGTCGGTCAAACCCGCCGCACGCAAAAAATTCACCTGCAAATGAGGCAGCAGATTACCCAGCTGCAGCCAACGCCCGTCCGCACACTGCACCGGCTGAAAATTCAGCATGGGCATCAGGGTATGGGGGTCGGTTTCAGGCAGTGGGGATGGGGCTAATTGACTGGCACCCAATCCAACCAAGTCATAAGAAGTCAGGGCCTGTAACACTGTCGCCTGCTGACGCTGACCAGCCGCACCCCGAGAGCGCGCCACTAACTGAGCCAACACCCCAGCCAAGGTCGCTTGAGACGCACCGTGGGTGCCCACCTTGACCGCCGGATACACCGGCCCCGGTCGCGGAGCCACACCCTCAAAGATCATCATGCGGCCAATGGCCGCGGCCACCAGGCTTTCGCTGGGCATGCCCTGGGCGCCATCTGCGGCCAGTTCGGCATAGGGATTATCGTCACCAAAAGCGCTGACCTCTGCGTGAATCAAGTCTGGCCGCTGGGTGCTCAGTGAAGGCCAATCCAGACCCAGCTCCTGCAGCCGTGTCGCGCTGAGATCGGTAACAAACACATCAGCGCTGGACAGGATGTGCTGGCGAATGACGTCTGCTTGAGATCCGGCCGTTGACGCCGTTGGCGCTAAATCCACCGCCACACGGGTTTTGCCCCGATGCCAGACCCGATAGTCATTGTTGGGGTTATCGGCGCTGGTGCCGTACTCAAACCACGCGACTTGGGCACCAAAATCCGCCATAACCATGGTGGCCAGACCCGCTGCTGGGCTCTGGCTCACCTCCACCACCACGATATCCGCCAATATCGAATTTGATTGCTTATTCACGGTTTCTCCCCTTATCCCCAGCGTCGAATCTATCACACCGGTGCAGGACCTGAACTGGCCTAGGCGAAGGATCTAAATCCCTCACTGCATGCTTCGCCTAGGACCATAGCCCTAAAAATTGCAAGCGGCGGATGCCCGACCGAGAGGCTATACTCGCCCCATGAGTATTACAGCACCATCGTCTTTCGACGAAATTTCTTACCCTTTCGATGACCGACCCGCCCCAGGCAAGCTCCAAGAAGTAGCGCCTGGCGTTTACTGGCTAGCCATGCCCATGAGCGGCTCGTTGGCGTTTATCAATTTGTATTTGCTGGAAGACCACGACGGCTGGTGGGTGGTGGATACGGGCCTTGCCAACGACGCCACCCAAGCGGTTTGGGAACAGGTGTTTGACAACGAACTGGGCGGCAAACCCGTGGTGGGGGTGATTTGCACCCACATGCACCCGGACCATATTGGCCAAGCCAAGACCATTACCGACCGGTTTCAGTGCCCCCTGTATATGACTCAAGCAGAGTTTTATCAGGCCCGCGCGTTTGCCAACGGCGGCGGCACCTCCCGATCCGGCTGGATTGGCGAAAAGTTCTATACCAAAGCCGGCATGCCCGCGGATTACTTGCAACAACTGGCCAAGATATGGGAGTCCCGAGAATCCGAAGGCATGAGCATGCCGGAAATGGTGCAGGGCTACGAACGTCTGCAAGACGGGCAACTGTTGCGCATTGGCGACACTAACTGGCAGGTGGTCGTGGGCTCTGGTCATTCTCCCGAGCACGCCTGTTTGTATTCTTCAGCCCTGAAAGTGCTGATTTCCGGCGATCAGATCCTGCCAGTGATTACCTCCAACGTTAGCGTGCATCCGTCTGAGCCCAACGCGAACCCGCTGAAGAACTGGATGGAGTCCCATGACCACTTTCTGGAAGTGATTCCCGAAGACACCTTTATTCTGCCCGCCCACAACTTGCCGTTCTTCGGCGTGCGTCCACGATTGCGTGATCTGATCAACCATCACGAAGATCGCATGCTGGCCATTGAAGAAGCCTGCGTGGAACCCAAAATCGCCAAAGAGCTACTGCCGGTACTGTTTGCCCGAGAATTGGATTCACGCCAGATGATGATGGCCTTAGGCGAGGCCATCGCCCACATTCATCTGCTGATGCACCGTAATCGACTGCAGCGCAGCTTGGACGATTCCGGCGTATACCGTTTTCTATCCGTTGATCCTTCGCTGTCTCGACGCGCCCATCCGGGCGATCACGAGGCGCCGGACGATCAGCCTGCCTACGTCTAGGCAAAGACGCGTTCCTCGGATGCTGAAGTGAGCAACTCTTCTGGCGATATGAAGCGCCGCATCCGCCGATTTTCTTATCGCGTGCTGTCTTGGGCCAAGGAGAAAGTCCCACCGGTGTTTCGCAGCATCCTAGGCCTGCTGTTCATGGTGGGCGGTGTTTTTGGCTTTTTACCGATCCTTGGTTTCTGGATGTTGCCTCTGGGTATGGCGCTGATCGCCTTGGACTTACCACCAACCCGCCGCTTTATCGAAGGCTGGATGGAAACCCTCAAGGATGAAGAGCAACCCGCCCAGCCAGACGACGCTCACTAGCAAATCTCAGTCCGGCCCGCTGCTCACCTGAAACCCCGGCTTGCCATCGATCCACCAGCACGGCAGGCTCTCCACACGAGGGACTGGAGACAAAATCATGAGTGAACTTAGCTTTGCGTCGGCAACGGAACTTGCCGCAAAAATCCAAAACAAAGACATATCTGCCGTTGAACTGCTCAACCACTATTTAGAGCGCGTGGATCAGTTCAATGGCGACCTCAACGCCATCGTGGTGGACACCCGGGAACAAGCCTTGGCTGACGCGGCCCAGGCAGATGCGGATCTGGCCAAGGGCAAAATACAGGGCCCTTTGCATGGCGTTCCTATGACGGTGAAAGAGTCCTTTCACATCGCTGGCACCGCCTCTACTTGGGGCAATCCGGCACTCAAAGACAACGTTTTTGACGAAGATGCCGAGGCCGTTAAACGGCTCAAGGCCGCTGGCGCCAACGTCTTCGGCAAGACCAATATCCCCATCTCGCTGGCTGACTTTCAAAGCTATAACGATGTCTATGGCACCACCAACAACCCCTACGACCATAGCCGTGGGCCTGGCGGTTCCTCAGGTGGCTCTGCCGCAGCTTTGGCTGCGGGTTTGACGGGATTGGAAATCGGTTCCGACATCGGCGGATCCATTCGCAACCCCGCGCACTTTTGCGGCGTCTTTGGGCACAAACCCACCCACGGACTGCTGTGGATGAAGGGCCACGCCGTGGCGCCCAAGGTAAAGGCCATGCCGGACATATCGGTTATCGGCCCACTGGCTCGATCCGCCACGGATCTGCGCACCTCAGTGGACTTGATCGCAGGCCCAGATCCCATTGTTGCCAGGGGTTACAAGCTCGATCTGCCGGATCTGCAAGGGCGAAGCCTGTCAGATCTGCGCATTGGCATCTGGCGCAACGAAGAACGCGCTCCCATCGGTAAAGAGGTGGAGGACCGAGTAAATAAAGTGGCTAGTGCCCTGCGCGACGCCGGCGCTCAACTCAATGAAGAGGCTCGCCCAGCGTTTGATCCATCCCACTCCCACGACATTTATGGCCATCTGCTACAGGCCACCATGGCATCGCGCATGCCCGATGAGGACTATTACTCCTTGGTAGAGCATGTGCGCACCCTAGATCCCAGCGACAACAGCGATGCCGCCAAGGTCTTCCGTGGCCAAGTATCGTCATTTCGGGATTGGGCCGAGGCCAACGAAGAGCGCAACAAACTGCGCTGGGCTTGGCACGAGTACTTTGGCGACGTTGACGCCGTAATCATGCCCATCATGCCGACCGCTGCGTTTAAACACGATCACCGCCCCTTTAACGAGCGCACCATTATGGTGGACAACGCCGAGCGGCCGTATTTTGAGCAGGTGTTCTGGGCGGGATTAACCGGGGTTGCGTTCCTGCCCTCCACGGTGATTCCCACCGGCTTGAACCAAGACGGCCTGCCCATTGGGGTACAAATCGTCGGCCCGGAATACGGTGATCTGGTCACCATTGGTATTGCTCAAGAACTGGAGCGACTGGGCTTTGATTTCACTCCACCTGCGGCGTATCAATAACCGCGCTGTACAAGGCCATTTCTGCTGATGACGATTGCCCGAGCCCATCCAAACATTGCCCTAGTGAAATACTGGGGCAAACAAGAGAAGCCGGGCAATCTACCGGCAACGCCGAACCTCTCTATCACCCTAGCGGGATTGACCACGGTAACGGAGATCGCAACAGCGGCTGAGGATCATTTTGTCCTCAACGGCAACCCGAGCGAAGACCCCAAACTCACCCGATGGCTGGCACAGTTGAGGGCCTCCTTCGATGTGCCGCCGTTACTGGTCAACAGCAGCAACGACTTTCCCACCAGCGCCGGGCTGGCGTCATCGGCTTCTGGGTTTGCTGCACTGATTACCGCCATCAACGCCCACTGCGACTTGGGGCTGAACCAAGAAATGTGCTCCGAGTGGGCGCGCATGGGTTCTGCCAGTGCCGCCCGCTCGATCTTCGGCGGCTTCGTTGCTCTGGTACCGCCGCAATGGCAAGCCGTGCCCATGGCGGCACCCGCCCATTGGCCCTTGGAAGTCGTGGTAGCGGTAACCAGTAATGCGCCCAAAGCCGTCAGTTCCGGTGAAGGCATGGAGCGCTCGCGTCTGACATCCCCCTACTACCACGCCTGGGTGCGCGATGCGGCCACGGATTTTGCGGCGGGCTCTGAGGCCATCCAAAACAAGGACTTTGCCGCGCTGGCAGCGGTGGCGGAGTTGAACTGCCTAAAAATGCACGCGTTAATGCTGACCAGCCAGCCGACGCTGAGCTATTGGACCCCGGCTAGCCTGGCCTGTATGGATCGCGTGCGCGCACTGCGCCAAGAAGGCGAAGCGGTGTTCTTTACCGTGGATGCCGGTCCGCAGATCAAGGCCGTCTGCTTGCCATCCAGTGCTGACAAGGTGGCGCACGCGCTGGGGGAGATTCCAGGCGTGGTCAACATTATCCGCAGCACCCTTGGCCAGGGAGCTGCGGTCGTCCAATGAGCGCCGCTTCTGCGCCAGGCAAAATCGTTTTATGGGGCGAATACGCCGTGTTGGCCGGAGCACCGGCGGCGGTTCTGGCTTTGGATGCCCGCGCCACGGTAAGACTTGAACCCACCGCGGATTCGCACTGGCACTTTACCAGCCAGGGTTTTGTCAGCGATCCAGAGAAGGTCAACCCAGCCGCCTTACCCAGCGGCGGTGCCGGTATTTTTGTGCGACAGATTTTGCAGCATTGGGGACTGCAAGCCCTTGAGCAATGCGGACCGCCCAGGCGCGTCATCACCGATAGCGCCGAGTTTTTTCAGCAGCAGCAAAAACTGGGGCTGGGGTCATCGGCAGCGGTCTGCACCGCTACTTATCAGGCTTTGTGCGACATCACGGGTCGAACCCCAAACCTGTCCGAGGCGATGCACATTCACAAACAGTGGCAGGGTGGCAAAGGCAGCGGCCTGGACGTGGCCAGTGTCTGGCATGGCGGTTTGATCCACTTTCGTCAGGGTAAAGCTCAGGTCAGCGCCCTACCCGACCATTGGCACTGGCAAGTGGTCTGGACTGGTGCCAGCGCTAGCACCCCGGCCCATATTACGAAGTTCAATGACTGGCGACAGTCGGCCGATACTAGGCCCCTAGACGACCTGGCGGCGTTGAGCGAGACACTTTGCGAGGGTCCAGCAACCCTGTCGGATCTGGCCCTGTACCGAGACGCGCTGGAAGCGCTGGATCAGGCCGCAATTCTCAATATTTTCACCCCGGAACATGCAAGGTTGGGTACACTAGCCGCCGCCTGCGGGGTGCTGTACAAGCCCTGTGGTGCGGGCGGAGGTGATATCGGCATGGCTTTTGCCGATGATCCATCAGCCCTGGCGCATTTTCGCCAACAAGCGGCCGCAAATGGCTTTACACCACTAGATTTGGAGACCGCTACGCATGGCGTCGCATCCCACTAAGGACAACGATTCTTCGGCTTCCGCCAATCCAGACCAGCAAGGCTCATCGCGTATTCCCAATTTCTTCCGCATGCCCATTGCCGAGCGCATCAGCGCCCTGCATCAGCGGGGTTTGATTAGCGGCGAGGACGTACAGCTGTTAAGCACCGGTTCCCATCAAGTGCAGCTCAGCGTTGCTGACAAAATGATTGAAAACGTAGTGGGCGTCTTCGGATTGCCAATGGGCGTGGCCCTGAATTTTTTGATCAACAATCGCGACTACGTGGTGCCCTTGGTGGTGGAAGAACCGTCCATCGTCGCGGGTCTGTCCGGCGCCGCCCGCATGGCCAGACTCGGCGGCGGTTTTACCGTCGACCCGGTGGACCCGATTTTGATTGGTCAAGTGCAGGTGGTGATCGATTCAAACCCAGAGCAAGCCAAAGCCACACTTCTTGAGCATCGTGACGATATCGTCGCCCTAGCCAACAGTCTGCACCCCAAAATGGTGGCCCGTGGCGGCGGCGCCATGGACATTGAGGTGTTTGACTATGAGGCCGAGGAAGATGGCCGCTTGATGGTTGTCATGCACCTGCTGGTGGATACCCGGGACGCCATGGGCGCGAATTTGGTCAACACCATGTGCGAAGGCGTTGCCTCCTACGTCGAGGGACTGACCGGCGGCAAAGTCTTTTTGCGTATTTTGTCCAACCTCACCGATCGCGCCATCGCTCGTGCCAGAGTCAAAATTCCGGTTAAAAATCTGGAAGGCAAAGGCTACAGCGGCGAAGAAGTGAGGGACGGTATTGTCCTTGCCAACGACCTTGCCCTGGCAGACCCCTACCGTGCTGCCACCCACAACAAAGGCATTATGAACGGCGTCGACGCTTTGGCCTTGGCCACCGGCAACGACTGGCGTGCCATCGAAGCCGCGGCTCACGCCTACGCTTCCCGCAGCGGACGCTATCGGGCCCTGACTCGCTGGCATAAGCGAGAGGAAGGCTACCTAGTCGGCGAAATCGCCATTCCGATGAAGGTGGGCACTGTAGGCGGATCCCTAGAAACGAACCCCAGCGTGCGGATCAATCATCGTCTGCTGGGCTCTCCAGATGCGTCCGAGTTAGCAGGCATCATGGGAGTGGTTGGCCTAGCGCAAAATTTTGCCGCGCTACGCGCACTGTCCACGGACGGCATTCAACAAAACCACATGAACCTGCACGCCCGTAGCGTGGCGAGCACCGCAGGCGTACCGGAAGAATTTTTCGAAACCGTCGTAGAGAGCTTGATCGAATCTGGCGAAATTAAAGTCTGGAAAGCCCAGGAAATTGCCAAGAATTTGTCCCGCAAGATGGTGCTGCCAGAAACCGCTGACCGACAGGCCGCCTACGGAAAGATCATTCTGCTGGGCGAACACGCGGTGGTGTACGGACGCCCAGCCATCGCCCTGCCCATTCCTTTAGCGGTGGAAGCTGCGGTACGTAAAGAGGGAGAAGGCATCAACGTGGTGATACCGCGCTGGGGCATCGAACAAAAGGTGCGCCCGTCAGCACCGGGCTTTGCCGGCATCATCGCATCACTGCTCAGCCATCTGGGTTTGGCCGAAGAGAACATGACCATCGAAGTGTTCCCGCACATTCCCAGAGCCATGGGACTGGGAGGCTCGTCAGCCCTAGCGGTGGCGATTTTGCGCGCCGTTGACGATGCGTTTTCGTTAAAGCTCAGCGATGGACGCATCAACGAACTGGCCTTTGAATGCGAAAAGACCGCCCATGGCACGCCATCTGGCATCGACAACACGGTTGCTACCTACGGCACACCACTGCTGTACCAGCGCCAACAAGAGCAAGATCAGCAGCAGGCTTCATTTACCGAGGTCCGCCTTGGGGAATCTCTGGAGCTGGTCATCGGAGTAACGGGTAAAGAAAGCCTCACCGCCGACACCGTGGCCCGAGTGCGATCGTCCTGGCAGCAGTATCCTGATCGTTACGAGGCCATTTTTGATCAAATCGGCCAGCTCACCCATCTCGGCCATGACGCCCTGCAAGAAGGCCGCTTGGCGGAGCTGGGGGAGCTGATGAACCTGTGCCACGGCTATCTCAATGCACTACAGCTTTCGACACCGGAGCTGGAAGAGTTAGTGCACATCGCCCGCAAGCACGGCGCTATTGGCGCCAAGCTGACCGGCGGTGGTGGTGGCGGCTCCATGATTGCCCTGTGTCCCGGCGAGAGCGCAAGGGTGCAAAAGGCTTTCGAAACAGCGGGCTATAAAGCCATACCGATTACCTTGGGTTAACGCCTCAGCACCTATCGAATAAGGGTCATGCCCTGTTTTTATCGTATTCGATCTGCGGCGAAGCGTGGCCGTTGGGGTTCACTGAGATTTCAGGAACTTACAGGGCCACGCCTGACCGCTGCACGGGTTAGTTTGCGGCAAAGCTTGGTCTGGTATTGAGCTGATCTTGCCAACGTTTGAGGTGAGCCAGTTCAGGCAGCTCCACCACGTTCACCGACCGGGCAAAATCCAACGCCACACCTAGGGTGATGTCTGCGATGGAAAACTGATCCCCGGCAAGAAATTCCGTCTGTGCAAGCTGATCATCAAACATGGTCAGCGCCTTGGGCGCCTTTTCAGCACAAACCACGCCCCAAGCTTCCACACAGGTTTCACGGTCTTTGAAAAACCCGGTGATGTTGCGAAACGCCCCGGCCACTTCCAACAAAAAGTTCAGCTCTGCCCGGCGGTGCCACATCTCGATTTGCGCTTGTGCTAACGGTGTATCCCCAAACAGTGATGGACCTTCGCCCATGGCGTCCAAGTACCGACTGATCGCTACGGATTCGCCGATAAAGGTACCGTCATCCAATTCCAGCACAGGCACCCTACCCCCGGGATTTTTGGCTAAAAACTCCGGGCTTAGATTCTCTCCGCCACGTATATCGACACTGACGCGCTCAAGCTCAATGCCTTTTTCTGCCATGGCGATGTGCACGCGCCGGGCATTCGGTGATGGTGCTTCGTGTAATTTCATAGTCGTCCCCTCGTCATTTTTCTTATTTTCTAATGTTCAACGTTTACGCGTTGCTCCCCTCCGGATTGAACTTAGCTCCAGTTCAGACCATGCTCAAGGGTAATCAAACAGCAAAATTCATGAGGAGATTGTTATGGGAACTGCCGCACGTGTCGTTGTCTTGCCCGCAGACTCATCCACCCTGCGCGTTGAATCCGTCGAGTTACCGGATCCAGGCCCCAATCAGGTGGTGGTTAAACAATTTGCCTCTGGCATCTGTCATTCTCAACTGCATCAAATGCACGGGCCTCGCACCGGTCCGGTCATTCTGGGACACGAATCCACCGGGGTTGTGCTGGCCGTGGGCAGCGCCGTAACCCATGTCGCTGCGGGCGACACTGTGATGGTGACTTGGGTGCCACGCCAGGCGACTGCAGAGGCAGAACCACCCATCGCGGCGTCTTTGCAGGTAGAGGACGGCGTGGCCAAATCTCAAAACGTTTTTACCTGGGCCGATCACACCATTGCCGACCAGCAATACGTGGTGAAGGTCGATCCCAACATCAAAACTGATGTCACCGCCATTATCGGCTGCGCGGTCATGACCGGGGCTGGAGCGGTAATCAATACCGCTAACGTCCAGCCTGGCGAGAGCGTGGCCATCTTCGGGGTCGGCGGCGTTGGCCTATCTGCGGTGGTGGGGGCGCGCATGGCGGGTGCTAATCCCATCATTGCCGTAGACCTGGATGACGAAAAACTGGCCTTCGCCAAGGGCTTCGGCGCAACTCATGTGGTCAATGCCAGCCAGGAAGATGCGGTGGCGGCGATTCACGCCCTTACCGTGAACAACGATAAGCACACTTTTGCACGTATGCCGGTCTCCGGCGCGGACTACGCGTTTGACTGTATCGGCATCAAGCAGACCATGGGACAAATCGTGGCGGCCTGCCGGACGGGCCATTTTGGTGCCCAGGCTGGCGGTAAGGCGGTGTTGGTGGGGGTTCCCACTAGCCCGGCTGAATTGAACGCGGTTGATCTGCTGGTCAACGAAAAGCAGTTTATTGGCAGCATTGGCGGCTCCTGCGCGCCAGACCGAGATTTTCCGACGTTCTTGGAATGGGAGCGCAATGGCGATCTGGCCTTAGACCAGATGGTGACCGAGCGCTTCAGCATCGATCAGATCAATGAAGCCACCGACGCGCTGGCCGCGGGCAAAATCACTGGCCGAGCCATTCTGGAGTTTTAGCCGCTGCTTTCACCGCTTCTCGTGTGTGCCAACTCACCGTCAGCAACCAGAGATTTGCGCGGTGGGTTGGGTTGCGTCGCTAGCGTCTGTTACCAGCGACTTTTCCCACTTTTTCGACTCTTACGAACCACCTGCATCAAATCCCGTTTTTTGCACACGCCTGCACGGACCAACCCTTTTTTCTCGGTCCAAACCTCGCAATACTGATCAAACGTGTTAACCGCAGGCCTCGCTATGCCAATACCAACCTCTGCTTTTTCTCTTTGCCGTTCGCAGCGTCTTTCTTTGGCTTTGGCTTTGGCTTTGGCATTCGTTCTGCTCGGGATGGCGTTAATCCTTAGCCCACGACAGGCAATCGCCGAACAGCTACTCATCACAGGAACCCTTTACACCGCTGAACCTGACTATCCGGTAGCGGAGGCGGTGGTGATCGACCAGGGACGGTTTGTCTTTGTCGGATCTCTGGACGAGGCAACAGCCATGATCGACGCGGAGCATTCTCGAATCGACCTTGGTTCCAACGTTGCCTACCCAGGCTTTATCGAGGCCCACGGACACCTGAGCAGCCTAGGAACGGCCCTGAAGAACCTGGATCTGACTCAGGCAAAGTCCTATCAAGATATCGTCAACTTGGTGGCGACCGCCGTGGCCAATGCGGTACCGGGACAGGTCATCACCGGCCGAGGCTGGCACCAAAGCAAGTGGTTTACCCAACCTGCTGTGACGGTAGATGGCTTCCCCACTCATCAAAGTCTGTCATCGGTTAGCCCCAACAACCCTGTGGTGCTGGGTCATGCCAATGGCCATACCGCGCTCCTCAATGCCGCAGCCATGCAGCAAGTGAACATCACCGCCAAAACCCCAACGCCGGTTGGCGGCGTTATCGTTAAAGATCGGCGTGGAAATCCCACGGGCATTCTGCACGAAAACGCCATCGATCTTGCGCAGTCGTTGACGGCAGACACCGTGGCATCCGCAAAAGCGGCCATTCGCATCGCCCAAAGCCACGCCCTGAGCTGGGGCATCACCAACTTCCATGACGCTGGCGCCGGCAGGGTTGAAATCCAGGCTCAGCAAGAACTGGACGCTGATCATGAGCTGAAGCTGCGGATTTACACCATGGTCAGCGCCCAAGATCCCGACTTGGTGGATCATTGGCTGCAGCGCAAGCCGATTATTGCCCAACAAGATCAGCGCCTGACCATTGCCTCTTTCAAGGCCGTGATGGACGGCGCCTTGGGTTCTCGCACCGCTTGGCTGCATCAGCCCTACAGCGACGATCCGGACACCTCTGGTGTTCAGAGCTTTGACGAAGAACGGCTGCTGGACATTATGCAGCGCTCGAATGCCAACGGCTGGCAAATCAATACCCATGCCATCGGCGACAAAGCCAACACTCGAGTTCTGGACGCTATTGCCAAAGCCAAGCTCGGACAACGAGATCACCGCTTTCGCATCGAACATGCGCAGCACCTTGTCCCCAATGACATTCAACGTTTCGCAGACTTGGGCGTGATCGGCTCGGTGCAGACCATTCACTTAAGCTCTGATCGGCCTTGGGCCATTGCGCGCTTAGGTAAAGAACGCATCGAATCTGGCGCCTATGTTTGGCGGGACATGCTCAACGCCGGGGTGCATTTGGCCAACGGTTCCGATGTGCCCGTGGAACCCATCAACCCAATCGCCAATTTCTACGCGGCGGTTACCCGCAAGACCCTCTCTGGCACCCCTGAGAACGGCTTTGAAGCCGCCCAGCGCCTAAGTCGCCAAGAGGCCCTGGCCTCGCTAACGCGATGGAATGCCTATGCCGGCTTTCAAGAAGAGTCGCTGGGATCTATCAAAGTGGGCAAGCGAGCAGATCTGACGATAACTAACCAAGACTTAATGAGCGTTGCTGAGGATGAGCTTCTGGCCACCACCATCGCCATGACCATCATCGACGGCGAGATCGTCTTTTCTGCGCCCTAATCTTCGCGGCTCACGAATTCACCAGCCCAGAAAAAACAAAACCCGCCGAAGCGGGTTTTGTCTGGTAAGACGCGACTGAATTACATCGCGTAACGTACCTGCAGGTACCAGCTACCACCGTTGAAGCCGAATGGGCTGTCTTCAGGGTAAAGCTGACCGGTGCCGCCTGCGCCAGGATTTTTCTTCGGATATTCGTCGAAGAGGTTATCCACGCCCAGTACCAGTTCTAGGTTTTCATCCCAGTTGTAAGCCACTTGGGCATCGACCAGGATTTGTGAACCCACATTGTAACCGTTACCGGTTGAACGCCAGGAACCGTAGTAATTGGCGCGCAACAAGGTACGGTAGTTACCCTGCATATGGCTCCAAGCAACGTTACCTTTCACGTTGGGCAGCAAGTCTTCCAGCGCCTCTACGCGACCATCGCTGATCGGGTTGATGGTGCCGCGGCTGTCCACTTCGGTTTTGTTGTAGTTGAACGCGACGGTTACCTTGGACTCGCCGTCACCCAGTGCAAAGTCCGTGCTACCGACCACGTCAATACCCGTCGTCGTGGTATCAAAGCTGTTGGTGAAGAAACGGAACTGTTTCAAGTCTTCCAAGCCGGTGAACAACTGGCGATTAATGGTGCCCGCGTTACCCAAGCCCGTCAGCGCATCGCTGACCGACGTATAGGCTGCGCCGCCACCGGCATAGTTCAATGCATCCAGGAAGTTGATGTTGGCACCCAAGGCCACCCGATCGGTTACTTCGATGTTGTAGTAGTCGATGGTCCAGCTAGAGTTTTCCAGATCAAAGGCAACGCCGATGGAGAAGTTTTCAGCTTCTTCTGGTCCCAACGTCGGACGACCATTGCCTTCGCTTTCGATGTAATCAGCAGCCAACTGGCCGGGGGCTGAGAACAGCGGCAAGGTGCCCTGATCGATCAAGTTACCGCCAACGATTTGGGTGGTTACGTTGGTGATGTTGGCCTGACCTGCAGTAGGTGCATGGAAGCCCGTTGAGAACGCACCGCGGATGCGGAAGTCGTCAGTCAGGCGATAAATACCCGCCAACTTGTAATCCGTGGTGTCGCCAAAGGTGCTGAAGTCCTCATTTCGAACTGCCGCTTGAACCGTCAGCGCCTCGGTGAGATCCGCTTCCAGATCCACGTAGAAAGCTGTGCTGTCTTGAGAGGCTGAAGTGTTTGCCGGGAAACCGCCAAAGCCGTTAGAGCTCGACGAGAAGCCCTGGTCCGCCAATGGTCCTAATTGGTAAGACGCTGCATCACCTGCGTAAAGATCGAAGTCTTCTTCACGGTATTCCGCGCCGAACGCGATGTTCAGGTCGGAGGCCAGACCCACATCCATACGATAGACGAAGTCCACGTTATAGAGAGTCTCGGTTTGCTCTTGACCGCCAGGTACAAAATCTCGTGGCGTATCAGGTCCTAAAGACGCGTTGATGGTGTTGAAGATCTTGAAATCAGACCGGTTGGAACCGCGCTGAGCACTGACGTCGTAAGACAGTCCGGTACCGTAATCCAGCTCGCCACGCACACCGATGGTGAAAGACGAATCTTCGTTGTCGCCACCAAAACGAGGCACGAAGCCGGTCGGAATGGTTTCAATAAAGGAGAAACAGTTATCGCTAGCGGTAACCTGTGCCAGGAAGTCCGCATCTGGGGTTACGCCACCAGCGCCACCCAGAGGAATACCGTCGATACAGCTGGTACCACCGTCTAGGTCACCCACCAATACAGAAGGTACGCCACCTTGATCTGCCGCGAGGGACAAGCCAGTGAGCGGATCTACGGTTGGGCCTTTGTAAACGCCGCTGCGCTGACCCGTACTCGCACCTGCAGTGAGGTTGTTTACGCTACCCACAACGTTGCGGTAGAAGAAGCCGCCAGTGACAGAACGCTCGGCGTAGTTACCGAAGGCATAGACTTCAGCCTTGTCGTTAAGCTCATAAGCCGCGTTAACGAAGAACTTCATGTCGTCGTCTACGTCTGGCTGGCCCCAATACTGAGGCGCTTCGTTAGTGTAGGTGTTGATGGTGCGGTAATCCGCCACTGCCGCATAACCATTGGCTGCTGCATAGGCAACGTCATCACGAATGGCAGCACGAACGGTGCCGTCGGCTTCGCGAATTTCGCCGGTCATGTTGACAAATCCGCGATCGCCCAAAGGCAGACCCAGATTCGCCGCAACCATGTAGTTGTCGCCGTCACCCTCAAAGGTTGAACCGTAACGGGTGACCAGCTCGAACCCCTCTGCGTCATCGCGCAGCAGGAAGTTCAACACGCCCGCGATAGCATCGGAACCGTACTGAGAAGAGGCACCATCACGCAGCACTTCGATTTGCTTTAGCGCTAACGATGGAATGGCCGCAATGTCCACGCCTTGAGCACCATCAGAGATGCCGCCACCCAAGAATGAGATGATGGATCCGCGATGACGACGCTTGCCGTTCACCAGCACCAGCACGTTGTCTGGAGACAATCCGCGCACGTTAGCTGGGCGAGAAATGGTTGCAGCATCACTGATAGGCTGAGTGTTCACGTCGAATGACGGCACCGCCGTACGCAACATGTCTTGTACGTCGGTGGACGCATTGTCGCGGAATTCACTACCGCTGATGACGTCAACGGGTACAGGTGAATCCGCTGCTGAGCGATCAGCAACTCGAGTACCTGTTACGATAACTTCTTCGATGACGCCTTCTTCAGCAACCACCTGAACCGGCGCGCCCATGGCAATGGGCAAAGCCAGCACAAGCGCGGCTGCTCTCATGAGGACATTTTTCACGATTTACCTCCTGTAGGTATTGGGGTCCCCCCCCGCGGGCGCCATTTTTACAGGAAATTGACAATTTATGTGTCAAAAAACCGTTGATTTGTTACAAATCTTTTCAGCCGCAACCAATGGGTAGTATCCGTCGGATTTATCCAGAGATACCTAAAAAAATCGAATTTATCTAATAAAAACAGCGCGTTACAGAAAAAATCCAACCATCTCCGACAACACTACGCGAGTTAGCGCATTGGATTCGAAGAAACGCGTTACCCAGCCTGGACAATCGCCTTGTGCAACAGCGTCAATCCGTGTTCGGCGAACTGCCACATGTTGGCCTCACGATCCGCGGAACCGGTCTGCAGCAGCCCCGCTACCGGACTGGGGCCGGCAACGCCAATCACGCTGGAACCGGCCTCCCCATAGGGCACACCGGTGGGGCCGGCAATACCCAATTCGGCGATGGCCCAAGTGCTTTGGAATTGCGCCTGGGCCTTGTGCGCAAAGACCATAACCATGTCTTCACTCATCGGTCTTAGGCCCTCAACATCGCTTCCGCTGAGACCCAGTAAACGCTTCCGCGATTCGTAGGTATAGATCACAGTCCCACCTAAGTAATAGGACGATGCGCCGGGTACCGCCAGCAATGCCGAGGAGATAAACCCGCCGGTGGAGGTTTCGGCTACGACGATGGTCTCGCCACGAGCCCGCAGTAAAGCCGCGGTGTCTTCTGCCAAGGTGCTGAGTTTGTTCATGGCTTATTCACTCCCAGAACTTAACGGCACGCCGCCAAAACCCAGCAGCATGGCCAAAAACTCTCGTTGGTCGGCGCTGCTTAGGTCGCGACTGGACCACCAGGCGACGTGCTCAGTCTGACGGTCAAAATCGATATCGATCCCCCACATGGGCTCAATCTGATTTGGCACCAGGCTGTAGCGCATGTCGACGATACGAGGCTGGTTTTCGTCAGCTGACAAGTAGTCATCGGAGAACCAGCGAAATCGCTCCACGTCTTTGGCCTGCAAAGAATCTGCGTCTAGCCCAGGAAAATCCCGCGGCAAGCTAAGTTTCGCTACCCGAGCACCGGGATACCAGCGACTGTCCAAACCCACGCGCACGGCATCCACATAGTAGTGACCGTCGAATTCGTAAATCGACTTCCATACCAGCAGATTGGCGAAAGACGGTTTTACCGCCAAACGCAAAGGATCATGACCACGAATTTGCGCTATCTGCTCGCTGGCCGCCATGGCCCGTTGGTGTTGCCACCAACCCATGAAGAAGATGCTCAGCATCCAGATACAAGCACAGACGGTAAGCCACAGACGCTGAGAGCGACTAGCGGCAATGACCAGCACCAGCAATGGAATCGTGAACAAAGGATCAACAATCGACATGGTGTCCCAGGCAATGCGAGCATCCGAGAAGGGCCACAGCAGCTGGGTGCCATAAGAGGTACAGGCATCCAGCAATCCATGAGTCGCGTATCCCATCAGACAGGCCAGATAGCCCTGCCATGGTGTTAATCCCTGTAACAACGTCACGCGATTGGCTACTGCGCGGAGCACCCAGTACACCAGCAGCGCCCCCACCGGGATAAAGACCAGAGCGTGGGTAAACTGCCGATGAAATTCCAAAAACAGCAGCGGGTCTGTCGGCGATTGAAAGAGCACGTCCAAATCCGGCGCCATGCCGCCCAGCGCCCCATACCAAGCAACGGTGGCTAGCGTGGCTCGACGAGCTGCAGTTTGGGCGACTACGGCCCCCACGACCCCCTGACTGACTGGATCCATAACCTTCCTTTTTTGCTTTTGCGACGACTGCTGACACGACGAGTGTCATGGAGCCCTTGGCTTATTGCGCAACTTCATTGAGCAACTGTATTGAGCGACTCTATTGAGCGACGGGTTGATCGGTTCGTTGCCCAACGCCGTGACGACCCGTTAATGCACACCGAGTGTATAAAGCCGCGCACCATAACTGCTTTTGATTTAGCTGCCAAAGGCCGCGACCGAGTTAATGCTCTGGCTTGCCGGTCAATTGTGGCATGCTTATTCACGGGAGGGATTTTATGAGTAATTACGACTACATCATTGTGGGCGCGGGCTCTGCTGGCTGCGTGTTAGCAAACCGACTGAGCGCCAATCCAGACATTCGCGTATGCCTGCTGGAGGCCGGTGGCAGCAACCGATCTCCGCTGCTGCATGTGCCCGCTGGCTGGGCAGCGACCTTCAAAAACCCAAAATTCGATTGGAGTTACGAAACCGAGCCTGAGCCTGAGCTGGATGGCCGTCAAATTTACTGGCCTCGGGGCAAGGCTCTGGGCGGCTCCAGTGCCATCAACGGCATGATCTACGTCCGTGGCGTACCGGTGGATTTTGCCGCTTGGGAACAAGCGGGCGCTAAAGGTTGGTCTTGGGAAGAGGTTCTGCCCTACTACAAAAAGGCAGAACAGCAGCAGGTGCACCATGACCCTATGCACGGCACTGATGGTCCCCTGCATGTGCAAGATGTGCGCGACAAGCGCCCCATGGACGACGCATTCATCGACGCCATGCAGCAGGCGGGTATACCTCGAAATCCTGACTTCAACGGTGCGGAGCAAGAAGGCTGTGGCTATTACCAATTTACCCAGCAAAATGGCCGTCGCTGGAGCACCGCCAGCGCTTACCTGACACCGGCTCGGTCCCGCAGCAATCTCACCATCATTACCCACGCTCTGGCTCAGCGCATCGTCTTTGACGGCAAACGCGCCACCGGGGTTGAAATCCTGCGTCGCGGTCAGCGACAAACCCTCAACGCAGCCCACGTGGTGCTGTCCGGCGGCGCCATTGCATCGCCGCAGTTGCTGGAAGTGTCGGGTATTGGCGATGCCCAACGACTAGGCGATTTGGGTATCGACGTAGTCCACCACGCCCCAGACGTAGGCGAACACCTTCAAGATCATTTGCTGTGCAAGGTGGTCTACGGCACTGCTCCGGAATTGTCGATCAACCGCGAGGTGCAAGGTTTGCGCCTTATTCCGACGGCGTTACGCTGGTTCTTTCTACGCCAGGGACCACTGACCACCGGGTCAGCACCGGTGGGTGCTTTTTGTCACACCCGGGAAGGTTTGGAGGCGCCGGACGTACAGATCCACTTCGCGTCCGGGGGCACCCTGTACAACAACGCTGGCAAAATTCAGGCCCTGAAACATCCGGCGGTTACGGCGGTGGTGAATCAGTCCAGACCCGAATCTCGTGGATCCATTCACATTCGCAGCGCGGACATCAATGCTGCGCCGGCCATTCACGCCAACTACCTCAGTGCCCAGTTGGATAAAGACACCTTGTTGAAAGGTATACGCATCCTGCTCAACATCTTTAAGCAGTCCGACTTGCAGCCCTATCTCACCGGACGTCTGTCCCCAGGCTTGGACGTCAATCTCGACAGCGATGAAGAACTGTTAGCCTACATTCGTCAAGAAGCCAACACGGTGTATCACCCCACCAGCACCTGCAGCATTGGCAAAGTCGTAGACGAGCACCTCAACGTCATGGGAGTGAGCGGCCTATCGGTCATAGACGCCTCGGTGATGCCCTACGTGGTCAGCGGCAACACCAACGCCGCCACCATCATGCTGGCAGAAAAAGGCGCGGACCACCTCTTGGCCGCCCGGGCTTAAGGAATTGCTGGAATGTTGACGCTGTTCAAAGCCCGTTCGGTCATCACCATGAACCCTTCCATGCCGCGGGCCAGCGCGGTATTGGTGCGCGACGGCATGATCTTGGAGGTGGGCGAAGCCGAGAACATGCAGCCTTGGCTGGAGGGCCAAGAATGGGAGGTGAATGAGGATTTTGCCGACGCAGTCATTTGTCCTGGCTTTATCGACCCCCACCTGCACCCCAGCATGGCTGCGGTGCTGCTGCCCATGGAATTCATCACTGCCATGCGTTGGCGACTGCCTTGGGGAGACATCGAACCGGTGACCACAGCCGCGGGCTTCGACCAGCGCATGGCCGAACTTCACCGCAGCAAAGAAGAATCCAAGCCGCTGTTTATTTGGGGTTATCACCAGCTTTGGCACGGGCAGATGAGTAAAGCCCGCATCGAGGCGGTCAGCAGCACACGGCCGATGGTGGTTTGGCATCGATCCTTTCATGAGCTGTATATGAACGATGCGGCCATGGCCATGGCGGGTATCGATCCCTCGCAAATCAGACCCGGCTCGCAAATCGATATCGACAACGGTCACTTTTACGAAGTGGGCTTGGGGTTTGCCATTAATCGCCTTAACCCCTGGATTTTGGCGCCAGAACAATACGCGGTGGGATTACAGCGCCTGAAAGAGGTAGTGCACCACGGCGGGCATACCACCATCGGTGACTTGGCGACGGGCTTGTTTAATTTCGACGCCGAGGCTAAGGCCCTGGCTGAACAGCTGGAGGGTGAAGACGTGCCTTTTCGCACCCGTCTGGTCGCCCATGGCACCCGCCTGACCCAAGGCGGCCGCAAGCCCGAGGAAGGCCCCGAACTGGCAAGTGCCTTGCTGGACCGCAATAGCCATCGCCTGCAGTTTGGACGCCACATTAAGCTGTTCAGCGATGGCGCTTTTTTCAGTCAGCTGGCCCAGATGCAGGAGCCGGGGTATATCGACGGACATCACGGTGAATGGCTTGCCGCACCGGAAGAACTGGAGCGACACATTCGCACCTATTGGCAGGCAGGCTTTCAAATCCATGTTCACGTTACCGGTGATTTAGGCTTGGAGTTGACGCTGGATATTCTGCAAAAAATGCAGGACGAAAAGCCTCGATTCAATCACGGCTTCACCTTCGAGCACTTTGGCTTCAGCACCCCGGAGCAGATCCGTCGCATCAAGGCATTGGGGGCGCAGGTATCGGCCAACGTGTATTACCTGCATGAGCTTTCGGATAGCTACGCCAAATCCGGCATCGGCTTTGAACGAGCCAGTCAGATGGCCCGACTGGGCAGTTGTTTTGAAGCGGGCATCAATACCACCCTGCATTCGGATTTCACCATGGCCCCAGCCGAGCCGTTAAACAGCATGTGGGTGGCGGTGAACCGCCGCAATCATGTCGATCAAGTGATGGCAGCCGAGGAATGCCTGACCCAGCAACAAGCACTAGAAGCCATCACCATCAACGCGGCCCATGCCATTGGGCTGGCGGACATCACTGGTAGCCTGCGCGCCGGCAAGCGAGCGGATTTCACGGTGCTAGGCCAAGACCCGCTAACCTGTGATCCCATGGCGCTCAAAGACATAGAGATCCGGGCCACGGTTTTTGAAGGCCGCGTCTTTCCTATCGAATGATTGACTGGGCAACCACCCTGGCTAGGACACAGCAACCCAAGGGCACCCCTGCGCCAGGAAGCGACGGTCTGGACTCATGAGCAACGTGCTTCCCATTACGCTGATCGGCGGCTATTTAGGCTCCGGCAAAACCACTTTGGTGAATCGACTGCTGGCAGATCCAGCACTGCCCGACGGCACCGCGGTGCTGGTGAACGACTTTGGTGACATAAACATCGACGAATCCTTGATTCGCAGCCAATCTGCCGACGGCACGGTGATTGGCCTGAGCAATGGCTGTATCTGCTGCAGCATCCGGGATGACCTGAGTCAGGCCTTGGATCAATTGACTCAACTCAGCGTCAAGCAAGTGATTGTGGAAGCCAGCGGTGTCGCAGAACCTGTCCGGATCTGGCAGCACTGCCACTACCCCGGGTTTGCCCCCAAGGCCGCTGTGGTGCTGGTGGACGCCAGTCAAATCCACCAGCGCCTGCAAGACAAATACGTGGGCAAGCTGGCCCAAGCTCAGCTGGATCAAGCGCACTTACTGGTTATCAGCAAAACGGATCTCAATCCCGCCTTTCAGCTCAACCGACTACAGCCCAGCTTCTCAAGCAATGATCCGGCATTGGTCGCCACGGTACTTGGGTGGCAGCAGTCGACACAGCCAGCAGCACCCCTACCCCGCACCGTCCAATTTGGCGCCCATACCTGGCAGCAGCAACAGGAGCTGCCGTTAGCAGTGCTGGAGCGGTTTTTGCGTGAGATGAGTGACCAGGTGCATCGTGCCAAAGGCTGGGTGAAGACTGACGCCGGTTACTATCAAGTGAGCGCGGTGGGTAAAGAACTGTCCCTAGAGGCGGTCACCGGCCTGCCCTCGGGCGCTCAGCTTGGCTTGGTCTTTATCTATCGGCTGGACTCGGACGCACACACCGGTGGCTTTGCTCCGGACCAAATCACCATGACTTTGTCTGGATAGGTTTTGCAGGGGTTATAGGGGTCAAAGGTGCGGGTTTGCCCCAGCATGGGCATGCCAATGTAGCCCCGGAGATTGAGTACGCCATCGACAACAGAGACATGGGATTTATACCAAGCCCCAGACCGCGGGTCGTATATGCGCCCGCGCCAGCGGTCGCCTTGTTTGCGTAAGTTATCTGAAATCTCAAGCCCCAATAGTGGCCGCTGGCGCAATTCCGGCTGGGGGTTTTCCACATCCCGCAACGGCGCATCCAAACTCCAGCGCACCAGTTCGCCCTTTACCAATGACGGATTCAATATGCCGGCAGCAAACAGCTGGGCCTGGCCGTCTTGGACCCGCACATAAAGCAGTGAATCCCAGGATTGCCACCAGCCCTCAATGTCTTCGGCCCAAGCTGGGGCGGCATAAAAACCAGCTAACGTGACGCCGATCCATGCCGCTATACCCCTCAAAAGGCGGGGGCATCTCAAGCCAACATACCGACGCGCATTCACCGTAGTAGCTCCGGGTAGGTCAAGGGCAAAGCGGCTTGCTCAAAGGCGGAGCCCAGCCGCAGCAAGGTTTCCTCGCCCAGTCGAGCACCGATCAACTGAAACGAACCCGGTGGACCGCCATCTTGCCCAGCTACAGGCAGCGTCAGGGTGGGATGACCGGAGTAATCGTATGGTGCTGTAAACAGCAAGAAGTCGGCCTGATCTGGGGCTGAAGGCGCGCCGGCCTCCATATCTGCCACGGATGGGGTGGCCAGGGGCATACAGGGTGCAATGATGGCATCAACACCGTTCAGCACCGCTGACAGCTGCTGGGCAAAGCTAGCCCGCAACGTTTGCAGGGCCTGATAGTCTTCAACGGAGGTACGCAGACCCAATTCAATCAGGCCCTTCAGTACCGGGCCGTACAGCTCCTGCTGCTGGGGATAATAGTCAGCATGGGCCTGTGCACACTCCACGCCGCAACTGATGCCCCAAGCCTCAGCCAGAATGCTGGCGCTGGACGGCACTTCTACCTCAATGATCTGAGCACCCAGCTCGGCAAATTGCCGGATGGCCTGCCGCGTGACCTCCACCACGTATGGGTCTACCCCATCACTGACATAAGACCAATCAATACCGATGCGCATACCCACTAAGGGTGTCGGTCCGTCATCAGGCGTACACAGGGCCTGCAGGTAATTGGGTACCGGTGCATCAATCGTGTTGGGATCTTGGGGGTCATGGCCCGCCAGCACACAGAGCAGGCGCGCTGCGTCTTCAACACTGCGAGTCATAGGACCCAGGTGATCCAAACTGTTCGCCAGCGGGAAAGCGCCATGCAAACTGACGCGACCGTAAGTGGGTTTGAGGCCCACCAAGCCACAGCTGGCCGACGGAAAACGGATGCTGCCGCCTGTGTCAGAGCCGATAGCGGCAAAAACCAAACCCGCCGCCACTGCCACGCCGGAACCTGACGAGGACACGCCGCTCCACAAATTCTTATCCCATGGATTCACCGGGGCCGTGATCTCGGGATGGTGAGCGCCAAAGGCACCCTCGGTAAGCTGGGTTTTGCCCAGTAACACGGCACCTGCCTGGCGCAGCCGGGTGACTACCGTGGCATCAAACTGGGGGCAAAAATCCGCCATGACCCGAGTGCCGGAAGCGGTGGGCACACCTTGGGTGAACAGCAGATCTTTGATGCCAATGGGCACGCCATGAAGCAGACCCAAGGGTTCACCGGAGGCCCGCTGGTCATCCAGACGTCGCGCCGTGTCCAGGGCATCGTCCTCCAGCAAACGCGCAAACCCATGGGTTTGGTCTGATAGCGCATGAGCCCGAGCCAACGACGCTTGGGTCAATTCCAGCGCACTGGCCTGACCGCTCTTCAAGCGCTGACAGGCTTGGGACAGGGTAAGCCACTGCCAATCTAGCTGGGTCATGTTTTCGTCCTCAACGATGGCGCCGCTTGGGCATGATCGACACCACCCAATGCGGCGCTCTCAGCGGATTTGATCGAACGCCATAGCCCAATAGTCATGGTCGCGGTGACTAGATACAAGGGCACCGACGCCAAGGTGACCGCTGACTGCAGTGGCTTAAGGCCGCCCATGTAGACCAGCGTAATGGGTAATAGCCCCAGCAAAAAGGCCCAAAATACCCGATGCAGTCGATGTGGATGCTCCTGAGGTGCTAGGGATCGCGTCGCCGAAGCGGCCAAGGTATAGGAGGCGGAATCGTAGCTGGTGGCGGCGAAAATAACGCACACGACGGTAAACACAGCGATGACGATCTTGGATAACGGCAGGGTTCCTAGTACCGCGACAATGGCTGCGGGTGCACCCGCCGTGTTGAGGATATCGATCACGTCGATCAGATCATTCATCTCTAGGAACAAGGCGTAATTACCCAGAATCGCGAAAAACGCGGTGCACCCCAAGGTTCCGTAACCAATGCCGCCTAGAATCAACTCCCGCAAAGTTCGGCCTCGAGAAATCTTGGTGATAAAGACCCCCATGTAGGGCCCCAGTGCCAGCCACCACGCCCAGTAGAACACGGTCCAGTCGGCAACAAAGGTGCTGGAGTCAGAGGCGTCGGTATAAGTACTCATGCGCACGAAGTTCTGCAGCATGTGGCCGATGCTCTCGAATCCCAGTTCAACCATGAACAGCGTCGGACCCGCGATCAGCACAAAGGCCAGCAGCGCTAGGGCGAGAACGACGTTGATATCGCTGAGCCGCTTGATCCCCTTTTCGAGGCCGATCCAAACGCTGCCTGCAAAAATGCAGGTCACCACCAGAATGACTGCCACATCTAAGGCGAAGCCCATGGATTGGCGATCGACGCCGAGCAGATGGGCCACACAAGCCCCGATCAAAGGTACCGCCAAGCCAATACCCATACTGCAGGCACCCACCAAGCCCACCACAAACAGCAGATCAATGCTGCGCCCCAACGCGCCCCGGGCATAGCGGCCAAGCACCGGCTCACAGGCATCACTGAGTCGCAACGACCCAGCGCCGCGAACGTAATAGCTATAGGCGATGGCCACGCCGGGCAGCACGTATAGCGACCACCCCATCATGCCCCAATGGAAAATGGGATAACTCACGGACCACATCATGGCTTCGGCGGAAGCGGGCTGAACACCGTAGGGCGGTGTTTGAAAATAAAACGCCCACTCCACTACGCCCCAGTACAGAACACTGGTACCGATACCGCCACAAAACAGCATGGCGGCCCAGCTTAAGGTAGAAAATTCCGGGGCTTGATTACCGAGGCGTATATCGCCGTGACGACTGAAGGCTAGATAGAGCAAAAACGCGAAGGTGAGGGATGCACCGGCCACATACATCACACCAAAGTTCTGGGTCAGATAATCAAAGGCCCGCCCAAGCACCACCCCGCCTTGTTCAGGATAAAGAGCCAGTGGCACGCATAACGACACAATTCCGCCTACGCTGCCAAAAAAAATCAATCGATCTAAACCCTCTCCCCAACCCCGGTTTGAAGACTGCATACAGCTCCGTGCTCGACTAACGAGCTATCTACCCTAGAGCACCATGAGGCAATTGCAAGGCGAGTACCGGATACCACAGCAAAAGTACCTGCCAAACCGAGGCAATCCACCCGTTAGTCTTTCAGGGCTGGGTTAGGCTATATTTTCCGCTTCCCGACCAGAAGAGAGTTCCCATTGAACAACCCCGGTAACGAACTTTATCTGCCCCGTGAGGGTCACAGCATCTTTTGCCGACAGTGGCTGTGCAGCGATCCCGCCAAGGCTAGAGCGAATATTTTGCTGGCTCACGGTATGGGCGAACACAGCGCTCGCTACGGTGATCTGGCAACGGCACTGACCGAGGCAGGCTTTAATTTGTTAGCGCCGGATCTGCGCGGTCATGGTCAAAGTCTGCCGCCGTTATATAAGCCGGGTGATATGGGGCATCAGGGCTGGGACGAGACTCTTAAGGATCTCGCGTTCTTGGAGCAATGGATGACCCAACAGTACCAGCGCCCTGCCATTTTGATGGGTCATAGCATGGGAGCCATGCTGTCTCAGCAATACGCCTATGTTCATGGCCAACGCTTGCATGCATTGATCCTGAGTGGCTCACCGGGGGTGGTGCCAAAATTGCGCGCCATGATCGGGGCCGCCATCACGCGCTTCGATAGCTGGCGCCTGACACCGGCAACCCCCAGCCCTCTGATTGGCAAGGCGTTGTTTGCCAACAACAACAAACGATTTGAAGCCAGCGGCGATGGCGACGGCGGCTTCGCCTGGCTCAGCCGGGACCGAGAACAGGTTGCCGCCTACCGGGCAGACCCGCTGTGTGGTGCCACTCTTACTTCCGGCGGTTTGGCAGCTATGTTCGCTTCTCAACTGCAAAGCATGAACGAACGCGCCATCCAGCGGATTAACAAAAACATGGCGATCTATTTGTTCGCAGGCACAGACGACCCGATCAATAACAAAGGCAAGGGATTGCTAGAACTTGAGCGCCGCTATCGCAAGGCGGGCCTGAAGACCCAATTACGCCTGTATCCCCAGGGTCGTCACGAAATGCTCAATGAGCTAAACCGGGCCGAGGTGATCGAAGATTTACTGACCTGGCTGACCGAGCAAGCCAATGTCTGATGCCTCACAAACCAACGTAACCCCGCCCCTTTGGCAAGACGCCCTCACGCTGTGTCGGGACCTTCAGCGCGGCAGCATCACCGCCCAAGAGCTCATGGCTAACGTCTATGCTCGCATTGATGCGCTCAACCCCAAGCTTAATGCCCTGGTGGCGCTGCTGCCTCAAGACCAAGCCATGGCCTTGGCCGCAGCTGCAGATGCCCTACCCGCTGAGCAGCGTGGACCACTGCATGGCTTGCCCATGGCACCCAAGGACGCGTTAGCGGTTTCGGGATTTGCCACCACATGGGGTTTCGCGGGCTTTGCAAACCAAGTGGAATCCGACGATGAGGAGCTGGTCGCCAGACTGCGCCGGGCTGGCGCGCTGTTTATTGGCCATTCCAACATGCCGGAGTTTGGCCTGGGTTCTCACACGTTCAACGAACTGTATGGCCATACGCTCAATCCCTATGACTTGAGCAAAACCCCTGGCGGCAGCAGCGGTGGCGCCGCAGTGGCGCTAGCGGCGGATCTGCTGCCCTTGGCCGACGGCAGCGATTTAGGGGGTTCTTTGCGCAACCCTGCCAGTTTTTGCAACGTCGTTGGATTTCGCCCCTCCATAGGTCGAATGCCCTTTAACCGCGGTTTTGGTTGGTATGGCCGCATGGTGACAACGGGGCCCATGGCAAAGACTGTGCCGGATGCCGCGCTGCTGTTTTCGGTTATGGCGGGGCCCGATGCCGGAGATCCGCTAACGCTGCCTGATCCGGGCACCACGTTTTTGGACGCCCTGGAACCCATGACCGCCACAGAAATCCAAGATCTGCGCATCGCGGTGAGCACGGATTTGGGCGGTCTGGCCATAGCACCACCGGTGGCTGAGATCATCACGCAAGCGGCTGCGACCATGGCAGATCTTGGGGCCACGGTCGTGAACGACCACCCAAATCTGGATGGCGCCATGGATGTCTTCCAAGTTCAACGCGCGGCGGGTCTGCGTTTGCTCGCCATGCGCTTACAGTCTCTTGATCCCAACTGGCGCGACGCAATCAAAGAGACGGCGCGCTGGAACATCGAAAAGGGACTGGCGCTGACTGCCGACGACCTGATGCAGGCGGAATTGGCGCGCTCGCAGATTTATCGACGGGTGGCGGAATTTTTTCAGCACCACGATGCGCTGATTTTGCCCGCGGCCCAAGTGCCACCCTTCGATGCAAATCTGGATTGGGTGCACGAAATCAACGGCGTCACCATGCCGACCTACATCGACTGGATGGCGGTGTGCTGCATGCTGTCCGTCACCGGCCTGCCTTGCATCAGCGTGCCCGGAGGATTTACCGACGACGGCTTACCCGTGGGCGTGCAAATCGTCGGTAAACCACGAGGTGACTTGGCGCTACTGCGAATCGCCAGCGCTTTCGAGCAAGCAACCGGCCATGGCCAGCGCCGTCCCGATCTATCCCAGCTCCCTTGACCCAAATGCACGCGCAAAAGCTGATGCTGATCATGGCTCACCCGGACGATGCCGAGTTTTGCGCTGGTGGCTTCATGACGCTTTGGCGCCAAGCGGGGCATTTGATCAAAATTCTCTGTCTAACCAATGGCAATGCGGGTCACCAAACGCTGACGCCTCAGGCGCTGCAAAAGCGCAGACAGGAAGAAGCCCAAAAAGCCGCCGCTAGGCTGGATGCTGAGCTAGAGATCTGGCCCGTGGACGATGGCCGCCTTGAGCCCAGCGTTGCCCACCGAGAGGCTTTGATTGGCGCCATTCGAGACTATCAACCCCAGATCATCATCACGCACCGCACCGCGGACTATCACCCTGACCACCGCGCCACAGCGCAATTGGTCAAGGACAGTGCTTATCTGCTGCAGGTGCCCAGCATCGCGCCGGAGCATGCGCCACTTGTGCAGCTACCGGGGATTTTGTTGGCTTACGATGGCTTTGATGAGCCCAGACCTTTTCGCTTTGATTGGGTCATTGATACCGCAACCGTGCAGGACCAGGTGATTGATCTACTGGATTGTCACGCCAGCCAGGTATATGAATGGCTGCCGTCACTGGCCGGGGTCAAGGTCTCACCGGGGGATAAAACCTGGTTGCGCGACTTTTATCAGCCCAAACCGCGCCGGATTGCGCAAACCAGCGCAGCTAAAGACTCCCATGGGCGCCCCTTGGAATATGCGGAAGCCTTCGAAGTTTCTCGCTATGGCGGCAAACTCAGCGAAACGCTGAAAAAACGCTTTGGCGCCTGAGTGGCCCTTGCTATCCACCGCCAAGCCATCGAACATGCCTTCGCTGTTATTTGAGACTTCCCATGAACGATTCCAACCATTCTGAGCCTTCCGAACCCCAATCAAGCGCAAATCTGCCTAAGCTTTACTCTCTTAACGGCATTGGCTTTGCGACGTTTTTCGGCTCCCTGCTGGCTGGTTTTTTTCTGCTGGCGGCTAACTACCATGCTCTGGGCATGAAAAAGCCAGCGTTAGCGGTGATCGGCGCTGGCTTGGTCGCTTTTTGCCTGTACTTTGTCGTTGTGATGAATCTGATTGGGCCTGCCAGCATGGGCCCAGCGGTGACCCAGGACGGCACCATGACCATCGACATGACCACGGCTATTTTTTCCAATGTGGGCCAGGTGCTGTTCTTGCTGCTGGTGACGCACTTGTTGCAAGGCAACATGCTGACAACGTTTCGTGACGAATTGGGCGGCCAATTCCATTCCGTCACCCGCAGTATTTTCTTGGGCTTTGTGGCCTACCTGGGATTAGCCAGCGTGTGTCTGATCATCCTCTCGGTTTTTGGCCTGATGCCGCTGAGCACAGACCCGAACCTGGCAGCCTGAGACGCCGCATTTAACTCGGCGCTAGCGTCTCGGTAGCCGCAACTTAGCCAGACCGCGGGTTACGCCAGGTTTCTAGAAAATCTTCGGTGGAGTTCACCTTGGGATAGTCCCTATCCGGCACCGGTTGTTGCAAAAACGCGCACAGGGGTTCCCATCCGTCACCGGGGCGATAGACCAGCAACTGGTCCGCGGGCACCGTGTCGATCACTTCCTGGTTGTGACGTTCGTAGCACGCAATGACGTAATCTCGATCATCCATTCGATCATCGAAAACACCGCCCCAGATCACTTCGTGACCCATCATTGCGCGTTCGATCATTTCTTCGTCGCCCCGACGTTGACCTTCGGCCAGTGACTTAGAGGACAAATTCCAGATTGTGTTCATCACGCTGGTGTACCACTGCTGCGAATCTCGAAGGGTCAAAATCACTTTGGCCTCAGGGTATTGCGCCAGCAGCTCTCGCCAAAAGTTGGCGCTGGGCCAATCCACGGTTGCTCGATAACCGGTATACAGTGCCGGCCAATCCATGGGCTCGTGCCGGGCAGCTCTGCGCCACTGATCCACATGGCCTTCATTGAGCATGACTTCCATCATGTGATAGCACTTGTCATAGCCCAAGGCTTCCAAAGCAAATTTTAATGACAGGGTTCCAGTACGCCCAAAACCTGCGCCAATTACCTCTATGGTCACTCCAACCTCCCTAGTTACTTGTGTGTGATTTTTATCGTCTATCGTTACTTTTACTTTTACTTTTACTTTTGCTTTTGCTTTTGCTTTTGCTTTTGCGGCCGGTATTTTGTGGACAGCTTTTTGTAAGCCCGCATTCTGGCCTAGGCTGTCCGACGCCCAGGCACCGTATCCACGGCATCGGTTTATCCCTCTGGGTTTTAGCCCTCCAAGCGATATACCCGATGAGCGGTGCTTAGGAACAATGCCTCCTGCTCGCTAGCGGAAAAATCCTTGGCCAGCTTTTTAAAGGCGTTCCACAACACATGGTAAGAGCAACTTTGTCGATCCACCGGAAAGTTACTCTCGAACATGCAGCGTTCCGCCCCAAATTGCTCAATAGCCCACAAATGATAAGGCCCGGTCTGTTCCACCAATTCATCCGAGGTAGCCGGCGTATCCCGGCGATGCCAGCCAAAGCCGTTGATGGGCATAGCGATGCCACCCAGCTTGGCGTGTACGTTGGGACACTGAGCCAGCGCCTTAAAATCCTGTTGCCACTGAGCATAGATGGCCTGGCGCTGATCTCGATAGGGACCAATGCCCAGGGGGCCGCAAAAGTGGTCAACAATGATTGTGAGTCCGGGGAAGTCCTGAGCCAACTCTGTCAGCTCTGGCAACTGTGGGTGATAGGCCCACGCATCAAAGCTCAAGCCTCTTTGTTCCAGTTGCGCGATACCCCGACGAAACTGCTCATCTTGGAGCAGGTGCTGTGGCGGCTCGGTATGGGAATTGCGCACTTCATCGCTTGGGTCCCATCCAGCGGCATGACGAATACCGCGAAAGCGCGGTGATAACGCCATATGCGCATCCAGAATCTCGCCCACCGCATCGCCCAGGGTCAGGTCTGCATAACTGACTATGCCTGCACAGGCTCGAGCCGGTCCGTAGTTGCCCGATGCGGACATCGCTGCAATACCGTTAACAAACTCGGTTTCGCCTAGGGGCGCTGCAGCAGCCGGCCCTTCGGCCCGGTACATGGCATTGCATTCCATAAAGACGGTGCTCACCACGTTGTGGCCGTCACCGATATCTGCCAGCAATTCGGTCAATAGATAGGGATTGTGTTCGTCATCCCACAAATGATGATGAGGGTCGCAAATGGGTCGATCCGCATCCAGGATGGGTTCTCGAACCTGCGCCAGCCAGGCGTCTTGTTCGTGCTTATCAATCATCAGTACACCACCACTGAGCGAATGCTCTCTCCTGCATGCATGAGGTCAAAGCCCTGATTGATGTCCTCTAGCGCCAACTGGTGAGTAATCAAATCGTCGATATTAATTTTGCCTTCCATATACCAATCGACGATTTGCGGTACGTCGGTTCGGCCTTTCGCACCGCCAAAGGCCGTGCCTTTCCACACCCGCCCGGTTACCAACTGAAACGGGCGGGTGGCAATTTCTTGGCCCGCCCCGGCAACACCAATGATGATGCTCTGGCCCCAGCCTTTGTGACAGCATTCCAGGGCTTGGCGCATGACTTGGGTGTTGCCAATACACTCGAAAGAGTAATCCACCCCGCCGTCGGTCAGATCCACGATGGCGGCAACCACATCGTCCACATCGTTGGGATTAATAAAATCGGTCATACCGAAGGTTGTGGCTAACTCTTTACGGTCATTGTTCAAGTCGATACCAATGATGCGCTGGGCGCCAGCCATGCGAGCGCCCTGAATCACGTTCAGACCGATACCACCCAAACCAAACACGGCCACGTTGGCCCCGGGTTCCACCTGGGCAGTATTGAGCACCGCGCCAAGTCCGGTGGTCACCCCACAACCGATGTAGCAGACCTTATCAAAGGGCGCATCTGCGCGAATTTTGGCTAGGGCGATTTCTGGCACAACGGTGAAATTGGCAAAAGTCGAGGTACCCATATAGTGATAGATCGGTTCGCCATCGAGAGAAAAGCGTGAAGTACCGTCAGGCATGATGCCTTGCCCTTGTGTTTCACGAATGGCGCCACACAAGTTGGTTTTGCCGGACAAACAGAATTTGCATTGACGACACTCGGGTGTGTACAGGGGTATGACGTGATCCCCGGGCGCTAACGAGGTGACGCCCGGGCCTACCTCCCGGACCACGCCGGCACCCTCGTGTCCTAAGATGGAAGGAAAGATCCCTTCTGGGTCGCCGCCGGACAGGGTGAACGCATCGGTATGACAAATACCTGTGGCCATAATCTCGACCAGCACTTCCCCGGTTTTGGGGCCCTGTAACTGCACAGTTTCAATACTCAGGGGTTGTCCCGCCCCAAACGCAATTGCCGCTTTTACATCCATTTGACTACTCCCCTCCTCTAGGTTGGCCTGTGGCCAGTGTAGCACCCTGAAACTCCTTGCAGGCTGCCTCTGCGCACGCCGAGAAAAAAACGGCGCCTGCTGGGTGGGGACTGCTAAACTCGGCCTATGCCTTTTTCGAACACGTTATCTGGCGACGCCCCGGCGAACCTTGGCGCCATATTCCGCTCACACACCATCGCACTGTTGTCCGATAGGTGGTGCCTATGCGTCTGACCCGACGACTGCTTTTGGGACTGAGTCGGTGGCGCTTGCTCTTCCCCTTGACCTCGGAGCTCAAAGGTTATTCCCGAGATGACTTGGGCCAGGACTCTGTCGCGGGCCTCGTGGTGGGCATGGTCACCGTGCCCCAGGCAGTGGCCTATGCCTATCTGGCAGGACTGCCGCCTCAGGCAGGTCTGTATGCGTGCCTGTTACCTATGCTGATCTACGCCTTGATGGGCAGCTCTCGACATTTGGTGGTGGGACCCGTTGCCGTTGCCGCATTGCTGGTGGCGGCTGCCATTGCTGAGCACTCGGCAAACTACGGCAACGCACATTGGCTGATTGCCAGTGTCCTGTGTGTTCAAGTTGGCCTGCTGCTGTTTGCCTTGCGGGCCTCTGGTATGGGTGGCCTGGTTAACCTACTCAGCCATCCGGTCATTACTGGATTCGTGAATGCGGCGGCGTTGTTGATCATCATTTCTCAGCTTCCTGCCATGACCGGCATTCAGGTCGATCAATCCGGCAGTCCGCTGCTACAGCTGGCGCATCTGCTGGATTCAATCGGTCAGGTTAATTGGCTGGCGTTGGTGATTGGCACCGCGGCACTGGCCTTTTTACTGGGATCGCGTTTCATGATCGCCAGGGTACTGACGCTGATTGGACTCGCTCGACAAGACCATCCGCTGACCAAAACCGGTCCACTGTGGGCTGCCCTGCTGGGTATTGGAATCGTCGCTCACTTTGGCTTGGGCAGTTCCATCGATACCGTGGGATTGGTGCCCAGTGGTCTGCCCAGCCTGACTTGGCCAATCCTTGATGCTGGCCTGTGGCTGGATTTGCTGCCCTCCGCAGCCGTCATCACGGTCGTTACCTACATCGAAAGCTATTCTATTGGCGCCACGCTAGCGGCAAAAGAACGCTATCAGCTGCGCCCAAACCAAGAGCTTATCGCTCTGGGCGCCGCCAACTTGGGCGCTGGTTTGAGCGGTGCGTATCCAGTGGCAGGGTCTTTTTCCCGTTCCGGGGTCAACTATGCGGCGGGGGCCCGCACGCCGGTCAGCTCCATCGTCTGCGCTGGCGTGATCATTGTTACGCTGCTGTTTGCTACCCAAGCCTTTGTCAATTTACCCAATGCGGTGCTGGCAGCCATCGTCATGGTTTCGGTGCTGAATCTGGTGGATCTGCAAACCTGGCGCCGCAACTGGCGGGTTTTTCGACAGGACTGCTGGACGGAATGGGGCACGGCCCTCGGCGTTATTATTCTTGGGGTTGAGATGGGGTTGTTGCTGGGCGTGGCGCTGTCCATCGCCTTCTTTTTGCGCACATCCAGCAAGCCCGTCATTACGCAAATAGGGCGGCTGGGCGACAGCCAGCAATTTCGTTCGGCCAAACGCTATGCCGTCACCTTGCATCCGCAGATTCTGGCGTTGCGGGTGGATGAGAACATTTTTTTCGCCAATGCCGGACAAATTGAGGAGCGCATCGTCGGCCGAGCGTTAAGGCGCGGTAGCACGACCGACGTGCTGCTGGCCTGCGGCTCGGTGAATCTCATCGACAGCACTGGGCTGACCATGCTCAAGCGCGTCAGCCAGACCTTGGCGGATGCGGGGATTCGCTTCAGCCTCAGTGAAATCAAAGGCCCGGTGTTGCAGCAGCTGCAACCCACCGATCTGGCCAGCAGCATCAGCGGGCAGATTTTCTTCAGCAATGACGAGGCCATGCGAACCCTCATGGGCAACGCTGGCCCTGAGCAGCCATGACGATTCTTGATCGCTACCTGACCCGCAAATGCCTGGGGGGCATCACCCTAGTCATCGCTGCATTGGCTGGCCTGACCTTGTCCTTCGCCTTAATAGAGCAGCTGAACAGGGACTACGCCAATTACGGCTTTATCGAAGCGCTGGAATTTTTGTTGCTGACTACGCCTAGGCGCATCGAAGAACTGATGTCTTATGGCATCTTTATTGGTTTGTTGCTGGTGCTTGGCAACATGGCGGAAAGCGGTGAGCTGACTGCCATTCGCGCGGCTGGGATTTCACCGTGGCGCATCAGCGCGGCACTGCTGCCCACCTTGTTTTTATTCTTCGTCATCAATCTCGGGCTCAGTGAATGGGTATCACCGGCTGGCGAACGCACCGCGAAACAACACAAACAGCGGGTCATTTTGGGTTTGGGAGACCAGCCGCTACCGGCTACCGCTTCTGTCACCCTCAAAGAAGGCGTCTGGCTGCGCAGAGAGCTGGATGCTGGCCATGAGTACGCGCACGTCCGCGGCATTGATGCCCAAGGCCATCTTACCGGCCTGCTGCTTTATCGAGTGGATGCAGCGAACCGATTAACGCAAACCCTCTTTGCCGACACCGGCCACTACGACGCGAGTGCTGGCCAATGGCTGCTTTTCGACGTTAGCACCACCACCCTAACGGCCAGCGGCAGCCGTGCTGAACAACTGCCTTCCATGATCTGGCAGAACGCGATCAACCCAGAACAGCTGGCGAGCGAGGCCTACTCGGATCCACGCAAAATGACCTTAAGACAAATCCAGCACCACCTGTCTTTAGAGAACAAACCCAAAGCGGCTCGATTACCTTACGAACTGAAGTTTTGGGGCAAGATCCTCACACCGCTGACCTACTTGAGCATGGGCTTGATGGCGCTAGCGGTGGTCATTGGTCCACTGCGCCAAACCAGTATGGGCCAGCGCCTGACCATTGGCCTGTTTATTGGCCTGGGCTTTAAGTACTTGCAGGATTTGTTTGCGCCCATGGCCGTGGTTTTCAGCGTGCCTACGGTGTTAGCGGTGATGATTCCTGCACTGATTTATTTGGCCGTGGCTTACCGCATGATCTTGCGCAATGCCTGATCGTGGGCAACGCCTAATCTTTTCAAGGGCTTGGGGCCAAACTGCTAATCAATCATCTTGGCAAATTTGCCGGGACAGTTCTGCCACTTGCAGCTCCCCTGCTCGAGTTTGACCGCCCATCTGCATAAAACGCTGCATGTTGGTTTGCGCCGATTCGGTGCGCAGCAAACGCTGAAACAGATAGGCCTCTTCCTGCAGCCCTTGCTGCAATGGCAGTTCCGAGGCCGTTACCGATGCCTTGGCCAAGCGCACGGCTTCCACCGGAAAACTCGCAATTCGCTCAGCCAATGCGGCGACTTTGGCGTCGATATCCCCGGCCGCATAAATGCGGTTCAAATATCCCCATCGCTCCGCGGTTTCGGCATCTAAATCGTCCGCCCCAAGCACGATTTCCATGGCCCGACCCCGGCCCACCAGCCGCGGCAAGCGCTGAGTGCCAGTGCCACCGGGCAATATGCCTAGGGGCACTTCCATCTGATTAATGATGGTTTTGCCCACGACGCCAAAGCGCATGTCCATGCTGGAAGCAAACTCGCTACCGCCACCACCGACACGCCCTTCAATTTGCGCGATGGTCACTTTGTTCATGGTGCGCACCCGCTCGCACATGATGTGAAAGTCGTTGAGCTCCAAACTGCGCTCTGCTTCGCCCTCGGTGGGGAACTCTAGAATGTTAGACACATCGTAATGGGCGATAAAAAAGTCAGGGTCTGCACTTTTGAAGACGACCACAGTAAGCCCATCGTCGTCTTTTAGCTCGGCCACCAAGCTCGCCAGCTCCTGATACAGGGCTGGGGTAATGATGTTGATGGGCGGATTGTTGATTACGACAGTGGCGATTCGGCCGCTGATGGATACGTCGAGCAATTGATACTGGTAAGCCATGGTTTCCCCCTTCGCTGCTGGCGTTGTTACAGCTCCAACCTATACGCCCAAGCCAGCAAATTGCAATGACCGCGCAAGTAGGCCAGGCATGGGCATTGTTGCAATGGGTAACATCAGAGGTGGTTTTCGACGGGGCCCAGGCTACTGCTGGGTTGGGCGAACCCTTGGCGGCTCTGGGATCAGCGCCGCCTTAAGGGCTGGGTTTGATGATCAGGCGATATCATCAATGCTGGAAATGATCTTACCGATGAGGCCGTATTCCACAGACTCTTCGGCACTCATCCAGCAGTCCCGAGAGGTGTCCTCGGTAACCCGCTCAACGCTTTGACCTGTTCGCTCGGCGATGACGCCATTGATGCGTTCACGAGTTTTGAGAATTTCTTGGGCGTGGATTTGGATATCTGTGGCATCTCCGCCAAAGCCGCCGGAAGGCTGATGGATCAAGAACCGGGTGTTGGGCAAGGCGTAGCGATTTTCTTTTTCAGCAGCCAAATAGATGTGGGTTGCGATACTGCCGACCCAGCCGGTGCCAATAATGCGCACCACAGGCTTAATGAATTGGATCATGTCGTAAATGGTATCGCCGCTTTCAACGTGGCCGCCGGGGGAACCGATGTAAAGAGTAATGGGATCGTCTGATTCGTAGGCTAGGGCCAGCAGCTTTTCAGCCGTGCGCCGGGCCACGTCTTGGTTGATTTCCCCGAATAAGGTCAGCGTTCGGTTTTTGTGCAGCACGCTTTCCAGCATGTTCGATTGCTTGGCATTGTCTGCGTCTTTTTCGTCGTCTTTGTCTTTTTGCTGGATTTCTGCGTTATCAAACCGGGTCATCGGTGTCTCCATAGGTATGTCAGGTAGCCCGCTCCTGGCTTGATCAGCCCAGCCTCGTGGCGCGTCCTGTGGCCTGCAACTTTCAGCCTGCGATCTTATCGGTAGGTCCATCACAGTGCTTTCTAGTCATTATCGAAGCGTTAGTGTAGCGTCTTTGACCTCAAGTTTGGGATGAGAGGAGAAAAATCAATGCCATTAGCACCAGAATATCAGGCGGTCTTTGATCAGCTCGCCGCCGCAGGGCCTATGCCCAGTCTGACCGACATCCCTTTGGCGGATGCGCGTGAGAGTTATCGCACTTCCCGGGCCGTGAATCCCGACCTAGCCGTAGATTCCATCGAAGATATCTCCATCGCCGGACCGGCTGGCCAAATTCCCCTGCGTATCTACCGCCCAGCTGGGGATGGTCCCTTTGGCACCCTGGTTTATTTTCACGGTGGCGGCTGGGTCATCGGCGATTTGGATACGTGTGATTCGGTCTGTCGAGAACTGGCCACATTGGCGAATCTGGTGGTGGTATCTGTGAACTATCGGCTGTCTCCTGAACATGTGTTCCCGGCTGCGGTGGACGACAGTTATGCGGCACTGCTGTGGGCTGCAGACCAACAACAGCTGCTCAAGGGCAACGGCAAAATTGGCGTGGCGGGGGAAAGTGCTGGCGGCACTCTGGCGGCAGTGATAGCGCAAATGAGCCGAGACAACGACGGCCCCACCCTAGCCGCTCAGGGCCTGTTTTATCCAGTAGCCGACTGCACCATGGATCAGCCGTCCTGGTCACGCAACGGTGAGGGTTATCTGTTAGAACGTTCCATCATGGAGTGGTTTTGGACCACCTATTGTCCGGATCCCGAGCAACGTAAAGATCCACGCACCGCCCCGATTCGTGCAGGAAACCTAAGCAACTTGGCTCCGGCGTTGGTGGTAACGGCAGAATTTGATCCGCTATGCGACGAAGGCGAAGCCTATGCCAAGGCGCTGGAAGCGGCGGGCAATTCGGTTCAGATGATGCACTGTGAGGGACTGGTCCATGACTTCTTTGGTACCGCTGCGGTGCTTCAATGTTCCCGGGCGCCGTTTTTAGCAACGGTTGAGTACCTGAAAAAACACCTGAACTGATACTGATTTTGATATAGACAGGAGCGAGCATGCTTTACGCCTTAATTTGCCACGATGTGGAAGACGGTTTTGAGTTGCGCAAGCAAACGCGGCCTGCGCACCTGGAGTTTCTTGCCCAGCACAATGTGCGGTTCGCCGGGCCCATGCTCGGCGACGATGAGGAAAAGCCCATCGGGTCCATCGTGGTCATCGACTGCAAGGACCTGAGCCAAGCCAAAGCCATCGCAGCCCAAGACCCTTATAACCAGGCCGGTCTGTTTCAAAGCGTCAGCGTCCACCCGTTCAAGCAAGTACTGCCGGAGACACCCTAATGCGCACAGCTATTGTGAGCGGCGTCGGGCCTATGGAGGGTCTGGGCGCGCAACTTTGCCTGCGCTTTGCTGGCCTGGGACTTCATGTCCTGGCTGCCGGGCGCACCCAAGCCAAATTGGACACCGTGGTTGATGCCATTGTCCAAGCCGGCGGTAGTGCCGAAGCCGTGGTCGCAGACGCCACGTCAGAATCCGCTACGGAGCGATTGTTCGACAAGGCTGGAGATCAGCTGGCCTTAGCCATCTACAACACCGGTAACAACACCCCCGGCAGAATCGCTGATATGAGCGCTGATTACTTTGAAAACAGCTGGCGTGTCTGCTGTTTTGGCGGCTTTTTATTTGGCCGGGCTGCCATTCAGCGGTTTGGGAGCAACGGCGGCACCTTGCTGTTCACCGGAGCCAGCGCCTCGCTGCGCGGCCGGGAGAACTTCGGCGCCTTCAATTCCTCTAAAGGCGCTTTGCGTAATCTCGCCCAGGCCATGGCCAAGGAATACGGTCGTGACGGCATTCATGTGGGTCATGTGGTGGTGGACGGGCCAATTGGCGGCGAAAAAATCAAACTCGGCGTGCCCGAGTATGCGGCGAAATTGGGTGATGAGGGCATGATCAACATCGATGGCATCGTCGATGGCTTTGTCTATCTGTACCAGCAGCCGCGGCAAGCTTGGACCTTCGAGCTGGATGTGCGCACGTCGCTAGAAAAGTGGTAACTCCTGGTAGCTAAAGCTGAGCCAAAAAAAACGGGATACCCGAATCGGGCTCCCGTTTTTTTTGCATTGCGCAGCCCTATTCAGGCTGCCGACTTGCTAGTCGACTCTGGCAGCGGCGTATCCGGACAGAACCACCACACCATCTTGGTTCGTGGTTTCTACATCAAGATTCACAATACCGTCGGTGACATCCACCACAGTGGCAGTGGAATTCAACGTATCACCAGGCCATACCTGACTGGTGAAGCGCACCCCATACTTGGTCAGACGTCCGTCACCCACATAGTTGGTCAGCATACGGCCTGTCATGCCCATGGTCAGCATGCCGTGGGCAAATACCGACGGATAGCCAGCTATCTCCTTGGTGAACTTCTCGTCCGTGTGCACGGGGTTATAGTCACCAGAAGCCCCGGCGTACATCACGATTTGCGTACGGGACAGATCTTCCACCAGACACTCGGTATAGGTGTCTCCGGCTTTTAAATTACTTGCTGAAAGTGCCATGTTCTCCCCCTATTGATCTACTGGACGTTCGGTGCGCACACCTACGCCTCGGGCAGTTATTGCCAACTCACCGTTTTGATCTCGGTATTCGGTAATGGTTTCGCTAAACACCAGCTTGCCTGAACGCTTACCTTCCTTTTCCCAGGTTTTGCCGGGTTTGACCTCAGCAGTGAGCACATCGCCCGGGCCAACATGACGGTGATATTCAAAATGCTGCTCGGCGTGCAGGCCACCGCCTCCGCCGCCACCACCACCGGAGGATTCTTTCTTTTTAATGCTGGTGGCTTCTTTACCTGAACCAAACCATTCTTGGCCGATCTTCGGGCGCAAAAAATAATCGGGGTCGAATTGCGCCGAAGACTGCGCAAAGGTTGGGGGCGCGATAACGCCACCGGCCTCGGTGCCTTTTGCGTAATCCGCGTCGTAATAAATCTGATTATCGTCGGCGATTGACCGGGCAAACATCATGATATGACTGCCCTCCACCGGGAACTTATCTACAGCCATTTGACTCCCTCTTCCTTCTAAAATGGTTCCCGAGTATGTCCCAGAAACCAGTTCCGGGACAATAGCGGTCAGGAGGATGGGCCTAGCGGCCCTTAAATTCCGGGGTACGCTTTTCCAGAAACGCGCTGATGCCTTCGGCCTTGTCCTCGGTTTGCACTAAGGCGCCCTGAGCGTACTTTTCGAACATCAAGGCGCCTGCCAAGCTCGCCTCCATGCCGAAGTGCACCATGGCCTTCATGGTGCGAGGCACGAAAGGCGCGAAGGAAGCTAGGTGCTCGGCCATACGCTGCACTTCAGCAATCAGATCTTCGCTGGCCACCAAGCGCGTGACCAAACCAATCTGCAGAGCGCGCTCGGCATCAATGGGCTCGCCCATGAGCATCATTTCCATGCCCCAGCCCCGGCCAACGATGCGCGGCAGTCGAGCGGTGGCGCCCCCACCGGGGATAATCCCCAGCTTGCCCTCGGGGGTAGCAAAACGGGATTGGGGAGTGGCCACGCGAAGATCACAGCCCAAGGCCACTTCCAGTCCACCGCCCATACAAATACCGTCGATGGCGGCAATGGTGGGCTTAGGAGTCCGCTCCAGCTTATCGGCCAAACCTTGCACGATAGGCTCCAGCGCCTTTTTAAAGTCTCTATTCACCACTTCAGACAGATCTGAACCCGCCGCGAAGGCTTTGCCGCCCGCTCCGGTAATCGCGATGACGCGCACATCATCGTCGTAGGCGGCAATGTCCACGGCTGCGAGCAGGTCATCTAAGGTACCCAATGAGATTGCGTTGTGTTTCTCCGGACGATTGATGGTGATCAGCGCCAGCGGACCATTCACCGCATACAGAATGTTGTCGAAAGTGGGCGCCTGATCGCTACCAGTAGATGCATTGCTCATGATGGGAATACTCGTTATGTGAACATAGGGTCAGCGGCGCATGATACTTGGCAAACGCCCGAAGCTACACCGTCCGACGGATGAAACTCATGGCCGGGCTTGGGGATTTGGGCTTGGATCTGGGTTTGGATCTGGGCTTGGATCTGGGCTTGGAAGAACGGGGCATCAGCCATGTCGCATACGGTGACCAGACAACGGTCAGCGGTGGCGCTTTGAGGCTGCGGGTAACTGCTAGAAGAAAAAAGAAAGCCGCCGGCCTGGAGAGAAAACCGGCGGCTTTCAGTGTGATCTCTTATACTGCGAGGCTGGAACGCATCGGCGAACGTCGAGCACGTGTGTTGAAAATCAAAACAACGTTCTAATCCGCCACCTAATCAAAAAACGGATTTGCCCGCCCATTCGCTCCATGCCTCTCGAGATCCTGGAGAGAAACGTCACCTGAGGCGACGCTGTCAGTATCAGCTAACGCGGTTTCCGCATCATTACCGAGCTGTGACATTTTGTTTCTCGACCCGGCATCTTTGTCTACTGGATCAAGTTTCTGCACAGCGCTGGGGGCAATTCAGCGGCGATAACGACTGGGACCTTAATCTTCCTCTGCAAATCTCAGCACAAACGCGGCTCCGCCTAAGCCTGACGTTTCAACAGATATATGCCAACCGTGGGCCGCGCAAAGTTGCTGCACCACAGCCAAACCCAGGCCACTACCGCCTGTGTTGGTATTGCGGGATGCTTCAAGACGATAAAAGGGCTGGAACACCCTAGCTCGCTCTTCGTCGGGAATACCTGGGCCATCGTCGCTGACCACCAACCTGGTCGAACTTAGAGACACTTCCACTCGGCTCGCATACTTCAAGCCATTGCCGACCAAATTGGCCAGCACTCGAGAAAACGCGTTGGGAGCCAGCTCAACCGTCCAGTCCGGTGTCACCGAACAATGAAACCCAATCTCTTGATCGAATCCCTGTAAGACCTCGGCAACCAGATTGCCTAGGGCCAGAGGCTGAGGCTCTTCCCGGGTCCCCTGGGCAAAGCGCAAAGCGTCCCCAATCAGGGTATCCATGGCTTCCAGATTGTTTTCAAAACGCTGCACCAAGCCGGCGTCTACCTCCTCCGGAAGTAAGGCTAAGGCCAGCCGCATCCGAGTTAATGGGGTACGCAGGTCGTGGGAAATACCGGCCATCAACGTCGTGCGGTTAGCCAGCACTAGGGAAATTTCTCGCGCCATGGTGTTGAAGTTACGGGCTAACGACACCAGCTCTCGTGGACCGGTCTCAGGCAATGGTTCGATATCCGCAAGCCCACGAAACGCTTCTGCCTGCTTTGCCGCCTGAACCAGGGGGCGAGCAATTTTGCGCACGATCAGCAACGAGGTCAGAAAAACGATACCCGCGCCCAGTCCAGCGATCACGATGGCCACATACAGCAATTGGACGTCCCGCCGATCTGGCGAAAAGCCGATCTGCAGCGTCTGATCTGCCATGGGTACATCGACCCAAATCAGGTCGTCGCCATCGTAGATGCTGACATCCAGATCCAGACGCTGGCGCAACTTACTCAGTAACAGTTCGGTAAAGGGGAGGTATCGGGTCAGCGGAGGCAGCGACTGTTCTGCCACGCTGATGATCAAGTCGTGGCTCTGAGCCAACTCCAGCTCAAAGTACGGTCGCGCCTGAGGTGGCAACTCCACCCAGGTTTGGGCCGACAACACCAAAAGCGCTGCCTCATCATCCGCTGATCGCTCGGCAATGGGATCGATGATAAAGATGTTCAAAGCGATGGTGGACACCACCGCGATCAGCAACGAGCTGATCGCCAGCGTCAGCGTGGTTCGGCCAAGCAGGGATTTAGGTTTGAGAGATTCCGAGCGTCGAATTCTCTGTAGCAAATTCATCGGTGTTCGCGCTAGCTGTGGTTATCAGGTTGGTCTAGCGGACTTTAGACGCATCAGCGGTCACGGGGCAAAACATATAACCCTTGCCCCATATGGTTTTGATAAACGCGGGGTTTGCAGGATCTGACTCTAATTTCGAACGCAATCGAGTGATGCGCACGTCGATGGATCGATCGAAGGGAGAGCGTTCAGCGCCGGTCAGCAAATCGAGAATGCGGTCACGATGCAGCACCTTGTTGGGATGAGCGACCAATATGGCCAATAGATCGAATTCGCCCGAGGTCAGGGCAATGTCTTGGTCACCGCTGCGCAGTTGGTGGGCTGCCAAATCTAACGTAAAGCTGCCGAAGGACACGGTGGTTGAGGGTTCTTCGGCGGCGCTTACCTTGCCCGTTCGTCGCAGCACGGCACGAATGCGAGCTAGCAGTTCTCTGGGATTAAAGGGCTTGGGCAAGTAATCATCGGCGCCCAACTCCAAGCCCACGATACGATCCACTTCATCGCCCTGGGCAGAGATGATGATGATGGGCAGCTCGCCGCGCTTTTTAAGTCGCTGCGCAATCGCCAGCCCATGCTCGCCAGGCAACATAAGATCAAGCACCAACAGATCGACTTCGTGCTCTGCTAGGTAGCGATCTAACTCTTCTCCGGATTGAACCGTATCCACCAACAAACCCTGTTGCTGCAAATAGGCCTGAATGAGTTCACAAATCTCTAGGTCATCATCCAGTACCAGAATACGTTCGGCGCTACTTTCTTGGGCTTCGGCCATGCTAGCGCTCCGATTGACGATCACTGGGACTGGGGCTCTCTGCCGTAGACACACGCCGCACAGACCTAGGCGCTTCGGCAACAGCGCTTTGTCGGCGTTGATCAAATCCAGCGCCAAAACGAACCTTGGCGCGCACCACCCTAACGTTTTCCGTGGACGCTGATGGCAAATCGGGCTGGACGCCTGATGCACTGGGACCATTCGTTACATTGACGGCAGGATCTGGGATGCTTCTTTCAGCAACAATCCTGGGCACCAAGGTCTCTTCGGTGGTCACGGTTGTGCCGTCCGCCAACGTCCTGGTTACCGTTGTACGTATGACCAAGTTACGCGGCAAAGACAGGGCTTCACGAGAGTCTTCTGCCTGACCCTGGGTAGACGGCGATGCTGCAGCCACATCGGCACGAGGCGTCTGCTGGCCGTAACCATGTCGGGTCTTGGCGCGCTGAATACGCACGGTCAGTGACGGCGCGCGATTTCCGGCGGTTGTCGGCTCGCTGCTTTGTCTGGCATTGCGCATGCGCTTACGCACTTCTGCTAACAGATCTCGGCGCTGGACCGCATTTAAGCTAGGCCACCGCTGCAGCAGGCCGCCAATTTGCTGATCGGAATAGTTGGCTAGGTCAACGGGTTGAATCGCTGCGTTTGCAGGACTCGCGACTTGGCTATCGGTTGGACTGACTGTATCGCTAACGCTTTGCCCTGCCGCAGTATTTTCCAGCGTGTTCGCCGTCACATTCGAGGGCTTAGCAGTCTCAACTTCAAGGGCATAAATAGGCGCACTGCCCAACGTCGTTAGGCAAAGCATCCCCAGCGCCATCCTCTTGGGAAGTCGACTGCGAGTTAACAATAAGTTGATGTGCGATATCGCCATACTGCGAATGGTGCCTTGAGGTGGTCGGCGTGACAATGGTTCGAAGGCGCATTATCGAACCCCGCTGTTTCCAATCCATGTCCCGCCTGTTTCAAAGTGTTACGCAAGCCAAATCATTTCGACTCAGAAGTTCTGTCAGGAGGATATTTCGCAAATGTAGGGCACAAAAAAAGGCGACCACTCGGGCCGCCCTCTTTTTGCGCTTATTCAGTCAGGTGATTAGACCGATTCGAACAAGCCAGCAGCGCCTTGGCCACCACCGATGCACATGGTGACAACACCATATTTCTTGTTACGGCGCTTCAGCTCTCGCAGGATGGATCCTGTTTGACGAGATCCGGTCATACCGAATGGGTGACCAATGGAGATGCTGCCGCCAAGTACGTTGTACTTCTCGTTATCGATGCCCAAGGCGTCTCGAGAGTACAGGCACTGAGAAGCAAAGGCTTCGTTCAGTTCCCACAGGTCGATGTCATCAAGAGCCAGACCCGCGTTTTTCAGCAATCGCGGAATGGCGAACACTGGACCGATGCCCATTTCGTCGGGCTCACAACCAGCCACGGTGAAACCTCGGTAGATGCCCATAGGGGTCAGACCCAGCTGAGCCGCACGATCTGCGCTCATCAGCAGCGTCATGGACGCGCCGTCAGACAATTGTGATGCGTTACCTGCAGTCACTGAACCATCTTCTTCGAAGGCAGGTGGCAGTGACGCCAGACCTTCAAGCGTGGTTTGTGGGCGGTTGCACTCGTCCTTGTCTACCCATACTTCTTCGTGGGTTTCTTCACCGGTTTCTTTGTTCACTTTGAGCATGGTGGCCTTCATGCCAACAATCTCTTCAGCAATAGAACCCGCTTCTACCGCAGCCTGATAACGCTGCTGGCTTTGCAGTGCGTATTCATCTTGAGCTTCGCGAGTTACTTGGTAACGGCGCGCTACAACCTCAGCGGTATTACCCATGGCCATGAAGATTTCAGGCTTCTCGTCCAGCAGTCGCTGGTTTTGCTTGGCTTTGCCGGGCTCTTGGCGAGTACGCATGGAAATGCTGTCCACACCACCAGCCATGGCTACTTCAGTTTGGCCAGAGGCAATCTGGTTCGCAGCCAAAGCAATGGACTGCAGGCCAGAAGAGCAAAAACGGTTAATGGTTACGCCAGCCGCAGTGATCGGCAGCTTGGACAGAACTACGGCCAAACGAGCCAGGTTTCCATCTTGCTCACCAACGTGGCTAGCAGCACCTACATAAACGTCTTCTACTTCGTCGGCACCCATTTGTGGGTTGCGATCAAGCAGTGAATCTATGCAGTGGGCCAGAAGGTCATCAGAACGAGTCAGGTTAAAGCTGCCGCGAAAGGCTTTTGTTAGGCCAGTTCGGACGCTATCGACAATTACAACATCGCGCATCGTTTATTCCTCTTTTACGTAAAAGCAGTTGTTTAAGGTCAGCAGCTTACGCCGCTGGCGGTTTTGAACTAAGGCTGCAGCGACATGTCTCTGCAGCCGCATCAGACCGCCATCGATGTTTGTAACGCGCAACCGGTAAGCTGCACTATTGTCGACTGGCTGATTAACAGACTAGTGAAGTTTGCAAAGCACTGATTGCTCAGCACCCAGATCCGATGACCCGCGCTCTCCCTAACTAGACTTGGTCCTTCCTAGTTCCCGAGGCTGATGTTAAACAGAACGCCGGACCAGTGCCACCGTGGTTTGTCACCCGCCAGCACCGCCAAAGACAATCTGCTCAGGCTTGCTACCCAGGCTTGCCAAGACGGTGGATTAGGCTAAGGTCAGTCATCCACTAACGGAGACTTTCCCATGACATTCCACGAACTCACCATGACCGACGCCTCGGGCAACGATATCAACTTCAGTCAATTTTCCGGCCAGACCTGCCTGATCGTTAACGTCGCCAGCCGCTGAGGCCTAACCAATCAGTACGCCGGGTTGCGTACTCTGCAAGAAGAATTTAGCGACCACCCGTTTACGGTGCTGGCCTTTCCCTGTAATCAGTTCGGCGCCCAAGAACCTGGGTCTGATGCAGAAATTCTGGAATTTGCGACCAGCAAGTACCAGGCGAACTTTCCGATTTTCAGCAAAATCGAGGTCAACGGCAGCGGCACCTGCGAGCTGTATCAAATGCTCAAATCCGCCCGTGCCGATGAAGAAGGCAATACCGATATCCCTTGGAACTTTGCCAAATTCCTGCTCAATGGCGACGGCGAAGTGGTGGGCAGATTCAGTCCGCAGACCGCGCCCGAAGAGCTCACCCAGGTCATCTTGGATTGCATTAACGACCAGTGACCCAACACCTCTGTAGCCTGGGGCCGCCCTGGCACCTGGCTACAGAGGTTTGACCCCTCAGCCCCACCCTCGCTTGAAAAGCTGATTTAGGTATTGAACTGGATGGCGTATCTGGGCGCCCGCCTGTTCGCTCTCAAACATTGAAAACCGCCTCTCACAGCCCCGTGTCGACAACAAACGCCAAGTTCTTGCATAGCCCAGAGACTGGCTCGCGACGGCTGCTTTCCTGCTAACCTACCCATTCACCAGCACGACAACGGGAGGGGTGTGATGGCGGTTTTGCTCGACAACTTATGCTTCGCGGAAGGTCCGCGCTGGCGCGACGGTAAGCTGTGGTTCAGCGACATGCACGATCACTCGGTCTGCACCGTTACCCCCTCGGGCCAAAAAGAGGTGGTCCTTACCCTGCAAGACGATCAGCCGTCGGGACTAGGCTGGCTGCCCAGCGGGGACCTCTTGGTGGTGTCTATGACCCGACGCCAGCTATTAAAATTCGATGGTTCCCAGCTAACGGTCTATGCGGACCTGAGTGACCTGGCGCCGTGGCATTGCAACGACATGGTGGTGGATCGTCACGGCCGGGCCTATGTGGGTAATTTTGGCTTCGACCTGCACGCCCAAGGCAAACCAACCACCACCAATTTACTGCGTGTGGATCTTGATGCCAGCGTGCAGGTTGTGGCGGATGGCTTGTTTTTCCCCAACGGCGCAATCATCACCCCGGACGAACAGACCCTAGTCATTGCCGAGACCTTTGGCCGAGCCCTGACCGCCTTCGACATCGAGCCCAACGGAGACCTGACCAACCGACGAACCTGGGCTCAGCTGCCTGAAGGCGCCGTACCTGACGGCATTTGTCTGGACGCCGGCGGGGGTATCTGGAGCGCTTCACCATCTTCCAATGAGTGCATTCGGCAAGTTGAAGGTGGCGAAGTGACCCATCGCATTGACACCGGTCGCGGCGCCTTCGCTTGCATGATTGGCGATGATAACCTTTACGTTTTGACGGCTTCGTCGTCGGATCCGGAACAATGCCGGACCAATAGCGACAGCAGAATCGAAGTGTATCCGGCGCCTTATCCGGCAGCGGGATATCCCTGAATAACCACCGGCGCCACTGTGAGGAATTCCTGATGACCGATTTATTTGAAAACTACACCTCTCCTTGGATGGATGATGAGCTGTCCATGCTTCGGGACGCTGCGCGTAAATTCTTCACCACAGAGCTGGCTCCCCAGCAAGAAACCTGGGAGGCCAACGGCATCGTGGATCGCTCAGCCTGGAGCAAAACCGGTGCTGCAGGCTTTTTACTTTCGGAAATCCCCACCCAGTACGGCGGCGGTGGCGGTGACTACCGACACGAAACCGTCATTATGGAAGAACAGTTGCGCAGTGGCGCTTCAGGCCTAGGTAGCCAAGTGCATAGCCAAATCGTGGCCCCTTATTTTTTGCATTACGGCACCGAAGAACAGCGTCTACGATGGTTGCCTGACATGGCCGCGGGCAACAAGGTCGGGGCCATTGCCATGACCGAGCCCAACACCGGCTCGGATCTGCAAAGCATTCGCACCACTGCCATCCGGGATGGCGATGAGTTCGTCATCAACGGATCAAAAACCTACATTAGTAACGGTCAACATTGTGATCTGGTCATCGTCGTCGCCAAGACCGATCCGACCCAGGGCGCCAAGGGTATCAGTTTGATTGTGGTGGAAGCTGGCACGCCTGGCTTTAGCAAAGGACGCAACCTGAAGAAGCTAGGTCAACCTGCGGCAGATACATCGGAACTGTTTTTTGAAGATTGTCGGGTCCCGGTCGCAAACCTGGTTGGCGAAGAGGGCAAGGGATTCGTTCAGCTTATGCAGCAGTTGCCCCAAGAGCGCTTAAACATCGCGCAAGCAGCGGTAGTGGATATGGAGCGCGCCATCACGCTGACGCTGGAGTTCGTCAAAGAGCGCAAAGCCTTCGGTCAGCGCGTACTGGATTTTCAGAACACCAAATTCAAGCTCGCAGAATGCAAAACCGAAGCGCTGATTGCGCGTACTTTTGTCGACCAGTGTCTGGTCAAACATCTAAAAGGGGAACTGGATGCTGCAACCGCGTCCATGGCCAAGTACTGGACCACTGACAAGCAAAATCAAATCATTGATGTCTGTTTGCAGCTACATGGTGGCGCCGGTTACATGGACGAGTACCCCATTTCGCGTATGTACCGGGACGCGCGGGTGCAATCCATCTACGGCGGCACTAACGAAATCATGAAAGAGCTGATCAGTCGTACCCTGTAACGCGCCCGATATTGGAGAGCATCATGACATCACAAGCTGCACATACCCGGTCTCACGCTTGGGGCTGGATTCGCCAACGGGCACCTAGCCTAGCCGCCATGGTCTGCCTGACTTTTTCAGCCGCTGCCCAAGCGGATTGGCAATTGGATGGCGACGCCTCTCGGCTCGATTTCATTTCTACCAAGGCCAGCCACATTGCTGAGACCCATACCTTTGACGAGCTATCTGGGACGGTTACCGATCAGGGCCAAGCTTCCATCAGCATCGACTTGAGCAGCGTCAATACCGGTATCGACATTCGCAACCAGCGGATGCAAAACCTGCTATTCAATGTGGTGGCGTTTCCCACTGCAGAAATCACCGCCAACATCGATATGCAGCAAATCAGTGTTCCATCCAGCCAGGCAATGCCCATCAGCGCCAGCCTCAGTTTGGCAGGCGCAACCACTGCGGTCAGCGCCGAGGTATTGGTCAGCACAACTGACAACAATGCGGTGACGGTAACCACGCTAGCGCCGATTGTGCTCAATGCCGCAGACCTCAAGCTGCAGCCGGGCATTGATGCCCTGCGTGACATTGCCGGACTGCCGGCCATCAGCTATGCGGTGCCGGTGACTTTCAGCCTGACCTTCACACGCTAAGCCCCGCGCTTGCTCAACTACTGGCGTTTTTACTGGCCGCTCGCCCTGATTGGGGTGGGCATGGTGTTGTCTGTGCAATTTCAGAACGCCACTCTGGCCAGGTATCCCGATGCCGTCACCGAGCTGGCGGTATTGGCGCTGTCCTACGGGGTATTCAGTTTTTTTAACGCATCCCTGCAGTTCATCGCCCAACTCGCCAATGTCTACGCCCGCAGCCGCCAAGCCATGAGCCGATCTTGGCGCTTTGTGGTGCTGGCCAGCCTGTTGATCATGCTGCCTCTTGGGGTGATTGCTGGCACCCCCATGGGTCAACAACTGGTTTCAGCCATATTCAGCATTGACGCCGCTCTGACCCTGCGGGTTAGCGAATATTTGGTGTTGCTATGCCCCCTAATACTGCTGAACGGTCAGCGTCACTTTTATTCCGGACTGCTGGTCCAAGCTAAGCTGACGGGCTGGATAACCATCATTAACTTCATCTACTTGGGTGTGGTGGTGGTTGCCCTGTTGACGGGGCTGGCGCTAGGTCTGAAACCAGCCTATGTGGTCGTGGGATCCGAAGCGCTGGGCGTTGTCACCATGCTTACCCTACTGCTGTGGGCCCGGCATACGCTGTATCAACCTCCCCAACAGCCGGAACACGAGAACGTCAGCTACCGTGAACTACTGGGCTTTTTCATCCCGGTTTCAACCACCGGCGTGATGTTTGCCCTCAGTCGGCCTATTTTGTTCGCCTTTGTCGCCCGGACCCCAGAGGGCATCGCCAGCATTGCGGCGTTGCGAGTGGCTTTTGATTTCAGCATGATTTTTCAGCAGGCGGCGAATCAGTTCCGTCACTTTTTCATCAGCTTTGGCTTCGATGATCTGGCCAGCAAGCGTCGATTCATGACAATAATTTGCATTGGCATTACCGCCATCATGCTGCTGTTTGCTCTGACTCCCCTACACCAGTGGGTATGGGGAACGCTGATGGGCTTACCTCAAGACCTAATCGAGATAGCCACAGACGCCACCCTGATCATGTGTTTGATGCCTGCCATCATCATTTATCGCAACTACTTTCACGGCTATCTGATGATGATGCGCCGCACTGCCGGCATGGCCTATGGCAGCATTCTGCGGGTACTCGGTATTTACGCCTGCGGTCATCTGTTTTTCATCTTCGATCTACTGAACCACATCAGTGCCACGTTCATCCTGATTTTGGGATTCGTCATCGAGGCCGCCATTGCCCGCAACACTAGCGCTAGGGCCAGCGCTGAAGCCGAGCTTTCGCAAAGATCGTAAACGGTCGGGGCAAAGCCGTCCCAGTCATTTATACTTGGGGCATCGCCGCCGGATCGGCAATCCACTCACTCTAAAGACGTTATTCAGGACCCAGATATGACCGTGACTCTTGGACCCACCTCGCACACCTATTTTTCTCAGCGTCTGCGACTGCACTACACCGACTGGGGCAATCCGGACGCGCCACCCATGATTTTAATTCACGGTGGTCGCGATCATTGTCGGAACTGGGACTGGGTGGCTGAGCACTTTCGTCACGACTATCACATCATTGCTCCAGATCTGCGCGGCCACGGGGACAGCCAGTGGATGGTGGGTGGCAGCTACAACCAGATCGATTACGTCTATGACATCGCCCAGCTGCTGCACCAAAAACAAATGTCTCCGGTGACGATTATCGGCCACTCCTTGGGCGGCTCTATCTCTCTGCTCTATACCGCTTTGCACCCGGACAAAGTCAACAAGCTGGTCGCCATTGAAGGCATGGGACCTCCACCTTCTATGATCGAGAAGCGCATGCAGCAAACCATGGGCGAGCGACTGCACGAATGGATGGATGGCATACGCGACTCGTCCGGCAGATTGGTCAAGCGCTACCCGACACTGGAAGAAGCCTTCCAACGCATGCAAACGGAAAACCCACACCTGTCGGAATCGCAGGCCCGTCATCTGACCATCCACGGCAGCAATCAAAACGAGGACGGCACCTTTAGCTGGAAATTCGACAATTACGTTAGAAATTTCTCGCCCATCGGCGTTCCTTTCAGCGATATGGCAAAACTGTACGGCCAAATCACCTGCCCTACGCTGTTGGTTCGAGGCTTGGAATCCTGGGCATCGGACCCCGTTGCAGATGGCCGCGCCAGCAACTTCAATTGCCCGCTGGAAGTCGAGGCCTTCGCCGACGCAGGTCACTGGGTGCACCATGACCAGTTAGACGGCTTTGTAGCTCGGGTAAAAACGTTCTTGCAACAATCGGACTAACGGCGTGTCTGCGGCGGTTATCCAGCAGTTACACGACTCGCCTTGGCAGGGTGTTTTTCACGTTACTGGAGGCGGCGTTACCCTGCTTAGCCAGTTGCTGGGCGTTTCTGGTGCGTCGCGTACGGTGCTGGAAGCCACCGTGCCCTACGCCAGCGCCGCGCTAGATCAACTGCTGGGGCAAAAGCCCGAACAAGCCGCCTCTGCTGCCACAGCCCGAGCCTTGGCCATGGCCGCCTATCAACGTGCGAGGACGTTAACGGATGCCACATGCTTTGGCCTGGGCTGTAGCGCAAGCCTGGTTACTGACCGCAGCAAACGAGGCCAAACTCGGGCGCATTGGGCCGTGCAAACCGCCACGGCAAGCTGGGATTTTTATTTGGAATTGGACGCCACTCGGCAGCGTCATGAACAAGAAGCCGAGCTGTGCAACCGACTCGTGGAAAGCCTAGCCAGCACTCTACTGGATCAGCCTTGGTCAGGCCCAGGCATGGCGGTTTGCCGTCCCGACCCAGCATGGCATGACTTGTTAAACGACGCTCCCTATCGCTGGTGTACTGGCGATCACCCGGGTGATTTGATCCTGCCCGGATCCTTCAACCCGGTACATGAAGGCCACTACCAAATGCTGCAAGTGGCCCAGGATATCTGTGGCAAAGTCGGGGCTTTCGAACTGACGCTACGCAATGCGGATAAGCCGGACCTAGACTATCTGTCGGTGCAAGAGCGACTGACGCTGATGCAAAACCACCAGGTCTGGCTCACTAACCAAGCTAATTTTGCCGCGAAAGCCGAACTGTTCCCCGGGGCCACCTTTGTCTTGGGCACCGACACCTTGGTGCGCATTGGACAACCGCGCTTTTATGGCGACAGCGAGCAGGTCAGAGATCAGGCCATCCATCGCTTGCGCGATCTGGACATCGATTTTTTGGTACTGGGGCGACTGGACGGCCAACAATTTATCGGCCTCGAGGATCTGACGCTGCCTAAGCCGCTGCGGGATTTATGCCGAGGGGTGCCCGAGTCTGTCTATCGCAACGATGCCTCCTCCACCCAAATTCGACAGGGACAGAGTCAGCCAACTCAGTAGGCGGGATTGTCTGGAATGAGGGTTTTCCAGCGCCCTTGGCGAAAGCGCCAAATCAGCATAACGCCCTTCAACACGTAGTCGCCAATCAGCGCCGCGTATACCCATATCACCGGCAGGGCAAAGTAGGCTGCCAACGCCGCCAGACCACAGCGCATGACTAACAACCCTAATATGGTGGTGATTAACGGAAATCGCGTATCCCCCGCCCCTCGCAGAGCACCACCGATGGCGAACTCAACCGCCAATAGCGGCATCATCGCACCAAGGATGTAGATGAACTGAACCGTATACGCGATGGTCTGGGCCCCTGAGCCAATAAAGTATTCGGCTAACGCCTGAGCAAAATACATCACCGTCAAGCCAATCACCCCCATGGAAGCGATGGCCATCCACATCGAGCGCCAGCCGCTGCGCGCGGCTCCAGCAAAATCCTTGGCCCCCAAGTTCTGACCCACCAATGTAGAGCCAGCAATAGAGAAGCCAAATCCCACCGTCATGCACACCGCCAAAATGTTGACACCAATGTTGTAGGCGGCAAAAGCCGGTGTTCCGTAGTTGTTACCGATAACAATAAGGAAGATAAAAAACCCAAGCTGGAATACCCCTTGTTCCAGAGCCGCCGGGTAACCGATATCCACTAGCTGACGCAGGCGCTGGCGACGCCACCAGCCGCTACTGACATGCCGAACGCGAAACTTTTGATGCACCCACAAGGTCAACAATATGAGCGTGCCCAAAGAGAAGGCGATACCGGCCGCCACAGCGGCTCCGGCAACACCCATTTCTGGCATGCCCCAGCGACCAAAGATAAACGCGTACAGCAGCGGTAAGTTCAGCACGTTAACACCCGCCGCGATCCACAGCGGCGACCAGGCATCGCCAGATGCACGCAGTGCCGCACTGAGAATTAACATGCCGGCAAAGGCGATGTTGAAAAACGACAACCAACGAATGTTCTCGGTAGCCATGACTAAGGTTTCTTCATCCAGACCAAAGACGCCCGCCAGGTAACCTGCGAAAAAAAATCCCAATATGGCAACGACGGTAGCCAGTGCCGCACCCAAAACTAAGGACGCCATGGTCACGCGACTGGCTTCTTCGTAGTCACCGGCGCCCCATGCTCGAGCCACCAAGGCTGTGGTACCGGCGCTGACCGCCATCAATACCGCCAGCATGGCAAACATCACGCGCTGACCCGCACCCACCGCCGCGAGCGCTTGGGGACCCAGTTCTCCCACAAACTTGGTCTGCACCATGCCAACAATGGTGTAACTGAGATTGCCAAGAATACTGGGCAGAGCGAGCTGCCAGATAGAGGGGCGTTGGGCGGCCTCGTCCAATGACTGGTGTGTCTGGGCGTCCATGGGCGGTTGATCCGCTGAATCCGATGCCTTGGTATCTGCCTGGCCGGGGTCAGTCACTAAAAGTTCGCGCCTGTACTGGGTGGTTATTGAGTGTCGTTATCAATGCGTCGATACAGCTTATCTTTTCGGCAAGCGACGCCTGGCCCATAGCGGGCTGTGAGCCAGCCCGTCAGTTTAACGCCTTTGCTACCCGTGCCCATAGCGAAGAAAAGCGGTCTCACGAAAGTCATCGCTTTTTTTGGCATGCCAATCCAGACGCGCTACCCTGTCGCCCCGATTGATCAATGGAGAGCGTTATGGAAGTAGGGAAATTAGGTGTCTGGTACTTTTTTGATGATGTCAGTTCTGCCGCAGCAGCTGAGTCGGCCAAACGCCTGGAAGCGCTGGGGTACGACACTCTGTGGCTGCCAGAAACCGTGGGCAAAAATCCTTTCGTCCTCGCCTCTTGGCTGCTAGCTAACACCACGAAACTCAAGCTTGCCACGGGCATTGCCAACATTTATCACCGCGAACCCACGGTCAGTCGCGCTCTGCAGTACACCCTAGCCGAACAGTCCGATGATCGTTTTATGATGGCCATCGGCGTCTCCCACAAACCGTTGGTAGAGGGCGTTCGAAAGCTGGAGTACGGCCCCCCGGTCACCACCATGCGTAACTATCTTGAGCAGATGGATACCGCCCCCTATCGAGCCGTGCAGGCAGACACAGATCCGTTGACCTTGATTGCCGCATTGGGCCCCAAGATGATTGAGCTGGCCAAGACCCACACCCAGGGGGCGCACCCGTACTTTACTGGCCCATCCCACACCAAAATGGCCAGAGAAATCCTGGGCGAAGGGCCGCTGCTGTGTGTAGAGCAAAAAGTCATCCTCGAAACGGATCCGCAAAAAGCTCGGGACCTGGCTCGGCCGGTTGCCTCGATCTATAACCGCTTACCGAACTACCGCAACAACTGGCTGCGGATGGGATTAAGCGAGGACGACATCGACAACCTGAGCGATCGCTTTATCGATGAAACTTTTGCTTGGGGCGACGTGGACGCGTTGAAAGCTCGCATTGCCGAGCATATGGATGCCGGGGCGGATCATGTCTGCATCCAACCCATCAATCCCAACGGCAAGATCGGTGAACTGCACTGGGAGTGCCTGGAAGCTCTTTCGCCCAGCGCCTAACACCTAGTCAGCATTGGATCGGATTCGGGTCGCGCTTGCGACCCGGTCACCGATTTCAGCCTTACAAATCTGTCCGCGGGCAGACTACTGCAACAAATTGGTGGTTCCCGTCAGCGCCTGCTCAGCGCCGTACACCAACTCATCGAAAATCTCTTTGGCCGGTCGTACCGCCTTGATCATGCCAATACCCTGACCCGCAAATCCTGGGTTGATATCGCCGCGTCCATCGCGGTTGGCGGCAGCCATAACCGGTCCTGAGATCATGCCCTGATAGGGCATGGGCAGCGGTTCAACATCTTCCCTAACCCAGTGATCGGTCCACTTAGAGCGGATGATTCGTGCGGGCTTGCCGGTAACCGTGCGGGAAACCGAAGTGCCCTCTTCTGTGGCATCCACAATGGCCTGCTTCTGAAAATCAAAAATATTGGCTTCTTCGGAAGCTAAGAAAGCAGACCCTACCCAAACCCCTTCAGCCCCCAGCATTAAGGCTGCAGCAACACCGCGGCCATCGGAAATCCCGCCAGCGCCCAGCACTGGGGTGTCGCCTACCGCATCCACCACCTGGGGAATGAGCGCCATGGTACCCACGGGTGAGTTGTGCCCACCGCCGTCGTGGCCCTGGGCAACAATGATATCCAACCCGGAAGACTTCACCTGAATGGCGTGACGCACGGCGCCTACCACCGCCATAACTTTGGTGCCGTTGGCCCGCAGCGCATCCATCCAAGGTCCTGGGTTGCCCAGACCCGAGGCATAAACAGGTACTCGCTCCTGAATCACCACTTCCATCTGGGCCTCAAAAAACTCTTTAGTGAACAGAGCCGGTTCATCGTCGTCTGGACCCCGAGCCCGTCCGCTTTGTTCTGGGGCTTCCAGCCCTTCCCGCTCCATAAAGGCTTTGGCGAACGCTTGGCGCTCGGGCAGCAAGTCTGCGGGAGTCGGTCCGTCACTGTCCTCGTAATTGGCTCGACGTACCGATGCGGGCAGCAGGGTATCTACGCCGAAGGGCTTATCCGTCATTTCTCGGGTTTGACGAATCCACTCCCGCAGCTGTCTGGGGCCGCAACCCGCGGCGCCCAACACACCAAGGCCACCGGCGTTAGACACCGCCGCCGCCAAGGCTGGACCGCTGGCACCGCCCATACCTGCCAGCACGATGGGCCGGTCAATTTCTAAAATTTCACAAACTCGACTGTGTAGCTTCATGATTCCCCCCCCCGGAGCGTTAATGATTCTTCAGGACTTGAAAGACCCGAACAGACTCTTGAAATACAGCAATGGCGCTGCCTCTTCGTTAACACGCTGAAAATCCACCACCCGGCCAACCACAATGGTGTGATCGCCGGCGTCGTGCTCAGCGTCAATGGTGCATTCGACAAAGGCCAAAACGTCTTGGAGCATCGGTGCTCCAGTAACCCCAGACTGCCACTGCACATTCGCGAATTTATCGGCCCCCGATTGAGCCATGTCAGCACAGATGGCTTGTTGATCGTGACTCAACATGTTGATGCCAAAATGACCGCTTTGCCGAATTTTTGGCCAGCTGGACGATGACTTGGCCGGACTGAAAGCCACCAGCGGTGGATCCAAAGACAGCGAGATAAAGGACTGAGCAGCGAAGCCCTGAGGCTGGCCCTCTAGCAGACCGGTAACCACCACCACCCCAGTGGCGAAATTACCCATGGTTTGGCGAAAGCCCATTTCGTCAAAGGACGCTACCTGCTCACTCATCGTGTTTCCTATTCATGCGTTGCTTGGACTATAGCTAACCACCGAGTATTTCGATATGCCGTGAATTGGCATCAAGCCCCAGCACTTTTTACTTTCACCCTTCAACCACGCATGATTGCGCCTGTTAGACATCCGGCTTAAAGCGAAGGAGGTTTTATGGAAATGATCATCGTATTGGTTGTGGTGGCGTTGCTGGCCTTTTGGGTAGTGCGTATCTACAACCAGTTAGTAGAGCTGAAAAATCGTCACGAAAACGGTTTTTCGCAAATTGAAATACAGCTTAAGCGCCGGTACGACCTGATACCGAATCTGGTGGAAACCGCAAAGGCCTATATGAGCCACGAGCGCGAAACCCTAGAAGCGGTTATCAGTGCCCGTAACGATGCGGTGGCTGGACTGGCGGCAGCGGCAGGAAACCCTGGTGATCCCCAGGCGATTCAGGCCTTGGCAGGAGCTGAAGGGGTACTGGGCGGAGCCATGAGCCGGTTCAATGTCACCATGGAGGCCTATCCAGACCTCAAAGCCAGTGCCAACATGGCCCAGCTGTCCGAAGAACTCACCAGTACCGAAAACAAAGTGGCTTTTGCCCGCCAGGCCTTCAACGATCAGGTCACGGAATTTAATACCTATCGAAGCTCGTTCCCGCCGGTGATCTTCGCGGGCATGTTCGGCTTTGCCAGCGATGCCGCACTGCTGGAGTTTGAGGATTCCAAAGAGATACAGGCCGCGCCGAAAGTTTCGTTCTAAGCCGTGAACTTTTTTCAGGCCCAAAGTAAGGCGCGCCATAACACCCGGCTGTTGAGCCTACTGTTTATAGGTGCGGTGCTGTCACTGGTGGTGTTAACCAACCTGCTGGTGCTGCTGTTTTTCGTTGACAGCTATCCCGGCGCTACGCTCGCCCAGCGCATCAGCGACGCGCCTCAGGAACTTTGGCTGTACACCAGCCTAGGCGTCATTGGGCTGATTGCCGTGGCCAGTGGCTTCAAGTATTTAGCCCTGCAAGGCGGCGGTAAGGCCGTGGCCGAATCCCTCGGTGGCGTACTCATTCATCAAAATACGGCTGACCCGGCCCAGCGCCAATTACTCAACGTGGTAGAAGAAATGGCCATCGCCGCTGGGGTACCCGTTCCGCCGGTGTACTTGATCCGCGAGTCCTCCATCAATGCCTTCGCTGCGGGTTTTGGTATTCACGATGCGGTGATTGGCATCAACCAAGGAACCATCGATTTATTGAACCGACAGGAGCTTCAGGGCGTTGTGGCTCACGAATTCAGTCACATTCTCAATGGCGACATGCGCATTAACCTGCGCATCATCGCGTTGCTCAACGGCATTCTAATTCTGGGCATCATTGGCGGCGCGTTGATGCGGGGCTCTATGTTCAGCCGCTCCCGTGAGCGTGGTGGTCTAATCGCCCTGGGCCTGGCGTTGTTGGTGATCGGCTATGGCGGCACGTTTTTTGGGCAGCTCATCAAGGCTGCGGTCAGCCGCCAAAGAGAATTCCTAGCTGACGCCAGCGCGGTGCAGTTCACGCGATCTACTCAAGGCATTGCCAATGCCTTGAAAAAAATCCGCAACCACAGCACCGGTTCTCGGCTGGACTCCCCCCAAGCCGATGAAAACAGTCATTTGTTCTTTGGGGCGATACGATCGTTCAGCAGCATGATGGCTACCCACCCGCCCTTGGAGGCCCGCATCAAGGCTCTGGACCCCCAGTGGCAACCTAGCGACTCTCAGCAAACCACCGCGAGCAACACCCACAGTTCTGGCATGGCCGCGAATGCGTCGAGTTTTGCTGGCCAGGCGTCCCACCTCAGCCAACACTGTGGCAGCGCCAATTTACCCGAAGCACAACGCATGCTTGAGGACGCTGAACCGGTGCTAAGCCATGCCAGCCACGACACCTTTGAAGCGCGGGCCATGGTGTACGCCATGCTGTTGAGCGCCGATGAAAGCACTCGCAGCGAGCAACTGGCTCTCATCAACCGCATGGCGGAGCCCGGAGTTCCGGCGCTGATCCCCGAGGTATACGGGCTTATTCAACAGCAAAGCCAGCGGCAAAAATTGCTTTATCTCGATCAAGCAATGCCCACATTGAAGGCCATGTCTCGCTCTCAATATAAGCGGTTTTACGAGTTGATTGGCCAGCTCATCGTCGCGGACGGCAACGTAGACCTGTTGGAATGGGTTATCCATCGCATCATTACCCAAGAGCTTTACGCACATTTCGTTGGACCCTTTCGCAATAGCGGGCACATCGCCAGGCCTGCAAAAGTCCGCAAAGAGGTCACCGTGGTGCTATCGCTGATGGCTGCGGCCAGCAGCACGGATCAGGCCCAACGCCAGCAAGCATTTCAGGCAGGCATGGAGATCTGGGGCGACAGTCAGCGCCAGTTGTCTATCCAGTATTTTGACTACCAGGCGCTGAATCAGGCTTTGGACAAACTTCGGCACCTCAACGCCGCACTGAAAGCCCAACTGCTCGATGCCTGTGGAGCGGCGGTTGCTGCTGATGGCCAGCTTCGAGACAACGAATTTGCCCTCATTAAAGGCATTGCTACTACCCTTGACTGCCCAATGCCGCCGCTGGAGGCCCCTGCCTAAGCGTCTTCGCGTAGGCTGATTGCCACGCCGGATCGTCACTGTGAATTCTGATCGAGACTGGTGGCAAACCTTCATCCGCCTGAAGCACCCCGCTGCTGTTGGCGGTGAATCAAGCCTTTTGTGTTACAACTGCACCAATCTTTGAGCCAACCCAATAGAAGAACTATTAGAAGAACTATGCGCGATCAAGTTTTTGCCCAACCCCAAGATCATATTGTGGACTTTGCGTTCAATGCCGATGTGGTCAACGTCTTTCCAGACATGATCCGACGCTCGGTCCCCGGCTATGAGCTGGTCATTCCCATGGGCGGGCTGATTGCGGCTCGACACTTGGGTACCGACGGCGTTGCTTTTGATCTGGGATGTTCCCTGGGCGCCAGCTCGTTAGCCCTGTTGGCCTACTGCCCGAGTCCAAAAGTCCGTGTTGTCGGCGTGGACAGTTCCCAGGCCATGATCGACAAGGCCAGGCAACATATTCAGGATTCACGTATCGAATTTCGCTGTGCTGACTTAACCACTACCGATATCAGCGGCGCTAACGTGGTGATGCTGAATTTTGTGCTGCAGTTTCTGCCTCCGGAGCAGCGCGCGGATCTGCTGTGCGAGATTGCCGCACGCATGCACCCTGAAGGCCTACTGATTTTGTCAGAGAAAGTCCGGGATGAAGCGCCTCAGCGACACGATTTCTATGAAGCCACCCATCTCGCTTGGAAAAGAGCCAACGGTTACAGCGACCTTGAGGTGAGCCAAAAACGCCAGGCTCTGGAAAATGTCATGCGGGTTGAAAGCCCGCAAACTCATGTTCAACGACTGACCGAAGCGGGTTTTGCCGACATCATTCAGTGGTTCCACTGCATGAACTGGGTGTCTTTCGCGGCCTCTCCTACTCAGGTCTTGGCCGCCCATGACTGACCCTTGGCCGGATTGGATCACCGACTGGCCTAGGGAAACCGCACTCGGGCGCTACAGCAGTCAACACCATGGCGACTTTGCCCGGTGGCAACAGGCCATCGAGAATTTGCCTTCCCTAAAAGCAAACGACATTCGCTTAGATACCCCAACGGTTACCTGCTCGTTCCGTGACGCCAGCGACGCCGCTATGACGCAACTAGAGAGTGGCCTGCGAGAACTGCACCCCTGGCGCAAGGGACCCTTTCAATTGGGCTGCATACATATCGACACCGAATGGCGATCAGACTGGAAATGGGATCGGCTTGCCCAGGCAATGGGTTCTTTGGCGAGCCAGCGGGTGCTGGATATCGGCTGCGGCAATGGCTACTTCGGCTGGCGCATGCTTGGCGCTGGCGCCGCGGCAGTGGTCGGTGTGGATCCAACGCTGTTGTTTTGCATGCAACATCTGGCCATGCAGCGCTATTTTGCCCACCCCCAACATTGGGTGCTGCCACTGGGCGTCGAGGAGCTTGTGCCCAGTCACCGTTTTGATTGGGTGTTGAGCATGGGAGTGCTCTACCATCGCAAAGACCCCCAAGCACATATTCGACAGCTGTATGAGCTAACCGAGCGCGGCGGCAACTGCGTGCTGGAAACCCTAATCGTCGAAGACGGCCAAACACTGTACCCCCCAGATCGTTACGCGCGCATGCGCAACATTCACGCTATTGCCAACCTGACGACCCTTGAGCACTGGATGCAGGAAGCTGGCTTTACCGATGTGCACGTCATAGACGTGAGCCGCACCACCACCGAAGAACAACGATCGACCAATTGGATGCATTTCGAATCGCTGGACAAGGCGTTGGACCCAGAGGATCCCTGCAAGACCGTTGAGGGGCTGCCTGCACCGGTGCGAGCCATGCTGATTGGCCAACGCCCATAGCAGCAAGAAGAGAATTCGGCACCATCCCGGCTTGGACTATACTGGGGTTTTCATACCGGCTGGCGCTATGTTGGGACTATCACCGTTAGAGTTTCGTTTTCGCGGCAAATCCAGGCTGTTACTGGATATTTACTATTGTTTTATTGAGCAAGGCAGCCCGGCGCTGCACCCAACTCAGATCGCCAAGCACACTGGCATCAGCTTCGCGGAAGTGGCCCGGCGATTGGACGCCACCCCAGAATTGTTTGTCCGACTACCATCCCGGGCCGGCGACGTTACCCGATACCGCATCAATACCAGCACCGCAGCCCGCAGCGCCGAAGAGGTGGAAGCGCTCATCCAGCAAAACGTCCAGCGGGAATCCATGCTGTTTTACAGTTTAGTATCCATGGTCTTTCTCACTCTGGTAATTGTGGTACTGACCATCGCACCCAACGTTTAAGGAATTGTTATGCCCGAACAACTCAGCCCGGCATTGCTTGAGCTGCGCCAACGCTGCGAAGGTTTTGCCCAAGAAATCCTGCTACCCACGGCAGGAATGGACAAAGCCGAGGCCAGCCAGCGCATTCGCGAGGCCTCAAAAGCGGCGGGTCTGTTCGCGTTAACCCAACACAGCCATGGCGAACCGGTTAGCCAGCTCGCGCTGTGCGTGGCCCGCGAAACCCTGGCCGCGGCCAATCCACCAGGGCTAGACGCGGTCTTTGGCCCCAGTGCTGGCGTGCTGGGCAGCGCCGAGGGTCCCTTGGCCGACAGTCACTTGGCACCTCTGTTGGCGGGAGAAAAGCGTGGCAGCTTTGGCTTTACCGAGCCTGACAACGTAACCCCAACATCTGGGGTCATCGATGGCTCAGAGCTGGTGATTAGCGGCCAAAAATCCTACGTTACCGGCGGCGCGGACGCCGACTTTATTAACGCGCTGGTGCAAATCGAGGGCCACGGTCCGTCAATGGTCGTCATCGATACCGACACCGCCGGAGTTGTGCTGGACAAGCGTTTTAACTCCTTAGACGGCAGTCACCATGCAGCGTTTCGTTTTGACCAAGTGCGCGTGCCGGTTCACCACATTATCGGTGAACCCGGACAAGGCCTGCCCAAGGCCTTACGCCAGATCGGCGACGTGCGGTTGCTGTTTGCTGCCCAAGCCAGCGGTTACATGATGTGGGTCATCGAGCTGCTGCAATCGCATCTGCAAAGCCCAGACAAGAGCGGCACCGCCCGGGGCAATAAAGATGTGGTGCGTTGGCACTATGCGAACCTACGCATAAAGGCCTTTGCCATGCGCAGCATGCTATACCGCACAGCCCGACTAGCCGATCAGGGTGAGAACATCGTCAACGAAGGCATGGCCTGCAAGGTGTTTGCTACCGAGGGTGTCGGCGAAGCCGTGGACACCGCCATTCAGTTGGTGGGCGGCGAGGCCCTGATTGAGGATCACCCGCTGGCTATTTTGTACAAAAAAGTCAGAGCCTGGCGCTTGGCGGAAGGCGCCAGCGATGTACTGCGGTTGAACATCGGCCGGGGCATCTTAGAACTCGGTAAAGGGCGCATTTAATACACCGAGCGGACGGCTAGGGTCGTCGCCTCGACCGCTTCGTTAACAACAAAAATAGGAACTCTCCATCATGAACAAACTCACCGTCTTACCTATGGCCCTGGTCTTAACCGGCTGTACCTTTGTGTCTTTGAGCGAAGCTGGCAGCCGGGTAGCTCAGAGCCGGGCCGAAGCCGTGGAAAGCTGCACGTTGGTTGGCAACATATCCAGCCAAACCAAGGACAAAGTGGTCATCGATCGCAATACCGGCAAGGTCAAAGAGGAACTGATTGTGCTGGCTCGCAACAGAGCAGCGGAATTGGGTGCCACCGACCTTGTACAAAACGGCGACGTGGAAGCCGGAACCGCGACCTTTAGCGCCTATCGATGTGAATAAAGCGCTGTGATTGAACCGCTGCAACTGCACCGGTGCGACTGCACCGATAGGACGGAACCGGCGTGAGATGGACTCAGGTTGGTTGATCACTGGGGATAGTCGTCACTCTTTTGCCCGTGGCGCTCGCGGTTTTCTTCACGACTACGCGGGGATTTTTTGATCAGGGCATAAACCGCCCCAGTACCGCCGCGATGTCGCTGGGCAGAACAATAGGCCAGCACTAGCGGGTGCTCTGCCAACCAATGGGCCACATAACTTTTGAGTCGCGCGGGTGTTGGGCTACGCAGCCCCTTACCGTGACTGATGAGCACGCAGCGCCAGTCATTGGCATGAGCCTGGTTTATCAACTTAAACACGTCGGCGTGGGCCTCTTTGACCGTACGCTGGTGCAGATCAAGTTCCCGGGCGATGTCGTAGCCGCCTTTGCGCAGCTTGCTGAAAACCGCGATCTGAATACCGTCCTGGCGCCACTCCAAGACCTCTAGTGGGTCTAAGGGTTTTACCTCGCTCAGGGTAAGAAAATTCGCATCCTGCTGCTGGGTGGCAAATGCTTCTGCGGCTTTTTTGCGGGCCTCATGCTCCTCCGCCGACGCGGCCTGCTTGGGAGCGAAGGTTTGTTTACCCTTGGTAAGCGGCGCCACATCTTGCATGGCGGAGGCAAAATCAGCCCATTCCTCAGACCCAGGCTCTTGCGCTTTCTTTGTTGTACGTTTTTGTTCCGGGTCGTGATCCATGACGCCATCAACCTCACTGGCTTCGACTGGAGTTACCGCTGCAAAGCTACCGCTCAGATGCACCAATCTCAATGCTGGGGAGGCGATCCGAACGAGTTTGGGCAAGGGGCAAATTGTCCTGGCGGTGATAAGTGAACACCGGCGACAGTTTTACCGCATCGGACTCGTTGCGCCCTGCCGCATGAAACAAGCGACAATGAAACGCCAGCGCATCGCCAGCGTTTAGATTTACCGTTTGCGCAGCATCAATTAGGGCCTGGTTTTCAGCAAGATCCGGTCGCAAAAACAGCTCGCTATCCAGTCGGCTGGCATCCACATGCATCAAATGGGTTCCGGGTATCACCTGCAGCGCGCCGTTTTCTTGGGTTTCATCACCCAAGGCATACCAGACAGAAATTAACTCCGGCTTTTGAAAGGACCAATAACGGACATCCTGATGCCACAAGGTTGCACTGCTATACCCCGGATACTTGGTCATTACGCAGTTATGGTGGCACTGGGACAAACAAACCTGCCCATCCAAGAGCACGTTGAGCAATTGCGCGACCCGAGGTTCTGCGGCCAACGAACGCAGCTGCTCCGAGCGCGCATAGGCCTGTAGCAGCCGCCGGGGGGTTGTGCCGCCTGGTGCTTGGCGACTCTTAGGTGCTCCCGGATAACCCACGTCCGCTTCAAATTCCACCGGCTCAACCAGTGGCGTCATCGACTCGGTAATGTGCTCGATGAGTGCTTGCCGTCGGCTTGGGCTCAATATGCCAGGCAGCACGACGTAGCCTTCAGCGGCAAGCTGGGCCTGGCATTGGGCCAGGGTAGCATCGGAAAAAGGCTCTAACGGTTCAGGCGCCATGGTTTTGCACTGTCAGGATTTAAGATTCTTTTCTAACAAGGGATCACCGTTAACGGTGATTTTCAATTCTCCAGACTCAGCCCAGTAGCGAGCCTCTATGTAGTGGTGTTCTTCCCACTCTAATTCAACGTTGGTCCAGACATATTGCGGCTGTTTGTCGGATGCATCACGACGCTTACGCAGACACCCGTCCAACCACAGCTCAATGGCACCGTCATCGGTGAGCATGAATTCAAAGGTCTTGTGTCGGTGGTTGAAGGTCAAAGTCTGTGACAAGGCTGGCTCCTATTTTCAGCTCGCGCCGTAGCATACCAGCGGCTTGGGATAGGGCCTCGTGATTTTTCTTCACAAGTGCTGACCCAATTTGCGCCAGGACTCACGGCAAAGCTGTGGAGCGACACTCCAGAGGAGGCGGCGATCTAAAGGCAAACGCTACTGGCTGGTGAATTTTTTCCACAACTTCGACCCTACCTCAGTACTATCAGCGCTAACGTTTTATCCCAAGGAGTTCCATGGCTGAACCAACTCGATTCGCCAAGGTGCTGAAATCTCGTGAAGTGGTGACCCTGGCCTTTGGCGCCATGATTGGCTGGAGCTGGGTGCTGATGACTGGCGTATGGCTCACCGAGGCTGGCAGTTTGGGCACGCTGATCGCGTTTTCCATAGGCGGCATCGCCGTTACCTTAATCGGTCTTACCTACAGTGAACTGGCGTCAGCCATGCCAAAAGCCGGCGGCGAGCATGTTTATACCCTGCGCGCCCTGGGCCACCGATGGTCTTTCCTTTGCACCTGGGCGCTGCTGTTCTCCTACGTCAATGTCTGCCTGTTTGAAGCGGTGGCATTGCCCAGCGCGGTGGAATATTTGTTTCCCCAGATCCGCTTGGGCACGTTGTGGACATTTTTCGGCAGCGATGTGGATCTGGGCTTTGTGCTGCTGGGCGCTGGCTCTGCGGCCCTGGTGGCTTGGGTGAATGTTATGGGCATACGTACCGCGGCGATTCTGCAAACCGTTGTTACCGGCGTCATCCTAGTCTCGGGATTGCTACTGCTGTCAGGGGCTGCGGTTTTCGGCGAGCTGGAACACGCCCAACCTCTCATCGCCACACCAGCCAGCGGCATCGTTGCGGTGCTGATCATGGTCCCTGCCCTGCTGGTGGGTTTTGACGTTATCCCTCAGTCTGCCGAAGAAATCGATTTACCACCCAACAAGATTGGGCGGCTGCTGGTGATCTCCGTTGCCTGTGCCGTGGCCTGGTACGTGCTGATCACTTTCGCCGTCGCCCTTGGCCTGAGTCGCCAAGACGCAGCGGTCAGCTCCATGGCCACCGCTGATGCCGCTCGATCACTCTGGCAACACCCGTGGGCGGGCACGCTGTTGGTTCTGGGTGGCGTTGGCGGCATTTTGACCAGCTGGAATGCCTTTATCGTTGGCGGCTCTCGGGTGCTCTTTGCTTTGGCCGAGTCAGGCCATGTGCCCAGCGTCTTTGCCAAGGTCCATCCGGTCTACAAAACGCCCTGGGTGGGCATCATGACCATCGGACTGCTAAGCATGATTGCACCTCTGTTTGGTAAAACCATTCTGGTTTGGCTGATCAATAGCGGCAGCTTTGCGACCACGATCGCCTTTTTGTTTGTCGCTATTTCATTTTTGGTCCTGCGACGCCGCGAACCGGATATGCCGCGACCATTTCGAGTCAGCCACCCGAACCTAGTTGGCTATGGCGCGGTTTTGCTGTCGCTGGGCCTGCTGATGGCGTTTTTACCCTGGAGCGATAGCGCGCTGCAGTGGCCGCAAGAATGGCTAACGATTGTTATTTGGGGATTCTTGGGCGCTTTGTTGTTGCTGCGCTATGAACTGAAGGCCAGCAAACCGCCCTCCGCACCCTGACTACAGATCCAGCTGCATAAAAAGGTTGCTGCGCTCGTAGCGTTCATCCTGGGGCGCGGCCTTCGCCAAAAATCCTGCATCGGCATAGACGCTGAGTGCCGGGCCCAAAATGTCATTGGTGGACAAAACCATATGCTTGGCACCCCGCTCCCGAGCATAGGCTATGGCATGGGCCAGTAACGCTTTACCGATGCCTTGGCCTTGGAATTTGGGATCAACCGCCATTTTCGCCAGTTCGAATACATCAACCACCCCATCGGACTGAAAGGTCTTGGGTACCAGAGCCACCGCTCCAATCACATCCGCATCTGCCAGCACAAAGAAAATCTCACCACCGGTCTTGATGGCATAGTCTTCTGGGTGATCCAGCGCCGCTCGGTCTTCCGGCTCAATCCGAAAGTAGTGCTCAATCCACTGATAGTTCAGCCGCGCAAAGTCAGCCGCGTACTCGGGTTTGTAGCCAATGATGCGCCTGTTACGGGTCACGATGCCATCAGCCCCCGGCTTCGCCAGCAAGCCACTGCAAGATCAGCGGATTCTCTTCTTGGGGATAGGTATGGGAGAGATTTTCGATCTCTCGATAATGCACCCGAGCACCAGCAGCGCTCAAAGATGCTTGGGCTTCCTGGGCAACACTGACTGGGAACATCCAATCTAAAGCGCCATGCATCAAGTAGATGGGTAAGTCGCGCAGACGCTCCGGATCCACAACCTCTAACAACATGGGGTGAAAGGAGGCAGAACTGGGCGCAAGGTGGGTGAACGGCGAATCACTCTGCAAACCGCTGACATAACTGAAGGTGCCGCCATCAGACATGCCAGTAAGCAAAATCCGCCCGGGATCCACCGACCAATGTTCTTGGGCATAGGCCACCAAGTCGTGCAAACGCTGGCTGTCCACTGCCGGGTTCATCAGTGACCAGGTCCGCTCCGACGAGGTCGGCGCGATTAAAATACACGGATCGGATCGCACCGCCCGCAACCAAGACCAAAGAAACTGACGCCCATGACCACTGCCGCCATGCAGCGCCATGACGAGGGGTAGCGTTTCGCCCTGATAATACTCAGGCACATAAACAGAAAATCCTCCCCGTTGCTCAGAGCCATTGTCTGCGTGCATGACGCCAACCCCTGGCTGCTCAGGGTCAGCCTGCAGCAGTTTCTGCTGCAGTTCAGCGTCCTCTCTAACACTGGGTTCCAGATAAAAGCGGTTCACCGGCGGCAGCATGAACGCCAGAGGATAAGCCGCCGCATAAGCCTTGGTTGCCAAGCCCATGGCTTTATACGCCGCCATGGCGGGGTCAGGCTGCTGCATGGCTTGGGCGAAACCGTCAAAGGACCGAAGCGCCAGCGTCGTCGCCATGTTGGCATGGAGGGTAAAAGCTTCTAAGTGCTCTGGCCATTGAACGGCGGAAAACACCTGACGCCCAGACTCCAAGGGCTCTCGATACTCAGCGATGGCTGCCACCACCTCAGCCAGGGCTGGGGGATGCATTAAACGGCCGGCTTGTTGCAGAGCGTCCAGCGCGTGTAACAGGGGTAAGATCAGCGCGGTAGTAGCGTTGAGGAGTTCATCTGTGCCTGTCTCACCGCCGTCTTCAGGGCCGCCTGCTTGATCTGTCACTGCACGAACTCCGTTGTTTTAATCACGTTAACCTCTGCTAGATTGAGCGACAAGGCGCGAATCGGCAAAGAAATCGCCTTTTTTTGCCATCTTCACAGGCTCTGCACGCCGCAAATCGCATCCTCAATTGTTGAAAAACCGAACCATTAGGTTCTCAGACCAGATCCGCAGGCTAAACATGACCCAAACTCCCAGCTCCACCGCCAGTGCCAACACCAGCGCTAATACCAGCGCCAGTACAACCGCTCCTTATTACTTGCCGCTCGCGGATGAGGTGGAAGTGTTTCAAGCTGCTTACGCATCCCGCTTACCGGTACTGCTCAAAGGGCCGACGGGATGCGGCAAAACACGCTTTGTGGAGCACATGAGCTGGTTACTGGCCGACGCCAGTTCGCGGCAGGATCCGCCCCAAGAACCGCTGCTGACGGTCTCCTGTCATGAGGACCTGACCGCCACAGATATGGTGGGCCGATACCTGCTGAAGGGCGACGAAACGGTTTGGTCAGATGGTCCGCTAACCCGCGCAGTACGCACAGGCGCGATTTGTTATTTAGATGAGATCGTGGAAGCACGCAAAGACACCACGGTGCTCATCCATTCGCTGACGGATCATCGGCGCATTTTGCCCATCGATAAAACCGGCGAGCTGTTGGATGCCCACCCTGATTTTCTGCTGGTGATCTCATACAACCCTGGCTATCAAAGCGTGCTCAAAGACCTTAAGCCCAGCACCCGGCAACGCTTTGTCAGTCTGGAATTTGACTACCCAGAAGTGGAAACCGAAGCCCAAATCATCGGCCACGAGTCTGGGGTAGACGATGCCACGGCTGAGCGGCTCGCGGTTATTGGCCAGCGCGTTCGCAATCTGAAGCAACATGGCTTTGAAGAAGGTGTCAGCACGCGCCTGCTGATCTACACCGGCGAACTGATCGCTGCGGGCATTAGCCCCCGACGCGCGGCTACGGCTTCCATCATCAGCGCCATATCCGACGATGCCAGCGTGCAGCAAGCCGTTGCAGACATCGTTGACGTTATCTTGCCCTGATCGCCAACACATGGTCCCAGAGCCCAATCCCCAGCCGGACAACCCCGGCGTACTGCTTGCCGACGTCGAATCGTCCTTGGCGTTGTTTGCCGAGGGCATTGCCGGGCGCTATTTGCACATTCGCGCTAATCAAGAATTTGTCACCAATCCGCGCCTGAATTTGAGCGTGGAATCTTCCGGGCAAAACAGCGACACCCTGTTTTTGCCCGATGCGGTAGATACCACTGACGCCTCTATCTATCGGGTGTTAGTGATGCAACAAATCGGTTTGCGCGAATGCGACACCCTGAGCTTTCGCCTGCAGATCGCCCTGACCAAGGTGCCGGAGCTGGCATCACGATACCAACCGAATCCGGATACCGGGCCTCGCATTGGCGACTTTCGTTTGTTGTTCGACGCTTTTGCTCAGCCTGGACTCGCTGAGGACCTGTTTCTGCTCTTCGAAGAAGCCCGCATTCAGGGCCACCTGCTGCGCCACTATCCTGGTCTAGCCAAACACTTGGTCAAGCATCAGGCCCACCTACTGGACACCACAGAACCCGAAGATTTCATCGATCAGGCCAAACGCTGGCACATGGGCGAAACACCCTCGCTTGCCAGCGATGCCTTCCAGCGCACCTTGGCAGAAACGCTGATTCAGCACGGCGACAAAGCGTCGAGCGTTTACGACAGTGTGACCCAGCTCTGTCGGTTCTACGACGACGTGCTGGCGCGTTACGAACTGGAAGATGCCAACTACCGAAGTGGCGACGAATCTTTGGTGGATTGGCTAAATCGTGAGCAGCGGGTGGATGACTGGGAAGAAGAACTCGAGGAGATCAAAGAACAGTTGAATCAATCCATGTCTATGCAACCCGCAACCGGAGAAGAAAAGGAAGCGGTCTTTGGCGATGCCGGTGATGGTAGCCAACGTGAAATAGACATTGAGATTAAAGAGCTGAAGGAAGAGCGCGATACATTGAAACGCCGGGTGGACATGGAGCGGTCTGCTGTTGCGCATGCCTTAGGATCCTCCCAGGGCGATGCCCGCAGCTTTCGTTACGACGAATGGGACTATCTGAACCGCACCTATTTGCGCGCGTGGTGTCGGGTGTTTGAACATCACCTAAGCGGCGAATCCGAAGAGGACGTGGCCCAACTCAAACAGGTCATTCGCGCCTATCAGTCAACGGTGCAACGCCAGCTTGAACACATTCGCCCAACTGGATTGGAACGCATTCGACGGGTCCAAGACGGCGACGAACTGGATTTGGACGCCATCATCGAGGCGCGGCAGGATATTCGCGCCGGGCAGAGTCCCAATGAACGGGTTTATTCCCGTAAAGAACGGGTGCAGCGGGATGTTAGCGCCATATTTTTAGTCGATTTATCGGCATCCACGGATGACCCTATCCACCCGCCAGAGCCTAAAGATTGGTCTAACTACGAAGAGTCGGACGCCGACATGCGAGGCGGCTGGTATGCCAGCTTTGATGATGTTGAAGAAGAGCCGGAAGAGCCAGGTCGCAAAATCATCGACTTAGAGCGAGAAGCGATGGTGGTTATGGCTGCCGCGTTAGAAGCCCTGGGAGACAGCTATGGCATCTACGGTTTTTCCGGCTACAGCAAAGACAATGTGGAACTGTTTATTGCTAAGGAGCCGGACGACGCCTTCTCGCAAACCACTCTGCGCAGCATTGCGGCCATGGTGCCTAAGGGATCAACGCGCATGGGCCCCGCTATTCGGCACGCCAGCCAAAAGCTCATGAACACCGGTAGCGCCATGAAAGTGCTCATGGTGATTAGCGATGGCTTTCCACAGGACTGTGACTACGGCCCGGTCAGGGGGAATCACGACTACGGTGTGGAGGACACGGCCCGAGCCTTGCAGGAATCCCAGCAAAAAGGCATCGAGACCTTTTGTATGACAGTGGATAAGTCCGGTCATGACTACTTAAAGCGCATGTGCCCGGACGAGCGCTATATGATCATTGAAGAGATGGAAGACCTGCCAAACCAACTGACCAAGGTCTACACGGCGTTAACAGGAAAATAGCCGACGGGTATCTTGCTTTGTGGTGCTACTGCACAGACCAAATCAGCAGCAGCACAAACAACATCACCAGCCCCATCACAAACAGCGCGGTTGACCAGTCTCCGGGTTGAGCTTCAACGGGATTTTCGCGCCAATTTTTGTACATGGGCCAGACGGCAAACAACATCATGCCCCCCGCGACCAACGCCAAAATTTGCATCCATTCCATCACTCACCTCAATACGGCTTACTAACAAAAATCCCGAAAAAAAACCCGATCTGCCCTTCGCTGTGCGAAGTCTCCATCGGGTTTGCGCTATGGCAGCTTTGCGCTGCCCGCTTCACAACTCCTCTAGGCGGCCCCTACAGGACCGCTAAAGTGGGTCGCTGGCCAGTGGGTTTAATCGTCGCCACCAAAGATGCCCAGCAACTGCAGCAGACTGATGAAAATATTGAAGATGCTGAGATAGAGGCTGTAAGTCGCCATGATGTAGTTGGTTTCTCCACCGTTCACGATGGCGCCGATTTGCATCAGGATCATGGCGCTCATCAGCAAAATGATGCCCGCTGAGATCGCTACCGCCAGTAACGGTATCTGCAGAAAGATATTCGCAATCATACCGACGATCATCACCATCAAACCGATAGCAACGAATCCACCCATAAAGGTGAAATCTCGCTTTGTAGTCATGGCATAGCCAGCCAGACCCAAGAAGATCACCGCGGTGCCACCCAACGCTGTGCTGACGACTTGAGCACCATTGTCGATGGAGAGGATTTCATTGATTACCGACCCCAGGCCAAAGCCCAGCAGTCCAGTGACGAGGAAGATAACCCCCAGTCCTGCGCCAGAATTCGCGGTTCGTGGCAGTACAAACATACCCAGCACCATGGAGGCGATGACGCAGATGAAATACGCTCCAGTGGAGACGTTTAGCGCCATGGCAAGAACCGCCATCAGTGCACTGAAGCCCAGTGTCGCTGACAGCAGCAAGTATGTATTTTTCAGAACCTTGTTGGTTTCCAGTGCTGACAGACTGGCTACCGAGGCTTGATTCATCGACCGTTGTTCCATTGATATCACCTGTCGTTTTCCGCTGACCCGACAAAGGCCCGCTTCATTAAACTTCGTTACGTTGTGGTTTTTTCAGCTGCGCTGGCTAACTCACCCTATGTTTGACTCTTCAAGGGTTTTCCGCCAAAACGCTGGCCAATTTGAGACTGCGTAAAGTACGCGCCTCACAGCCACATATATTGGCGACTGGGGCCGGTTTTGCAACCCTACTAGGCAAAATCCAACCCTTGGTCATCTTCGAGACAAAGATGACAACCCCACCGACCTGATTAGCGTGAATTCACAGCGGTTACAGCGTTTTAGATGCCAAGGACTTTGTACGCTTTGCACTTTTCCCCCTTTGGGCTTTTTTGCGGTTTAGGCTTTCCCATCTTTGCCGCAACAGGCTACGCTCCGGTTTTCGAGCTTGCAGACGACGCTCATGAACCATACATCTCACACCAAGCCCCCTCCCGAATTAGATCCGGCGTTTGCAAGTTATGTTCGTGAAGACCCCAAAATCTCTTATGTGCAGCCCGACGATCCTTGGCTGACTCGGCAAATCATATCGACGGTAGAACGGCTGTTTGGCCGCAAACACATTGAGGACATTTATCAGGCGCTGAAACTCGCCCCCTTTGACGTACAGACTTTTTTTGCTCAAGCCTTTGAACGTACCCAAATCCAGCGGCGCTACGACAAATCAAAACTGGCCGCGGTACCTTCCAGCGGACCGCTGGTATTTGTCGCCAACCACCCCTTCGGCATTGTCGACGGTATGGCCTTGTGTGATATGGCGCTCACTGCTCGCGGCGATTTTCGTATTTTGATTCACTCCCTGCTGTGTCAAGACAAAGACCTAGCCCCTTACTTCCTGCCCATCGATTTCAATCCCACCAAACAGGCGCTTAAAAACAACATCCGGGTTAAACAGGTAGCTCAGGATTGTTTGGCTGACGATATTCCAATCCTGATTTTCCCGTCAGGTTTTGTCTCCACTGCCGACAAAAAAGGCTTTGGTGACGTTGTTGATGCCCCCTGGACCACCTTTGCGGCCAAGCTCATCAGGGACGCTCAAGCCAGCGTTGTGCCCGTCTATTTTCCGGGGCGTAATCGCCGCGCCTTTCATCTGGCCTCTCACATTGCCGAACCGCTGCGCATGGCGCTGTTGCTCAGCGAAGCCCGACACCGATTTGGTAAACCGTTAGACGCCGTCGTGGGAGATACGCTGCCCTGGGAGACCCTTAGCGCGTTCGACAACAGGCAGTCACTTACCGACCATCTTTATGGACAGGTACAGTCGCTAGCGCTGCAAAATCCGGCAAACACCGTCAACGATCAAGACACTGCTGACTAGGCCAAGCTCGCAACCACCCACCCAAGGGCGAGTACCGGGCTTTTATCCTTGATAGCATGCAGCCAGCAACGACGAGGTGACTGAGCGAGTGAGCGAGGAAGAGCCGCCCTGGGTTGAGGTGTTTCGGGCCGAGGACCAGCGATTAATCATGGATGCCAGCCTTGTCCTGCTGGCGGTCAAGGTCGCCCATCGGGTAGACATGAACGCTACCTCTTCCCCCTGGTCCCTTATGGTGCCACCCCAGGAACAAGCCCGAGCTCATCAAGAGTTGAGCGCCTATTGGCAGGAAAACAGCAAACCCCCATCCACTCGAGCCCTAGTGCCTCTGGTGGATAGCGGCTGGTTTGGCGTACTGGGTTTTCTCGCCGTGATTTGGGCGGTTCCGGCGTTGGCTGGTTTTACCAACAGCAGCGTCGTGGATGCTGGCGTGCTTCACAGCGAGGCCATACGCGACGGTCAATGGTGGCGAACAGTCACCGCCCTCACGCTGCACGGCGGCGTGGAACATATCCTCAGCAACAGTTTGTTTGGCAGCTTGTTCGGTTTTTTCGTGGCCCGGTATCTGGGTTCTGGCCTAGGCTGGTTAATTATTTTGGCCTGCGCCAGTTTGGCGAACTTGCTCAATGCCTATATCCATCCGGATCAATTTCGCGCCCTAGGTGCCTCCACGGCGAACTTCGCCGCCCTGGGATTGGCGCCAACCTTGCTCTGGCGCAAAGGCGCTTTTCGCACCCACGACTGGCGACGGAGTGTGGCGCCGCTGTTTGCCGCCATCACCATGTTGGTGTTCACCGGTTTTGGCTCTGAGCGCGTAGATGTGGGTGGGCATCTGGCGGGATTTATCTTTGGCGCGGCGGCAGGACTGCTGCTGGCACCCATGGATTTTTCAGCGATTTCTGCCGAACGGCAGCAACAGTGCGGCATCGCCGCTGTGGGCTTGATTGGCTTTTGCTGGGTGCTAGCCCTCTAAGCGCACCGAGAAAGCCTGCATTCCCTGTTCAGGATCGGTTCAGATGTTGCGTCCTAGCATCCACGGACCGCAACACAGGAAGCCACCATGAGTTTAACTAAGTCACTGTTCTTGATGAGCCTAGGCATAGGCAGTCTCGCAACCTCCATCGCTGGGCAGGCTTTTGACCGGGCCCCTGGGGAAGCAACTACTGTAACGCCCGGGGCGGCCATGGATTCTGCATCAACGCCTGGGCTATCAGCACCGGCAATTCAATCCCTCATGCTGCCGCTGATTCACTATCCAGATCACCTCATCCAAGTTGCTTTAGCTGCTAGCGCAACGCCAGAAGAAATTGCTTTGGCCGCGCGCTATTTGAGTGATCCGTCCAGCATCAGCGGTGAGCCTGACTTTGGGCCAAACACCTTAGCGCTGATGCAGCATCCCGGGCTGCTCAGATACATGAGTGAACATTTGGTTTGGGTAAACGAGCTGGGAGCCCAGTACACAGAACAACCACAAGCCCTGTGGTCGGCCCTGGATACAGCTCGTGGCGCCCGAGTCATTGTCGTCGAGCCTGGGCCAGTCACCACCACTGGGCGCACCATGACTTATCGCAGCACTTATCACAGCACTCATCACAGCAACCCGGTAAGACTTTGGCCGAGTCGTCAGTACCGGCATCACTCCTCGATTTGGCCTAGATCCCAGCACACTTCTCGGGTCGCCTACGGATGGGGGTATGTCCCTGGCATTAAACAGGTTTCGATTCATCACGGGCGTCATGACCTAAGGCATGTTGCACCGGGACACCGAGGTTTGGGCCACCCCTATGCTCTGCAACACAAACGACATGAACGACATCAACCCCGATGGTATTTGCACAACGACTGGCTCTTTCACTACCCGCGCCACTCGCAGGAGCGAGGACACAGACAACAGCACTCTTGGAATCACCGTCAAGAGCATCGCCGAGCGCACAATCAGGAGCGCAGACAAGACCAGCGAAGAGCACACCGACAGGAACATCGACAAGAACATCGACAGGAACATCGACAAGAACATCGAAGAGAGCACAGACGCGAACATCGTCAGGATCACCGTAACGATTTTGGCGGTTTCAGAGAAAGGTACCGTGAGCCACGACGGCACAGCACACAACAAAGTGCCCAGCCTCGACAAAACCGTCCTGCTCCAACTCGAAACATCCCTCGTGAATGGATGCAGGGTCCTGGCCTATTGCGCTGAAGACCTGTGACCCTAATGAGTAACGGTCAGGATCGATTCGCGATCCCGGTCCATTCCAAAGGCCGGCGATCCAGCGCCCAAACAAAGGCAAACATGGCGCATCCAGAAATAGGGCACCAGTAGAAGAACGCCACATCGTGGGTGGCCAGATAGGCCACGATGGCGCAGGCCAATACAAAGCCGGCAATCATGAGGCGAAAACTGCCGATGCCAAACCTGGCCAGCAGAATGCTGGCAAAGATCGCCCCGTAGATGTAATTCGGCAGCTTGAAGGTCAGCTGCAACAGGCCTTGCGCCGAGTAGCTGGCAAAAAACAGGGCGAGTGCAAAAAAGATCAGCGCCCAAACCCCCATGAAGAGCCGCGAAGCGGTGAGGTAATGCCGTTCGCTCATCCCAGGTCGCAGCGGCACGTAGAGATGATTCACGGTGAGATCCGACGCTTCCGCCAATGCTGAATCCAAGGTTGAAATCGCCGCGGCAAAAATCGCCGCTACAAATAATCCCGACACGCCTTGGGGCAACTCAGTTGCGATGAAATAAGGAAAGATGCGGTCTGGTGCATCAATCAGCTGGGTCGCTAGGGAGTCCGGGATACCACGCTGGTCATAAAAGGCGAAGAGCGCCAACCCCACCCCCAAAATGAGGACATGAACCAGATAGAACAGCGCCGCCGCGTCAAAGGCTTTGCAGGCATCGCCCACGCTGCGACAGGCTTTGACTCGCTGCCAGGTACCCTGAGTGCTGCCTTGGGCAATGCTCAAACAGATCGCACCAATTACCCCAGCCCAAATCGTGCTGCTTTTGCTCATATCGCTGTCAAAGTCGAAGAGGATCAGCTTGGCCTGGGCATCAAGGCTGGCCAGTGTCATGGGCAGCGGCTCAGTCAATTCTCCTAACATGTACAACAGAACAAATACGGCGCCAAAAGCGAACAATAAAAACAGCAAAAAATCCGTCCAAATAACGGTTTTGATACCCGCCAGTGCCCCCCACAGCGCGCTGATGCTGACCACAAATAAAGCACAACCCGCCAAACCCCAACCAGTAATCACGTCTAACACCAAACTGGCGGTTAGCAGCTTTACCCCTGAATTAATGGTGTTGAGCAACAACCCAAGCCCCATGGAAAAAGAACCAGTCGCCGGATCAATGCGCGCCCCAATGTACTCGTAACTGGTTGCCAGGCCCTGACTTTCGTAAAAGGGCCGAGCCAGTACACGTGCCACCGCAATCTTACCCAAGGCCAACCCGAGAATGACCTGAAAGTAAGTGAGGTTTCCTGACGGCGCGAATACCGCTGCTGGTACCGACACAAAGGTCACCGCACTGACCACGGTGGCAATGATGCTGGCGGACACCGCCCACCAAGGCATGGTGGCATCCGCCTGAAAAAAATCGTTGCGGTCGCTGATGGATCCACTAAGACGATGACCCGCCCAGGTAACCCCCAACATGACCAGGGCGATCACCACCAGATCCAGAACGCTAATGCCGGTGCTCATACTTACTCAGGCAGAAAAACTGGCACAAAACGGCGTTTCGCAATCCGCCACCCTGCATCGGTGAGCACAAAGTCGTCATGGTATTCACCCATGGCGGTAAAGCTCGATATCTGGCTGGGGCCTAAGTCTTGATCGGACTTGGCGTTGCCTATGAAAATCAGCGCATAGCTGACGCCGGTAGCATGGGCCTCATCCTGCACGGTGATACGGATGTTGCTCATCATATGTCGGGAACGCAGGCTAGAGGGAGCCTCAAGCCGTTGGGCAAGAGCCGGGTGCCCGGTAAACGTTTCACCGTTTAACAACAGCGTGCCGTCGGCGGTAAACAGCTGGGCAAAAGCCTGACTGTTACGTTGATCCCGGTGAGTGGCGTAGTCGAGCACCAGATTTTCGCAGGCCAGCTTGATTTGTGCAGCTCGCCAAGACTCTGTCGTCGCCTCAGCCCAAGCCGGATTGAGCCCAAGCATCGCCAGAAGCGACACCACTTGAACGGCGGCGAAAGCGCACCTGGGCATCATCAAGGCCATCTTTATTGATCGAGCCTGACAATACGCGTGCCCACATTGCCCCCGGACAACAAATCAACGAACGCTTCAGGAGCCGCAGCCAATCCGACCACCTCATCTTGCAGACTGGTCAGCTGGCCCTGTTGCAGCCAGCCATAGATTTTTTCTCTCGCTTCCCCGTATCGCTCGGCGTAATCGAACAACAAAAAGCCCTGCATGGTAAGACGATTGTTCACTAACAAGCCTGGAACCCCCTTGGGGCCGGGCTCTGGAGTGTCGGTATCGTACTGGGACACCACACCGCAGCAGGCGATACGACCACCCACGTTCATGCGAAACAAAGCCGAGCCCAAAATCATGCCGCCGGTATTATCGAAGTAAACGTCTACCCCATTGGGTGTAGCTTCTTTCAAGCTCTGTCGATAATTCGCGTCTTTGTAGTTCACCGCTTGATCAAAGCCTAATTTTTCGGTGAGCAGTTGCCCTTTATCATCGCTGCCGCAGACTCCAACCACCTGACAACCATGGATCTTGGCCATTTGCCCCACCATATGACCCACAGATCCTGCAGCGGCAGAAACCATAACGGTATCGCCAGCCTTGGGTCGGCCAACATCGAACAAACCAAAGTAGGCGGTTAGGCCATTCACGCCCATGGGCCCTAGGTAGTGAATCGGGTCGTGTGCGGGATCGATCACCGTAACCAGATCCGCCTTCATGGCCACGTATTGTTGCCAACCGGTTGGGGCGGTCACACGATCACCCACCGCAATATGGGGCACGTTGGAGGCCACAACTTCACCAACGCCGGTGCCATTCATCACTCGGCCTGCGGCAGGAGCGCCGGCATAACTGGCACTACCTTGCAAACCGGCCCGAGTACCCGCCGTAATCGCGAAGGCCAAGGTCTTAATCAACACCTGGTCTGGGCCCGCTTCAGGCATGGCCGTTTCGGCCAAACGATAGTCTTGCGCTTTGAGCTTGCCGTCCGGCAGGCGGTCAATCAGTACTTGTTGATTCTGCATCATTCTCTCTCCCCTATTCTCTGCGACCCTGACTGTTATGGTGCTGCTCTGCCAGGACACTAATGTTGGCTTAGTCGAATCCGCTTGCGCAGCTTATCCTTTAAGCTCACGACTCATGGCATGGATCAGTTTAGGCCCAATACCGCAGCATCCGCCAATAATTGACGCACCTTTGTCTCGCCAAACCCGAGCAAAACCAGTGAACTCTTCAACGCTAAGGTCTCTACCACCCATGGTCTGCTCGTTATCCAAGGTCCAGCCCTCGGGCACATGGTAGCTGTTGGGGTAGGCACCGATGGGTTTATCGGTGAGTGCAACTAGAGTTTCCAGGGCAGTGGTAATGGCACTGGGAGAGGTGCAATTAAAGAGAAAGGCATCTGGCTGAAACTCTGCAACGGCGGCTAGAGCCTGCTCTATGGTTTCCTGGCTACGCAAACCCAAGCCAGGGGTTTCGTGCAGAGTCCAAGCCACCCACAAGGGCTTTGTTGGATCCACGGCTCGGGCAGCAGACGCCGCATTGGCCGCTTCACGGGCGCAAGACATGGTTTCGCACAGGTATAAATCCACATACGGACTCAGCGCTTTAACGAGTTCCGCATAAACCTCCCGGGAGGGAGTATCTTCGGGGACCAGATCGTGGCGATAGCTCTCATCTAACGGAGGCAGACTGCCAGCCACCTTGGGTGTCAGCACCGCCTTGTCCGCCGCCTCTCGAGCCAGCTTTGCAGCCACCTCGGTCAACTCCTGATAACTCTCCTCCATACCGGTTTTAGCCAAATAACTTGGAATGGTGGAATAGGAGTTAGTGATAATAATCTGCGCACCCGCATCGATGTATTCGCCATGCACTTGCAGCACCGCTTCCGGCACCTCCAGCAAGGCTCGAGCCGACCACAAACCCGTTCTGGGAATGTGCCCCCGACGAGTTAACTCAGAGCCCATGCCGCCATCCATAATTTGCAGTTCGTCCTTCATGCCATGACCCTCAGTTGACGGCGATATTGTTAACCGACCCATGCTGCCCAAGCAGGTGTCGTGCTCACGTCAATTTAAACCCTTTATAGGGTTGTGTAGTCCGAGCCCAAAGAAATGGCCTGCAGCAGCGCTCTTGAAGCTTGGCGGCACGCTTTTTTTTAGGTGCTGCTAGAGCACCTCGGCTAATTAACGAAATTGGGATGTTCGCTGTGCGGGGTATTCAGCGTTGGGGGTCTGGTCTGACAAGGGGGTATCGGTTAGGTCATCACGAATGACCTTGGCTCGCTGCCTCTTTGTGGCAGTAGGCACAGAGAGAACGTTGCCAAAACCAGTTAATCCGTGGTGAATGGCTTAAGTCTTGTTCCAATTTACGCTTTTTTGAACGAAGCCCCTGATCGATCCTGCAAAACTCTCTACCGGTTCCTTGGCTATTGATGTATCTGCTGCCAGAGTTCAATGACCACCCTACCACTGTCAGAGTCGGTGGGCGTCCCTGTGACGATGCCATCGGTGCGCGTCCATGCGCCGCTGTTATCGAGAACCTGTTCAGCAAAAGCTCCAATTTCGGGCGCCGTTACCGCAATGTAGACTTGGCCGTTTAAGAAATTGACTCCCCCAGCTAGCCCATAGCCTAAGTTTTGACGCTGGTAACGTGTGCCACAGTCGATATCCAATTCAGTGTAATTCGACGAACCATAACTGGTGCAAGAGTATGAGCTGAGCCCTGGCTGGTAGCTGGTAAATACGGCGTGCACACCATTGATATCGGAATCCGCCAAAAGCCTCTCCCCAGTATCCAAGTCAAATCGCCAGCCTTGGGCGCTAGCGATAGGACACCGAGCTGTATCTTGATCAGTGACGTTCTCAAGGCCGCCGATAGCAAGTGTCGAGGTAGTGACGCTGTTGTCGAGAAAGCTCATATCAACCACACCAGCGAAGTAGTTGTGGGTCATGGAGCTTTGGTCAGAAACTTGATCGGCGTCGCCGGTCCCGAAGGTCAGTAACAACTCACGATCGCGATTTATCGTAGGCGCGATGCGGTGAAAGATATACCGGCCGTTATCTGCGGTTGCCTGACCGTCGTACAGTTTTCGCCAGCGCGCGTTGCTACCTGCATTGTTGAGTTGACCACTGGGAAGCGCCGCTATCTGGCCGGTCAAATCCAGCTTCCAAATCTGTCCTTCCAGGTCACCGACATAAACCGCAACCCCAGTGAATGTCTGACTGCCATCAACAATAGCTTGCGCGGAAACCGCCACCGGGGAAGCAGGCACTGCATTAACAATGTTGTCGCCGGCTTGATCGTCTACTAGAAATTGCTGAAGAATACTGCCTTCGTCTAGATCGATGATGTAAACGGCGTTCCCGGTATCGGGACTGGTTTTGTTGTTGTACCCGGCCGCCATCACAGCCACATCTCGTCGCACTCCACCATAGGTAATGTTGACAACGATGGGCTGCGACCAAGTCTGGCCGAGGCGAGTGTAATCCCAATCTGCTGGAACTGAACTGCTTCCGCCCGCATAGTTGTGAACCGTTTTAGTGCCGTCACTGGCCCAATAAATCACCTCACGTCTTGCTGAGTCATTACTTATTGAGAACAGGTGCCTCGGTGCTTCTGGATCAGTGATGTCCAGCGCATAAAAACCGGCACCACCACGGCCCAGCCCGCCCATTAAGATGGTTTTCCACTGCCCGTCTACAAATACATCTCGGGTCACAGGAGTAGCATCAATCCCGAAAATGGCTCGGCTGCTACTTGGCTCGCTACTTTCTATCCGCGTAAATTTAGAAAGCAGCGGCGGTGGCACAAAACCCCAAAGCTCTTCGCCCGTTGTGAAGTCAAACGCATGTAGAACGCCATCATTAGCCGGCGTATATATAACTGCCGAGCGATTTTCGTGGGCAGTTCTAAAACTCTCATATCCATTATCAAAGCGGAAAAAACTGTGGAGGTGACTTTGATTCGTATCATCGGTTACCTCGCCATTTGGGGCGGCGACAATAACAGGCTGCTGGCGATTACTGTCCCCTAGCTTCCATGCTTTTTCGGTCCATATCGTAGAGCTGTACTCCTCATTAAAGGGGTTTTTTCCGCGTATATAGTTTATTAACTGGGTAGTTCTAGACTCGGCAGCTGTCAGATCATTACCAGTTAAGTCAGGGTGAAATTCACTGTTCAGCCCCGCAGCATTGGCCTCGTGGAAATTATTGAGTGGCGCGATTGGAGAGGGATAAGCGGTCCAAAGATTACGCCCATCAGCAATATGCAATGAGAGTCTCTCACCCGCGTTCCATAGCGCGTTTATCGGGTTGTCATCTTCGTCGAAAAACTCGACGACTTTAGAGCCACCATTCACGTCGAAACGACGCACATGACCACGCCACAGAGAATTAGGATAGTAGTTAAAACTCAGCTTTAGTAAGCCGCTATCGCCATCGAGATCATAGGTCAGTACTCCGCTAGTCAGAGATGGATTCGCTGTGACCGAAGTGCCAACTGCCGCTTTTTCCTGCAAATACTCGCTTAAGCTGGTAACCAGGTCAGGATAAGTTGCAGGGAAAAGAGCTGTTTCGGAAACCGCATTGGCCAAGCCAAGTAAGCTTGCGCGCGCTGGATCGTTGTCGGACTCTCCCAGGTTATAGCCAACGGGCTTCACGCCTGAGTAACCTTTGTGCCGGATTAAATCTTCGAATTCGCCAATGGCATAATCACGGTCGTCCCAGTCACCCGGCCCCAGATATAGCAGGTAGCTGTTTAGACACGACTGGTCACTCTGCGTCGCCAGCAGTTCGTCAAGGCGCCCCCCTGCAAGGTTAACCGCTTCGTCGAGCTCAAACTCGTCACCGGGGGCGGTATCAGCGGGCAACAATGGATTCGTCAGTCTGGCGAGAGTATCTGCATCACCACCATAGACCTTAAGCAAATCGTTGTTATCGTAGGCCAGCAGACTGTAGTTAATGCCCGTTGTATTGCTGCTATCACCCAGTATCTCTGTAAAGGCATTTCGCAGCGTTTCGTCCAGATCTTCAGCGTCGCCTAGAGGGTCAGTCGTATCCAGTTCGATATTGTTGTCTGCCGTATCTGTATTGAGCTCTCGAACCAGACCGTAGTTAGCATCCACAATGTACACTTCCGTCAGACTCAGTGCGGCCACATCCATGATGGCAGGGTCGCGCCCTCCATCTTCATCGAGATTCCACTGGGATTGAGCCCCCCCGCTTGCGATACGTGACCACGTAGAATACGGAGAAGAAGCCTGGCGAGCTCTCACCGCCAGACTTCTATTGGAAGCGACATAGAAATTCAGATCATTACCATTTACCGAATAGGCCAGTCGACTTGCGCCATGCTGAGCAACATGAGTTGACGAAGTCGTATCTATTTCTGGCAGTGACACAGGAGGGCCAGCTACGACATCCCATCTGTAGATAGAGGAAAAAACGTCAGACCCTCCAGGAATATAGTCCTTAGAGACATAGAGGGCTTCAGAGCCATCCGGGTGCTGGGCCACGACCAAATCGGACATAAGGTCCACGGCAGTCAAACCTCTTTCAGTGCTGTCCCATAACTCCGCACCCGATGGGTCATATTTATAAATCACTGGGAGTGGAGCTGCGCCCTTATCCAGCACATAGAAATTGCCGTCACTATCAATAGCCAGGGTGTCCGGGCTGACGATACTTCCCAGGCCCAGCGGAATCGTGGCAAGCAGGGCGCCGCTGCTGTCTTGCTTCTCAATAGTTTTATTGCCCTTGTCGAGCAGATAGACCGTTTCGTTTTCCAGCACCAGCGCGTCGCGCAGGACGCCGCCGCTGCCATGCAGTCGCCAATGACGACCAGTGCGATCCGATGAACGATCGTAAAAGGCCAGAGCCTGGATACCACTGAGTTCATCGTTTTGATCGTTATCCAGCACATATAATTCACCCTCGGGTGAGGTGGTTAACCGGGAGGGCAATACCGCCAGGTTGGAGGCCCGAAGCAAGGCACCGGAGAGTTCCGGCATCAAAAAGATCTCCGTATCTTCCACTTCCCCGACAATGCCAATCGGCACAGGCCTAGCCAAACACACCGCAGAAAAACCACATAGGGCTAGTAACCAAATTGTATACCGTGCGAAAAACACTATCGTTGCCTCCTACCCCTTGGATACCGTTACTAACAGATTGACTAACTGCCCCCCACTGGTCGCATTAGCCGGGATTTCATAACAGCGTCTGGTTCGATAACTCGCGCCATCACCTGCATTGCCTCCAACGCCAACATCGATCGCAACCGTACACAGTCCTGCTAACGCACGAACCGAACAGGAGTAGGCATAGTCATTTGGCAGCGCGTTATAGGTAGCTGCCAACGCAAGATCTCCCGCAGCATTCGCATTAACGACCAAATTATCTTTGATCACGGCGATAGGGTTATTACCGGCACCCGTCACTAATCCACGCTGACGGGTTAGCCACTGCACTTGCTCATAAACGCAAGACTCGGCAGCCAATAGCGCGCCAGTAGCAGCACGATCAACATCAGCTTTTTTTACCTGCAGATTAAGGGTGTGGCTCAAACCGACACCGAGCAGCGTCATCACCAAAACCACCAAAATGCTGGTGACCAGAATATTTCCTCGCTGTTGTGTTTTGTTAATTTTCATGTGTCACCCAATCACGGCTGTCTGACATTTCGTAAAAAAACACTGGCGGAAAAGGATTGAAGCGTATTTCGCGGGTTTGCGGGCGCGTATCCCGCAGCCATGCCCGCTTCATAAAGCGGCGGAATATAATTCGGCTGGTTGAACTGGAAACGACTGGAACTCAACAGCAAAAAAACATCAATTAACACAACCCGTCCAGCAGGGTTGGCGATAGCGTGAAACTGGAGGGTTTCCACGTTGCTGACTAGGGGTTCAGGCACAGCATTATCGTAATTACACATAGGCCCAGCCCCCATCCAGACTCCCCGTGTCTCCAATAATCGTGAAATACCCGTATTTTGATCCACGGCGACGTTAAAGCGAACGCAAATTCTAGTGTTCGCATCCAAATCGTAGGAGACCGTTAGACTGTCGCTGCCTACATCGATGGTGTTATCTCCGATAACCGCATAACTGGTAATCGGATTAGGCTGGATAGTATTCGGGTCCATATAATTAGCCTGTCGGATATGGCGCTGCATGGCCGCCATGGCAAACCCGCCCTGCTGCTGTAAATCTAACCGAGTGGTCATCCGGGAATGCTGATTTGACACGATCGTATAACTACCCAAAGTAGCCGCCAGCACAATACTGGCCACCAGCACTGTCACCAGCAGTTCGATCAGCGTGTAGCCCTTTTCCTGCCGACATTTCAAAGCTGGAAAACCTCAACTAACGATATGTTGTTGTCCCGTTCCAGTATCGTAAGCGTCACCAGATCCACAACGGTACCGGCGGGAGTAGCTACGCCTTGGGTAGCTGAAAGCGTGCGCACAGCGTTTGGCGAAATACCCAGCTCGGCATTCAGACGGCTGCACCACTGAATAAAAAAGATATCAAAATCGGCACTATCCATCGGTCTACCCTGAGCGCGGGGCGTATTCGCTGTGGGATTACCGTACTGACAGTTATTGACGTTTAGGTTTACCACGCCGTTATATGGAGCACCCGCAATATGTCCAACCACATTTACAGAGCGTGCAGCGGCAACCGCCTCTACTATCTGTATCGCTATGTTGGCCGCCGCATTGCGCTGGGCAGAACGCTGGTTGTATACCTCTGAATTCCCTGTAAGGGCGTAGATACCAACAAACCCAATCGTGATAATCACAATAGCGACCATCGCCTCTACAAGACTGAATCCCTGTTGGCGCTTTTTCACCGTGCGAGCACCCAGTTTGAGCTAGCATTAGCTCGTTCTTCTCGCTGCCACGCACCGGATGTTGGCCACAGAGTAAGCCGAAATGCCCGCTCGTTAGCGCCGCGGGTAATCAGGTATTGGATAGGGGCATTAGGGACACCGCTCAGTATGCTGCCGTCACTGTTAAAACAAAGATCCTGTGGCCCGACAACAGTTACGCCATTTAATGTATAGCTACGCACCGTTACCCAAGCACCAGCGCCCGAACAAGCCGCCACCAAAGCAGCCTGTTGAGATAGCGTCAGTACACCATTGGCGAGGTTGATCCGATAACTGCTGTTGGTTAGCGCTAAGACGTCTGTGCGTGAGGAAAGAACAACATCCTCAATCTGTCGCATAGCCGAATCTAAATTCGGTCGTGTTTGTAAATTGGCCCAATTAGAAAAAAAAACCGACGAAAAGATGGCAATAACGCCTATTACGACCAGCACTTCTAACAAGGTGAAACCGCGCTGAGCGATTACCTGCTCGATTTTTTGCTGTTTCTTCATCGTATTCGTGTTGCGCTAAGCAATGATCCCCGCCTGCTGCAACTGCTCTTTGGATTTCTCTAGCAACTGCATCCCGGCAGACGCACTGGTCTGGATAACACTATGAATTTGATGGACCTTGCTCTCTCGAATCAGGTTACTGATGCCGGAGGAACCCAACATCAACTCGAAGGCAGCGACCCGCCCTGGTTTGTCTATGCGTTTCAACAACTGCTGGGACATAACCATGCGTAAGCACTGTGAAAGCTGCCCTCGAACTTGAGAGTGTTGTTCCGGAGGCATGGCATCAATGATGCGGTTAATCGTGTCCGGGGCCGATGAGGTATGCAGCGTTCCAAAAACCAGATGGCCGGTTTCCGCCGCAGTCAGTGCTAGCTCTATGGTTTCTTGATCGCGCATCTCGCCAATCAGAATGATGTCTGGGTCTTCACGCAAAGCTGCCCGCAACGCGCTTTGAAAGCTTGCGGCATCGCGCCCCACCTCCCGCTGACTGATGAGACAGGATTGATCCGAGTGAATATACTCCACAGGGTCTTCAATGGTCAGTATGTGACCCGGGCGCGTCTTGTTGAGATGATCAATCATAACCGCCAGGGAGGTTGATTTTCCTGAACCGGTGGCCCCCGTTACCAAAATCAGCCCGTTTCGGTTCTCTAAAACGTCATAAACTACCCAAGGCATGTTCAAATCTTCCATGCTGGGCAGGCTGTCCATAATGATTCTCATGCTCACAGCGAGCCCCCTGAGGGTATGGAAAATATTTAATCTATATCGCTTGCCACCGATGGTCACAGCAAGATCGATATCCCGCTTATTGTGTAGCTCCGACCTTTGCTCGTCATTCAACTGCTCATGAAGGAATTGAGCCATCGCCTCTTCGCTGACAATTTCGTCTTGCATGACGATATCGCCTTGAACCCTCAAGGAGATCGGCTTTCCGGTCTGGATATGGATATCTGAAAAATCCACACTCCCCTCTAGGCCAGCTATGACTTCACCTAAATTTTTCACGAGTACTCAGCCCCAAATATGAAATGACATATGACTTTTCTATAGATTCCCGATCAGTGCCTTTTGCGCGCCGTTTTTACAATTAAATCGCGCTGCCAAGGTTAAATATTGGTAGATACATGGCAACCATCAGCCCCCCGATAGTGACGCCCATAAAGACAATCATGATCGGCTCAAGCATCGCCGTCATTCTTTCTACAGTTGCATTAAATTCTCGTTGGTAAAAACCGGATATCGACACCAACATGTCTTCCATGCGGCCGGTTTTCTCCCCAATAGAAACCATCTGTGCAAAGAGATCCGGAAAAACTTCTTCTTCCTGATAAAGCGCAGAAACACTTTCGCCAGAATAAACGCCGCGCTTAATATTACCCAGAGACTCCCGAATAACGATATTATTTATAGACGTTCCAATAATGTCGAAGGACTCCAGTAATGGAACGCCAGCGGAAGTTAAGTTACCTTGAAGCATCGCGACTCGTGAGAACGTGGACTCTAAAATCAAGCCCTTGACTAATGGGAGCTTGAGTAAAAATGAGTGAAATAAACGACGAGACTCGTAGCTTCGCGCTAAAAGTATACGAAACAAAATAAAAAAGCTGACTATGCTTAAAACCATTACGCCACCTTTTTCTGGGGCACGTAGGAAATCGCTTATTGCGATAACAATTAAGGTCGGCTTTGGCAGCTCACTACCCGCGGAACTAAATATACTTTGAAAAGTCGGAACGACCATCACAAGCATTACTGATGTCACTGCGACAGCAACAAAAATCAAGATAGACGGATAAACCATAGCGCTTTTTACTTTGCTACGAATGTCTGCCATATATTTGATGCTTTCAGCCAATTTATTCAGAAAAACGTCCATTTGACCGCTAGCTTCGCCGGCTTTTACGAGGTTTACAAATATCACATCGAAGGTTTTTGGAAACATTTCCAAACAACTTGACAATGGCGTGCCGGACTCCACACCGGTGCACACGTCTTTCAAAACTTCTTTGAAACTAGGGGATCGAACAGCGTCTATCTGGACCTTTAAAGCATCAAGTACAGGAAGGCCCGCTGACACCATCGTTGCCAGCTTTCGGGTAACTACTTCCATTTCTTTGTCGGTAACTTTGACGTTATGTTTATTCGTAAATAAATTGAAGCTTGTTGACTTCTCATCTTTTTGCGTTTTCGACAGGCGCAAGTCAGTGATAATGACTCTGTCTCGACGCAACTTGAATGCCGCTTCGTTTTTATTAAGGGCTTCTACAGTACCGTCTAGAAACTGCTTACCCTTTAGACCTTTCCAAGCATAAGTTGTCATAAATAAGCCGCCTTACCGTTTCAAGCTCTACTTTCGCACAGACGACTGGCGCAACTTTCAGAGCAGAGTTGAGCCTGGTGGTTATAAGTGTTTTTACGAAGATTCATCAAACTGAAAGAACTCGCTGATATTCATCCAACGTTAACCGTCCTTCACACAGCATTCTTAATCCGATCACTTGCAACGATTCGAAGCCCTCTGATTCAACAATATCCTGCATTTCTCCCCCACCGGCAGAACGTAATAGCGCATCCCGTAGAGCGTTACTGATCGTCAGAACTTCATATATGCCCTGACGGCCTATATATCCGGTTTTACTGCACTTACTGCAGCCTCGACTCAACTTCGGGGTAGCCGCGGCGGCTTGATCTTCCGTGGCGCCAAAGCCAAGCAGTAGCTCGGGTGTAACACGAGGATCCGGCTCGCTACATTCATCGCATGGCTTTCTGGCGAGGCGCTGAGCGACAATCAAACTTAGTGAGCTTGTAAGCAGATAGGCGGGAATACCCATATCAATAAGTCGATTAATGGTGTCCAAGGCACTATTGGTGTGGAGAGTGCTTAGAACTAAGTGGCCTGTGAGGGACGCTTTGATGGATATTTCGGCAGTCGCTTGGTCTCGAATTTCTCCGACCAGAATGACCTCTGGATCCTGGCGCAAGAATGAGCGCAGTGCCGTAGCGAATGTGCGACCAATAGTTTCATTAACCTGAACCTGGCCGATGCCGTCGATGTTGTATTCAACCGGATCTTCGACGGTCAGGATATTGATTCCCTCTCGGTTGATATGATTTACACACGAATAAAGAGTCGTCGATTTACCACTACCAGTGGGACCGGTAACCAGCACCATACCCTGGGGCGCCTCGATGGCTTTCACCAAAGCCTTATGGGTTTTTTCGTTTAAGCGCAGAGTATCCAACTTAGGCGAACCGCTGATCGGTCCAGTAAGCGCATGACCACACGCTCACCATTCTGAACAGGCAATACCGATACTCGGATATCAACCTCACGTCCGCTGAAATTGTAGTAAATGGCACCATCCTGAGGCAGGCGGCGCTCGGCGATATCCAAGGACGCCATGATTTTGAGGCGTGTGGTAACCGCTGGGTAGTGATCATGAAGAAAACTCCCGGTCTCCACTTTTCGTAACACACCGTCAACGCGATAACGAAGCACCGCTTTGTCTTTATACGGTTCGATGTGAATGTCGCTGACCCGCATTTTGGCGGCGTCAGCCAAAATGCGATTAACGAACTCAACCACGTCAGACTGCTCACCGTCCTCATTACTACGGCTAACCTGCCGGCGAGTCTTCGACTGTATATCGCCGCTACCAGCATTCGCATCGCCCGCTCCTGATGATGCGTTAGCCGCCTCGGCGCCTAATTTGTAAAAATCCAAGGCTTTCTGTAAATCGGAATAGGTAATAACCCGGGTATCAATTTGCATACCGGTCATCGCACGGATATTCCCTACTTCACTTAAAGCCATGGGTTCTGCCAAAGCAATGACCAACGCATTACCTTCCTTTCGCAAAGGAACCAAATTATGGGAGACCATGTAATCAAAAGGCAGCAAGTCATAGAGGGATTGGTCATCAATCGTCCCAGACCAATTTGACGGTTCTATGCCGTAGACATCAGCAAGCAGATCAGCAACAAATTTTTCGTCAATAAAGCCGGTGTTCAGCATAAGTGTCAGCGGGTTCTTATCCTGCTCCTCGGCCTGTCCGACCAAGTGCTCCAGGCGAGCAATATCAATGTCATTCGCTGAATACAGCATGGCGACAATGCTTTGTTGAATTACGGCGCTGCCATCAAACACGTTCCACTACCTCATCCCGACTGATTAGTTTTAGATAACTGTTGGCACTATAAAAATCAGTAGCTCCCTGCGATCTTCGCGGTTTTGCTTCGACTTGAATAACCGACCCAGTAGAGGCACTTTACCCAGCACTGGCGCCCTACTATCAAAAGCGGCTTCCTGGTGCAGGTAAATGCCTCCCAGCACTGCCATGCCTCCGTCTTCCACCAGTAATCGAGTTTTGATTTCGCGCGAGGTGATTGGAGGATTATCACGATTGGTTTCGACCGTATCTTGGTTCACCGTTACTGAGAGGACCAAACGCCCATCGCCGATAACACTGGGTCTTACCGAGAGTTTTAAACCAGCCTCTTTAAATTCGGTTTGCGTGCCTTCGTTGGATACCGTGGCGTAGGGGACCTGAATACCTTGGAAGATCGTCGCTACCTCATTGTCAAAGGCCAACAGACGCGGGCTGGATATGGTGCGGCTGTAACCTTCTTGTTCCAACGCAGAGAGTTCTAGTTTTAGACGTTCACCGTCGAGCAAGATTCCGAGTGCGGTACTAGCACCAGGCGCAGACAAATCAAAGATCGCCCCCGTCGATGTAGCAAGAGATAGCCCGGCGGCACTCTCGGAACTAGCACCGCTTAGCGTTCCAGATAACCGCACTGCCGCATCACCACTGCCGTCGGTTCTATCAAGGGACAAACGACTACCCAATTGGCGCTCAAAGTCGTCTGTCACCTCCACAATGAAAGCCTCGATCATCACTTGCCTAGTAGGCTGATCGATTTGCTCTATCAACTGCGCCATCAGATCAAGATCTTTTTCGGAAGCCCTAATTATCAGTTGACGGTGCGCAGTATTTGCAGATATCTCTACCGGCGATCGGGCGCTGTCTACACCACCAGTAGAAGCTGCAGAACCCCGCCCAGCAGTTGGCCCCGATAGGACGCCCCCGTTACTGGAGGTAGGAGCAAAGATCTCTTCTAACTGTTTTTTTACGGCTTCAGGGTCAGCATAAAAAAGCCGGAATATCTCAGTCTCAATAGATATTGCGGTTTGATTGGCAAGCTCCTGACGCCGCAATTCTTCGGAGCGCCTAACCTCAGCTTCCAACCATTTGTCTAGCACTTTTGGCTCGTGCCAGCGGATAATACCGGTGTTTTTATCTTCGTATTGAGCAAGACCCGTTACGCTGAGAATGGTTGCCAGCGCCACATCCCATGGCACCTGATAAAAAGCGAGATTCAGATTCCCCTCAACCTCAGTGCCCAAGATGATATTTTTGCCAATAATTTCAGATAACATTTGGGCTGCCACATCAATCGGCACATTCGCGAACTCCACGTCTATAGGAAATTTCTCCGCTTCAGCAATATTTACCCTTTCGCCCTGTTCAACCCGAGCGCTTCGCGAAACAGATAGGCGCTGTCGACGAACCAACGGTTCGACTGCATTATCTGCTTCCCGTAGCGCCTCAGACCGATTCCGACTAGCTACGGCGGATTCTATGGAGTTTCGTCTTAGCCGCCCTGCTTCGCCGACCTGATTAATAAATGCGCCGTCTATTAGGAGGTCGTCTTCGGATTGGATAGCTGTAGACAGCGAATCATTCAGCACAAGGCTACTACCGGCATTGGACGCCGATTCGCCTGCACCTCTTCCAACGACGGCCGATTGATCCTCTATAGAACCCCTGTCATCCGAGGGATCGACTAGATCGTCTACCGTAGACCCAACAAATTGGTCCTCGCTATCGTCAACAAGAACTCCTGGACTCTCCTCCCAGTCAGCGTCACTCAAAGTTGCTTGGTTTTCTTCGTAAACACTGACGGCGTCCTCCTTGGGCTCAATATAGAGCTCCTCGTCAAACAAGGTTTCCCCGCCGCCTGCTTCAGACGTCTTAATAGACGAAGCGTCGAAAAATGACTCCCATACCCAACTAGGTCGGATCCCGGAAGCTTCCATTTCGGCTTGAGCATTTTTTGCGTCGCCTAACGAGTCAAAAGGACCGTTAGCAACCCGAAAAAGGACGTCTTTATCGGTATCTACGCGTAACGCCCGGAACTGATATGAGCTTTGGCTGTTCACTATATTTAGCGCCGCTTCCGCATCTAAAAACGTTTTATAGCTAGCAATGGAAACCCAATATTCTGCGAAAACAGATACAGGATTGAATACCAGAATTCCGAACATAAAAATTCTGATAAACCTCATAAAAAATTGAACCCTCGAGGCTGCGGATTTAAGGACTTTAAACAAAAGAAAGCGAAAATTAATCGACGCATTTGTTAAGCGCTTCGCTAAAAAGATCGAAAGGCAATTGAGAACACCTAACTGGCTACTATTTTTCAATTTAATTTCTCCTAGGCATTTTCAAGATCACGGTTTTATCACCGTTACTTATACTGACGCCTTTACGCCCCTCGATAGAAATAATGGTGCCTAAGCTGCCAAGTTCGTAGCCCACGGAACCGAAATACTCCATTCCATTACTTCCGTGAATTAAGGCGATACTTTTGCTTCCGGCCCTAACCACCCCTCGGAGGCTATATTCGGTTCCATCTTCGACGAGAGTGTTGCTGTCCGTCATTCCTGGATCTTCAAAGGGATCCCTCAGGGAAATGTCACCTACGGGCGCCGCAACCTGACCTACAGCACAGACTGTAGAGAACAATAAATATATGCAGACCGCGATTTTGTGAATCAGTTTCATGCCGATGTATCCTGTATGTAAACCTCCATGACAAATGCTACCGAGACTCTTCCAGCGCCTGTCACCGTTATCTCTTCTCTAAAAATCGAAAGTGCTTTTTCGATACTCAATATTTCATTTCGCAAAGCTAAATAGTCAAAAAACCGGCCGGAAACTTCGATATCTATATGTATCGGCCTAATGCTTGCTTCTTTTGATTCATTCGCGCTCGTCGATTTTGCTTTCGATTCGGTAGGTTTTTGGATGCTCTCGATCTGCAACCGATAGTCCTCTGCCCACAAGCTGATATTTCCGAACAACCGGTCGAGTTCTTTTGCTGTAAAAAAACTGGAGAGCAAATATTCATATTGCTCTTCTTCACTCACTAGCGCGGCGGTTTGTTGTTGCAACTCCGCTTTCTTTCCAGCTAACTCTGAGGATAGTTTCGCAATGCTTGAAATTTTGGTTTCTTGTTCTTGCAGCTCTCGGTACTGCGGCCAATAGACGATGAAATAAGTCAACAACAAGAGAGCGGCGAGTCCGAGTGAAACAATGGATACTTTGTTATCCTGAATACTCTGTTGGAGGCTTCCTTTGCTTTTCGGCGGTCGAGCTGATGAATCGCTCTTTCGGGCCTCAATTTCGGATCGGCCATCGCCCGCGGTTTTTTTCTCATTCCACCAATTGACAATTGGCGCGTACCAAGTGTGCTCAGACGTCCCATTGCCCTTTGTTTCGTCATTCATCGATTTCGACCTCAGGCTGGGTAATCGCAAGCTTTCCCTGAAGCTCAAACACGCTTATACCGGTTTTAGTGTCTTCGATTTTTATATTTAACAAAGTGACCCCTTCGAGTTGATCGGTCTGGTTTAGGCCTTCAACAAAACGAGGCACGGCATGGCCACTATATGAGCGTCCCGTAATAGAAACGGTACGGTCTTCAGCAATGAAAATCTTTGAAAGCCATACTCTGAAAGGAAGCACTTTGCTCAAGGCTAGTAAAACGCCGCGCTGTCGCGCCTTAAGATCTGACTCGATCATGAGATTGTCGCTGAGATCTAATTTGAGCCTTCCTCGGCGAGCTTTTACCTTCTCAAGCTGAGCATCTACAACGGCTAGCTCGTTGACGATCTGGTGGTAGCGAGCAACATCTTGAACAAGATCGTTTTTTTGTTCGGACTGAGTAAAAACTTCGCTTACAAAGAAGGAAGCGCAAAAGAAGAGGACTAACGCTGCTGCTGCGCCGGCATAAAATTGAGTCTTACGCGACCGGATCATCACCTCTCTGGCAGGTAACAAATTTACATTTTGCGCCCCTGTCGTGTATTGAAAATAGCCGAAGACATCTAGCTTACGTTTTGCCAGAGCCAATACTGGCCCCATTGGGGAAAGATTAGTGTCGTCGTCCAATAACGACTTGAATTGCTCGGGCAAGACAAGGCCCGCCAGCGGATTTAGCAGCGTCACCTCCATATCATGAAACGATTCATTAAGCGTTTGGACAAAACGTTCGGCGAGGGGTAACGAAGACACAAACAACAAGTGACTTATCGTTCCCGAGCTAGCGGTTTTATTCTGATACTGCAAGAGAGCTTGACGCAGTTGGGCGGAATAGCGGCTCATCGCAGTCTGGATTTCACCTTCACCCAGATCTTTTTTCAGCAACGTTTCTCGGCCACTAGCAGGGAGAAAAATATCCGCTACGTAGACGGATTTACCTTCAGCGATCATCAGGTAGTTTTCGCTACTACCCAACTCAACCATAGCCACAGATCGCTTGTCATACGACTTCGTACCGAAATGAAAAGGCAGCGCCTCCAGCAAAGAAAGGCAGCGCACATCCATGAGGACTGGCTGCAACCCTGCAGTACGTACGATTTCCTCAAAAACACTTATTTCACTGAGCTTTGATGCAATGAACAGCAAAGAAAGGCTATTCCTTGCAACGTCACGGCTGATCTCTTGCCAATAGATGGAATAGTCGTCCATCGACCCCGCAACTTGCACCAAGTTTTCCCATAGCGAGTCCAGTTCGATGGCATTGTGCAACTCTTCCTCTGACATCAATGGTGCTTCCACCATCTTCACAATGGAGCTTGCCACTGGCAGGCTTACCGCCACGTTGCGCACATCAATTTTGTGCTTAGCGACCATCTGACTCAGCGTGGTCGAATAGAGCGGCACGTTATTTCTAATGTGCTCCTCGTCCACCGGATCTTCGGCAACTTCCCGAGCATAAATATGCTCCACCACCCAATCGTTCTTACTGTGCTGTTCCAGTTGCGCCAGATAGATAGCGCCAGGCCGAATATCAACAGCCACCAAGCGCTCTTGGCGCGCGGTCATAGAGCCAAGGCTCCTCATACAAGCATCTATAATGCCGTTTTTAATGCTTGCTAATTGCACGAGGGTGTTTTCCTTCCCTTATTGGTTAACACTGACCAACTACCGCATTGGCTGCGTCGATAATCTGATTGTTTTGGTTGATTCCGCAGGTGGTTGTGCCATTACTAGCCCAAGCGGTAAAAGCAGCCCCACCTTCAACGCAAAATCCATAACCAAACACCGAGACAACATCTGCACCTGCAAACAGGTTGTTAACAATGACAACTGAATCGTCCACTCCTGGAACAGCCGAAACCAAAGCAGCGGTACACCCCCCAGCAGCTCCGTCACTGTCGAAAAAGGCACCGGTCTGGGATCGAAAGTCGAGTTGAGCCAGGTAAATATTCCGCAACGAATTATTAGCAGACGCACGGCGACTATCTGCGGTGTAGCCGTTATAAGCAGGAATACCTATAGCCGAGAGGATGGCAACAATACCAATCACCACCAGCAGCTCAATTAACGTAAAACCTGCCGCTCCTGCTCGCCGGGCACGACACGGCCCGGCGAAAGATAGATTGGTATCCAAGTTATTCGATGGTGACTACTGTAGTGACAGTTTCGTTGGCTGACTGGCACTGCCCGTCCGGTGCACCCGCACCCGCGCCACCTGCTCGAAAATACCCATCCAAACAGGCGGTTAGCGTGATATCAGTCGCGCCTTGAATAGTCCCGTTAGCAGCCAGCGTTACATTTACTGTTCCTAGCGTTGTCGGGGCCGCAGCATTGGCGGTTACCACATTAGTACCCGTAACGTACACGTTCTGCATATCTATGGCAGGATCTGAAAAATGAGTCGCTATCGCTGCCGCATTAAGGTTGTTAGCGCCTATCGTGCGGCATGCATAGTTACCCCCGGTCACCCCCGAGAGCCCCCCAACAAAGGTCTGAGTACCATTACCGTCCAGTAACTGTATGACTCTTGACGACGAACAGCGCTTAGCTTCACCAGAGAGGAAGGCATGCACCTGATTATATTGGGCCTCTGCCGCTTGCGCTCTAGAACTCGTTTGATACCCGTTATAGGCGGGTATGCCCACCGCAGCCAAAATTGCGATTACCGCAACCACAACCAAGAGTTCAATCAGAGTAAATCCGCGAACCTTGCTTTTATAACAATTACGTTTTGCTGTCATAGTATCGATACCTTTGTTGACGTTAAATTTATTACCAATTCGACCTTTTAAAACATCGCTCTAGAGGAAAAAATTACTGCAGCCTCAAAGAAATAAACAAAATGCTTTTAATATTTAATTTTCTCTTAGCAAACTACGGCAATAAAAAATTAATCTAAAATCTCACCCGGTCTTTATCTTTGATCCTATTGATCGACTGTCGAGACAAGCCGATTTAACCCTAGTGCCCCACTAAAATGAGTTGCGGTAGCCTAGCGGAACGCCATTTAAGATGCTGATTTTCACTGCGGACTGGATCACAAAATTAGAATCTTCAATGACAAAACTGAGTCGCTACAAAATTAGAAAACTCGCAAGGTCTGATAAAAAGAGTCTCTGTCTACGCGGAAATACAAACTTGCAAACGCCATTTCATCGAATATCTAAAAAATGACCAGTAGTCGACAATTCCAAAAGAGCAGCAGAAATTGGAGGAAATAAAGAAAAGAATAAGAAAAAGGATTTTTAAATCCCACTTTCCTAAGAAACCGACAGCCCTGGTTCCGGAACGAGGAGAATTTCCCTAGGAACAGTATTGCCTAAAGGTTAAAAGGGTAGCTAATGAATGCAAGATAAGCGTCTATCAGTTGGTTTCCCCAAAGCAAGTTGATCCAACCAACCAGCGCCAGGTAAGGACCAAAGGGAATCGCGGTATTTCGGCCCTTACCCTTACCTAGCAAAATCATCGAACCCACAAAAATACCCAGCACAGCCGATAGGAGAATAATGACAGGAAGCGCTTGCCAACCCATCCACGCCCCTAAGGTTGCCAGTAACTTAAAATCGCCGTAGCCCATCCCTTCTTTGCCAGTTAGCAATTTAAAGAGCCAATAGACCGACCAAAGACTCAGGTATCCCACCACAGCGCCGATAACGGCATCGTACAAAGGCGCGAACATGCCGACGGTATTGACCAACAATCCACACCAAAGCAATGGCAGGGTTAGCTGATCGGGCAGTAGCTGATGGTCTGCATCGATCAACGCCAAGCAAATCAAAATCCAGGTGAATACCAGCCCGGCAAAAACCATTTCTGGTACCGCCAAGTGCCAAGCAACCAGGCAAGAGGCGATGCCGGTCGTCATTTCGACGACGGGATAGCGTAGAGAAATTTTTGCTTCACACTGGGCGCACTTTCCTCTCAGAAGCAGGAAGCTTAGAACCGGAATGTTCTGCCAAGGAGGGATGGGCGTGTGGCAATGCGGACAGCGGGACCCTGGATACGCCAGGTTAAAAATAGCCTCAGTCTGAGGCGCTTCGGCCCCGAGGATCAAACGGCACTCCTCTCGCCACTGCCTATCGAGGATTTTCGGCAAGCGAAAGATGACAACGTTCAAAAAGCTGCCGACGAAAAGCCCTAATACCAGACACTGCGCAGTGAAAATGTGCGGGTTAGCTGCAAAAATTTCGAACATGTTTCTCGTTAGCCGTTTGGACAGAACGCAAAGCCTAAACCATCGCAATGAAGAAGAAGATAGCTTGCTGGGAGAGTTGTGTCACAGACCAGGCACCACCAACACAAAACATCTCGATCACGTATACCAGCGCAATGGCGACCAACGAGATCTTTTTTGCGCTGCAACAATACAGAAGGATGTGCGCCCCACTTCAGGATATTTTTCATTTTTTACATCACTAAGCAGCCAAGTGGGTTAGGGTATTCCCACCGCATGTTGAGGAGCAAAGCGCCGTGGCATTAGTTAGATACGTCACTGAAATGGGTATGGGTACAGACGTGCATGGGCGGGATTACACCAAGGCTGCCAAACGCGCGGTTTCAGATGCCATTAGGCATTCCAGCCTGAACTTCTTTCGAGCCTTGAATAAATCCCCAGATGACATGCGCATTACCGTGCGCATTGGTGTTGCAGAACCTGAGTTAGTGGACACATCCGCTGTGGCTGCCGAGCTACCCTATGGCGTTGTGTCTGTGGATTGCGTCGTGGGCGGTTTGAATGTACCCGGACCCGAAGGCAAGACAGGCGACGCCATTGTTATCGCCAACGCGGCGGTACTGGTTTGTTTTGAGGAATAAAGCAGCAGACCGAGATACCGATAGAGCTGTAGACCGTTACCTCCTGGCTTGCCGAAACCGTCACCAGACCAAGCAACGAGGAACAAAAAAGGCGCCATCTCTGCGGAATTATTAATGCAGCAGAAATGACGCCTTGTGTGCGGATCTGGGCCTCCGCGAGTTTATGCTTTGGGTTATTTGCGCGTTACCCGTACCGGCAGCGCGGTATAGCCTTTAACAAACGATGAGAAGGTCCGCTCCACTTCGCCCACTACTTCAATCTTGTCGAAGCGCTTGAGGATTTCCTCCCACAACACGCGCAGCTGCATCTCCGCCAGTCGATTACCCATGCAGCGATGAATGCCAAAGCCGAAGGATAAGTGGTTGCGCGCATTAGGCCGATCGATGATCAAATCCTCGCCGCGCTCAAACACGCTTTCGTCCCGATTACCCGACACATACCACATCAACAGCTGGTCGCCTGCTTTGATCTCTTTGCCGCCAACCACACAGTCGTTATTGGCGGTTCGACGCATATAGGCCAATGGCGTCTGCCAGCGAATGATCTCCGCGACGGCATTGGGAATAAGCGACGGATCGTTTTTCAGCTTTTCCAGCTCACCAGGGAACTGATTGAACGCCAGCACCCCACCAGACATGGAATTACGAGTGGTGTCATTACCGCCTACGATCAACAGAATGAGGTTGCCCAAAAATTCCATTGGCTCCATATCTTTGGTGTTTTCACCATGAGCCAACAACGACACAAAATCGCCAGTTGGGTTTTTCTTACGGTCTTCCCAAATCTGGGTGAAGTAGACCAGACATTCGATCAGCTCTTCGCGGCGCTGCTCTTCCGTATCGATCACACCGCCACCAGGAACTGCTGTCGCAACATCAGACCAGCGCGTTAGCTTTGCCCGTTCTTCATAGGGGAAATCAAACAAAGTCGCCAGCATTCGCGTGGTTAGCTCAATGGACACCCGATCTACCCAGTTAAAGGTTTCGCCTTCGGGCAAAGAATCCAACACCTCGCAAGTTCGCTCGCGAATGAGGGCTTCCATGGCCGCTAAATTACGCGTGGAAACAACCGGCGAAACGGTTTTGCGCTGCACATCGTGTTTCGGCTGATCCATGGCAATGAACAGGCTGATCGCCAAGGCACCCTCTGGCAGCGGCTGATCGATGGGAAACCCAAGGGTGATGCCGTGGGCGCTGGAGAAATTCTTGTGATCGGTATCGACCGCTTTGATCTCTTCGTAACGAGTCAGCGACCAATAGCGTCCGGCAATTTCCGTTTCGTTGAAGTGCACCGGATCTTCGCGGCGCAGACGCTCAAAATACTCGAGCATGCGGTTTTCGCTAAACAGACGATTCCAGACTGGATTAATCTCGTCCAGCGGCACGTCCGCTGCGGCGGGAATCGGCCCCTTACGCTTGTCTTGCTCAGACCCAGGTCGCACGTACTCTGGCGCTGACGCAGTATCTATGGCTTCGCTCATTGTGACGCCTCCTATTTGATTTACCGAGCAAAGATAGCGCAGATTTTGGGGGCATGCGATGGCCTATGAGCGAGATTTTGCTGATGCTGACGACAAATACTGCACAAAAAAAACGGGCCTATGGCCCGTTGAAGAATCTTGTAGGCCCCCGACATTTTCTGTCGAGGACCACCTAGGTCTGTGCAGCTACAGTGTCAAACGAGCACTGAGCGAATAGTAACGCCCATAAACATCGTAGTTACTTGGGAATGTATTGCCCGAGTTGGAAGATGTATCACCTGCCTCATTACCCAGAATTGGCGGCTCTTCATCCAACAAGTTTTTAACTGCAAAGCTTACCTTCACGCGCTCTTCCCAAAATCTGTAGTCAAGGTTGAGGTCGAAATAATCGTAGCTATCGATAGAGCGAAACTTCTCGAAGACAGCGTTGCGCTCTGGAAGTTCGACATCCACAGCAGATGTGTGCCTCCATAACAACGATGCTGTGAAATCATTCCAATCCCAAGTTGTTCGCTGAGTCCACGTTAAATCTGAAATCGGGTCACAGGTAGTTCCGAAAAACCCCTTGCAATCGATTACCGGAGTTAGGCCGTCACTCCTGCTCTCCTGGGTTAAGTACTTGTTAACCATGCCGGAAAACTGAAGGCTACCGTAGTCATTCAAGTCAAAACCGAACTCAAAACTTAGCTCTAAACCCTCTGCCCGCTCGTAGTCCAAATTAGTGGTGAACAACTGCACACCCGAAGCAGGACTGGTCAGGTCACCATCAATCCTTTTGATGTTTGCACATGCTCCAGGCAGGCCAGCGACATAACACTGATCGAGTACCTGCTGCGCGGAGAACTCACCGATGACATCACTGATGTCGATGTCGTAATAGTCTAGACCGATGCTCAAATTTTGGACCGCATCAAATTCTGGCGACCAAACAAATCCAAAAGTAAAGGTGTCTGCTGTCTCAGCATCAGGTGGGCTATTCAGGTCGCTCCCACTAAGAATGTTTATCTGACCCGATACAATATCTTGGAGGACACCAACCTGTGCAGCGAGCATACCAGTCGACACGCAAAGGCCTCGCAGCCGATCGTCAATATTTGCAGCGTTAGCTACAGAACAAGGGTCCTGAGTTGCATTGGCAAGGCCCGTAGTAATTGGAGAATACAGTTCTGCGATATTAGGCGCTCGAGTCGCTTCTTGCTGCATAACCCTAACTAAAAACTGGTCATTAACCGTCCAATTCAAACCCGCCTTCCAGGTGTTTGCTGAACCTACGGTGGAGTAATCAGACGCCCTGTAACCAAATTCAAAGTTCAGCGACTCAACAAAATCCAAGCCTTCTACTAAGGGCAGATATCCCTCAACAAAAAACTCGTCAACTTTATATCCGCCGTTAATCGGCAGTAAGTTACCCCCGGCCCCGCCTTGGCAGCTAGCAGGCGCTAATTTAAGGCACTCGTCAGGATCTAACGCGCCGTTTTCAGTGCGAGTTTCAAAACCAACACTTAGATCAAGCGGACTATTTGCTGAAGGTAGTTGAGCGATCTCAACAGGCCCAGCAAATGCAACTTGTCCGATCCACTGGTCATATCGCTGCTGTTGCAAGGCAATTGCACGCGCATAGGCTGCCATCTCTGGTGTGATAGTGCCGTACCCTCCGAAAAGGTCTATAGGGACGCATGTGGAATCACCATTTGCACAGGTCGTACCATCAACAGAGTCCAATGCATTTTGAATATTGGTCAGGTTGGTATATCCATCACGAATAGTAGTCCGATTCGATTCCCCGTACTGAAAAGAGACGTCGTACGTCCAATCGGCCGCCAAATCACCGCGAGCACCGACAAGGAAAGAAAAGTTATCTGTATCGTAGTTTTCGCTGCGAGCACCTAGCTCTACAGTGCGCCGCCTCAGCTGAAACTTTAGATAGTCAGCTGAATCAACCATCCCATTCCCGTTGACGTCATACCAATTGGAGCCTTGCCCGCCAGCTGTCAATGTCCCACCGGTTACGGCGGCATTAGCGAAAGAGATAATCTCTGCCCTCGCAGAATCAGAGAAAAAAGGGTTCGCCAGTGGAACATCAAAGCGTGCGCCAAAAGTTCCTGACGGAGCCACCTGCTGACGCACAGTGGTATTACCGTAGCGGACAGTAGAATAAACAGTGAGATTTTCGTTGACCTCGAAATCTCCGTTAGCGAAAAGGTTGTATTTTTCCTGAGGGGTTCTGAAATAGTTATAAGGGTTGTAATTGAACACACTACATCCCCCTCTAGCGCCCAAGCCTGTACCCGTGTCGCCCGTATAAATGGTCCGATCATCTAGAAACTGACCTACCCCACCGGCTCCGGCAATAGCGACTCTGGTTGGAATAGCGGTGGTAGAGCCACCCGTCGCTGCAACATCAGGCCCTCCACAACCGGCCATCGGCGCGGTGACACCTTTCCCAGCAAGAAACTCCTCTAGCCCCGCACCATTATCTGTTTGAATACCTACGGTGCCAATGGACCGTTGACCCAAAAGCAGCGGCTTCCTATCAGACCAGCTAACATTCATAGCTATATGCCCCCGATCACCATCAAGCTTCGAACCCAACGTCAGCGACATGCTGTCTGTTTCTGCATCGCCTTCCGATGACCTCGACGTGTTGACCAATAAGTCCACTCCTTCAAAATCATCCTTAAGGACAATGTTCACCGCACCAGCGATGGCATCCGAGCCGTAAACTGCAGAGGCTCCACCCGTGATGATGTCCACTCGCTCTATCAACGCGGTGGGAATATTGGCTGTATCAACTCGACCGTTATAGTTAGCCGGTGTCATTCTGCGGCCATTAAGAAGAATCAGATTACGCTCAGAACCTAGACCGCGTATATCCACCGTTGCGATCCCACTCGTTCCGTTATTAACGTTTTCATTGTCACCAGGAATCGTTGAAGGAAGGTTTCGAAGGATGCGTTCAAGGTCAGCCTCTTGCTGAAACTCGATTTCTGCCGCATCAATCGTCACGATGGGGCTTGAGGAGGTTAGGCCAGGCCTTTTAATTCTCGAGCCAGTAACTACTACCTCCTCAATAACCACCTCTGAACTTTGCGCATAGGCAACATTTATCAGGCCAAGCATTGAACCCACCAAAACTAAGCCCGAGAAGGCTACTGACGAGACACGACTCAAAACACGTCGACAATTCAGATCGTTGAATAAAACACTGAGGGCCTGCTGCCTACTGCCTAAGGGAACAGACCGGAAAAAACGCTTCGCGTCTTTCATTACTCTCTCCTTGAGTGAAAGGGCCCAACCGCTGACGTGTTAAAACTGCAACATTCCAGGTCGCTTCCTGTTACGCGAAAAAACAAGACCGATTTTGGAGCCTAAAAAACGGGCTCAAATGCATCATCAATCGGCTGCGTCGCAGAAACCTTGTTGAGGCCAAATGATTTTTTAAGACCAAACAGCCCACACGGGCTGCAGGAAACTCAGGAAAACTGGGGGAATTTTGCGGACATTTACAGTTCGGATTTACGAACGGTACTTTTAAGCGGATGAACGTAGTCGATTTGGTCGTGTAACTTTTGCGACCTACCGAAGAGCGCCCGTACTGGAGGCAATTTTTCGAGGACAGACCTTACAGCGCGCGCAATTCTTGCAATAAGTCCTTAGGGGTATCGTTAGGAAGAGAAATCACATCGACGCTGCCGGCAAAGCGCTGACGAATTCGATCTTTGATCTCATCAAAACGACCGGTCACGCAAAACTCATGTACCACGTCGTCTGATATGGCTCGAGTCATGTCGTCCCATAGACCTTTTTTGGACATGTCGTTAAGTTTGTGCCCCAAGTCTTCCCAGCCATGCTGCTTAAACACTGGCCAATAGGACGGGGTAGATCCATAGAACCCGATTCGTTTGCGCACCCATTCGAACATGGTGTTTACCGCTTCGTCGTCAGCGCCAGTAGCCACGAAGCCACCCCCACTGATCTCAAAGTCTTCGCGACGACGTCCGACATTTTTCAGCCCCTGATTAAGGCGCGGCATGATTACTTCTTGCAGGTATTTGCCGGTGCAAAACACGTGCAGCATGACGCCATCGCACTCTTCAGCGGCCACTTTCATCATCGCGGGACCCACCGCCGCAATCTGCACTCTAGGTACCCCGCACTCACAGGGTTCCGGCCTAAAGTTTGGCGTCATCAGGTTGAACTGGTAATGCTCACCCTGATAGTCCAACGGCGTGCCGTTAGCCCAACAATCCCAAATTGCGCGCAAGGATTGCACGTACTCGCGCATACGCGGCGCTGGCGCAGACCACGGCACGCTAAAACGCCGCACGTTATGACCTTTAACCTGACTGCCAATGCCCAAAGTGAATCGCCCTTTACTGGCACGCTGAATATCCCAAGACATGTTCGCTGCCACCATGGGGCTGCGGGCAAAGGCAATGGCGATACTGGTCCGGAGTTCTAGCTTGGACGTCTGCGTGGCTGCCACTGCCAGGGGCAAAAAAGCATCCTGACGATTCTCTTGGGTGGAGACGCCACTGAAGCCCTGATCCTCTACCGTTCTGGCAGCACCGCCAACGGCGTTCAAATCCTGGACAGGCAGGCCGGTAATGATCTTCATCGTTTACGCTCCTAGAAAAACGGCATTCAGCCTTGTTGCTTGGCCCTGGCGCTTTTGAATCCGGGCCGTTCCATAAGCATGTCTAAATAGCGTTTACAGTTGGGTTTGTAGCGCTCATCCAGCCCCAGAGATACGCCCAAAAACAATGCATAACCCACCGTGATGTCGGCGATGGTGAACTTGTCCGCGCACAAATACTCTTTGCCTTCTAGGGCCATTTCCACCGAGCGCAAACGCGACAAATACCAAATGGAATAGTCTTCCACCACTTGAGGGATTCGCCTCTCTTCGGGTTCCAGCCGGGTATACCGAAGCACTAGGGTTTGAGGAAAAGTCAGGGTTGCATCACTGCGATAAAGCCAATTCAGATACTCGCCGTAGGCGGGATGGTCTTTGGGCACGCCAATGGATGTAGGGCCGTACTTATCCTCCAAGTAGTGACAGATCCCTGACGATTCCGTCATCACCAAATCGCCGTCGGTGAAGGTAGGCACGGTACCCAGGGGATTCAGATCCAGATATCCAGGATAGGTGGCCCGAGGTGGAAAGGTCATGTTGATCAGCTCGTATTCCAACCCCATCTCTTCCAAGGCCCAAAGCGGCCGTAAAGAGCGCGCGTCAGCGCAGTGATATAGCTTCATTGTGGAATCCGTCATGTCATTCTCCCGGCTCTGGATTGGTATTCGATGTAAGGCCTGGTCGCGCCGCCGCTGTATACGACTGGCCGACCGACAACACCCCTCGTTATTTTTGTTAGCGCAACTGGAGGTGGCTTGGCGCTGTTAGAGAGCGACCTCATCTAACAACAGCGGGGCCAACAAGTTACGGTGATAGGCGGCATCGCCAAATTGATACTGACACCACAACGCCCGTCGCAGAAAAAGCTGGGCATCACAGTCGTAGGTAAAGCCAAAACCACCATGAAATTGCACCGCGCGATCGCCAGCAAAAGCAAAGGCCTCACTGCCTTGGGCTTTAGCCATGCGCACTGCCTCCTCTATTTCGCCGATGTTGCCTTGAGCAATACAGGTGGCGGCTCGGTAGACGTGAGATCGGCAGGCTTCCATAGACAAAAGAATTTCAACCGTCGGATGCTTCAGCGACTGGTAACTACCAATGTACTGGTCAAATTGCTTGCGCGTTGTCAGGTAATCAATGATCACATGCAGCACACCGGCCAGCCCGCCCGACATCTCAGCGCTCAGCAACAACAATGCCGCCTGCTCGATGCTGGCAAAGTCTGCTTCTGGCAATACTTGCTCTGCGGGCAGCTCCAAGTCATCTACCTCGAGGGTGAAGCTGCGGCGAGTCTCGTCGATAACGGTTTCTCTGACCAACGCTCCCTGAGGCAACTGCTCTGCCTGAACCAAGACCAAACCGGGTTTACCGTCTACATTAGCCGAGACCACGATGACCTTGGCTTGACTCGCGTCCAGCACAAAGCCCTTTTTGGCGGTCAACCGCACCTTGTCTCCCTGCACGTTAGCGAAGCTGCCTAGTTCAGCGAGGTTCCAGTTACCGTCGTCTTCGGTCAATGCAATGGAAGCTGGCATACCTGCTGCAATCTGCGGTAGCCACTGTTCTTTTTGCCCTTCGCTACCGGAAGTCAGCAGCGCTTGTGCCGCCAAGGTCGTGGGCAAAAAAGGTGAGCCCATTAGGTGGCGCCCCATGCTCTCAACAATGGGTACCACATCAGCTAGTGACAGCCCCAATCCGCCATAGGTCTCGGGGATGGTGATTCCCAACCAACCTAAGTCCACCATCTCCTGCCAAACACTAGGATCAACGCTGGCCTCCTGTTCAATTTGGGTGCGCACCCGGTCCAGCGGAGAATGCTTGCGGCAAAAATCTACCGCTGTCTCCATTAGCATGGTTTGCTCTTCTGAAAACTCTATCGTCGCCATGAAAACGTCTATCCTTTATTCGCTCTTGCGTTAGGGGTGAGGGTTGGGGTTAACCCTTGGGCAAACCCAGCACCCGCTCGCCAATGATGTTGTGTTGAATCTGACTGGTACCGCCGCCGATGGTTCCGGAAAAGGCGTTCAAATAAGACCGCTGCCACATGCCTCCGTCTACCGCTTCCGGGCTCACATAGCGCGCGCCGTTGGCACCTTGCAGGGAAATCGCAAATTGGCACATGCGGCGCTTCAGTTCTGACGAACGCAACTTGCCCGACATACTGATCGCGGTTGGCCAGTCCGTCGCCAGCGCCGGCACCTTCGCCCTAGCTGACATATAGCTGTTGCCGCGAGCTTCGGTAATCAAGTCCACTAACTGCTCGCGCACATGAGGGTCCTCAATCGCAGGCTTGCCATTGCGTTTTGCGCGGCGAGCCAGCTCAACAATGTCGTCAATGCTTAAGTCCATCATTGCCAAGCCGCCCGCCTGACCTCCAGCAGCACCACGCTCAAACATCAAGGTAGCCATGGCCACCTTCCAGCCCTCGCCTTCCTTACCCATCATGCAAGACGCGGGGATACGCGCGTCGTTAAAAAAGGTCTGACAAAAACCGTACTCGCCAGTGAGCTTTTTAATGGGCCGAGGTTCAATACCCTCTGACTGCATGGGGGCCAGAAAGAAACTCAACCCCGCATACTTATTCGGACCATCCGTAGAGGTGCGCGCAATCAAGATCATGTACTTGGCATAGGAACCCAAGCTCGTCCAAATTTTGGAGCCATTGATGATGTACTCGTCACCGTCTTTAACGGCTTTGCATTGAGCACTGCCCAAGTCAGAGCCATGGTCAGGCTCGGAAAACCCCTGACACCAAATATCTTCGGCACTCAAGATACCTTTGATGTAGCGCTGTTTTTCTTCTTCTGTACCCATGGCCAAGATCAGTGGCCCTGCCCAGTTCAAGCCGATGGTGTTGGGCAAAAAAGGTACTCGGTGCTTGGCCATGGCCTTGGTGGCTATGTCCTGAAAAACCTGATCCATACCCAAGCCTCCGTATTCCTTCGGCCAAGACATGCCCACATAACCGTTTTCGTAGACCTTTTGTTGCCAATCGCGCAAGAACTCAAACTGCTGATCGGTCCCAACCTCCATGAAGGTTTCCGGCAGGATAAAGCCTGGGTTAGCGGGTTTATTCTCGGCAAACCAGCGATCGGCCTGCTCCTCAAATTCCGCGATTTCCGCTTGTGTTGTTGTCATTTTCGATCCTCTTTTATGTTGTTCTTATACCTTGTTCTAAGTCCGCGTTTGAACCATCGCTTGCGTTGACGCTGGGAGCCCTTAGCCCGCGCGCGGTTGGCGCAGTGCCAGCAATGGCGCAACCAACTCAATCCACTTGGCGACGTAGTTCAGCGTTTCTTCCGGCGAAATGCCGTACTGCTCTTGAATCAGCAACCCGCGCATAAAACTGCGGGTCATGTTCAGCAACATGATTACCTCTCCATCGCCTTCCTGAGATGTCAGCGTCGGGTTGGCGCTTTGATAGATGTCTAGTGATTGCTGATCCAAATTACGCCCCCAAGACACCAGCTCGGCAGAAATCCTCAGTCGCAGCTTACGATCCGTGCGAGCCGCGTTGAGAATTTCCAACAACGCCCGATACGCAGACGTGTTTATCAAGCGCTGCCAGGCCGTCATCAATGCACTTTCAACATCGTCATAGACAAGCTTCGCGTTGGATACGGTGCGCAGGAGCAAGTGTTCTACCGTTGCTGCAATGAGCTCTTCCTTGGTTGGAAAATGATATTGCACCGCACCTTTGGAAAACCCGGCCTCATGAGCCACGCCAGCAATGGTTGTTTCTGCATAGCCAAGCTTGGCTAACTGGGCGATGGTGGCCTGGCAAATATTTTGCCGTGCACGCGCGCTTTTCAGTTGCTGTAGTCCGGGTTCGGCAGTCATAAATTCCCCTCTCGATCGAACGAAAACTACCACAAAAAAACCTTATGGCTGGCTTTTTATTCTGCTAGGTTTGCTGTGAGGGGTAATTTGCTAGTCAAGCATCGGAGGGGGTCCGCATGGCAATTCTGGAATCAAAGCTGGACAAAAGAGCCGAAGTTTTCCAGCGCAACAAAGCCGATATGTTGGAGACATTGGCAGAGCTGCAAGTCCTTTATGATGAAGCAGCAGAAGGCGGCGGCGAAGAAGCGGTAGCCCGCCTACGCAAGCGCGGCAAAATGCCGATTCGCGAACGCATCGCGCACGTGTTGGATCGTGACTCACCCTTTTTGGAAATCAGTCCCCTAGCCGCCTGGCGTTCAGCCTACGACATCGGCTCAGGATTCGTTGTTGGCATCGGTGTTATCGAAGGCGTGGAGTGCGTCATTCTTGGTCACGACCCATCGGTCAGAGCCGGCGCCTTTAACCCCTTCAACTCGAAAAAACTCATGCGCGGCCTCGAAATCGCCAGAGAAAACCGCATGCCCTACGTCCAGTTCGTGGAAAGCGCGGGAGCGGATTTACGCGGCGCCAGCGGTGACGGCAAAGGCGACCCCAACGCGGAAGCTGAGGCGGACTTACAGCGGGATATCGAACACTTTGCCGAATCTGGCCGGCTGTTTTACGAAATTTCTGAGCTCTCCAAATTACGCATCCCGACGATATCCGTGGTCTTCGGTGCAGCAACTGCCGGAGGCGCTTACCAGCCCGGCATGAGTGACTACAACATCATGGTTAAGAACCAGGCCATGGTGTCCTTGGGCGGCCCGCCGCTGGTGAAGATGGCCACCGGGGAAGATGCAGATGCAGAGAGCCTAGGCGGCGCTGACATGCACACTCAGACCTCTGGCTTGGGCGACTATCTGGCTCAAGACGAGATGGACGGTATTCGCATTTGCCGCGAGGTGGTTTCGCACCTGAACTGGCGCAAGCTTGGACCAGAACCTAAGAGCGGCTTTACCGAACCCAAACACGATCCCGAGGATTTGTTAGGGCTGGTATCTAAAGACCTAAAAAGTCCATTGGATATACGCGAGGTCATCATGCGCATTGTCGATGGCTCTGGGTTCGAAGAATTCAAACCTCTTTATGGCTCATCGGTGATTTGTGGATGGGCCTCGGTGCACGGTTATCCGGTCGGTATCTTAGGTAACAACGGCGCACTGTTTTCCGAGTCGGCGGAAAAAGCGGCGCAGTTTATTCAACTGTGTAACCAAATCGATGTGCCGCTGTTGTTTCTGCACAACATCACCGGGTTCATTGTCGGCACCGACTTTGAACAAGGCGGCATCACCAAAAACGGCTCCAAGATGGTGAATGCCGTGGCCAATTCCACGGTACCCCATATCACCGTCATCGTCGGCGCTTCCTACGGCGCAGGAAATTACGGCATGAGCGGCCGTGCTTTTGGCACCAAGTTCACTTTTATTTGGCCGCATTCAAAAATTGCGGTGATGGGTCCGGCAGTCATGGCTGGCGTTATGACCATCGTAGGCAAGGGCGCGGCCGCTCGGCGCGGCATTGAGTTTGACGAAGAAGCCGACGCCCAAAGAGCCGCTTTTGCCGAGCATTGGGCAGAGGAGCGATCAAAGGGTCTGTACGCCACATCGCGTGTATCCGATGACGGCATGATCGACCCAAGGGACACACGTAATGTTGTGGCGCTGTCGCTTTCCGCCTGTCACAGCAACACCGTCCGAGGTACTAAGGAGTACGGCACATGGCGCATGTAATCACCCCCATCAGTCGGCTGCTGATCGCCAATCGGGGCGAAATCGCTCGCCGCATCAATCGCACAGCGCAGGCCATGGGCATCAGCACCGTGGCGATTTACGCCGACGGCGATGCCAACGCGCCCTTTGTTCAGGAAGCGGATACCGCTATCGCGCTGAATGGCAAGAGCACGGGAGAAACCTATCTGGATGTCGCCAAAGTTCTAGCGGCGGCAAAGCGCAGTCGTGCGGATGCTATTCACCCGGGCTATGGCTTTTTGTCTGAAAACCAAGCCTTTGCTCAAGCCGTGATTGATGCCGGCGTTAAATGGTTGGGCCCATCACCGGAGGTTATCGGCCTGATGGGAGACAAGCTATCGGCCAAACGCCTAATGGATGAAGCCGGCGTGCCGACCCTGCCCGGCATCGAAATTGCTGCCGATACCGACATCTTGGCTGCTGCCAAGGACATCGGTTACCCAGTTTTGGTAAAAGCCTCAGCCGGCGGCGGCGGCCGCGGCATGCGCGTGGTCGAAAACGAGAATGAACTGCTCGATGCGGTAGCCAGCGCCAAGCGTGAGGCTGGCACGTCGTTTGGTGACGACACCGTTTTCTTAGAAAAATGGTTGGCCACCTCGCGTCATATTGAGATTCAAATCCTGGGGGATAACCACGGCAACCTGGTGCACTGTTATGAGCGGGAATGCTCAATCCAGCGGCGACACCAAAAGATCATCGAAGAGGCCCCCTCCCCCGCTGTTGACGACGCACTGCGTTCCCGAATGGGTGATGCAGCCATCGCTGCGGCACGCAAACTCGGCTACGCCTCTGCCGGTACCGTTGAGTTTTTGCTGGGCGACAACGACGACTTTTATTTCTTGGAGGTCAATGCGCGACTGCAGGTGGAGCACCCCGTTACCGAAGAAATCATCGGCAAAGATCTGGTGCGAGAGCAAATTCGTGTCGCCGAAGGTGAAAGTCTGTCCTTCAGCCAAGCGGACCTAGCCATTAACGGTCACGCTATCGAAGCGCGACTATATGCCGAAAATCCCGCCAAAGGTTTTTTGCCATCCCCAGGCCCAATATTGGTCTGGAAACCGGCAACCGCAGGAGGGGCGCGCTTTGACTCCGGTGTGGAGGCGGGTAGCGAGATCAGCACGCAATTTGACCCCATGATTGCGAAGGTAATCGTCCACGCACCGACTCGGCGTGAAGCCGCAGGCCGTCTGGCTCGTGTGCTGGAGAGCACCGCTATTGCAGGCTTAAATACCAACCGAGACTTTTTGGTCACTACCCTGCGCACCCCAGAATACCTAGCGGGCGACACCACAACGGACTTCATTGAGCGGGTAAAACCTGCTCTCAAACGCGAAGTGACTCGGCAGGAGTGCGTGGAAACCGCCATCGCCGTCGCCCTTGAGTCACAGGCCGCTAGACGTGCTAAAGCGACGGTGCTTAAAACCCTGCCAAGCGGCTGGCGCAACTCCACCATGCCCATGCAATCTGTTTCGTATCACATCGGCGATGAAGAGGTCACTGTCGCTTACCAAAGCCAACGGGATGGCAGCTTCAAGGTTATGTGTGACGACCAGCAATACAGCGCAAGGGTGCATCAGGCCGGTCAGGGCTTTGTCGATGTGGATCTGGATGGTCAGCGCCTACAGTTCGATATTGCCCAGCACCAAGACCGATGGCTGGTGCATGGGGACGGCGGCGATTTGGTCTTGATCGAAGCCCCACGTTATCCCGATGTCAGCAGCATGGACAGTGGCGGCGGACTCACCGCTCCCATGCCTGGCTCTGTTTTGGCCACTGAGGCCAGCGCAGGGGACGCCGTTAGCAAGGGCCAGCTATTGGTGATCTTGGAAGCCATGAAAATGGAGCACCGAATTGTCGCGCCGCGAGACGGCGTAGTAGAACACGTACACGTATCAGTGGGAGATCAGGTGGACAACGCCCAACTTCTGGTCACCCTGGCAGATGAGGAACAAGCATGAGTGGGACCGAAGCAACCCTATACGACATTCGCAACGGCGCGGCGTGGATCACCCTAAACCGGCCAGACAATCGCAACGCGCTGTCCGCCATTTTGGTCACCGAGCTTTATGACCACTTACTGGCTGCCAATGCTGACGATGCGGTCAGATCCATTGTGATTACCGGTAACGGCCCGGCTTTCTGCGCTGGCGCCGATCTCAAAAGTCCTCCTGGCCAACTGTCCGAGGGTGTCGGCCGCGCGGTGCCCTATGCCGATGTATTGACCGCCATCATGGACAGCCCTAAGCCGGTAATCGCTGCGGTAAACGGCGCGGCTTTTGCCGGTGGACTAGGACTCGTTGGCGCCGCGGATATCGTCGTGACTCGTCAGGACGTGCAGTTCAGCTTTAGTGAAGTTCGCATTGGCGTCATACCCGCCATTATCTCGGTGGTATGTCTACCCAAGCTTGGCGTGCACCACGGCATGAAACTGTTTTTGACCGGCGAGCGTTTTGACGGTCAGCAGGCTGTCGACATGGGCCTAGCTCATATCGCTGTACCCGAAGGCGACCTGGTCAGCACCGTGGATGAACAAATCGACATGATCAATCTGGGCGGGCCCATTGCGGTGCAAGAGTGCAAAAAACTCGCCCGCCGGGTACCCCTGTTATCCATAGAGGAAGGTTTCAAAGAAACCGCCGAGTGGAGTGCGCGAATGTTCCGTTCCGATGAAGGCGCTGAAGGCATGGCGTCGTTCCGGGAAAAACGCAAACCCAATTGGGTCAAAGAGTAATCGCATCAGCAAAAGAGGGAATCAGGCCTAGAGGCCTGATCAGGGGGAAAATATGACGGATGTAATACGCATCGCTAATTGCAGCGGGTTTTACGGCGACCGCTTGGATGCAGCGCGAGAAATGGTTGAAGGCGGACCAATCGACGTCCTGACCGGTGACTACTTGGCCGAACTCACCATGTCGATTTTGTACAGCCAGCAGCAAAGCCGAGGCGAAGACATGGGTTATGTCGGTACATTTTTGAAGCAAATCAAAGACGTGGCCGCTTTGTGCGCAGAAAAAAACATCAAAATCGTCAGTAATGCTGGAGGCCTGAATCCCCGAAGCATGGCGGCGGAAGTCGAGAAGATTTTGGCGGAACTGGGGGTAGACCTAAAAGTTGCCTACATTGATGGTGACGATCTGCTGCCAGATCTGGATGCGCTGCAGGCTGATGGCGAGGCGTTTACCAACTTGGACACCCAAGAAGACCTGGGGGCAACGAAGCAAAAAGCTCTTACCGCCAACGCTTATCTGGGCGGTTGGGGCATTAAGGAAGCGTTAGATCAAGGCGCCGATATCGTGATCTGCCCACGGGTAACCGATGCTGCCGTTGTTATTGGCCCTGCTGCTTGGAAATTCAATTGGCAACGCAACGACTATGACGCTCTGGCAGGCGCGCTAGCCGCGGGTCATATCATTGAATGCGGTGCCCAGTGCTGTGGCGGCAACTACGCCTTCTTCGAAGAGGTGCCCAGCTTTCGCAACGTGGGCTACCCCATCGCGGAAATCGAGGCCAACGGCAACTTCACGGTAACCAAGCACCCGGGCACCGGCGGTTTGATTTCTGAGGGCACGATCAAAGCCCAACTGCTATACGAAATATCAACGCCGGCGTACTACAACCCGGACGTCATCGCCCACTTTGACACCATGAAAATCGAACAAACTGGGGATGATCGGGTCTATGTCAGTGGTTGCCGCGGCAGCAGCCCACCCCCCACCCACAAGGTCTGCTTCAACACCCAGGGCGCCTACAAGCAGTCGATGGAAGTACTGCTTACCGGCCTGGATATCGAAAAGAAAGCAGAGCGGTATCTGGATGCGGTGTTCCACAACTTGGGGGGGCGAGAACAATTTGACGACGTTGATGTGCAGCTCATTCGCAGCGATCACGAGGATCCAGAAAACAACGAAGTCGCCCATGCGGCGTTGCGAGTCACCATCACAGGTCAAGATCCGAAGAAATTTGGGCGTATTTTTGCGGCTAAAACCACTGAATTGGCCTTAGCAGGCATTCCCGGCAACACCAGTCGCGGCGCTGCGGGCTTCAACGGCGGCCCATCTATTATCCATTGGCCTGCGCTCATCGACAGCCAGCGACTGACCGAGCGAGTGCACTTTGGGGGTAAAACCACTGAGGTACTGCCCACCCAGCGTTTGGGTCTGGAAGAAATTTACTATCAAGAAGTACCTGTCAGTATCGCGCCAGCACCCACAGGACCCCTGATTCGAGTGCCTTTTGGTCGATTGTTTGGCACCCGCTCTGGCGACAAAGGTGGTAATGCCAACTGCGGTGTCTGGGCGCTCACCGACGAGTCTTACAGTTTTTTGTATGAATACCTTACCGTGGAAGAGTTCAAGCGCTTGGTTCCTGACTTTGGGCAGTTCGAAGTGGAGCGCTATGACATGCCTAACTTGCGCGCCATGAACTTCTATATCAGAGGAGTGCTGGGAACCGGCGCCGCATCGAACCACCGTATCGACAAACAGGCAAAATCACTGGGCGAGTATTTGCGCGCCAAATACATCGACGTACCCGAGAGCCTAGCCAAGGGCATTGCCTAACGTTGAAAAGTCCGCTGCTGGAGAAAGACGCCAGCAGCGGGCTGATTTTTCTGCTCGAAGTTCGAACAAAGAGGACTCAGCCTCGGCTAGTTCGCTTCAGAAGCAAAAATTTGCGAACCCACCACCAACATAAAATTAACGACAACAATGCCAGCAATGACCACTGCCAGATTGTCGAGAATGGCATTCAGATAACCGCCAGCAACAGGAATCGCATCCAATGAATCTGCCAGCTCTGGCAACGCCACCGCCGTGACCGCATAGGCGGTTCTGCTGGCCATATCCTCTAACGGCGACAAGAAACCAGAAATCAGCCCAACTGAAACTAAAATCAGCGGCCACCATTCCAACGCAACATAAACTGCTGCGATGGCTGCAACCAACCCAATGATCGTCAACAACCGATCGATACTCATACGTCCCTCCTAACTCCAACAATGGCCCTTCCAAGGCTTGGTAGAAAAACACAAAGCGATGAACAGATAGAGGCGCTAACGGTCGCGCCTTTGCTAAAATGTGAAGCAAGTCAATGTTCACCCCCTAGACGTATAACCGATAGCATGTGTCGCATGCGGATCAGTGCTCCAGTCGCGGCTCCGCTAAGGGGCAGAAAGATCTGCAAGACTGGCAGCAAAGAACAACAGCAGAACCTAGGACAGGGTCTGGCGCCCGTTCACATGATCACGGACGGGAATCACGAATAGACAATGTTGGAATCAAAGACATGAATAGCCCAGATGCACAACCGCAAAAAGCCACCATGACACCGGGCCGGATTGTCCACCTCACACTAGCCCTACTACTACTGACGTGGTCCTTATCGACCCAGGCTGAGCAATGCCAGCGTTCCAGCAGCGGTGCCAAACAGGTTTATTGGGGCGACCTGCACGTACACACCGCTGTGTCCTTCGACGCCTACGCCTTTGGATCCAACGCAACGCCAGCAGACGCCTATCGTTTTGCCAAAGGCGAGCCGCTGACGCTGACCAATGGCACCACCGCCCGCATCGATCGGCCTTTGGACTTTGCCGCGGTTACGGATCATGCAGCCACCTTTGATGTGCTCTATTTGTGCACTGATCCCATGTACACAGATAACGCCTATTGCCGGACTCTGCGCGAAGCCCAGGAAAATCGAGATGGGCGCACCTTATTCAACGATTTTTTGCTGCCCATCGTTGGCTCTACCGATCCACAGAGTGCGTCACTGTGCCAAGAAGACGGCATTTCCTGCCCCGCGGCAATGACAAGTCAATGGCAGCGGGTGCAAAAAGCCGCTAACGATGCCAATCAGCCTTGCGAATTTACCGCCCTCATTGGCTACGAATGGACAGCGTCCCCAGGCGGCCTGCACTGGCATCGAAACGTGATTTTCCGCAGCGATGCCGTGCCAGAGCAGCCCTTCGACTACGTTCGATTTCCCCAGGTATCCATGCTGTGGCAGCAGCTCAATCGCCACTGCAAGACCAGCGAAAACTGTCAGGCGCTAACGATTCCTCACAACATAAATTGGGCCGACGGCGGGCCAACCTTTGATGTGGAAAAGGAAGACAGCAGCATTCAAACCCTGCGCCAGCGCTTTGAACGCTTGGCAGAAATGCACCAGGAAAAAGGCAACAGTGAATGCATGGCTACCAGTGCCAGTGCTGACGGCCCGGACTGTAGCTTTGAACGCGTCGTCGAAAATGCCGCCAAATCGCGGCTCAGCGGCCCGTCTGACCTGTCCCCCGACGAAGCCTGGAAGCTAGCGCGCTCGAGCTACTACCGCACCCTTCTCAATCGCGGCTTGCAGGTTTATCAAAGCGGAAAAAATCGCGGCAATCCGCTGATGCTCGGCGCCATTGCCTCGACGGATAATCACTTTGGCCTGGCAGGCCGGGTGGAGGAAGCTGGCTATCGCGGCAGTATCGCTTCTTTGTTTTTAACCGACGAACAAGTGCTGGCCAGGACCAACTTTAATCCCGGCGGTTTAGTAGCGGTCTGGGCCGCTGAAAATACTCGGGAGGCCATCTTTGACGGCCTTTACAGCCGACAAGCCTATGCCACGAGCGGCCCGCGAATTACCCTGCAGTTTTCGGCTGGAAAAGAATCTGCCTGCCCCACTCACCCTGATATCCGCACTTCGGATACGCCCATGGGAAGCCCCATGGATGCCCCAATAGATCAGGCACCCGTGTTTACCGTCAGCGCACAAATGGATCAGCAGCCCTTGGCGCGGATCGAACTCATTAAGGGCCAAGTCTGGCAGGGCGAATTGCGAGAGACGGTGATTGATGTGATGAACCACAGCGAAGGTAAGGCCCAGGCCTGCACATCTTGGCGGGATAACGACTTTAACCCCCAGGCACCTGCTTATTGGTACGTTCGCGTCAGCGAGACACCCACAGCCAGATGGAGCAAATTGCTCTGCGAGTCTGTGGATAAATGCGACGAATACCCAGAAGCGAACCAGAGCATCGCTGAACGGGCTTGGTCGTCACCTATTTGGTATCTTCCATGACTTTTACCGAGGTGGATTTTAGCCAATAGAGCCCAATCCAAAACGCAACAGTCTGACAAGTAGAAGAACAACAAAGAACAAGAATAAGTAACAAGGAATTTTTGCATGACAGTGCCACGCAGTATCTATGTGGACGATAACACCGAGTTCGGAACCTATGCCCCAAGGCCAGCAATCACAGCGCTAATCGATCGTATACGCAGACTGCCCACCAGTTGGATGGGCACTCGCTTGATGTATGCGCTGCGACGCCTTGCTCGCCTCTGGACCGGCGACTGTGTTGACTCAGAATTATTCGGCGCGCGAATGCGCTTGTACTGCAACGGCAACGCGTCAGAGAAAAAAGCGCTGTTTGCCCCCCAGTTTTTCGACCAAGAAGATCGGAGAGCCCTGTCCGCACTTGCGGCCCCGGGGGCGGTATTCCTAGACATCGGCGCTAACGTCGGGCTTTACTCGTTTTCCACCGCTGAGCAGTTTAAGCGCTACCCCAACACCCGGATTGTGGCGGTTGAGCCCCACCCAGACATTCATCGCCGCTTGGCCTTTAATCGCAAACAAAACCCAGACTTGGCCATTGACCTGTTTCAAGGCGGAATTGCCGACAAGGCTGGCTCTCTGGAATTGTTAACCGGCCAATACAATCTGGGTGAAACTCGAATGCTCAAGACCGGCGAAGAAAGCGCAGCCCAAACCATTACCGTCCCAGTCATTACCCTGTTAGATCTGGCGGCTCGGTTCGATCTAGACCATATCGACGGCATGAAAATTGATGTTGAGGGATTTGAGGAAGCCGTGCTGCTGCCCTTTTTTGCGGATGCGCCAGATGCCCTGTTACCTCGCTTGATTGTTATCGAGGACAACCGCGATCAATGGAATGCTGATTTGATCAGCGCAGCGGCACAGCGGGGCTATGCACTAACAAACCAAACCCGCATGAACCTGTGGCTGACTCGAAGCCCTTAACACGATCACCAAAGCGATCTGGCCCAACCAGGCGCTAGTCAAACAAATCGACTAAGTCAGCTTTATGCTCTTTGATTTCTTCGGCAGATAAACCACTAAGCTCGTAGGGCAGTACCACCCAGCGATCGGTTTCGTGGATGTAATAGTCCAGATTTTCGGCCTCAGCGTCAGCGTGTTTCCACAAGGCCGCGACCCGAACGTCCTTGGGCATATTGCGCCGCAACCCTACTCGCAGTTGTTCAATGACCGCATTGGTGTGCCGACCGCTGCGATACACGTCATCAACAATCAGTAGACGATCATCCGCCGTGAGCGACTCCAGCGCATAGCTTTTGCCATGCACGCTTATGCCCTCCGAGCGCTCGATAGACCGCTCATATTGGGGTCGTCCACCGTAGGAGGTACGTATGGTAGTGTGATCAGCCGGCACCCCAAGGTAGGCCAGACACTCCTGCACGACCAAGGCAACCGTGCTGCCGCCTCGCCATAAGCCCACAATAAAGGTCGGCCGATAGCCGCTGGCAAAAATCTTTTCTCCTAAGCGGTAGCCATCCAGAATTTGCGAGGCTTCCGTTACAAAAATCTTATCGTTGTCTAACCCACTCAATCTTTCTACGCCTTAAAACTCACGTACAATTCCAACTGTTACACCCGCTTTACACCACATCAGATACACAGAACCCCGCCATGACCCAAAAGCTCTTTCTCGACGCCAACCGCCTGCTCAACGATTCCTTTCGTCTTGCGGACCAGGTGTATCGCAGCGGTTACGAACCCACGTTCATCATGGCGCTGTGGCGCGGGGGAGCGCCTATTGGCCTGGCCGTACAAGAGTACTTTGCCTACCGAGAAATCGACACGGACCACATTCTCGTGCGCACCAGCTCGTATCACGGCATCGACAACCAATCCAGACAAGTACAAATCTACGGCCTGAACTATCTGGTCAAAAACCTGCAGGCCGAGGATCGGGTGCTCATCGTCGATGATGTTTACGACACCGGCCGCACCATCGTGTCTATCGTGAAGGCCATGCGCGAGCAGCTGAAGCTTAACATGCCGGAACAGGTCCGGGTGGCCGTGCCCTACTACAAGCCGAAGCGCAACGAGACCGATCAAGAACCGGATTACTTTTTGTACGACAGCGACGATTGGCTGGTTTACCCCCATTCAGTCGAAGGCTTAACCCCAGAAGAAATCCTCGAACATAAGCCTGACATTCACCGCATTCTGGCTCCGCATCTGCAAGCCAACGACTCTTAAGCGGCTAGTCGGCTAGCCGGCTAGTGGGCTAGCCGGTTATCGCTCCGGATCAAATCCCGTATACGGATTCAAAGTCGCGAAAGCGTTTTTCGAGCTGCCACTGCAACGATGCCTTGGCACTGCCGGCCAAGAACTCGCCACAGGCAGATGACGGCTCTTCCGCCCCAGGGGCCACCCCCAAGCAAGCCTCTACTAACGTGCCCGCAAACGTATCGATAAACAGTCGCGGTCCGGGCAAAAAGCTGTATTGCAGTGAATTGCGCGACAAACTGCGCAGTACCTCATAGCTCAGATCAAAGGTTTCCACTGCCCGCTGATACTCGTGGGTCAGATCAATACGAGAGACGCCTTCGTCATCAGTGGACAGGGCCAGCGGTACGCCAGACTCCAAATAGGTCAGCAAGGGGTGCCGTGCCCCAGAGACCTCCAATATCACGTCATTACTGGTGAGATTAATCTCAACCATCACCTCTGTTTCAGCCATCTTGTGAAGCAAGCCGCTCATGTCGTCGCTGTAAGCAATATCAATGCCGTGACCGATGCGCCGGGCACCGGCAACGGTTATGGCTTCATCAATATGCCACCCTAGGTGTTCTGGCGGCACCAACCCTAGGGTCAACTCACCCGCGTGTAGGGTGATACCACCGCGCTGGTCCGGAAACCGGGCGCCAATGTCAGCAATAAAAGCCATATGCTGGCGGTAGTCTCGCAGCGCGACGGCGTGATCTTCCGGCGCTACGAAATTCAATCCCACCACGCGTTCATCCGCGGCCATCAACTTAAACGCCACTAAGGTTTGGGCATACACTTGAATCGGCGACAGGGTACGAATCACTTGGGCCAAATATCGAACAACCACCTGGCAGCCAGGGGCCTGGGCCATTGACTCTTCACACTTTTGCAGCTGTTGGCGTCGCGCCTCGATGCGATCCAACTCCGCGACCACGTTCGCCACGATAACGTCCACCGCCTGATGATCTAACCGCTGGCCATATGGGGCATCTAGCTTGCCCTCGGTGGCGGCCAACGCTGCGACTTCAAACATACCCAGACTTTGCATCAATTCCAGGTAGAGAACGTTCTGGCGTCCAGCCCGGTTGCTGACTTGGGCAACCATGTCGCCTAACCGCCCAAAGGTGGCCGGGGTGAAGCGTTCGAAGGTCGCAAAAAACTGATCGTGACCCGACAGCTCTCGACGCTGGTAGTTGCGCACGGACAGTCCATCAATCTGCACTTCAAAGCTGGTGTTCGGGGTCATGGCTTGAGCCAACTCCGCCACAGGTGTGCCAGCCCCCTGGGGTGCACAGGGAGGCAGGGTGATGGCTTGGGTGGCGAGATCAATGCACTTGCCGTCTTCGGCGCTCCATTGCAGATAGGATTCGGCGTAAACAGCACCAGACAGGTGGCTGTGCAGATCTCCGCCTTTTGGAAAGTGCTGCAAAAACTGCCGCAACTGCACCGGATTGTTTTTCACCGCCGCAAAGCGCTGAGCTGCTGCAGAGGCAGGTGCCTGCTGCTTGGCGGCCGACTGGGCCCAAACTTGGCCAAGCTGAGTGCTCAGCAAGCAAACACCCAGGGCCACGGCGAAGGATGCAAATCGAAGCAACATCACTACCCGATCTAATCGACGCTAGCCGCAACACCCCCACTACCCGGCACGGTTTGAGAATACTCATCCCAATTCGCCAGCAGTTCGTCGATCACGATGGAGCCCACGATGTAGATGTTCTCCAATGACGCTTCCAGCCCCGCGTAACCGTCGTTTTCCTTCAGCAAATTCTCCGCAGCGCTGATGCCTGGAGGCTGCATGGTGTAGTTGCTGCCACCGCGCAACACCAAAAACCGGTCTTCATCCACACGGCCGATATTGTCTAGGTAGGTTAACGCCTGATAGGTGCCAGTTTCTTCCATGGCAGACGTTACAAAGTCCGTGGCCCCATCAGACCAGTACGACACGTACTTGTTAGCCCAATCGTTCATCAGCTTGCCATGCCAGAACGTCATGGCGGCGATATGCCCACCGGTCAGGACGAATGGCGCCCGCCGCGCGTTAGGGTGCTCGGTGTATAGAGCACGCGTTTCCTCTAGGGCTTCCGGGTTCACCAACTCTGCATTCTTGGTCAATTCATAGGCCCAATCTCTGAGATCCGGATTGGCTTGAAACATCTCGCCGGTGGGCGCTGGTCGGTCAGGGTCATAGGGAAAGTTGGTGCGGCGCGCAAAGAACCCGGTATCCCAGTCTTCCGGCATTTCCCGCGCGTCGATTTCATGTCCCAAATCGCCATCCACCAAATAAGAGGACCAAGCTACCGAACCAATGGATGCATCTTCCGGATCGATACCAGCAATGCCTGCCACCATCCAATACGCCTGAGTCAGGTCAAAACGAGGGTCCAAACCCAAGGCCATGGTTGCCGTCGCCGATTTGGCGGTACCGATACCCGTCACCATGCCCAAGATCTGGCTTTCCGGATTGTAATAAAGGTCGTGATGGGATTGCGGAAAGGGTATCCGCTGATGCAGATCTCGGCGGGCCTTCCACAGTTGAAACTCGCCAGCGGTGTCCCCCTCGTCAGCGCCGATTTCAAACATGGTGACTAGCACCACTTTTACCGGCAATGGCTCTGGCTCAGATACGGAGGAATCAGGCTGGGAGCAGCCGAGCACCGTCAACAGTCCGAGTAAAAAGCCTCCCCACTTGGCCAGGTTGCGCATTGGGTGGTTCGCGATGGGTTTGTTCGTGAAGACGGTGGGGATCAAAGTACTACTCCGGTTGCAAAGGTCTGGGTAAACAGTGTGAGAAGTTAGCTGGCAATTTTCCAGCATTCCCGGCCATTGAGGCAAAAAATATCCCACTGGTCCGTCAATTTTTCGTTGACGAGCGGAGGTTGAGCCTTTTGGTCATTTTCACACCCATTAGGTCAAAGTAGCGTGTTGGTAGTGGCGTTTTTCCGTTGCGGCCAAAACCCATCATCAGCAGATAAAGGGCAAGTTTTTGCCGCAAATTGATGAATATTTTCGCGATTTGAGGTTAGATGCGCCGCTTGGTTTTGGCGGCTCGGAATCAGCCTGACTTTAGGCCGGCAGCTTGCTTGCTAAAAGTGACAAAAAACCAAGAAAAATCAGAAACTTACCCTAAAAAGGATTTTCTATGAACTACCCCAATGTACGCCAACTCATCACCCTGAGTTTGCTCAGCGCGGTTGCACTGGTCGCTCCCGGCGCCTGGGCCGACGAAGAAGTGATCGAGGAAGTGGTGGTCATCGGTGACCTAAACAGCCTGCCCGGTGAGGACGTCAAGTCCATCTTCGGCTTCAACAAATCGATCCTAGAAACGCCACGCAGCGTTTCCACCGTCAGTGAAGAACTGATGGACAGAATGAACATGCAAGACATCGATGAACTGGTAACCGTATCTCCCGGTTCCTTCACCCAGTCTTTCTTCGGCGTTGCCGGCGGCTTGGATGTGCGAGGCACCCCGGGTGAAACCTACTTCCGCGGCGTACGTCGACTGGATAACCCCGGCAACTACCCCACCCCGATCGGTGCTTCCGATCGTGTGGACATTGTGCGTGGGCCTGCTTCTCCGATTTATGGTCCTTCCAAGATCGGCGGTTACCTGAACTTCAATCCCAAATCAGCGCGTATTGAAGAAACCGGTTCCTACATCGAAGAGAACACCGGCGCCCTGTCTTACACCACTGGCAGCTGGAATAAGAGCGTGCTGACCGCTGAAATCGGCGGACCGGCAGAACTGGCCGGTAAGCCCATGGGCTTCTACCTGTACGGTGAGCTGGAAAACTCCGATAGCTTCTATGTGAATGCTCCCGGTGTTGAACAAACTCTGGTTCAAGCCAGCTTCGACCTGGACTTCAATGATCGTGTACAGCTGCAATTTGGCGGTATGTTCCACGACTACTCAGGCGCCCAAAACGCCGGTTGGAACCGTATCACCCAAGACCTGATCGACAACGGCACCTACATCACAGGTTCGCCGACGCCTCTGGACACCAACGGTGACGGCAAAATCTCTCATCAAGAATACGATGTGGATGGCGACGGCTTCACTGACCTGAACCCTTATGGCGCCTTCGCTTTCGCAACCGGTGGTTTGACCCTGAACTCTCCGTTGACCTACGACGACATCAATGGCGGCTTTGACAACGACCTGTTGGCGCTGACCAATGTGGGCACCGCGACGCTGGCTACCAATCGCACATTGATCGCCGCTGAGGATCAGCTGGAAAACGAAGTCACCACCCTTTACTTCGACATCATTGCCGATCTGAACGGTGACTGGGAGCTGAAGAATCAGCTGTTCTACGAGTCCTACGAAAACCTGAATGAAAACGCCTATGGCTTTTCGCAGTTCCACGACACCTACGTGATCGAGAACAAGCTGGTACTCAGCAAGACTTATACCTTTGACAACCTTATTGCCTCAGTACAGTTGTCACCCTCTATTCGTCACACCGATTTCAAACACGGTGATGACTACACCAACGAGTACTTCTCTCGTCGTGACCTGACCGGTCCAAGCACCGCATTGGATGCGCGCTTGCTGGCCACCTCTATTGATGACGACTACACCGAGTACTACGTAGGTGAATACACCGATATCGGCATTGCGTTCCTAACCGACCTGTCCTGGGAAAATGGCCTGTCACTGTTGATCGGTGCCCGTCATGACCGTATCGACATGGAAAGCAGCCAGCCTGCGGACAAGCTGCTGCTGGCTAGCTCCAACAACTTCTGCACCGACGGTAGCTGCATCGCTTTGTCTGCGGACAACGACGTTTCTGGCAACTCCTGGACCGTTAGCTTGTCCTACAACATTGCTGACTCCGGCATCATTCCCTACGTCACAGTATCTGAGCAGGCCACGGTCATCGCTGGCCAGGGCGCAGAACTCACCGTTGATAACGTCGCCTCTGGCGGTGCTTTTGACTCATCCGACCTGCTGGAATTTGGTGTGAAGGGTGAGCTTTTGGAAGACGGCCGTCTGTACTTCTCCTTGGCTCACTACGAGCAAGAGCGTACGGACTTTTCCGCACAATCCATCGTCACCAACCAGGCTGTCAAAACCGAAGGCACCGAGTTTGAAGTGCGCTGGGCGGTAAATGAGTCGCTGTTCGTTGGCGCAACCTACACCGACGTAGAAGCCATTAACCTCGCCAGCCTAGACGATGGCAACCGGTTCAGCTTCTTTGGCGCAGAAGATCTGCCCAACGTTGCACCACACCTGTTGTTCGGTGGTCAGATTGGCGGCCCCGTCAATGTAGCGGCCAGTGGCGGTCGACGTGCTGGTATGCCTGAGAACATCTACTCGGTATACGGTACTTACTTGTTCGACAACGGTCTGACCGTTAGCGCCAGCGTCACTGACGTGGATTCAGTTCCATCAGGTTTCTCAAACAGCGTGATTCTGCCGGGTTATACCCTGCTGAACATGACCATTGGTTGGGAATCCGATTCGTGGAACTTCTCGTTGACCGGTAAGAACCTCACCGACGAGCGTTACTTCCGATCCAACTTCCCGAACCTGTTTGGCAGCACCATCGTACTGCCAGAGCTGCCGCGACACTTCATCGCCAAGGCACAGTACTCCTTCTAAGGAACTGTCAGTTCAGTCCGAGCCGGTTCCGGCTCGGACTTTCGGCCCACCGGGCCAACTCACTTCAGCCCTTCTACCGCCCTCTCACCGGCCTCTCACAAGGCAGCTGCCTCAAATCTCTTCCCTAGCTATCGCTACAAAAACGCGAACTTGCCAGCAAAGACCACGGCGATCACATAGACCGCAGCCGGCACATCTGCATGCCGTCCGGCCAACAGCTTGATGGACACATAACTGATAAAACCAATGCCAATACCGTTGGCCACCGAAAAGCTCAGGGGCATCATGATGGCGGTCAACAAGGCTGGCGTCGATTCCGTCACATCCGGCCAGTCAACATCCACCAAGCTTTGCGCCATGGAGGCTGAAACAAACAGTAAGGCGCCTGCTGCTGCATAGCCCGGTATGCTTTGAGCCAAGGGAGCCAGCAACAAGCAAAACAAAAACAGCAATCCCACCACTACCGCGGCGAGCCCGGTGCGACCGCCGCTTTCCACCCCGGCAGCGCTTTCGATAAAGCTCGTGGTGGACGACGTACCCATCAACGCGCCCACCGCTGTGGCGCCGGAATCCGCGAACAAAGCCTTACCCAAGCGCGGCAGATTGCCCGCGCTATCCACTAATTTGGCGCGGGTGGCTACAGCGACCAGCGTGCCTGCGGTATCAAAGACATCAACCAACAGCAGGGTCAAAATAACGCTGAGCATGGAAATATCGAGAGCCGCGGCGATATCTAGCTGCATGAATACCGGCGCGGCTGAAGGCGGTGCCGCAACCACACCGATAAAGGCCGTTTCGCCACTGAGCCAACCGATCAACGAAACCAACAACATGCCGATAATCACGGCGCTGCGGTTGCCGTTGGCTGACAAGGCGGTAATGGCAAAGAAGCCCACCAGGGCCATGATGGGTGCAAAGGCGATCAATTCGCCAAGGCCCACGAAGGTGGCGGGACTTTGCACCACGATGCCGGCGTTCTTCATGGCAATAAAAGCCAAGAAAAAGCCGATGCCCGCCGCCATGCCTAACTTCAGATTACGGGGGATGGAATTAATCAGCCAAGCACGAATAGGCAGCAAGCTGATGATGATGAACAACACACCCGAGATAAAAACCGCACCCAGGGCGGCCTGCCAAGGATGCCCCGAGCCCACCACCACTGCGTAAGTAAAAAAGGCGTTTTGGCCCATGCCCGGAGCCTGGCCGATGGGATAATTGGCCATCAAACCCATCACCAGAGAACCAAAGGCCGCGGCGCAGCAGGTCGCCACAAACACAGCGCCAAAATCCATGCCCGCATCGGACAAAATCAGCGGATTTACGACCGTGATATAGGCCATGGCCAAAAACGTGGTTAACCCCGCAATAACCTCACGTGACACCGAAGTATCGTGTTCCGTCAAACCAAAATACTGGTCAAGGGCTCTGTCCATAAACAACTCCAATGCTGGTTGGTGCACTACTGCGGATAAGAGCTGTTTGCGCCCTTTGACGTAGTCTAAAACGGAAGCGCCGCAGATGTCGCTGGGTGCCTCAGTCTGGTTCCCAGCAACAGGACTGCAACGCTACGGTGTGGGCTCGGGAGGTCGCTGGTGACTCAACTTATTGACGAGGCCTGTGTGTTGAGGAAACCACCGGCGCATGTCATCGGCATAGCCCAGAGTCATGTCCGCGTATTCGAACCCGGGTGAAACCGCTTCACTGATTAAGCCATATCCATGAATGCCGTTACTGGGAATCTGCGAAGCCTTCCAAACACCGCCAGGCACGGTTAATTGCAGAACTTGGCCAGCACCCAAATCGGGGCCCATTACCACTGTGCTGTAGCGGCCATCTTCATCCAGTAGGTGATAGGTGATGGGGTCGCCCAAATGAAAGTAATGCACGATGTCAGAGCGGTTTTTATGAAAATGCCCGATAGGACTTTCGGCGGCCAGAAGATAAAAGATTGAGGTCATCGCCAAGCGTTTATCTCCCCCAGGGGTCACCAAGCTCTTGTCCGAAGCGTAGGTGCGACGGAAAAAACCGCCCTCAACATGCCCCTGAAGATTTAACTGCTTTGCTATTTGCTGCGCCGTTAATCCGTCGGCCTGCACTCCCGCATGGGTTGCCAGACAAAGTAGTACCCCCAGCGAGGCAGTCAGAAAAAATGGCTGCATAAAACCTTCCGCAAATCGTGACGCGAAAGCCCATGTTGCACCGACCAGCCATGTAATCAAAGCCGATGCATGATTGGGTTTCGGCTTTGGATTTTTCTTTCCTTTCTTCGAGGCTTCTCACATTCCTGTTGCCGTTGGAGCCTTATGGTCGTGGTATCTTTTCGCGCCACGGCGACACATACCTACCCATTCGAGCGTATCGCTGTGGCATCCGCTTAACCTATTGGGTCTGACTATGCGACTTCTCACTTTCCGCCCTGTGCAACTTTTCATCCTGGTTAGCTATCTGGGTATCGCTCCACCAACCTTCGGGCATGGGCCCGCCTACACCGAGCGCCCCCAAAAGAACGGCACGCCGGCACGGCATATCGAATTTCCGGATACTGCCGACTATCAAACCCTGGTATTGGATCTGCACACCCACAGCGTGTTTTCCGACGGGCATGTATGGCCAACGGTACGAGTATCCGAGGCCTTGCGCGATGGCTTGGACGGTTTGGCCATTACCGAGCATTTGGAATACCAGCCGCATCTGTCTGACATACCGCATCCAGACCGCAACAGAGCTTATGAAGAGGCCGTGCGTGCCGCCCAAGGGCACCCACTAACCGTCATCCCAGGGGTGGAAATCACCCGAATCGATGAAACCGGGCACATCAACGCTGTTTTCGTTAAGGACGCAAATTCACTGGTAAGGCTGGCTACCGAGAACACGGATTTGCCCGTCGCCGAGTTTGCTACCCGAGAGGAGGCTGTGGCCTTTACCGTCGAAAACAGTCCGGAACTCGTCGGAGCGCATTCCGTCGAAGTGAACGGCAAAACCGTTTGGCGCCCCTATGAAGACCCAGCAGCCTATCAAGCCGTTATGAACTTTAGCTTTGCCGTTACGCTGGCGCCTCGAAACGCCTTAGAAGCGGCGAAAGCGCAAGGGGCGTTTGTGTTTTGGAACCATCCAAGCTTTGAGCGTCTAAAGGCTGAGCTGCCACCTTTTCATAAGTCAGCGACCCGGGATGGACTGCTGCACGGCATCGAAATCGCCAACGGCGACACCTATTACCCCAACGCACACCGATTAGCGTTAAAGCACGATCTTGCTTTGATTGGCGTATCCGATGTGCATGAGTTGATCGAGTGGGACTACCGGCCAGAGGCAGATCACAATCCAGGTCATCGACCCGTCACCCTAGTGCTAGCCGAGGGGAACACCACTGAAGACATGCAAGCAGCATTGTTTGCTCGCAGGACCATCGTGTGGTGGAAAGAGCTGCTGATTGGGCGCGAAGCGCATCTTGCGCAATTGTTGGAGGCTGCACTGAGTATTGAATCCGTGGATCAAACCCCCTGGGGCATCCGAGTGAACATTCGCAATCGCTCCGACGCGCCATTTCAATTGATGGAGGTCTCTAAGGCACAACTCACCAACCAAACCGGCGTCATTCAGGTTGCTCCGAATGGCGTCACGGGGATAACCATGAACGTTGCCAGCCAAAGCGATCCAGTAACCCTAGAATTTGAAGTGCTTAACGCGCTGATCGCACCAGCCAAGCCTGCAAAGCTCACACTGTCCAGCGAATCCGCCGCCGGACAGTAATGAGCACTTTGGAAGAGCTGGGGAAAAGCCCACTTTTTACTCGGTAATGGAACAACTCAGTGCGCTGAGCAACCATTACCGATTCGCAAACAATCGCCCATCGATAAGACCAAAAACCTCGGGCTGTTTAGATGCCGATTCGCCCAGCAAGAACAAAAGTCGTGTTTAGCGCTCATTTTTACGAATCAGCCTTTTGCCTTGCAACGTTCGCTGGCGCCGCAGCCCGAAGCACTGCCGCAGCGCCTCGGGCTCTTTACGCCGCGGATTACAAGCGAAGAATGCCCTCAAGCCTCACCGAACGACCGATACCTAAACTTCGGAATTGATTGCCTTGAATCTCATAAGCGTGTTGGATCGTCATCTCATCCGTCAGATTTCGACCAATCAGAGCAACTTCCCATCTCTCGTCGTTGGGCATCAACGCCACACGTAGATCGAGCTTGGTAAATGAATCCTGGGTCGAGTACCTTGCCTGTGAGGGTTGCACGAAGTAACTGCCGGAATAATAAAAAGACGTTGTTGCATTCAGACGCAGTTCATTCGTCACTTGCGAATCCCAGATGGCGCTGACGTTAAACTCCACATCCGGCGCGCGTTCCAGCTCTTCGCCTTTTTGATTCTCTCTATTCTTATCGTCGCAGTCTGAGTTACGCGGATTACCCTGAGAATCAACCACACATTGAGCCCCTGCAAAATCGTCATACTTGGCATCGATCCAAGATGCGGAACCATTCAGGCGTAAATTCTCTGTAGCCTGCCAACTGAATTCAACTTCCAATCCATCAACGCTAGCGCTTCCAGCGTTGCCAATAATGAAGTTTTGGCCGTCATAGTTCGACGTCTGCAGATTAGTGAACTCCGTGGTGAACAAGGCGGCTGCCAGATACGCGGCCCCGTCGAAGAGACTGGTCTTCATCCCCAGTTCCCAACTTTCCGCCTCTTCATCTTCAAAGTCGAAAACGCCGTTGCCTTGCTTTAACGTAACGCCTTCTAGCACTTCTTGGGGCGTAAGAGAGGACACACCCAAGTAACGCTGTAAGTAGGCTGCATCGTCTTTTTTCGCCAGTAGCTGGTTACCCAGTGCTTGGTCATTGGCCTTCATGCCGCCAGCTTTAGACCCTTCCGCATAAGCGCCATAAATCATCATGTCGTCACTCACGTCGTACTGCAGGCGAATAGACGGATCCACACTGTCATCACTTCTGGTCTCGTCAAAATAGTATTCAGCAAAATTACCCGCCACAGGGGATCGCTGTGGGTTAAACGTGCCTTGGTTATATATAACCGGCCATGAGGCACCGACGCCTTCTTGATCCTCTTCGGTATATCGAATGTCGATGATGGCTCTCAATCGATCACTCATATGCCAAGTGATCTGCCCATACAGAGAAAAGGCATCACTGACCCGATTGAAGTTACGATCCGTACCCGTGGCTTCTGGCGGAATTGACCCATGCAGAGATGGTGGCAAAAGAGCCTGCAAAAAAAGCGGATATACAGGCGCATGCTGACGAGTAACCAGCTCAGACTTTTGAATCCAGATCCCAGCGATGTATTCAATATCCTGATCGCTTGGAGAAAGTAGACGAAGCTCCGCCGTCGATTGATCGTACTCGTCGTACAGGGCCGTATTTAAGATAGCCTCCGGATGACCGTCGACATCCAAAAACCAGTCATTCTCGTACTCCCAATAACTGACGATACCTTTAAGGCTATGATTACCAATGTCCGTATCCATATTCAAGGTCAAGGTCGTCCAGTCATAATTGTAAAAATCTTCTCGTTCAGCACCGGTGCTAACACTGCGTCGATCATCTGAACGGTACTCCGCAAGCGGATCGTTGCTAGAAGCGCTTAATTTCCCTGGCGTAACCAACTGGTTATTGCGGCCATTTGTTTCTGACTTACCTAACTCTGCTTTAAGAAAAACGGTTGTGGCATCGTCAGCATCAAATTCCAGACCTAGCCGCAGGGCGCTGGTCTTGTTGTCACCGTCTTCGCGGCCCAAGTGAATATTTTTGGTATATCCGTCAAGGTCATCGGCACGGAACGCCAAACGTCCGCGAACAGTGTCCGTCAAAGCGCCGGAGACGAATCCGGAACTGGTATATCCACCGTTGACGAATTCGGCGCCAACCCGTAACTGGGCCTCAAACTCCTCGGTCGGCCGTGCGGTAATGGCATTGATGGCCCCAGCAATTGTGCTTTTGCCAAAGAGCGCTCCCTGGGGGCCTCGCGCAACCTCTAAACGCTCCATATCCATGAATGCAGATTCCATGCATTTTCCGCGTCCGCAATAAACGTCGTCTATGTACACCGGCACCGATGAGTCAAACGCTAGGTTGGTGATTCCTGAACCCAGACCTCGAATGCGAACAGCCCAACTGCCGAAGGTCTGTTGAACCTGCAAGCCTGGTACAAAGTTCTGAATATCGCTGACGTCGCGAATATCAAATTCATTGATGAATTCACCACTTACCACCCCTACGGATATGGGCACGTCTTGTAGGTTGGTAGCGCGTTTTGTGGCCGTAACCACGACTTCTTCGAGTACGGGCTCTGATACGTCAGCAAAAACAGCGGGCGAACTCAGCAGCATCAGCATGCCAAGGAAGCCAGCAACACTGGTGCCTGTCCTTTGGTTTCGTTTCATATCCTTCTCCGTTTTGATCTCCATAAATCCTTGTGTCTATGAAAGGTTGCTGGGCATTCCCGTATTCCAAGCGACTATGCTTACTTGTCGCTCCATACGGACCCGGCCCAGTCAGCGGGTTCTCCATCGCCAGGCACTGGGACCTCGCGAATTCTTTCTTCCACGTCATCGAACTCCAGCCGCAGCGCCTTACAGCACACCGCATGCAAGTTGTAGCCCATGACGTGATAGGTCAGCTCCAGAATGTCCTCGTCGGACAGATGGCTGTGCAGTTCGTTAAACAATTCATCTGAAGCTCTGCCGCCCTGCAGGACCAGGGCATCGGCCCAAGCCAAAACCGCGCGTTCTTTGGCATCGAAGACGTTGGCGATTTGCCAGTCAGGGATAGCTTTGATCTTCTCTTCGCTAACACCATTGCGCCGCGCCGCCTTGCAATGCTGCGAGTAAACGAACTGACTCGCCTGGGTATAACCGGCGCGCATGATGCCGATTTCCCGAACCACCGCATCCAATTGGCTAACGCTGTGATCAGCGAACATCCCAAACATGCCGAAATGACTCGTAGCGTGATCGAATACATAAGGCACCGAGGCAAAAACCGTCCACCAATTACCTGGGGTTCCTGTAGCGGTGCCAGGTTCAGCGACGGGATCGCGGTCGCCAAACAAGGCGTCGTAGTATTTGCGTACGTTTGCCGTCGCGTCTGCTCTGGCAATCTGTTTCAGTCTTGGCATGTCTTTGACTCCCGATTCATTCCGTCACTGTTGCAATTTTCTTGTCGTCGCCGTTATTGCTCTTCGTTCATCGCCACGGACCCGACGCGCTGCCTCGTTGCGATTTCCGCACATCCAACACCGTCACCGTGGACATCTCATGATTTCGGCAGGTACCAGATAGGAGAGGTCCACGCCCGTTCTTGGATCGATACATTGGTCATTGAATAGTCGTCACAACGCCCTGCAGCGCGGCAGTGATAGGCACTCCACCGAGGTGTTGGTGCTTCAAGGACCCGGGCGTACCAAAACGCCGGCGCGTCGGGATCAAAATCCCCGTCCTGCCAAGTAACGCAGGCATCCAGCGCGCCTTCTTGTCGCTGCCAAACGTGGGCCACTTCTTCTAACATTTTGTTTTCGCGATACTGACCCTTGATGATCTGTATTTGCGTGAGGGGGTTGCGATCGTATTGAGCATGGACAAGGAAGTAAGGCGATTCTTCACTCGACCGCAAAGTGCCTCCCATGGCGATACTGTGTTCGGGAATTGCTTCCTCACAACGAAGTCGCTTTGCCGACGCCGCCATGCGCACTCGAATTCGGGGCCCGCTGGTGCCGTAAACCTCGCGACGCTTGAGCGCGGCGAAGAGGCTGGAGCGGGTATTCTCCTCTGCCCATACGGCAACTAGGCCGCCCGGATTCCAGGAGCGTCGGGTCATGGTGCGGTCAAAGTCACCGAAACCAAAGACCGAGCCCTGCCAGGTCTCTTCGTCGACAAATCCAGCCGAACCAGCATGGTTGTCCGTTGAACCAATAATTCCCAGCTGCAGCGGGTTTTTGGCCTCTTGCCCGACTTCGTCGCTGGAAGTTGCATAGGCGGATAAACCACGCAGCAAAAGTCGCCTGACGTAACTGCCGCGCATGCGCTCCCATTCCCGTTGACTAAAATCGGCAGCAGGGGTGGGTCGGGAGTTAAGGGTCAGTATGATCTCGAAGTTGCAGTCTTCGTCGGTCTTACCGAACTCAGGCAAGCACTCGCTGCTACCTTTTTCTTGATGGATTTCAACAAGGCGTTCGTACTTGGCGCGCAAAGCCAGGTCATCAGGCGATTCGACTTCCACATCAAAACTCTTACCATCGCCCATATTGGTGTTGTGCGGGATCGCCAAGACATCGCAATCATTCTCGGGCCGACATTGTCTTGCTAGCTCGTGCCACAAAGCCTGAGGTGTTGGGTAGCGTAAATAGTCCAATGCGTCCGCTGAAACACGATCTCCGGCAAAAATTACGTTGCGGTGGTTATGACTGAAGTTCGGCGTAGCCGACCATTCAAATGCGATAAAAGTCGTAAATGCACAGGGATCATTCGCTTGGTTGGCTTGACGCTGAATACGGCGCCACTGCTCTTGATGAGCCCGAGAGCACTGGACCGGGTCAGTGGTGCACAGCGGCGTAGCAGATGGCGAAGCTTCGGTGACCGTTGGCAAAACGTATTCTTGGAACACCTCAGTGCCGGTTTCTGGCGCGTTCTTCTCGATGAGAGTGCGGCAGTAACTGTGATCACTCCAGAGAGGATCCGAGCACGCATACATCAGGTTGAACCACTCCGCATGATCGGTCACCGCCATAAAATCGAGCGGACGTCGCAGCGAAATTTGTTGCCCTCCAGGCAGCGACATGACGCCCCCGCGGGCAAAGGCATATGCCTCTCTTGGAGTGTTTGCGGTGCCATAACCCCATGCATCCAGCGAATACCCAGAATGCACATGCAGATCACCCCAAAAAACCTCCTTCCTAGCCGGGTCGTAACCGGGGCAATGCTCCCCCGCGATAACCGTTGTACTGATGAGCTGCCCAATCAGCACGCCGGCAAAGCAAAGGGTCTTGACGGTTTTTAAGGGCTCCATCTTCACTCACACTGGCGCGTTGGGTGCTAACCCCACCAACAGGCGACCGTAATTTTCTGTGCTGACATCAAGGTCAAAGACGGTGTGGCATGACCCGGTATTCAGGTCGCGCAGTATTCGCTGCAGTGGGTTATCGAGGAAATGCGCGCTGGCGCCACAAGCTTCCACCACATCACGGACCACATTGCGGCTGCGTCGGACGATATGACCTAAGTCCACCCGTAGTCGGGCCCGCTCCAGTTCTGGGCAAGCCTGTCCAGACTCGCCCCATTGAGTCACTACTTGAGAGGTGTGCATCAATTGATTGACGATGGAATCGATCTCGGCCTTGGCGTGGGCCAACCGGGATTGGGCCAGAGCTTGTTCTTTTTGCTTGATACTGGTGCCGTAGATCGTCCGGCCGTTCATGCGCTCTTCAAACAAATTCACCGACGCCCGCGCCGCACCAACCATAGGGGCAGTAGCGGTCAGGCCCAGGACTGGCAGCATAGGCATTTTGTAAATCGGTGAATCGTGCAGCTTGGACCCTGGGCTGGTGCCGTCACGAACCTTGGACAAGTCCACTACTCGATGTGCAGGGACGAAAACGTCGCTTACCTCGATATCGTTACTGCCCGTGCCGACCATGCCTTCGATGTACCAGGTGTCGATTACCTGAGCCTCGTCCCGAGGGAGTACAAACATACCAAGAGCTGGAACCTCTTGATCTGCTACCGGCATCAAGGCGCCAACCATGACCCAATCTGCGTGCATGACACCGGTTCCCCACTGCCAGCGACCGGTTACGCGATAACCGCCATCTACAGGTGTTGCCCGACCGTTCGGGGCTAGAGCCCCGGGGGCAATAATGTAGGACCGACTGCCAAAAATATCGTCCTGGGCTTCCTGGTCGTATAACGCCAGCAACCAGTTATGCTCTATACAGAACGTGGTTACCCAAGCGGTTGAAGTGCAGGCTTCCCCAAGTGCTAAACCAACTTCCATAAAGCCGTTTAACGAGAATTCATAGCCACCGTAGCGCTTTGGCACAAACCACTTATAGGCTCCTGTAGCCTCGATTGCCTGCATAACACTGTCCACGGGCTTGCGCTGCTTTTCCGCCTCCGCAGCGGATTCACTGAGCAAAGGTGCCAGTGAACACAACTCTTTGATCAGTTGTTGCTCGGTCACTTCGTGAGCCATATCGCCAATCCCCCCTATTCCCCAATCGGTTGAACGCTATGGAGTCAGTTTAGTTGCTCAAAAGTTTCGTTGGATATACTTTGCAAGCTAAGTATTTCTTCAGAACATCGTGGGGGTTCACAAACTAGAGAATTGGCAGCACATTTTCGTGTATCTGGTTAGGCGCTGGGGGTAAGAACGTCTTAGACGCCCCCCTAATCTAGGACAGGTTCATTTGGCACAAATCACCGAAACCTTAGTTACACGGCTGTCATTGCACGTTAGACAGGCCTCGTGGTTGTGACACATAAACGCGCGCTTGTTCCGAATTGCGGCACCCGAAATCCTAGACGGGGAACAGAACAAAAACTTGTCACGCCCAAAGCGTGTCCTAAACCACATTTCACAAGTGAGCAAAAAGTGAGTGCAAAGCAAGCGTGACGAAATCCATTAGGAAAAAACCAAGAACAGAAAACGCGCCCAAAATGGCAGCCGTCAAGCGAGCGAGATCGAATCAGCTTGGCTCTTCATTGACCTCGAATACGACAGCGTACCTCGACCCAATGCACAGCATTGGTTATCAATGCCGAGTGAATTTTCGAGAATTCTCCCGGGTGCTCGCACAACTCACCCTACCCTTTGGTATCAGTTCGGGACCCTGGCGATTCTTGCGGGTGCTGTGGGAAGAAGATGGCCTCAGTCAGCGCGAATTGAGCGAACGCGCTGGTCTGCGGGAGGCAACGACGGTTAGGGCCATACGCGGAATGATGGCGGATGGCCTGGTAAAGCGCGCGCCATGCGCGCTGGATAAGCGCAAGTTCATTGTCAAACTGACGCCAAAGGGACGCAAACTGCGTAAAACGCTGATGCCCATGGTGGTAGAAGTTAACGAAATTGCTCTGCGGGGCATTGCGAAAAAAGACGTGGAGACTGCGCGACGGGTACTCACCGAAACTTATGCCAATCTACGGGAGACCATAGAAAATGACGAAACTTGAATACCCCCTGCTACCCACTTGCCTAGTAGGCAGCTATTCCCAACCATCTTGGTTAATCGATCGATCCCGGCTGGGTGAGCGACTGCCGCCTAGGGTCTTACTGGAGGAGCTGTGGCAAGTGGCTCCGGACCAACTGGAAGAAGCGCAAGACGACGCCACGGTGCTCGCCCTAGCGGACCAACACCGCGCTGGCGTTGATATTGTGACGGACGGAGAAATGCGGCGCGAAAGCTACTCCAACAGATTCTCCAATGCGCTGTCCGGGGTGGATATTGATCGTCCCGGTGACGCCATCGACCGGACCGGCAAAGTGGTCACTGTGCCACGGGTGGCTGGCCCCATCAGTCGCAGCCGAGCAATCGAAGCGCCTTTTATCGGGTTAATTAAAGAGCACACAGATAGGCTTATCAAGATCACGCTTCCCGGGCCCTTCACCATGGCTCAGCAGGCGCAAAACGATTACTACGACAGCGACGCAGACATGGCGATGGCCTACGCGGCGGCGGTAAATGAGGAAATGCGGGATCTGTTTGCCGCTGGCGTTGACATCGTTCAGCTCGACGAACCCTACGTTCAGGCCAGACCCGAAGCCGCCAGGGAGTACGCGGTTGCGGCCATAGACAGGGCGCTACAGGGAGCCAGTGGCCCCACGGTATTACACGTTTGTTTTGGCTACGGTAAGCACGTAGCAAACAAGCCCGAAGGCTACGCCTTTCTCGAGGAATTAGATGAATGCACTGCGGACGAAATCTCCGTTGAATGCGCCCAACCGCGGCTAAAGATGGACTTGCTAACACGACTGCCGAGCAAAAAAGTCCACGTTGGGGTACTGGATCTGCGAGACACCACCCCTGAAACCCCAGAACTGGTAGCTGAGCGACTACGCAAAGCTCTAGAGGTGCTACCGGCAGAACAGATTGTGGTCGCACCAGACTGCGGCATGAAGTACTTATCCCGAGATGTAGCCTTCAGCAAACTCCGCAACATGGTTCTAGGCCGAGATATCGTACTTGCAGAGCTGGCAGGCAAATAAAACCAACGAAAGGCTGCCTTTAACGAAAGGCTGCCTATTACGCTGAAGGTCACTAAGGTTTATGGGATCCAGAGAAAAAAGTAGCGATGAGAAAATGCATCGCTCAGAGAGTCGGCTCATGGCGTAAGCAACAACAATCCGCATAGCCGGGGATTGATGGCCACGAGCCAACGGTCGCCGGCGGCCGGCCACTCCTCACCTTTTTCTTGATTGTGGCCGTTGATTGCCACCGTTGATTGGCGCCGTCGATTGGTTCCATCAATTGGCGCGAGACATCAGGACTGGATCCATCGCGCCGCCCTGCCGGATGCCATATCTATGCCGTCAAGCCGGTAACGGGTTGACCATTGGCCTTAATACCTTGGGCGTTTACCGGCAAATCAACATTGGGCAAACCCGGTTGCAAAGTGGCGCAGAACTCCAACATGACGCCGTCCGGATCGAAAAAATAGAACGACTGGAGCCACGTTTTTTCCGATGCAGCCTCGGCAGTGCGAGCCTCTTCGCCAGTGACTACGTCGTCGTGGTTTACCACTGGCGAGCAATCCACGCCTCTGGCAACAAGCATTTCTCGATAATCGGCAATCTTGTCCTTATCGACGTTGAACGCTACGTGATTCATCGAGCCGTGAGCCGAAGAAATGGTTGGGCCATCTCGACCCACAATATTGCCTGCTGATGCCACACCAGGCTGGGCCGCCGGCGCGTCGCTAAACCAAAAGAAAGCCAGCTCGCTACCGTTACCCATATCAAAGAAAAAGTGTTGGCCATAACCCTCTAGATCGAAACCCTTGGTTAATCGCATACCCAACTTGTTGGTATAAAAATCTACCGTGCGCTCCATGTCTTTGCAGACCAGCGCTAGATGGTGAAGCCCGTTTATCTCGAAGTCACTCATGAGTGCATCCCTACCTTCGTTATTGTCCGAGTAAGTTGTTACCTAAGTACTGATGTAATTCGTCGTTTTTTGACCTTGGCGAAAAACTCGAGGGGTTCGCGGCTTGCTCTACCCTTGAACCTCTGCTGCAGAGACCGCCAACCGATTGACGCCAAAACTATCCAGAGACTCGCGATTCCTTTTGCTCACCTCAACAAACAGCTGGGAAAGGAGAATGACCAGCACACCAACCAACATTTAATTCCATCAGAGCAGACGAACCAGACCGTCGAGCCACAACGACCCCTGGATAAAAAACGCCAACGGATGCTATCCGACGATTGTTCGCTGCTCGAAGCAGGAAATCATCGCTATCGTGAATGTGTGGATCACATCACAAGCTTCCAGTGATGCCACAGGCTGCAGTGGGCCACTCAACGATCACGCAGTGGGAAAACCCCCTATCACTCAAGGAATTGCAGCTTTCTTCCCAATCGCTCTGTCTGCTAGCCTGAGAAATCATCGGACGAGACTCATCATGCAGCAGAAAGTACTAATCGTTGGCGCCAGCGGACTGGTGGGCACGGCGGCGGCCATTAGCTTCGCCAATGCCGGCTGGCAGGTCGTCGCAACATCTCGGCGACGCCCAGAACTGTTGGAGCATCCCAACATCGAATTTGTGGCTCTGGACCTGCAGGACCAAGACGCATGCGCCACGACCTGCGCACAACTCAATGGCATTAGCCATGTGGTGTACACCGCGGTATATGAAATGCCTGGGTTGGTGAATGGGTGGTCTGACCCGGTGCAAATCCGCACCAACGGCCAAATGCTCGAAAATTTATTGCGCGGTTTGGCGCAAAATAATGACCTTCAGCATGTCACGCTGCTACAGGGCACCAAGGCTTATGGCGCCATGGTTGGGCCCATGCGTGTCCCCGCCCGGGAGAATCAGCCTAGAGTCGACCACCCAAACTTCTACTGGGTTCAAGAAGACTTTTTGCGCGCCCACGCCGCCGAACACAACTACGCCTTCACTATTCTGCGACCGCAAATGATCGTTGGCCCCAATCATGGCGTCGTCATGAACCTGCCTCCAGTCGTAGGCGTCTATGCAGCAATTCGCCAGGCTGAAGGACTGCCCTTTAGCTTTCCGGGCGGCGTTGATCGCGCCCTCGAAGCCGTAGATACCCGACTGGTGGGCGACGCCTGCCTGTGGGCGGCAACCAACTCATGCGCTGTTGGCGAAACCTACAACCTAACCAATGGCGAAGTGTTCAGTTGGCGCGATATGTGGTCAGCCATCGCTGCCGCTCTGGACGTGCAGCCAGGCGACGACGAACCGCTATCGGTAGCTGAGTACCTGACCCAGCGGGAGGATCTTTGGAACCAAATCGTCCGGGAGCATGATCTTGCCCCCAACACCCTAGCGCAGATCGTGGGCGAATCTCACCACTACGCGGACCTGTGCTTTGCCTACGGCGCCACGGAGCCGCCGCCACCTATTTTTGTCAGCACGGTAAAAATAAAGCAGGCCGGCTTTACCCAGACCTACGACAGTGAAGAGAGCTTTTGCTATTGGCTGAAAGACCTTCGAGGTAGACGGATTATTCCTTAGTCGAGCAAACCCATAACCTCTGCAGTTACAACGTCAGCGCAAGCCCCCGTAATTTACGCTATGCGGGTAAAGGGCAATTACTGTTTGGCGATATTCTCCTTGAGTATCTCATTACCCTGAATACGCATCGATAGTACCCACTTGCGCAAGGGGGTAATCGTGGAACCCCGAGTAAAGTACTTAAAGGTATTGTGGAACATAAAATATCGTTGCCCTATTCGTTCTGCGGTGGTGACCTGAAATTGCTGCCATGTGTAGTGGTAGGTGGTCTTTTCCCCTGTCAGGGTCACCTTACCGCTGAGGCTGACATCCACATCATCGTAGCGAGTTTCGCTGCTCTCCTTTTCATAGTTTTGCAAATCGGCATTGATCACCATGCGCTGAATATAGTCAGCCCCGTACTCAGGCGACTTGAGAATGGAACTTGCCACCGCCAGGAGTTCCTTGTCATCGGACTTGGCCGCAGGCATGCGCACCGTCTTTAGCACCTCGCCTCGCTGGGTCTGGTGTGCCTGCATGGCTTGCTGGACCTTTTGTACCAAGCGGGGATCGTCGGTTGCCTGAGCAGTGCGCAACATGCTGTTGAGCTGCTGAACCCTGTCGTTATAAGCCTCTTCATTGGCAAAGTTATCCGCTGTGGCTGGCAAATAGTGAAACCGATCCAAGTCAACTTCCAATTGCCTGGTTTGATGTTTCATGTGCGCAGTCCATTCGTTCAAATTCGCTTCGGCCTGCCGCAGATTGCGGGAAAAAGAACCTATGAGTCGATCCACATCCTGCTTATCGTATTTAGCTCCCTGGCGCACAGTGCCGGGAGTAAGAGGCAAGTAGGCGTTTTGTTTGATCTGTTGAAGCTTTTGCAAATTGTCACGGTAATAGCGAATGGCCTCATGGTTTTGTCGGGTAAAGTTCTCTATATCCTGCTGGGTAAAGGTATAACCTTCACGGATCAAGGTGCGAGGCAAAGTGGGAGTGTTTTCCTCCATGCCGCGCAAAACTGTCTGTACATCGCCTCCCGTTTTAGCAACCAGCTTGTTTTTTTCTGTCTCACCTAGATACAAAAACATATTCATCTGATCCAGAGCCTGTTTGGTGGCCAGGTAATCCTTACTGGAGCTGTACTGATCAAATGAGTGCAGTCTTTGCTGAAAACTGCCTGCCAAGTTTTTATACCTGCTGACATAGCCGTCATCCATAAAAGGCTTAACGCCGCCCTTATCCAGAGTATCCACAGCACTGAGAATATCTCTTCTAAGTTTGTCAATTCTGTTGGCGTGATAGGAGGGCATATCATCTGACGCCATCACCTGCACAGCGGCCACGCCTGGGCAAATGACCGTCAACAGCCACAGAGTTATAAACAGCAACTTACTTTTCATAGGAAAGACCCCACCTAGATAATTGGGCGACTGCACGAGACGGAGTCTTGTTACACATCGATCCGACCCAAAGCGCAATATTTGATGGGCAAAGGCTGCCATCGTTGAATGTGACGATGGGAAAAACTGTTGCCTGAAGTGGTGAATTTGACGGTCTACATCACAAAAACAGTTGCGGGAGAACTCTGAAAAACAGAGCTATTCGATACAACTTTCCATTACAGGGAATAACAGGGATACGCGAGCAACCCATTGCGGAGTCTGCTTAAAGCTAAAAGCGTCTGTCCGTTTAGCACGCCAACGCATATTTCGAATAGCCTCTCTCCAACCGGTTTCAGTCTTTGGCCGGGTAACGTCAACCTTACCCCTTGGTTCAAACTCTAAAATCTAGAGACAAAATCGACCTAGTTACAATGGTCGAGAAGGTTTTGGAAATCTCTAATCTATTCACTGCAGACCGTGCCCCTGGATCGCTTTTTCCATCTCCGCGCTCGCCTACGTGTTCTGTGAAGTTGCCTCAACGTATTGAGAAAACAAGCGGCTATTTTCGTCGTTAAAGGACTTGTTATTGTCAAAGGCAAGTTTGGTAGGGGAATACGAACGTATTTGTCGATGGTAATAGACCTCGGCTCCTAATATGACCTCAGTCGCTTTTTCGAAAAGGTCGGCCTTCGAATATGCCCACAGCTGAGCGCGCAAATTTGGCCAACCATCGTTAGGAGGAAATCTCACAGAAGAACTCTTAATTTCTACTACCAAATACTTCCGAGTTCTCTTTTGATACAGGACGATATCTGGTTTTCCATACATGCAAGACCCGTCATTCAGCTGTAAAGCTGAGATTTTCAAGGCATCTTCCTCATAAGGTCCAAAGTGCTTGTATATAACCTCCCATCCGCCAATAGCTACTTGTTTGGTGTAACTCTCGCGACGTTCATCAAGCTCTTTCTGATGTTTGAGCTTCCGGAAACGCCATCTAGCCAGGTCGATTTGAATCTCATCCTCAGCACGCTGGTTCAACTCGGCCGCAGATAGTGTGGTTGCTCCGTATTTACTGAAGACCCAATCAGAGAAACTGGAAACATATGATTTGTTTTGATCAGCTGGGGCGGTGCCTAACGCTGATAAAATCTCGTCCGCTGTTTTTCTATAAGGTAGCCCAGGATTTTGACTTTGATCCGCAGAGGCATGGCTACGTTTAAAAGCTTGTGCTTGCGCTGCAGAAAGCACCTTTGGCCGGGCCCATTCCCAGCCTGCCGCTTTGGCTACTGCAGACCTACGGGAAGCTTCGTCTTGTGCTCTTTTACGCTTCTCCTTGGCCTTGCGATCTCTCTCATCGTATACGCCCAAGTGGCCTCCTTTTAGCACCAACATAATTTATTGCTAAACTTCCCACAGCCTGCAGTCCGTTGTGCCTGTTTTTTTTGCCAGTTTGGCTGGCTCCGTGACCTCGCTCACAGTCAGGCCTACTGGCGTTCTTCCACCGACAAAAGTTCCCACTCATACCCACCATTCCATACGGGCACGGAGAACGTCGCGACGCAACTACGCCGTTCGTGCTGAAACGCATAAGTCGCTATATGGTCTGCATCACACTCTAGCTCGCCCTCTTCCTAGCGCTGTTTGAGGATCTCATTCAACTCTTCTCGTTCATCTTGCGTTATCGCTAAACCATGTCCCACGTCGAGATCTATCGAGCGAGCTCTGGTGATTTGGCTTCCTGCCTACCGTAAGATCAGACCCACCACAAAGTCTTGCGGATAATTCACGTATCCGTTTACTAGATCACTAAGTCCAACATGATCAATCTCGACGAGGTCGAGCAAAGATTCCCACTCAGAGCTTTTTGACTCAAAAAACGCTTGTTGCTCTTGTTGTTTTAGATTGAGCGGATCTTCAATGTTTTCACTGTGCGCGTCCTATTCGTAAAAGCTGATAAGTTGTTCCCGAACAGAGTCGCAAATTTCCAATGAGACGAGCTTTTGGCCATATCGCATGACGCAGCTTGAATTGTTACAAATCGATTTTGGTTGAAGCGAAAGCTCGTCATAGCAATCATCTACCCCGAACAGGTGCAGCGATTCGTGCACGAGATTAAGAATGCGCGAGGAGGAAGGGGCGTAGTTAATAGCGAGGAAACTGCTATGGCAAAAAACCCATTCTGCATGGGGAAGATTCGCATATTCTTTAAGCTTGAATTTCAAGTCTGAACTTACCCCGTCAATATCGATGATATACCGTGTTGCGAGGTCCTCTCCATTGGGTCCCATCGACGACTCAAACAAGTGAAATAGGGGATCTTGATCATGTCGGCCCTCTAGCCACCCATCCAGAAAATTAGCCACCGTCGAGTCTGCAGCCTCGAACTCTATTGGGAAATGCGCCGCGCGTTGAGCAATCAACTCAGCGAACACCGTCTGGTAGGTATCAAGGCTACGGTTGGAGTTGTACTGATAGGTAACAATTTTCATATTTCAACCAACCGCAGCTCATCCAGATAATCAGCCCACCTTTGCATCATCTTGGTGCGCTCATCCAGATGCTTAGTGCGATTGTAGGCGCGCCCCAGCGGGTCTTTCACCGCGTGGGCAAGCTGCTGCCCTATGTGGTCGACCGGAAACCCTAGCTCTTCATCAAGCAGCGTTCTTGCCATTGCCCTAAACCCGTGAGGCGATATTTGCTCGTTGTTATAACCCATTGAACGCAAAGCTGTCCTAACTCCGTTATCGCTTAAGGGACGCCTTCCCTTCCGCGCTGACGGAAAAACACCAGCCGCGGTCGGTTCGCCCTTTAGAAATCGCATATCTAAAATCAGGCTGCCGGTTTGCTTGGCCCGATGAACGATACAAACAGTGCATCTTTCAATGATTCGCAACGCTTCCTGCAACTGAACCGCAGTTACATTAGCGATAGAGATTTTGCCGATGGTGTCCAAAATTCAGTTCTTATTAAATGTAATCGGCTAGTTACGAACTATCCTGGAAGCCTTTGGAAGGGGAAGTGGTAGCTACGGGTGGACTTGAACCACCGACCCCAGCATTATGAATGCTGTGCTCTAACCAGCTGAGCTACGTAGCCACGGATTCGATGAACATCGAAGGACGCGAATTGTCCTTATCGGTATCTGGCTTGTCAATCCGAAGGTGTACTGTTTCCGCGGCGCCAACTGGAGCCAACCCATTTTCACCGCATTCCTTAGGGTTTTGAACACTACGAATTTTTTGTTGCCAGCTCCGCGCGGCGCCAGCCCCGCAAATCGTTAATCAGGTAAAGGGAATCTACCTGAGCTAGCTCTGTAACTGTCAGGACCCTCTCTTCCAACTCGCCAGCATCGAGCAAAATGTCCCGCATCACGCCAGGCAACAACCCGCATTCTGACGGCGGCGTGTACTTCTTACCTTGCAGTTCAAACACGACATTGGCGATATCGGATTCGGTAATCTCACCGCGCTCGTTCACCAACAAAGGCTCGACATGATCGCCAAAATCCGCGGCAACCTGAGCCCTGACTCGTTCATACATGCTGCGCTGATTGGTTTTGTGCCTGAGCGCTGGATCGTTGGAATGGACGAGCAAAAAACTTAACGCCACCAGCTGCGCCTCACGCGCTGTTGCTGGCGCCGGCGCTAGCTCAGCACGCAACTTTAGCGTCGAACCAAGCGTTAATCGCAAACGATATTTATCTGCTGCATTTTCTGGCGCCGCAGCGTTAGCCATTAACGCATCTGCAGCAAGCTGAATCGCCTTTTCAGCGGCATTTGCGAACTGCCGATCCGACCCCGCCGCTAAACCAAATTGCCGAGCGCTTTTGAGCATGCGAGCCAGATGGCGGTCTAAGTGCACAGCACCCTCCTGCGCCGACCAGCTCAGGGTCTCGAACAGTTCAAAATCCTCTGTTGGTAATACCTGCTGCAAGATCCGGGTCTTGCTTAGCAGCTCCTGGTACTCCTCAGCTGGCTGGGAGTCCCAGACCACGCCACCGCCAGCGCCATATCTGGCAACGCCGGTCTGTTTGTTGATCCAGGCCGTGCGAATCGCAATATTGAAATGGGCTTGGCGATTAGGCGCGATAAAGCCAATCGCACCGGTATATATCTCCCGCGGCGCAGTCTCAAACTGCCGAATATGATTCATCGCCGCGCGTTTTGGTGCTCCGGTAATCGATGCGGCAGGAAACAGCTGACGAAAAATATCCGTGACGCTGGCTTGGGTTTCTGCCTCTATCCGCGAGGTCATTTGCCACACGGTTGGGTACTGCTCTAGGGCAAAAAGTTCGCTCACGGTTACAGAGCCAGGCACCGCGATTCGCCCCAAATCGTTACGCACCATGTCGGTAATCATCAAATTTTCAGCCCGGTTCTTGGCTGACGTGGCCAGCCAATCACCTCGGGCTTGATCAAGCGCTGGGTCTGAATTTCGCGCCACGGTGCCTTTCATCGGCTGGGAAAAAATCTTCTGGCCGTCTAAGGAAAAGAAGCACTCGGGTGAGGCGGAGACAATGGTGTGTGTATCGCCCTCCAAAAAAGCGCCGTGGGGGGCGCCGTTCGCTACGGCGGCAAACAATTGCGCTGGGTCGCTTACCACGCCTTGCAGACGCGTAGTGTGATTGATCTGATAAACATCGCCAGCTTGGATCAGCTCCCGGATCCCCTCGATGGCACTGCTGTATTGCTCTTCGCTCTCGGTCAGTCGCCACAGCTGTCCCGACGCGTCGCCGCCCAATACAGGACTCGGCACTTCATTGCTCTGCTCAAACAAGGCAAAACAAACCAAGGGTAAATCACCGCCCGGGTGCGTGGTCAGCGCCGGATCAAAGCCACCGGCGGCTTCGTAAGCAACATATCCAACGGCGGTGAGGCCTTGAGACTGCACGCGCAGCTCCACTGCCTGCATCAACGACACCACCTGAGCCGGATCATGGGTATAAAGTTCATCAACGGGCTCGTTGAAGGACAGCCAACGGTCCCTGGCTTGGTCATAAAGCAAGGCGTGCTGGATATTCACGCTGACGCTCGTACGGTAAAAGCGAGATCACAGGCGGGTTGGGAAAACAAAATCTGCAACGTGGGTCCTTTACGACTGCCCTGCATAAGAACATTTGCGTGTGAACCGCAAGTGTAACCGCAGCGCCAAAAAAAAGATTCATGCGGCACGTGAATGGAAAGATTAGACGTTGGGATCTGCTTCTTTGATGATTGCTCCGGCCAGTTCAGTCGCCAACTAAAGAGCCCCTCATGCATCCACCGTCTCGACGCGCCCTTAGCTTGATCATCGGGTTATGCGCCGCTATCACTCCACTTTCCGCTTACAGCCAATCCCCTGACGGCATCATCGAAGAAACCATCGAGGAGATTGTCGTGGTCGCGCACCACCTGCCCGTCGCCGGCGATCAGGTTGGCAGCGCTGTCTCGGTGTTAAACACCCAAGATTTTGCAACGCGACTACATTTTGAGCCTGCGTCGTTGTTTCGCACCCTGCCCAGCCTGAACGTGTCCCAGTCCGGACCCATGGGAGGGCTGACCGAAATACGTATGCGGGGCTCAGAAAGCAATCACACCTTGGTGTTAATCGACGGCGTGGAAGCCAACGACATTGCCAACGGCAGCACGTTTAACCTGTTTACCCTTGCGGGTACGGAGATTGAACGAATCGAAGTCTTGCGCGGACCTCAAAGCGCTCGATACGGCTCTGAAACCATCGGCGGGGTAATCGCGATTTCCACCCGAAAGCGCCCGACGGAGACATCCCCTGACCACGATCTGGTACTGGGATTGGAATCCGGTAACCGGGGCTTCCAGCTCGGGTCTATCCGAGCACGAAGCCAAAAATCCTTGGGCACGGATCTCACCTGGTCGAACCGCATGGGCATCACCCGAGGGGTTACTGATGGCACCAATGCCTCGTTTTTTGGAGATGAAGACGACGGTTTTCAGAACACCGCTTGGCATTTCAGTAGCTCACTGGATTGGGTCCAGGGGGCCAGCATTACCGCTTCCTTGCGACAAACCACCAGCGACGCCGACGGCGACCCTCAGGACTTCGCTACGCCTGCCACACCGACCCAGGGACTGGTTATCGACGGCAATGAACGCAACAGAGCTCGGCAGCAGCTTGCAGCCGTGACCGCCACCCTGCACACCGGCGCTTGGCAGCACTCCATCGTGCTCAGTCAGAACGACAATAAAACCCGGTTTCGCGTGGATGGTGACGTCAGTAGCGGTTTGGAAGGCACTCAAGAAAAAGCCGATTGGAGTATGTCCCGGGTCTTCTCCCACAACGGTTTGGAACATGGCGTCACATTTGGACTGCAATACGAAGAACGCCGCTTTGGCAATTTTAGCGCCCAAACAGCTGCAGCAAACCACCAAGCCGAGGATCGTCAGCGCAGCCAGTTCGCTGAGTATTTGCTGCAGGGCGATGGCCGCGCCCTATCTTTAAGCGTGCGTCACGATAACAACGACGGCTTTGCAAACCTAACCACCTGGCGCATGACCGCCAGTCAAAACCTCAGTGAACATTTGCGTATGCACGGCAGTTGGGGAGAAGGATCGGCCAACCCGACCTTTTTTGAGCTGTTCGGCTTTATTCCGGAATCCTTTACCGGCAACCCTAACCTTCAACCGGAGCGGTCTCGCGGCTGGGATCTGGGGGTCAGCGGGGCGGCTTGCCAGGGGCGCTGCCAGTGGGACATGACTTACTTCCGCTCACGCCTGAGCGATGAAATCACCACCACCTATCCAGAGCCACTGTATCTGGCCTATCCGGTCAATGTGACCGGGGACAGTCGCCGCAGGGGATTGGAGCTAAGCCTAAGCTCTCAGCTTAGCCAGACCTTCGGGATTGATGCCAACTTCACCTGGCTGCACAGCGAAGACGCGCTGGGACAAGAAGAGGTCCGCAGACCGCGCCGCAGCGGGTCTGTCACCGGACATCTGTCGTTTGCCGATGAACGCGGCAAAGCCAGCTTTTCGGTGATTTACAACGGCGCCACCCAAGATAACGAATTCATTTCAGCCACACCGCAAACCCGGGCGCCGATAGCCAGTACGGCGTTACTCAACGCCAGCGTAAGCTACGCCGTGAGCAACCGCTTCAGTTTATTCGCCCGAGGTCAAAACCTCTTGGACAAAAAATACCAGCAAGTCTTCGGCTATCGCGCCCCTGGCGTCACCGCCTCTGTCGGCATCCGCGTGCAAAGGGGATAACACCGCAACCGGGCCATGGCGTTTAGGCCCAGCCCCGCTATCATGGCGTTTTTTCAACGGGTGTTGATTATGCGCATTGCTACTTGGAACGTGAACGGCCTTCGAGCACGACTGGAATACATCACGCGATGGTTACAAGACCGGCAACCGGACGTAGTTGGCCTGCAGGAGCTGAAAACCCCCGACGACTTGTTCCCCCACGATTACTTTGCAGAGCTTGGCTATACAGCACTGGTTCATGGCCAGAAAAGCTGGAATGGCGTGGCCATCTTAACCAAGCTGCCGGCCACGCTGACGCATACCGGCGTGCCTAACCAAGAGCAATTTGGCTCCCGACAGATTACCGCCAACATCGACGGTAAATTGGCGTTTACAACGGTTTACTGTCCCAACGGCAAGAACCTGGAGCACGCGGACTTTGCCGGCAAGCTGGCCTGGTACGACGACCTAACCGCTCAATGGCAGGCTTCTGCTGACAATGCTACCCATCGCATTATTTGTGGCGATTTTAATATTGTGCCCGAAGCCATCGACGGCTGGCGGGGAGAAGCCGGTGAAGGCTCTATTTTCTACACCAAGGAAGAACGGGGACGCCTGCAAAACCTGATGGACACTGGCCTTACGGATTTGTTTCGGCATAAGTACCCAGATGCTCAGGAATTCTCCTGGTGGGATTACCGCGGCGGCGCCTTTCACCGCAAGCACGGATTGCGCATCGACTTTATCTTGGCCACGACAGGACTGTTGGAACTAACCGACGAAGTCGTTATTGACCGCGACTACCGTCGCAAGATCGAAGAGCTCACGGCGTCGGACCACGCTCCCGTTTACGCTGACATTCGACTCTAAGCCCCCACAGCACGGGGCCTGGCAATAGAATTCGCGTGTGGTTTACCGCATTCGGTGGTATTCTGCGCCATCGTTATTTCCGCCAAATAAAATTTTCTATACTTTTCAACGGGTTACATCATTCGACTCGTTGAAAAGGGGAGACTTTTTTGGCATCCCAACAGATCGAACAACACTGACAGAGAAAACTGATGAAAGACCTGACACGCTATCGAAACATCGGCATTTTCGCCCACGTGGACGCGGGCAAAACCACCACGACTGAACGTATCCTCAAGCTGACAGGCAAAATCCATAAGATTGGCGAAGTGCACGACGGTGCAGCTACCACTGACTTCATGGAGCAGGAGCAGGAGCGCGGTATTACGATCCAGTCTGCGGCCACCAGCTGCACCTGGGCAGACCACCGTCTGAACATCATTGACACTCCCGGACACGTGGACTTCACCATTGAAGTCTATCGTTCGCTTAAAGTTCTTGATGGCGGTGTTGGTGTTTTCTGTGGCTCTGGCGGCGTTGAGCCGCAGTCAGAAACGAACTGGCGCTACGCCAACGAATCCGAAGTTGCACGTCTGATTTTCGTCAACAAGCTTGACCGTTTGGGCGCAAACTTTTATCGCGTTGTTGAGCAGGTTGAAAAGGTGCTTGGTGCAAACCCATTGGTCATGACCCTGCCCATCGGCGAAGAAGACGACTTTGTCGGCGTTGTAGACCTTCTTACTATGGAAGCCTGGGTTTGGGACGATTCCAGCAATCCAGATTCTTACACCATCGGTGAAATCCCAGCGGAGCTTGCTGAGCAAGCGGCTGAATATCGCGAAAAGATGGTTGAAACCGCGCTTGAGCAAGACGACGACTTAATGGAGGCCTATCTCGAAGGCACCGAGCCCTCCATCGAAGACCTGAAGAAGTGCATTCGCAAAGGCACCATCGCCTTGGACTTTTTCCCAACCTTCTGCGGATCGGCGTTCAAGAACAAGGGCATTCAGAACGTACTGAACGCGGTTGTGGATTACCTGCCGAATCCTACCGAGGTTGACCCACAGCCTGAAGTAGACCTGGAAGGCAACGAGACCGGCTCTGTAGCAACCGTAGACCCTGAAGGTCCACTGCGCGCTCTGGCATTCAAAATCATGGACGACCGCTACGGCGCTTTGACCTTTACTCGTATTTACTCGGGCAAACTGAACAAGGGCGATACGGTACTCAACACCTTCACTGGCAAGACCGAGCGCATTGGCCGTATTGTGGAAATGCACGCCGACTCCCGCGAAGAGCTGGAATCTGCCCAGGCTGGCGACATCGTTGCGTTGCTTGGCATGAAGAACACCCAAACGGGTCATACCCTGTGCGACCCCAACAATCCCGCCACCCTAGAACCCATGGTATTCCCGGATCCTGTGATCTCGGTTGCTATTTCTCCTCGGGACAAGGCTGGGGCTGAAAAGATGGGCATCGCGCTGTCCAAGATGATCCAAGAAGATCCATCCTTCTACGTGGAAACAGACGAAGAATCTGGCGAAACCATCATGAAGGGCATGGGCGAGCTTCACCTGGATATCAAGGTAGACATCCTCAAGCGCACCCACGGCATTGATGTCGACGTAGGCAAGCCTCAGGTGGCTTACCGCGAAACCATCACCCAGCGTGTGGAAGACACCTATACCCACAAGAAGCAAACCGGTGGATCAGGTCAGTTCGCTAAGATTGACTACGTGATCGAGCCCGGTGAAGTCGGCAGTGGCTACGAGTTCGAATCCACGGTTACCGGCGGCAACGTGCCACGAGAGTTTTGGCCAGCCGTTGAGAAGGCCTTTGGCGTGAGCATGGAGGAAGGCACCCTGGCCGGCTTCCCATTGCTAGACGTAAAAGTCACCTTGACCGATGGTGGTTTCCACGCGGTTGACTCCTCGGCCATTGCTTACGAATTGGCAGCCAAAGCCGCCTATCGTCAGTCGGTGCCCAAGGCCAAACCCCAGCTGTTGGAGCCAGTAATGAAGGTCGACGTTTTCACTCCAGACGACCATGTGGGTGACGTCATCGGCGACTTGAACCGTCGTCGCGGCATGATCAAGTCACAGGAAGCTGGCCTGACCGGTGTGCGCGTCAAAGCTGACGTGGCTCTAGCTGAAATGTTTGGCTATATCGGCGACCTGCGCACCATGACTTCTGGCCGCGGCCAGTTCTCCATGGAGTTCTCACACTACGCACCTTGCCCAACCAATGTGGCAGACCAGGTGATCCAAGAAGTGAAGGAACGCAAAGCGGCAAGCTAAGCCACGGCTTAAGTGAACGCACAAAAAAAGGCGCATTAGCGCCTTTTTTTGTGTTCAACGTTAAACCTAGACGCTCCGTCTGTTGGCAGCGCACTTAGCAACGCAAATCCTCTGAGGCCCTTCAAAAACCCAGCCCGAGAATGCTCGTAACCGCTTTGGCCCGGGAACCGAGCCTGATTACCCTAAGCGGCTTTATCAGCCCTAAACATTAAACCGAAAGTGCACCACGTCGCCGTCTTGCACTTCGTACTCTTTACCTTCTAAGCGCCAGCGACCCGCGTCCTTGGCGCCGGCCTCGCCACCTAAGGTGACGTAGTCATCGAAGCCGATCACCTCGGCGCGAATAAAGCCTTTCTCAAAATCCGTATGAATCACCCCGGCAGCCTGTGGCGCCTTGGCCCCCACGGGAATGGTCCAGGATCGAACCTCCTTGGGCCCAGCGGTGAAATACTGCTGCAAACCCAACAATTTATAGCCTGCGCGAATAACCCTGTGCAGGCCGGGTTCGGAAAGATTCAGCTCTTGTAAAAACTCGCTGCGCTCTTCGTCGTCCAGCTCTGCCAGCTCGGACTCAATTTTGTTGCTAACCACCACCACTTCAGCGCCTTCTGCGGCGGCGATTTCGCGGACCACATCGACTAAGGGATTGTCGTGCAGACCATCTTCCGCCACGTTGGCAATATAGAGCACGGGCTTGGCGGTAATGAAGTGAAATTCATGCAGCGAGCGCAGCTCTTCCACGCTGAAATCCACTGAGCGCACGGGGTTGCCTGCTTCCAGAGCCTCGGCGACGCGCTGCAACAGAGCCACCTTGATCTTGGCATCCTTGTCACCGGCATTGGCGACCCGACTGTAACGGTCGATGCCTTTTTGCAGGGTCTCTAAATCCGCCAACGCCAGCTCGGTGTTAATGATTTCAATGTCATCGGCCGGCGACACTTTGTTCGCCACGTGGATAACCTTGTCGTCTTCAAAGCAACGCACTACATGGGCAATGGCTTGGGTCTCGCGGATATGGGCCAAAAACTGGTTACCCAGGCCCTCGCCTTTTGAGGCTCCTGCTACCAGCCCCGCAATGTCGACAAACTCCATAGTCGCTGGAATCACTTTTTGCGGATTGACGATATCGCAGAGTTGATTCAAGCGGGGATCTGGCACTGGCACGATGCCGGTATTGGGATCGATGGTGCAAAAAGGAAAATTCTCTGCATCGATTCCAGCTTGGGTTAATGCGTTAAACAGTGTGGACTTGCCGACGTTAGGCAACCCAACGATTCCGCAGTTAAATCCCATTTTTTTCTCCTGATGGGTTTGATGAACCGACGTTTTTGTCTGCTTGCTCTGCACCGGCCGCTGGGGACTTCGCGCCAGACTCGTCGGTGTGCAGCGCGGTCATGGCGCCTTGCCAGTGCCCGGCTAGAACGTCGCGCAACACGCCGCTAGGCAGTTCCCCTGCAATCGCGATGGCTTGGCGCTCTGTTGCCGGCGGTGTTTGCTGGGTCAGATACGCATTGACCAAATTTTTATTGCCCGGATGCCCAACGCCAATGCGCAATCGGTGATAACCGTCCTGATTGCCAAGCCGGGCGCGCACGCTTTTTAGGCCGTTGTGGCCGTTTTCGCCGCCACCAGACTTCAAGCGAACTTGGCCCGGCGCAAAAGCCACCTCGTCATGGGCGACCAATATCTCTTGCGGCAAAATTTTATAGAAGTGCGCTACGGCGCCAATGGCTTCGCCACTGTTATTCATAAAGGTTGTGGGAACCATCAGACGCACGTCTTGTCCATAAATCACGCCGCGCCCTATCTCTGCTTTGAATTTGCTTTCCAGCGTTAGCGGGATCTGGAATTGCTCGGCAAGTGCGCGAACCCAGTCCGCCCCAACGTTGTGGCGGGTAGTCGCGTATTGCTGGCCTGGATTGCCCAGGCCAGCGATCAGTTTTAAAGCCGTCGTTTCCACGGCTTTTTACTGACGACCGATCACGGTTACGTTCCGAGTTCGGATAACGCTATTCGCTAGCGGCTTCTTCCGCGTCATCAGCAGGGGCCGCTTCGTCGGCAGGTGCTGCTTCATCGGCAGAAGCTGCTTCATCGGCAGAAGCTTGTTCCGCTTGAGCACCACCACGCTTAGCTGTAACGCTGGCTACTGGGATATCACGATCGGCACCCAAGGCAAGGGCAACAATTGTGACGCCCTCACCAATCACCAGATCGCTCAGGTGTACCGATGTACCAGATTCCACCTCAGCCATGTCCACTTCAATGAACTCAGGCAGATTGGCGGGCAAGCAAGAAACTTCGACTTCGGTCAAGGTACGGGTCAGAGTACCGCCCTGCATTTTGACCCCAACACAGCTGTCTTCGTTGATGAAGTGCAGTGGCACGCTAACGTTGATTTCGCGGTCGGCACTCACGCGTTGAAAATCCACATGCTGTACGCGCTCGTTGGCAGGGTTACGCTGCAAATCGCGGACGACGGCCTGCTCACTTTTACCCTCGATGGATACGTTCAGAATCTGCGAGTAAAAAGCCTCAAGCTGCATGGCCTTGGACAGTTCGTTAGCGGACAGGGTTAGCATCTGCGCCTCACCGGAACCGCCATAAATAATGGCTGGCACCTTATCTTCCAAACGTCGTAGGCGGCGGCTCGCACCCTTCCCTACCGTCGTTCGGATCTGCGCAGTCAGTTCAATTGTGTCTGACATGGTTTGTCTCCAAAGTGATGATCAATTTCCTAGGCTTGCGACCAGTCTAGGAATCTTCTTTCCGACAGCTTGAAGTCCCTAACGGAACATCGCGCTGATGGATTCTTCATTACTGACTCGCCGAATCGATTCAGCCAGTAAGCGGTCCAGACTAAGCTGGTGTATTTTTTCGCAATCTTGAGCAGCCGAAGACAGCGGAATCGTGTCTGTCACGACCATTTGGTCAATTTGCGAATTGGCAATGCGCTCGATCGCAGGGCCGGAAAAAACCGGGTGCGTAATATAACAAACTACGGCCTCGGCGCCCTCTTCTTTTAGCGCTTCGGCGGCCGTGCATAGAGTGCCCGCGGTATCCACGATGTCGTCCACCATGATGCAGGTTTTACCTGCCACATCACCGATGACATTCATCACCTTGGTGACGTTCGCCTGAGGACGGCGCTTGTCGATGATGGCCAGATCAAGATCGTCGATTTGTTTAGCAATGGCCCGGGCTCGTACCACCCCACCTACATCCGGCGATACCACGATGGGGTTGGCATACCGCTGCGCGAGAATGTGATCCACCAAGACCGGTGAGCCATAAATGTTGTCGACAGGGATGTTAAAAAATCCCTGGATTTGGTCGGCGTGCAAATCCACGGTCAAAATGCGATCTATGCCGACGGTGCTGATCATGTCGGCAACCACCTTGGCGCTGATCGCTACCCGTGCAGATCGCGGACGGCGGTCTTGTCTGGCGTATCCGTAATAGGGCACTACCGCCGTTACGCGCTGGGCAGACGCTCGATGCATGGCATCGGCCATAATCAGCAGTTCCATGAGATTGTCATTGGTGGGGGCGCAGGTGGACTGCATCAAAAACACGTCCTTGCCGCGGACGTTTTCGTGCACTTCTACCGATACTTCACCATCACTGAAGCGGCCCACATCCATGTTGCCGAGCTCAAGGTGGAGCTGATCTGCAACTCGCTTGGCTAGCGCCTGGTTGGAATCGCCAGCAAACAACATCAAGTTAGCCATTCAAGCCCCCAAAGATAGTTCGGCAGAGTGTGCATGTTCCCAGGGAACCTCGTGTCGTCCCTACGCCCGTCGTAGGGTCGATTAGCTCTAAAATGCGTCGTGAAATGGCTGGGGTGGCAGGATTCGAACCTGCGCATGCCGGGATCAAAACCCGGTGCCTTACCGCTTGGCGACACCCCATTTAACTGGAAGTTCTCTCCATCCCTGAGCGACTGATTTTCCATCTTCGCTGCGACAACGAGGCCTTGGGCATCACCTTCGGTGAATTGCCGTCAACACCTTACCGTTGCTTTTAGGGTGACGATTTTCGAGCGCGCTATTGTCCTGATCGGGCTTAGCAGTGTCAAACTTCTTTCGTCACTGAGCAGCCCTCAGTAGCCACCGTTCCTGACTCAGGAATCAAGGCTCCCGCCCAAAACCAGCCAAAGCTGCTAAGAACCCATGACGGGCCTAGGCAACGCTAGCGAAATGCGCACGAAAGTACCTTCGCCGGTGATCTCTAGCAGCCGAGGCCGCCATTGGCCGTTTACCTGTCCATACTCGGTGAACACCACAGACCAGCCTTGTTGCTTGAAACCAATCAGACGTCCTTGATCGTCGCGTTGCGGTGGGTCCTGGACGGGCCATGTCGTAGCAGGACGGCCCTGGAGCCAATCGCTGAATGCAGACAACGGCACTGCCCAACCCAAATATTGCGCCATGAGCTCAGCCGCTGGGCCGACCACTGGAGGTTGATTCCCTTGAGTAACCTGCAACCGCTCCTGAGTACCCAGCAAACGGGTCTTACCAACCCCCAAGGCTCCCCAAACTACGACATCGTACTGGCCTTGTTGCTCCTGAAAGCGAAAATGCAGGCGCTGATTGCCCTGAGGGGTGCGGACGACAGCCTTACCGCTCACCGCATAGGGTGCTGAGACGGGGACCGATGGCTGCAGCGCGCAGCCCCCTAGCATCAAAACCGCCAGCGAGACCACTAGGGCAATTTGGCTGATCAAAAGCTGACCTCGACGCCATTCGGGAAAAAACACCGCCTCCTTGCTAGGGTCTTGGTCCCAAGTCAGTGGACAGAATTTGCCTGCATCGCTCATCTGCTGCGGTGGTTTGACTTCTGCTATCATTCGCGTCCTGAATTTTCTGTCGCAAAGCGGTTCATGAGCATACTGGCATACGGCCTAAACTATCGCACGGCTCCCCTGGAATTGAGGGAGCGCGTGGCATTTCCGGAGGAAAGTCTGGGCGCTGCCCTGCGCGATCTTTCCAAAGATCTGCCGCAAATCCGCGAAGTAGCCATTGTCTCGACCTGCAACCGCACGGAACTGTATTGCGCGGCGAACAGCGATTGTGCAGACGACCTGGGCAGCTGGCTATCCCAACACAGAGACATCACCTTGAAAGAACTTCAAGGTGCCAGCTATCAGTACTGGGACCAAGACGCTGCCAAACATTCCATGCGGGTGGCTGCGGGCCTAGATTCGCAAATGCTGGGCGAACCGCAGATCATGGGGCAGGTCAAATCCGCCTTTGAACTGGCAAGAACCCAAGGCACCAGCGGGCCGGAATTGAATTTACTGTCCAGGCTTACGCTGCAAACCGCCAAGCAAATTCGAACCCAAACGGACATTGGCCGAAACCCCATTTCCGTGGCGTATGCGGCAGTGTCTTTAGCCACCCAGCTTTTCAGCGATTTACCCAGCAAGCGGGCGCTACTGCTTGGTGCTGGTGAAACCGTCGCATTGGTGGGAGAGCACTTGCGGGGCAAAGGTGTTACCGACCTGACCATCGCCAACCGTACCTTGGCCAACGCCACCACCCTGGCGGCCAAACTGGACGCCAATGCCATTCAGTTATCTGATGTGGCAACGGTGCTATCCGGTTTTGACATGGTAATTGCCTCCACCGCGAGCACCTTACCTGTACTCGGCAAGGGCACCGTGGAACAGGCCATCCGCGAACGTAAGCGACGTCCCATGTTCATGCTAGACATTGCTGTGCCGCGAGACATCGAAGCGGCGGTAGGTGAGCTGCCGGATGTTTACCTCTACACCATCGACGACCTAACCAAGATTGTTGAAGTCAACAAATCCAAACGACTGTTAGCCGCTACCGGCGCTGAAAACCTGGTGGACTTAGGCGCAGAAACGTATCGGCGGGAAAGCCGAATTGCCCAAGGCAATGGCCTGCTGCAAGGTTTTCGGCGCCAGGCCCATGAGTTACGGGATGCGGAAGTTGAGCGGGGGCTGAGAGCTTTGGCCAACGGTACCGATCCTCGGGAAGCGCTTGAGCAAATGGCGGCGTCGCTGACCAACAAGCTGATTCACCCGACTACGGCTGCCATACGCAACGCCAGTGCAGACGGTCGAAGCGACCGACTGGACTTTATTCAACACACCTACGGCCTGGACCAGACAGCGGCCTCAGACGCCGACTCCGCTCCAGGTGAACTCGCCGACGACAAGGAATCCTAGTGTTATTGACCGACTCCATGATGGCCAAACTGGAAAGTCTGCGGGATCGCTTTGAAGAGGTGGCTGCCCTGCTTGCGGATGCCGAGGTCATGGCGGACCGGGAGCGTTTTACCGCTCTGTCTAAAGAGTACGCGGAAATCGAACCTGTGGTGGGGTGTTATCAACGCACGACCCAGCTCGAACAGGATATCGCTGACAACGAACAGCTGCTGGACGAGGACGATCCCGAGATGCGGGAACTGGCCCAACAGGATATTGCCGACTGCAAAGTACAGTTGGAAACCCTGACCGAGGAGTTGCAAACCCTTTTGCTGCCGAAGGATCCAAACGACCAGAGCAATGTGTTTTTGGAAATTCGCGCGGGTACTGGCGGTGACGAAGCGGCGATCTTTTCTGGCGACCTTTTTCGCATGTACACCAAGTTTGCCGAAAGCAAAGGCTGGCGTGTGGAGGTCATGAACGAAAGACCCGGCGAACATGGCGGCTTCAAAGAAATCATCACCCGCATTGAAGGGCGTGATGTGTACAGCCAGCTCAAATTTGAATCCGGCGCCCACCGAGTACAGCGAGTCCCCGAGACCGAATCTCAAGGCCGAGTGCATACCTCAGCTTGCACCGTGGCTGTCATGCCCGAGGTCGATGAAATCGGCGAAATCGAGATCGACAAAAAAGACATTCGTGAGGACACCTTTCGGGCTTCGGGAGCTGGCGGGCAGCACGTCAACAAAACCGATTCAGCCATACGCTTGACCCACATTCCTACGGGTACCGTTGTGGAGTGCCAGGATGAACGCTCACAGCACAAGAATCGGGCCAGGGCCATGTCCCTACTCAAAGCCAGACTGCTGGACGCGGCCCAAACCAAGCAGCAAGACGAGCAAGCCGCCAACCGCCGGCAGTTAGTGGGTTCTGGAGATCGCTCTGAACGCATTCGCACCTATAACTTCCCCCAGGGTCGGGTTACCGACCATCGCATCAATCTCACCTTGTACAAGCTGGATGAAGTGATTGAAGGGGATCTGGCTTCGGTGGTGGAGCCGCTGGTCCGCGAATATCAGGCAGACCTGCTGCAACAACTGGCCGATGGCTAACCTGACCTAACCCATGGCTGAAGCCTTGCAAACTCAAACCGTGGGCAATTGGCTGCGCTCCTATCCCAATCTGGATCGGTTTGACCTTGAACTGGGGCTGATAAAAACCTTGGACTGCTCCCGGGCATCTATTTTGAGCCACCCTGAACGGCAGCTAACCACTGAGGAATGGTCCCAATTACAACAATGGAGCCATGATCTATCTCGTCATGTGCCCGTGGCCTATCTGTGCGGCGAACAGGAATTTTGGGGACTGACGCTGCAAGTCGACGAGCGCGTTCTGGTTCCTCGTCCGGATACGGAAACCCTCGTTGAGCGTGCCCTGCATTGTCTGCAGCAATGGCCAGATCAGGCTGACAGGGCCACCACCTCTAACCCCGCGGTTAAGGTGCTGGATTTAGGCACAGGCAGCGGCGCCATTGCCTTGGCGTTAGCCAAGGAACGTCCAGATTTAGACGTCCACGCATGCGACATCAGTCAAGACAGTTTGAAGGTCGCCCAAGACAATGCGGACCGCTTAGGCCTACCGGTGACGTTCTATTGCAGCGACTGGTTCAAAAGCGTTGCCGAGCAGTTTCATCTCATCCTAGCCAACCCGCCTTACATCGCGCCGGATGACCCGCACCTGGCAACCTTGGGCGCAGAGCCAACCCAGGCGCTGATTGCTGCCGAGCAGGGTCTGGCCGATTTGGCCCATATCATTCAGCACAGCGCGGCACATCTGCATGACGACGGCTGGCTATTGTTAGAACACGGTTACGATCAAGGGGCGGCAGTGCGAAACCTGCTAGCTCAAGCCGGATTTCACCACGTCAGTACGTACAGGGACCTAGGCGATAACGAACGGGTCAGTGTAGGGCAGCGACCAGCGGCACCAGAGTCAGCTCATGAATGACGAACAGCTCATGCGCTATAGCCGGCAGATCATGCTGCCGGATATCGACATTTCCGGTCAGGAGCGACTGCTCGAGGCTAAAGTGTTGCTGATCGGCGCTGGGGGCTTAGGTTCTGCTATCGCGCTGTATCTGGGCGCTGCGGGCGTCGGGGATCTCACGCTGGTGGACGACGACGACGTGGATTTATCCAACTTACAGCGGCAAATCGCTCACGCCAGTGCCGATATCAATCACAACAAAGCTCAATCAGCTGCCGCCACCATTCAGGCCATGAACCCAGACTGCCAGACCCGGGTCATTACTCACCGATTGGATCAGGTGGAACTGTCGCGGCAGGTTGAGCAAGCAGATCTGGTGCTGGATGCCACGGACAATGCGGCTAGCCGCTTTGCCCTAAACGCCGCGTGCTGGGCAGCGGGCACGCCTTTGGTCAGCGGTGCCGCCATTCGCTGGGAAGGCCAAGTCAGCGTTTTTGACCCACGCCAAGAACACTCGCCCTGCTATCAATGCCTGTACCCAGAAACCGACATGGAAGCGGGACTCAACTGTGCAGAAAATGGTGTGATCTCGCCCTTGGTTGGCGTCATTGGCAGCATGCAGGCATTGGAAGCGATCAAGGTGCTCACGGGCACCGGCATTACTTTGGTGGGTTCGGTGCTGTTTTTTGACGGCAAATACGGAGAGTGGCGTCGAATAGGTCTTACCAAGAATCCGACTTGCCCAATCTGTCGCTAGGCAGTTCCAAGCATAAGTGGCTTGCTAGGGCTGCTAATAGCGCAACCTTCATAGCCGCCATATCCGCGGTACCAAAGGCCGCCATGTGGGTGGTGGAGATATCCGTCAAACCGCACGGATTGATACGACTAAAGGGCTCCAGATCCATATCCACATTCAAGCTCAGGCCGTGGTAGCAGCAACCTCTTCGCACCCTAAGTCCTAACTGGGCGATTTTTTGTGAGCCCACATAAACACCAGGTGCCTTGGGCCGCAGCTGACTGACAATGCCTTGGGCTTGGAGTACCTGCTGTAACGCCTGCTCAATACCGGATACCAGATCCCGCACCCCCATTTTTTTGCGGCGTATATCCAACATCAGATAGGCGGTGATCTGCCCTGGGCCGTGATAGGTGACTTGACCGCCGCGATCGGCTTGCACCACTGGGATATCTCCAGGCGCCAGGACATGTTCCGCTTTACCGGCCTGCCCCTGGGTGAATACCGGCAGGTGCTCGGTCAGCCAAATTTCGTCCCGGCTTTCTGCATTGCGCTGGTTGGTAAAGTTCTGCATGGCTTGCAGGGTTTGCAGGTATTCGGTGACGCCTAAGTCTCGGACTGAGGCCTCACTAACGGTGAACAGTTGTTCGGACATAGCTCACTACCAGAGCCCGCAGGCCCGACGATTTTCGCGACAGTCTAAATAATTAACCGAACTGCTTCATGGGCCAGCAGTTCGTCGTATAAGCCTTGCAGGTGGGATTCGCCTTCTGCCCACAGATTTACCCTGAGAGACACAAACTTATCCCCGCGGCTGGGCCGGCTGTTAATGTCATCCGGTGACACCTTGGGGGAATGTCGCCGCACAATCTCGATTACCTGAGCGGTGTGCCCCTCACCGGTAGCCACAATTATCCGAATCGGGTACCGACAGGGAAATTCGATCAGCGGCTCATCACTCATCGACTTAGGACTGATCGAACAGCAAGTAGATGTAATCACCCAATCGAGAGAACAAACCGGCTTCTGGAACCGAGGCCAAGGCGACCACGTCGCCGGAGTAAAGGTTTTCTCCGCCTAGACTGAGATTAATGGTTCCCAGCACGTCGCCTTTTTGCACCGGGGCCTCAAAATACTCCGGCACAGTAATGGACGCTTGAATGTCCTGATAGCTTCCCTTGGGGAACGTCAACACCACCTCTTCCGGCACCCCGATGGGCATACTTTCCACATCACCGTAGTAAATGGGCTGTTCTTGTAGCGCTATGCCAGGCTCATACAGAGCCTTAGTTTCAAAGTTGCGAAATCCATAGGACAACAGCTTCTGGCTTTCGCGCATGCGCGCCTCATCGTTTTCCGTGCCGAGCACCACGCTGATCAAGCGCATGCCGTTGCGCTGAGCCGACGCCACCAGACAATAGCCCGCGGCATTGGTGAAGCCGGTTTTTACCCCGTCCACCGAGCGATCACGCCAGAGCAACCGATTGCGGTTTGGCTGCTCAATGCCGTTATAGGTAAAGCTCTTTTGCCGATACAGCTCATATTGCTCTGGATGATTTTCGATCAGCGCCCGGGTTAACAGCGCCAAGTCCTTGGCAGTGCTGTAGTGGCCGTCGTCCGGTAATCCGGTTGAGTTACGAAACTGACTGTTTTCCAGCCCCAAAAACCTTGCCTGCTGGTTCATTAGGTCTGCGAAGGCGTCTTCGCTTCCGGCGATGTGCTCGGCCAAGGCAACACTGGCGTCATTGCCGGATTGAATGATCACCCCTTTCAGCAATTCGGATACGGGAACACTGGTGCCTTCGCGGACAAACATTTTTGAGCCGCCGGTTCGCCATGCATTTACGCTGATCTGCACCAGCTCATCGGTGCCTAGGCGCCCGCGGCGAATTTCTTCTTCTACCACATAGCCGGTCATGATCTTTGTCAGACTGGCTGGTGGATTACGTTCATCGGCGTTGTGTTCAGCCAAAACCGTTTGGGTTTTTGCGTCAATCAGCAGAAAAGACGTTGCCTGCAGCTTGGGTGGAGGCAACAAGGGGATGGGGTTTGCCGCTTGAGCAGCTACAGAAAAAAGGGTGAACGCGATTAGCGCGCTACAAACTCGAAGCATAAAAAACGACACCTGGAGAAAGCCGGAATACTAGCGCCCCAACACCAGCTTCGGCAAACCAATATCCAAAGTCAGCAACAGGGCACGCAATCGTTCACTCTTGGCCGCGGAATTCACCGGCCCAAAACGCAAAACGTATTCACCAGACGAAGCCACAACGACTTCAGGCACCAGGGCCTCTAGGGAGGCCAACTGTAGCCGCGCAGTTTCAGCTTCTGCCGCCGTGGCAAAGCTACCCGCATGGTAATAGCGGGACTGGGTTTCTGTAGATTCAGCTTTTGGGAATTCTGGTTCTGGGGCATGTGCCAGGAGAGGCACGGGCTGATCCCCAGCGGTTTGGGTTAGGGCTTCCACACGCACCCGTGCTGTTCCCTGCTCGTGAAAGCCCAGCTTAACCGCTGCGGCGTAAGACAAATCGATAATGCGGTCTTCATGAAAGGGGCCGCGGTCGTTGATTTTGACAATGGTGCTGCGCCCGTTGGTTAGGTTCGTTACCCGAGCAAAAACTGGAATGGGCAGAGAACGATGAGCGGCGCTCAGTTGATACTGATTAAAGATCTCGCCACTAGAGGTGCGCCGTCCATGAAATTTAGCGCCATACCAAGAAGCGACGCCATCTTCCTGATAGCCCTCAGCAGTAGCCGCTACATAGTAGGTCTTACCCCAGACCTCATATTGACTGGGGTTGCCGGTCTCGCTTCTGGGCAGAGCCCTGACTGTCGGATCAGGCAAACGAGATAACGCCCGAATCTGTTGCTGACTCAGTTGGGGCGCTCGATCTGCACCCGCTGGCCGTTGACTGCCGACCCCCGCACAACCGCCCAACACCGTTACCAGACCAATAAGCCAGGACATACCGATGACGCAAAAGCATCTCATGGGCGGTCGATTTCTCAGCCGTGTTTGGGCGCGATGCATGGTGGCGTCAGCCAGCCGTTCCAGTGGGTTCGCCAGCCCGGCGCTGCAAAATTTCCTGGCTAAGCTGATACACGGCCATGGCATACAACCGGCTGTGGTTGTAGCGCGTGATCACGTAAAAATCCTCATAGCCTAACCAGTATTCCGCGTCGTCCGGTTGCTGCATGCGCATCAATGTGGCCTTGCGGTCATCGGCCTGATCCGATGACACCTGCACCCCCTGTGACCGCCAGTGGGCAACGGTTTTAGTGGGACGCAGGTCAGCGTTGGCTTGGGCCAGCAGCTCAGGAGATGGGTTAGTCACGGTTACCGCTTCTACGGTCTGTGCGTCACCACGCCAGCCATGGCGTGCAAAGTAATTGGCGACGCTGCCGATGGCATCGGTTTTGTTGGTCCAAATATCCCTCACCCCATCGCCATCAAAGTCCACTGCAAAACTCCGGTAGCTGGAGGGAATGAACTGACCGTAACCCATGGCACCTGCGTAGGAGCCTTTCAAGCTGAGGGGGTTCTTACCTTCTTCCCTAGCGAGCAACAAATGCTCCGTTAACTGCCCGCGAAAAAAGGTAGCTCGGGGTGGGTAATCAAACGCTAGGGTACTCAAGGCATCTACGACACCAAAATTACCGGTGACCCGGCCATAGCGCGTCTCTACGCCGATAATGGCCACAATGATTTCCGGGGCAACGCCATAGACCTGCTGGGCTCTTTCAAGTGCCTGGCGGTTTTCCTCCCAAAACCTGACGCCCTGGCTGATCCGAGGCTCGTCAACCAGGATGTTGCGGTATTCGTGCCAGACCAGACGACGTTCTGCAGGACGAGACATCAACTCGATAATACGATCCTGCTTTGCCGCCTGACTGAATATCTCTTCCAAAGCCACTCGGGAAAAGCCGTGGTCGGCCACCAGTTCTTCGATGTAGGAACGCACTTCCGCGCGCTGCAGATAGCCGCTTTCAGCTGCCGCTACCGCGGAACAAAACAACGTGACACAACACAGGGCGAGCCGAGCTGCCCCAAAACGGACTTCGGCCAGGGCTCTAAAAACACCGAATCTTTGCTGCGCCATATGCGTTACCAAGCCTTGTGTGTACGTACTGACATGATGACACCAAACCCCGCCATCAAGGTAATCGCTGAAGTGCCACCATAGCTCACCAAGGGCAACGGCACGCCAACAACAGGCAGGATACCGCTGACCATGGCCACATTAACGAAGAGGTAAATAAAGAAGGTGAGCACGAATGAACCCGCCAAAAGTCGGCCAAACGTGCTGCCCGCTTGAGCCGCTAACCATAGTCCCCGGGCGATGATGAGCAGATACAAGGTCAGCAAAAACGACACCCCAACAAAACCCAGCTCTTCACCGATAACCGCAACAATGAAATCTGTTCGCGCTTCGGGCAAAAAGTCTAGGTAGCTCTGGGTGCCCTGAAACAGCCCCTTACCGAAGAGCCCACCGGAACCAATAGCGGTGGTGGATTGAATGATATTCCAGCCCGCTCCAAGCGGATCGCTCTCAGGATTGAATAGGGTCAGGATACGCAGGCGCTGATAGCCTTCGAGCACAAACTGCCAAATCAACGGCGCCGCTGCGCAGATGCCCAAAATAGCCCAGACCACCCAGCGCCAGGACAAACCCGCCAGCAGCAGTACCGAAAAGCCGGCACCAAACACCAAAATACCGGTTCCCAAATCCGGCTGCCGACCGATCATAAAGGCCGGCACCGCAATAATCGCCAAACACGCAACGGTGTATTTTAGTGACGGCGGTAAGGTCCTGCGCTGTAAATACCAGGCAACCGCCATGGGCACCGACAGTTTCATCAGTTCCGAGGGCTGAAAGCGCAGCAGACCCGGCACCTCAAGCCAACGCTGGGAACCTTTAACGGTCACGCCAAAGAAAAACACCAGCACCAAGGCCGTCAGACCAAGCAAGTAGAACAAAGGCGCAACCCGCAGATAAAAATGGGGGGGTATTTGTGCCGCAACGACCATGGCCAAAAAAGCCACCGACAACCGCTGGAGCTGAGCCGCGAACAGGGCTTCATTACCATCCACAGCGCTGCGCAACACCACTAGGCCAAAGGCCACCACAACCGCTAGCAATCCAACCAGGATCGGATCGATATGCAAACGAAAGTACCAACGCGAACCGCTGGCCGCGGCGGCGTCGTAGGGGGACAAGGTTCGTTGAAAGTCCGTGTTACTCACCGTGGATAACTCCAAGTACACAGACCACGAATGCTTGGTGCAGCCCAAGTCGCTGAGAAACCGCTCATCGCGCCACCACCTCTAAATCTCTACCACTGGCCCCGCGAGCTTGCTGCAGCTGCATATGCGCATCCAATACCGCCCGTGCCACCGGCGCAGCAACGGAGCTACCGCCGCCGCCGTTTTCCACCAAAACAGCCAACGCGATGGTTGGGTTCTCCGCCGGCGCGAAAGCGATAAACCAGGCGTGCTTGCGATCAAATTCGGACAACTGCTCCTCTTCGTACTCCTCGCCTTGGCGAATTTCGACCACCTGGGCGGTGCCGGATTTACCAGCCATCCGGTAGCCAATATCTTGACCGATATAGGCCCAAGCCGTGCCGTTACCCCTAAACCCTTGATTACCTCGGTGCACCACATCTCCCATGGCGCGCACCATATTTTCCCAGTCCTCGGCGGTCAGGGTTTCAGCACCAATCTTTTTGACCGGCGCCTCTAAAACCTGCGGGGTGTCTGCAGCGCCATTGCTGATAGACGCCAGCATTCTGGGCGCAACCAGATCGCCTCGATTCGCAATCACTGAGGCGACTAAAGCCATTTGCATCGGCGTTGCCAACAAATCGCCTTGGCCAATGCTCATATTCACCGAATCGCCGGGATACCAGGGCAGACTTTTTACACCCTGCTTCCATTCCGGATTGGGCAACAATCCTGGGCTTGCGGAAGGAATATCCAGCACCAGGTTTTGCCCGAGACCAAAGGCTCCGGCGAAGCGCACCAGATCATCAATTTGCATACGAGTTGCTAGATCGTAGAAGTAGACGTTAGACGAGCGATAGATTGCTCGATTCAGATCCACTAGCCCCTGGCCGCCGGAATCATCCTTGGTCCAGGACCAGTCTCGGTAAATGCGCTCTTGACCGGGCAACTGGAACGATCCGCGATCGTCTATGGTCTGATCCCAACTGGTGGTGTTTGTCGCGATTCCCGCCAGACCCACGACAGGTTTAAAGGTAGAGCCCGGTGCATATTGGCCATTCACCGCTCGGTTAAACAACGGCACATAGACCGACGAACTCAGCTGAGAAAAGGCTTTTGCGGTCATGCCAGACACGAACATATTCGGGTCATAGGCGGGCTCGCTGACCAAAGCAAGAATGCCTCCGCTGCGCGGATCCAAGGCGACAATGGCCCCGCGTTTGCCCGACAAGGCTTTAACGCTGGCCTGTTGCAGCTCGATATCTAAGTGCAGGCGCAAGTCTTGTCCGGGGTTGGGACTTTGCACATCCAATGTTTGACGCACTCGTCCAAGGGCGTCCCTCTCTACCTTCTGGTAGCCCACCGCACCGTGCAATTGCTCCTCATAGAAAGCCTCAACGCCGCGTTTACCGATAAACGAAGTAGCGCTGTATTGGATCGGGTCCACCGTGGATAAGTCGTCTAAGGTCATGCGCCGGACCGAGCCAACTGCATGAGCGGCGACTTCGCCATAGGGATAAAACCGCACCAGTTGATTGACTACTTCGACACCTGGCAGCAAATGCCGGTTAACCGCCAGGCGCGCGACCTGGCGTTGCGACAGCGCGTCTACCACGATCAGTGGCTTGTCAGCCCGACGATTCAGCGACATGCGGCCTTGGATTTCTGCTTGCTGCTCTGGCGTTAAATCCAGCAACTGAGTGAGCAGACTGACGGTTTGCGGTAAATCGGTGATGCGCTCGCCAACCAGTGCCAGCGATGACGCATTTTGATTGTCAGCCAGCAGGTGACCATTGCGGTCAAAAATCATGCCCCGAGCCGGCGCTAACGTTTGCACCCGGGTTCGATTGTCGTCGGAACGGCTTTTGTAGGTGTCGTGATCCCAGAACTGCAGATCCAGCAGGCGCAAGATCAACACCCCAAGCAGTAATACCACCAGGACAAAGAGCGTTGTGGCGCGACCAACGAAGAGCGCCACTTCGCGATTTTGATCTTTTATTGCGAGTTCAACCGCCAAGGTATTTCCCGTGTGAGTTGCAAGCCTATTGATAACGCCGCGGGCTAAGAGCCCGTGATCTTAACCCTATGATTTTGATAACAAAATGGAGTTTTCGTGGAGATCATTCGCGGTGATACGGATGCCCAATGCTGATGGTGTGGGCCCGATACAGCGCTTCAGCGATCAACACCCGAACCAGGTAGTGGGGAAAGGTGAGCGCTGAAAGCGAAATACGCTGATCAGCCTGACGCAAAAGCGTCTCGCTTAACCCGTTGGCTCCGCCTATTAACAGCACCACATCGGTTCCTAGGTCCCGCCATCGCTCAAGTTCCGCTGCTAATCCGGGGCTGGTCAATTGTTTGCCGTGCTCGTCTAGGGCCACCACCCATTCACGGGGCTCAATTTTTTGCAGAATTTTCTGGCCCTCAGCCTCATCCACCTTGGTGCTGTCTTGATGGTGACGCGGGGCCGGAATTTCCACCAAGCTAAGAGGCATCTCTCGGGGCATACGTTTAGCGTACTCATCAAAACCCTGACGAATCCACTGAGGACACTTGGCCCCGACCGACAAAACCCGCAGTTTCATGGGTCCATGCTGCCGCAATCAGGCATCGGTTTCGGAACCTATATTTGCTTCCAGTGATGTGTCTGCGGCGGCGTCATTCTCCGCCACCGGATCAAGGTCTGACCACAGACGCTCCAGTTCGTAAAAACTCCGGGCTTCTTCGTTCATCACATGCACAATCACATCCGCCAAATCGACCAACACCCAGTCATAGCTTTCACGCCCCTCAATACCCAAGGGTTGTACGCCAATCGCCTTCGCAGATTCGTTGGCCGTATCCACCAAGGCCTTGACGTGCCGATTGGAGTTGCCCGTCACCATCACCATGTGATCTGTCATCGGCGTCAGGGCGGCCACGTCTAAACTGACGATATTGACGCCCTTCATATCCTCCAGCGCGGCAACAATGTGATCTCTTAATTCGATCGCTTTCAAGTCAATCCTCCCAGCCTTGATATAGCCGATGTTCTTTGATGTATGACCAAACTCGTGGGTCCAATAAATGCTCCGGATCATCCCCGGCCTCACGCAGGCGCCGGACCGCAGAGGCGGACACCTCTTTCATAGCCGCAGACAGATAGAGGATCCGCCCAGCCGGAGCGGTCCCTAGGGAGTCCGACCGATGGGTCTGCTCAACACGCTGCAACGGTTGATCTATCGATCCCTGGTGACCGGGTCTTTGCAGCACCACCAAGTGCCCCAGCGCTAACAATTCTTGCCAACGGTGCCAACTGGGCAACGTGACGTAGGAATCCATACCGAGAATCCAACACAACTGAGCATCAGGTTGTCGCTGCCGAAAACTCTCTAGGGTGTCGATGGCGTAGGATTTTCCCGGACGCTCTAGCTCGGTAGCATCCGCTTCCAGCTCGGGATGATCCAGGCACGCCAAACGCAGCATCTCCCAACGATGAGCATTCGGGGTTTGTGGCTGGTCGCGATGATCCGGCCTAGCCGCCAAAATCATGTGTGTATGATCCAGGGAAAGACCTTGGTGAGCGGCCAGGGCTGCATGAGTGTGCCCTAGGTGCGGGGGATCAAAGGTGCCGCCATAAAGGCCAATCCTCATCAGCCCTGCCCTCCGGTTAGGCAGGCCAAGTCTATGTGGGAGCGGAGCGATGGCGCTCTGTCCGACCCATTGTGAAATCGATAAGCCCTATCGATGACGGAGTTCACCTGCACCAAAGACCACGTATTTCTGAGACGTTAGGCCTTCCAAACCGACTGGGCCCCGGGCATGAATTTTGTCCGTGGATATGCCAACTTCAGCGCCTAAGCCGTACTCAAAACCATCTGCAAATTGGCTGGATGCGTTAACCATCACTGAGGCCGAATCCACGCGGCTGATAAACGCCCGGGATTTGGTGTAGTTCTCGGTGACAATGACGTCGGTGTGCTGAGAACCGTACTCGTTGATGTGTTCAATGCCCTGATCCAAATTGTCGACAATGCGCACAGCGAGGATAGGGCCCAGATACTCTTCAGCCCAATCTGCCTCTGTCGCCAGGTTCATAGCCACGATTTGCTGGGCCCGGGAACAACCACGCAGTTCGATCCCGGCATTGCTGAACTGCTCAGCCAGCGGCGGCAAGACTCGTTGCGCAATATCCTGGTGAATCAACAGGGTTTCTAGGGCATTGCAGACCGCGAGCTTTTCCGCCTTTGAATTAAACGCAATGGCGATGGCCATATCGGGATCTGCGTCGTCGTCGATATATACGTGGCAAATGCCGTCTAGGTGTTTAATCACTGGAATTTTCGATTCAGCGCTGATGCGCTCGATCAATCCTTTGCCGCCACGCGGCACGATGACATCAATAAATTCATCCTGCTTAAGCAGTTCACCAACGGCGGCGCGATCCGTGGTGTTGAGTAGCTGCACTGCTGATGCTGGCAAGTCAGCCGCTTGCAGTCCCTGTGTTACACAGGCCGCGATGGCCTGATTGGAATGAAAAGCCTCGGAGCCACCGCGTAAAATACAGGCATTGCCAGACTTCAGAGACAGACTGGCGGCATCAACGGTGACGTTGGGGCGGGACTCGTAAATCATGGCGATGACGCCCAAGGGCACACGCATTTTGCCGATCTGAATACCGGTGGGACGATAGCTGAAATCGCTCATTTCACCGACCGGGTCTTTCAGGGCTTCTACCTGCAAAATACCCTCGATCATTTGATCAATGCCTTTGTCGTTAAGCATCAATCGATCAATCAGGGGCTGGTCGATACCGTTTTTTTCCGCCGCCGCCATATCTTTGGCGTTTTCGGCTTTGATCGTCGCTCGGGCAGTGTCCACTGCAGCGGCGATTTGTTTCAGCGCGTTGGACTTGCTGGCGGAACTGGCGGCGGCAATTATTCGAGACGCCGCTCTAGCGCTGCGGCCAACCTCGGCGATGTAGGAAGCAATGTCTGTAGTCATGTCGCTAGTATAGGGATATTCACCTGCCGCTCCTAATAGCCGACGAAAAAAAACCTAACGTGGTCGGCAAGAAAGGCCCTTGAAGTCGCTAACTGGCAAGTTCCTTAATCACCTGGCGCAATTCGTTCAGGCGCTGCTGGGGAGAGGACATCTCCAGAAACAACTGTTTTAACTCTGGTGCGATGGGAAGTAGGTCAGCCAACCGGTGACTGACCGAACGGTCTTCCTGCATGTCTACTTCGGGATTCAGTTCTTGGATCAATGGGTGTGCGAGCAAATCCGTAAGCACATCCAGCAGCGGCTGATCCTGGTCGGTTGTGGGCTGGGCGGGTTCGGCCAGCGCCCGCACGGTGGCTCGCACCAAACCATCTGGCGCCACGGTGCTGGCCAGAACGCTGAATTTTTCGGTACCGCGGGCGACGATTCCCAACAGGCCATTATCCGCCTGATCGAAGTCAATGATTTGGGCCAGGGTGCCCACACTGTAGATATTCGGTGCGTTTGCCGGCGCACCTGGGGCCATCACGTCTGAGCCTTCGCGCAGCAAAACCACGCCAAAACCCGAGGCTTCACGCATACACCAGCGAATCATATCGACATAGCGAGGTTCAAAAATTCGCAGCGGCAAGGTGCCGCCCGGAAATAGCACCGTGCGCAGTGGAAATAGAGGAATCTCATGTTCCTGCGCGGCCGCGGTGGATGCGTCGGCGTCGAGATTTTTTTCCTCAGTCATGTGAACCTCGCTAATGCTATGATGCGCTTTGGCTGGTTTTGCCAACCTCTATGCTGACAGGAATCTCCATGGATTGGATACAAATCATTGTGTTGAGTCTGATCCAAGGCCTCACCGAATTTCTTCCCGTATCCAGTTCTGCCCACTTGGTCCTACCGGCCCAGCTCAGCCCATGGCCGGATCAGGGGCTGGCTTTCGATGTTGCTGTCCACTTTGGCACCCTTATCGCCGTGCTGGTTTATTTTCGCCGGGATTTAGCAAACATGATGAGCGCCGTTGGCCGCGGGCCTGGGTTGGCGAACGCTGTTGGCTGGTCCGGACTACTGAGCCGCAGCGCTGAACTCGATAAAGACTTGGATTTATTGCTCAAGCTCAGCTTGGCCACCCTGCCTGTACTACTGGTTGGCTTGATGGCCAGAGACCTGATTGAAGGCTATTTGCGAACCGTGCCTGTTATTGCGACCACCACCATGCTGTTCGCTGGCGCGCTTTGGCTTGCTGATCGCCGTCCGGGTTCGCGTGCAGATATTGATTGGTCTGATGCCGCCTGGATTGGCGTAGCTCAAGCAGTGGCTCTGATTCCTGGAACCTCGCGCTCTGGAATCACCATTACCGCGGCGCTTTTCTTAGGCCTGAGCCGCTTTAGCGCTGCGCGTTTTTCGTTTTTGCTATCCATACCAGCGATCTTAGGGGCCCAACTGCTGTTGACCCGAGATCTGCTGCTGGATCAGAGCGCTGTGGAGCTGTGGCCGCTTTTGACCGGCGCGTTTTTAGCATTCTTGGCTGCCATCACCAGCATTCATTTTTTTATACGCTTGCTGGACCGCTTCGGCATGACGCCCTATGTGATCTATCGCCTGCTGCTCGGAGCGATACTGTTGGCGATGATGTAGCTCGCTCATCGCGCAGGCGATAGAAAACCGATTCGCTAAAACGGTATATCGTCTTCAAAGTCATCGTCAGAAAGACTGCTGCCGCCACCCATGGGACCTGCGGTTTGCGGCGCGTCAAACCCGCTAGGCGCACCGGAGAAACCGTCGTTGCCGCCGGCCATGCCGCCTGCAGGCGCCCCACCACCGAAGCCGCCATCACCCATGCTGCCACGACTGTCTAGCATCTGCAGTTCGCGGGCATTGATCTCGGTGCGGTATTTCTTCTCGCCGTTAGCTTCCCAGCTGGATGTGCGCAGGCTGCCTTCAACGTAAACCTTGGAGCCTTTACGCAGATATTCACCGGCGATTTCCGCCAGACGCGCAAAGCACACCACGTTATGCCACTCGGTCCGCTCTTGTTGCTCGCCGGTGGTACGGTCTTTCCAGCTCTCTGAAGTGGCGATACTGAAGCGAGTTACCGCGCTACCGTTTTGAGCGTATCGAGTTTCTGGGTCTCGGCCCAGATTACCAATCAGCATGACTTTGTTAATGCCTCTCGCCATTTCTATCTCCGAAAATAGGTTGCAGACCCCAGTGTAGATCAAAGCCGGCAGCCACCCAATGAGAAAGTGCAGCGTAGGGTGTAAGCCACCGACGTGGGTTAACGATCCATCCCAGCGTTGACGCCAACGCCCCAGTGCATTTGGGTACAAGGCCTTGCCATTGCTTGCCGCTGTTCTTGGATCAGGCTATGTTGCCCGACTTCTATTACCACGAGTAGCCCACCAAGTTGGATACCATTGCCGTTCGCGGTGCCCGCACCCACAATCTGAAAGACATCGATCTGGACATTCCTCGAGACAAGCTGGTGATCATCACGGGCCTCTCGGGTTCTGGAAAATCCTCTTTGGCCTTCGACACGCTTTATGCCGAGGGACAACGGCGCTACGTGGAGTCACTGTCGGCCTATGCGCGCCAGTTTTTGTCCATGATGGAAAAGCCCGATGTGGATTTGATCGAGGGCCTATCGCCTGCCATCTCCATCGAACAAAAATCCACGTCGCACAACCCTCGCTCAACGGTAGGAACCATTACCGAGATCTACGACTACTTGCGGCTGCTGTTTGCCCGGGTGGGGGAACCGCGCTGCCCGACTCACGATTTACCTCTGGATGCCCAGACCGTGAGCCAAATGGTGGATCAGGTGGTGGAGAACATGGCCGACCAGCGCATTATGGTTTTGGCGCCGGTGGTGACCGAACGCAAAGGCGAACACCTGCACGTTTTTCAGGAGCTGATCGGTAACGGTTTTGTGCGAGCGCGCATCAACGGCTTAGTGGTGGACCTAGACGACGCTCCGGCCTTGGATAAAAACAAAAAACACTCCATCGAAGCGGTGGTTGATCGAGTGCGGGTCAAAGACGACATCAAACAACGGTTGGCGGAAAGTTTTGAAACCGCCCTCAACCTATCCGACGGTGTCGCCCACGTCATTGATATGGACGATGCAGATTTACCCGCCAGCGTTTTCAGTGCTCGGTTCGCCTGCCCGTCGTGTGGTTACTCCATAGCCGAGCTTGAACCCAGGATGTTCTCGTTCAACAACCCCGCCGGTGCCTGCGTGAGTTGCGACGGCTTGGGGGTTACCCAGTTTTTTGATCCGGACTTGGTGGTGGCGGATGACGAACTGACTCTGGCCGAAGGGGCCATTCGAGGCTGGGACCGACGCAACGTTTATTACTTTCACATGCTCAACTCCATCGCTGAGCACTACGAATTTGATGTGGAAGTCCCTTTCAAAAAAATCAGTAAAAAATACCGGGACATCATCCTCAACGGCAGCGGCAGACAACGCATCGACTTTAGCTACGTCAACGACCGTGGCGATATAATCAAGCGGACTCATCGTTTTGAGGGCGTTCTGCCCAACATGGCCAGGCGATTCCGAGAAACCGAATCCACGATGGTGCGAGAGAACCTGCAAAAATTCATGCGGGTAACCCACTGCCCAAGCTGTGCTGGGACACGGCTGCGAGAAGAATCACGCCACGTTTTTGTCGGCGCATCCAACTTGCCGGACATCACCGCTCAGTCCATTTCCCAAACCTTAGACCACTTTAATGGCCTCAAGCTGAAAGGCCAGAAAGCCACCATCGCCGACAAAATTCTCAAAGAAATTCGCGCGCGGCTGCAGTTTTTGGTGGACGTGGGGCTTAACTATCTGACCTTGGATCGCAGCGCCGAGACCCTCTCTGGCGGCGAAGCCCAGCGTATTCGTTTGGCCAGTCAAATTGGCGCGGGCTTAGTTGGCGTGATGTATATCCTTGATGAGCCGTCTATTGGTTTGCACCAAAGAGACAATGAACGCTTGCTCAAGACCCTGGAGCACCTTCGTGACTTGGGCAACACGGTGCTGGTGGTTGAACACGATGAAGAAGCCATGCGCAAAGCAGACTACCTCATTGATATTGGCCCAGGGGCTGGCGTACACGGCGGCAAGGTAGTGGCTGCTGGCAGCTATAAGGATATTGTTAAGAACAAGCAGTCGATTACCGGCCAATACCTCAGCGGCGCCAAGAGCATTGCAGTGCCCGGCAAGCGCAATGCACCGAATCCGGAGAAAATGCTGACCCTCAGCGGCGCAAACGGCAACAATTTAGATGCCGTGACCCTGAGCATTCCTTGTGGTCTGCTGACCTGTATTACCGGTGTGTCAGGCTCAGGCAAATCCACGCTGATTAACCACACCCTTTACCCCATTGCCGCCACGGCTCTGAACAAGGCGACAACTCTTAAGCCGCGCCCCTACGACCATATCGACGGATTGCAGCATCTAGATAAGGTCGTAGATATCGACCAAAGCCCCATTGGCCGCACGCCACGATCCAATCCGGCAACCTATACCGGCTTATTTACGCCTATTCGCGAGCTCTTCGCTCAGGTTCCGGAAGCCCGAGCCAGAGGCTATAAACCTGGGCGCTTCAGCTTCAATGTCAAAGGGGGACGCTGTGAGGCTTGCCAGGGCGATGGCTTGATTAAGGTGGAGATGCACTTTTTGCCCGACATCTATGTGCCCTGTGATACCTGTGCGGGTAAGCGCTATAACCGAGAAACCTTGGACATTCGCTATAAAGGCAAAAATATCCATGAGGTGCTGGAGATGACCGTAGAGGATGCTGCGGAATTTTTTGCACCGGTACCCATGCTGGCGCGCAAACTGGAAACGCTGAAAGATGTGGGGCTGTCCTACATTCGATTAGGTCAATCCGCTACGACCCTTTCTGGCGGTGAAGCCCAGCGCATCAAGCTGTCACGGGAGTTATCGAAACGAGATACCGGCAGCACTCTGTACATCCTCGATGAACCCACCACAGGCCTGCATTTTCACGACATCGCCCAGTTACTGGACGTGCTGCACCGATTGCGTGACGACGGCAATACCGTGGTGGTCATCGAACACAACCTAGACGTGGTGAAAACCGCGGATTGGATCGTTGATCTAGGCCCCGAAGGTGGCTCTGGTGGCGGTCAGATCATTGCCACGGGAACCCCAGAACAGGTGGCTAAAATCAAAGCCTCTCACACCGGACGGTTCTTAAAGGACACGCTTGCCCAGTAGCCCTTGTCTATTCGCTAGGCACCGGCGCGGCGAGCTAATGCTCCACTGACGTCGCCGTCAGGCTGAAAAACGGGGATCTCGGGAAAATAGGGCTCTGACCTAGCAAGGCACGAGCCCAAAGAGCCCTTAGGCCAGGCAGGCTCGCAGGGCGTTAGTGCACAGCTGCACGTTTTCTTGGCGCGCGGAGTAACCCATGAGGCCAATACGCCAGACCTTGCCGGCAAACGCTCCTAGCCCAGCACCGATCTCCAGATTGAACTCCTGTAGCAGCTGCTTGCGCACCGCCGCTTCGTCCACGCCGTCCGGCGCTTTGACCAAATTCAACTGGGGCAACCGGCATGAGGCATCCACGACGAACTCCAGTCCCAGAGCGGTTAGGTTGTCGTGTAGCGCGGTATGCATAGCGCGATGTTTGGCCCAGGATTCTTCCAAGCCTTGTTCTTTCACCATCAACAGTGCTTCGTGCAAGCCATACATGGCGTTAACCGGCGCCGTATGATGATAGGTTCGACCGCCGCCTTCGCCTTCCCAGTAAGCCATGAGCAGAGACACGTCCAAAAACCAGCTCTGAACCGGCGTGTTGCGGGACTTCACGCGGTCGGCAGCGGCCTGGCTGAACGTAATAAGGCTAATGCCTGGAGGTGCGGACAAGCACTTTTGCGTGCCGGAATAGGCAACGTCTGCCTGCCATTCATCCACTTCAAGCGGAATGCCTGCGAGACCGGTCACGGAGTCCACAATGGTCAGACAACCGTATTCTTTTGCCAAGCCGCACAGGGTTTTGACATCAGAACATACGCCGGTAGACGTTTCTGCGTGAACGAAGGCAACAATTTTGGTGTCTGGGTTTTCTTTCAACGCCGCGCTGAGCTTTTCCGGGCTGACCGGGGTGCCCCACTCGTCTTCCACCGTAACCAACTCGCCGCCCATTCGGCGCACATTTTCTGCCATGCGCATACCAAAGACGCCATTGATGCACACGATCACTTTTTCACCCGGCTCTAGCAGGTTGGCAAAGGACGCTTCCATGGCAGCAGACCCGGGTGCCGACAACGGCAGGGTCAGGGTATTGGAGGTGCGAAAGGTGTAGCGCATCAGGTCCTTGATGTCTTCCATCAAGCCCACGAATTCTGGGTCTAAGTGACCGATTGTGGGTTTACCCATCGCCCCCAGCACTCGGGGATGGACATCTGATGGGCCGGGGCCCATCAGGGTACGAGGCGTCGGGTGAAAGCTGGTGTTCATAGCGCTTTGGCCGCCTTTGTCAGTGCTGAGGTTTAGCTGATGCTATCAGCGTTGTTATTTATCTTTGTCGTCGCCTTGAGGCTCGTCAGCAGTCTCTGAAGCCTCAGGTTGCGCCTCTTCAGCTGCTTCGCTCGCGACTTCTTCTGTGGCTGCTGCTTCTGTTTCAACCGCTTCTGTTTCAGCTGCTTCCGTTGCAGCAGTTTCTGTCTCAACCGGCTCTGCAGGCAGCGCCTGGGCGTTGGCAAAATCTTCTTCCAGCTCGGCATCTACCATGGGGCGGTCAACCAGCTCGATGTAAGCCATGGGCGCAGCATCCCCGGCGCGAAAGCCGCACTTAAGGATTCGTGTGTAACCACCTGGGCGGTTTTGATAGCGCGGACCAAATTCGGCAAACAGCTTTCCTACCGCGGCCTTGCTGCGGGTGCGAGAAAACGCCAGCCGCCGATTGGCTACAGAGTCTTCCTTTGCCAGAGTGATCAGGGGCTCGACGACTCGACGCAGTTCTTTCGCCTTTGGCAAAGTCGTCTTGATTACTTCACTCTCAATCAGCGAGGCAGCCATATTGCTGAACATCGCTTTGCGATGTGAACTGTTTCTGTTGAGCTGTCTGCCACTCTTTCGATGACGCATGATTCGTTCCTGTCAATAATGTTTGCGTTTCACAACGCAGTACTCTTGTTTTGGGTTGCGGCGTTAGGACCTACAGTCTGCCGCCGTGCAAATTGGCCGGTGGCCAGTTATCAATACGCATACCCAAGGCCAGCCCTCGTGAAGCCAGCACGTCTTTGATTTCCGTCAGCGACTTCTTGCCCAAATTGGGTGTCTTCAACAGTTCCACTTCCGTGCGCTGAATCAGATCGCCGATGTAGTAAATATTCTCAGCCTTCAAGCAGTTCGCTGAACGCACGGTCAATTCCAGATCGTCGACTGGACGAATCAGAATCGGATCGACTTCGTCTTCCTTCTCTTCAACCACTTGCTCTTTTTCGTTATCCAGATCCACGAATACCGCCAGCTGATGCTGCAGGATGGTAGCAGCGCGACGGATGGATTCTTCTGGGTCAATGGTGCCATTGGTTTCGAGGTCTAGAATCAATTTGTCTAGGTCAGTGCGCTGCTCGACACGAGTGCTTTCAACGCTATAGGCCACACGACGCATTGGGCTGTATGACGCATCCAGACGCAGGGTGCCAATGGACCGTGTCTCTTCATCGGCGTCTGGTTGGGAATCCACAGGCACATAGCCGCGTCCGCGGGTCACCCGGGCTTCAATGCGAATCGCACCTTTTTCGTTCAGGTTGCAAATCACATGGTCCATGTTGGCGATTTCGATATCTTCGGTGAGCTGGAAATCACCCGCAGTCACAGCGCCAGCGCCTTCCTTATTCAGGGTGATAACGCCTTCGTCTTGATTGTGCATGATGATGCTGATGTCTTTGAGGTTCAGCAAAATATCGATCACGTCTTCTTGCACACCTTCGATGGTGCTGTACTCGTGCTCTACGCCGTCAATGCGCACTTCGGTGATAGCGCAGCCGGGCATAGAAGACAGCAAAATTCGGCGCAGAGTATTACCCAGGGTGTGGCCAAAACCACGCTCCAAAGGCTCCAAGGTAACCTTGGCCCGGAAAGGGCTGTCGGACTGAACTTCAATTTGCTGCGGTGTCAGAAAATCGTTTACCAGCTGTGACATAAATTGTCTCCCACAAACGCCTGCAATGGCGCGATGAAAATTACTTGGAGTAAAGCTCTACGATGAGGTTTTCATTAATTTCGGCCGGCAGCTCTTCGCGGTCGGGCAGACGCTTGAATACGCCTTCCTTCTTGTCTGCATTCACTTCTACCCAATCCACCTGGCCACGCTGGGCCGCCAACTGCAACGCAGCTGCGATGCGCAGCTGAGACTTGGATTTCTCTGCAACGGCAATAACGTCATCGGCTTTCACCTGGTAAGAGGCGATGTTAACGATGCCACCGTTGACGGTGATGGACTTGTGCGACACCAACTGGCGGCTTTCCGCACGGGTGGAGCCAAAACCCATTCGATAAACGACGTTATCCAAACGGCTCTCAAGCAACTTCAGCAGGTTTTCGCCGGTGGCGCCTTTCTTGCGGTCCGCTGTCTTGTAGTAGTTGCGGAACTGCTTTTCTAGCACGCCGTAGATACGGCGAACCTTTTGCTTTTCTCGAAGCTGCACCGCGTAGTCGGACAGTCGACCACGGCGAATACCGTGCTGGCCAGGTGCGTTATCGATTTTGCACTTGGAATCGATAGGACGAACGCCGCTCTTCAGGAACAAATCCGTTCCTTCGCGGCGGCTTAATTTGAGTTTTGGTCCTAAATAGCGGGCCATACCTGTTTCTCCGTAAGTATTCTCTGAGCCGTTAGCTAACTGCTAAACGCGACGACGCTTGGGTGGTCGGCAACCGTTGTGCGGAATAGGCGTTACGTCCGCAATACTGTTGATTTTGAGTCCGGCTGCGTTAATGGCGCGAACCGCTGATTCGCGACCAGGCCCCGGGCCTTTCACAAACACATCTACGCTCTTCATGCCGAATTCCACAGCCACGTTGCTGGCACGCTCTGCTGCAACCTGTGCCGCAAATGGTGTGCTCTTACGCGAACCACGGAAGCCTGAACCTCCAGACGTGGCCCAGCTCAACGCATTACCCTGACGATCGGTAATGGTGATGATCGTGTTGTTAAAAGATGCGTGTATGTGAGCCAAACCATCGACTACTACGCGCTTTGCTTTCTTCTTTTCTGCCATTTCTACTTATCCTGCTTTTCCGCCTTGGCGCTTACGCCAAAGCTTTACAAAACGCTATTTGCGGATCGGTCTGCGCGGGCCCTTGCGGGTTCGTGCATTGGTTCTTGTGCGCTGACCGTGCACCGGCAGGTGACGACGATGCCGCATGCCGCGATAGCAACCCAAATCCATCAATCGCTTGATGTTCATGGAGTTTTCACGACGCAGGTCGCCCTCTACCGTGCATTTGGCGACTTCGTTTCGAATCGCGTCCAAGCTGGCTTCATCAAGCTCGCCAATTTTTTCATCGGGTTTTACACCCGCGGCATCGCAGATTTTTTCTGCTGTGGTGGACCCAATACCAAAGATATAGGTCAACGACACCCGCGCGTGTTTATTATCCGGGATGTTTATTCCGGCAATACGTGCCATCTATTCGCTCCGTCTTACACTTGAAGTCATAGCCGCAACCTATCCTTGGCGCTGCTTATGACGAGGTTCAGCACTGCAAATCACTCGCACCACGCCGTGACGCTTAACAATTTTACAGTTCCGACAAATTTTCTTTACTGATGCTCTAACTTTCATAGTCCTAACCTGTGCGAGCGCTTAACGCCGCTTTCCGTAGTTTTGTAGCTTGGATTTTTCCATGAGCTTCGCGTACTGGCTGCTCATCAAATGCGATTGCACCTGGGCCATAAAGTCCATGGCTACCACAACCACAATCAGTACCGCCGTGCCGCCTAACTGGAACGACGTATCAAAGAACACGACCATGAACTCGGGTAACAAACACACCAGCGTGACGTATGCGGCACCGAACACGGTCAATCGAGTAATGACGTCATCAATGTACTTGGAGGTCTGCGCACCGGGACGAATGCCTGGAACGTAGGCGCCTTGACGCTTCAAGTTGTCCGCTACGTCTTTAGGGTCAAACATGATGGCCGTGTAAAAAAAGCTGAAAAAGATGATCCCGGCGGCAAACATCATGATGTACAGGGGTTGACCGGGTGACAGCACCAGGGCGACTTGCTGCAGAACCCCCATACCGGGATTGCTGCCGAACCAGCTGGCCATGGAGGCTGGAGCCAACAGCAGGCTGGAGGCAAAAATGGCGGGGATGACACCGGCCATGTTGATTTTCAGCGGCAGGTGGCTGCTTTGAGCCTGCACCATCCGACGCCCTTGCTGGCGCTTTGCGTAGTTCACGGTGATGCGGCGCTGACCGCGTTCTACCCGAACCACAAACCACACCACGCCAACCGCCAGAGCGGCCATGGCCAACAAGGCGATGATATTGATATTGCCCAGTCGAGCCGCTTCGAACATCTGCCCAATCGCCGCAGGGAAACCAGACACGATGCCAGAGAAGATGAGCAACGAAATACCGTTACCCACGCCTCGCTCGGTGATTTGCTCGCCAAGCCACATCATGAAAATAGAACCGGTAACCAATGTCAGTGCGGCGACGAATAAAAAGCTTGGACCTGCGTCAAAGGCTAGGCCCTGGTTACCAAGCGTAACTGCCAGCGACGCGCCTTGAATAAGCGCAATACCTAGGGTTAAGAAGCGTGTGGCCTTGGTGATTTTGCGGCGTCCAGCTTCACCCTCTTTGCGCCATTGCTGGAACTGGGGCCACATCATGGTCAGCAGGTTCATGATGATGCTGGCGGTGATGTAAGGAATCACGCCAAGGGCAAGAATACTCATGCGCTCCCAAGCACCGCCGGAGAACATGTTGAACAGCTCTAAGATGCCGCCCTGGTTCTGGTTGAACAATGCCTGCAACTGTCCTGGGTCAATGCCGGGTACAGGAATGTGGGTACCGATTCGATACACCAGCAGCGCGAACAAGACGAACAGAAGCCGGCTACGGAGTTCTGCGACTCCCGCCTGGTTTCCTGCCAACTGGTTGGCTATGTCTTCTTGATTTCGCGACATGTTTCTTTGATTACTCTTGTTCTGCGGTCGTTATCTGATTGCCCAGATCGACAGCCTTATTCGGCTGCCTTGGCTTTTTTGATCAAACGGCCTTTCGGTGCCACTTCGATATCAACCACTTGGCCGCCAGCGGCTTCGATCGCTGCACGGGCGCCCTTGGTTACGGCAACGCTGGCGTCTTCCACCTTCAATGCTTTACCGATTTCGCCGGACAGCATGATGCGCACACGTTTTTTGTCCTTTCGCACCACGTTAGCCGCCTTCAGGGTTTCTAGACTGACCAGATCCCCTGCCACTTTGTTCAGCTCGCTTAGACGCACCTCAGCAGTGGTCAAGCCAATTCTGGAACGGAAGCCGAATTTTGGAATGCGCATTTGCAACGGCAACTGACCGCCCTCGAAGCCAGCGCGCACGCCGCCTCCGGATCGAGCCTTTTGGCCTTTCTGGCCGCGAGCTGAGGTTTTACCGAAGCCGGAGCTTTGGCCACGGCCAACCCGACGCTTGGCTTTTTTACTTCCCGCTGCCGGGTGCAGATCATTCAGTTGCATTAACCTTCTCCCTCAACTCGCACCATGTAGTTAATGCGGTTGATCATGCCCCGTACTGAGGGGGTATCTTCTACTGTGACGGTGTGACCGATACGGCGCAGACCAAGACCGGCAACACAGGCCTTATGATTCTTCAGACGGCCTATTGGGCTCTTGGTCAGGGTCACAGTTACTGTCTTGTCACTCATCTGGCTTTCCTTGCTGCCATGGCTTTGTCCATGGCCTTACTGTCTTTTTCAGCGTCTTTATTTCGCTAGATTTAACTAGGCGACGATGGAATCCACGTCCTTGCCACGTTTTTCTGCGACGCGCTCTGGCGACTTCGCAGACATCAACGCTTTAAACGTTGCTTGAACCACATTCACCGGGTTGGTGGAGCCATAACACTTGGCTAGCACGTTGTGCACGCCTGCGGCTTCAAGTACCGCACGCATGGCGCCACCGGCAATAACACCAGTACCTTCTGAGGCTGGCTGCATGTAGACCTTGGAGGCTGAGTGGCGTGCCGTAGTGGCGTACCACAACGTGCCGCCATTCAGGTCGATGTCCACCATGTTGCGGCGCGCAGATTCCATGGCTTTTTGAATAGCCGTTGGCACTTCGCGAGCCTTGCCGCGGCCAAAGCCCACACGGCCATTGCCATCGCCAACCACGGTCAGTGCGGTAAAACCGAAAATTCGGCCACCTTTTACTACCTTGGCCACGCGGTTTACCTGAACCAGTTTTTCAACCAGTCCTTCTTCGCGAATTTCTTCCGAATATGCCATTTAAAACTCCAATCCACCTTCTCGGGCTGCGTCAGCTAGCGCCTTGACCCGGCCATGGTATTTAAATCCTGAACGATCAAAGGCCACTGCCGTGACGCCTTTTGCTTTGGCTCGCTCTGCAACCAGAGCGCCTACCTTGGCCGCTGTTTCCACGTTACCCGTGTTGGCAGACCTGAGATCTGCTTCCAGGGTGCTGGCCTGGGCCACAATAGTCCCGCCATCCGGTGAAATAACTTGAGCGTAGATATGCCGAGGCGTACGACAAACTGACAGGCGTGTTGCGCCCAGCTCACGCATTTTCATGCGGCTTCTGCGCGCTCTTCTCAGTCTGCTTGCTTTCTTTTCGTTCATCGTTCTTTTCTTAACCTGATCTGTTTTGATCCGCTTGTTCTAGGCTGCCTGCGTCATCGCATAGCAACCGCCTTTGTTCTGGTCCGGCTTACTTCTTCTTCGCTTCCTTGCGACGGACGTACTCACCGGCATAACGCACACCCTTGCCCTTATAGGGCTCTGGTGGACGGAAGCTTCGGATTTCGGCGCAAACTTGGCCAACCCGCTGCTTATCAACGCCAGCAATGACGATTTCTGTCTGGCTTGGCGTTTCCGCGCTGATGCCTTCTGGCAGGTCGTATTCCACCGGGTGAGAGAAACCAAGCTGCATAGTCAGCTTGTTACCTTGAGCCTGGGCACGATAACCAACGCCCTGGAGCTCGAGGCGTTTTTCAAAGCCTTCGGACACACCGGTGACCATGTTCTGTACGATGGCTCGCATGGTGCCAGCCATAGCCGTCGCGCCACGTTCTTCGCCCTTGGCTCGAACCTTAAGTTCGCCCTCTTCCTGAACCAGCGTCACTGAATCATGAATGGCAAACGCCAGTTGGCCTTTTGCGCCTTTCACTGAAAAATCCTGCCCATTAAGTTTGACCTCTACGCCTGAAGGCACGGTCACGGGGCTGTTTGCTACGCGAGACATTGCGTTCTCCTAAAATACCGTGCAGAGCACTTCGCCGCCGACGCCCTGAGCGCGCGCAGCTTTATCGGTCATCACGCCACGATTGGTGCTCACAATGGCGACGCCAAGCCCGCCACGCACCTTAGGGATATCGTTGCTTTCTTTGTAAATACGCAAACCAGGTCGGCTAACGCGCGCAATCTCTTCGATCACGGGGCCGCCGTTGTGGTACTTGAGCTGTACGGTAATGGTGGACTTCACCTCATCGGATACTGTGTATCCGTCGATATAACCTTCGCTAACCAGCACGTCGAGAATGGCGCACTTGGCCTTGGAATGCGGCATTTGCACATCAACATGACCCGCCATTTGTGCGTTACGCACTCGGGTCAACAGGTCTGCTATGGGATCTTGCATCGTCATAATAAATTTCCTACCAGCTCGCCTTGACCAAACCAGGAACGTCTCCGCGCATCGCCGCTTCGCGCAGCATGTTGCGAGACAAGCCAAACTTTCGGTACACCGCATGAGGACGACCGGTCAGACCGCAGCGTCGCTGTTGACGTGCACGGCTGGCATCGCGCGGCTGCGCCTGTAGCTTCAGCTGGGCGTCCCAACGCTCTTCGTCACTGACGTTACGATCAGCAATAACTGCCCGCAGGGCATCTCGCTTGGCACCGTACTTCACTCGAGCTCGGGCGCGCTTCTTTTCTCGTTCGATCATGGATCGCTTAGCCATTCTTCGCCTCTTATCCTAGGTCCGGAAGGGGAACTTGAACGCTTTCAGCAATTCAAGGGCCGCTTCATTTGTTTGGGCTGACGTCGTGACACAGATATCCATGCCTCGAATCTTGTCGATTTTGTCGTAGTCGATTTCCGCGAACACGATTTGCTCGGTGATCCCCATGCTGAAATTCCCACGGCCATCAAACGCCTTGGGGTTCAGACCACGGAAGTCGCGGATTCGTGGGATTGCGATATCCACCAAGCGCTCCAGAAAGTCGTACATACGCTCCCTGCGCAGGGTCACTTTGCATCCGATTGGATAACCTTCGCGGATTTTGAATCCTGCCTCTGACTTACGTGCCAGGCAGATAACCGGCTGCTGACCCGCGATAGCGGTCATGTCCGTCACAGCGGCTTCCATGATTTTGCGGTCAGCAATCGCTTCGCCTACGCCCATGTTCAACGTGATCTTGGTGATCTTGGGCACAGCCATGGGGTTTGTGATCCCCAAGTCTTTTTGCAGCTGCGGCCGGATTTGGTCCCGGTAGTGTTCGTATAATTTACCCATCTTTAATCATCAATCTCTTTGCCATTGGACTTGAAGACACGAACTTTCCGTCCATCTTCAATTTTCAGACCCACACGGTCTGCCCTTTCTTCTTCGTGATTCCAGATCGCCACGTTAGAAGCCTGAATGGGGGCTTCCTGGGGAACGATACCGCCCTGATCTCCCGCGTTCGGGTTCGGGCGTCTGTGCTTTTTAACCATGTTGATGCCAGCGACCATCAAACGGCCGTCTTTAAGCACCCGCAACACTTCGCCGCGACGTCCTTTGTCGCGACCAGCGATCACGACCACTTCGTCATTTTTTTTGATCTTCAACATGCCGACTTTCTCTTTCGAATACCTTGCTTGTACAACCGGGGTCAGTAACTAACCTGTGCCCCAGGTGCTTATAAAACTTCTGGTGCCAATGAAACGATGCGCATAAACCGCTCGGAACGCAGTTCTCGCGTTACCGGGCCAAAAATCCGGGTGCCAATAGGCTGCTTGTTCGCGTTGAGCAGTACGGCAGCGTTTTGGTCGAACTTAATCAGCGACCCGTCCTGACGACGCACGCCTTTACGGGTACGAACGACAACGGCATCCATTACTTGGCCTTTACGAACACGTCCGCGCGGGATTGCTTCCTTGACCGTCACCTTGATGATGTCGCCAATACCGGCATATCGACGGTGGCTGCCACCCAGCACTTTGATGCACTGCACCTTTCGCGCGCCGCTGTTATCAGCGATTTCCAGCATTGTTTCTGTCTGAATCATGTCTCTTAGACTCCAGTGGACCGAACGTCGATGCTTTGCAGAGTCCAGGTCTTGGTTTTGGAGAGTGGCCGACACTCAACCACGGTCACCGTATCACCCACATTGCACTCGTTATTTTCGTCATGCGCGTGAATCTTGGAGGACTTACGAACAAACTTGCCGTATACCGGGTGCTTAACTCGGCGCTCCACTTTCACCGTGATGCTTTTTTCCATGCGATCGCTTACCACAACACCAGAAACAGCGCGTGGGTTCTTCGCCTTGACCTCTTGGGCATCAGACATTTGCAGACTCCTTCATCACAGTCTTAACGCGGGCGATGTCACGGCGCACTTCTTTGAGCAGATGGGTTTGGCCTAATTGGCCACTGGCTCGTTGCATGCGCAGTGAAAAGTGCTCGCGCTGGAGGCGCAGAATTTCCGCCTTCAACTCGTCGTTACTCTTTTCTCGAATATCTTGGACTTTCATTACATTGCCGTCCGTTTCACAAATACAGTTTTAAAGGGGAGCTTGGCGGCGGCCAGGCTAAGCGCCTCGCGAGCCACATCTTCTGGCACACCCTGCATCTCATACAGCACCTTGCCTGGCTGTATCAGCGCAACCCAGTACTCGACGTTGCCCTTACCCTTACCTTGACGTACTTCCAAAGGCTTGCTGGTAATTGGCTTGTCTGGAAAAACACGAATCCAGATCTTGCCGCCACGGCGAATGCGACGTGTCATGGCTCGACGACCTGCTTCGATTTGCCGCGCGGTCATGCGGCCTCGGCCCACTGCCTTGAGACCAAACTCACCAAAGCTCACTTTGGAGCCACGCAGTGCCAGTCCGCGGTTGCGGCCCTTGTGCATCTTTCTAAATTTTGTTCTTTTCGGCTGTAACATGCTCGTTCTTTACTATTTGGTGCTATTCACATTGGTTGCCGCCGAGGCGGTGAGCCAAATTATCCGATTCAACTACCCTTGAGACGCTGCCTCTGGCGTGTTGGATCCGATGATCTCTCCCTTAAATATCCACACCTTGATGCCGAGAATCCCGTAGGTGGTCTCTGCCTCATAAGTTGCATAATCGATGTCTGCACGCAGCGTATGCAGCGGCACACGACCTTCGTGGTAAACCTCTGAACGGGCAATTTCCGCTCCGCCCAAACGACCGGCCACGCGGACCTTGATACCTTCTGCTCCAAGACGCATAGCGTTTTGGATTACTCGGCGCATGGCGCGCCTAAACTGAACCCGTCGCTCCAACTGCTGCGCGACGTTTTGCGCGACCAATACTGCGTCCAACTCGGGCTTACGTATTTCTTCGATGTTGATATGAACAGGCACACCCATGCGGTCGGTCAGCTCTTTGCGCAGCTTGTCGACGTCTTCGCCTTTCTTACCAATCACGATGCCTGGACGGGCGGTGTGGATGGTGACCCGAGCGGTTTGTGCTGGTCTTGCGATCTCGATTCGGCCCACTGACGCGTCAGCTAGCTTCTTGCGCAAATACTCGCGCACTTCCAAATCGTTCAGCAGGTATTCCGCATAATGCTTCTTGTCGGCATACCAAACAGACGTGTGGTCCTTGACGATGCCAAGGCGAATACCGGTTGGATGTACTTTTTGACCCATACTGTTCTCTTATTCCGTATCCGACACTGTCACGGTGATGTGACAGCTGCGCTTTAAAATTCGATCGGCCCGACCCTTTGCACGAGGGCGGATCCGCTTCATGGTCATGCCTTCATTGACATAGATTTCTGAAATTCTCAGATCGTCCGCATCCAAGCCTTCATTGTGCTCAGCGTTTGCGATCGCAGATTCAACGGTTTTCTTGACCAACAGCGCCCCTTTCTTGGTGCTGAAGTTCAAAATATCCAGGGCATCTGCCACCGGCTTGCCACGCACCTGATCGGCGACCAGACGCACTTTTTGTGGCGAGATTTGTAAGCGTTTTGCTATAGCACTGACTTGCATGGTCTTCCTCTAATCTATCGCCGCGTTAGCGCTTGGCTTTTTTGTCTGCAGCGTGACCGCGGTAGGTTCTGGTCGGCGCAAATTCACCGAGCTTGTGTCCTACCATGTCTTCGTTAATCACAACCGGCACATGCTGGCGGCCGTTATAAATGGCGATGGTTAGACCAACCATTTCTGGCATTACCATGGAACGGCGCGACCACGTTTTGATAGGGCGGCGCTCATTGTTCTCGACGGCTTTTTCAACCTTCTTCAACAGATGGGTGTCGACGAAGGGTCCTTTAAATAAAGATCTAGGCACTTATCGTTCTCCTGTGACGCTGCTTAGCGCTTACCGCGACGACGAACGATAAGATCGTCTGTGCGTTTGTTCTTGCGGGTTTTGTGCCCCTTGGTCGGAACACCCCAAGGTGTAACCGGATGACGGCCACCTGACGTTTTACCTTCACCACCACCATGTGGGTGATCGACTGGGTTCATCGCAACACCACGAACCGTGGGGCGAACTCCGCGCCAACGTTTGGCACCAGCTTTACCTAGGGAGCGCAGGCTGTGCTCGCTGTTACCCACTTCCCCAAGCGTGGCTCGGCATTCGCTAAGCACGCGGCGCATTTCGCCAGAACGCATACGCAGCGTGGCGTAGCTGCCTTCGCGCGCGACCAGCTGGCATGAACCGCCGGCGCTTCGCACCATTTGGGCGCCTTTGCCCGGCTTAAGCTCTACACAGTGAATAACGCTACCCACAGGGATGTTGCGCAGAGCCAGAGTGTTGCCCGCCTTGATCGGCGAGGTAGGCCCACTCATGATGGCATCGCCTGCATGCACGCCCTTAGGCGCAATGATGTAACGGCGCTCGCCATCAGCGTACTTAAGTAGCGCAATGTTGGCGGTGCGATTGGGATCGTATTCCAGGCGCTCTACAACTGCAGGAATGCCGTCCTTGGTGCGCTTCCAATCAATGATTCGATAGTGCTGCTTGTGGCCGCCTCCACGATGACGTGTGGTGATACGACCCGCATTATTCCGTCCGCCCGTCTTTTTCTGGGGCTGGATCAACGCCTTGTGGGGGGCGCCTTTATGCAGCTCGGAATCAACGACCTTGACGACGAAACGTCGTCCTGGCGAGGTTGGTTTTGTCTTTACAACTGCCATGCCTTAACCCTTATTCCGCCACCATGTAGTCGAGCTCTTGGCCCGCAGCTACAGTGACGTATGCTTTTTTCCAATTCTTTTTGCGTGACATGCCTCGCGCCGTGCGCTTGAGCTTGCCCTTTACATTCGCCGTGGTGACGTTGGTCACCGACACGCTGAAGATGCTTTCCACTGCGGCGCGTATTTCGGTTTTTGTTGCGTCAGGCGCAACCTTGAAGGCGTATTGGTTTGCTACCTCGCCTTGCACAGCAACCTTTTCGGTAATGTGCGGCTCGCGCAGCACAGTGAAGATTCGCTCTTGATTCATGCCAGCACCTCTTCCAATTTCTTCAGCGCGGGAACCGTAATCAGAACTTTTTCGTAGCTGATCAGGCTGACCGGATCCAGGCCATCCACATCACGAACGTCGATGCCTTTGACGTTGCGCGCGGCCAAAAACAGATTTTGATCCACTTCTTCGGTGACGATGAGGGCGCCGGCGATGTCCAGCTCCTTCAGCTTGCCCAGCAGTGCCTTGGTCTTGGGGGCGTCAACCGAGAAAGACTCGATAGCCACCAAACGCTCTTGTCGAATCAATTCCGACACGATGCATTGCAGCGCACCGCGGTACATCTTGCGATTTACCTTGGTGGAGTGATCTTGTGGTTGGGCGGCAAAGGTTACGCCACCAGAACGCCAGATTGGGGACCGGGTGGTACCGGCTCGAGCTCGGCCCGTGCCCTTTTGACGCCATGGCTTTTTACCGCCGCCGCTGACTGCGGAGCGATTCTTCTGTGCCCTTGACCCTTGACGCGCACCTGCCATGTAGGCAACCACCACTTGGTGGACGAGCGCTTCGTTGTATTCACGGCTGAACGCGGTATCGGCAACTTCCACGCTGCCTCCGTCAACTGCGAGATTCAAATTCATTTCGCATCTCCTGCGCCATTGACTGCTTTAGCCTTAACTGCAGGCCGTATGCAGATATCGCCGCCGGGCGCTCCTGGAACCGCACCCTTGACCATGATCAAGTTGCGTTCAGCATCCACGCGAACGATTTCTAAATTCTGGGTAGTAACCCGCGCCGCACCCATATGGCCCGACATTTTCTTACCTTTAAATACGCGACCTGGCGTTTGGCATTGACCAATGGATCCTGGTGCGCGGTGAGAGATTGAGTTGCCGTGGGTGTTGTCTTGGCCACGGAAGTTCCAGCGCTTGATGGTGCCGGCATAGCCCTTACCTTTAGAGGTCCCCTGCACATCGACGATCTGACCGGCTTCAAATTGATCCACGGCCAACTCGCCGCCCACATCAATGTCCCCAAGCTCAGCAACGCGGAATTCCCACAAACCTCGGCCTGAACCTGCATTCGCTTTGGCAAAGTGGCCCGCCATAGGTTTGGTCACTCGGCTGCGTCGTCGTTCACCCGTGGTTACCTGGATCGCTAGATAACCGTCGTTTTCCACGCTCTTCACTTGGGTGACCCGATTTGGCTCCGCTTCGATGACAGTCACGGGAACGGATACGCCTTCTTCGTTGAAGATCCGTGTCATGCCGGTCTTTTTGCCTATCAATCCAATTGCCATTGGTCTTTCTTCCTTTGGGGCGATTACAACGGCGTGCGGACCTTCGCTCCTCTAGCTTCCTAAACGGAAGAAGAAGACAAAAGTCCGGCTTGCGCCTGTCGCCAGCTCCCTATCGGAGCCTTTTTGTGTCAAACAATAAAAAGCTGCCTAGCTACATACGAGCGAGACAGCTTCAACTCAATTCAAACTAATCTGTACTTCCACCCCGGCCGCCAGATCAAGCTTCATCAGCGCGTCAACGGTCTTTTCGGTGGGTTCTACAATATCCAGGAGTCTTTTATGGGTACGGATTTCGTATTGATCCCGCGCGTCCTTATTGACGTGGGGCGATACCAGGATCGTAAACCGCTCTTTGCGCGTTGGCAGTGGAATGGGACCACGTACCTGGGCGCCAGTGCGCTTGGCCGTGTCCACAATTTCCTGTGTCGATACATCGATTAAACGATGATCAAATGCCTTCAAATGAATGCGAATACGCTGGTTTTGCACTGACGAACTCCAAACCCAAATTAAAATCGCTTGCCACCGACGTGAGCGAGACCCTCGCAGCCTCGGTAACCAAGCTTTTCTCCTGTTAAAGAGCCTTTATCGATTGCCGTCTAAACTGGTTTAGATCAAGCACTTGCACCGATAAAGCATGTTCTTCGGATGGATGGCCATGATCTCACGCCATATCACCCTTAAATTCCTTCGATCTGTGAATACGCAACACCTCGTCGGGCGCTCGTTCCTCTCCGGATCGGGCCGCGAATCATACAGAGGGTTTAGATGTCGGGCAACTGCCGATGGGGGTTAAATCACAATTTATTGCAACATTCTTTCAGGCGTCTGCCAGGCGTTCGCCGGGCGTCTGCGTGGGGCGATCCGACTTCGGCGGCGCCTGGTTTGCTGCTCTCACCCTGCTGGGGCCGTTTAGCGCATTTTTGTCATTTTGCGGGGCTTGCTGGGCTGAGATGACGCCTATGAGGGCATGGAACGCCTAATGCCCAGCCGATCCATGACCGCGTCCGGTACTTGCGCGTAATTCACGAATTCCATGGTGTAAGTCGCTCGGCCCTGAGTGCGACTGCGCAGATCCGTTGAATAGCCAAACATCTCGGACAACGCTACCTCCGCTCGAACCAGTTTGCCCGAGGGACTTTCATCCATGCCGGAGATCAAGCCTCTACGGCGATTCAGATCGCCAACCACGTCGCCCATGAATTCTTCCGGGGTAACCACTTCCACACTCATCACTGGCTCAAGCAGGGCGGGATTGGCCGCCAATACGGCTTCGCGCAGGGCCATGGATGCGGCAATCTTAAACGCCATCTCGGATGAGTCGGTTTCATGGAAGGAACCGCCTGTGAGGGTTGCTCGAATACCCATCAATCGATGCCCTGCCAGTACGCCATTGCGCATCTGATCCTGAATGCCTTGATCGATCACCGACACGTATTCTGCGGGGATTTGATCCGTAGAGCTTTCATTGGCGAATTCATAGGCATATTGCCCATCATCGTCTTTGAACGGTTCTATGCGGAGCTTGACGTGGCCATATTGACCGCGCCCGCCGGCTTCACGGATAAACTCGCCTTCACGCTCTACGGAATCTCGTATGGTTTCACGATACGACACTTGGGGCTTACCAATGTTGGCCGCAACGCTGAATTCCCGCTTCATGCGATCCACGATGATCTCTAAATGCAGCTCACCCATGCCTGAAATAATGGTTTGGCCCGTGTCCTTATCGGTTTCGACCCGAAAGGACGGATCTTCTTGGGCCAATTTCGCCAAGGCTTGCACTAATTTTTCTTGATCAGCGACGGATTTGGGTTCCACCGCGACGGCAATAACCGGTTCTGGAAAATCCATCCGCTCTAGGGTGATAACGTGTTCTTTGGCGCATAGCGTTTCACCGGTAGTGATATCTTTCAGTCCGATCACCGCGGCAATATCGCCAGCTCGGACCTCGTCGATCTCCTCACGATTATTCGCGTGCATTTGCACCATGCGACCAATGCGCTCGCGCTTGCCTTTGATGGGGTTAAAGACTTGGTCGCCTGTTTTCAGCACGCCGGAATAGACCCGGAAAAACGTCAACGTACCCACAAACGAGTCTGTGGCGATTTTGAACGCAAGAGCGGCAAAGGGCGCTTCATCTTTGGCTTCACGCTGAGCCACACTGCCGTCGCTTAATTCGCCTTCGATGGCCCTAACCTCGGTGGGCGCGGGCAGATAGTCGATCACCGCATCCAACAGGGGTTGGACGCCCTTATTTTTGAAGGCGCTGCCGCAAGTAGCCAAGACGATTTCATTGGCTAGGGTTCTGATGCGCAATCCTTCTTTGATCTGGGTTGGCGACAACTCTCCGTGATCAAGGTAATGCTCCATAAGCTCGTCGTTAGCTTCCGCTGCGGCTTCCACCAGTGCTTCACGATGCTCTTCTGCTTGCGCCTGTAGCTCAACCGGGATTTCCAGTCGTTGTTGGGTCAAACCCTGATCCGCCTCGTCGAAAACGATGGCCTGCATGGTGATCAGATCGATGACGCCTTTAAACTGATCTTCGGCACCCCACGCCAGTTGCAGTGGCACCGGCTGAGCGCCCAAGCGTTGTTCAATTTGCTCCAGCACCCGATGAAAATCGGCACCCTGACGATCCATCTTGTTAACAAAGACGAGCCTTGGCACTTGATACTTGTCGGCCTGACGCCACACGGTTTCGGACTGGGGTTCCACCCCTGAGGTACCGCAGAACACCACCACGGCGCCGTCCAGCACGCGCAGGCTACGCTCAACCTCGATGGTGAAGTCTACGTGCCCGGGGGTATCGATAATATTGATGCGGTGTTGGTCGTACTGCTGTTCGCTGCCGGACCAAAAACAGGTGGTGGCTGCAGACGTGATGGTAATACCACGTTCCTGCTCTTGCTCCATCCAGTCCATCACGGCTGCGCCGTCATGGACTTCCCCCATTTTGTGGGAGATACCGGTATAAAACAGCACCCGTTCTGTGGTGGTGGTTTTACCGGCATCTACGTGGGCGACGATACCTATATTCCGGTAGCGATTTATAGGCGTCGTCCGTGCCATAGGATGTGCTGCTGCTGAGGTTAAGAGGCGACTTAGTAGCGGTAGTGCGCGAATGCCTTGTTGGCTTCTGCCATACGGTGTGTGTCTTCACGCTTCTTCACGGCGCTGCCGCGACCGTCTGCGGCGTCCATCAGCTCTCCAGCCAGGCGTGCAGCCATCGACTTTTCGCTGCGAGAACGCGCGCTGTCTACGAGCCAACGCATCGCCAAAGCGTTACGACGCGAGGGTCTAACTTCCACTGGCACCTGATAGGTGGCACCACCCACCCGGCGAGACTTGACCTCTACCATGGGCGCGATTGCGTCTAGTGCTTTGTCAAAAACCTCTACTGGGTCTGCGCCATCACGGCTTTGCACGCGATCCAGCGCGCCGTAAACGATGCGCTCGGCCACGGCTTTCTTGCCGCTAACCATCACATGGTTAATGAACTTGGCGATGACTTGATTGTGGAATTTTGGATCGGGAAGTACTTCCCGTTTCGCGACGACTCGACGTCTTGGCATGATTTTCTCCTTTCTTCAGGTATCCCCTGGACAGGCCAGGCCTTACTGAGAATGATGTTTAATTGTATTAGGTGGCGCTTACTTAGGACGCTTAGCACCGTACTTCGAGCGGCCCTGACGACGGTCAGCAACGCCTGATGTATCTAACGAACCACGAATGGTGTGATAACGCACACCGGGCAGATCCTTAACACGGCCGCCACGAATCAGCACAACCGAGTGCTCTTGCAGGTTGTGGCCTTCACCGCCGATGTAAGACGTGACTTCATAGCCGTTGGTCAGGCGCACGCGACAAACCTTGCGCAAAGCAGAGTTTGGTTTTTTCGGCGTGGTTGTATACACACGCGTACAAACGCCGCGACGCTGAGGACAAGCCTGAAGCGCTGGCACAATGTTCTTAATCACTTTGCGCTTGCGCGGCTTGCGCACTAACTGGCTAATTGTTGCCATCTTTCTTTATCCTTTATCTCGGTCTTTTATAGCGTCTGTTTGGTTTTCACCTTTTGCCGACGCTATTCCTTCCGCCCCACCATTGGGGGGCGGCATTCTAATCGGGCCTTGGAGGTTTAACAAGAGCACGGGCCTTATTCCGTTCCTCCTTCAGCCCAGCGTGTTTACTCCGCTTCTCGAGCCGATAGCGCTTCACTCAACGCCTGCTCGATCTCATCTGCTGTCACGGTTTCGCCACCGGCCAAGTCTTCTTCGCGCTGACGCTTGCGGTCTGCGTGATAAGACAAACCGGTACCCGCAGGAATCAGACGACCTACAACGACGTTCTCTTTCAAGCCGCGCAGATAGTCCTGCTTGCCTGTCACTGCAGCTTCCGTCAGAACCCGTGTGGTTTCCTGGAATGACGCTGCGGATATAAACGATTCCGTTGCCAACGATGCCTTGGTGATACCCAGCAACAAGCGCTGGTATTCAGCCGGCGCTTTGCCTTCGGCCTCTAAAGCCGCATTGCCTTCACGCAAGGTGGTGTATTCCAGTTGCTCACCGCGAATGAAATCGGAATCTCCAGAGTGGGTGATTTCGACCTTACGCAGCATCTGTCGGCAGATAACCTCGATATGCTTGTCGTTAATCGTTACCCCTTGGAGTCGGTACACTTCCTGGATTTCGTTGACGATGTACTTGGCCAGTTCCTCTACGCCTTTCAAACGCAGAATGTCATGGGCACTGAACGGACCGTCACAAACCACTTCACCACGCTCAACCTGCTCGCCATCGAACACGCCGATGTTGCGCCACTTAGGAATCAAGGTTTCAACCGGATCACCATCCACAGGCGTGATCACCAAACGGCGCTTGCCCTTGGTTTCTTTGCCGAAGGACACGATGCCGCTGGCCTCTGCCAAAATCGCTGGTTCTTTGGGCTTGCGAGCCTCAAAGAGATCCGCCACACGAGGCAAACCACCGGTGATGTCACGAGTCTTTGAACCTTCCTGAGGAATACGCGCGATGATGTCGCCTACAGCAATCTTGCCGCCATCTTCCATGTTCAGGATCGCGTTGCTTGGCATGTAGTAGTTGGCGGGCACTTCACTGCCCGGCAAGTTCACTGCATTACCCTTAGCATCGTTCAGACGAACGGCAGGACGCAGGTCCTTAGCGGCACTGGGTCGGTCCTTTGGATCCAACACGGTAATGTTGGTCAAGCCGGTCAAATCGTCGGTTTGACGATTCATGGAAAGACCTTCTTCCATCTCGACAAAGGTCGCCACACCAGCAACTTCTGCGACAATCGGGTGCGTATGCGGATCCCATTGCGCAATCACTTGGCCGGCTTCCACGGCGTCGTCTTCTGCCACTGAAATAACCGCGCCGTAGGGCAGCTTGTAGCGTTCACGCTCGCGGCCATGATCGTCGGCTACGGCGATGGCGCCTGAACGCGAGATCGCGACCAGCTCTCCGGATTCCCGCGTTACGGTCTTCAGGTTGTGCAAACGAATGGTTCCACCATGCTTCACCTGAATGTTATCCACTGCGGTTGCTCGAGATGCCGCACCACCGATGTGGAAGGTACGCATCGTAAGCTGAGTACCTGGCTCGCCAATGGACTGTGCTGCAATAACGCCTACAGCCTCACCGACGTTGACCAAGTGACCTCGCGCGAGGTCGCGGCCGTAACAGGCCCGGCAAACCCCGTGAGAGGTTTCGCAAGTGATCGCTGAGCGCACAATCATTTCGTCAACGCCCAGCTCATCCAGCTTGTCTACCCAGGCTTCGTCGATCAAGGTGCCTCGCTCAACCAACAAGGTTTTACCGTCCGCTGCAAAAACATCCTCGGCAACGGTTCGACCAAGCACTCGGTCCGCCAAGGCTTCAACCACATCGCCGCCTTCAATGATGGCGGTGGTGAAAAGCCCAGCAGTTGTGCCGCAGTCTTCGTCGGTAATAACCACGTCTTGAGCAACGTCCACCAAGCGTCGGGTCAAATAACCGGAGTTAGCGGTCTTCAACGCCGTGTCCGCCAGACCTTTACGTGCTCCGTGGGTGGAGATGAAGTAGTCGTTTACGGTCAACCCTTCTCGGAAGTTGGCGGTGATGGCGTTTTCGATAATGCTGCCATCGGGTCGCGCCATCAGTCCGCGCATACCTGCAAGCTGACGAATCTGGGCTGGTGAACCACGAGCGCCTGAATCCGCGTACATATAGACGCTGTTAAAGGACTCTTGCTCTTCAACTTCACCATCGCGATTAACCACATCCTCTTTGGATATGCCTTCCATCATGGAGCGCGCCACCAAATCGTTGGCGCGCAACCAGATATCGACGACTTTGTTGTACTTTTCGCCCTGTGTTACCAGACCGGATGCGTACTGGGACTCGATCTCAGCCACTTCCGCTTCGGCCTCAGCAATGATTCGTTCTTTGGCATCTGGGATGACGAAATCTTCCACGCCAATGGATGCTCCTGAGGCGGTGGATTGAGCGAACCCGGTGTACATCAACTGGTCGGCAAAAATCACCGTATCTTTCAGCCCGCAACGTCGGTAGCAATCGTTGATCAGATTGGAAATGCTCTTCTTGTCCATGGTCTTGTTGACCATAGAGAACGGCAACGCCTTTGGCACGATGGCGTACAGCAGCACTCGACCTACCGTGGTTTCCTGCACTACCTTCTTACTAACGACTTCACCGTTTTCGTTACTGACTTGCTCTTCGATGCGCACCTTCACCCTGGCATGCAGATCCACCTGCTTGGCGTAGTAAGCGCGATGCACTTCATCGACGTTGGCAAAGATGGTTCCCTCGCCTCGGGCATTCACTTTTTCCCGGGTCATGTAGTAAATACCCAAGATCACGTCCTGTGAGGGCACGATAATGGGCTCACCACTGGCTGGCGAAAGAATGTTGTTGGTCGACATCATCAGCGCCCGGCTTTCTAGCTGGGCTTCTAGGGTCAGCGGTACGTGAACAGCCATCTGGTCGCCGTCAAAGTCCGCGTTATAGGCGCTACATACCAGCGGATGCAGCTGGATAGCCTTGCCCTCGATGAGCACTGGCTCGAACGCTTGAATACCCAAACGGTGCAGCGTTGGCGCACGGTTCAGCATGACGGGATGCTCGCGAATCACCTCAGCCAAAATATCCCAAACTTCAGGCGTTTCCCGCTCTACCATCTTTTTCGCGGCTTTGATCGTGGTCGCTAGCTGACGATCTTCTAACCGACCGAAGATGAAGGGCTTAAACAGCTCCAACGCCATCTTCTTTGGCAAACCACATTGGTGCAGTCGCAACGTAGGGCCGACAACGATCACTGAACGACCTGAATAGTCCACCCGCTTGCCCAGCAGGTTTTGGCGGAAGCGTCCTTGCTTACCTTTGATCATGTCCGCAAGTGACTTCAGCGGTCGCTTGTTTGACCCGGTGATTGCGCGGCCGCGACGACCGTTATCCAGCAATGCGTCTACAGATTCTTGCAACATACGCTTTTCGTTGCGCACGATGATGTCTGGCGCTGCCAGATCCAACAAACGCTTCAAACGGTTGTTGCGGTTAATCACTCGGCGATACAGATCGTTCAGATCTGATGTGGCGAATCGACCGCCGTCCAGTGCAACCAGGGGGCGCAGATCAGGCGGCAGCACTGGCAATACGGTCATCACCATCCATTCTGGCTTGTTGCCAGAACGCACAAAGGCCTCCATCAGCTTCAGGCGCTTGGAGAACTTCTTGATTTTGGTTTCCGAATTGGTGGCCGGAATTTCTTCCCTTAGCACTTCAATCTCGTGCTCCATATCGAGGTTAAGGAGCAGCTGCTGTACCGCTTCCGCACCCATACGAGCGTCGAATTCGTCGCCGTATTCCTCGATTTTTAGGTAGTACTCTTCATCGGATAACAGCTGGCCCACTTCCAAATCTGTCATGCCCGGATCGATGACCACGAAGGACTCGAAATACAGAATGCGCTCAATGTCACGCAGGGTCATGTCCAGCAGCAGACCAATACGGCTTGGCAGGGACTTCAAGAACCAGATGTGAGCTGTTGGGCATGCTAATTCAATATGCCCCATGCGCTCACGACGCACCTTGGTCAGCGTGACTTCAACGCCACACTTTTCGCAGATTACGCCGCGGTGCTTAAGACGCTTGTACTTTCCGCACAAGCATTCGTAGTCTTTTACGGGACCAAAAATGCGCGCGCAAAACAGTCCATCACGCTCGGGCTTAAAGGTCCGATAGTTAATGGTTTCGGGTTTCTTGACCTCACCGAAGGACCAAGAACGAATCATTTCTGGCGAAGACAACCCGATACGCAGCGAGTCAAATTCCTCAACGTCGCTTTGTGATTTCAGCAAATTAAGTAAGTCTTTCACGATGTTTCCTTATGTTCTGTTGGAGCGATTCAAGCGGCTAAAACTTGCTTGAATCGGGTCAGTCGGTTTCCAACTCAATGTTGATTCCCAAGGAACGAATTTCCTTGACCAACACGTTGAAGGATTCGGGCATTCCCGGCTCCATTTTGAAATCACCATCCACAATATTTTTGTACATCTTGGTTCGACCGTTAACGTCGTCGGATTTCACCGTCAACATCTCTTGCAAGGTGTAAGCGGCTCCGTATGCCTCAAGAGCCCAAACTTCCATCTCACCAAAGCGTTGGCCACCAAACTGAGCTTTACCGCCCAGAGGTTGCTGGGTAACCAGACTGTAAGAACCCGTGCTGCGGGCGTGCATCTTGTCGTCCACCAAGTGGTTGAGCTTGAGCATGTACATGTAACCCAAGGTCACAGGGCGGTCGAAGGCATCGCCAGTACGCCCATCATATAGCGTGGTCTGGCCGTTACCGGGCAGTTCCGCCAGCTCTAGCATCTTCTTGATTTCAACTTCTGCAGCACCGTCAAAGGCGCGAGTCGCAAACGGTAGACCCGAGGTCAGATTTTTCGCCAAATCCAGAATCTGACCATCGTTCAGACTCTTGAGATCTGCCGGTGCGCCACCTACCTGGTTGTAAACTTCATCCAGGAACTTGCGCACATCTGCGGTCTTTTGCTGTTGCTCCAGCATGGTGTTGATCCTGCGACCAATGCCATGGGCTGCCCAACCTAGGTGGGTTTCCAGAATCTGGCCCACGTTCATCCGTGAGGGCACACCCAAGGGGTTAAGCACGATATCTACCGGCTCACCGTTCTCGTCAAAGGGCATGTCTTCCACCGGCATGATCACGGAGATAACACCTTTGTTACCGTGACGACCAGCCATCTTGTCGCCTGGTTGAATGCGGCGCTTAATCGCCAAATACACCTTAACGATTTTCAGCACGCCTGGTGCTAGGTCATCGCCGGTTTCGATCTTGCCGCGTTTGTCTTCATAGATCGCATCCAGAGCCTCTTTGCGTTCTTGCAGGTGCGCTTCCGCTTTCTCTAGCTGCTCGTTCAGCTTGTCGTCTTTCATCCGAATGCGGAACCAGTCCCTTGCGGGCAGCTCTGCCAGATAGGCTTCGTCGACAGCTTTGTCCTTGGCTAGACCCGGAGCGCTGGCCACCTTGGCGCCTACCAATGCGCGCTGCAACCGCTCATAGGTTGCTGCTTCAATGATGCGCATTTCGTCGTCCAAATCCTTGCGGATCTTGCTCATCTGCGCTTGCTCGATGTCTTTAGCGCGCTGGTCTTTTTCAACACCATCACGGGTGAATACCTGGACATCAATCACGGTGCCTTTAACACTGCTAGGCACGCGCTGGGAGGTGTCTTTCACATCCGAGGCTTTTTCACCAAAGATCGCTCGCAGCAGTTTTTCTTCTGGTGTTAACTGGGTTTCGCCCTTCGGCGTGACCTTGCCCACCAAAATGTCGCCTGCGCTAACTTCAGCACCGATATACACAATGCCGGACTCGTCTAACTTCGACAGCGCGCCTTCACCAACGTTAGGAATATCACTGGTGATTTCCTCTGGCCCCAACTTGGTGTCGCGGGCGATACAGGTCAGCTCTTGGATATGAATGCTGGTAAAACGATCTTCTTTTACCACGCGCTCGGATACGAGGATGGAATCCTCAAAGTTGTAGCCATTCCATGGCATAAAGGCGATCCGCATGTTTTGGCCAAGGGCTAGCTCACCCATGTCAATGGACGGTCCATCAGCCAAAATATCTCTCGCGTTGATCACATCCCCTGGCTTCACCAGCGGCCGCTGGTTGATACAAGTGTTTTGATTGGATCGCGTGAACTTCGTAAGGGTGTAAATGTCCACACCCGCGTCACCGGCTTCGATCTCAGCATCGGCAACTCGAACCACGATGCGACTGGCGTCGACGCTGTCAATGACACCGCCACGCTTGGCAATCACGCACACACCAGAGTCGCGCGCTACGGCTCGCTCCATACCGGTACCGACCAGCGGCTTTTCTGCTCGCAAGGTTGGTACGGCCTGTCGCTGCATGTTTGAGCCCATCAGCGCCCGGTTAGCATCGTCGTGCTCAAGAAACGGAATCAAAGAGGCTGCCACCGAAACCACCTGCTTGGGAGAAACGTCCATAAAGTCCACGTTCTCGGCAGCGGTCTTGGTGAATTCATTTTGATGTCGCACATCGATCAGTTCTTCGACGAAGCGCCCCTTGGCATCCACCGGCACGCTTGCTTGAGCAATCACGTACTGGGCTTCGTCAATAGCCGACAGATACTCCACTTCCTTGGTCACGACACCTTTAACCACGCGGTGGTATGGCGATTCCAAGAAACCGTATTCATTCGTTTGCGCATAGGTCGCCAGACTGTTGATCAAACCAATGTTTGGTCCTTCCGGCGTTTCAATTGGGCAAACCCGCCCGTAGTGGGTGGGGTGAACATCTCGGACCTCAAACCCGGCCCGTTCTCGCGTCAGGCCACCCGGCCCTAGAGCCGATACTCTGCGCTTGTGGGTGACTTCGGACAGCGGGTTGTTTTGATCCATAAACTGGGACAGCTGGGAAGAACCAAAAAATTCTTTCACCGCTGCCGCCACGGGCTTGGCATTGATCATGTCTTGGGGCATCAAGCCTTCAGACTCGGCCAAGCTGAGGCGTTCTTTGACTGCGCGCTCGACGCGGATCAAACCAACACGGAATTGGTTCTCTGCCATTTCGCCAACGGATCGAATACGTCGATTACCCAAGTGGTCGATATCGTCCACGGTACCTTTACCGTTACGGATATCGATCAAGGTCTTCAACACATCCACGATGTCTTCTTTGGACAGGGTTCCTTCGCCGACGATTTCCTCTCGACCAAGCCGTCGGTTGAACTTCATGCGACCAACGCCGGACAGGTCGTAACGATCGCTGGAGAAGAACAAGTTACTGAACAAGTTCTCAGCAGACTCTTTCGTGGGCGGCTCGCCTGGGCGCATCATGCGGTAGATCTCAACCAAGGCTTCCAATCTGTTGGAACTCGGATCCACGCGCATGGTGTCAGAAATGAACGGACCGCAGTCCAGATCATTGGTGTAAATGGTTTCAAAGCTGCTGACTTTCAGCTCGAACAGCTTTTCTAATACCTCTTCGGTAATGATGGAGTTGCAAGGCACCGCAACTTCACCAGTGGACTCGTCAATGATGTCCTTGGCGGTTATTTGCTCAAGCAAATACTCCCGGGGCACCGCCAGCTTCTTCATGCCGCTGTCTTCAAGCAAGCGCACATGACGGGCGGTAATACGACGGCCGGATTCGACGATCACCTTGCCGTTGGGCCCGGTGATATCGAAGGTGGCGACTTCACCGCGCAACCGCTCTGGGATCAGGCTGACGGACACGTCTTCGCCCTTGATGGACACCGTATTGGTTTCGAAGAAGGTTTCTAGAATTTCTTCGCTAGAAAACTCCAAGGCCCGCAAAATGATGGATGCGGGGAGCTTACGGCGACGATCGATACGGACAAAAACCGCATCCTTAGGGTCAAATTCGAAGTCCAGCCATGAGCCACGGTAAGGAATCACCCGTGCGTTGTAGAGCAACTTGCCAGAACTGTGGGTCTTACCTTTGTCGTGATCAAAAAACACGCCAGGGGAACGGTGCAATTGGGATACAACCACCCGCTCGGTGCCGTTAATAACGAAGGTACCGTTGTCTGTCATGAGCGGGATTTCGCCCATGTAGACTTCTTGCTCTTTTACGTCTTTAACTTTTTTGCTGGACGATTCTTTGTCGTAAATGATGAGCCGAACTTTTACCCGCAACGGCGCTGCATAGGTAATGCTTCGTGAAACACACTCTTTGACGTCAAAGACGGGCTCGCCCAGACGGTAATCAACATATTCTAATTCGGCGCTGCCGGAGTAGCTGGTGATCGGGAACACCGACTTAAACGCCGCATGCAATCCGGACTCCGCGCGCTCTTCTACGCTGGTGCCTTCCTGCAAAAACTTCCCGTAAGAGTCGGTTTGGATTGCCAGCAAATAGGGCAGCTCCATTTTTTCGGACAATTTCCCGAAATCTTTCCGAATACGCTTCCTTTCAGTAAAGCTGTAAGCCATGCGAATCTCCTACGTGATCATCATCGAATCCAACGTGCTTTCATGGGACAAGCACGAAAAGCTGGTACCAAGCCGCTTTTTTAGCGGCCTGGTCCAGCTATATAACGTTAACTAATGTAACGCTTTTCAAAAGGCTAACGGTCGCAGTACTACTTGAGTTCAACCGTAGCGCCAGCTTCTTCCAGCTGCTTTTGAATATCTTCTGCCTCGTCTTTGCTGACGCCTTCCTTGATTGAAGAAGGAGCTTCGTCAACCAAAGCCTTGGCTTCTTTCAAGCCCAGGCCAGTGATTGCACGAACAGCTTTGATGACATTCACTTTCTTGTCACCAGCTGAAGCCAGAGTTACGTCGAACTCAGTCTTCTCTTCAGCACCACCAGCACCAGCGTCACCGCCGCCTGCTGCAGGAGCTGCAACTGCAACCGCTGCCGCAGCAGATACGCCGAACTTTTCTTCCATGTCTGCGATCAGCTCAACTACGTCCATGACGCTCATTTCTGCGATTGCATTCAATACATCATCTTTTGACAATGCCATTTCCTTTCTCCTAGTTATCTAAAGCGATTCTTGGGTCTACGCTTCTGCTTCTTTCTGATCTTTGACCGCAGCCACAACTCGTACCATCTTGCCGGGAACCTCATTCAAGGTTTGCGCAAGCTTGACGATTGGGGCCTGCATTACGCTCATCAATAGAGAACGGGCCTCATCCAAGGTCGGCAGTTTGGCCACGCGATCAATTTGATCTGCCGCCAACAATGCCCCACCGATGGACAATGCTTTGATTTCCAGTTCTTCAAAGTCTTTTGCGTAGTCTTTTAGCAGTCTGGCTGCCGCGCCTGGGTCTTCCTGAGAAAACGCCAGCAGCGTGGGACCAACCAGAGCGTCGTTGAGACACTCAAAATCGGTACCTTCTACAGCCCGCTTAACCAACGTGTTTCTAACCACGCGCAGATACACCCCAGTCTCGCGCGCTTTCACGCGAAGCTCGGTCATTTCCGCAACGGTTAATCCACGATAGTCAGCCAAGACAGCCGACAGAGCAGATGTAGCAGCATCGTTAACCTCAGCAACAATTTCTTGTTTCTGTTCAAGTCTTAACGCCACATGCTTCTCCTTTTCGACGGACCGGGTTGCCCCGGGACGTCCGTTATCGAGTGTTGTTAACCAACTCTCTTTAGCGGCGAGCCTCGTTCGCTTTAGTCCTGAAGCTAAGAATTAACCTCTAACTAAACACTCGGAGACGAACATTGGGCAGTTGTCGCCAACCATCCACTGTTCTGTCGCGTGTTAGGCGACTCACCATCTGCGTAGGTAATTAAGCTTCGCTTAACGCTAGGCCCCTACGGTTTTTGACGGCAGGGGGCATAGATAAATCCAGCCCCAACCTCCAAATTCTTGTTCTGCTTCCCTAACCGATTTGCAGTGAAGCTTGATCGATAGCCACTCCAGGACCCATGGTCGTGGACAGTGTTACCTTCTTCAAATAAATGCCCTTTGCTGAAGCAGGCTTCGCTTTTTTCAGGTCTGACATCAGCGCCTCAACATTTTCGCGAATCTGCAGCGGATCGAAGCCAACCTGGCCCACGCTGCCGTGAATGATTCCGGCTTTATCTGTACGAAACTGAATTTGACCTGCCTTGGCATTTTTAACCGCGGTCTCTACGTCCGGGGTAACCGTGCCGGTCTTAGGGTTTGGCATCAGGCCCCGAGGACCCAAAACCTTGCCAAGCTGACCGACGATGCGCATGGCATCTGGCGTTGCGATGACGACGTCGAAGTCCATTTCGCCGCCCTTGATCTTTTCGCCAAGATCGTCGAAGCCAACCAGATCTGCGCCAGCAGCCAAGGCCTTATCTGCGTTCTCGCCCTGAGCAAAAACCGCCACCCGGACAGTCTTGCCGGTGCCGTGGGGCAAGGTTGTGGCGCCACGTACTACCTGATCGGATTTGCGCGGATCAACGCCAAGGTTCACGGAGATATCAAACGACTCCTTGAACTTGGTACCCGCCAGATCATTCAATAAAGCAACCGCTTCATTGATATCGTAAGCCTTGTCCGAGTCGATCTTTTCGGCAATAGCGCGCATGCGCTTACTGAGCTTAGCCATCTACACACCCTCCACATCAATACCGGACGCTCGCGCCGTCCCAGCGATGGTTCGCACCGCTGCGTCCATGTCTGCCGCCGTCAAATCGGGCATCTTCAGCTTGGCAATTTCCTCCAGCTGCTCGCGATTTACCTTGGCCACTTTGACCGTATTCGGTGTCGCAGAGCCCTTGGCGATACCCGCAGCTTTACGTAACAACACAGCAGCTGGCGGGGTTTTCGTCACGAAAGTGAATGATCGATCTGCGTAAACGGTGATTACCACGGGGATAGGCAGCCCTTGCTCCATCGATTGGGTCTGAGCGTTGAATGCCTTACAGAAGTCCATGATGTTCACACCGTGCTGACCCAAGGCTGGGCCCACTGGCGGACTGGGGTTTGCTTGACCGGCTGCTACCTGCAGCTTGATGTAAGCGTCTACTTTTTTAGCCATGCTTTACTCCTTGCGGGTGCTAGCGCGAGAGACCGGTTGCCCTTCTCTCCCTCCCCGGGGTTATGTATGTCCCACCGCAGCGGCTAACTGCAGCAGGCTTTTATTCGTTGGCCGACCGCAGCCGACCAAACCATTTGAGACTAGCCTTTTTCGACTTGTCCAAAATCCAGCTCAACCGGAGTTGAGCGTCCAAAGATCGTCACGGCTACCCGCAGACGGCTCTTTTCGTAATTCACTTCTTCCACAACACCGTTGAAATCGTTAAACGGACCGTCGATAACGCGGACGATCTCGCCAGGTTCAAACACGGTTTTCGGTGTGGCTTTCTCGCTGCCTGCGGCAACCCGATCTAATATTGCTGCGGCTTCTCTTGGGGATAGTGGTGCAGGCTGATCCGCCTTGCCGCCAATAAATCCCATCACCCTGGGCGTCTCTTTAACCAGATGCCAGGTGTCGTCGTTGAGCTCCATTTGCACCAGCACATAGCCGGGAAAAAACTTACGCTCGCTGCGACGCTTTTGGCCGCCGCGCATTTCCACGACTTCTTCGGTGGGAACTAAAATCTCGCCAAAGCTCTCCTGGTGGCTCGACAAATTAACGCGCTCTTGCAGTGCCCGAGCGACATTTTTCTCGAATCCGGAATAAGCGTGCACGACATACCAGTTCTTCGACATTTTGGGCTACCCAATAATAGAGCTGACAATCCAGCCCAGCAGGGAATCGAGTCCCCATAAAATAAGTGCGAACACAAACACCAACAAAAGCACGACCAAGGTCGTTTGGGTGGTCTCTTGATTGGTGGGCCAAACCACCCGCCGCACTTCGGTTCGAGACTCTTTCAGCAACGTCCATATGTTACGGCCACGCGCTGTTTGCAAAGCCACAAGCACTGCCAAGGCAGCAACAACCAGCAAACCAACCACGCGAATCAACAGTGGCTCGTCTTGGTAATACCAGTTTGCAAAAACACCGCCAGCTAGAAGCGCGGTTACGAATAACCACTTCAGCCAGTCCAAAGCGCCTGCATTTTTGTCTACGTTGGTATTCAAGCTCTTTCCTTTGTTGCGACCACTTTTTATAGGGACCGCTTTTACGACCACTTTGTCCTAGGGACCACTGAGCGTCGCGAATTTTTCGCTCAGCCTTGTTCGAACCGTTCGCTTCTGCCTCTACAAGCCTGTTCCGCTGGTAGATGGCAGGCCAGGAGGGAATCGAACCCCCAACCTGCGGTTTTGGAGACCGCTGCTCTGCCAATTGAGCTACTGGCCTTTAATGCGAACCTCTAACAAACCTCTATCGGGAGTGATTCCCAGGATTCCGGGCCTTGATTCTGCATTTTTGAGCTCAGTTACCCAGCTCTGCTGCAAAACACAGGGTCGCGGAATTCTAACTTTCGGAGACAACAAGGGAGCGAAACCGCTCCCAAGTTAGGTGCCCGGACGCAGCCCGGGCCAGCCTCTTTTTAGTCGATGACTTTAGCAACCACGCCAGCACCAACGGTTCGACCACCTTCGCGAATCGCGAAGCGCAAACCATCGTCCATAGCGATTGGGCAAATCAGCTCAACGACCATCTTGATGTTGTCACCAGGCATAACCATCTCAACACCTTCTGGCAACTCACAAGCACCCGTTACGTCCGTTGTGCGGAAGTAAAACTGCGGGCGATAGCCTTTAAAGAATGGCGTGTGACGGCCACCTTCGTCCTTAGACAATACGTACACTTCAGCTTCGAACTTGGTGTGAGGCGTAATCGCACCAGGAACCGTCAGTACTTGGCCACGCTCTACTTCTTCGCGCTTAGTACCACGCAGCAGAACACCTACGTTCTCACCCGCACGACCTTCGTCCAGCAACTTGCGGAACATCTCAACACCGGTGCAGGTGGTCTTGGTGGTTTCACGGATACCAACGATTTCGATCTCGTCGCCAACCGTAACGATGCCGCGCTCTACACGACCGGTTACTACGGTGCCTCGACCAGAAATCGAGAATACGTCTTCGATTGGCATCAAGAACGGCTGATCTACCGCACGCTCTGGCTCTGGAATGTAGCTGTCCAACGTGTCTACCAGGGCCTTAACAGCAGTCGTACCCAGCTCGTTGTCGTCACGACCTTCCAAGGCCATTAACGCACTACCCATAATGATTGGCGTATCGCCGGGGAACTCGTACTGCTCGAGAAGATCAATCAGCTCCATCTCAACCAGTTCTTTCATCTCTTCGTATTCTTCGGTGCCTACGCCGCCGCAGTCTTCTGCCAGCAGGTCAGCTTTGTTCAAGAACACAACAATCTTAGGTACACCAACCTGACGAGACAGTAAGATGTGCTCGCGGGTTTGAGGCATTGGACCATCGGTAGCACCACAAACAAGGATAGCGCCGTCCATCTGCGCCGCACCCGTGATCATGTTCTTCACATAGTCAGCGTGTCCGGGGCAATCCACGTGTGCGTAGTGACGACCTTCACTCTCGTACTCAACGTGACTGGTTGCGATCGTAATACCACGCTCGCGCTCTTCAGGAGCATTATCGATCTGGGCAAAATCGCGCACCTCACCACCGTAAACTTCAGCACACACCCGTGTAAGCGCCGCTGTCAGCGTCGTCTTTCCATGGTCTACGTGTCCTATCGTCCCCACGTTTACGTGAGGCTTGTTACGTTCAAATTTTTCCTTAGCCATTTTTAACCCTCAGATGCAACAGACAGTCATTACTTAAATTACGCAAACACAAACGACGAACGATTGATTTGCTCTTATTTACAGCCCATTCCGTTAAGAATGTGCTGCGATCCATGCGCTTATGCGCCTATTCCAACCATGTACTGCGCTTAATGCGCGGCAAATGGTGCTCACAATCGGATTTGAACCGATGACCTCTTCCTTACCAAGGAAGTGCTCTACCGACTGAGCTATGTGAGCCACGTCCGACAGCTTGCGTATAAACCGGGCACGCATTCTATCCATGCCGTGGCCTGCACGCTACTCAAACAGGTCCGGACAGCGACCTTTTGAAACCGTTTTTGCTCAACCCAGTAGCCGCATTTATGGAGCGGGTAGCGGGAATCGAACCCGCATCTTCAGCTTGGAAGGCTGAGGTTCTACCATTGAACCATACCCGCATACCGCTCTCGCAGCCGTTTGCAGATACCTACTTACGTCGGTTGTCTGCTATCAAAATGGTGGTGGGAGAAGGATTCGAACCTTCGAAGGCATAGCCGTCAGATTTACAGTCTGATCCCTTTGACCGCTCGGGAACCCCACCAAATTTTTTCGCCCAGTTTTTCGCCGAATTTATTCGCCCATGTTTTTGGACTTAGGGCCTTCCTTGCTTCATCGGCGCTTCAAAAACGCTCGCCAGTGAAACGCTCATTCTACTGCGATGCTCACAAGCCCTTTCAGGCTTTTACCAGCATCTTTACCCATTCCAACTGTGTGGTGCCGCCACAAGGAGTCGAACCCTGGACCTTCTCATTACAAGTGAGCTGCTCTACCAGCTGAGCTATGGCGGCCAAAATGGGTGCGGAATTCTAAAGAATGAAATTCCCTAGCGCAATCGCAACGAAGCGCTTTCTGAACCTTTATCTTAAAAAGTTGGCCTAACGGAAACTTCGCCGCCAACCACGGTTTCGACGTTGCCAGCTGCTTCGAACAACAGCCCCCCATTGGCATCCAAGCCGCGAACCGTGCCCTCACGGCGATTTTCGCCCTGCATCAGTACTACGGGCTGGTTGTGTAGCCGGTGCACCGCGTTAAAAGCAGGCACAAAGACCGAAAACCCTTGCTCATCAAACAAACCCAAATTTTCTGACAGGACTCGATATATCTCTAACACCAGTTCATCTCGGCTCGCCGTGCAGCCCAGAGCATTTAGACTAATCACCTGTTGATCGATGCTTGCTTCGTGAGCCTGACTTAACGCCACATTGACCCCGATGCCAACGATTGCCGAGACACCATCATCGCCTTGAGCCAGTTCAACCAAAATACCGGCGAGTTTTCGGTCTTGAACCCAGACGTCATTGGGCCATTTGATCTGGGCCGCGATGCCAAGTTGCTCAAGGACCTGTATTAATGCCAGCCCGACAACGCTACTTAAGCCCCCGAGCTCACTGAGGCCGGTTCGGCAACGATATCCAACGGTCATCGCTATATTCTGACCGAAGCCACCAACCCATCGTCGGCCTCGGCGACCACGCCCGGCGCTTTGACATTCCGCGACGAATAAATGATTGGCAATGCTCTGCTGGTGAGCAAGCGCGCTCATCTGGGTATTCGTGGAATCAACGTAATCGTAAAGCGCAACAACGGTCCCGGGACAAATAAACTCGGCTTGACCCTGTAATCGAGCAAGATCGTGGAGCTCCATATTCTCGGGACGTAGGATCCTCTCAGCCTCAACCAACAAACCCAGGTCTTGGGGAGAGACATCGCCAATTGGCCAGTCTCGCTTGGAGATTTGGCCATGCAGCCGAATTGCAGCCAGGGCTTTAGCGAGTGCTTTGGCGAGCTCAGGTGAAGCAGAAGGATTTTGCATGGGCGCGTGGCGCTGTGTATCCGGTGATGTGGGAATTTAGCTGAAAATCGAGAGCAAAAAAAACGCCCTAGCGTGTTCCACTAGGGCGTTTTCGGATAAAAGCCTGACGATGACCTACTCTCACATGGGGAGACCCCACACTACCATCGGCGCTAAGTCGTTTCACTTCTGAGTTCGAGATGGGATCAGGTGGTTCCAACTCGCTATGTTCGTCAGACAAACTGTCCTCCGCCGAAGCGGAGCCTGCCCGAAGGCAGCATTCATAGCGTCCTCGAATACTGGTGTATTCGAAGAAACAACAATTTCAGAGATAGTATTTTTTCTGTGCGCTAGCCAATTTCGTGCTAGCTCATGTCTTAGCATATTGCGTAAACAATCGATTCAATGAGGTCTGGCGACTGCCAGATATGCCCATACAAACCGAGGTATTTCACTACGCTCGATTATATGGTCAAGCCTCACGGGCAATTAGTACAGGTTAGCTCAACGCCTCACAACGCTTACACACCCTGCCTATCGACCTCGTAGTCTTCGAGGGCCCTTCAGAATCGCTAGATTAGTGAGATCTCATCTTGAGGGAGGCTTCCCGCTTAGATGCTTTCAGCGGTTATCCCTTCCGAACATAGCTACCCGGCAATGCCACTGGCGTGACAACCGGAACACCAGAGGTTCGTCCACTCCGGTCCTCTCGTACTAGGAGCAGCTCCTCTCAAATCTCATACGCCCACGGCAGATAGGGACCGAACTGTCTCACGACGTTCTAAACCCAGCTCGCGTACCACTTTAAATGGCGAACAGCCATACCCTTGGGACCGGCTTCGGCCCCAGGATGTGATGAGCCGACATCGAGGTGCCAAACACCGCCGTCGATGTGAACTCTTGGGCGGTATCAGCCTGTTA